>OBXM01000002.1_pt1 | contig 419122 bp, 352 predicted proteins | sample 1538141 | NCBI WGS metagenome assembly OBXM01 (sample SAMEA2580153, study PRJEB22360) | human gut metagenome | biome: human gut; feature: human-associated habitat; material: faeces | place: Denmark | collected 2008/2010 | reverse complement strand
ATTCCTTCCTCTACCCGTTCTTTTGGCAATGGTGGCTCTTCAAGCTATGGCGGGATGCGTGGCAGCGGATTTGGAGGCAGCCACTCGGGAGGCTTCGGAGGTGGCGGAAGCCGTCCAAGTGGCTTTGGCGGTCATCGGTAAGACTGTATAAATGATAGTGGTAACTATAATAAGTAAAAGATGAAAACAAAATATATTTATTTGGCAGCTGCGGTGCTTGTTGCAGTGCCGGCTTTTGCTCAAGAGACTTATCTTGACACGAAACTCGTAGAGAACGACTTGAACGGCACTGCCCGCTATGTGGGAATGGGCGGTGCCATGGAAGCTCTTGGAGCGGATATATCCACCATTTCGACCAATCCTGCGGGCTTGGGACTCTTCCGCAAGTCGCAAGTGACTCTTTCCGGAGGTCTGCTGATGCAGACCGGTGCCAAGAAGAGGTTTGAATATGATGGAGTGACTGGAAATATAGGAGGAAAAAAAGACAATCTTAGTTTTGATCAGGTGGGACTGGTTTGGGCCATTAAAATGGAAAATCATTCCATGCTCAATCTTGCTTTCCAATACAGGAAGAGCCGTAACTTCGACCAGCTCTTGAATGCTTTCGGCAATCTGGGAGGAGCCTCCCAAAGCAAGTTGGCCGCCTTGAAGTATGCCGAAGTGCAGGATCTGAAGAAGCGTGGTTACGCTTCCGATGCCAAGTATATTTGGAATGCAGTTGACGAAAACTTCGCCTCAGCCTTGGGAACAGGAGCTCAGGGATTGAACTATCTTGATGGAAAGAGCTATCTGTTCGGTCAATACCAGAAAGGATATATCGGTGAGTATGATTTCAGTGCAAGCGGTAATATCAACGATAGGGTGTATTTGGGATTGACCGTAGGCATCCATGATGTCAACTATCGCAGCAATAGCTATTACACGGAGAATTACCAACAAGGCTCTTATGGAGAGAGTTGGGAGGAGCTTCGCATGGACGGTACGGGGTATGATGTGAAGTTGGGTGTGATCGTTCGCCCCATAGAGGCATCGCCTTTCCGCATCGGTGGTTATGTGAACAGTCCGATATTCTATGATTTGGATACCCGTGGAACGGCCGACTTGCGCATTACGGATCCCGCGTCCTCTGCCGCTCCTAACTATGTGGACAAAAGCAACGGTGCCACCAACGATTTCCGGGTGAATACACCTTGGAAGTTTGGTTTGAGTCTGGGACATACAGTTGGCAATTTCCTGGCTTTTGGGGCCACTTACGAGTTTGCTGATTATAGCCGCATCGACAATCGCTATAAGACCGGGGAAGGCTGGGATTACTACGATGGCTATTACGAGACAAGTGCCAGTGACAAGTTGATGAATGAGCACACCAGACAGACCTTAAAGGGTGTGAGCACCTTGAAGTTGGGACTGGAGTTTAAGCCGGTGAGCGCTTTCGCACTGCGCGTGGGCTACAACTATGTGTCTCCGATGTTTGAGACGAGCGGTTTCCGTGATGCAGCTGTTGCTTCCGATGGTTCACGCACGGCGACATCTACCGACTATACCAACTGGAAGGCTACCAATCGTTTGACTCTAGGCATGGGATATAGCTTCAAGAGTTTCTTTGCCGACTTGGCTTATCAGTATAGTTCGACCAAGGGTGATTTCTATCCTGTCGGCAATCAATATCTTTCTAAAGCCTATAATAATACGGTCACCACACCTGCGGCAACAAATGTCAAGAATGATCGGCACCAACTTCTCATGACATTAGGATATAGGTTCTAATTATAAATACTCATTCGTCTGCCTATATTCGTTCGGACGGATATAGGCAGACGATAATACAATGCCTCTACATTGCTCATGCTGATATCATCCTCCGTTAAATAACGGGGTGAAAATTTTGTATATTCAAATTAAATAAGTAACTTTGCAGCCGATTATCCAAAAAACAACATAAAATAGTTGAATGAAGAATGACAAAATGAAAAATCAGTACCGCGTAAATGAACAAATACGCGTACGTGAAGTGAGAGTGGTGAGCGATGGAGGTTCGGAAGTGATACCTACTCGCAAAGCTCTTGACATGGCTCGGCAGCAAGGCGTTGATCTCGTGGAGATTTCGCCTAACGCGCAACCGCCTGTTTGTCGTCTCATTGACTATTCCAAGTTCCTTTACCAGCAGAAGAAGCATCAGAAAGAGATGAAGCAGAAGCAGGTGAAGGTGGAGATCAAGGAAATCAGATTCGGCCCTCAGACCGACGAGCACGACTATCAGTTTAAGTTGAAGCATGCCCAAGAGTTCCTTAACGAGGGTAACAAGGTGCGTGCTTATGTGTTCTTCCGTGGTAGGAGTATTCTTTTCAAGGAACAAGGCGAGGTGCTCCTCCTTCGATTTGCCAACGATTTGGAAGAATACGGCAAGGTGGAGCAGATGCCAAAACTTGAAGGCAAGAAAATGTTTCTGTATATGGCTCCGAAGAAAACGGGTGTCGTGAAGAAGAGCCAACAGAAGATGGATCGTGAGAGGCGTGAAGCTGAGGCCAAGGCCGCTTCGGAGGTTGAGGCAGAAACAAGGGCGGAGCAAAACGGGCTTTTGGCTAATGCCAAGGGCGGTGAGGCTCTCAAGAAAATACTCGTTGAGGAGTAGGCTTGGAGGGAGTATGACTCCCTTTAGTGTTTTGAATAAAGAAAATGACTGAGTGGTACCGCCGGGTATATGCGTTGCCACCTTTTAATAATAACAATTATAAAATAACAAAAAAATGCCAAAAGTAAAGACTAATTCCAGTGCCAAGAAGAGATTCTCATTTACTGGTACAGGCAAGATTAAGCGTCATCACGCTTTCCACAGTCACATTCTGACTAAGAAAACCAAGAAACAGAAGAGAAATCTGGTTCATGACACACTTGTTGATCGGACTAACCTGAAGCAGGTTCGTGACTTGCTCTGCCTCCGTTAATTATGGACTTTTTAGTCGAACTTTTAAAGAAGAAAAACTATGTCAAGATCAGTTAATCATGTTGCATCAAGAGCAAGAAGAAAACGTATTCTGAAGCTCACTAAGGGTTATTTTGGAGCACGCAAGAATGTTTGGACGGTAGCTAAGAATACTTGGGAGAAGGGTCTCACCTATGCCTACCGCGACCGCCGCAATAAGAAGCGCACTTTCCGCGCTCTGTGGATTCAGCGTATCAATGCTGCTGCCCGTCTCGAGAATATGAGTTATAGCCAGTTGATGGGTGCGCTGCATAAAGCAGGCATCGAAATCAACCGTAAGGTTCTTGCCGACCTTGCAGTCAACAATCCTCAGGCTTTCAAGGCCATTGTTGACAAAGTGAAATAAGCGAATTATTTTGTACACATATATTTAAAGCGTCTGCCTTGCGAAAGGTCAGACGCTTTTGCGTGTTGGATAATGAGGAGGCATTTGCTTCTGTAGACTGTGCCGGACTTGTTGGCGGAGAAGACCGCATGTTTAATTAAATGCAATTTATTTTGTCATTATGTAGATATTCCTTATCTTTGTAGGTCAAAATAGATAAACAGATGATTTCAGTAGAAGGATTGAAAGTTGAGTTTGGGGTTAAGCCCTTGTTTACTGATGTTGGCTTTGTTGTCAACGACACCGACCGCATCGCACTGGTGGGGAAAAACGGTGCCGGCAAATCGACCTTGCTCAAAATCCTTTGCGGGCGGCAGAAACCTACAAGTGGCGTGGTTTCAGTGCCTAACGACACGACTATAGGATATTTGCCCCAAGTGATGAATTTGCAGGATGACACCACCGTGCGTGAAGAAACACGGAAAGCTTTTTCTGACACCACGCGGTTGAAGGAACGGCTTGATGATATGCAGCAGCAGATGGCCGAGCGAACCGATTATGACAGTGATGATTATATCCAACTGGTGGAGCGGTTTACGCAGGAACATGAACGTTACATGATGCTTGGTGGCGAGAATTACGAGGCGGAAATAGAACGTACGCTTGTCGGTCTGGGATTCACGCGTGATGACTTGAACCGACCCACCAAGGAGTTTTCGGGTGGTTGGCGTATGCGCATCGAATTGGCTAAAATCCTGCTTCGCAAGCCCGATGTTCTTCTATTGGATGAGCCTACCAACCACCTTGACATCGAGAGCATTCAGTGGTTGGAGCAGTTTCTCGTTCAAAGTGCCAAGGCTGTGGTGTTGGTGAGTCACGACCGTGCCTTCATTAACAATGTGACCAATCGCACGTTGGAAATCACCTGCGGACGGGTGGAAGACTATCGGGTGAAATATGACGAGTATGTGGTGCTTCGTAAAGAACGGCGCGAACAACAACTTCGTGCCTACGAGAATCAGCAGAAAGAAATTGCCGATATGAAGGACTTTATAGAGAAGTTTCGCTACAAGCCCACCAAGGCCGTGCAGGTGCAAAGCCGCATCAAGCAACTGGCTAAAATTGTTCCGATAGAGGTCGATGAGGTGGATAACAGTGCCTTGCGGTTGAAGTTCCCTCCCTGTCTGCGTTCGGGTGACTATCCGGTCATTTGCGACGAAGTGCGTAAGGATTACGGCAATCACACGGTCTTTGATCATGTCACATTCACTATTAAGCGTGGGGAAAAGGTGGCTTTTGTCGGGAAAAACGGTGAGGGAAAGTCTACGCTCGTGAAGTGTATCATGAATGAAATTCCATTTACGGGCAGTCTGAAGATAGGGCACAATGTCCAAATAGGCTATTTTGCCCAAAACCAAGCCCAACTGTTGGATGGGGAACTGACCGTCTTCGACACCATCGACCAAGTGGCTACGGGAGACATGCGTCTGAGAATCAATGACCTACTCGGTGCATTCATGTTTGGTGGCGAGACCTCTGAAAAAAAAGTGAAAGTGCTTTCAGGTGGTGAGCGTAGTCGGCTGGCCATGATTAAATTGCTACTCGAACCGGTCAATCTTCTCATTCTCGATGAGCCAACCAACCACCTTGATATGCCCTCTAAGGATGTGCTCAAAGAGGCTATCAAAGTTTTCGACGGCACGGCTATCATCGTGAGCCACGACCGTGAATTCCTTGATGGGCTGGTTGATAAGGTGTATGAGTTTGGTGGAGGCCGTGTCAAAGAACATCTTGGCGGAATTTATGATTATCTCCGTTCCCACGATGCCGATACGATCCACGCTGCATTGTCTGCCAATGCACATACGCCCGACAAGACCGTCATCCCCTCGGAAGTGAAAGAGGGGAATGGTAAGCAGAACTATGCCGAACATAAAGAACAACAGAAGAAAATAAGAAAGGCAGAGCGCGCGGTGAAAGAGACAGAAGATAAGGTTGCCCGATTGGAAATCCGGAAAACTGAACTCGACAAGTTGTTGGCCAAGCCCGATAATGCAGCCAATATGGATTTGATAGCCGAATACACGGATATTATGCAGCAACTCGACAAGGAGAACGAGCGATGGATGGTATTGTCCGAGGAACTTGAAAAGATACAAGAATAAATAAATATACGTTTTAAAAAGTCAAACAGCTTATGAACATGAAGACTATTATTCCGATGATGGCCATCGCTGCCATGCCACTTACCGGTATGGCACAGAGTGGCAGCAAGTCGGGGCTTGTGGAGAAGAATCTCGACAAGACTGTTCGTCCTCAAGATGATTTCTACCGGTTTGCTACCGGCGGTTGGCAGAAGAACAATCCTCTGCCCCCTGCTTACAGCCGTTTCGGTAGTTTCGATCAACTTCAGGAAGACAACAACAAGCGCATCAACTCTATTCTTAAAGAGTTGCAAAGCAAGAAATATCCTAGGGGTACTGTGGAGCAAAAACTCAGTGACTTCTACAAGTTGGCTATGGATTCTGTACGCCGTAACAAGGAAGGCATCGCGCCCGTCAAGGCTTTGCTTGACGAGATGGAAGCAGCTACGACCAAGGAAGCCTTGCAGAAACTCCAACTCAAGTATGCAAGCATGGGATATGGCGTGGCTTTCGGAAGTTATTTCGGAGCCGACGAGAAGAATGCTTCGATGAACATTCTGAATATCGGACAGGGAGGTCTGACGCTCGGCCAGAAGGACTACTATGTGAACAACGATGCTGCCACCGTAGCCATTCGTGAAGCATTCAAGCGTCACATAGCACGTATGTTCAAACTCTATGGATTCAGCGACGCTCAAGCTGCCGCCAAGAGTGAGGCTGTGTTTCGCAATGAGACCTTGTTGGCTCTTGTATCAAAGAGTATGACCGAATTGCGCGACCCGCAGGCTAATTACAACAAGATGACCCTCAAAGAATTTGAGGCCAACTATCCCAATATTCCACTTGCGGCTTTGTCTGAAGCCGAAGGCGTAAAGCATGACTACATCCAGGAACTGGTTGTTGGTCAACCGCAGTTTATGACCGGTCTGGACAAAATTTCCGCTCTTGCATCGGCTGATGAATTGAGGGCCGCCATGGAGTGGGACGTTATTATGAATTCTGCCGGCTATCTGACCGATGAAATTCGGGAAGCCAATTTCGACTTTTTCGGGAAAACCATGAGTGGCCGTCAGCAAGATTACCCTCTCTGGAAGCGTGCCACCAATCAGGTGGAGGCGCAGATGGGCGAAGCTCTCGGGCGGATGTATGCTAAAAAGTTCTTCCCCGAATCGTCCAAGAAGATCATGCTTGATTTGGTGAAGAATTTGCAGCTCAGTCTTGGTGAGCGCATTGATGCTCAAACTTGGATGAGCGACACGACAAAGGCTGCCGCCCATGTCAAGCTCGACAGATTTTATGTGAAGATAGGCTATCCCGACAAGTGGAAAGACTACTCCAAGCTCTCCATCGATCCGGCTAAAAGCTTTTATGAAAACGTGTTGGCCTGCCGGCAGTTTGCTCACGACAAGCACATTGAAGAGAAAGCAGGTAAGCCCGTTGACCGTGACGAGTGGCACATGACTCCGCAAACGGTCAATGCTTACTACAATCCTACTACCAACGAGATTTGCTTTCCCGCCGGTATCTTGCAATATCCGTTCTTTGACCCCAAAGCCGATGAGGCCTTCAACTATGGAGCTATCGGTGTAGTGATCGGGCATGAAATGACCCACGGATTTGATGACCAAGGCCGCCAGTATGATGCCGACGGCAACATGAAAGACTGGTGGACTGCCTCTGACGCCAAGGGATTCAACGAGCGTGCCGACCTCTATGCCAACTTCTTCTCCAATATCAAGGTGCTTCCCGATCTCAATGCCAACGGTCGTTTCACACTGGGTGAGAACCTTGCCGACCACGGAGGTTTGCAAGTGGCATTCAATGCTTTCAAGCATGCTACAGCCAAGAAGCCTCTGAAAGTGAAAGACGGTTTCACTCCCGACCAGCGCTTCTTCATAGCCTATGCAGGCGTGTGGGGGCAGAATATCACTGAAAAGGAAATCCGCAATCGCGTGAAGCGCGATCCCCATGCGTTGGGCAAGTGGCGTGTCAATGGTGCTCTGCCGCATATTGATGCTTGGTATGAGGCTTTTGGAGTGAAAGAGGGTGACAAACTCTTCATTCCCAAAAGCGAGCGACTCCAGCTTTGGTGATTTTGTCTAAACAATATTTAAAAAATAAAGGGTGCCGAATCTATTTCGACACCCTTTTTGCTTTTTCTCACCAAAAAACAGTAACTTTGCACAAATGCCCTTTGTTTTGGGGTGCGAACAAACCGAATTTATTTTTCCAACATTAGTTTCCGATTCACGAAATGCCGTTAAGATTACCCGATAGACTCCCTGCAATAGAGATTCTCAAGAAAGAGAATATATTTGTTATGGATGAGACGCGCGCACATAGTCAGGAAATCCGCCCTTTGAAAATCGTCATCCTCAATCTCATGCCGCTTAAGATAACGACGGAAACCGATTTGGTCAGATTACTGTCTAACACGCCGTTGCAGATGGAGATCTACTTTATGAAACTCAATAGCCACACGCCCAAGAATACCCCCGTGGAGCACATGTTGGCTTTCTATCGTGATTCGCAAGAGTTGATGAGGCAGAAGTTTGACGGCATGATAGTGACTGGTGCTCCTGTGGAAACTGTACCATACGAAAATGTTGACTATTGGCGGGAAATCAACAGCATCTTCGACTGGGCACGCACCAATGTGCAGAGCACCCTCTATTTGTGTTGGGGAGCCATGGCCGCACTCTATCATTTCTACGGGGTGCCCAAACACCTGTTGGAAAAGAAAAAATTTGGCGTATTCTCCACTCTTCCCATCAATCCTCAGTTGCCTATTTTCCGAGGCTTTGACGATGTTTTCTCCATGCCCCATAGCCGTCATACAGAGGTGCGCCGCGAAGATATTGAGCCTGTGAACGGCCTTGAAATTATAGCCGAATCGCCCGAAGCCGGTGTGAGTATCGTCACTTCGCGTGGCGGACGGGAATTTTACATACTCGGGCATCTGGAATATGCGGCCAGTACACTCGACATAGAGTACAAACGCGACTTGGGAAAGCGCAACGATGTGGAAATGCCGGAACACTATTACACTCACGATAATCCTGCGGAAAGACCGCAAGTGACTTGGCGTTCGGCAGCCAATCTTTTTTACAGCAACTGGATAGACTATTATGTTTATCAGGAGACTCCTTATAATATTAATGACATTAAATAATAGGCAGGCAAGTATTGCTGCATAGTGACATATAGAATAAGGATGAGGACATTAGAACTTTTGGCTCCGGCAAAGAATCTTGAGATAGGTAAAGCTGCCATCGACCATGGTGCTGATGCTGTGTATATTGGCGCACCACGGTTTGGGGCCCGTGCAGCCGTTGGCAATTCCGTCAACGATATTCGGGAGTTGTGCCGTTATGCCCATCTGTTTGGGGTCAAAGTCCATGTGACGGTCAATACGATAGTCTATGATGATGAGCTTGAAGACACACTCATCATGATCAGAGACTTGGCCGATGTCGGTGTCGATGCCTTGCTTTTGCAAGACATGGGTGTGGCAGAACGCTGTTTGCAAATGCAGGTTAGCGGCGAACTGCCCCGGTTTCCCGTGTTGCATGCTTCCACGCAATGTGACACCCGTTCGGCTGAAAAGGTCAGGTGGTTGCAGTCGGTGGGCTTCAGTCGGGCTGTCCTTGCCCGCGAATTGTCAGTAGAGGAAATAGCCGCTATCCACCGGGCTGTCCCTCATGTAGAGTTGGAGGTCTTTGTTCATGGTGCACTTTGTGTGAGTTACTCCGGAGTGTGCTATGCCTCGCAACATTGTTTCAAACGCAGTGCCAACAGGGGGGAATGTGCCCAGTTTTGCAGATTGAGATTCGATTTACTCGACAGCAATGGGAGGGAGATAGAGCATCAGCGTCACCTCTTGTCGTTGAAAGATATGTGTAGGATAGACCATCTGGAGGCTTTGGCGGATGCCGGAGCCTGCTCTTTCAAGATTGAAGGCCGGCTGAAAGACATCGACTATGTGAAAAACGTGGTCTCGGCCTACTCTCGCCGGCTCGACGAATTGGTGGCCCGCCGCCCTGAGGAGTATTGCAGAGCGTCTCGTGGCAGGGTGGAATATCACTTCGAACCCAATCTGAAAAAGACTTTCAATCGGGGCTTTACATCCTATTTCCTTCATGGCCGCCAACCAGACATTGCCAGTTTTGACACTCCCAAAGCGATGGGCGAGTATGTGGGCAAAGTAAAGGAAATGCGCGGCAACTCTTTCAATGTGGCCGGAACAGCCGTTTTCTCCAATGGTGACGGTCTTTGCTTTATCAATGCCAACCGCGAGTTGGAGGGCTTTCGGGTGAATAAGGCCGAAGGCAACCGGCTGTATCCTTTAAAGATGCCGCACTCCTTGCGTCCGGGAATGAGCCTTTATCGCAACAACGATGTAGCTTTTGAGAAGCTCATGGCCGGTAACACGGCTGAGCGTAAAATACCTCTCAAACTGTTTTTTTCCATGACGGAGGATGGTTTCTCGCTCTCTTCAGAGGGAGTTGAGGCTAAAATCGCCTTTGCCCACCAACCGGCCCACCGCGTGCAAACCGACAACATCCTGCGGCAGTTGGGCAAGTTGGGCGGCACTCAATATGTGTGCGATGAAGTTGTGATAGAGCCGGGGGCCGACAGTTATTTTATTCCAAGCAGCCTTTTGGCCGATTTGCGCCGAAAGTTGGTAGAGGAACTTAATTCCAGACAGTCCTTGACACCGGCTCCCGTGACAGAAATGCCGATCACAAGCGTTTCACCGGTTGTGGAAGATGTTTCAGTTTCCATCGTGTGGCAACCGGAATACAAACGTTTTCCCTATCTCTATAATATCTCCAACCAAGCAGCAGTCAAGTTCTACGAGGGGCAGGGCATGGCGAATGTCACTCCGGCGTTCGAACAAAAAGAGATGGGACATCCGCTCGTTATGCAGTGTCGCCATTGCATCCGCTATTCGTTAGGCTTTTGTGTGAAGCGTAGGGGAGAGCGTCCCCGATGGCGTGAGCCCTTGTTTCTGGCTCTGCCCGACGGACGTCGCTTCCAGTTGGAATTTGATTGCCATGAATGTCAAATGAATGTCTATGCGGTATAGAAGATTTTATCTGTTGGTGAGAACGTTTATATTCCTTGTGCTGGTGGCTTTGACTTTGACAGGTTGCTACCACCGCCGGATGCCCGTGACCCACGATGCTCTTGTGCAGTTGAGTGAAAAGCAGAAAGACTCCATATCCTTTTCTTCCAAACACCACTATACAAACAATTATAATTTTGTGGTCAAGAGCGATTCGATAGCCCTCCTCAGGCAGCAGCCGGAGGAGTTGGTGAGCGGTATGCCGACTGACTCTTTCATGGTGAAGCACCATGCACATCTCGTCGTGGCGGATATTAGGATGGTGCCCCAAGACTCGATAGACTCCGTTTGGGTGCAGTTGGGCACCGAAGATGCCCGGTTCGGTTGGACACAAGAGTCCAAACTTCTGCCCCGTGTAGTGCCCGACGACCCCATTTCCCAGTTTATTTCCACTTTTTCGGACATTCATTTGCTCATCTTTCTTGTTGTCATTGTCGTGATAGGGTTTGCCTATCTTCTGCGCAAAATTATGCGCAAGAATGCCCATCTTGTCCATTTCAATGACATTGACTCCTTCTATCCCACGCTGTTGACACTCATCGTGGCTTTCTCGGCTACACTCTATGCCGGCATCCAGCTGTTCGCTCCCGAGGTGTGGCGGCATTTCTATTACCATCCCACGCTCAATCCCTTCTCCGTACCCTCAATCCTTTCCGTCTTCCTTATTTCTGTGTGGGCCATGCTTATTGTCGGACTGGCGGCCGTCGACGATGTGCGTCACCAACTTCCGTTTGCCGATGCCATGCTCTACCTGTGCGGTTTGGCAGGCGTATGTGCAATAGACTATATCGTGTTTAGCATCAGCACTTTATATTACATTGGTTATGTGCTGTTGGCAGCCTATTCCTATTTCGCATTGATGCGCTATTTCAAGTGCAATCACGTGGAGTACCTCTGTGGACAATGTGGCGCCAAGCTCCGCCGGAAAGGGCGTTGCCCGCATTGTGGAGCCGATAATGAATGATGTTGGAATATGGCCCTCCATAGAGATTTTTTTGTCGAATAGATGTTGATTTTATGTGTAAAATCCTCATTTGTGTGGATAAAATTCCTTACAAATGAGGATTTTCCGTTTTGTGAAATATTCGTAACTTTGCACCCGAAAGTTATAATACAGATTATTTTATGTTAAGATCCAGTTTGGTGGCAGCGAGCCTTCTCATGGCTGCCATTCCCTCTGTTGCAGAAGAGTTGGGCGATACCTCCAAAGTGCATGACTTGGACGAGGTAACCGTTGTGTCACAGCCCAAAGAAGTTTTTCGCTTACGCCTGCAACCAGTCAGTTCGACTATGCTTTCCCGGCAGACCATCAATTTGCTTGGTCTGCACGATTTGCGTGAGATTTCCTCTTTTGTCCCTTCTTTCGTCATGCCCGACTACGGTTCCCGACTCACTTCGTCTGTCTATGTGCGCGGCATTGGGTCGCGTGTCAATGCTCCCGCCGTGGGTATCTACGTTGATGGGATGCCCGTTTTGAGCAAGTCCGCCTTCAATTTTCACTGCTACGAATTGGAGCGTGTGGATGTGCTTCGCGGCCCACAAGGCACTCTTTATGGACAAAACTCTGAGGGCGGAATCGTCAGAGTTTACAGTCGCAACCCGATGCACTATCAAGGCACCGACCTCACCCTGTCGCTCGGGAGCCGGATGTATCGCAATGCCGAGTTTGCCCATTACAGCAAGTTGAGCGACCGGTTGGCTTTCTCGCTTGCCGGCTTTTATGGCGGTCAGAACGGTTTTTTTCGCAATCGGACAACCGGCGATCGGGCCGACAGCCGGAATGAGGCCGGCGGGAGATTACGCCTGATATTCCAACCTACCTCACGCCTGACCCTTGACTACATTGCCGATTATCAATATACCCGTCAGAATGGTTTTCCCTACGGGCTTCTCGATTTGGCTACAGGCGAGACGGCATCGCCTGCCACTACCTGCCAACCGGGTTATCGCCGTAACATGTTCAGCACAGCACTGAATGTCGGTTTCAAGGCCAATCACTTTGATTTTCATTCCGTGACCAGCTATCAGTATCTGTATGATTACATGTTGATGGATCAAGACTACCTGCCCGAAGACTATCTGCGACTTGACCAACACCAGTTGCAAAATGCCATGAGTCAGGAGTTTATGTTCAAGAGCAATGCTCCTGTGGGCGGCTTTTGGCATTGGACCGCAGGAACTTTCTTCTCGGCACAATGGCTGAAAACCAACAGCCCGGTGCATTTCGGTTCGGCCATGAATACCTTCCTTTCCAAGACGGTTACCGATTATGCCTACAATGGCATACTCAACGCCATGGTCCGGCGGTTGACTGCCAAAGGAGTGCCCCCCACAGCCGCCTTGGAACAGGCTAAGGCAATTATTGCGCGTGCAGGCGGTTGCAATATTGACATGCAGATGCAGGGGGTTCCCGGTCTGTTCCGCACGCCTACCTATGATTTGGGCTTTTTCCATGAGTCCAATTTCACGGTCACCGACCGTCTGACGGCTACGCTCGGACTGCGCTATGACTACAGTCATGTAGGCATCGACTACAATACGAGTGGTGCGTTGACCTTGGCTGAAAACGTGATGGGGCAACACCTTGATGCACACATCACTACAGCCTTGCGCCACAAGACACACGACGATTTCAACCAGCTGTTGCCCAAACTGGGCCTTTCATGGGGGGTGGATAAACGTGGCAGCAACCTGTATGCCACCATGAGCAAGGGCTACCGGAGTGGTGGCTACAACATTCAGATGTTTTCAGACATCTTGCAGACCGAATTGTCGGCTGCGGCCCGCACGGCTCGTGGCAATGCAGACTTGCAACACACCGAGACCGACTATGAGAAGATTGCCAAGACGATAGCCTACAGGCCCGAGACGAGCTGGAACTATGAAACGGGTGCCCACTTGAATCTGTTTGGTAATACCGTCCAGTTGGATGTGAGTGCCTTCTTGATGCAAGTCCGTAACCAGCAGCTCTCGGTCATGGCAGGCAATTATGGTTTTGGCCGCATGATGGTGAATGCCGGACGGAGCCGGAGCTGCGGTGTGGAGCTTGCGTTGCGTGGCAATTCGCTGCGCGGACATCTTGACTGGGGAGCGAGCTATGGTCTGACCCATGCCGTGTTTAAGGAATATACCGACAGCATCAGCGGGCAGGTGATGGACTACCGGAACAAGAAGGTGCCCTACGTGCCCATGCACACCGTTGCTGCCTATGCCGATTATCGTTTTGTCATAGCTTCTACAGGACTGCGAAGCATCACGATAGGGGGCAACATGAATGCGCAGGGCAAAACCTATTGGGATGAGGCCAACACCTACGCACAGAAGTTTTATGCTGTGGTTGGGGCCCATGCCGATGCTGACTTCGGTTTTGTGAAACTTAGACTTTGGGGGCGTAATCTCACCAAGACCGACTACAACACCTTTGCCGTGCAGAGCGGGGCCACAGGTAAGCGACTGACATTTGCGCAACCGGGAAACCCCTTCCAATGCGGTGTCGATTTGAAATTCCACTTTTAAAGGATAACCACAGTTAGAAACGTTTGACAGCGACACTGTCTTCCGTGGCTCTATGCCATTGAGGCGGTGTCGCTTCTTTTTGTGAGAGGTCTGGTCGTTGGGATATTTGGCCTGTCGGTATTTTTGTGACGGGTGTCAATATTTTTCTCTGTTGATTTGGTTCTATCCGTTTTATGTATTATCTTTGCAATAGCAAGGGAAGCACGAAAGTGTCTCCCTTTTTTAGATTCTCAAGTCTTGTGGCTTGCAATCAGGCCCGAACAGCTTCCTAAAAGGGCCTCTTTTGCGTTGTCATCCGGCCCAAACGGACTTCTGGGTGTGCCCGTTTTGCAAGGTCGGTCGGCCCGAGTGAAAGAATTCGTGGGCCGGATGGGGTGGACGAGGCGGATATAATCGGTGAAATGGATGGACAGAGAAAAATGGTGTGTAAGCCTTTTTCTCAATCTCGGTAAGTTTTGTGCTATATATGTCCTGATGCCCCTTGTTCAGCCCCCCAACCCCTTAACTTAGGGGGCTTAGACTTTTTCTCAATCTTGGTAAGTTTGGTACTATATGTCCGTGGCGAGGCCGAAAAAGGGAGGATGTAGCAAAGGATGAAGAATGGAAGGGGAGAGACTGGCATGGCATGGACTTTATAGGACTTCATGGGATATGTTTTGGCGGTTACGTTTTTTTTCATTACCTTTGGCAGCGCAATAAAAACGATATGAAAAGAAGATTATTCCCTTTATTTCTGTTGCTTTGCGCATTGGCGTTGCAGGCCCAAGTGAAGCGTGAATTTCGTGGTGCATGGATACAATGTGTCAACGGACAGTTTTTGGGTATGACCACCGGACAGATGCAGCAGACACTCTCTTATCAGCTTGACGAGTTGCAGAAAGACGGTGTCAATGCCATTATCTTTCAGGTGCGTCCGGAGTGTGATGCGCTTTATGAAAGCAAGTTGGAGCCGTGGAGTCGTTTTCTCACGGGCGTGCAAGGCCGCCCGCCCATGCCTTATTGGGATCCGCTGGCATGGATGACGGAGCAGTGCCACCGGCGGGGCATGGAACTCCACGCGTGGATCAACCCCTATAGGGCCAAAACCAAGACGACCACTGCGCTGGCTTCCAATCATGTGGCAAGCCTGTATCCCAACAGGGTGTTTGCCTACGACGGACAGTATATTCTCAATCCCGGGCTGAAGGAGAACAAAGACTATATATGTAAGGTGGTAGACGACATTGTGGCGCGATATGACATCGACGGGCTGCACATCGACGACTACTTCTATCCCTATCCGGCACCGGGACAACAGATTCCCGATGCCGGGCTGTTTGAGGCCGATCGTAGAGGTTTTCACAACATTGGCGATTGGCGCCGCGACAATGTGAACGTTTTCATTAAAGCTTTGAGCGAGACGATTCATCGGCGCAAACCGTGGGTGAAATTCGGCGTGTCGCCATTCGGCATCTATCGTAACAGGAAAAACGACCCCAACGGGTCGGCCACCGGCGGATTGCAGAACTATGACGATTTATATGCAGATGTCCTTCTGTGGGTGAACAATGGGTGGGTGGACTATTGCGTCCCACAACTCTACTGGCAGATAGGCCATGCGACTGCCGACTACAAGGAACTCATCGGATGGTGGAACAGGCAGGCGGCAAAACGCCCTTTATATATAGGTGAAGATGTGGAGCGGACCGCCAAGTATGCCGATCCGGAAAATCCTTCGAGCCACCAGCTGCCTGCCAAGCATCGGTTGCATGGGCAGATGCAGAACGTGCAAGGCACGGTGTTGTGGTATGCAAAGGCCGTTGTTGACAATGTGGGGAACATCGGGCAAGTGTTGCGCAACAACTATTGGCGCTATCCCGCCCTGCAACCTCCTATGCCGTTTCTCGACGACAAGGCCCCAAAGAAGCCCCGGAAGGTGAAACCGGTGTGGACCGGCGACGGCTATGTGCTGTTTTGGCAGAAGCCGAAGGCCAAGCATTGGGGAGACGAGGCTAACCGTTTTGTCGTCTACCGCTTCGGAGCCGGCGAAAAAGTCAACCTCGACGACCCGTCAAAGATTGCAACCGTCACGGACAAGACGCATTACCGGTTGCCGTATGTCGATGGGGGGACGAAATACACCTATGTGGTCACTGCCTTAGACAGGGTGGGGAATGAGAGTAAAGGCAAAAAGAAAGGGATTAAGCTTTGAGCTTAATCCCTTTATGTGTGGTTGGAGTTTATTCTTTAAGCAGGTTGTCAAGGAAACTGTCCAAATCGGCATCCAGATTCTTCATCAAGTCTCCACCGATGATGACAGTGTCATCGTCCGCGAGATACAGTTCTCCGACGGGCTCTTTGTCGTCGTCTTCAAGAACCAGACTGAATGGTTTCATGATGCCCAAATTGTCGATGAGGGCGGCATTAGCCTTCATTTCGGAGCGTAGGATGTGGATGGCCTCATCGTAAAACCGTTCGTCCTTGTTGTCTATCCACTGCTCGATTACGCAACGGGTGATTTCTTCCTCTTCGTCGTTGAAGGCAAGCATTTCACCGCTGTCGGGAGAAACGCGGATATGAATGTCTGTCAGAACGGACGTGTCGTCCGACTTCGGAAATTTCTGCGCGATCTTTTTGATGAACCGTTCTATCTGTTGCGTGGTCTGTTCTGTCACTTTCATGTTGATGTCTTTGTAAAGAATAATAAGACAAAGATACGCTAAAAAGCAGTAATCTCCAAATTATTGCCCACCTTTTTATGTAGGCAGAGTGATTTCTCCGGCAAGAGACTGGTTCATTTTTTCGCGAATGATTCTCGGGTCGTGGTATCTGGCTTGCAGATACATGAGTTTGGTGACAGCTGCCTCCACCGTGCTGTCCCTTCCACTCACCACCCCGGCATCTTTCAGATGATAGCCGGCATCATATCGCTCCATAGCCACCGTGCCGCTCACGCATTGGCTGATGTTGACAATCACGACATCGCGCCGTGCCGCATCATTGAGTAACCGCGCTATCCAAGGCTTCTGTGGGGCGTTGCCGTTGCCGAAACTTCGCAGCACAATGGCGTGCAACTCGGGAGCTTCAAGTACATGGCGCACGATATTTTCCTCGATACCGGGGAAGAGTGACAGGACAATGACATTATTGTCCATCTCTTGATGGGGAACCATCGGGCGGTCGAAATCGGGACGGAGAATGTTGTGTGGGTGATAGTTGAAGGTCACGCCGGCATCGCACAAGTGGGGATAGTTGTACGACTCGAAGGCGTTGAATCCGTCGGCATTGATTTTGGTGGAGCGGTTGCCGCGCAGCAGGCGGCCGCTGAAATAGATGCACACTTCAGGCACCAGCGGTAGCCCGTCGGCATTGTGGGCGGCCGCGAGTTCGATGCTTGTCACGACATTCTCTTTTCCATCCGTGCGCAACTGGCCCATAGGCAGCTGCGAACCGGTGAGCACCACCGGTTTGGTCAGGTTTTCGAGCATGAACGACAAGGCCGATGCCGTGTAGGCCATTGTGTCGGTGCCGTGGAGAATGACAAAGCCATCGTGCGAGTGGTAGTGTTTGGTAATGATTTCGACCAGTTGGGCCCAGCACGTCGGGCTCATGTCGCTGGAGTCGATCGGCGGGTCGAACTGGTAGACATCGATGTCTGTCTTGACAAGTTTTAACTCGGGCATGGCATTGACAAGATGGTTGAAATCAAGAGGCTCTAAAGCACCCGTCTGTGGGTTGCATCCCATGCCTATCGTGCCGCCGGTGTATATGAGTAATATCCTGTTGGTTCTCATTCGTAATCGTTTTCGTAAAATCATTTGCAAATATAATTTAAAATGGATTATATTCCAAATTATTTATGTAGTTTTGCAGAAAAGAAGATCTACAAAACTTAAAAACGAAAAACGATGAAAAAGTTCATGGATGAAAATTTCTTGCTTGAGACGGAAACCGCGCAAGAACTTTTCCACAATCATGCGGCCAAGATGCCTATTATCGACTATCATTGCCATTTGATTCCCGAAATGGTGGCCAATGACCATAAGTTTAAAAGCATCACTGAATTGTGGCTGGGAGGCGACCACTACAAGTGGCGTGCCATGCGCACAAACGGCGTGGATGAGAAATATTGCACGGGTAATGACACCGACGACTGGCAGAAGTTTGAAAAGTGGGCGGAAACGGTTCCCTACACATTCCGCAATCCGCTCTACCATTGGACACATTTGGAGCTCAAGACTGCGTTTGGTATCGAGAAACAGCTGAGTCCTAAGACAGCTCGTGAAATCTATGATGAGTGTAACGAGAAGTTGCAACAGCCTGAGTTCAGTGCGCGGGGCTTGATGCGTCACTATCATGTTGAGTGTGTATGTACCACCGACGACCCTATTGACGACCTTCGCTATCACAAGCAGACACGTGAGAGTGGTTTTGAAATCAAGATGATTCCGGCATGGCGGCCCGACAAGGCCATGAATATCGAGAAGCCCGACTATGCCGACTATGTTCGGAAGTTGGCTGAGGTCAGTGGTTTGGAAATCAACAGTTTCGCCGCTATGGTTGATGCTTTGCAGAAGCGTCACGACTTCTTTGCGGAAAATGGGTGCAAACTTTCCGACCACGGCATAGAAGAGTTCTATGACGAACCTTATACAGACTCGCAGATAGAGACCATCTTTGAGAAGGCCCTCCGTGGACAGCAGTTGTCCGCTCTCGAGATTCGCCAGTATAAGCATGCCTTCCTTCGCGTGTGCGCAGAGATGGATCATGCTGCCGACTGGACTCAACAATATCACTATGGGGCCATCCGAGACAATAATACATTGATGTACAACAAACTCGGTGCAGACACGGGATTCGATTCCATCGGTGAGTTTAATACAGCCAGGTCAATGAGCCACTTCCTCAACGAACTGAATATGGAAGGTCGGCTCACGCGTACCATACTCTATTGTCTGAACCCGTGCGCCAATGAAGTGATTGCAACCATGCTCGGCAATTTCCAGGACGGTTCTTGCCCGGGTAAAATTCAGTTTGGTTCCGGTTGGTGGTTCAATGATCAACTCGATGGTATGACCAAGCAGATGAATGCACTTTCCGTTCTTGGTTTGCTGAGTCGTTTTGTAGGTATGTTGACCGATAGCCGTTCGTTCTTGAGCTATCCCCGCCATGAGTATTTCCGTCGTCTGCTCTGCAATTTGTTGGGCAACGATGTAGAGAAGGGGCTGTTACCCAATGACTCGGAAGCCCTTGCTCGTATGGTGGAAGACATTTCCTATAATAATGCCCGTAACTATTTCAAGTTTTATTAAAAAAAGCTGACGGCATGGAAGATTGAAGGCAGCTTCTCTCATTCTGTGCCTGTTTAGAAATATAGGAGTTTGCATCTTTGTAAAATGGATGCAGACTCCTTTTTTTGTAAATTGTAGAGGAAAGATTTGTGATTCTCAAAAAATAAACGTATTTTTGCACAGTTTTAACGATATTGTCGATCGAAATGAAAAAAGTTCTTAGTGCGTTTGTAGTGGCTTTGACTATGATTGTAGTCATGGGCAGTTGTTCCGGTTCCAAGCAGGTAGCCTATTTTCAGAATGCTGATTCCATCAGTTATGCGGCTTCACGTATGCTGTATGATGCCAAGGTTATGCCCAAGGATCAACTCACCATTACGGTGATTACTACCGATCCGAAAGCTTCGGCACCTTTCAATCTGTCTGTCTCCAACACTATTGGCACGAGCGGTCAGCTCAGTACCGGAGGCAGTGGTTCGTTGCAAGGCTATCTTGTTGATAATGAAGGTAATATCAATTTCCCCATTGTTGGTAAGTTGCATGTGGAAGGACTCACCAAGAATCAGTGCGAAGATTTGATCCGTCGGAAGATTGCTCCTTATCTGGCTGCAACGGAAAATCCGATTGTGACCGTGCGCATGGCCAGCTATCGGGTGACGGTTATCGGTGAAGTAGGCCGCCCCGGTGTGGTGCAGGTTCCTACTGAGAAGATGAGTGTCATCGAAGCCCTTGCGCAGAGTGGTGACCTTACTATTTATGGTAAACGCGATAACGTGATGCTGATCCGTGAAGATGCAACCGGACAGAAGGAAGTTCACAGGCTCAATCTGAATGATGCCAATCTGATTAATTCTCCTTATTATTATCTCCAACAAAACGATGTGATTTACGTGGAGCCCAACAACGTAAAGGCCAAGAACTCAGGAATCGGTAGCTCTACAACGATTTGGTTTTCTTTTATCGGCATTGTGACATCGGTAGCTTCTCTGTTGGTAAACATCTTGAGAGACTGATTATAGGCAGCTCGGTACAAGAAAGCCGAAATTCAATTTGGCAAGGATGTATAGGTAAATTGATTTGACTTTATGTGTGGAATTGTTGGATATATAGGTAAGCGCGAGGCATACCCCATTTTGATTAAGGGGCTTAAACGGCTCGAATACAGAGGTTATGACTCGGCAGGCGTTGCGTTGATAAATGATAATGGCGGACTTTGTGTGTATAAGACAAAAGGCAAAGTCGCCGATTTGGAAGCTTTTTGTGCCGATAAGGATTCCTCCGGTGTCGTGGGGATAGCCCACACCCGTTGGGCTACACACGGTGAACCTTCTTCGACCAACGCCCACCCGCATTTCTCCCAATCGAGGCGTTTGGCCATTATTCATAATGGCATCATAGAGAACTATGCCGATATCAAAAAGAAGTTGGTGTCGAAAGGTGTCAAGTTCTGCTCTGATACAGATACGGAGGTGTTGGTACAACTTGTCGAATATGTACAAATCACGAAAAAGGTAGATTTGCTTACAGCTGTGCAGTTGTCGCTTCGGCAAGTGATCGGTGCCTACGCTATAGCGCTTCTTGACAAAGAAGATCCGGGACAGATTATTGCGGCGCGAAAGCAGAGCCCGCTTGTTGTGGGAATCGGAGACAACGAGTTCTTCTTGGGTTCCGATGCCAGTCCTATTGTGGAATATACGGACAAGGTGGTGTATCTTGAGGATGGCAATATTGCAGTGATGCGTCTCGGAGAAGAACTAAAGGTTGTCAACATTGAGAATGTAGAGCTTAATCCCGAAGTGAAGACGGTGGACCTTGATCTTGGACAAATAGAAAAAGGCGGCTATCCACATTTCATGTTGAAGGAGATCTTCGAACAGCCTGAGTGTCTCAAAAACTGTATGCGTGGGCGTGTGGTAAGCCGAACGGTGGAGACACGTGTGATTACCTCCGATGATGATGCTCAACCGACTACAACCGAAACGGAAATGGGTGTGGTGCTTAGTGCTATTACTGACCATAAGCAGCAGTTGCTCAATGCCAAACGTTTTATCATTGTTGCTTGCGGCACTTCATGGCATGCCGGTCTTATCGGCAAGCAGATGATAGAGACCTATTGTCGTATTCCTGTAGAAGTGGAATATGCCAGTGAGTTCCGCTATCGCAACCCTGTTGTCACGAAAGACGATGTGGTTATTGCTATCTCCCAAAGTGGAGAGACGGCAGACACATTGGCAGCCGTCAAGTTGGCTAAGGAGAAAGGAGCGTTTATCTATGGAATTTGTAACGCCATCGGTTCAAGCATAGCGCGGGCCACCGATACCGGCACTTATATTCATGTGGGACCGGAGATAGGTGTCGCAAGTACCAAGGCATTCACGGGGCAGGTTACTGTACTTACCTTGTTGGCTTTAGCCATTGGAAAAGAGCGTGGCACTATCAGCACTGAGGACTATCAACATATTACGGAGCAACTGTGGAGTATTCCGGAGAAAATGCAGGAAGTGCTTAAGACTAATGAGCGTATTGCCGACCTGAGCCGTACATTCACCTATGCGCGTAATTTCCTTTATCTTGGTCGTGGCTTTAGTTATCCTGTAGCTCTTGAGGGAGCTTTGAAGTTGAAGGAAATCAGCTATATCCATGCCGAAGGTTATCCGGCTGCAGAAATGAAGCATGGGCCGATCGCATTGATTGACTCAGATATGCCCGTGGTGGTGGTGGCTACCCATAACGCCATGTACGAAAAACTGCTTTCTAATATTCAGGAGGTTAAGGCAAGGAAAGGGAAAGTCATAGCTTTGGTGACGCAAGGTGACGAGACAATCAGTAAGATAGCTGATGAAGTGATTGAGTTGCCGGAGGTGCTGGAATGCCTAGAACCGCTCATAGTCACCATTCCGTTGCAGTTGTTGGCCTACCATGTGGCTGTATGTAAAGGCAAGAATGTTGACCAGCCTCGCAACTTGGCAAAGTCAGTTACCGTTGAATAAAATATAAAAGGGAGTCGCTTTTCTGCGATTCCCTTTTTTGCAATGTCAGGATATAAACACAAAGTAAGAAGGACAAGAGAAATGGAACCGTTGAAGCATGAATGTGGTGTGGCTATGATTCGCCTGTTAAAGCCGCTTGAATTCTATCAGCAAAAGTATGGCACATGGATGTATGGCCTTAACAAACTTTATCTGATGATGGAAAAGCAGCATAACCGCGGACAGGAAGGTGCGGGGCTTTCTTGTGTGAAACTGGAGACTGAGCCGGGCAGCGAGTATATGTTCCGTGTGCGGGCAGAGGGCAGTAATGCCATCACGGAGATATTCGGAACGGTCAATGACAACTTTAAGGGACTTCCTGTGGAGCGGCTTTCCGACATGGAGTTTGTCAAGCATTGTCTGCCTTTTGCAGGAAATCTATATATGGGACATTTGAGATACTCTACCACCGGTAAGAGTGGCATAAAGTATGTGCATCCTTTCCTTCGTCGCAACAACTGGAAAGCCAAGAATCTTTGTCTATGCGGAAATTTCAACATGACCAATATCGACGAGATATTTGAGAAACTCACCCTGCAAGGCCAATGTCCGCGCATTTACAGCGATTCCTACATCATGCTCGAACTCATGGGACATCGTTTGGATCGTGAGGTGGAGCGCAACTTCGTCGCGGCCAAAGCCATGGAAATGGAAAATACCGATATAACCCATTATATCGAAGACCATGTTAAAATGAGCAATGTGCTCAAGACCACAATGGATAGTTTTGATGGAGGATATGTGGTGTGTGGGCAGACCGGTTCTGGCGAGATGTTTGCCATGCGTGACCCTTGGGGCATTCGTCCGGCCTTTTATTATAAGGATGACGAGATTGTTGCGTTGGCCAGTGAACGCCCTGTCTTGCAGACAACTTTTGATCTTGACGCTTCCGATATTGTCGAGCTCCAACCGGGGACAGCCTTGTTGGTGAAACGAAATGGCGAGAGTTCCATTGAGCGTATTGTTGAACAGCGTGGAGATTCAGCCTGTTCTTTCGAGCGCATCTATTTCAGCCGGGGCAGTGACACCGATATTTATAAAGAGCGTAAGCGACTGGGCGAACAACTTACCAGCCCCATCTTGAAAGCAGTTGATTACGACACGGACCACACGGTGTTTTCTTATATTCCGAATACAGCAGAAGTCGCCTACTATGGTATGCTGAACGGATTTAAGCGTTATCTTAATGAGCAGAAAGTCAAATGCATAGAGGCATTGGGGCATGCGCCGACTCACGATGAGCTTGTTACCATTTTGAACAACTATGTGAGGTCGGAAAAGATAGCATGGAAGGACATCAAACTGCGCACGTTTATCACAGAAGGAAATTCCAGAAACGATTTGGCCAGCCACGTGTACGACATTACTTATGGCAGTGTGCAAGCCGGCAAAGACAATCTTGTCATCATTGACGACAGTATCGTGCGGGGCACAACTTTAAAAGAGAGTATCTTGCGTATCCTTGACCGCTTGCATCCTAAGAAAATAGTCATTGTGTCGAGTGCGCCCCAAATCCGTTATCCCGACTATTATGGCATTGATATGGCCCGGTTGGAAGAGTTTTGCGTATTCCGTGCCACCATTGAGTTACTGAAAGAGCGCAAGATGGAAAAGACCATCGAAAGTGTCTATGAAGCATGCAAGAACGAGTTGACCAAGCCCAAGGCTGACATGACCAACCAAGTGAGAGCGATTTACGAACCTTTCCGGGTGGAGGAGATCAACGAGAAAATTGTGGAGATGCTTCGTCCCGAAGGTTTTACGACTCCCGTCGAATTGGTTTATCAAAGCATCGAAGGTCTTCATAAGGCCATCCCCCATCATCATGGTGACTGGTATTTCACGGGGAAGTATCCTACTCCCGGTGGGAATAAGCTCTGCAATCAAGCTTTCGTCAACTATTACGAGAACAAGTATGCTGTTTCCAAATAAAACAAATCATAAAGATAATTGTATAACAAACAAGACAATGAAGAATGTAACCTTAGTTTTGAGTGACGGAACCAAATTCCATGGCAAATCATTTGGTTATGATGCTCCGGTGGCGGGAGAGGTTGTTTTCAATACGGCGATGATGGGCTATCCCGAAAGTCTCACCGACCCTTCTTATGCAGGGCAACTGTTGGTGATGACTTTCCCATTGGTTGGCAACTATGGTGTGCCTCCTTTCACATTCGGGACCGACGGCATACCCACATTCATGGAGAGCACGCATATCCATGCTTCTGCTATCATTGTGAGCGATTACAGCGAAGAATACAGCCATTGGAACGCCTGCGAGAGTTTGGCCGATTGGTTGAAGCGTGAGCATGTGCCCGGTGTGACAGGCATCGATACGCGCCAACTGACCAAGGTGCTTCGCGAGCATGGTGTGATGATGGGCAAGATACTCTTTGATGACGCGCCGGATAGTATTCCGGAAGCAGACTATGAGGGCGTGAATTTTGTGGATAAAGTGAGTTGCAAAGAGGTGATACGCTACAACGAAGGAGCCGGCAAGAAAGTGGTGTTGGTGGACTGTGGCGTAAAGGCCAATATCATTCGCAGTCTTGTCAATCGCGGTCTTGAGGTTATCCGCGTGCCGTGGAACTATGACTATACTTCGATGGACTTCGACGGACTTTTCCTTGCCAACGGTCCCGGAGATCCGGATGTGTGTGAAGAAGCCGTGTGCATTATCCGCAAGCAAATGAATAGCAGGCATAAGCCTATTTGCGGCATTTGCATGGGCAACCAGCTGTTGGCCAAGGCCGGTGGAGCCGATATCTACAAACTCAAGTACGGGCATCGCTCGCACAATCAACCTGTGCGCCTTGTCGGCACGGAGAAGTGCTACATCACTTCCCAAAATCATGGTTATGCCGTTGATGCCAAGACATTAGGCAGCGACTGGGAAGAACTTTTTGTCAACATGAACGACGGTTCCAATGAGGGCATCCGGCACAAGACCAATCCTTGGTTCTCCAGCCAGTTCCATCCCGAAGCCTGCTCCGGCCCTGTGGATACGGAATTCATGTTTGACAAGTTTGTTGATTGCTTGAAGTAATAGCCAATATAAAAAAGACCAGATATTCTTATGAAAGACGAAAATATAAAAAAGGTATTACTGCTGGGGTCGGGAGCCTTGAAGATAGGTGAGGCCGGCGAGTTCGACTATTCCGGTTCGCAGGCACTGAAAGCTTTGCGTGAAGAGGGCATCAAGACGGTGCTCATCAATCCCAACATTGCAACCGTCCAGACCTCTGAAGGCGTTGCCGATCAGATATATTTCCTGCCCGTACAGCCCTATTTTGTGGAGCGTGTCATCCAAAAAGAACGCCCCGACGGCATCCTGTTGAGCTTCGGGGGCCAGACAGCCCTCAACTGCGGTGTGGAGCTCTATCGTTCGGGAGTGTTGGAAAAATATGGAGTGAAAGTTCTCGGCACGCCCGTTCAGGCCATTATGGACACTGAAGACCGTGAACTCTTTGTGGAGAAGCTCGATGAAATTGATGTAAAGACCATCAAGAGTGAAGCCTGCGAGAATATAGAACAGGCCCGCACGGCTGCTGCCACACTGGGCTATCCTGTGATTATCCGTGCTGCTTACGCCTTGGGCGGACTGGGCAGCGGCTTTGCCGACAACGAAGAGGAACTCAATGTCTTGGCCGAAAAGGCTTTTTCCTTCTCTCCGCAGGTGTTGGTAGAGAAGAGTCTGAAGGGCTGGAAAGAGATTGAGTATGAAGTGGTGCGCGACCGCTATGACAACTGTATTACGGTTTGCAATATGGAAAACTTCGACCCACTGGGCATCCACACCGGAGAATCCATTGTCATTGCCCCCTCCCAGACACTCAACAACAGTGAGTATCACAAGTTGCGTGCTCTTGCCATCAAGATTATTCGCCACATAGGCATCGTGGGAGAGTGCAATGTGCAGTACGCTTTCGACCCCAAGAGCGAAGACTATCGGGTGATAGAGGTCAATGCCCGTCTTTCCCGTTCTTCGGCCCTTGCCTCAAAGGCCACGGGTTATCCTCTGGCTTTCGTGGCCGCCAAACTGGGTATGGGTTACGGCCTGTTTGAATTGAAGAACTCCGTCACCAAGACCACCTCGGCCTTCTTCGAACCGGCCCTTGATTATGTCGTGTGCAAGATTCCCCGTTGGGACCTTTCCAAATTTCGTGGCGTAGACAAGGAACTCGGTTCGAGCATGAAGTCGGTTGGCGAAGTGATGGCCATCGGGCGCAATTTTGAAGAAGCCATTCAGAAAGGTCTTCGCATGATAGGGCAGGGGATGCACGGATTTGTCGAGAATAAGGAACTTGAGATTGCCGACATCGATGCGGCCCTGCGTGAACCCACCGACAAGCGTGTGTTTGTCATCTCCAAAGCCATGCACAAGGGATATACGGTTGACCAAATCCACGAGCTGACCAAGATAGACAAGTGGTTTCTTGAGAAGCTGAAACATATCATCGATATTGACGAGGAACTGAAAACCAAGAACATCAACACCCTTGACAAGGCACTTTTCCGTAAGGCCAAAGTCTATGGATTCACCGACTTCCAGATAGCCCGTGCCGTCGGACTTGAAGACGAGCTCCACAACATGCACAAGGCTATGCTCCTTGTGCGCCATTGCCGTAAGAATCTTGGCATCGTGCCTGTGGTGAAACAGATCGACACACTGGCGGCTGAATATCCTGCCCGGACCAACTATCTCTATGTGACTTATGGCGGCGTGGCAAGCGACATCGAGCCGGAGCACGACGGGCGTTCCATAGTTGTCCTTGGGTCGGGAGCCTATCGCATCGGTTCTTCAGTGGAGTTTGACTGGTGTGGTGTGCAGGCTTTGAATACGATTCGCAAGGAGGGTTGGCGTTCTGTGATGATCAACTACAATCCTGAGACGGTTTCCACCGACTATGACATGTGTGACCGTCTTTATTTTGACGAACTCACTTTTGAGCGTGTCATGGACATCATCGAACTTGAGTCGCCCCATGGTGTGATTGTTTCCACCGGTGGCCAGATTCCCAACAATCTGGCCATGAAGTTGGCCGAGCAGCATGTGCCTCTTCTTGGCACCAAGGCCGAAGATATCGATGGTGCTGAAGACCGCGCCAAGTTCTCGGAGATGCTCACCCGGCATGGCATCAACCAACCCGAATGGAGTGCGCTTACGAGTATGGAAGACATCGACGATTTTATCGCTCGTGTGGGATTCCCGGTTCTTGTGCGTCCTTCCTACGTTCTTTCGGGAGCAGCCATGAATGTATGTTCCAATGAAGAAGAGCTGAAACGTTTCCTCCGGCTGGCAGCCAATGTGAGCGAAGACCATCCGGTCGTGGTCTCCAAGTTCATCGAACATGCCAAGGAGATAGAAATGGATGCCGTGGCCAAAAACGGTGAAATCTTGGCTTACGCTATTTCCGAACACATTGAGTTTGCAGGAGTTCATTCCGGTGATGCCACCATCCAGTTTCCTCCACAGAAGATTTATGTGGAGACCGTGAGGCGCATCAAGCGTGTGAGTCGGCAGATAGCCAAGGCCCTCCACATCAACGGTCCGTTCAACATCCAGTATATGGCTCGTGACAATGAGATCATGGTCATCGAGTGTAACCTTCGCGCTTCGCGCTCTTTCCCCTTTGTCAGTAAGGTGTTGAAAATCAATCTCATCGAACTTGCCACCCGTGTGATGTTGGGTTTGCCGGTTGAAAAACCCAACAAAAATCTCTTTGACTTGGATTATGTGGGTATCAAGGCCAGCCAGTTCTCTTTCAACCGCTTACAAAAGGCCGACCCGGTCTTGGGAGTTGACATGAGTTCTACGGGCGAAGTGGGCTGCTTGGGTGACGACTCCAATCAGGCTTTGCTCAAGAGTATGCTCTCCGTGGGCTATCGCATTCCGAAGAAAACGGTGTTGCTGTCTACAGGCGGAGCCAAGCAGAAAGCCGAACTGCTTGATGCTGCCAAAACGCTTGTGGCCCACGGCTACAAACTCTACGCCACCGGCGGTTCGTCCAACTATCTTGCCGACAATGGCGTGGAGAACACCCGTGTCTACTGGCCTTCCGATGAAGGCAAGCATCCGCAGGCTCTTGACATGTTGCACAATAAGGAGATCGACATGGTTGTCAACATACCTAAAAACCTGACCGTGCATGAGCTTACCAATGGTTATAAGATTCGCCGTGCCGCCATTGATCTCAATGTGCCGCTAATTACCAACAGCCGGTTGGCCTGTGCCTTTATCAACGCTTTCTGTTCCTTGTCGCTTGAAGACATAGACATTAAGGCTTGGGGTGAATACTAAACATGTTTGCCGGCGTATGAAAGGTGGTGTGTCCTTCAAGGGGATGCACCACCTTTTTTATGCCTTCTTGTGCATACTTTTTATGCTTTTAAGCATCTGTTTTCGAGCACGATAAAACTTTAACATTTGTTGACTATTTGTAAGCTCTTGATTATTAGTGTGTTATATAAAAGTTACAAAACGACCTCAAAAAAAGTCCTAAAAAAAAGAACGGCGTATTTAAAAAATACTTATCTTTGCATCGTTTTAATAAACAAATGATTGTTTTACAGATTTAAAAAGCAAAGAAAATGAAGAAATTGGTTTTAATGTTCGTAGCTATCGCAGCTATCTCTTTCGCATCTTGTGGTAACAAAACAGCTCAGGCTCCTGCTCAGGACTCTGACACCGTAGCAGTTGATTCTGCTGACACTGTTGCTGCTGATACAGCTGCTGCTGACACTGCTGCTATGTAATCAGATTGCATACACGAACTGAAAAATTTTGAGAACACCGCTGGAAGCTAAGCTTTCAGCGGCTTTTTATGCTTGTCTTTTCAGAATTTTACGCGCATTGCAGCAAACTGAATGCTCATTCATACTGTTTGCATTGATTCCGAAAGTTTTTTCTTTTCCTTGCTATTTTGTCGTGACGATCTCACCCATATTTTTCCTTGACTTGGGTTTTGCCGAGAATTTGTCGACATATCCTATCGGTATGATGGCTACCGGATATTCGTCAGAGCACAAATGGAGGCTGTCTTTGAGTTGCGACACGTCGAAATTGCAAACCCAACAGCTGCCCAATCCCAGTTCGGTGGCTGCCAGACAAATGTGCTCCACGGCGATGGCCGTATCGATGTCGGCATGGTTTTTGGCATCGCATCCCCGCACCCATGCCTCGGAAGTCTTTGCATAGGCGACAATGTAGAGCGGGGCTTGTGCAAACCATTCGCGCGGATAGCACTGTTGTACGGCTTTTCGGGCTTCATCGCTCTTGACCACGATGAAGCGCCAAGGCTGGTGGTTGACGGCCGATGGTGCCAGCCGGGCACACTCCAAGATATATTCAAGTTTTTCCTGTTCCACCTCTTTCGGCGAGTATTCCCTTGCCGAATAACGCTTTTTTGCTAATTGCAAGAAGTCCATATCATTGATTTTTAAAACATTTTATGCAAAGATAGTGCAAGTGAATGCAATGAAATCTTGCTTTCAAATTGCTGAACACCGCCTATCTTATGCAAAGATAGTGCAAGTGAATGCAATGAGAGCTTGCTTTCAAATTGCTGAACACCGCCTATCTTATGCAAAGGTACGCATAATATGCGATATTTAGGCAAATCGTTTAGAACATTATAATAAAATAGCAAGCATTGTAGCCATATAGAAATAATGCCAAAAAGCATGACAAAAAAGCTTCGTCTAAAGTCCTTCAATTAGAGTGGGGAAATACGTTTGGAGGTCCGAAAAGATGCGCTGATTTTCGGGTAAAGGCCGGATGACCGTGCGAAAGAGGCTCTTTGAGCGTTCCAAATGGCTGCAATGAGCTTCTGGTAAGGGCTCTTTTGCATGTTACTTTCGGCTTTTTGACGACCATTTAAAGGCCTTTTGAAATGTTGAGAAAATTCAAATACTTGATTGCCAATGGCTTGGACGCCCTTGTGAAATTCGTGTATTTCCGGCCGGGTGTGTTTCAGTTGGGAATATTGCAAGCACAGAACACTTTTTCGACCAATATTCTTGACGAAAAGATTCCATAAAATGATTCTCTCCTATTGCAATTTCTCCCACAAAAAGTGTATCTTTGTAGGCACTTGAGGAAAATGGGAGAGGAGGAGATGACAAAAACAGACATTGCATTTCTGGTGGAGGAAGGAGTTGGAAACCCCCATTTTGAACTTACTAACAGATAAACCGTATACCATCAACATGATTTACATTGAGCACATCGCACTCAACGTGCGTGACTTGGAAGGAGCAAAACTGTTCTTCTGCAAGTATTTCGGTGGCATGGCCAACGAAGGATACCACAATCCGAAGACCGGATTGCATTCCTATTTCATCACGTTTGGGCTGGGGCCGCGTTTGGAAATTATGAATTGGGGAGACGATATGCCCCATGGAAACAAAGACCGCCATGCCGATGGTTACCAGCATATCAGCATGAGTGTGGGCAGTCGTGAGAAAGTGGATGAAATGACAGCCCTCCTTGTGGCTGACGGTTATTCATGTGTCAATGGCCCCCGCTATACGGGAGATGGAGCTTACGAGAGCGTTGTCCTTCTGCCCGGTGGTGAAGAAATTGAACTGACCGTTTGAAGATTACGCCGGGTTCCCGGTGGAGTTGAGTTATTCTTTCTGTTTTCTGCAAATATTACAGTGATTTTACGTAACTTTGCACTATGATTGATTATAGTGCTTTTCAGGGAAAAAAGGCGGCCTATTACACACTGGGCTGCAAACTGAACTTTTCCGAAACCTCTACGTTTGGCAAATTGCTGTCGGACATCGGGGTTGTTGCAGCGCAGAAAGGCGAGCGGGCTGACATCTGTCTCATCAACACCTGTTCGGTGACAGAGGTGGCCGACCATAAGTGTCGGCAGGCCATCCATCGCATGGTGCGCGAAAATCCCGGTGCATTTGTTGTCGTGACCGGCTGCTACGCCCAGTTGGAGTCGGAGAAAGTGAGCCGCATTGATGGTGTGGATTTGGTACTCGGTTCCAATGAGAAGGCCGACCTGATACAATATCTTAACGACGCTTTTGTCGGAGGAGTCAGGCAGGAGGCACTTCACCGGCACCATTCGGTGAAGACCAAGGATATTAAAAGTTTTCAGCCTTCTTGCTCGAGGGGCAACCGTACGCGCTATTTCTTGAAAGTGCAGGATGGATGCAGCTACTTCTGCACCTACTGCACGATACCCTACGCCCGTGGCTTCTCCCGCAATCCGTCTATCGCTTCGCTCGTAGAACAGGCTCGGGAGGCAGCTCTTGAGGGTGGACGGGAGATAGTGCTCACCGGAGTTAACATTGGTGATTTCGGTGCAACGACTCATGAGAGTTTTCTCGATTTGGTGAAAGCACTTGACGAGGTGGAAGGCATCGAACGCTTCCGCATCTCCAGTTTGGAGCCCGACTTGTGCAGCGACGAACTCGTGGAGTATTGTTCAATCAGTCGTGCGTTTATGCCCCATTTCCATATACCCCTGCAGAGTGGCAGCGATGAGGTGCTTAAACTGATGCACAGAAGATATGACCGCGCACTCTTTGCCCATAAAATCAACCTCATCAAGGAGAAAATGCCCGATGCCTTTATCGGGGTTGATGTGATGGTGGGCTGTCGGGGAGAGAAGCCGGAATATTTTGAAGATTGCTACGACTTCCTTGAGTCGCTTCCTGTGACCCAACTGCATGTGTTCCCTTACTCGGAGCGTCTCGGCACGAGTGCCCTTTCCATCCCATACGTTGTTGACGACAAGGAGAAGCGGCAGCGCGTGAAGCGGCTTTTGGATATGAGCGACCGAAAAACGGAGGAGTTTTATGCAAAATATATCGGGACAGAGTCGGTGGTGCTTTTTGAGAAAGCTGCTAAAGGAAAGGCCATGCACGGATTTACGGATAATTATATCCGTGTGGAACTTCCGGCCCGCATGGCCCGTGAGGAGTATGACAACCGGTTGTTCAAACTACGGCTGGGCAGTTTCAGTCGTGACCGTTCGGCACTTGTAGTCGACGAACTGATGGGGGAGGTGTGACATGGTAAAGACAGCAATCGTCATACTCAACTGGAATGGCAGAGCCATGCTGGAGAAGTTTCTGCCCGGCGTGATAGCCTGTTCGGCGGACGAAGCGGAGATATGGGTGGCCGACAATGCCTCTACTGATGACTCTCTCGCCCTCCTGAAACAATATGCGCAGGTCAAGACTCTCCTGTTGGACAAGAACTATGGGTTTTCCGAAGGATACAACTGGGCACTCAAGCAGATTGATGCCACCTACTATGTGTTGCTCAATTCCGATGTGGAGGTGACACCCGGTTGGCTGTCTCCGCTCGTCTCGTTTATGGACGGGCATCCTGAAGTGGCAGCTTGTCAGCCCAAACTGCGTGATTTCTGCCGCCGCACCCGTTTTGAATATGCCGGTGCCTCAGGAGGTTTTCTCGATCGCTATGGTTATCCTTTCTGCCGTGGAAGGATATTTGAAACCGTGGAAGAAGATGCAGGGCAATATGACGAACCGGCTGAAGTGTTGTGGGCCACGGGTGCCTGCCTGTTGATAAGGGCGTCCGACTATTGGATGGCCGGAGCTTTGGATGGTCGTTTTTTCGCCCACAACGAAGAGATAGACCTTTGTTGGCGACTGTCGCTCATGGGGCGCAAAGTGTATTGTCTGCCCCAAAGCACGGTCTATCATGTGGGTGGAGGAACTCTCCCGAAGGAAAACCCGATGAAAACCTATCTCAATTTCCGCAACAATCTGACCATGCTTTACAAAAATCTTGGCGACGGTGAACTGGAGAAAGTGATGCGGATGCGCCGTTTTCTTGACTATCTGGCTGCATTTGCGACGCTTGTCTTCAATCGTAATTGGCGTGATTGCGTGGCTATATTCCGTGCTCGCAGGGATTTTCTGAAGTGGCGGCATACGTTTGATGATGCCCGTTATCGCATTCAGGCGATGCGGGTAGACAGGAAAAATGACGGGCGGAATCCTTTCTCCATCTTGTGGAAATATTACCTGTGTGGCAAGAAAAAATACAGCGAACTATAAGTCTACTAAATAATAACTCAATATTTGCAAGTGCGATGGGGGCCGGGAGAATGCTCCAAATGCCGGCGGTAGAGCGGGTATCTCCATCTCCTGATGGGCAACACGGGCACTGTCTTCTTCCGATTCTCGTCGATTCCTGAAGTTGGACTTACAAAACTTAAAAACCAAAAACATGAAAATCAAAAACAAACAAATGTTAGGACTTGTGGCAGCGTTGTTGCTGGCCTGTCCGGCTGTTCACGCTCGGAGAGCCACCATGCGTGTGGAGGTCACCAATTCTTCCAAAATGCCACGAACGGACGAACCGGTCGTTTTTAATCTGAAGGATATTGGTGAGGTGAAACGTGCCGTCGTTACGCTCAATGGAAAGGAGATTCCTTCTCAGCTCGATGATCTTGACGGTGATTGTGTATATGACGAATTGTGCTTTTTGACCGATGTCGGAGCCCATGAAACCAAAAACTATCGGGTGGAGTTGTTTGACGACGGTGAGCAGAAAACTTTCCCCGCTCGCACGTTTGCCGAACTTGTGCTTCCCTCGAAGGACAAGAAACTGCCCAAAAATAAGCAGGATATCTATTTGCTCAGCATCACTTTCGATGCTCGCACTAAAGATACTTATCACTATGTACACTCCCATGGGGTCTGCTTTGAAAGTGAATTGATTGCCCTGCGTGTCTATTTCGACCATCGGCAGACTATCGACCTCTATGGCAAGAACCATAAGGGACTGGAGCTGGAGGCCACGCAGTTTTATCCCACTGATGAGCAGAAAGCCCAAGGTTTTGGCGATGATGTGCTGTGGGTGGGCAATACTTATGGACTGGGAGCCTTGCGGGGTTGGGACGGTCATGCCCAGCAACTGCTCACCGACGTAAAAGTGCGCACGCAACGTGTTGTGGCCGAGGGGCCGCTGCGTGCTATTGTTGAGGTGGAAGACAAGGGATGGGTGCCTGCCAAGGGCTTGATGCCGGTTAATGCGGTGATCCGCTATACCGTCTACGCCGGTCATCGTGATTTTGATGTGCAAGCCCGGTTCAGCCGCACGCCTGTCGATTTCCCGACCTATCGCTTTGCTACAGGGCTCATCAATGTGAAGGGATCGGAAGAATTTGGTTGTGAGAATGTGCGTGGTTGTTGGGGCAGCGACTGGCCTACGGGTAAGGATGATGGTCAACATAAGTTGGAAACAGTCGGACTGGGAATCTATGTGCCGGGAGAATATCTTGTTTCGGAAGAGAAGGCTACCAAAGACGACTATACAAATGTCGTGAAGCCGGTAGACGGTGTCATCAATTATAAACTTGCCTACACTTCAGCCAATGAAAATTTCGGCTTAAAGGACAAGGGGGCTTGGTTCGCATGGTTGAGGAATTGGAGCCGGAGACAGGCAGAACCTTTGAAAGTTTCCTTTAAACGGGAAATGAAGTAACGGAGCCGTTTACATCGGTCGGAAAACAAAAAAAGGTGTACATCGTCTTGCTTTTAAGACAATGTACACCTTATTATATAATAGGCGACACTTACATCAGTTCTCCTTAAAGGCAACCACTCGTGACAGTTCTTTGTCCATGTAGAAAGTCTGCATGTAGTCTTGTTCTCTGCCATGCCTGTCTGTCAGTGTGTATTTGACGTTCATCAACAGCAGTTTGGAAGGTATTCTATTGTTTTGCGGGTAGATGATCCCCTTCTTGAAGATGGCGATGTCGTTGGCCTTCCGTCTCATTTCCCCCACTCGTTGCGGAGTGACACGCTTGGTGGAATCGAGACGCGAGAACTGTTCGTTGGTCCGGTCGCTTACCTCCAGATTTTCATTCAGAAAATCGCGTATCAAGTCTTCTGCATCGTGCTGTTGTCCACACGATGCGAGAAGGAGTGTTGTCAATAGCAGGAAAAGCCCACTTTTGGCTTTTGATGATATGCTCATTTGGCCGGTACGTTTTTCAGAATCTCCAGCAAGTGATCCCAAACCATCTGTACAGTGGGGATGAGTAGTTTCTCGTCGGGTGAGTGAACGCCACGCAGGGTGGGGCCAAAGCTCACCATATCCAGGTCGGGATAGCGCTCAGAGAACAAGCCGCACTCAAGACCGGCGTGGATGCCAAGCACTTTCGGCTCTTTACCGAACAGTTTTTTGTAAGCCTCCACGGCAATGCGTGTAAGTTCGCTGTCTGCCCGCATTTTCCAAGCCGGATATTTGTCGTCGACGGCGATTTCGGCCCCGGCCAACAGGAAGACAGCTTTCACGGTGTTGGTCATGTTGTCGAGGTTGCTCATCACATTGCTGCGCTGACTGGCCACAGCCACCACGGTGTTGTCCGTGGTCTGAACGCTGGCGATATTGCTCGAAGTCTCTACCATCCATGCAATGGCCTCGTCCTGACAGTTGGTCAGCGGACCGTTGTGTACGGCCTGTATGGCGCGAATCACATTTTGCCCGACGGTCTTGGGCATCACCTTGACGGCATCGGTGCTTTCCAGACCGAAATCCATCGACTGTTCGGTCACGTGGAATTCATCTGCCACTTCTGCGGCAAAGATATTCCAGTCGGCCTTGACCTGTTCCTTCAATTCTGCGGGCACGGCAAACACCACCTGACCGTCGCGCGGAATAGCATTGTGCAGTTTTCCGCTATTGAAACTTGCCAGACGCAGGCCTGCGATTTTCTCTTGCTGGATAAACAGGAAGCGGGCCAGAATCTTGATGGCATTGGCGCGCTTCTTGTTGATGTCGTCGCCCGAGTGCCCGCCGTTCAAGCCTTTTAGGGACGCTTTGAGGAAGAACAGGCCGCTTTCGGCATCTTCTCTTTCAAAGTGGAAAGTGGCTGTTGTGGTCTGACCGCCGGCACAGCTCACGAATATCTGCCCTTCGTCTTCACTGTCAAGATTGATAAGCAGTTTGCCGGTCATGAAGCCGGCCTGCAGGCCATGTGCACCGGTCAGTCCGGTCTCCTCGTCACGGGTGAACAGACATTCTATGGGGCCATGCTCAATGTCATCAGAGTCAAGGATGGCTAACTGGATGGCATCACCGATGCCGTCGTCAGCACCCAAAGTGGTGCCTTTGGCCTTCAGCCAATCACCGTCGACATAGGTCTGTATGGCATCTGTGTGGAAGTTGAAATCGAGGTCTACAAGCTTTTCGCACACCATATCCATGTGGCTTTGGAGAATCACCGTTTCGCGGTTCTCGTATCCCGGAGTAGCCGGCTTGCGAATGAGCACGTTGCCTACTTCATCGACAAGGGTTTCCAAGTGATGTGACTTGCCGAACTCTTTCAAATACTCAATCATTTTTTCCTCGTGCTTGGAGGGCCGGGGAATCTCATTGATTTTAGCAAACTGCTCGAATACGCGGGCAGGCTTCAAATTACTTTTATTCATTTAATTATGTTATTTTATTTTGTCTTTTTGACTAAAAATGCTACCTTTGCCCCGGAAAAGTGTTCCTTGAGCACTGCAAATTTAGTAAAAATGATAGAAACTCTGCTATTAAGCGTGTTAATAATTGCTATCTGTGTGGCATTGATGAGTGTGAAGTTGCTGTTGAAGAAAAACGGCAAGTTCTCTTCACAGCATGTGCATGACAATCCCGGCTTGCGCAGGAAGGGTATTCACTGTGTGATCGATCAAGACAAGGAGGCTCGGTCGGCCGGTCGGGCTTATTGAACAAGAGTACTTCCGACCGATTGTTATATTGCCATCAAACGAAAATAAAAACATAAAATACAAATAAAAATGAAGAAAAACATTCTTAGCACCGCTGCCTTTGCTGCTTTCGTAGCACTTGCAGTGACGTCTTGTAACAAGCAACAGCCTCAGGTGGAGGCCAAATCAAATAGTCAGACTGCTCCTTCGGAAATGAAGATTGCCTATGTAGAGGTTGACTCTATCATGTCGCAATATCAGTTTGCAAAAGACTATGCCGGCATTTTGGAGAAGAAGAGCCAGAACATTCAGAACACGATCAGTCAGAAAGGGCAGGCCTTGCAGGCTGCGGCTGCCAACTTCCAGCAGAAGCTCCAGCAGAATGCCTATACCCGCGAGCAGGCCGAGAGGATTCAAGCCGGTTTGCAGAAGCAGAACGCCGATCTTCAGGGATTACAGCAACGTTTGGGTAATGAGTTTCAGGCAGAGACAGAAAAATACAATAAGGCTTTGCGGGATTCCATCCAACACTTCCTTGCTGTATATAATAAAGATAAGAAATACAGCCTGATTTTGAGCAAGCAGGGTGATAACTTGCTTTATGCCGACAAGGCTTTTGACATCACCAACGATGTGGTGGCAGGTCTGAACAAAGCGTATAAAAGCGCACCTAAGGCAGCCGAAAAGGAAGATGCCAAGAAGAAGTAACTAATTTTTTCAGATAAATGACGAGAGAAGAAAGATACCATTTCATCCTCGACTATTTCCGTAAGAAACTGCCGAATGTAAATACAGAATTGCATTTCGGCAGTTCTTTTCAGTTGTTGGTGGCAACGTTGTTGAGCGCACAATGCACGGACAAGCGTATCAATCAGATTACACCGGAGCTGTTTAAGCACTATCCTGACGCCGCTTCCATGGCCAAAGCCGAGGTGGAAGATGTATTCGAGTATATCCGGACAGTGAGTTATCCGAACGCCAAAGCCAAACATCTGGTGGAGATGGCGCGGATGCTGGTGGCTGATTTCGGCGGTGAGGTGCCTGACGGGCTTCAAAACTTGATGAAATTGCCCGGAGTGGGACGGAAAACGGCCAATGTGCTGCAAGCTGTGTGGTTTGGCCGCGCCGCCATGGCAGTTGACACACATGTGTATCGGGTGAGTCATCGCATGGGGCTGGTGCCTAAAACAGCTAATACACCGTTGAAGGTAGAGGAGTATCTGATGAAGCATATCCCACAATCGGATATCCCCGATGCCCACCATTGGCTCCTCCTCCATGGGCGATACGTGTGCAAGAGTGCCCGACCGGAGTGTGAGAAATGTTTCTTTGACCAATACTGTCCGAAGCTATTGGAAGGCAGTAAACTTTAATTATGCAATAGATATGCAGGCGAAACGAATCCTTGATTTTCTGAAAGGTGTGAGGGCTAATAACAACCGTCCTTGGTTTAACGAACATAAGCCGGAATATCTGGCTTGTAAAGAAGACTTTGAAGATGGTGTGGCCCAAGCCATTGCACGGATTTCTGAGTTTGATCCGGAAATAGCCCATCTCACTCCGAAAGACTGCTGCTACCGGTTCTATCGCGACACACGTTTCTCGGAAGATAAATCTCCTTATAAGAATCATCTTGGTGCGTATATTTGTGCACATGGGAAGAAGTCTCTGCGTGGTGGCTACTATATTCATCTGGAACCCGGTCGATGCCAGCTCTCAGCGGGGGCATACTGGTTGCCCACCAACATTCTGACCAGTTGCCGAAACGAAATCATGGGGAATATCGACGCATGGCGAAAAGCTGTAGAAAGTGGACAGTTTGTGAAGTACTTTGGTTATGCCAATGAGGGAAAGTGGTCTCCCGATGGCGAGTTATCGCCCAAAGGGTTCGGGTTGGCCCATTTGAAGACTGCACCAAAGGATTTCCCCCGCGACTATGAGTTCATCCACTATCTGCGAATGAAAGATTATGCCACTTGGCATCGTGTTCCGGATGATTTCTTTGAGGGCGACAAATGGTTGGACGAAATCGTCAAAGTGTTTAAGGTGGCCAAACCTATGTTGGATATCATCAATGCAGTGATTGATGATTATGAATAAAAAGCAAACTGGTGGAAAGCTTAATGAGTAGCTTTCCACCAGTTTGTCTTTTCTTTGCTTTTTAGTGCGGCAGTGTTGTTGCTCGGATCGGATATGGTGATGCCCGAATAACTTTTTACTGTGATGTAAACGGGAGAGTTGTAGAGATTTGAGTAAAGGGTCTCTGTTGACTGTGTAGACTTGATTACTTTTCCCATCTGCGTGGTATATTTGCTCAAAAGGGATGTACTTGGTTTGAGATTCTTCACGTATGAAGTCATGTCGTAGAAGATCGGTTGGTTGAATCCGTCAAGCACTTGTATGCTGTCCCTTAGCGTTTCGTCTAATGTGTAGCCGGCATTGATTTCTTTCATGATGCCTGCGAGTGTTTCCATTTCCCTGCAATCAATGACCGACAAGGCACCGCACGGCACCGTGTATTTTGAATAAAAGTTATGGAAGGCCGACACGATGGCCGAATAGCCGGGAGTGGCAGAGCTAAGGTTTGACCACATGGAGGCGTAGGGCATACCAATGATGATGACTTCACTTGTGGAAGCGATCAGGTAGTTTGTCACATTCCGAAGTTCATAGGCCACTTCGGCATTGGCCATGTAGCAGTCGTCGAAAAGGATGTACTGCATCTTTAGCCCCGTGGCGGCAATGGCAGAAGCAATGTCCGGGATATTGATGGAATAGTTGGGGTCGGCAACACTTCCCATGAAGCGTGTATCAGTGAACCGGAATGGATAGGCACTGTCGGATGTTTTCCCATATACATGTCTCTTTTTGGCGTTGTAGGGATAGTTCTGCCAGTCTTCTTTCATCGTCCATCCCGTGCCATGACCTCCAATGACAAGTGCGTAGTTGAGTGCTTGTGCCTGTGTTTTCACTTCGTTGAGCACTTCTGTGATTCCCGCCGATGACGAGAAATCAAGATTGGTGTAGTCTTTTATGGGGTGGTGTGTGCATGAACCATTCTCATATTTTATTTCGAATAGTTGTGAATTTGTAGCCGATTTGCTTAAAAGTACCAACACGCGTCGTGTGGTACCCAAACCTTTGGCCGCTTTGATGCCCGCTTCCATGCTGTCGATGTTATTGAGGAAGTAAGGATAGAGGCCTGAGTTGGAAGATGAAGCATTGCCGGTCCACGGCATGTAAACGAGCAATGTTTGCTGCGTGACCTTCTCTGCATCATAAGCATCATCACTGCATGATGTCAGTCCTACGGCTATGAATAGAAGCAAATGGAGTGTTAGAATGATTTTTTTCATGTCGGTAAGAGGATTGGTGGTTAGGGGTGAAGGGGTTAGAAGTTAGGCGTGTTTGGTGAAGAGTAGGGGAAGGGAAGTAGAAAAACAGAAGTGAGGAGGAAAGGGGAGGTTCGCAGTGTGAGTGCCTACTCTCTACCTCCTCACTTCTGTTTTTACTTCTTCTTGAGTTCTGCGATTGTCGCTTTGAGGGCAGCAATCTTTTCCAACGAGTCATTTTCTTTCTTGCGCTCAAGGTCAACGACCTTTTCGGGAGCATGGGCAACGAAATTTTTGTTGGCCAATTTTTTGCGCACACCGGCAAGGAAGCCTTCAAGATGCTGAAGTTGGGCTTCGGCCTTCTCTATTTCTGCCTCCACATCAATCAGTTCTCCCAATGGGACGGCAAACTCGTCAGTGCCTACCATGAATGTGCTGGCATCGGCTCCTTTCTCTGAGACAACCTCTATCTTGTCAAGATTAGCCATTTTCAAGATGATTTCATTGTATTTGTCATAGTTGTTGGCATTGACAGTCTGCAAGGTGAGTTGTTCCTTTTGGGCAATGTTTTTCTGATTGCGCACGGTACGCACGCCGGAAATGATCTGCTTCACGTTTTCGATGTCGCCACAGATATTCTTTTCTTCGTTTGAGGGGGTGGAGAATTTCAGCTGCTCCCGCATAATGGAATCTCCATCTTTGCGATCGTAGATGTGTTGCCATAGTTCCTCCGTGATGAAGGGCATGAATGGGTGCAGCATCTTCAGAAGGGTATCGAAGAAGCCCAATGTGGCCTCATAGCTTTTTCTGTCTATCGGTTGCTCGTAGGCCGGTTTTACCATTTCAAGATACCAACCGGAGAATTCGTCCCAGAAAAGGCGGTAGACCGCCATCAATGCCTCGGATATGCGATAGCTCTTGAAAAGTTCATTGAGTTCACCGTTGGCCTCTTTCAGTTTGGCTTCAAACCAGGCTATCGCAATCTTGTTGGCTGTCGGCTGCTCTTGGTCGGCCACTTCCCAACCTTTCACAAGGCGGAAAGCATTCCATATCTTGTTGTTGAAGTTGCGGCCCTGTTCGCACAAGGTTTCGTCGAAGAGGATGTCGTTGCCGGCCGGTGCACTCAGCATCATGCCCATGCGCACACCATCAGCACCATACTTGTCTATGAGCATGAGTGGGTCGGGCGAGTTGCCGAGGCTTTTCGACATCTTCCGACCGAGTTTGTCGCGCACAATGCCGGTGAAATAGACATGCTTGAACGGGAATTTACCCTTATATTCATATCCGGCCATAATCATTCTGGCCACCCAGAAGAAGATGATGTCCGGTCCGGTCACGAGATCAGACGTGGGATAATAGTATTTGATGTCTCCGTTGTCGGGATGGCGGATACCGTCGAACACGGAAATAGGCCACAGCCAACTCGAGAACCACGTGTCCAGACAATCGCTTTCCTGTTCCAAGTCTTCGGCTTTGAGGCTGCTGTTCTTCTCCTGCGCTTTCGCAAGAGCTGTAGCTGCATTCTCTGCCACCACGAAATCTTTCTTGCCGTCGGCTGTAGTAAAGTAGTAGGCCGGAATGCGGTGTCCCCACCACAGCTGTCGGGAAATACACCAATCCTTGATGTTCTCAAGCCAGTGGCGGTAGGTGTTCTTGTATTTTTTGGGGTAGAATTCAATGTCATCGTTCATCACCGGAGGCAATGCCAAGTCGGCAAAGTGCTGCATTCTCAAGAACCATTGGGTGGAAAGCTTGGGTTCTATGGGTACATTGGTGCGTTCGGAGAAGCCCACTTTGTTATCGTAGTCTTCGAGTTTTTCCATAAGTCCGGCCTGCTCCAAGTCCTTGGCGATCTGCTTGCGTACATCCATGCGATCCATGCCCACATAGAGTCCGCCGGCTTCGGAGATGGTACCGTTGTCGTTGAAGATGTCGATTGTGGCAAGTCCGTGCTTCAATCCCAATGCGTGGTCGTTGATATCGTGAGCCGGAGTCACCTTCAGACAACCCGTTCCGAACTCGATGTCCACATAATCATCTTCGATGACGGGAATCTCCCGGTTGACCAACGGAACGATCACGTGCTTGCCTTTCAGCCACGTGTTTTTCACATCGTTGGGATTGATGCACATAGCCGTGTCGCCCATGATTGTTTCCGGGCGAGTGGTCGCTACGACGGCGTAGTATCCTTTGGCATCTTTGTGCATGATATTACCCTCGTCAACCTGTTGACAGTCGGCCTCCACTACGCGATATTTCAGATAGTAGAGTTTGGAATGTTCGTCCTTATAGATTACTTCTTCGTCGGAAAGGGCAGTCTGTGCCTGCGGATCCCAGTTCACCATGCGCACACCGCGATAGATGAGTCCTTTCTCGTAGAGGTCGCAAAACACCTTGATGACACTCTCCGAGCGCGTCTCGTCCATCGTGAATGCCGTGCGATCCCAGTCGCAACTGGCTCCGAGTTTGCGCAACTGCTTGAGGATGATGCCGCCATGCTCGTGGGTCCAGTCCCACGCATGTTTCAAGAATTGTTCCCGAGTGAGGTCGGTCTTCTTCACTCCTTGTTCGGCCAGTTTGTTCACCACCTTGGCTTCGGTGGCAATCGAGGCATGGTCGGTGCCCGGCACCCAGCAGGCGTTCTTGCCCTCCATACGGGCCCGGCGCACGAGAATGTCCTGAATGGTGTTGTTGAGCATGTGTCCCATGTGGAGCACTCCCGTCACATTGGGGGGAGGAATCACCACCGTGTAGGGTTCGCGCCCATCAGGTTTAGAACTAAACAGCTTGTTGTCGAGCCAATATTCATACCATTTGCTTTCCACGGCATGTGGATCGTATTTACTTGCCAATTCCATTTGTTATATTATCTTGATTTTGTTTTCGTTACATTTTTATAGGAATATTGGTGCAAAATTACTAAAAAACTTCGTAACACGGGAATAAAATAAATTATTTTCTTACCTTTGCAACAGACAAACAGATAACACGATGCACACGAAAGAAGAAAAACTGAGGGCCTTCGGGCGTTTGCTTGATATACAGGATCGGCTGCGCAAGGAATGCCCGTGGGACAGAAAGCAAACCTACGAGAGCCTGCGGCCGAATACTATCGAAGAGGTGTTCGAACTCTGCGATGCCTTGATGAACAAAGACTACAAGAACATTTGCAAAGAGTTGGGCGACGTTCTGGAGCATGTTGTGTTCTATGCCATGCTCGGAAGTGAAGAAAGCCGGTTTGACATAGCAGATGTGTGCAATGCGCAATGTGACAAACTGATGTTCCGACACGACTTCATTGATTGGAACAAAGGAGAATGGTATGTCACCGATCCTGATATGCGCATCAATGCCAATGGGCAGGTGGTGTATAATGAAGAGGAGGTGAATGGTGATTCTACCGTCAAACCCACTACCGCCGAGCAGGTGGCTTCGACATGGGAAATGCGCAAGCAGCACGAGAAAAATGGCAACGAGTGTGTGCTCTCGGGTGTCCCCAAGTCGTTGCCTTCGCTTGTCAAAGCCTACCGCATCCAAGACAAGGCGCGTGGCGTGGGGTTCGACTGGAAAGACAAAGCCGACGTTTGGGTTAAAGTACGGGAGGAACTGGACGAACTCGAAACCGAGTTGCGCAAGGACGATCGTGAGGCTTCTACCCGGGAATTGGGCGATTTCCTTTTCTCTGTCATCAATGCCGCAAGGCTTTACCACCTCAATCCCGACAATGCGTTGGAGTCTTCCAACCAGAAGTTTATTCGCCGTTTCGGCTATGTGGAAGAAGAAACGCTGAAGAAAGGTAAGTCTTTGAAAGACATGTCGCTGGAAGAAATGGATGAACTTTGGAATGAAGCGAAACGTAAGGAGACCATAACGAAGAATCAATAACATCAAGATATGACTAAGCTTTTCTATACAACGGCGATAATTTGCGCTACGGCCTTGTTGGCCGTGGGGTGTAAGGACAATAAACCTGCTAAGGTGTTGTCGCCTGCAGGTTCCTCCGAGGCTGGGATGGCTCCGGCGTCTGACTCGACTGTCTATGGTGTGTGTGGAGAAGGGACCTCCATGCACAATTTGCAACTTATTGCCGACACGGGCGACACCATTGACTATTTCATCAGCGATGAGAGTGCCACTTCTCCGGTGAAAGGTGGCCTGATGGTGGGCGACCGTATCGCGCTCACTGCCTTTAAAGGAGCGGAGGGGTGGCAGGCGACGAATGTCATCAATCTCACCACGTTGCTCGGCAAATGGACGAGCATAGACAAGGATTTTGAAATACAAGAGGGAGGCACGGTCAAGTCACTTGTTCAGGCAGAGTCTCACCCTTGGACATCGTGGAAAGTGGTTAATGGCAACTTGGTGTTCAACACCGATACCTTCACCGTCAACGGACTTGGCGCCGACTCTTTGTATATAGAAAACAAGCAAGGTATATTTGTCTATAAACGCACCAAATAGCCTTTCCGCCGCCATTGTGATTTTCGGGGTGACGGCGGGGCTGTTTGTCAACACAGAATGGAACCATTCAAAGTACATATATTAGGTTGTGGCAGTGCTTTGCCCACCTTGAAGCACAATGCCACATCGCAGGTTGTCGAGATACGCGAAAAGCTTTTTATGGTAGATTGCGGTGAGGGCACACAGATGCAGTTACGCCGTTCTCGTATTCGTTTTACGAAAATCTCGGCCGTTTTCATCTCACATCTTCACGGGGATCATTGCTTCGGACTCATCGGTATGATTTCTACCTTCGGTATGCTTGGCCGCACGGCCTCGCTCCATGTCTATGCCCCAGAGGCTTTGGGCCCCATGCTGCAGAGTCAGCTCGACTTGTTTTGTCAAGGTTTGGAGTTCGAGGTGGTGTTCCACGCCGTCGATCCGAAGGTCAACAAGGTGGTGTACGAGGATCGGAGCCTAACCGTTGAAACCATTCCTTTGAATCACCGCACCCCTTGTTGCGGTTATCTGTTCCGGGAGAAATCCACCCTTCCACACATTCGTCGCGACATGATAGACTTCTATCACATCCCCGTCAGTCAGATCAACAATATCAAGGCCGGGGCCGATTGGATCACCCCGGAAGGCACGGTGGTGCCTAATGCCCGGCTGGTGACCCCGGCCGATGCTCCACGCAGCTATGCCTTTTGCAGCGACACGCGCTATATGCCTCACTTGCATGAACTGCTTGCCGGTGTGACCACGCTCTATCATGAGAGTACGTATGCCGATGATATGGCCGACAGAGCCCGGAAATATTACCACTCCACGGCCTCCCAAGCCGCCCGCGTGGCCCGGGACGCACACGTGGGGAAGCTGATTTTAGGCCATTACAGTGCTCGTTATGATAGCGAATCGGCCATCCTTGCCGATGCCCGCAAAGTCTTTCCCAATAGTTTTCTTTCCAACGAAGGACTTGTCTTCAATGTCTGACCATTTTGTCCGTAGCCTTGTGACAGCCGATCAGTGCCGGTTGCTGCTCATTATGCGGTCAAATGGCTGATGAGTATTTTCGTGCCTATGAGGCAAAGAATGATGCCGCCGGCCAATTCCGGTTGCAGGCGGTGGTTGATGCTCCGCCCGAATCTGATGCCAAGCAGTGTGCCTGTGAAGCCCAAGACAACCGATATTCCCCCAATCATGGCCAATGGCTGCGCGAGTTGTGACAGATTGCGGTAGCCGATGAAGGCAAATGTTATGCCCACGGCCAGTGCGTCGATGCTTGTGGCTATAGCTAAGAGTAGTTGGGTCTTGATTTTCTGCGGGTTGAAATGATGTTCTTTTTCCTCGGGTTGTAGGGCTTCTTTGATCATTCTAATGCCCAAAAAGGCCAATAGGCCAAATGCCAGCCAATGGTCGTAGGCTTCAATGTGATGGGCAAAGCGTCTGGCAACTGCCCATCCGATGAGTGGCATGAAAGCCTGAAAAAGTCCGAAGAAGAAACTCATTTGCAGAATGACTCGCCAAGTTTTCTGCCGGATGACGACACCGCTGACTATAGAGATGGTGAAACAATCCATAGCCAAGGCTACAGAGAGGAAAAAGAGATCGAGTGTACTCATAATGTTTCTTGTGAGTGCAAAGGTACGATAAAGTGAAGATAAAACAAAAGAAAAGCATGTTTTTGTTTTTCTTCTTTTAGGAAATGCTTGTCTCAAGATATAGTAAGAAACCTACTGACATTTAGAAAACACCTTACATGTGCCGATAGCCCCAAAATATAGCGATGGCTTTTGGAGGCTTTTGAATGTCGGTTTTTGCTGTTTTTGTTTGTCGCGGAGCCCAAACGGCAAGGTGAAACGGGTACACTTGGAAGCCGGAAGAGGCCGACTTGGAGACCCGAATGGGCCGGATGAGAAGGCTGTTTGGGCTCCGGTAGGGGGCAAGACGGAAAAAAGGGGGCACGTAAGTGCCCCCTTTGCTATTGCAAAGATACGATATAAATCGTCCAAATGCAAGTGCGTGGTTATTTTCCTTTACAATATGCGGTAAGACGCTACGGCTTGATTTTGCCTTGCTGACAAAGGTTACGGGCTGTATTGTCTGCCTCTATGGTTGACATGGAAGCCGTCCCGACAGTATTTTCGGCCGGAAGCCTATACCAGATATTGTGAGGAGATGCTTTCGTTGTTGACCACCCGTTTGATGGTCTCGGCAAACATGTCGGCCACGGAGAGCTGCTTCACTTTGGCACTGCGCTGAGAGTAGGGAATGGAGTCGGTGAAAACGATTTCTTCAAGTGCCGAATTTTGGACGCGCTCTGATGCCGGACCGCTCATGACGCAGTGCGACGCACAGGCCCTTACGCTCTTTGCGCCGGCAGCCTTCATGATATCGGCGGCTTTGGTGATGGTTCCGGCTGTGTCCACCATGTCGTCTACCACGATGACATTCTTGTCTTTCACGTCACCGATAATCTGCATACTCTCGACCACGTTGGCACGTGCGCGGGTCTTGTTGCACAGCACCAGCGGACAACCCAGATACTTGGCATAGGTGTTGGCACGCTTGGATCCGCCGACATCGGGAGAAGCGATCACGAGGTCTTTCAACTTGAGCGACTGGAGATAGGGCAGGATGACCCCGGAAGCGTAGAGATGATCCACCGGAACATTGAAAAAACCTTGAATCTGGTCGGCATGCAAGTCCATCGTGATCAGCCGGTCAATGCCGGCCACACTCAGCAAGTCGGCCACCAGCTTGGCACCGATGCTCACTCTCGGCTTGTCTTTGCGGTCTTGCCGGGCCCAACCGAAATAGGGAATCACGGCGATGACATTGCGTGCCGAAGCTCGTTTGGCTGCATCGATCATCAGGAGAAGTTCCATGAGATTGTCCGAATTGGGGAAGGTACTCTGCACAAGGAACACGTCGCGTCCGCGGATAGATTCTTCGTAGGATACGGCAAATTCTCCATCGGAAAACCTCGTAACGACCAGATTGCCAAGCGGGCAACCCAAACTGGTACAAATTTTCTCTGCAAGGTATCTCGTGCTTGTACCGGAGAATACCAAAAAAGAGTTTTGTTGACTCATTCTCTTGTTGTTTTTATGTGTAGGTTTTATACTTGTCTTTTTTATTCTACCGCCTTCCTCAGTTTGTTGAAGTGGTTGATGAGTTGCAGATAGTCGGTTTCGTTGTGGATGTCGAAACGGTTCCAGAGGTCTCCGCACACCACCACGCCTCCGAATCCCAACTGCTTGGCCAGCTTCACATTCTCCAGACTCATGCCTCCCAGCGCATACACATGCTTGTCGATGAGGCCGCGGTGAGCGGCATCTTCAAGCTCATTGAGATTGAAAGACGATTTCTCGCTCGGATACTCAATGCAGTCGAAAATGTTTTTGAGGAATACATAGTTGAACTTGCGCTTGGCCTCTTTCAGCCGCTTTGTCTCCGTACATGTGGCACTCATCTTGCCTTTATAGCCCTTGGGGACTTCCTGAAAGGCATCGTCGAGATGGATGCCTGCCAAGCCGTATTCATTTTTCAAATAGAAGTGGTCGTGTACGGTGATTTTTCGGTAAGTTTCTTCCGGCAATAATGACAGGAGGCGCTCGGAGTACATCGGAGGCGAATCGGGCTTGTTCAGATGCAGATTGTCCATTCCCTCCTCGAAGAGCGTGGCTAAAATCTTGTCTTCTTCCACAAAAAATGTGGATTTGGTCATTATCACTAACTTCATTGTTATATACCAACTTTTCCAATGCAAAAGTATTAAAAAACTTTTAAACGGGCAATTATATTCGTGATAAAAAGCTATCTTTGCATCAATTTAGCAAATATAGGCAAGGACGGGAATTACGACTTGTCTGATTTCTGTGTTTGTCAGGACTGCCCATGCTCTCTGTTAGTGGGATTGGCAGACTGTGCAAGCAGGAGATGGGGATGTGATGTTCCCTTTGTTCCTTTCAACTCTTGAAGTTGATTTTGCGGAACTTAGATAATAATTAAGGTGTGAATTTTTTGAAACCCACCCGAGACAAATGATATGGTGAATTTGCAGACATTCGAAGAGATAAAACATCCCATGTATGTGCTGGAGGAAGCGCGGTTGCGTCGTAACCTCTCACTCATCAGCAGTGTGGCTGAAGCGGCCGATGTGGAAATTATATTGGCTTTTAAGGCCTATGCCTTGTGGAAGACTTTTCCTATCTTCAAGGAGTACATACAGGCCACCACGGCGAGTTCGCTGTGGGAGGCCCGGTTGGGCTATGAGGAGTTTGGGAGCAAGACCCACACGTTTTCGCCGGCATATACGGATGATGAGATCGACGAGATAGCTCGGTGTTCGAGCCACCTCACTTTCAATTCCCTCACTCAATATGAGCGTTACCACCAACGGGTGAGGACTGTCAATTCCGGCATTAGCTGTGGCATCCGCATCAATCCCGAATATTCGGAAGTGGAGACTTTGCTTTACAATCCTTGTGCTCCGGGCACCCGTTTCGGGGTGAGGAGTGCGTTGTTGCCCGAAAAGTTGCCGGCCGACATAGAAGGTTTCCATTGCCACACGCTGTGTGAGAGTGGGGCTGATGTGTTCCGTCGCACATTGACTCATATCGAAGACAAGTTTGGGGCATGGTTTTCTCAAATCAAGTGGATCAATTTCGGTGGAGGGCATCTGATGACCCGCGCCGGTTATGACATCGACTTGCTGGTGGCTACACTCCGGGAGTTTCATGCCCGTTATCCGTGGCTGAAGGTGGTGTTGGAGCCGGGAAGTGCTTTCGCGTGGCAGACGGGCGAACTGGTATCGCAGGTGGTGGACATTGTAGGCGGCACGGATGGTGAACCGACGACGGCAATCCTCAATGTAAGTTTCACTTGCCACATGCCCGACTGTCTGGAAATGCCCTACCATCCACGGGTGAGAGGTGCGGCGACACTCGAAAGTGAGGATGTTTTTTTGTCCCAAACAACAGAAGATGGAGGGCGGAGCTATGTCTATAGGCTTGGAGGCAATTCCTGTCTGAGTGGAGACTTCATGCGCAGTTGGGCTTTCGATCATCCGTTGCAGATTGGTGAGAATATCATCTTTGAAGATATGTTGCATTACACAACGGTGAAGACAAATACCTTCAATGGCATTTCTCATCCGGCGATAGGGTTGGTGAGATGTGACGGGAGTCTGGAAATGCTGCGCACTTATTCTTATGCAGACTACAAGGCACGGATGGACTGAAGCTTCCGGCTGTGTATTTATATAAATAGGTGGATGAAAAAAAACGTGTTTTACCGAAAAAAAAGCATGGAAAAGTTTGCAGACACAAAAAAAAGCGTTACCTTTGCAACCGCATTTAGAGAAGTGTTCCTGCTAAAGGATTATGCGGAAATAGCTCAGTTGGTAGAGCACGACCTTGCCAAGGTCGGGGTCGCGGGTTCGAGTCCCGTTTTCCGCTCAACATTCTGAATAACAGCCAATAAAGAGATTATCTTTTATGCCCAGGTGGCGGAATTGGTAGACGCGCACGTTTCAGGTGCGTGTGTTTCACGACGTGCAGGTTCGAGTCCTGTTCTGGGCACAATTATTCAGAATGCTTTATATGTTGGAGAGGTGGCGGAATTGGTAGACGCGCTACTTTGAGGGGGTAGTGATAATTGCATCGTGGGAGTTCGAGTCTCCTCCTCTTCACATAATGATAGTTTTTTAGGCGGAAATAGCTCAGTTGGTAGAGCACGACCTTGCCAAGGTCGGGGTCGCGGGTTCGAGTCCCGTTTTCCGCTCTTTTTTAGGAAAACATACTCATACATGAATCTATATTTAAGATATTTTGATCGGGAAACATTAGCTTATAATGTAGAAGAAGCTTTAGATTTTTTGTACAATATCCCCGAGATTGGTTTGGATGCAAATCTGATTGCTGATATTCGTGAATATGCGAATAGCGATGTGATGTATCCTAAAAGATATAAGGTGCGCCCACGTGTTTATTTTATCATCATCAAGACGGTGGCTGCCACCATGCAGGATTTTAAGGAGAAAAAGGCCGTACGGCAATCAAGTGAACCCAATTCTTTCCGGCACGACCAATCAGCCAGCACATTGCTCCGACTTAATGAGCACCGCCCCGGGTGGTATGAGGCCGAGTTTGATTTCAAACGGGTAGTGACTATCCCGTCTACGGGCAAGCATGAATATCGTGACACGCATTTTGCGGCCCGGATGAAGGCCACTTCCGGACAAGATTGCTACAATCGTGTGGTTGAGCATTTGCGTGGCAGGGTGGACAGCCGTAGTCAGTTCCCTTCGATGAAAGGCAAGAACTTCAGGTTCAAGTATCTTGGCATGTGGAAGTAAGACGGTCTTAACGCGTGTTGCTATGAACAAGGTGATGTTGATTGGAAATGTTGGTAAGGATCCGCTAGTGAGGTATTACGATGCCGATCAGGCGGTGGCGCAAGTGTCTTTTGCCACAAGCGAGCGTTCCTATACGCTTCCCAATGGTACTGTAGTACCCGAACGCACCGAGTGGCACAACCTTGTGTTCTATAAAAAACTGGCCAAATACATCGAGTCATACGTCCATAAAGGGGATAAGCTCTATGTGGAGGGTAAGATTCGCTATCGAAGCTATGACGATAAGGCTGGGCGTAAACATTATGTCACCGAGATTGTTGTAGACACGATGGAAATGCTTTCTTATCGGGGAATGTCGGCAAACGCTGATAGTAGCGGTACACCGGCCACCGAAAATGTTTCTCGGCAGAAGCAGGAAACAACGGATGCCTGCGAACAGGAGTCCGACAATGAACTGCCGTTTTGATGTCGCCATGTCATAATCTTTTAGTCAGGGAACATTGGATATAACGAGTTTTTTAGAATCTTTTTCAGATGTTAGCTTTCAAGCACCTCACCCCGGGGTGATTTTTGCCGCTTTGCTGGCTATGATGTTGCTTGTTGTTTCCGGTTTTGCCAGCGGCTCGGAAATCGCTTTTTTCAGTCTTTCTCCTTCCGATATTGACGAGGTTGACCTCGAACGTACTCTCACCGATAAAAATATCCGGATGCTACGGGAGGATTCGGAGCGCACATTGGCGACGATTCTGATTACCAATAACTTTGTCAATGTGACCATCATCATGCTTTGCAACTTTGTTTTTGGTTCGATGGTGCATTTCGGCCCAAAGGCTTATTGGCTTGAGTTTCTCTCTATTACAATCATACTGACCTTCTTGCTTCTTCTTTTCGGTGAGATCATGCCCAAGGTCTATAGCAGGCAAGAGCCTTTGCGATTTTGCCGGAGAACGGTGGGTGGCATACTTGTTTTAAGAAAAATATTCTGGCCGTTGGAGTCGTTGCTTATCCATAGCGGTGTGATTGCTGAAAAGATTGTACAGAAAGAAAAGCATCTGCTGAGTGTAGATGATTTGGAACAAGCTTTGGAGTTGACGGATAAAGAAGAGATAAAAGACGAGCAAAGCATCTTGCAGGGAATCATCCGCTTTGGAGATGAAACTGCCAAGGAGGTGATGACCAGTAGGCAGGACATCGTTGATTTGGACATCCGGTCGAGTTTTACCGATGTTTTGAAGTGTATTGTCGAAAATAATTATAGTCGGATTCCAGTCTATCAGAACAATACGGACAATATCCGTGGAGTGTTGTATATTAAGGATTTGTTGCCCCATTTGTCCAAGCCTGCCTCTTTCCGTTGGCAGAGTCTGATTCGCCCTCCCTACTTTGTTCCAGAGACGAAGAAGATAGATGACCTTTTGCGGGAATTTCAAGAAAACAGAGTGCATATTGCCATCGTCGTAGATGAGTTTGGAGGAACAAGCGGACTCGTGACCTTGGAGGATATTCTGGAGGAGATTGTCGGTGAAATCAATGACGAATATGACGAAGAGGAAAAGAACTACTCGAAATTGAATTACAATACGTATATTTTTGAAGGCAAGACACTTCTGAGCGATTTCTGCAAGATATTGAATATCGGCGACGAGGAGTTCTCCGAAGTGGAGGGTGATGCGGATACGCTTGCCGGTCTGCTGCTTGAAATAAAAGGTGATTTCCCCAGTGTCTACGAGAAGCTGAACTATAAGAACTACAGTTTTGAGATCATGGAAGTTGAAGACCGTCGAATCAGTAAGGTGAAAGTTATTGTGCATCCGTTGCCCAAATCTGAAATAGAGGAGAAAGAAAAGTAGAGGGAAATGCCTATAATCTCTATACGAAATGTTTCAGTTGAGGCCCAACTGGGATTGTGGAAAATAGAAGAGAGCGTTGATGACTTCTATAGCCTTTATCCTTTGGAACGCTTCAGGCTGTATGTTGAGTCGCATCTTAAAAGCGAAAGCCGGAAAAGGGAGTTTCTGGCAGTTCGTGCTCTCTTAGCTTCTATGTTGCCTGGAAATGTTGTTGATATTGATTATAATGAGGCCGGCAAACCTTTCATCAAAGACTATAAGTTGAGCATCAGCCACACTCGTGGATATGCTGCTGTGATTCTTTCCCCCCAACATGAAGTTGCAGTCGATATAGAATATGTTAGCGAACGGGTGGGGCGCATTGTCTCCAAGTTTGTCCGACATGATGAGGCTGCACCTGATATTCGGAGCCAACTGTTGCATTGGAGTGCGAAAGAGACGGTTTATAAGTTCTTTTCAGAAGATGATTTGCAGTATTTCGACATACGTTTGAGAGCGATTGGAGACTCAGATTGTTTGGTTGACAATCTCAAGCGCGGTAGCCAAATCCTTGTCCATTATGAATGTAATCAAAGGTTTATGCTTACTTATGCTATTGCTGGGCAGTAGTCTATCTTATTCTCAGACTGCAAGGGGTCTTGGGAGTAGAGACTCGTTGAAGTTGGTGAGAGAGTACAAACAAAGAGCATTTCAGAAGCAGCTTCCACCGGGTAATTACAGTGGCATTGCCCCCATTGGAAATGGGAGATATGCCGTTGTTGACGATAAGTCTCCTACTGATGGTTTCTATGTTTTCAAAATTGATGTCGATTCTGTTACAGGGGTTATCACCAATGTGGAGAACGAAGGATTCCGGAGTAGTGGTGTGGCTAATCGTGACGGTGAAGGGATAGCCTTTGTTGGAGAAAGCCGGACTCTGTGGATTTCCGGAGAGCGTGATAATAAAATCTTGGAGTATCAGTTAGACGGGAGGCTGACCGGACGTGAGACCATGCTTCCAACAGGCTTTGCAGGTGCTTCTTCGAGTTACGGGTTGGAAGCATTGACGTTTGATGAAGTAGGGAGACGGTTGATTACGACTTCTGAAAGCACACTTCCTTGTGATGGAAAACAAGCCGGCCCAATGGATCCGGTTGTCAATAAACTCCGTTTGGTGTTGATCGATTATGATTCTCTGCACCCTCAAGCTCAATATTTCTATGAGATGGACAGGCCTGTTTCGCCCCCAAAACAGACGGCTAATTATGCTTTCGGTGTGAGCGAGTTGCTTGCCGTGGATGGAGCTTATCTGCTGGTGCTGGAACGTGAACTGTTTGTTCCTAAAAAGAAAATCGGGGCTTTTGTCCACAACAAACTCTATTCTGTTCCTATGCCTTTGAGAGGAAGGCAGCATGGTCTTGACAGTATTGGGACTGTCCACAAGTCACTGCTCACAGAGTGGGAGACAAGATTGAACCTGACTGTTCGTAGTTTCGCCAACTATGAAGGTATGTGCGTGGGGCCAAAACTGAAAAACGGCAATCAGGTTGTCATCCTAATTGCCGACTCGCAGAATCGCTATGCGGGAATGCTGAAAGATTGGTTTAAAACCATCATTGTCTCTTCACCCCAATGAAAGTAAAGGTTCTTTCGGATGAATGCAGGTATTGTGGTAGATGCTATAATACGCCTTTCGAACTTGGCAGCTCAAAATGGTAGATGTCTCGCGGTATGGCCATTTTTAAAGAACGCGCAAGAGCTTTAAAGATCCCTTCAATCTTGTGATGTTCGTTTGCACCTTCGGCTTTGACATTCAGATTCATCTTAGCAGCATCGCTCAAACTTTTGAAGAAGTGATAGAACATTTCAGTGGGCATTTCTCCTATTTTTTCCCGTTTGAAATCAGCATTCCATACAAGCCATGGCCTTCCTCCAAAGTCGAGAGCCACTTGGCACAGGCAATCATCCATCGGAAGGCAATAGCCGTATCGCTCTATTCCACGTTTGTCGCCTAATGCTTTGAGCAGACATTCTCCTAAAGCCAGACCGGTGTCTTCTATCGTGTGGTGCTCATCCACATGCAAGTCACCTTTAGTGTGGATTGTAAGGTCTATCAGAGCATGTTTACCTATCTGTTCAAGCATGTGGTCAAAGAAGCCTATACCGGTGGAAATATCGCATTTCCCCGTTCCGTCGAGATTCATTTTAATATGTATGTCAGTCTCCTTGGTTGTCCGTCTAATTTCCGCTATCCGTTCACCGGCAAATAGCAGTTCTGCAATTTTGTCCCATGTCATGCCTTTTTGGTCAAGAATGAGAGCCTTGCATCCCAAGTTTTTAGCCAATTCTGCATCTGTCTCACGGTCGCCTATGACATAGCTGCCGGTCAAATCGTATGCCGGATTGTCTATATATTCAGTCAGCATACCCGTTCCGGGTTTTCTCATGGGAGAATGGTCTTCCGGAAAATGGCGGTCAATCAGCTGATCGGCAAACGTAATACCTTCACCCTCAAGCGTTTGTAGAATGAAGTTGTGGACAGGCCAGAAGGTATCTTCGGGAAAAGAAGCGGTGCCCAAGCCGTCTTGGTTGCTCACCATAATACATTTGTAATCCAAATGTTGGCAGATGAATCCAAGGTTTTTGAACACTCCTTTCTTGAACTTCAGCTTTTCAAAAGCGTCAATCTGCTCATCAGCAGGTTCTTCTATGAGTGTACCGTCACGATCGATGAATAGCAATTTAGTCGGTTTCATGATACTTTTCCATTTGTTTTATTTCATATTCTTTTGAAGTCGTTGAGCCGTAAATAAATACATAGACCATATTACTGTAAATTATGGCAAACGTCAAGATGAAAGAAAAGATAACCAAAACGCCGAATACAAGATATGGGAAATAGGCAGGAATTCCCAAATCATCGCCTTGTAGAGCACCCAGTTGCGAGAATGTCTGCGCCAGTACGATGATATACACCGGCATGGCAATAATGAACATGATGGCTCCAAAGATGAGCGAAAGTATCAATGTGGTGACAAATAAACCTCCGACTTGCCGTAATCCGATCTTATAATCCTGAAAAATACTCTTTAATTTATCCTTTTCGTTAAGCATGTATTTGGGGATAGCGTATGCAAATGGCAGTAGCATTACAACAGATATGGTCAACAGAAGGGCAATTCCACCTATTGAGAGTGCCAATGTGAGCCAATCGGGCGAAGGGAAAGATAAGGGTGAAAGGATATTTTTAGCGAGGATAGATGTTATACTTGCCAACAATAGCGCGACAACCAATAGAACACAAGCGACTTTTGCATATCTCCATAGGTTCCATGTGAGTCGTTTGTCATTGAAAAGACGAAAAAATCCCCCCGCAAACACGAAACTGACAAATATCATCAGGAGATATATTACGGTTTGGATGATAAATGACGTGATGGGAGAAGATGCTCCCCAGTCATGCAAAGCTTTGTTTGGAATCCGCAGATACAATGTTGCCGCCATGAAGACAGCGTACAGCAAAGCAGGTAACCACATCCGTCTGAATATTTCAGGCAGATTGTCTATGTATGCACAAAAGGCTTCCCTGATACATCTTTTATTGCTTCTGGGTTTAAATAAATCGATTTTCATATCATCAAATGTTTAACGCTTGTGCCTTTACTTTTTTCTTGTATCTTCCAATAATGATCTTCGTCTAAACTCTGCGCAGGTTATCGCAGTGGCAATGGCCACGTTGAGACTTTCAGCTGAAGGGCGGTCTTTGGGGTATCCGGGAATGAAAAGACGATGGTTTATATACCGTGTTATTTCTTTGGAGATGCCTTTCCCCTCGTTGCCCATAATGATTACTCCGTGGTGCGTCAGCGATTGCTCGTAGATATCTGTCCCGTCCAGCATAGTCCCGTAGACAGGAGTCTCATTCGGAAGGCTTTCTAAATACGCAGACAAGTCGGTGTAGACAATCTTTGTGCGTGCTATACTGCCCATTGTGGCTTGTACCGTTTTGGGATTATAAGCATCGGCAGTATCTTCACTACACACAATATCTGTGATACCAAACCAATCGGCAATGCGGATGATAGTCCCTAAATTTCCCGGATCTTGCACCCCGTCAAGTGCTAAAATGAGCGATGAGTCCCATGCGGCAGAAGCTGTATACGCCTCTTGCGTTATGCTTGGGGGGGTGGAATGCTTATTGGGAATATCAAATACACCGATAACCATTTGGGGATGTTGTAAGAAACTTATCTTTCTGAGCTCCTCCTCTGTGACCTCATATTTTTCTGTCGAGGAAGAAATGGGGCTGTTTTTCTCAAACCACTCTCGGGTAGCAGCCAGCAAAGAGGCTTGCCCGACAGCTAGAAGTTCGCCCACAATTTTCGGACCTTCAGCAACGAACTTTCCTTCAGCCTTACGGTTTTTCTTCAGTTCCAGCGAATGGATATATTTTATCTTAGCCTTACTAATCATGCTACAAAGATACTTCAAAAATCTCTGTTACCGACTAAAAACAATATATATTTAAGACCGACAGCCTTGCATTTAACGGAAATTTATTACCTTTGCCCTTAAAACAGAAAGAATTGAAGTCGTTTAAACTTTTTTATGTCATACTCTTTGTCTGGCTGTTTGTTGCCTGTTCGGCCACGAAATTTATACCCGAGCGTCAATATATGCTTGACAAAGTGGAAATCAAGTCCGACACAAAGGGATTTGATGTGGCCTCATTGGAACCCTATATCCGCCAGAAGGCCAATTCAAAGTGGTTTTCGGTTTTCAAGATTCCGTTGGGAACATACGCTCTCTCGGGCACAGACACAACCAAATGGATTAACAGGACTTTGCAGCATATTGGTGAACAGCCTGTCATTTTCGACACTGTGCAGGCTCGTTTGTCCTGCGAAGACCTCAAGACTGCCATGCAAAACATTGGTTACATGCACGCAGGGGTGAAGTTGGAAACCAGAATTAAGGGCAAAAAATTGAAAGCTATCTATACGCTTAGCCCAGGCACACCATTTTATATAGGCAGCGTGAAGTATGACATTCAGGACAGTGTCATTCGTAAAATGCTGAAGATGGAGAAGCCTGATGGCAGGGGGCTTAAACCCGGTATGCCGTTTACGGTCGGCAGGCTCGATGCTGAACGTAAACGGATAACCGCTCTACTGAATGACAGCGGATACTATCGTTTCCACAAAGACTTTATCCAATACACTGCCGATTCCATTCGAGGAAGCAAAAATATTGGAGTGACACTCCATCTGTTGAAATACCGGGCTTCGGCTAATTCCGAAGAGACGCTGCATCCACGCTATATCGTGAGGAATGTCCACTTTCTCAGCAACGATTCTTCCCGTTTGCACATTAGACGGAAAGTCCTTGACAATACGACAGCCATCGAAGAGGGTAAGCCTTATAATGCTTCAGCCCTGCAGCGCACCTATAACAATTTCAGCCGTCTGCAGGCTGTGAAGTTTACCAATATCCGTTTTCTTGAGGTTCCCGACACAACATTACTTGATTGTAATATCCAATTAAGCGCCAACAAACCATCCACCATTTCTTTCCAACCGGAAGGCACCAACACAGCAGGCGACCTTGGAGCTGCAGCCACGCTGACCTACACCAATCGCAACCTGTTCAGGGGGAGTGAACTTTTCAGTGTAAGTTTTCGCGCCGCTTTTGAAGCGATAACGGGCCTTGACGGTTATCAAGACCAGAATTATCAGGAGTATTCCGTTGAAGGTAAACTGACCTTTCCACGCTTCTTGGCTCCCTTCCTCTCGCGGAGTTTCACGCGTCGCCAGACAGCCACGTCCGAGGTGTCATTGAGTTGGGATCTCCAGAACCGCCCGGAGTTTCATCGCCGAGTCTTTTCTGCAGGTTGGCGTTATCGTTGGAGTGAGCCTCATCATCACCTCAATTGGCGTCTCGACCTGCTCGATCTTAATTATGTTTACATGCCTTGGATATCCCCGACGTTCAAGCATGACTATCTTGATAGTGTGAGCAACCGCAATGCCATTCTCCGTTACAACTACGAAGATCTCTTTATTCTCAAGACAGGCTTCGGCTTGACTTACAATAACGGCACCAATGCTTTCCGGGCCAATGTGGAGACTTCAGGCAACCTGCTTAATGCGGTGGCTCGTATGGGCCGTTTCAAGCGCAATGATGAGGGACAATACACCTTATTTAATATAGCATACGCGCAGTATGTCAAATTTGATTTCGATTATACCCGTTTGATAAAGTTTGATGAGAACAATATGCTTGCCTTGCATGGAGATATAGGCATCGCCTATCCTTATGGCAACAGCAAGATATTGCCTTTTGAAAAGCGTTATTTCTCCGGCGGTGCCAACTCTGTGCGCGGATGGAGTGTACGAGAATTAGGACCGGGAAAATTCAAGGGGAGTGACGGTCGTATTGACTTTATCAACCAGACCGGAGACATGAAATTGGATTTGAATGCCGAGCTGCGCACCTTCCTTTTCTGGAAACTCCATGGTGCTTTGTTTGTTGATGCCGGCAATGTTTGGACACTGCGCAACTATGCAGAGCAGCCGGGCGGGCAATTCAAGTTCAATAAGTTCTATCAGCAAATTGCTGTAGCCTACGGTTTGGGATTCCGGCTTAATTTCGACTATTTCGTCTTACGGTTGGATATGGGTATGCGTGCCATCACCCCTGCCTATCAAAGTCAGCAAGAGCATTATGCGATATTCCATCCTAACTTCGGTCGCGATTTCTCTTTTCACTTCGCGGTAGGCCTCCCATTCTAACCAGCCACCTGCCGTTTCTCCGTACCAGATTCAGCACAAAGTCGGCTTGATTCACGAAATGTCCTTTCGTTCCGATGGTGTCCATGTGCAGATAGTTTCTCACTGTCAGGTGAGCCGTTGCCGTTGTGTCATTTTCATCCATGTTGATTTCTAAAATTTCATGTTGTGCACTTTCTTCCTGATGGGTCAAAAGGTCTATGTCTGCCTGATGCACATTCGATGCAGCATAGCGTAACCAGCGTTCCGACTCGGGCGTGCAATGCCGGGCAGCCTCTTCAAAATGCCAGTTGAAGTAGTCGCAGGCGAAGGAATCGACGGTTGTTTCAATGTCCGACTCTGCACCGAATGACACATGCCGGCACGAGGATAGTGCTATGATTGTCACCATCATCAGCCATCCGGAGGCCAGGCTTTTGATCAAACGAAAATTCATATTAAAATCTTTAAATTTGCCACAAAGGTAATAAAAAAGTTTGGCAGGCTAATCTTTTTTGTTACTTTTGCATAAAGTAAGCTGCACTCGGCAAATTGGAAGTAAGTTTTCATTACCCTCGCTTGCATTACTTTTGCATAAAGTAAGCTGCACTCGGAGGCTTGGAAGTAACTTAATTTTCTCCGTTTGCATTGCTTTCGCATAAAATACGAACTTGACATGCTAAGATTTATATCCTTCGGGAGTGGGAGTAGCGGCAACTGCTATTATCTCTTTACCGACACGGATGCCCTTTTAATAGATGTAGGAGTAGGGCTTCGGACCCTTAAAAAACATTTCCATGATTATGGAAAACGCTTAGATAGCGTGCATCACATATTGATTACCCATGACCATGCCGACCATGTCAAGTCGGTGGGGAGCGTCTGTCGTGACTTTCGGTTGCCAGTCTTCACCACCCGCAAAGTGCATGAGGGCATCGAACGCAACTATTGTGTACGGCAAAAAATCAACCCCGCTTTTGTACATGTTATAGAAAAGGCCACTCCTTTTACATTGGGCGAATTTCATGTGACGCCTTTCGGTGTTCCCCACGATAGTGCCGACAATGTGGGCTATAAGATAGAGTGTGAAGGTGTTGTGTTCAGTTTGATGACCGATGTCGGACATCTGACCGATGAGATGCTTCAGGTCATCGAAGAGAGCAACTATCTCGTGATTGAGGCCAACCACGACAAAGAGATGTTGGCACAAGGTCGTTATCCTCAATACCTCAAGCAGCGTATAGCCGGACCGATAGGGCATTTGAGCAATGCGGAGTGTGCCATGGCCTTGGCCGAACATGCCACCCCCAATCTCCGCCACGTGTGGCTCTGCCACTTGAGTGCCGACAATAATCATCCCGAGCTGGCCCGCAAAACGGTAGACCAAGTGTTGCGCGATCACGGCATTGTCATTGGAGAGGAATTTGATGTGGATGTATTGAAGCGTACAACACCGAGCGGCATTTACGATTTGAAGTAAGAATGACATGCGTGAAACCTTGCAAAGCCGTAAAAAAGTATAAACGGAATCGGTTTGTAGGTAAAAACTTGCGTAAATCAAATAAAAAGCGTAATTTTGCAGCCGCTGTTACGAGTTAATGGCATAAAATTCAAACCTAATTAAAAAAGTTATTTAAGAAAATGGCAACAAAAATCAGATTGCAGCGTGGCGGCCGTAAGGGCTATGCCTTCTACCGCATTGTTATCGCTGACGCTCGTGCACCACGTGATGGTAAATTTACTGAGAAGATTGGTACTTACAATCCCAACACCAATCCTGCTACCGTAGATTTGAATTTCGATCGTGCTCTTTATTGGGTGGAAGTAGGCGCACAGCCCACAGACACCGTTCGCAACATCCTCAAGGGTGAAGGCGTTTATTTGATGAAGCACCTCCGTGGTGGTGTCAAGAAAGGCGCATTCGATGAGGCTGCCGCCCAGACTAAGTTTGATGCTTGGAAGCAAGGTAAGGACAGTGCCAACAATGCTGTTCGAGAGGCTGGTGTAAAGGCCAAGAAAGAGGCTGCCGCCAAAGAGCTCGAAGCTGAAAAGAAAGTAAATGAAGCCATCGCCAAGAAGGTGGCCGACAAGAAGGCTGCCGAAGCTGCTGCTAAGGCTGAGGCCGAGGCTGCAACAGAGGCTCCTGCTGAAGCACCCGCCGAAGAGGCTGCTGCTCCTGCCGAAGCATAGTCTTCAGAAATTTACGACACATAAGAAGCCGGAAACCAACAGTCGAGATTACGACCGTGGTTTCCGGCTTTTTATGTGCCATTGTGTCAATATAATTCTCTATAGATTTGCTTTTGGACATTTCGTGTCGTATCTTTGCAACAGCAAGGGGAGTGCGCATGTGCTTCCCTTTTTTCATGCCTACGTCTCCAACCATTCCCTAAGTAACTTCCATCCCCTTAAAGGAGGCTTTCCAACCTTGCGAAAAGGCCCAAATGACACGCTGCGTGTGGCCCTTTTGCTTTATCGTTTGGGCTATTTGACGAATGAAAGCTGTAATTTTTAGTATTTCGGTGGACTGAAATGTCGGTACTATACTTTTGAAGTCTCAGCCTTTGTAAGGCCTTTTCTTGAGTTCGATTTACTTCTTACTATATGGGGCCTTTAAGGTTTGGACAAATAGAAAGCCTCGTATTGGCGCGCCACCTTGATGTAATCATGATGTTTGCGCACATACTCCATACTTTGTTGTTTGAGTTCCCGAATGCGCTCGGGATGGAGCACCAAGGCCTCTACTTCATGGTAGACACTTTCATAAGTCGGATCCACATTGATGATCGGCCGCAAGGTGTCTTCGTGTAGCATCTCATAGTTTTCCGGTTCTCCGCCACCAATGCATATTATACCTTTCGACATGGCTTCCAGAGGATTCATGGAAGGGGTGTAACTGTATAGCTGGTCAAGGATGAAGTCGCTGCCGTTCATCAGTTTCACGTAGTCGTTGAACGGGATGCCTTCAGCTACGGTGAGCTCAAGTATGTCGGGATATTTCCGCTGCACATCTTGGGCAGCCTTTAGCATGATGTCGGTACCTTTATATTCGCTGCGTCGTTTGCTGATGCCGATAAACCCTTTCACTTTTCCGGAATACTCGGATATTGGGGCTGTCTGTTGTCGCGAGACATCGATAGGGTAGGGAATGAAGACGGTTTTGTCGGGAAACAGAGGCTGATAGCACACCCAATATTCATACAGACCGGCTATGATGCCGTCACAGTCGTGGGCAATCATTTCGTTGAGCCGCTGTTTGGCCGTCCCGAGCCAATCTTTCCGCTCTTTCAGGGCATCGGTATTGGCACGCAGCCTGTTGCCGATGTTGAAGTCGCTATAACGCAACGGCATCTCCTCGCAGCAGGTCTTCACCCAATAATAGTCCATACCGAAAGCCCCTAGAAATATCTTCTTGTTATGTTTTCGAAGGTATTTATAGATGGGAAAGATTCGTTCTGCTTTCAGTTCCAGAAACATCGGATTGATGAGTTGCACCACATCGTAGCCCCGCAGTCGGGGCAGTAGCGACAAGAGTCTGGCAAAATATTTGATGCCTCCCCACTTCGAGGGCACCCGTACAAGGTTGATGTCTCGCGGATAATCCTTCCAAAAGTCACCGTTTGAAAGCACTGTCACTTCGTGGCCGAGCATACGCAGCCCCCGGGCCAGCGTCCAATGCACGTTACTGTATTCGCCTATGAGCAGAATTTTCATCTTGTTCGGCTGAGGAGGGTGAACAATAGTATCCGTCGGAGGGGTGTTTGGGTCAGTTTTCTGAACAAGGTGTATTTTCCCGTGTAGCTCTGCTCCGGCAATGGGAACAGGCCCTTGTCCGACAATTCACCGATACTCTTTTCCAAATATTTCCTGTTCTTGGTCAGAGTGATGACATTGTAAATATAGTCCATGGTCAGTTGGGCCACTCGCCGGGTCAGTGCTTCGCGGTCGCCGTGCGGCATACGGTCGGCCAGATAGCGGAGATGCTCAATCACTTGCAGGTTGTCGTGCAGTCGGGTCAGCTTGCTTCTGTTACCGGTTTTGTGCAGAGCCGATGCCGCATGTTGGCGATAGAAATAGGCTTTGGCATCAGTCGTGAACAACCGCTCGGCGCGTAGCAACAGTTGTGGTGTGAATTCCTCGTCTTCCCCATAAGCCACACGTGGTGTGAAACGCAGGTCGATGAGAAGTTCTCGCTTGAAGATGTAGCCCCAAATGGCTCCATTGATATTGTGATGACGCATGAAGGTGGCCCCGTCTATAGGTCCGGAATAGTCAAATGTCGCCTTGCTGTTTCGGTTGGTCGACAGTTCGAGCATCACGACATCAGGTTCGTGATAGCGCACAAGGTCAAGACAATGCTCATAGGGAGCTTGGAAAAGATAGTCGTCTCCGTCGACAAACTGGATGAATTTTCCCTGTGCCGCCCTAATGCCTGTGTTACGGGCCTCCGACACTCCTTGGTTCTCCTGTCTGATATACACGATGTGCTCCCGCAGTCCGAGCAGTTCGTTGATGGGAGAGATGTCTGATCCATCGTCCACCACGATGATTTCCCGTTCGCTCTTGGCGAGTGAGAGCGCCGTGATACTTTCCAGACATTCTTTGAGATAGGCCGTAGGAAGATTGAATGTGGTGACAATGAAGCTTACGAGCGGTGTCTGTATATCTTGTGAATGAACTTGTTGAGTTGGCATAAGCGGTGTATTCCTAAGTAGTGAAGTAGTTTTAGTTTGAGGGTTTCTCGATAAGGCATGAGGGGAAGCAGGGGAGGATCTCCCGTGAGTTCGTAGACATCCATTTGGATATTGAGCACATGCGCATAATAATCGGCATTGCACACCTTATTTATAATAGGTAGATGAGCCTCCAGCAAGTCTCTGAGTTCGTTGCCTTTGGCTTGCGAGGTGATTCCCATCGGGTTGTCCGTGTAGTGATAAAGTCCTTGGTCGGTGACGGCCACCGTTCGGCATCGGGCCAGAATGAGTGGGAGGGTGAACACGTCTTCAAACACCCGGCCTCGTGGATAGCGGACGGTCGAAAAGAGTTTTCGGCGGTAAATCTTGTTCCAAGCGTATGTGTGTGTATAGGCTTTCGCCTCTAGCCAATAGCGGTGCATGTCGGTGAAAACCTCGGGGGTGAAAGTCAACAGTTTTGTTTCTGTCCCTTTCCCTTCGTGCTCCACAACGGGATATTCTATCATGTCGATGACCGGGTTGCGGAGCAAGGTCTCCATAAGCGGCTTATACGTGTCCGGAGACAGATAATCATCACTGTCGATAAAGGTAATATACTCTCCATCAGCCATTTGTATGCCACTGTTTCGCGCATCACTTAGCCCTCTATTCTCTTGGTGGACGACTTGGATACGGGCGTCTGACGCGGCAAGCCGGTCACACAAAATCGGACAGCTGTCAGGCGAACCGTCGTCTACGAGTATCACTTGCAAGTCGGTATATGATTGCGTGAGCACACTCTCCACACAGCGGCGCAAGGTGTTCTCTACTCGAAATACCGGTATCACGACAGACAGCTTCATAAGGCAAAGATAGCGTTTTTTTCTGACAAGCCGATGGGGAAGGCAATAAAATATAGGTTTGTACGTTGTTTTTATAATGGAAAAAGCGGAAAAGAAAGACAGTTATTCACACATCCTCAAATATACGGGAGTTTTTGGAGGAGTGCAAACCCTGCATATTCTGATAGGAGTGGTGCGCAACAAGTTGGTTGCACTGCTTCTTGGTCCTGAGGGCATGGGGCTTATTTCGCTTTTTGTGTCAACCACCCACCTTGTTTCCGAGGCCTCCAACCTCGGACTTTCCATGAGTGCAGTCAGAGAACTTTCTGAAGCCTACGAGACCGGTGACACACTGCGTGTCAGGCACACGGTGAAGTTGGTCAGAACTTGGAGCCTGCTGACAGCTTTGGGAGGAATCTTGCTCTGTCTCATTTTAAGTCCTCTGCTGAGCAGATGGGCTTTTGAAAATGATTCCCACACGTTCGACATTATGCTGCTTTCACCTGTTGTTGGGATGGCTGCTATTGCCGGAGGTGAAACTGCCATATTAAAGGCTACCAGACAGTTGCGGGGATTGGCTGTAATGTCTGTTTATAATATTTTGGGCATGTTGCTGCTCACGATTCCCCTCTATTATTTTTGGCGTATGGCAGCCATTGTCCCCTCATTGCTCATCATTGCCTTGATGCAGATGCTGTTGGCCATTGCCTACTCTGTTCGCTGTTATCCGCTCTGCCGGCCATTTGACTTCAAGCGGTTGGGTGAAGGCTCCGGTATGGTTAAGTTGGGAGTGGCTTTTGTCGCTGCCGGTATCTTTGCAAGTGGTGCCGAGTTTCTCATACGTTCGTTTCTTAACACTTCCGGTGACTTGGCCGTTGTGGGACTCTACAACGCCGGTTACATGTTGACCATCACTTATGCCGACATGGTGTTTTCGGCCATGGGGACAGACTATTATCCCCGGCTCTCTGCAGTTGAAGGTACGGGAGAAAAGCTGAACTTGGTTGTCAATCGGCAGATAGAGGTATCACTTCTATTGGTGTCCCCCCTTCTCATCCTTTTCATTGTGGGTGTCCCCATTCTGTTGCCCATGCTTTACAGCGATAAGTTTCTTCCGGTCATGGGCATGATGAAAATCACTATTCTTGCCATGTATTTCCGTGCAGTGACGCTTCCGATAGAATATTTGCCATTGGCTAAAAACGACGCCAAGGCCCATTTGTTGCTCGACGCCATCTATTATGTGGTGATGGTTGTCTTGGTGGTGGCGGGCTATCATTGGCTGGGATTGGCCGGTACGGGTATAGCATTGGTCGTCACCGGACTGCTCAACCTTGCGTTGGTGGTATACTATGCCCGCTATAAATATCAGTATGTCCTTTCTCGCAATGTGGTGGTGTACTCGCTGGTGCAGATGCCCTTGGGACTTGCCGCCTATTTCACAGCACTGGTCACCGACGGTGTTTTCTATTGGGTTATCGGGCTTCTTCTGTTTTTTGTCAGTTTGGCCGTTTCTATCCAGATTTTTCAAAGTAAGGCACGTTTGTGGGAAAGTCTGTTGAACAAGTTCAAAAAGAGATTCGCCCGCAAGTGAGATGTGCTGTTGCATGAAGCGAGGCAGGTAGTGGGGAAAAGGGTTGTCGCTTTTGTGGCAAATCTTTATTTCTTTATAAAATCATAGCAAAAAAACGGACGAAAACTTGCAAGTTTCATATAATTTAGTAACTTTGCGGAAAGATTTTAGTTTTTGTTTATGACACTGCTCATCGTCACCATACTGATTCTCGGCTATATTCTCATCGCTACGGAGAATGTGACGAGCGTGAACAAGGCTGCCGTTGCTATCTTTGTGGCCGCAGTGGGGTGGGTGCTCTACATCTGCTATGGTGCCGATTTTGTAGCCGGTCGCTATTCCGAGGCCTACAACGAGTTTTATTCAATGGTGTCAGGGACACCTTTGAATGAAAACGGTATGGCTCCGCTTGTCAGTTCCATCGTCAAACAGTTTGTTGCACAAAATGTATTCATCCCGTGGGTGGGAAAGGCGGCAGAGGTTGTGCTGTTTCTACTGGCGACGATGACTATTGTGGAAATATTGAGCAACAACGGATGTTTTGATTTCATCGCCCAACTGTTGCGCACCCGTAACCGTGACCGGATGCTTTGGACATTGTCTGTTGTAACATTCGTCTTTTCGGCCAATCTTGACAATCTCACCACGACCGTGATGATGCTTATCATCATGCATCGCATTATTCCCAATCGCCGGCAACGCATGATTTATGGTTCGGCCATATTGCTTGCAGCCAATTGTGGCGGCGCATTGACTGTGATAGGCAATCCTGAAGGGCTGGTGTTGTGGAATATGGGAGCCGTGACTGCAACCAATTTCTCAATGTCACTTTTGGTTCCGTGCCTGCTGGCGTGGCTGTTTCCGACATGGTTGTTGGGACGTATGCTCCCCGAACGGATAGATACGGAATGGATCACGATGCCCTATCGGGGCGATGACACTCGGCTCAACGTGTGGCAACGCCTGCTGATGCTCTTTGTGGGTATAGGAGGGCTTTGGTTTATACCGACTTTCCACAACATTACTAAACTCAGTCCTTTTCTCGGGGCCCTGTGTGTGTTGGCGGTGCTGTGGGTGGTTAATGAGATTTTTAATCGCAAGCTGATCAATTCTGATGAAATGATTTATCGTCGTGCCCCACGGCTGCTTCAATATGGTTCCATTCAGATGATGCTTTTTGTAATGGGAATGATGTTGGCCTTGGGCGTGGTGAAAGAGACCGGAGCCATCGACAGATTGGCCGTATGGATCGATTCCGAATGCCATAACGTGTGGGTTCTTGGCGTCATCGCAGGGTTGATCAGCACTGTGCTTGACAACTTTGCAACGGCCATGAGCATGTTTTCGCTGCACACACTGAATGAGCCTGTGTTGCATGATGTTCTGAATGGCTATTCCGAACACTTTGTTCTGAACGGGGTGTATTGGAAAGTGATTGCCTATTGTGTCATGGCCGGAGGCAATGTGTTGACGGTAGGATCTATGGGCGGATTAGCTTTGATGAAGATGGAGCGGATGCACGTAGGCTGGTATTTTCGCAATGTGGGATGGAAAGCCCTTGTGGGCGGACTGCTCGGCTTGTTGATTTTATGGCTCTCCAATGCCGGCTTCCAGGTGTTAGGTAGCGGGCAGGCCATAGCTTCCTGATGAGAGTAAAAGAAAAACTTGTTGAAATAATAATATGAATTAAGGTATATAAGATCATGGGAAAGATTAAGACGATTGGTATAATGACCTCCGGCGGTGACGCACCGGGAATGAATGCTGCAATTCGTGCTGTGACACGGGCTGGAATTTACAATGGTTTTAATATCAAAGCTGTTTATCGTGGCTATGACGGACTGATTGCCGATGACATCAGACCGTTTACGACGGAGAATGTGAGCGGCATTATAGGGACCGGCGGCACGATACTCAAAACTGCGCGTTCCAAAGAATTTATGACCGATGAGGGCAAGCAGAAGGCATACGACAATTTGGTAAAAGAAGAAATTGATGCGCTGATAGTCATTGGAGGTAACGGGTCGCTCACCGGAGCAATGAACTTCGCACAAGAATTTGATTTCTGCTGCATCGGACTTCCCGGTACTATAGATAATGACCTCTACGGCACTGATAATACTATTGGATATGACACAACTATGAACACCATCGTGGATTGCGTGGATCGCATAAGAGACACAGCGCAAAGCCATGAGCGCATCTTCTTCGTCGAAGTGATGGGGCGTGATGCCGGTTTCCTCGCCCAGAATTCGGCAATAGCCAGTGGGGCTGAGGCGGCCATCATACCGGAAGACTCCACGGATGTCGACCAGTTGGCACAGTTCATGCAGCGTGGCATCCGTAAATCGAAGAAGAGTTGTATCGTGATCGTGTCTGAAAGTCCGAAGTGTGGCGCGTTGTATTATGCCGACCGTGTACGCAAGGAGTTTCCCGAATATGATGTGCGAGTATCTATCCTCGGCCATCTTCAGCGTGGCGGCCGTCCGACGGCCCGTGATCGTATCCTCGCCAGTCGAACGGGGGTAGGGGCCATTGAGGCCATTATCCAAGGACAACGCAACATCATGGTGGGCGTGCGCAATAACGAGGTCGTTTATGTGCCGCTTTCGGAAGCCATCAGGAGCGATAAGCCTTTCGACCGCAAGCTTATCAAGGTGCTTGATGAACTTAGCATCTGATGCGGAAGCTATGCCGGAAGTGAAGTTTAAAAGCTGTTAAATAAAGATATATTAGCATACTAAACTTTATTTTATTTTGTAGTTTCTGAAAATATTTTTTAAATTTGCGTTTACGAATTGTTGACTGGTAAATCGCAGCGGCATCAATAACGACAAACAAAAATCAAATAATTAAAAATACAGCCTATGTCACAAATTAACGGACGCATTTCACAGATTATCGGTCCTGTTGTTGACGTCTATTTCGATACCAAGGGCATGGATTCTGAGAAAGTGCTCCCAAAGATTTATGAAGCTCTTAAAGTAAAGCGTCCCGACGGTCGTGAACTCATCATTGAGGTGCAGCAGCATATCGGTGAAGACACTGTGCGTTGCGTGGCTATGGATAATACGGACGGCCTGCAGCGTGATTTGGAAGTCACACCTACGGGGAGTCCGATAAGGATGCCGGCTGGCGAACAGATTAAGGGGCGCATGATGAATGTCATCGGCCAACCTATCGACGGCATGAAACAGTTGGACATGGAAGGTGCATACCCCATTCACCGGGAAGCTCCGAAGTTTGATGAACTTTCCACTCATAAGGAGATGCTCGCTACGGGCATTAAGGTGATCGATTTGCTTGAACCCTACATGAAAGGTGGTAAGATTGGACTCTTTGGTGGTGCCGGTGTGGGCAAGACCGTGCTCATCATGGAGTTGATCAACAATATCGCAAAGGGACATAACGGTTATTCTGTGTTTGCCGGAGTAGGAGAGCGCACGCGTGAGGGAAATGACCTCATTCGCGATATGCTTGAATCCGGTGTAATCAAATACGGTGAGAAGTTCAGAAAGGCGATGGAGGAAGGTAAGTGGGATCTGTCACTTGTAGATCCGGAAGAACTTTCCAAGAGTCAGGCAACCCTTGTCTACGGCCAGATGAACGAACCGCCGGGCGCACGTGCTTCTGTTGCGCTTTCGGGACTTACCGTAGCTGAAGAATTTCGTGATCATGGAGGCAAAGACGGAGAGGCGGCTGATATCATGTTCTTTATCGACAATATCTTCCGTTTCACCCAGGCTGGTTCTGAGGTGTCAGCACTCTTGGGCCGTATGCCCTCTGCTGTGGGTTATCAACCTACATTGGCTTCTGAAATGGGTTCCATGCAGGAACGCATCACCTCTACCAAGAAAGGCTCCATCACTTCCGTACAAGCTGTGTATGTGCCGGCCGATGACTTGACCGATCCTGCCCCTGCAACAACTTTCACCCATTTGGATGCCACCACGGAACTTTCTCGTAAGATAGCAGAACTTGGCATCTATCCGGCTGTGGATCCTCTGGGTAGTACATCCCGAATACTTGATCCTCTGATTGTGGGTAAGGAACATTACGAATGTGCGCAACGGGTGAAGCAACTGTTGCAGCGCTACAATGAGTTGCAGGATATTATCGCAATCCTTGGTATGGACGAACTCTCTGATGAGGACAAGTTGACTGTTAACCGTGCCCGTCGGGTACAGCGTTTCCTGTCTCAGCCTTTTGCCGTTGCCGAGCAGTTTACAGGTTTGCACGGTGTGATGGTGCCTATCGAAGAGACGATTAAAGGATTCAATGCTATCCTTAATGGAGAGGTGGACGACCTGCCAGAACAGGCTTTCCTCAATGTAGGTACTATTGAAGATGCCAAGGAAAAGGCTAAGAAACTCCTTGCCGCTGTACAGGCGTAAAGTTGCAGTTCCTTTGGTCGTAATCCTAATGAAAAGTTCTTATGCTGAAACTTAAGATTATATCTCCGGAAAAGATCCTTTTCAATGGTGAAGTGGAAAGCGTGACGGTGCCGGGAACTCTTGGTGAGTTTGAGATACTGACAAGTCATGCCCCCATCATTTCATCGCTGGAGAAGGGCACTGTTACCTATTCCATTCCTCGTGAAGGAAAAGTCGAACTTGATATTTCCGGAGGATTTGTAGAGGTTCAGAAAGATGAGATAAGTTTATGCGTGGAGGTTTATAATGTTCTGTGAGAATGTTGGACATCACAATGACTGATATTGACAAACTTCGCTGGCGTTATGTAAAGCAAGGTCTTTTCTTGACGGTGAGCCTGGCACTATTGACATTGATCGTCATGCGAGTGTGGTTTTTGAATGAATTGCTTACACCACTTATCGTGTCTGTTGCCTTTTCACTTATGGTCGAGAATATAGAGGCTTTACTTTGGAGGCGTGTAGCCAAGAAATCACCGGATGGCTTACCGACATTCTTCATGGCGGTTTCTGGGTTTCGTATGCTTTTGGCGATAGCGGTATTGTTTGTCTATTACCTCTTCTCGGAAAGGGGAGAGATGTATGTCTTCTTTTTGGTGTTCATCGCATTTTACCTCATGTTGCTGATTCATCACGCATTCTTCTTTGCCCTCAAGCGGAAAATATAACAAAGTGGGCTTTCACCGTATGTTAATAGAATAATAGATAATGAAACAGATAAAGTCGATACTTCTCCTGCTGATGGTTGCACTATTGCCTTTGCAGCTTTATGCAGACAATAAAGAGGAGGGCGAACTGAATATTCCCGAGATAGTGCTTGAGCATTTGTCCGATTCATACGAATGGCATATTGCATCTTACAAAGGTAGGCATCTCAGTCTTCCGTTGCCTATTATCGTGCGGAGTTCTGCTACTGGCGAGTGGCATTTCTGTACTGTTCATAGTTTGCCTCAGGGGTTTTATTTTGATGGTGCTCATCATGGTAAGATATATGAGAGAATGTCTGACGGAAGTTGTGTCCGCCCACTTGATTTAAGCATTACCAAAGCTGTAGCACAAATATGGATTGTCGTGCTTGTTCTTATCACAGTATTCCTTTCATGTGCCCGTTGGTATAAGCGGCGAGACGAGACAAGCGAGGCCCCAAGTGGATTTGTCGGTGCAGTGGAAATGATTGTAATGACCATTCATGATGATGTCATCAAATCATCTGTGGGTGAAAGCCAATATCGGAAGTATGCTCCTTATCTGCTTACCGTGTTTTTCTTTATCCTCGCATGTAATCTGATCGGACTGATTCCCGTCTTTCCCGGAGGAGCTAATGTGACAGGCAATATCAATGTCACGTTGTTCTTGGCTCTTTGTACTATGATTGCCATCAATCTTTTCGGCAATAAGGAATATTGGAAGGATATATTCTGGCCGCATGTCCCGGTGTTCCTCAAGGTCCCCATACCACTAATGCCTGTCATAGAACTGTTTGGGGTATTCACAAAACCTTTTGCCTTGATGATTCGTCTTTTCGCCAATATGATGGCCGGTCATGCAGTTATATTGAGTTTCACATGTGTGATTTTTCTCGGTTGGTCAATTGGTGTAGGTTATGGTATCGGACTTAATGCTTTCAGCATCATTATGCTGCTTTTCATGAATTGCCTCGAACTCCTAGTTGCTTTCGTACAAGCTTATGTGTTCACGCTTCTTAGTGCAGTGTTCATCGGACTTGCTCATAAAGAGGAGGGAGCAGAATAGTTGGGTGAGTAAAAAGATGTTAGATGAGTCTGATTCATTATTTCAAAAAACAAGAATTTAAACAAATAAAATCAATAACGAATAAAATTTAGATTATGATGATTTCAACATTATTGGCTGCTGAAGGTCTGGCACAGCTGGGCTGCGGTCTCGGTGCAGGTATTGCAACTATCGGTGCAGGTTTGGGTATTGGTAAGATTGGCGGACAGGCCATGGATGCTATTGCACGCCAACCGGAAGCGTCCGGTAAGATTATGACCAACATGATCCTGACTTCTGCTTTTGTTGAAGGTTGTGCGCTTTTCGCCATAGCCGCTTGTGCATTTATCATTTAATAGGGAAGTAGCTAATGGAGAATTTGCCATCAATATTGACGCCTGACCTTGGCCTCTTGTTTTGGATGCTTTTGGCGTTTTTGGTGGTCTTTGGTGTACTTGCAAAATTTGGTTTTCCCGCCATCATCAATATGGTGGAGGAGCGCAAGAAGTATATTGACGAAAGTCTGCGCAAGGCACATGAGGCCTCAGAGCGTCTTGAGAATATCAAGCAGGAAGGTGAATCCATGTTGAAGGAGGCACGTGAGAAGCAGGCTCAAATAATGAAGGAGGCTGCCGGCACCCGCGACGCCATCGTTGAGAATGCGCAGGAAAAGGCACGCGAAGAGAGTGCCCGGCTTCTCTCTGATGCCAAGCGGCAGATCGAGAGCGAGAAGCAGAACGCCATTCGTGATATCCGTATGCAGGTGGCAGAGCTGAGTGTCCAGATAGCTGAAAAGATTCTTCGTGAGAAGTTGTCCTCCGATGACAAGCAAATGGATATGGTTGACCGGCTGCTGGATGAGGTTTCTGTAAAAAAGAATAAAGATTAACTTGTAAGCTATGGATTTAGGTGTAATATCAGTTCGATATGCCCGTGCCCTGCTTAAAAGTGCTATTGCTGAAAAGCAGGAATATGAGCTCTATCAAAGTATGCAGTCTTTGGCGGAGAGCTATGTCAATGTGCCTGAACTGAGATTTACGATAGACAATCCCATGCTATCTAAAGAAGCGAAGCAGACTGTGCTTGAAACAGCCTGCGGAAACAACGTGAATCAACTTACAAAGAGATTCATCGCGCTTGTTTTGAAAGAGGGAAGGGAGAAAGCCTTGCAATTCATGGCTGCATCGTATATTACTCTTTATAGGAAACATAACAATATCACCAGCAGTAGACTTGTCACCGCCTCTACAGTTGATACTGCAACAGAGCAGAAAGTGATACGATTGGTGGAGGACAACACGCAGGGGACTGTAGAGTTTCATGCGGAAGTGGATCCTGAGATCATTGGTGGGTTCATCTTGGAATACGATACATACCGCATGGATGCCAGTGTGAAGTCTAAACTTCGTCGTATCCTCACAGAACTTAAAAAATAAATAAAATGTCAGATAAAATAAAACCAAGCGAAGTGTCTGAGGTGTTGCTCCAGCAACTCCGACAAATCAATGGTGACGATCAGTTTGATGAAGTCGGTACAGTGCTTACCGTCAGCGATGGTGTAGCGCGTATTTATGGTCTTCGCAATGCAGAAGCCAATGAACTTCTTGAGTTTGAAAACGGCACCATGGCTATTGTGATGAACTTGGAGGAAGACAATGTCGGTTGCATTCTCCTCGGGCCTACAGCCGGAATCAAAGAGGGACAATCCGTAAAGCGCACCCATCGCATTGCTTCCATTCAGGTCAATGACAATTTCCTTGGCCGCGTGGTAAATCCATTGGGACAGGCTATTGACGGACTAGGCGATATTGATCTTACCGGCGCGTTTGAGATGCCTCTCGATCGTAAAGCTCCTGGCGTAATTTATCGTCAGCCGGTGAAGGAGCCACTCCAAACGGGATTGAAGGCTGTCGACTCAATGATACCTATCGGCCGTGGCCAGCGTGAGCTTATCATTGGTGACCGCCAGACCGGCAAGACGGCTATTGCGGTTGATGCCATTATCAATCAGAAGAGTTTCTATGAGGCCGGCAATCCGGTATATTGCATCTATGTGGCTATCGGCCAGAAGGCTTCGACTGTAGCCACACTCGTGCAGACATTGAAGGAGCATGGAGCGCTTCCTTATACTATCATCGTAAGTGCTACGGCTGCAGACCCTGCTGCCATGCAATATTACGCGCCATTTGCCGGTGCTGCCATAGGAGAGTATTTCCGAGATCGCGGTCTGTCGGCTCTTGTTGTTTATGATGACTTGAGCAAGCAGGCTGTGGCTTATCGTGAAGTGTCCTTGATTCTCCGTCGTCCTTCCGGTCGTGAGGCCTATCCCGGTGATGTGTTCTATCTTCATTCCCGCTTGTTGGAACGAGCTGCCCGCATCAACGACCAGCAGGAAGTGGCAGAGCAGATGAACGATTTGCCCGAGTGCATGAAAGGTCATGTGCGTGGTGGTGGCTCTCTTACGGCGCTTCCAATCATTGAGACACAGGCCGGTGATGTTTCTGCGTATATTCCCACGAATGTCATTTCCATTACCGACGGGCAGATTTATTTGGAAACCAATCTTTTCAACCAAGGTTTCCGTCCTGCCATCAATGTCGGCATCTCTGTATCCCGTGTGGGTGGTTCCGCACAAATCAAGAGCATGAAGAAGGTTGCAGGCACATTGAAGATCGACCAAGCTCAATATCGTGAACTTGAGGCGTTCTCCAAGTTTTCAAGTGATATGGATGCCGTGACGGCCATGACCCTTGATCGTGGCCGCAAGAACAATCAATTGCTTATTCAACCTCAATATTCACCGATGCCCGTAGGGGAGCAGATTGCGATTCTCTATTGTGGCGTGCATGGGTTGATGCACGATGTTCCCGTGGATAAAGTGCGAGAATGTCAGTCGCAGTTCTTGGACACCATGCGTTCCACCCATCAAAATGCACTTGATGTTTTAGGAGGCGGAGGGCTGACTGATGAGGTCATCAAGGTCATCGAAGATACAATGGCCAACGTTGTCGGACAGTTTAAATCATGATTGTCTCCCGGTTTGCTAATCATAAATAAATATTATGCCATCATTAAAAGAGATTAAGACGCGTATCTCCAGTGTCAACAGCACTCGTAAGATTACGAGTGCCATGAAGATGGTTGCTTCGAGTAAGCTTCATCATGCACAAGTTGCCATTCAGAATATGTTGCCATACGAAACTTTGTTGGAGCATATCCTGAAGAGTTTTCTTGTGTCGACACCTGATGCACAGAGTCCGTTGGAGATGTCTCATCCTGAGATCAAACGTGTTGCATTGGTCGTTTTTAGTTCCAACAGCTCGCTCTGTGGCGGATTTAATGCCAATATTCTGAAGATGATGCAGCAGGCTATTGATGATTACAAGGCTCAAGGCGTTGGAGAAATTGTGGTATATCCTATTGGTCGCAAGGTGGCTGAGAAGGTCCAGAAACTCGGCTTGAAATCGGGAGGCGACTTTGTGGAACTGGCCGATAAGCCCAATTCTGCCCAATGTGCTGCCATAGCAAGGGAACTTGAAGAAAAGTTTCTTTCTGGTGAACTTGACAAAGTAGACTTGATTTACCACCATTTCAAGAGTGCCGGAACTCAAATATTGACCAGTAAGACTTTTCTTCCGATCGATCTTTCAACAGAAACTCTTGGGGCGGAAAATGACAGGGATCTGACTTCCAATGTCACTACAGCCAAGGCTCAGGAATATCTTCGCAAGAAACAAGCACGACAGGGAAAAGGGGTTAAAGAGGCGGTTCCGCTTAATGACAACTTTATTGTTGAGCCAGATATGGAGACCGTACTGCAATCGCTTATCCCCAAGCTGTTGCACCACATGGTCTACACGGCATTGCTTGATAGTCAGGCAAGCGAACATGCGGCACGTATGGTGGCTATGCAAACAGCTACCGACAATGCGAACGAATTGTTGCGCGACTTGAACTTGCAGTATAACAAGAGTCGCCAGCAGGCCATTACAAACGAATTGCTTGATATTGTCGGTGGCTCTGTCAACAACTGACCAATACCTTTTCCTGTCAGAGAAATTTAAGTACACAAATAAAAAATCCCGATAGGCAAAACCTATCGGGATTTTTGTATATTGTGGTTCGTTTCATTATTCCGTTTGCCAAATCAATAGTTATCGTCATCGGCCACATCTTCTGCCTCAAGGCTGAGGTCTTCGGGATTGGTGTCAAAGGTGGTTCTGTAGCTTTCCTCCGTGAGTTTGTCTTCGTCGAAAGCATCATCCTCTTCGTCCACATCATTGTAGTGATCTTCTATCTCGGGAACATCTTCATCGTCATCCTCTTGCTCTGCCAGCTCGTCAAGCTGATCAAGTTCATCCTCGTCATCAAACTTGATCTTTGTCTTCTCTACTTCAGGCTTTTCTTTGGCAAAGATGGCTTCAACCCATGTGCCTTTAGGCACTTCCAACACCTCGAATCCATCATCCACCTTTTTCTGGTAGAGTCCTCCGGCCTTATGGAGTCTGTCTTTCGGAAGCGTTGTGGTGCTGATGTCAAAGCCACTCGTAATAATGTCTTGTAAACTTTGGCTTAGGCTGTCCCAGCCTCCACCGAAGTTGCGTTCGAGCACTTCGATGAGTTTGCGTGCGGATATGTGGTGGATGTTCTCGTAGGTGAGGTCGGTTACCCGCATGATGGGACGTTTCTTAATTGCCCATTTATCTTTGTTGGCATCATCGATCTTAAAAGAGCCAATTTTAAAACCGCGTTCTTCATATTTCTTAATGACCTCAGGCTTATCGATTTTTACGATTTCCAAATCAAAAGCACTCTTAATAACGTCCATGTAATGACGTTGGTTATCTTTCAAATCTGCGTCTTTCTCTGCCGCTTCCCACATTCGGAAGATGTCGTTTTCCTGAACATCCCAAATATTGCTCTTATTCAATGTCTTAAGAGTTAATGATTTTTCTTTCTTCATATATAGCTTGTATGTTATTTCCTCGTTGTTGCAAAAGTAAATAACAAATTCTAAATTCGCAAACTTTTGCATGAAAAAATTCATCGGAAACTCCTTTTTTTATATCTTTGCACGCATGGAAAAGTTATTTGAGAAATTGCTCTTTATCGTGCTGTTTTTTAGCTCCTCTTCTTTAAAAGGACAGGTAGACGGTTCCGATGCACATGTGTATCTTCGCGATTCATTGGCCAAGGCAACAGAGATGTTGGCTTACAATCCGGACAGCATAGACTTGCGGTTGAAGAAAGTGGCATGGAATATCGAACTCGAACAATGGGATTATGCCAAAGACGATTTGGACAAGGTGCTTTTCCTGAATCCGACAAATGTTGCGGGCTTCTTTTATCGTGCTTTTGTCAATGAGAAGCTGCATCGTTTTAAGTTTGCCCGACTTGATTATACCAATTTGCTAACCCTCGTTCCCGGTAACTTGGAAGCCCAATTAGGTTTGGCCCTGCTCAATCAGAAAGACGGGCGTCTCACGGAAGCCTATGATGGAATAAACTCATTGGTGGAGCAGTTTCCCGATAGTGCCATTGTCTATGCTGCCCGTGCAGGTATAGAGAAAGAGCGGAATATGCCGGAGTTGGCAGAATATGATTTCTCCAAGGCATTGGAACTTGACGCGGATAATGTCGACTATCTGCTTAACCATTGTGACTTGTTGATTTTGCTTGGCAGAAAAGAGTCGGCTCTTTCAGATATCAACAGACTGGTTGCACTTGGCGTCTCGCGCTCGTCGCTACGTAGTTTGTTGGACAGAATTAAGTCGCTTAAATGACAGAGCATTTATTTACCGGTAGTGTTGGGATAGCTCTAAGCACGTAGTGAATCTGTCAGCATAATGTTGCCGAACAGCTGTGTGCCCATTGTGAATGGTGTCTTTAGGCTTATGAGAAATGGCATCAAGCCTATTTGGTAGTGGTGCATAGCCCTTGCACGCCCCGTGCGGAGGCCTTGCACCATCCGTTCGACAATCATGCGCGGCGCGTGCAAAAGCTCCGCACTATTCCGATGATGTGCATTCGGTGATGTTATTATTATGGCATGAGTTGTCGGACAAAGCCTCGACATCTCGCCAAGTTTTTCCGAAGGTGGGATCTGTTTGTTTCGAAGAGGCTGGAGTCTGCCTCTCGGATCCCTTTTCCCATTTCCGGTTGTAAGGTTTGAGAGAGAAAGGTTTTTGCATTGACCATCTACCTTCTTTATGGTATTTTTGTCCTCTTTGATGATTTTTATGGGGTTCCAATTCTTGTTTTATGATGTTATTAACTATTTTTGCACCTCATAACGCGTGTGCATTGGCATTTTGCGATTAGTGATAATTAAAGTTTTCATCAATTGACCGCCCTGAATAGAATGGGCGAAATTAAATTTAGCATCAAAATATGAAAGATCAGATCATTACCTTGCTGTCATTTGCAGCAAACTTAAAGGGCTTGGGACTCAAGCTCATCCGTATTGCCATCCTTGTTGTGTTTGTATGGATTGGCGGTCTTAAATTCACTCATTATGAGGCCGACGGTATTGTGCCTTTTGTGGCTAACAGTCCTTTCATGAGTTTCTTCTATGCCAAAGAGGCTCCGGAATATAAAGACTACAAGAACAAAGAGGGCGAATTGGTGCCCAAAAACAGGGCGTGGCACGAGACCAACCGCACCTATGTATTCTCGCATGGCCTTGGCATTCTCATCATGAGTATTGGAATCTTGGTGTTCTTGGGCATCTTTACTCCCAAAATCGGTATATTTGGAGACCTTTTGGCGATAATCATGACCATTGGCACTCTGTCGTTTCTTGTCACAACGCCCGAATGCTGGGTACCGGATCTAGGAAGTGGCGAACATGGATTTCCACTATTGTCCGGAGCCGGACGGCTGGTCATCAAGGATACGGTCATCTTGGCCGGGGCCGTGACATTGTTGTCCGATTCCGCCCGGCGGCTGCTGGAGCAGTTGAAAACGCGTAATTAGATTTGGGCAAGCAAAAGAAAAAGGACCAAACGGGATTGGAAAATCCTCCCGTTTGGTCCTTTTGTTTTAAGGTAAAGATGGCATTATGAGTTCTCCAGCCAGTCATCCAATATCATCCTTGCGATGCTCAGTTTCTCGGGAATAGTAGGCAAATGGTCTTTGGTGAACCATGCGCCTTTGTTCAGTTCCTCCCTCTGCAAGCGCACTGCGCCACTTTCGTAGTCGGCATTGAAGCCCACCATGAGCCCGCAAGGATAGGGCCATGGCTGCGAACCAAAATATCTGATGTTTTTGATTGTAAGGCCCGTTTCCTCCATCACCTCTCGCCTCACCGCTTCCTCAAGGTTTTCTCCGGTCTCTACAAATCCCGCTACGAGTCCATAAAAGTCTCCTTTGAAGTTGCGGGCATGAACCAATAGCACCTCTTCACCTCTATGAATGAGCACAATGATTGCGGTAGCCAGTTGTGGCCACACCTCTTTTCCGCAGTTGGTGCATCGTTTGGAGATGTCGGTCTTCATCTCCATTGGTGCCCCGCACACCCCACAATATTGCGTGTTTCGGTCCCAATAAAGGAGCTCGTGGCATTTCCCGGCCTTGAGATACAGGGCTTCCGAAAGCCGGTAGAAGGATGCTCTTAACCCGCACATTTGATATCGGGTGTCATTTGTGACGGGAGTGTCTATATAGAGTGTGCTGACCGGTGTCCCGTCATCCAATGGCGCGACAGACATAACATGGATGGAACTTTTTAATTCTACAGGTGCTTCTTCCGAATAGGGTATGGAGTAGGTATCGTCCGGTAGTCTCTCTAGCAGTAAGTCCATGCCGCAGAATACAAACCAAAGTCTTTTCATTTTTCAGTCCCTACCGTTATTGTTGTTTGGAGTGGGGGAAAAGCAGTTTGCGGTCGCGCTCGATGGCCTGTTTGGTCCATGCTTCAGGAACGAACCGCCAGTTGTTGTGTGCCTGCGGGTTCATGACCTTTGCTTTTTCTATTTCCTTTGTCAGATAGTAGCGTTGATCCCTTTCGCTTTCAAAGACAATGCGTTTGGGCAACTCCTCCTTTGCAATTCCGGCCCCCTTGGTCAAAAGTTCTCCTCCACCGTTTCCCCGATAGCTGTTCATGGCCACCCGATAGGTCTTTTGAAGATCAAACGGTTCGCCGTTGCTCATCCTGAGGATATGCACTTTCTGTCCGTCGGGTTTGGTGACATCCACTTCATAGTCAATGCCCGCTGCGCTGTCGAAATTGAAAGCAAGGTTCTTGAATCCGAACCGCTGTTTGTCTTTGCGTGCTTCTTCGTTGAGGAGCATGATGTGGTCGTCCGGTGACTTCATGGTGTTTACCCATAGGTCATAGCTCATTTCCAGATGCTTGCGGATTTCATCTCCCGTCATTTTCAGCACGTATATCTGGTTTTCGTATTTGTAGAGATTGAACATGTCGCTTATATGTACGTCACCTGCCGGAATCGCTGTGTCAAAACTCAAGGGGGCGTTGAAGGAAACGTCTGCCCCTGTGATACTTAGTTGCAGGTCGTGTATGAAGTCGGTGAAGGCGGCACTGCCAAAATAGCAGTCACGCGTATATATCGCATTTTGGAACCGTCCTATTTTGCGATCGACAAACCTCCTGACCTCTTTCACCTCCTTGTCGAAGTGCTTCACAAAGGCCTTATCCACCTTCTCACCTCTGATGTCCACCAGCTTTCCATTGACCTTGGTGTGTGTGCCTTTGCTGTCCCGGCTAATAGTTATTTGTGTATCACTTACAAACAGCGCGTTGCATGAGGGATCCAAGCACACAACATCTTTCCCGGCCACGTTGCGTATCACGTCGCTGTGCAATGTGTGGTCGTGCCCATACAGCACTAAATCAAAGCCTGGAACTTCCCGTGCCACCTTGATAGACGCATCTTCATCGTATTGTTCTGTGTGTATTCCCCCATCTTTACCGCTGTGGAACAGCCCTATGACAATATCCGGTTTTTCGTCTCGTTGGATGATGGCCATCCATTTTTTTGCACAAGAGACCATTTCCTCAAATCTGAGTCCGCTCCACAGGCTCTCGTTCAGCCAGTTAGGTATGGCAGGGGTCAGCATGCCGAGTACGGCTATTTTGACACCTGCACGGTTGAATATGGCGTATGGTTTAAGGTAAGGAGTGTTGGTGTGTGTGTTTGTCATGTTTGCCCCCAGCATCGGACATTTCGTTTCCTTTATCCACTTGTCATAGACGGCATGCCCGGTTTCCACGTCATGGTTTCCGATGGTCTGGGCATCATATTTCATATAGTTGATGACACTTGCGGCGATGTTGGGTTGCTGTGGATTCACGAAGTTGCTGTAATAGCAGGTCGGTTGTCCTTGCAGGATATCGCCGTTGTCCAATAGCAGTAAACGGTCGCCATAGATATTCCTCAAAGAGTCTACATAGGTTATAACTCGGGCCATTGTACCTTCTTTCGGCTTCCGTTCAATGAAGTCGTAAGGAAAAAAACAACCGTGAACATCGCTCGTCTGTATGATTCTCAGTTCAATGTTTTGTTGTGTAGTTGCCATAGATTGAAAAGGAAGTGCTGCCATGAGCACCAACATGATTTTCTTCATAAGTTGATATTTTATATCCGCAAAGTTACTATTTTTTACGGATATCGGCACACTTTTTGTTGTCTTTTTTAATGCAAACAGTTGTAATGCAAAAAAGTAAAATTCTTAAAAAGGTGTTGTTATGGCATTTATTGACTATTATAAAATTTTAGGCGTTAGCAAAGATATTCCGCAAAAGGACATACGGTCAGCTTATCGTAAGCGGGCCAAGCAGTTTCATCCCGATTTGCATCCCAATGATCCGAAGGCAAAGGCTAAGTTTCAGGCCCTGAATGAGGCTTACGATGTGCTTTCTGATCCACAGAAACGCGCACAGTATGACAAATATGGCGAACAATGGCGCAATGCCGAAGCTTTTGGACAGAGTGGGGCTCACGGTGGTTCTGGTGGAGGAAATCCTTTTGAAGGATTCGATTTCAGCACTTTTAGCAGTGGTGGCGGTGGTTTCTCCAGTTTCTTCCAAGATCTTTTCGGAGGTGGATCCGGTGGCTTCAGCAGGTTCGGTGCAAGAGGACAGGGAACAGCCGGCTTTGGTGGAGGCGAGGATTCATGCGATACAGAGGCTTCGGTGAATATTGATATGTACACGGCTTTGCTTGGTGGAGAGGTCGTAATCCAGCTCTCTACCGGAACAAAATTGAAACTGAAGGTGAAACCTTACACACAAAATGGAACGAAAGTTCGTTTGCGGGGTAAAGGTAGGCCTCGTGTGGGTGGAGGAAGCGGTGACCTGATACTTACATACCACGTCAATCTGCCCACTCATTTGTCCGAGCGGCAACAAGAACTCTTACGCCAAATGCAAAATGCTTAAAGTCGTGAGCCGGCCGACCTGCGTTTCGTGTGAGATGTCCTTTTTGCTTATGGGCTTATTTTGAATGAAGCGAGAAAATATCGTATGCAAAATTTGGCAGAATAAAATAAAAGTTTTATCTTTGCAATCGCAAAAGTACGACAGGGTGTCTTAACCGAGCGGTTAGGTAACGGTCTGCAAAACCGTGTAGAGCGGTTCGACTCCGCTAGACACCTCTAAAAAGAGTGGTTCGTCATTATGACGGGCCACTCTTTTGGGATTCCTCAAATCGGAATTTAACTGAGCCAGAGTATGTTAAAAACACAGCAATGTTATAACTGAGCCAAGACATGGTCACACACATTCACTTAATCTGCACCAAACACTCATCTTGTCTATAAGAAAAGGCAGCAAATATTTGCTGCCTTTTCTTTATAGTGATTAAGATTTTTACACCTTATGAATACCAAATGGACGAAATCAGTTGAATCCTGTCACGATCTGATTCTTCATTGTACACATTTTCGTATTCGAGGTTCTGAGCCTCAAACTCGAATTCATTTCTCTGTTTCATAGTCCGTCCTCCATTGATTAAGTATATAGTTGATAGCCCTGTACCGCAAAAATAAACAAAAAGCACGAATCTTGTTGTCATGAATTGCGAAAATGTCACGGATTTAACATTATTTACTTATAATGTTATCACTGGTAAATGAGGAAAGTGAGATGGAGTGATATTGGACAGAAGGTGCAGAGTTGCTTGATTTTTTCTATACTTCAGCAGAGTTTTTACAAATATTATTCGTAATATTGCATTCGTTGGCCGTTCGTGTTCTGCTACCATCGGTGTTTCTGATGAGAATATGGATATGGCAGAATAGTGAAAATAGAAAGTTGAAATATGTATGAAGAAAATTGTATGGAGCATTGTGGTGGCTTTGTTGACGGTGAGGGCTGGGGCCTTTGAATTGAAAAGTGGACAGACGGTGACCGTAAGTTGCGATACAGGGCGGACAGAGGCGGTGGTGAAATCGGCACTGCGAATGCTGACCGGCGACATGGCAAAGGTGTTATCGGCGAAGGTCTGTATCGGGAAAGAGGGAAGCATCATTGTCCGCCAGGATGGGCGGGCGCTGAACAACCGTAAGGAGGCATTTCGGTTGCAGGTTTCGGGCGACACCCTTCGTATCACGGGCAGCGATGCCCACGGGGTGGCATACGGCTTGTTGGAGGTCTCCCGGCTGTTGGGCGTCTCTCCGTGGGAATGGTGGGCCGATGCCACTCCTGCAAAATTGTCGGCCTTTAAACTCCCAGATGGGTATGTCAATGAGCAAGCTCCGGATGTGGAGTTTCGCGGAATCTTCATCAATGACGAAGACTGGGGGCTGATGCCGTGGGCGAGTCAGACTTACGAACCGGGGGTGAAGGGACGCATAGGCCCGAAGACCAATGCCCGGATATTTGAATTGTTGCTGCGTCTGCGGGCTAACACTTATTGGCCTGCCATGCACGAGTGCACGCAACCGTTCTTCCTGACGGAAGGCAACCGAGAGACGGCCAAGGAATACGGCATTTACATCGGTGGTTCCCATTGCGAACCGATGGCTTCGAGTACGGCCGGTGAATGGCCGCGACGCGGTGTGGGCGAATACAACTATGTGACCAACCGTGATAACGTATGCCACTTTTGGGAAAGCAGGATGAGGGAGGTGGCCGGACAGCCGATGCTCTATACCATCGGTATGCGAGGCCTGCACGATGGAGCCATGAACGGGGCCAAGACAATCGGTGAACAGAAAACGGTCTTAGAACGGGTGTTCGATGACCAACGGCTGCTGTTGGGCCGGTATGTGAACAGAGATGTGACGAAAGTCCCACAAGTCTTCATCCCCTATAAGGAGGTGCTTGATGTGTATAATGCCGGTTTGCAGGTGCCCGAAGATGTGTGCCTGATGTGGTGCGACGACAACTATGGCTACATCCGCCACTTCCCGACCGAGACCGAACGGTGGCGCAAGGGCGGCAACGGCATCTACTATCATGTGAGCTATTGGGGACGCCCCCACGACTACCTGTGGCTGGGCACGTTTTCGCCCGCCTTGCTCTACCAGCAGATGACGACGGCCTACGACCGCGGCATCAGGAAGATATGGATATTGAATGTGGGCGACATCAAGCCTTGTGAGTATCAGACAGAACTCTTTATGGACATGGCATGGAGCATGGAGGTGGTCCGCCGGCAGGGCCCCGGTGCCCATCTCGGCAGTTTTCTGCGGCGGGAGTTCGGTGACAAGGCCGGTGCGCAGCTGCTGCCTGTGATGTGGGAGCACTACCGGTTAGCCTATATCCGCAAGCCGGAGTTTATGGGAGGTACGCGTACGGAGGAGCCTGACCGCACCTATTGGAACACCGTGCGTGATCTGCCGTGGAGCAACGACTATATCACTCGCCGGCTGTCCGACTATCAAGCCATAGAGAATGCCGCAGAAGCGTTGGCCGGAGAAATCAGGGAAGACGCACGGGACGAATATTTCCAGTTGGTGAAATATCCCGTTCTGGCAGCGGCCGAGATGAACAAAAAGATGCTCTATGCCCAGCAGGCACGGCACGGGTTGTGCGGATGGGAGAAAAGCGATGCTGCCCACGACAGCATCGTCCGACTGACGCAAACCTACAATGCGTTGCGTGACGGGAAATGGCAGCGCATGATGGACTGTCAACCACGGCGTTTGCCGGTGTTCAATCCGGTGGCCCACACCCGTGCCGAGGCTCCGATGCCGCAGGAGTACGCTTATCTCTATCGGTGGAACGGCAGCGAATGCGCAGGAGGCGATTTCACCCTATGCGAGGGATTGGGCTATGAAGGGAAAGCCGTGCAGGTAGGGAAGGGAAAGTCCGTCTTGTTCTTTTTCCACGCGACAGGCATCGATTCGGTATCGGTCGAAGTCAGTCTGTTGCCCGTCCACCCGTTAACAGGAAAGTCCATCCGTTTTCGCCTCTCGTTGGATGGCACGGAATCGCCCGTCACCGACTATGCGACGCAGGGTCGCAGCGAGGAGTGGAAGACGAATGTGCTGTGCAACCGGGCTGTCCGCCGCTTCATTCTGCCACTCAAACGACAGGCTGCGCACCAACTGATACTTACCGCACTTGACGATGGAGTGGTTATCGATGAGGTGATGTTAGGTGACAGGTGATGGTTGTTAGATGTTAGGTGATAATGATATGACTTCTTGCTGTATAGGGAGATATGAGTCTTGGTTGATTTGATGGGTAGAATATAATAGCAACCGGGGCAGCACTTCATGGGAAGTGCTGCCCCGGTTGTGTGATAAGTGGTGTGATAACAATGGTTAATCGGCCATCAGCTTACGGTAGCGGCCTTTCTTGATTTCGTCTCCGAGACCCAACCGGCGGGCCTTGTTGATTTCGTAGTCGGAGTAGCCACCCTCGAAGAAGAACACCTCACCGTTGCCTTCAAAAGCTAAAATGTGGGTGCAGATGCGGTCGAGGAACCAGCGGTCGTGGCTGATGACTACGGCACAGCCGGCAAACGACTCCAGACCTTCTTCCAAAGCACGCAGCGTGTTCACATCGATGTCGTTGGTGGGCTCGTCGAGCAATAATACATTACCCTCCTGCTTCAAGGATAGGGCCAACTGCAGCCGGTTGCGCTCACCACCCGAAAGCACCCCACAGAGTTTGCTCTGGTCAGTGCCCGAAAAGTTGAAGCGCGAAAGATAGGCCCTTGCGTTGATGTCGCGCCCGCCCATGCGCATCAGTTCGTTGCCCTCCGACACCACATCGTAGACGCTCTTTTGGGCATCAATGCTCGCATGTTGCTGATCCATGTAGGCCACTTTTACAGTTTCACCCAGTTCAAACGAACCGCTGTCGGGCTGCTCCAATCCCATGATGAGTCGGAAGAGAGTGGTCTTGCCAGCCCCGTTGGGGCCTATTACGCCCACAATGCCATTGGGTGGTAAGGCAAAGTTGAGGTCATTGAAGAGTATCTTGTCGCCGTATGCTTTTTTCACATGAGTAGCTTCAATCACCTTGTTGCCCAACCGCGGGCCGTTGGGAATGAAAATTTCCAATTTCTCCTCGCGTGCCTTTTGCTCCTCTCCAAGCATCTGCTCGTAGGAGTTGAGGCGCGCCTTGCCCTTGGCCTGTCGCGCCTTCGGAGCCATGCGCACCCAGTCGAGCTCTCGCTCCAGCGTCTTGCGTCGCTTCGAAGCCACTTTCTCCTCCTGCTCCATGCGTTTGGTCTTCTGCTCCAGCCACGATGAGTAGTTGCCTTTCCAGGGGATTCCCTCACCACGATCCAGTTCGAGAATCCACTCGCTCACATCGTCGAGGAAGTAGCGGTCGTGGGTCACGGCAATCACCGTGCCCTCATACTGCTGCAAGTGCTGTTCGAGCCAGTCTATGCTCTCGGCATCGAGATGGTTGGTAGGCTCGTCGAGCAACAGTACATCGGGCTTCTGCAACAGCAGTCTGCACAGTGCCACCCGACGCCGCTCACCCCCTGAGAGATGCGTCACCGACCGGTCTCCCTCCGGACATCGCAGAGCCGCCATGGCCCTTTCGAGCTTCGAGTCCATGTTCCATGCATCGGTAGCGTCGATGATGTTTTGCACTTCGGCTTGCCGCTGCATCAGTTTATCCATTTTGTCGGCGTCGCTGTAATATTCTTCCAGTCCGAATTTCACGTTGATTTCATCATATTCATGCAATGCATCGTAGACATGTTTCACCCCTTCCTGCACGTTTTCTTTCACAGTCTTTGTCTCGTCGAGTGGCGGGTCTTGCGGCAGATAGCCCACGCTGTAGCCTGGACTCCACACCACATCACCGCGTGTGGGCTGTTCCAGTCCGGCGATGATCTTCATCAGCGTAGACTTTCCGCTTCCATTCAGACCTATGATACCGATCTTGGCACCATAGAAGAAAGAGAGATAAATGTCCTTGAGTATTTGTTTTTGGTTTTGTGGGATGATTTTCGACACGCCCACCATCGAGAAAATAACTTTCTTGTCGTCAACTGTTGCCATTGGTTTGAATAATGGTTTAGGGTTAAAAAAAACAACGAACCGGCATACCGGCATACTGCCGCCGACCCATTTCAAGCGCAAAGATACGACATTTTCTTGAGAAAACAAAAAAGTTTTCTTTGCCTATCGGATGCTTGTCGGAAACCGACATAAATCATAGGCGATACTATCTGTTCAGAGTGTCGCTCCTTCTTCTCCCGCAGCCTCCTTCTTTGTTCAGAAAGTATATTATAGTCAGAAGCATTAAAAGTTTCAAAGGATCCTCGATACTATTATTTGAACTCTATTGTTTGGAGAAACATTTGTAGTATCAGCACATCTCCATTCGGCCAAAACGAGAAAGCAAAAGATGCACTTTAAAAGCCCACTTAGGCCGAATGACATCTCATTTCAGAGTGAGAAAGCCTAATATGCCCCATGGAGGGTGTTGGCAACGTTACTGGTAGCGTAAAAACACATGATGGAAGAAAATCGTTGAGTGTGGTAATATCTCATTTTCTAAATGCCCTAAGAGCCTTCTTTTTGTCCCTTTAAGGAGCTGTTTTAGGGGTGTTAGAACATTTTTTAGGATAATTATGCACGCAAGTAAAAACTTTTTGCTATATTTGCATCTGTCAATCAACATAAAAGCCGTATGAAAAACTTGAAACTCGAGATAGAATACCGATTTTGCCAACTCGACGAGTTGGACGGTCAGGAACAGGAACTGGTACAGAAAGCTATTTCCGCTACAGCCAACAGTTATGCCAATTACAGCCACTTCCACGTGGGAGCGGCACTGCTTTTTGATAATGGAAAGATGATGATAGGTGCTAATCAGGAGAATGCGGCCTTCCCATCAAGTCTCTGTGCAGAGCGTTCGGCCATCTTTGCCGCTCAGTCGCAATGCCCCGAACAAGCCATAACAGCCATTGCCATAGCGGCCAAGAACAACAAAGGTCTGCTTGAAGACCCCATCACGCCTTGTGGAGCTTGCCGACAGGTAATGCTTGAGGTGGAAGACAGATATAAACACCCCGTCAGAGTCTTCCTTTATGGCACACGGGGTATCTATTGTTTCGATTCGGTGAAAGACTTGATGCCATTCAGTTTTGTTGATGCCAACATGCGCTGAACGGCCTCATACAGCATCTTGCGGCTAACGGTATGTGCCGAAGTAGTGGAAGATGCCACGATTTTTGTCGCTGTGGTGTCGGCAACTTCGGCCGATAGAGAAGGAATTGTCGGTTGTGGAATGTGCTTTTCACAACCGGCAATCATATTGTTTATTTGTACCAACCGGGCCTGTTCTTCCGGTCGATAGTAGGTATAATAATGGGCAGCCTGCTTATAATTGTCGCAGGCTTTTTGCCAATCCTCGGCAAACATGTGGCAAAAGCCCAGCCGATAGAAAGCATCCGCTTTCTCATTTTCATAGCACAAGTTAAGCATTTTCTCATAGAGCGGTATGGCTTCATCGTATCGCCCGAGCAAGAAGTGGCTTTCGGCATTGCTCCAATAGTAAAACGAACGCTCATGAGGGGAGAAAGCCGAAAGCTGCGGAATGGCTTTGTCGAGGTATTGGATGGCTTCGGCATAGTTCCATTCATAATAGTGACATACACCAAGATAGGCCAAATAACGTGGATTGAGCGTGTATTGCTTGTTCAAGCGATCCAAGATGAGCAATGCCTCATGGTATTTAGCCGAAGAAAAATACTCGATAGCACGCCCTAACTGTTCGGCATCCTGTGAGCGTTGGGCGAACAACCTGCAGGCCGGAAACAACGCCATGAGCAGGAAAAGAAATGAAAGCAGACGCTTACTCAAGGTGATTATCTGGTGTAGAAGTCAATCAGTCGGTGGATTGCCTGCTGGCATACGGGGCAGAACTCCGGATATTGGTTGGTACGCATACGACAGTCTTGCATACCGCGATACACACCTTTAAGACTGTAGCCTGCCCCTTCATATACACCCACCTTATTCTTATACTTGCCCGTTGCAGGAGTGGGAACGGGAGTCTTCTTGTCCATGAGGTTTTCCCATTTACCTTTAAAATCAGCAAGTGTCGTCAAGTTCGGTTCCCACGGTTCCACATTGTGAGGATACATCGGTATCTGTTCGGCCTCGTAGGCATATTCATCGCCCAATCCTGCAAACGAGTGACCGAATTCATGCACCACTACCGGACGGAACCAAGGATTGTCGGTCATGGAGAGATTATAAGAATTGAGAATGCCACCTCCACCATATTCAGCCGTGTTCACCAACACAATGATGTGTTCGTATGGCGTTCCGGCTAACTTGTCGTGCAGGTCTTTGAGGTGGAGTGTAGTGAGGTAGCGATTACTGTAAAATGTATCGAAATTCGAATGTAGTGCCGTATTCTTCCATATCCCTTTCGACGGCTCACTGGGTCCTGACTCCTCAGAGGGAGACATCACTGCCACCACATTGAAACGGTCGCGGGTCGCCTTGAAAGGTTCGTGTTCGAAGAGCGCGTCGGTAGCCCGACGGGCATCACCGACAAACTTGTCCATCTCTTCCGGCCGGTAGCCTTCGGCTACAAAAGCAATGTGTATGCAGTGCGAAGTGTCGGCAGACTGCTGCAATGTGCAGTAGGGAGTGGGATGGTTTCCCACTTTCCGTATCAGTATGTCGGTGGGCACAACTTGGTGTGTGAGTGAAGTCACCACACGGCGGCGGTTGTCCATCAACTTGAGTGTTACATCTACCGTGTCTTTGGGCATGGGCACAAGAAATACGTTCTCAAACGACCTGTTTGTGGTTTCAGCCTCGGGATAGGATAGCCACTCTTGGAATAGGGTAGAGAACGAATTACGATAAATAACCTTTCCGGAGCGGTGATCGCACACGATAATTTGTCCGTTTCCCTCTACAGGCACTTCTCCCAATCGCCGGGTCTTGCCATACCATCCGTTCATCTTCTTAAGCTCATCCACGGCAATGAGTTGATGGTCTTTGTTACCTGCAAAAATGTAGTCGATGCGCAATGTGTTGTGCTCGAAATATTCTTCAAATGACTGGGCGGAAGCATGGAAAGTCAATACCGAAACAAAGACGGTCAGAACAATTTTTATCATATTCTTTGTATTTTGAAACGTATTTCAAGTGTGGTGGGCAAGTGTGTAACATCTCGTCTACCTCACCCGAAGTATTGCTCCGGGACGTATCTGATAGTCGGGCGAGAGCTCGTTGAGTTTATAGAGACTCTTGAGCCGCATACCGTATTTTTGGGAAATGGAGTACATGCTTTCCCCTGGCTGTACGACATGTGGCCGGTTCTTGAACTGCTTAGGAGCCTTTTTACGTTTCTTCTTCAAGAACACAATATCCCCTCTAACCAGTCTGTCATATTTATCGCGCTCATTATAACGGGCCAGTTTGCGATAGCTAATGTCCACTTCCTTACCTATACTGCGGAACGTGTCGCCATCGCGCGCCAGCAGATAGTAATTGTCATTGAATATATGGATAGGATGGAGCGTCCCCCCTCGGTTCACCGGTTTGTCGGTACCACTGTGTGAAGCCATGAAGCGGTCATAGCTCGTGGCGCGGTCGAATTCATAAAGCCTATACAGTTCGATAATCTCAATCAGTTTGTTGGCATAATTGGGATTGGTGGCATAGCCGCAAGCCTTCAGTCCGTAGGCCCAGCCGCGATAGTCGGTGAGTGAAAGTTGGAAGAGTCGGCTGTAACGCGTCTGCCGGGCCAAGAACTTGCTGTGGTCTTCATAGCTCTGCTTGGCATCGGCATACACCCGGAAACATTCCCCCCTTTCGTCATCATCGTGATATTGTGTGGGCCCTGTCCAGTCGTGGCACTTGATGCCGAAGTGGTTGTTTCCCTGTCTCACGAGGTCACTTCGTCCCGCCCCGCTCTCAAGAAGTCCCTGTGCCAGCGTGATACTGGCAGGAATACGATAACGGAGCATCTCCTCAATGGCCAGATCCTTATATTGGTAAATGTATGTTTGATAGGCCTCATTCCACCTCATCTGGGCCGAAGCCGCCATGACGGTCATGGAAAGAAAGCAGAAAAAAAGTATTTTCTTCATTCAGGATATAAAACGAATATTCGAGTGACAAAATTAGCAATATTTCTCCAATAAAGATAGCGTTTAACGCATTTTTGCAATCCGCGTCCTTTAAAAATGCTAAAATCAATCAGTTGGGAGTGGCTGTCAGCAGGTTTATTGTTATATTTGCAGTATCAATAGACATGCGTTCGCAATGGAAGAAAAACGACGATTACTAATAGCTTTGGGAAGCAATTTCAATCAGCAGAGCAATATGAACAAGGCCGAAGGCTTGCTGCGCCACTTTTTTGGCGGTATCGTATTCATCCCGACCGTATGGACAGACCCAATCGACAATCCCCTTCCAGACAAATATCTCAATCGGTTGGCCACGACTATGACACATCAGAGTTTGGCTGCTGTGGAACGAATACTAAAGGAAATAGAGCGGGAGTGCGGTCGTATGGAAGTTGACAGCAAGCAAGGAGTGGTGAGTATGGATATTGATATACTGCTCTATGGTGACACACGATATCATGAGTGTGATTGGCAGCGGCCTTATATCCACACATTGCTCGCCCTGCTGAAGGAGGAACAAGCGCATCCCCATGATTGAAAAATCCTGCAAACGACCATCTGTGGGATGCTCTTTGAAGAAATAAAGGGCTACACGGCGGTAGCGGCCCAAGTAATGTTGGAGTGGGAGGTCTCCTGATAACAGTTGTCAAACTATTTGTCCGTTTTCAGACTCTCTGCTTGCAATATTTGCGACAAGCAACTCCGCTCTGTGCATACAGGCGAATTTGGCGACATTTTTAAAGTGCTGACAATCAGCCATCTGAATTTTATTGACACCGATTTGATCCCAAAAACGGGCCTGAAAGGGCCCTGCCAAGCTGGTAAAAGGGCCACAGTTGCAGCGCAACTGTGGCCCTTTCACATCCCAACTGTGGCTCTTTTGCGAGTCCGGAGAGCCCGAACGAGAATGTCAGCAAGTTTTTTCAGTGGTTTAAAGCCTACTTTTCATTCTGGCTGGAGAGTTCCGGTGGAGGTGATTTTGTTAATATTATTCTTCATGTCCGAGCTCTTGCAGAATTGACAATCCCCGTCTCAATACAGACCGAAGGCGAAATGATAGAGCGAGGATATGCCGTAACCCGCTATTGTTGCCACTACCACATGTACCAGTCCGGGGAGCATGAATGAGTGGTTGAGCAGGTATTTGCCAATCACGGTAGTGCCTGATCGGTCGAAATTTACCGTCGCAATGTCCGAAGGATGGCTGGCTTTTTGAAGAGCTGTTGCCATGTTGGCGCACACGGGAGAAAAAGTTTTAATTGATTATTTTGTTGTTCCCAAAATTCTGCCTACCTTTGCACTGATAAGACTATATGTAAAAGCGGCAAGACGCATGTCTGAAACATGCATCCGGCCATCTGTCTTGGATGATTACCGCTTTCCACATAATCATATATGATAATATAAAGGTAATAAAAAATAAGTTTATGTCAGTTCAAGTGGTATTTATCCTGTTTGTCGCAGTTGCACTCGCAGGATGGGCTGTGGCCGAATTAAAGACCCGCATGTTCACTTTCACCCATTCGGAAGAGGAAGCAGAAGAAAGCGCTATCATTGAAGCCGAGAAGCGAAAAAACGACTATCGGGAGATGAATTTGAAGGATCTTCTGGCGCACAACAGTACCAAAGGCTATCAAGCTGTCTGAATGAAAGCTCGTCTTACGATTGGACTTTTGGTCTTTGTGACCACGATTATAGTGGTGGCAAGTCTTGCTGCGTGCGGAGGCGGCAACTCCTATGAGGAGCGCCGGCGCATGGGAAAAGTTGAGCGAGCCCGTCTCGACAGCATCAACAGGGCCGCCTTCAAGGTGGCTGTACTGCCTACGCTTGACTGTCTGCCGCTTTTCGTGGCCCGCGAGGCAGGAATCTTCGATACACTTGGCGTGTCGGTGAGACTTCGTATGTTCCGCGCGCAGATGGATTGTGACACGGCGGTTATCGGTGGAAGCGTGGAAGGCACTGTGACCGACCTTGTACGGGCCGAGCGTCTGCAACGCCAAGGCATCTCCTTGCGCTATCCTATAGCCACAGATGCCTATTGGCAGCTCATCACCAATCGTCTCGCTCGTATTAAAGAACTGAAACAGTTGAGCGACAAGATGATAGCCATCACTCGCTACTCGGCCACTGAGGCTTTGGCCACGATGGCAATAGATAGTGTAAAACCCAAATATGATGTCTACCGCGTTCAGATAAACGACCTTGATGTGCGTCTCCACATGTTGCTCAACAATGAGATGGATGCCATGTTGCTCCCCGAACCACAGGCCACCACGGCCCGTACGATGGGGCATCCCGTGCTCATGGACAGCCGCGACAAGCAACTGCGTTTCGGTGTGTTCGCTTTTCGGAGCCGTGAACTCACCCGGCCTCGTCGGCGTGACCAACTCAACCGCTTCATCAAAGGCTACAACATGGCTGTAGACAGCATCAATAAAAACGGCCTGCAACACTATGCTGCGCTTATTGGCAAATATTGCAATGCCAACGAAAAGACTCTCAAGGCTTTGCCTGCCCTGCGCTTCCGGCACGCCGCTGCGCCTCGGGAGCGCGACATTCTGATAGCCCGCAAATACTTATAAATTCCACCCCATGCCCATAACTTCTCAAAACTTGGATGAAATCCATCATAAGATATCTCATCACAAATTAAATGATGCTATTCGGCTGATGCGTAATCGTCGTGACGAATGCTCCTGGCTGCGCGACAACGGCAATCTTGATGCACTCGAACGTGACTATCGGCTCATGCTCGACTATATGATGAGAGGGGTGCGCGACGAGAAACGCGACGAAGTGTTTGCCAAGTTTGTCAGCCGTGCTTTCCGTTGTCTGGGCGATATGACGATGCGCCATCTCTGCCACGACAACTCTGTCTATCGTAGTTTGGCATTGCTTACCGAGCGCGAACAACTGAGTGTCGAGACCATGCGCGAACGTTTGGAAACCTTTGTGGGGGAGCGTACCATGCTCACACTGCTTCCCGAAGAACAGAAAGCCGTCCGCTCGGCTGAAATATACCGTCAGCACCACGAACTGATGAAAGCCGTGTTTGCCACATTGGTGGTAGCTCCGCAGTGGAGCAATGCCGAAAGGGAGGCTTTTCTGGAGCTGCTGCTTTCACCGACAGTAGAGAGTATGGACGCACAAGTGATGACGAGTGCCATTACGCTTTCGTGCATGGCAGTCTACGATATTAACAAATGGCGGTTACTGGTAGAACTCTACCGTCGGTCGACCGACCTCCAAGTGCGGCAACGTGCGCTCGTGGGATGGGCTTTCACCTTATATTCCAATAGGGTAGATTTTCCTGCCGGTCAGGCGATTGTCGATGAGCTTACATCCAGTTCCGAGGTGTGTCGCGAGTTGCTCGAACTGCAAATACAGGTATTCTACTGCCAAGATGCAGAGAAAGACACCCGTACCATCCAACGTGATATCATGCCCGATCTTGTGAAAAACAGCCATCTCAACATCACCCGGTTTGGAATCACAGAGAAGGAAGATGACACGCTCAACGACATTCTGCATCCCGAGGCCGAGGAAAAAGCCATGGAAGACATGGAGAAACATTTCCATCGGATGCTCGACATGCAGAAGCAGGGGAGCGATATCTACTTTGGCGGCTTTTCGCAAATGAAGAAGTTCGGCTTTTTCTACACCATGATGAATTGGTTTGTACCATTCTATCAGGAACATCCCGACCTCGCCCATGTGAGCGACAAAATCAAAGGCAAAGGATTTTTCCGCACCATGCTCACGGCCTCTCCCTTTTGCGATAGCGACAAATATTCCTTTGTGCTGGCCATGGTCAATGTCTACGATAAGATGCCCGACAGCGTGAAAGAAATGCTTGACGGTGATGCCATGTTTGCCGGTCATGAATCTGTGCATCCCGAAGATGCTGCCCGCCCGGCTTTTGTACGTTTGATGTATCTGCAAGACCTTTACCGTTTCTTTCGTCTTTACAACCAACATAATGAGCTATCCAATCCTTTTGATAGCCGTTATGACGGTGTCGGCCCCTCGTTCTTTTTCATGAATGCCGCCTTCAAGGGTACGGCTATTGACGATAAAAAGGGAGATTTGTCCCATTTCCTTTTGAAACGCGAACGCTTTGAGGAATTTGACAATTTGCTTTCCACTTATGGGAGCGATACAGACAAGAACTACCAGCTGCTTTGTGCGAGTGGCGCGTTGCGTTGTGAGGACTACGCCACGGCTATTGTCTGTCTGCGCCGCGCGCTCAATGTGGATCCCACTGACACCAAGGCCCTGCGACTATTGGGCAAGGCCCTGCTCATGGAAGGCGACAATACCGGTGCCGCTACCGTTTATAACCAACTGTTGCTTTTATTGGAAACGCCTCCCGGTCGCGGTCTGCTACTCAATTACTCTATAGCCCGCCTCAAGAGTGGGGAAGTTGAGCAGGCCATGAAGGACATTTTCCGTTTGGAATATGAATACCCAAATGATGCCGATGTAAGGCGCGTATTGGCTTGGGGCTATCTTTTACAGGGCAAAACCGCCGAAGCCATCGCAGAATATGGCAAACTCGAGTCCCCCATACCCAGCGATCATCTTAACTGTGGATACTGCCATTGGTTGGACAACAATATTCAGGAGGCTGTCAGACTGTTCCGCAGTTATGCAGAGGAATGCGGCCTTCACCATTTGGAACGGGAATTCAAACAAGATTTTCCTTACTTGAAAAAGCTCGGCATTGTGGAGACAGATAGCGAACTTATGCTCGAATTGGTGGACACAGATTGATTTCACCAGTTTTCTTTTACTATTCCGGATAGCATCATAGAGATCATACGTAGAAGGATATTGACTTGGATTAAAGTTTTACTTCAAACAGAAGGGGTTGAATGCAGTGATAATCAAGCATTCCACCCCTTTTTTATTCAGTATCAGGACGAAAAGACGGGGGGCGGAAAAAGGGCTTTCCGGAACTTCCAAGTATGGTTAAAAACTCCGCCTCTCCCCAATGAAGGGGAGAGGTGTGCCAATCTTTGTGCGGAGAATATGTGGCACAAAACCCTGAGTTGTGTTATTATCTCGTCTTTTTTAAGCGATATACTGTTAGATGTGTTGATAAGGTTTTGTTGCTGCGAGACTCTTACAAGTCTTCATGTTGTTTGCTGTAAGTTTCACGGTACACGATTGAAATATTTTTGTCTGTTAGTGATAATGTTATTCGGCTTTCGCTTTCTTGGAAGCAAAGTTATGCAAAATTAGGATTTTCAGATTTGGCAATAGGGGCTTCATATATGGCTAAAGGTACAAAATGTTCTTTTTTGCAGGGCGGAAATGAGCCGTTAACGAGTCACCACCCTGTTTTTTCGTTCTTTATTCTCCCCCTTACAAACTTATAAAAGACCGGTATTACCTGAAGAAAATTCGACAAAAAAGATGTACGAGAGTATCTTTTTATCCGTTTTTCACTATCTTTGCAAGATACACAGCAAATGCTCGGTATATATCCTAACTCAAGACTTTTATATGAAAATAACAATTAGAAAGGCCCGGAAGGAAGACCTCAGCACCATTTTACGATTGCGCGACGATGCGCATCGGATTATGCAGACAACGGGAAATCCCGACCAATGGCCGGAAAACTATCCGGCGAAGCAGACTTTCGAGCGTGATATAGAGCATGGCACAAGCTATCTTTGTGAAGAAGAGGGATGCACCGTGGGGACCTTTGCCTTGGTGCCAGGGCCTGAACCAACATACGCCCATATCACCGATGGTCGCTGGATAGATGAAGACAGAGCCTATTATGTGCTTCATCGTGTGGCTTCCTACAGCACTGCACATGGGGTGTTTGCCGCCATCATTGACTTTTGCAAGTCGCAAAGCGATAATTTGCGGGTAGATACACATCGCGACAATGCCATCATGCGTCGTCTGCTTGACAGGCATGGATTTACTTATTGTGGCATCATATACCTGTCTGACGGTTCCGAGCGATTGGCCTTTCAGTGGTTAGGATAAAATGACGAGGCAAAAGCACCATCCGGAACTAGACAGCAAGGAAATATCGACACACCGGACACAGTCAAAAACATGCCGATGAAACCGACATGATGGTGTGGAACGGATTAAGTGGAGCGAGTGTTTTTGCGTTTCACTTTAAAGCGGTCGAACCCTAATCCGTAAACCCCGATCACCGCACTCTGCGACACAAAGGCTGTGGGGTCAATTTCTTCGATGAGTTGGAAGATTTTGGCCGATTCGTTCTGCCGAGCCAGCACAAAAAGCAGTTTCATCTCCTTGCCGGAGTAGAAACCGCGTCCGTCGATGACGGTGCATCCTCGTTCGGCGGTCGTATTGATGGCATGGCCTATCTCTTCATGCTTGTCGGAGATGATAAAAAACTGTACTGAGCGACGTAGCGAGTTGACCACGCGATCGACAAACAGTGCAGAGATAAAGAGGTAGACATATCCGTAGATCACCGGCTCCCAATCTCTGAGCACCAGATAGCTTGATGTGACGATGACCGTGTCGCAGATCATAATGACATTACCCAGCGAGATGTCGCGGTATTTTTGCACCATGGCCGCTATGGTGTCCGTACCGCCCGTACTGGCGTTGTAGGAAAGTCCCAGTCCCGAACTGATGCCAAGAAAGAAGGCACCCACGACAGTTGCCATAAACGGTTCGTCGGCCAAGAAGGTGCGCCCCGCCATGAAGTGCTGGGTGAGCGAAAGGCCGATGGCGAAGCATCCTACAGCGTAGATGGTTTTCACACAGAAACGCCACCCCAACACTTTGAGGGCAACGGCAAGGAGTATCAGATTGAGTACCAAATAACTCACTTGTGGGGGGATGTGGAAGCCCCAGTAGAGAATGGAGGCCAATCCTCCCACACCACCCATCGTGATGTGATTGGGCAAGAGGAATACACCAAGGCCCACACTACCCATAAACATGGATAGGGCGATAACGAGATAGTCGAGTATCTCTCTGCGTTTGGTCTTTTGTCTCATTTTCTTTTTGGTAACAGGGTTAAAGGTTCAGACAATCCGTAACATTTGTTTCAAATTGCAAATTTAACAAAAAGTGCTGTATAAAACAAACAAAAATCTTGATAAATATGTCCTGCTGACGAAGAATAGTTTATCTTTGCATCAAGACAGGCCGTATTCTGCAAGATGGAGGCAATCTTGCATCTGCGCCATCTTTACAGACAGAACGGCTGTTGCAGGGGGGGGCAGTGCTCCGAAAATATCAAAAAACAAGCGATGAAGACAGACATAGCAACCTTTCGTGACGAAGTGTATAGTGTGGTGGAGGCCATCCCTATGGGTAAGGTCGTCACCTATGGTGATATTGCCCTGCTTGTGGGCAGACCTCACCACGCTCGACTGGTGGGGCGCATAATGGGCGAAGCACCAGCTATACGCCGGTTGCCTTGTCACAGAGTGGTGAACAGCCGTGGGTGCACAGTTCCGAATTGGCACGAACAACGTGGGATGCTTGAGGCAGAAGGCGTGTCGTTCAAAATCGACGGGTGTGTGGATATGCGTGCCTGTCGGTGGAATTTTATGGCAGAAGGATAGTTTACAGGCATTGGCGATAAGAGACAGGTATTGCCCCTGCCTGCAAATTCGTATTTTATATTAAATTATAAGAGATTCCTCGGTAAGTTCTATTTTTTTTTGTACTTTTGCAACTAAGTATATTCTAAAAGACGTCTAAATAGCATGAAGCTACCTTTCAATTCAGTCATATCGGGACTGGCTCTTATGGTGATTTTAGGCTTTACGCAGTGTGCCGGCCGCCATCATGGGACTTCCCGGGAGGAATCAACGGTTGAGGTGGGTCAACAAAGTTATCAGAAATTAGAACCCTTACGCGTGAACTTCTATTTGGAGCGTTCCGGTTCGATGACTCCCTATGACAGCCCCCGGGGGGACGGTTCTTTCAAAGCCGCCTTTGTGTCGATGTTGAATAGTGTGCCCGGAGATGCAAACAGGCTCTATATCGTCAATGACAGCATCTACCGGTATCCCAAGGGAATCCGTCAATTTATCAGTGACGATAATATTTTCGCATCTTCCAAAGGTATTGGAGACCCCTCCTATACTGATTTTCAACGCATTTTTCAGGCGATTCTTGAAAATACCGAAAAGAACGAAATTTCTGTTTTGTTCACAGATATGATTTATTCGGTCAAGACGATGGAAGGGACAAACCCTCGGAAAATCTTTTCGGATGCCACCGGCATGATTAGTTCGGTGTTCAAGCAGCGCGTGGGAGACATGTCGCTGTTGGTCGTCCAGATGCAGGGCTCTTATGATGGGGCTTATTACCCTTACAATTCTCCCTTTTCCGGACAGCAATATACCGGTGTCAGACCTTATTATATTATTGTTGCCGGAAATCGGCAGGCTATGAAACGACTGGAAGCCGATGACAGATATGCTGCTTTTTGTGACTTTACACGGCTCAAAGGCTATCGTGACATGTATCTCTACCAGTTGTTTGGAAATGGGAGTGGGAGCGACAAAGCCTTTATACCTTATTCGGAATTCATGTTGAGTCATGAGGAGATCAGGGGCCGTTTTAAGCCGGACAGTGACAACTTGAATTGCGTCACCGGGCTTGAAGCCGACAAAGAGACGGGGAATGTCCGCTTGGCTCTGGCTGTTGATTTGGGGAGAAAGTTCATTCCGGCATCGGTATTGACCAATCCGGCCAACTATGCCATTGACAGGAAGGGCGTGAAGATTGAGAAAATCATCTCCATAGACAAGACCAAACTTTCCAAGCACGAGCGCAACCGCGCCTTGTCGGCCACCCACATATTTATATTGAAGGTCTCTGATATAGCCTCCAAGGAAGAAGTGACCATTTCATTGCCGGATAAATTGGCTGATTGGATAGGAGAAAGCAACAGTGACGACGATACAAACCTTTCAGGAACAAAGTTCTCGAAAACAACTTTCGGACTTAAATATATCCTTGGGGGCATCTACGACAGCTACAGGCGGACATCGGTCAACTCGGGATGGGGAGAACCCTGCTATTTCAAGATAAAACTGATTTTGGAGAAATAACATCATCAAAGTGAAATGAAAAAGAATACAATATTATTGATTGCAGGCGTTGTTGTCACGCTACTTTTCATCATTTTAGCCATTCCTCTGTTTGAGGCGATGTATTATGAGAGAGAATTTTCTACAGCCATGTATGATGAGAATATCTATATGCTGGTGAGCGTTGTTACTGCTATTGTTGCCTGGGCCGTAGCAGGGGTTTTCTACTATGTGATCAACAGTGTAAGTTTTTCCCGTTGGTATCATTGGCTCATTATGCTGGCAGTAGCTGCCCTCGTGACACCAACGATCAATTATTTCTACGCCGATGGTGTCTTTGCGGCTATGGACTATGATTTCGGGCATCAGCTCTTTTCGTTTGCAGTCGTAAACATGTTGGTGGAAGTCGTCCTTTTTGTGGTAGCTTCTTTCTCTATGCGTTGGTGGAGCAGCAATTGTCGCCATACACCTATTCCCGAATAGGTGGACAAACGTAAACCTATGAAGCAACAAATGTATCAAAAGTAAAAACAAATATGAGATTATTTCTCTTTCTGGTTGGCGGAACCGGTTCGCGGGTGCTAAGGCCCCTGATCATGCAGTTTGCCGCTGGTGTGCATCCTCTCAATGAACAGGGGGTGCCTATGCCGTTGGAAGTGGTGCCCATTATTGTCGACCCCCATAAGGCCAATGAAGACTTGAAGCGCACCGACAATCTCCTTCGTTGGTATAAACAGATTCGCCGTTCCCTGTATGGCGATTCGCCGGATGAGACACGGGGCTTTTTTTCTGTGAAAGTGTCAACGTTAAGCGACATTCTGCCGGGAGGCTCCAATTTGAGTGACACTTTCCTCTTTAATATGGGGAGCATCGCATCCAAGAAGTTTCAGGATTTTATCTCATATTCCACACTTGACACCGGTAATCAGGCGTTGTGTTCAATGATGTTTTCCAATTATCAACTGGACACCAAGATGGATATAGGCTTTGTTGGTTCGCCGAACATCGGAAGTGTGGCACTCAACCAATTTAAGGACAGTGAAGAGTTCCGCCAATTTTCCAATGTGTTTCAGAAGCAAGATCGCATTTTTGTTGTCTCTTCCATCTTCGGAGGTACCGGGGCGGCCGGTTATCCCATCATTGTGAAGAACATACGCAATGCCGCCAGCAATCCCAACATCAATAACCGGGGAGATTTGCGCGATGCCCGCATTGGAGCGCTCACGGTATTACCTTATTTTAATGTCCAGCAAGACGAGAACAGTCCGATATCCCGGGCTGACTTTATCTCTAAAACCAAGTCGGCACTATTCTACTACCATGACAATCTGACTGGTCTTAGGCAGGGTGGAGTGGAGCGGCCGGAATCGAAACTCAATGCCTGCTACTATGTGGGAGATGAGATACCCAGCAATCCCTACTTCAATGATCCTGGAGGTAACGGGCAACGCAACGATGCCCATGTGGTGGAATACGTGGGGGCTTTGTCGATACTTGACTTTATGGGCATTCCCGATGAATGGCTTGTGACGGTTGGCGGCAATGCGCAGAATCCGATATACAAAGAATACGGACTGGCCAACGACAAGATGCAGCTCAGTCTGAAAGATTTCGGACTTCCGACACGCGTGCTTGTCAACAAGCAAATGCTCAAGTTTCACTTGGCTTATATGTACATCACACACCAACTGCGTCAGGACATAGGCCGCGGATATACCCAAGATAAGCCGGAACTGACAAATGGTTTCCTGACAACAAGTTTCTTTACTACACTGACCAACGATTTTTTTGTGGGCTATCTCACTTGGTTGAAAGAGCTCAAAGGCAATCAACGCAGTTTTGCACCTTTTGATTTGAGTGCAGAAAAGTTGGCAGATGCGTCTGTCGATATGCTCCCTAAATCGGGACTCTTCAAATCAGCACTTGACTACAAATCCATTCTTTCGGCCATGAACAAGGCGAGTCAAGCAGCAACTAAAGCCAATCGCTTTGCGGGTGACAAGGTCAGTCTCAAACTGTTGAGTCTGTTGGAAGAGACACTGGACACATTGGTAGATGAAAAATTCAATGGGGTTGTTTAATTCGTAGAATATCAGATTTATGTCGAAGATATTAAGCTATAACAAGAAAACCACAGGAGAAGGTTGGATATCCTTAAACAGTCAGTACAATGCGGATGAAATAGAGATGATAGCTGATCCCAACGGGGGGCTTGCACAGACTCCCCGAACGGCCATCCCGTCACCTTTCGCCCAAATGGACTTGGTGAAAAACGCCTTTTCCCGTTTGGCTGCCCATGCCAATCTGCAAGGCGAACTGATGGATGAGAAGCTGGTGGCCAATGCACTCGATGTAGCCCAACTGTTTTTCAATTATGGAGAGTTGCACAATTTGTTGCGCATTGTCGAGTGGAACAAAACCACAGAATTGGAAGCCTTGAAGCAAGAACCCCAGCATCGGCTGCTCGGCGACACCCTTGAGATGTATCTTGAACAGGACAAAGATGCTTTCAATTTTGATAAGATGGACAGACTTTTCTTTCTGGTCTATGGCAATCAGGTGGTAGGTTCCACTTCTCCTGTCACATTATTTATGGCATCTCCCAATGCACGTGAAGGGATGTATAAGATTCCGGTGGAGCAGAATATCAACATATTTGATGAATGGCGGCCGCTTTGGGAGCGCAATGAACCGTTCATCAAGTACATCTATGCTTTGTTTACCGCCTATCCCGAATTGAAGAAACTTTGTGGAGAGGTGAACAGATATCTCATCACGTGCTTCCCTCTACTTAAGCAACAGCTGCAAGAGATTATCTTGAAAGAAATAGGCAATCCAACGGCACTTGATACAGAAAGCGTAGAGAAGGCCAAGACTTTTCTTGAATCCAACTATTCGCGGATGGATGACGGGGTGGAAGCTTTGGGTATTCCGTTTTTTTGCGCACGTGCAGAAGACATCCAAGCAGCCATTCAGGCCAGTGATTTTCGAATAGTGCCCTCACGGGAGGTGGGCGATTGTTTGCCGCTGGTGCTCCAAAACCATTTGAATGCTCCTTCGAGCGATGCTTTCCGTTATGTTACGGGGTCATGGGATGATAGCATTGAGATTCGCCCGACCGATTATGCAATACCGGTTGAGAAGCGTGTGCTTCCGGGAACAACTCATCAATACCCGTGGCTTACAGTCAACGATTTTCTTCAACCGTCTATGATCAAGCTCGATTACAGTCTTGACCGTGATAGTTTCTTTGATGGGAATTTGACCATTGCCAATAGAGAAGTTGATAATTGCGATTTTCTATTACCCTTGAAGCCACTTTACTTTAAATACTTTAATGTAAATGATTTGTGGGGAACGATAGGGGGGCGTCCTCGCTTTGAATTGGTTCATGGACGGCTGGGCAGTGTAGATACTGTGAAGGCTGTCCTCAGAATCCCCGTTCAGAAAAATGGGGCATACATCACTTTGCAGCGTACCTATATTGAGTCACCGGATGGGGAGTTGAGCTATGATGTTGCTAACGACCGTGGTCGCTTTGTGACAGTTCCATTTGCATTAAGTGTGTTCCCGTTTGTCCGAGCCCCCGGATTGGGGCAATACAATGTACAGTTGGTCGACAGGGCTTTAGGAGCATTGGAAAACAGCCGGTTATCTTTGGAGTTCTTTAAGAATGGATATCTGCAACGTCTTGATGAACAAGAGGTTGTCGTTAGAGATCGTTCTCTGAAAAATGACAAGCGGGTAGGTTCCAGTTACTATCGTTTGGAGACGGATTTCGATTACATGAATGTTGTGCTGACTGACGAACGTGGCAATCAGGTTGCTGTGGGCACAGTTTGTCCTAAGTGGGCTGAATATATTCCCGGTTACGACGCGTTTACCTTTGCTGTCGACTTTGGAACGACCAACACCCATGTAGAATGTATGAAGGGAGAAGGAATGCCCGAACCAATACGAGTGGACTCCACGGGAAAAGACAGGCTGTTGGCTACATTATATAATGGTGAAAGCATTCTGTATGATGTCATCATTAAGCAAGAATTCTTGCCAAAGGTGATAGGTGAAGACTACGGTTTCCCGCAGCGCACAGTGCTCAGCGAATGCGAACGTATGGATGCGCGCAATGTGGATAATATCATAGCATTGGGTGATGCCAACATTCCCTTCATCTATGAGAAAGAGAGTATAGGCTACGGCAACAGGGTGGTTCCCAATCTGAAGTGGAGTACGGATATATCCACAGCCAAGCGTGTAAAGGCCTATCTCACGGAGGTCGCTTTACTGATGCGTACTAAAGTTTTGCTTGAGAATGGCGACCTACAGAAGACCCGTCTTGTGTGGTTCTATCCATTGAGCATGAAGGTCGGCACGGTCAGAAAAATGCAGGAGACTTGGGCCAAGATTTTTAAAGAAGTGTTCGGTGTGTCGGCCGATGATCATAATCTTATCCAAATGCCTGAATCAGTGGCACCTTATTATTTCTATAAGGGGTCGAGTAGATTTCGCGGTGCAGCATCGACAGTTGCATCCATAGATATAGGAGGTGGGTCGAGTGACGTGGTTGTTTACGAGAGTAATGCCCGGCAGCCGGTGGTTTTGACATCATTTCGCTTTGCTGCCAATGTGCTGTTTGGTGATGGTTTTTCCGAAATACCGCATGGCGATACCAATCCCATGTTGGTAAAATATGTCGATTATTTCAAACGCCTTTTCGATGCCGATGATGATAAGTATGGAGAACTGAATGGCATTCTTGATGACATTACGTCAAAGAAGAAGTCGGAAGACATCAATGCTTTCCTCTTCTCGGTGATCAACAATAAGGTGATAAAAGACAATGATGTCTTTTCATATAACCAACGGTTGAATGAAGATGGGGCGCGTAAGATCATCTTTATCTATTTCTATGTCACGCTGATCTATTATGTGGCCAATTTGATGAAACATCATCGGCTGGAAATGCCACGTAGCGTAATGTTCAGTGGAACAGGGGCAAAGGTTTTAGACATCGTCGGACAACAGCGTGACCTGGATTTACTCACACAAATGGTTTTTGAACGTGTTTATGACAAAAAGTATGACGCTGACGGCTTTGCCGTCGTTATGGAAAAGAGAGAACCTAAGCAGATTACATGTCGGGGCGCGTTGCTGCAAGTCAGAGACAATGGAGGAACTGCGCAGGTTTTTGAGCTCAACCGATTGATGGATAATTTTGACAACCCCCTGAAGATGAATTATTCCATGATAGACAAAGAACGATTGGTCTATGACGACATGGAGTCAGATGCCCTTAGAGCCAAACTTGTGGATGAAGTCAGACGCTTCAACAACTTTTTCATCTCTTTGTGTGATGATATCCATGTCACAGATCGTTTTTTGGTAGATTTAAAGAGCCTGAATTTGTTTAAAGAACTGGTTAATAAGGATTTGGAGCATCATCTTGTGAATGGTTGGAATTTTGTTAACAAGAATCAAGAAGATAAGAATGGTGGTGACGCCATTGAAGACACCATGTTCTTTTATCCCATTATTGGCAGTATTCGTGATAATCTTATAGAAAATCTGAACTGATGTTTGGTAGTAAGGTCGCAAAACAAATAGAGGAGAGTGTCGCTCCCTTGTTGGAGAGAATTGCAGCGTTGGAAACGGCTAATACAGACTTAAAAGAGCAAGTGGAATCGCTTGCTGCAAAGATAGATGTATGTTGCGAGCGTATTGACAAACTCGAAAGTGCCTTGTCCGGACAGTATAGAAAAGAAGAAATGATGCTAGACGCTTCGGAAGCTATACAGAACGAACAAGGAGATGACCATTCTTATAGTTCTCATGGTGGCAAGACAGAATTGTTTGCCGGTGCACCGACTATTGACGGTTTATTCTCCGATGTGGCGAAAAAGGAGCGTATAGGTAAAAGTCTCTACAAACTCGTCACAGACGATGGGGCGACAGCAACTTTTGAAATGCTGGACACTCCGGATGCTTTGGCCACAGCGATGATTAGTCTCAGCCAGTTTGTGAAACCTGTTTGCAAGATAGAAGGCAATACCACCGGACTTCTTCATCATGTGACGATCCTTGAAAGGGGAAGTGCTGTCATGGAAAATGGTGTGTGGAGAGTGATAAAAAAAGCAATGGTTCGCTTTGGATAATGATAAAATGTAGATGAAAAGCATGTTGGAAGTGAAGTGTAAACGATGCCGATTCCGCTATGAGGTGGAGATTGGCCTCGGACAGAAAGAGTTGGATTGCGTTTGTCCCCGATGTGGCACTCCATTTAAATATGTTGTGCCTGACGATTATATGCGGGGAGACAATCTATCTCACGGAACGGAAGACAAGCCGTATATAAGTGAAGAGAGCATTTCGGAGGTGGAGTTTGCCTCTCCATCTGCTATGAATGTAGTGGAAGAGTCTGAAGTGTCTACACCGGTTGATGGTTCTTCCCAAATTTCATTGCCCCCTCCAGTTCCTCCGGCAATTCCCTTGAGGACTATCCCACCTCCAAATCCTTCTCCGAAGGGAACTTCATTTCCTCCCACAAACAACCGTAAAGGGAGCGAAGGCTCTTGTATGAAAGGGTGTCTGATTTTCTTCGTTTTATTGGCATTGCTGATTTGGGGAGCTAAAAGTTGCAACCGTCATTCTGCGGAGGATGAAGACGATGCACCTGTCGAGACAAGGGAAACAGTGGAAGACCAGACAGATAATGCAACCAAAGAACCGAAAACATTGTCTCTTTCGGTCTTGGAGGGACAGAGGGGGCAAAAAGACAATACTGATACAACTGCGCAGGAAGCTGTTCTAGAAGAGGAGTTACCCGCGTGGGTAGAAGGCATTTGGTACGGAGAAGCACCTTATGGTCGTATTATCATGTTGATACGCGGAAATCAAATAACCATAAGGGTTGACAAAAAAATGCGTTCGGGTACATTGTCTTATAGCGAAGGAATGCTCCACTGCCGTTTCTCGGAAGGTAAAATACAGGATTATCGACTGGATTTTGACAAGCAACAGATTATCACTGGTGACGGACTACGAATGATAAAAGAATAAAGAAAAAGAATATCCGCAATCATCCAAATTTAACAGAGTTTGCACTGCCATTATTGTACTTGGCGCAGACTTTGTAGCTGTATTATTGATTATCAGAAAGGAGTTACTATGAATCTGACTGATTTCTACAAGACTTATCCGGACGAGGAAGCCTGTGAGCGTGCTCTCAGGGAATATCGCGAATGCAACACCCTTTATTGCCCGGAATGTGGCGGTCTGCACCTCAGTTGGAATCCAAGTCACAGGTCTTGGACATGTACGGATTGCGGTCATGAGACGACTCTTCGTTCAGGCACTGTGATGCAGGGCAGCAAACTTCCGGTTTTCGACTGGTTCGTGGCAATGTTCCTGATTGCAGGCACCAAGCGGGCCATTTCCGCTTTGGAAGTACAGTGCCGGCTTGGAAGGAAGCGGTATCAGCCGGTCTGGGAAATGATGCATAAGCTGCGTGACGTGATGGGAAAGCGGGACAGTCTCTATCGGCTGTTTGACCAGGTGGAACTCGACGAAGGCTTCTTCACCACGGAAACGCCTGACAGCGGGAAGTGCAGCCCTCTCAAACGCGGGCACGGAAGCCAACGGAAAAAGGCGGTCCTTGTCGTGGCGGAGAGTTCTGTCCCCACAGATATGCCAGCCAAGAAGTACAGTACGTGTAGAAAGGTCGGTCACATCAAGATGATGGTCATACCTGACTTGAAAGCTGCAACGGAGGAAGACAGGGTAAAGAGGTCGGTGGATGCGAAGGCGGAGGCAACGACCGATGCCGCCGATTCTTATCCAACACTCGTCAGGAATGGTGTGGTTGCCGGACATGAAACTTATGTCATGAAGGACAAGGCCATGGTCGGCAGAGTACTCCCGTGGGTACACATATCCATCAGCAATGCCAAACGTAGCATTCTTGACACGTATCACGATATCAAAGCAGACTTCCTGCAGCTCTTCTATCTCAATGAGTTCTGCTATAAGTTCAACCGGAGATATTTCGGCTTCCACCTTTTTGAAAGGCTTGAACTCTGTGCATGTACTAACAGAACGAGTTTCAAACATCGAATTTACTGATTTGGATGATTGGGGATATTCATTAACTTTTATATGTGGAAAAGGTTTACCGGACAACAATAATTGAAGATATTCCTGAATTTGCACATTGGCAAAGAAAAAGTGGATATCCTGTGAAAGAATATCCACTTATTTGACAGGTACGCTTTTAAATTACGCCCTTCTATTTCTGTTTTTAAGAAAGGGAGGGGACTCAAGCCGGTTTTGAGGGCATTTGAGTCCTACCCAAAGAGCTTTACACAAGTCCCAACTGCTTCTTGATGGCCTCAGCCTTTTCGGTGCCTTCCTTGTCGCACCGTTCGTAGCAGCCTTCGCATTTCATTTGGCCCTTAACCTCAATATAGAATTTGATCTTAGGTTCGGTGCCGGAAGGACGAACACTCACCTTGGTACCATCTTCACAGAACCACTGAAGCACATTGCTCGTGTCGGGCATGTCGAGTTTGGTAACAGAGCCGTCAGCGTGGCGGGCCTCAAGTGTCTGGAAGTCTTTCCATACGGTGATTTTCGAGCCGGCAAGTTCTGTTGGAGGATTGTGACGGAAGTTTTCCATCATCTGTTTGATTTCGTCAGCGCCGGTCTTACCGGGGCGCACTACATTGATCGTCACCTCTTTAGAGAAACCGTATTCAAGATAAATGCCCAACAACAGTTCGTACAAGGTCTTGCCCTGATCCTTGGCATAAGCGCAAATTTCAGCCAACAGACTCATGGCGCTCACGGCATCCTTGTCGCGCACGAAGTCCTGTGCAAGGAAGCCATAACTCTCTTCACCGCCACCGATATACTTTTGCTTACCTTCGGAAATGCGGATTTCTCGTGCAATCCACTTGAATCCGGTGTAGCAATCGCGCATTTCGATGCCGGCTTTGTCGGCAATCTTCTTGATAACTTCTGTTGTGACAATGGTCTTGACGATGAAATCAGTCGGCTTGAGCAATCCCTTAGCCTTGCGGTTGGTGATGATATAATAAAGGAAGAGCAAACAAGTCTGGTTACCGTTGATGAGCACCCATTCGCCCTTGTCGTTTTTACAGGCCATACCCACGCGGTCCGCATCTGGATCAGACGCCATTACAATGTCTGCATCCAATGCCTTTGCGTCGCGTATAGCTAAGGTCAACGCCTCGCCATTTTCAGGATTCGGACTGACAACGGTGGGGAAATCGCCGCTTCTCACCATTTGTTCCTTGACGCAATGCACGTTATCAAAGCCCCAATATTTCAGCGACCGGGGAATCATGGTCATACCTGTACCGTGGAGCGGTGTGTAGACAATCTTCAAATCATGTTGCCGCTTGATGACTTCGGGATCGATACTCAAGGTTTTGATCTTCTCAATGTAGAGCTGGTCGACTTCCTCACCGATAGTCTGTATAAGGGCTTTATTGCCTTTAAACTTGACATCTTCTACCTTCACTTTGTTCACTTCATCAATGATGCCCTTGTCATGGGGAGACAGCACCTGTGAGCCATCCTCCCAATAGGCCTTATAGCCATTGTATTCCTTGGGGTTGTGACTGGCTGTGATGTTCACGCCTCCCTGACAATGGAAATGGCGAATGGCAAAAGAGCATTCGGGCGTGGGGCGCATATCGTCAAAGAGGTACACTTTGATGCCGTTGGCTGAGAAAATATCAGCTACTGTCTCGGCAAATTTCCGACTGTTATTGCGGCAGTCGTGGCACACAACCACAGCAATGTCGTCTTTCCCGGCAAAATTCTTTTTCAGGTAGTTGGCAAAGCCTTGTGTTGCCATACCGACGGTGTAGATATTCATGCGGTTGCTGCCGGCTCCCATGATGCCGCGCAGTCCGCCTGTACCAAATTCGAGATCCTTATAAAAACTCTCAATGAGTTCCGTCTTGTCGTCAGCCTTGATTTTTGCTTCCACTTCCTTGCGTGTGTTTTCATCGAACGCAGGAGAAAGCCATGTCTTTGCTTTTGCTTCGCATTGAGCAATTAATTCTGTGTTGTTTGCCATAAGTTTGTTAAGTGTTAAAAATGTAAATTATATCGCAAAGATAATCATTTTAAATGATAAAACAAGTGAGAATGGAGTTTTTTTTGTAATTTTGTGGTCTTATAACAAGTAATCGCACATGCAACTGAACTATACTGGCGTTATCATAGCCGTCGGAACGTTCCTCATCATAGGAATCTTCCATCCCGTAGTCATCAAGGTGGAGTACTATACGGGTACCCGCTATTGGTGGCTATTTCTTTTGGTAGGCATTTTTCTCATTGCGGGAGCCTTTTGCGTGCCCAATGTCATCACCTCTTCTTTCCTTGGTGTCATCGGTGCTTCGTCGCTTTGGGCTATAGGTGAAATTTTTGCCCAAAAGAAGCGGGTTGAGAAAGGCTGGTTTCCGATGAATCCCAAGCGGAAAGGCGAATATGACCGTCTTCCGCCGGAAGACAACTAAAATATAGTTGGACTTTTCAATCTTCAATTATTAATGTAGATTTCATGAAGACCGAATTGTTGTTGGTGGGTAAGACTGTCAATAGACATTTTGTAGCCGGTATTGCCGACTATACCGAGCGTATAGGTCACTACATGCTTTTTAACATAACGACCCTTCCGGAACTTAAGAACACCAAAAACCTTTCTGAGAGTCAGCAGAAGGAGCGGGAAGGGGAAATGATATTGAAGTTTTTGCAGCCTTCTGATACGGTGGTACTTCTCGATGAGCACGGGATAGAGTTTCGTTCGCTTGAGTTTGCGACATGGCTTGGGAAAAAGCGCAACGTTGCCCGGCGGCTTGTTTTTGTTGTCGGTGGGCCCTACGGCTTTTCCTCTGCCGTATACGATCGGGCCGACGAGAAGGTTTCGTTGTCGCGTATGACTTTTTCCCACCAGATGATCAGGCTCATATTCACGGAACAGATATATCGTGCCTGTACGATTATTAAGGGTGAGCCTTATCACCATGAATAGGCTGTTATGCCATCGGTGTGCCCGCAGGTAGGAGGAGAATAGTTTTCAGAGACAGTACGTTTGTCATTTAGGTAAAAAGGATCATTGCAATGGCCAATCAATATATAGAGGTAAAAGGGGCAAGGGTAAACAACCTCAAGAACATTTCGTTGAAGATACCCCGCAACAAGTTGATTGTCGTGACCGGTGTCAGCGGTTCCGGCAAATCTTCGTTGGCTTTCGACACGTTGTATGCCGAGGGGCAGCGAAGATATGTAGAGAGCTTGTCTTCATACGCCCGCCAGTTTTTGGGCCGCATGGGCAAGCCCGAATGTGATTTCATCAAAGGTTTGCCACCGGCCATAGCCATCGAGCAAAAGGTGATTTCACGTAATCCCCGGTCTACTGTCGGCACGTCTACAGAGATTTACGAATATCTGCGACTGCTCTTTGCAAGGATAGGAAAGACTATCTCTCCGGTCAGTGGTGAGGAAGTCAAGAGACACACGACAGAAGATGTTTTGGCGTGTCTCCGGCAGTTTGGAGTCGGCACTAAGTTCTGTGTCCTTGCTCCTTTGCACATCGTGGAAGGGCGTACACTATCCCGACAACTCGAAATGTACATTCAGGAAGGCTATTCCCGAATATATAAGAATGGGGAGATAGTACGTATAGATGATTTTCTTGCCTCTTCTACTTCCGATGCAGAGGGGCAGTGCCTAACAGAAAAAGAGGAGGGTAAAGATATATTTCTGGTCATCGACCGCATGAGTGTCAGCGAGGAAAAAGACCAGATATCCCGTCTGACAGATTCGGCCGAGACCGCTTTCTACGAGGGTGACGGTGCTTGTCGTCTGCTCATACTGCCAAGCAACCAGACTTTTGATTTCTCCACCCGCTTCGAGGCCGACGGCATCAAGTTTGAGGAGCCCAACGACAATATGTTTTCTTTCAACTCTCCGTTGGGTGCTTGCCCCACTTGCGAAGGCTTCGGATCGATCATTGGTATTGACGAAAAACTCGTCATACCCAACACGTCGCTCAGTGTCTATGACGGATGCGTGCAGTGTTGGCATGGCGACAAGATGAAAATGTGGCAGACTGAGTTTTGCCGGAGGGCTGCCAAAGATGATTTTCCCATCTTCAAACCCTACTTTGAACTGACCCGCCGACAGAAAGACATGCTTTGGCATGGTCTGCCTTCCGAGCGCGGAAACGACATTCACGAGCAGGTGTCCATTGACTCTTTCTTCCAGATGGTGAAGGAGAATCAATACAAGATCCAATACCGGGTCATGATGAGCAGATACCGTGGCAAGACGGTGTGTCCCGATTGCCACGGCACACGGCTGAAGAAGGAAGCCGGCTATGTGAAAATCGGTGGCAGGAGCATCAGTGACTTGGTGGAAATGCCGGTCACCAATCTGAAAGAATGGTTTGACAAACTCCGGCTTTCCGACCATGAGGCTGAAGTGGGCAAGCGCCTGCTTACGGAAATCAACAACCGCTTGCAATTTTTACTGGATGTCGGTTTAGGCTACCTTACACTTAACAGGCGTTCTAACTCTCTTTCGGGGGGCGAAAGCCAGCGCATCAACCTCACCACGTCGTTGGGCAGTTCGCTTGTGGGCAGCCTCTATATCCTTGACGAACCGAGCATAGGCCTGCACAGCCGCGACACTGACCGGCTCATTCACGTGTTGAAGGAGTTGAGAGATTTGGGCAATACGGTCATCATCGTTGAGCACGATGAAGAAATCATGCGTGCGGCTGACTACATCATCGACATTGGCCCTGATGCGGGCCGTCTTGGGGGCGAGATTGTGTTTGAGGGGCCTTTGAAGCTGTTGACCGGGGAAGACAGTGCGCAAGCTGCTGTCAGCCGTCAGGCCTCCCTTGACTATCCGTTGAGCCACACGGTGAAATTTCTGACCGGAGAAGATGTCCTTGAACTTCCGGCCAGCCGACGAAGATGGAACTACGCCATCAAACTTGAAGGTTGCCGGATGAACAATCTGAAAGGTATCACGGTCGAATTTCCACTCAATGTGCTCAATGTGATTACGGGTGTCAGCGGTTCGGGAAAGTCATCTTTGGTCAAAGGCATTCTCTTTCCTGCACTCAAACGCCATTTGGACGAGGTGTGCGATGCGCCGGGCGAATATACAGCCCTTGGCGGAGACTGGCAGCAGATCAAACATGTGGAGTTTGTCGACCAGAATCCTATTGGCAAAAGCACGCGTTCCAACCCGGCCACCTACGTAAAGGCCTACGATGCCATCCGCAATCTTTTTGCCGAACAGCCGTTGTCCAAGCAGTTGGGCTTTACTTCACAGTATTTCTCGTTCAATGCCGAAGGGGGAAGATGCGAAGAGTGCAAGGGGGCCGGTGTCATTACTGTTGAGATGCAATTCATGGCCGACCTTGTTCTTGAGTGCGATTCGTGTCACGGGCAGCGGTTCAAGCGTGACATACTGGATGTCCGGTTTCATGAAAAGAACATCAACGATGTGCTCAATATGACCATATCCGAAGCGATAGAGTTTTTTGGTCGGTACAGCGAGAAGACCATCGTTTCACGCCTGAAGCCTCTTGAAGATGTCGGTCTCGGCTACATCAAACTTGGTCAGAACTCAAGCACGCTCTCCGGTGGTGAAAACCAGCGCGTCAAACTGGCCTATTTCATCGGTCAGGAGCGACAGGAACCCACCTTGTTCATCTTTGACGAACCGACCACGGGACTGCATTTCTATGACATCAAGCGCCTTATGGCTGCCCTGAATGCCCTCATAGAGCGAGGCCACTCTGTAATTGTCATTGAACATAATATGGATGTCATCAAGTGCGCCGACCATATCATTGATTTGGGGCCGGACGGCGGCGACAAAGGGGGAAACCTCGTTATTGCCGGCACACCGGAGGAAGTTGCCCACTGTAGAAAGAGCATTACGGGCCATTTTTTGAAAGCAAAACTATAAACCAACCATTCACGATGGTGCTACAATATATCATAGTCGGACTCATCCTGCTTGCAGCTCTTTTCTATGTGGCTTATCTCATCAGAGAGACGGTTTGCCATGCGAATGACAAGTGTTATGGATGTGCGGGCTGTGCCATCCATGACCGGCTCAAACGCAAACGGTGCAAGGCAGAAAAGGATGCACAAACAAAGGGAGCGAAGGGGAGACTATCCAAGTCTTCATGATGCGTATGGGGGCTCTGCATTGTCTTGGAATTTCTTAACAGATTTGCATTCCCGACTTTTGAGTCGTATCTTTGCAATGGCAAGGGAAGCGTGCAGACGTTTCCCTTTTTTAAGTCTCCAACGCTCCCTCCTGCTCCCAACCTGCTAAAGGGGGCCTTTTCATGCAAGGATGACTTTCTAAAAGAGCCACTCCAAGCCTCTCACTCGGCCCAAACGAGCTTCCAAGTATGGCCCTTTTGCATGATCGTTCAGCCCGAACCACCTTTTTTTGACTGCGTTCCGAACTCTTAAATGAACTTTAGGGGGGCCGCTATACTTTTAGATGAAAACAGGATGTAAAGCCTTTTCTCGTTTTTGCTATAATTTGCACTATATGCTTGTGAAAACGGATGAAGAGGGTAGAAGGTATAAAATAAGGGAAGACCGCTACAAGGTCTTCCCTTATCCTATATGCCGGAAAACATTTTCTTTTACGCTCCACAGAAGAATAATACGATGATCTGCGCCGTAAAGATTCTGAGGAACATGCTTAACGGATACACTGTGGAGTAGCCTATTGCCGGAGCTTCGCCATTACAAACACTGTTGGCGTAAGCTAATGCAGGCGGATCGGTGTAACTTCCTGAGATCATTCCCATAATCGTAAAGTAGTTGAACTTATACTTCAATCTTGCAAATGTGCCTACAAGGAGAATGGGGATAATCGTAATGAGGAAACCCGTGTACACGTATTTCAATCCGTCACCTTGGACAACCGTGTGCCAGAATGCATCACCGGCCTTGATGCCGACCGATGCAAGAAAAAGGACAAGGCCGAACTCCCGCAGCATCATGTTGGCCGAGGTGGTCGTATAGGTGACAAGTCCCATGCGATAGCCGAAACGACCAATGATGATGGCTATGATCAGCGGGCCACCGGCCAGACCCAGTTTTAAAGGCACCGGCATACCGGGCAGTGCTATGGGCAGACTTCCGAAGATGATGCCTACAATGATGCCTACAAAGATGGTGGCAATGTTGGGCGCATTGAGACGCTTTTCCGAGTTGCCCATCATTTCAGCTACGCGATTCACATTCTCTTCAGGACCTACCACCATAACACGATCGCCCACATGGAAGTGGTGATTACGGCTGGCAAAAAGATCCATGCCTTGGCGGGTGATGCGTGTGACATTCACACCGTAGAGACTGGAGAAGTGCATCTTGCCGAGCGATTTTCCGTTCATTGATGAGTTGGTCACCACAATACGACGGCTGATCATGGGTTGGGGCTGATGCTCCTCGTCCCAGTCTACGCTGATGACGGGGCCGATGAATGCTTGAATAGCTTCGGCATCAGACTCAGCGCAAACGATTAGCACTTCGTCGTTGAGTTCAAACTTGGTGTCGCGATTTGGAGTACTGAGATGCCCCTCGTGCATGATGCGCGTGCAAACAATGTCCCTGTTGAGAAACTGGGAAATCTCTTGCAACGTGCGTCCCGCGATGTAGGAGTTGTCCACTCGCAGGTGCATCGGGTGGGGCTTGGCATGAGGATTATCAGCTTCCGCGTCTTTCAACAGTTCGTTCTCTTCTTCAAACTTAACTTTACAAATGAACTTTATAGCGAGGGTGGCTCCGATAATACCCAAAACGCCTAACGGATAGGCGCATGCATAGCCCGAAGCTATAGAGGGAGCCTGCCCGTCGGGAAATACGGAATGCAGGGCTTCGCTCGCAGCTCCAAGTCCGGGGGTGTTGGTCACGGCTCCATAGAGCGTACCCACCATCATGGGTAGGTTTACGGGATTGCTGGTATCGAAGAAGATGTAGTAGCAGGCAAACATCACAAGGATGTTGAGCATCACCGTGACGGTGCTTAGCATATTGAGTTTGATGCCGTCTTTTCCGAAGCTCTCGAAGAAGCCCGGACCCACCTGCAAACCGATCATGAAGACAAATAGAATGAGGCCGAAGTCCTGAAGGAAGTTCAGCACCGGCAGCGGACCGGTGAAACCGATGTGTCCGGCAACAATGCCGGCAAACAGAACGAAAGTCACACCCAAGGAGATGCCGCCTATTTTAATCTTACCCAGATAGACACCGACCGCTATAACAATAGAATAGAGTAGTGCTATGTGCGCTACTCCATCCTGTTGTCTGAATAGATTTATTAACCAATCCATTCTGTCTCAATTACTTTTCGATAGCTGCTACACCGGGAAGCACCTTGCCCTCAATGGCCTCAAGCAGGGCACCGCCACCGGTAGAGATGTAAGAAACTTGGTCGGCAAGACCGAATTTGTTGATGCAGGCCACGGAGTCGCCGCCACCGATGAGGGAGAAGGCACCTTCCTTGGTTGCTTCGGCCACAGCTTCGGCAATGGCTCTGGAACCACCGGTGAAGTTGTCGAACTCAAAGACACCGGCAGGTCCGTTCCAAAGAATGGTCTTGGCACCCTTGATAGCAGCAGCAAAAGCCTTGCGGGTTTCGGGGCCGGCATCCATGCCCTCCCAACCATCGGGAATGTCGTTGGAGGGTGCAACTTTCTGGTTGGCATCGTTCTTGAAGTCATCGGCGATGATGGAGTCGGTTCCGAGGACAAGGTTTACCCCGTTGGCTTTAGCCTTCTTCATCACGTCGAGAGCCACATCGAGCTTATCATTCTCGCAGATAGACTTACCGATTTTACCACCCTGAGCTTTGGCGAAAGTGTAGGTCATACCGCCACAGAGGATCAGATTGTCCACCTTAGTCAGCAGATTCTCAATGATGCCAATCTTGGTGGATACTTTAGAGCCTCCCATGATGGCTGTGAAGGGACGTTGGATGTTGCCCAAAACGGCATCCACGGCCTTCACTTCCTTCTCCATGAGGAAGCCGAGCATCTTGTGTTCTTTATCAAAACTGTCGGCTATCACGGCAGTGGAAGCATGCTTGCGGTGAGCAGTTCCGAAGGCATCCATCACGTAAACGTCTGCGTAGGAGGCGAGCTTCTTGGCAAACGCTTTCTGGCGTTCTTTCATTTCAGCCTTAGCTGCATCATATTCGGGTGTACCTTTCTCCACGCCTACAGGCTTGCCTTCCTCCTCGGGATAGAAGCGGAGGTTCTCAAGCAATAAAGCTTCGCCACCCTTCAGAGCTGTAGCCTCTGCATCGGCATTGGCGCAGTCTTTGGCAAACTTTACGTCTACGCCCAAAGCATCGCTGACATTTTTCACGATTTGAGAGAGTGAAAGTTCGGGCTTAACTTTGCCTTTGGGTTTACCCATGTGGCTCATCATGATCAGTGCGCCACCATCGTTAAGCACTTTTTTCAGTGTAGGGAGAGCACCGCGAATGCGGGTGTCATCGGTTACATGACCGTTCTCATCCAAGGGGACATTGAAGTCCACACGCACAATTGCCTTGTGACCGGCAAAGTTGAAGTCTTCGATTTTCATTTTTACCTTAAATTATTTTATCGATTTATAATACTTAGGCTTTATAACACTTGCAAATTTACTGTTTTTTATTTACATCTCAACGCCTTTGTAGAAGTTTTTTGTATTTTTGTGCGTTACAATCGGCGAATGTAAAGTCGAGTTGCCAAAACCGTCGAGTGGGCTCCGACTTTTATCCTTCATACACCGTCGGGTCTTCGATGCCTGCCTCGGCCAGTGCCTCTTTCCGCTCTATGCAGGTACCACACTTCCCACAATGCACAACTCCGCCTTTATAACAGCTCCATGTCTCGCGATAGTCGATGCCAAGTCGTTTGCCGATGCTTGCTATTTGGCCCTTCGTGATGTCCGTATAAGGAGCTGAGACACCTACATTGATGAATGTCCCGTAGCGTGCGGCCTTGTCTATGGCGTGGATAAATTCGGGGCGACAGTCAGGATAGATGGTATGGTCACCACCGTGGTTGGCTATCAGCACCTTTTTCAGGTTGTGGCTTTCTGCAATGCCTATGGCAATGGAGAGCATAATGCCATTGCGGAAGGGCACCACGGTCGATTTCATGTTGTCGGCTTCATAGTGCCCCTCGGGGATGGCATCAGCCCCATCCAACAGACTGCTTTTAAAATAGCGGTGCATGAAATCGAGATTGATGACGATGTGTTTGATGCCGAGACGCTCGCAGTGCATTTGGGCAAAGGGTATTTCCCGGGCATTATGATTACTGCCGTAGTCGAAAGAGATGCCGAGGGCTATCTCGTCTTTTTTGTCATAGAGCAACGTGATGGAGTCCATGCCTCCACTGACAATGATTGCTGAATCTTTCATTTCCTATTGAATATAATATGGTGATTGGTGTTACTGATATGTTGGAAAATGGAGTGGGGGGGTGTCTTGCCTATCCGAACAATACGCGCAAGGCTTCTTCCACTTTCCTCACGGGATGAATTTCTATCTGAAACTTTCTGTGGTCGAAACCATTGTGGTTGTTCTTGGGGATAATAATGTGCCGAAACCCGAGTTTCTCAGCTTCGGCAATGCGCTGCTCTATCCTGCTCACCGGCCTCACTTCGCCGCTAAGCCCTACTTCACCGGCCATGCACCAGCCATTCTCAATGGCTGTGTCCACATTGCTTGAGAGTACGGCTGCTATGACGCTAAGGTCCATAGCCAAGTCGGTGACTCGCAAACCGCCGGCAATGTTGAGGAATACGTCCTTTTGCATGAGCTTGAATCCCACACGCTTCTCCAACACGGCCAAAAGCATGTTGAGACGGCGTTGGTCAAAACCCGTGGCCGAACGTTGGGGCGTGCCGTATGCGGCACTTGAGACAAGGGCTTGCGTCTCGACAAGGAAAGGGCGGACACCCTCTATGGCACTGCTGATGGCTATTCCAGAAAGACCCTCCCTGTTTTCTGTCAGGAGCAGTTCCGAAGGGTTGGCTACGGGGCGCAAACCGCTTTGTTGCATCTCGTAGATTCCTAATTCAGAGGTGCTTCCGAAGCGGTTTTTGATACTTCGCAAGATGCGGTACATATAATGCTGGTCGCCTTCAAACTGAATGACGGTGTCCACGATGTGCTCCAATATTTTAGGACCGGCCAATGTGCCTTCCTTGTTGATGTGTCCTATGAGAATCACGGGCACACCACTGGTCTTGGCAAAACGAAGGAGCGATGCGGCGCATTCCCTCACTTGGGTGATACTGCCCGGCGAACTGTCCACTTGATCGGTGGAAATCGTCTGGATGGAGTCTATAACGATAATTTCGGGCTTGACCTCTTTGATGTTCTCGAAAATCTTCTCCAATGACGTTTCGCAAAGTATGGATATATTGTCACCTGCGGCCTGCCCTGTGTGTTCTTGAGAGGTTGTGATGCCGGCTGCGATGCGCTCGGCCCTCAACTTGATTTGATGCTCGCTCTCTTCTCCGCTTACGTAGAGTATCTGGCGGTCGCCCATACTCAGGATGGTCTGAAGGGTGAGTGTGCTTTTACCGATACCGGGCTCTCCCCCCAACAGAATGATACTTCCCGGAACCATGCCACCGCCCAGCACGCGGTTGAGTTCATTGTCGTGCATGTCAATGCGGGGCTCGGCTTGCGAAGAGATGTCACGCAACTTGATGGTGCGTCCGCTTCCCCTGCCGCCAAACATTGATGCAGCTCCGCCATGCCGCAAGGTCATGGCGGCATGGCGGGCAGCTTCTCCTCCGTTGTCTCCGGAGATTCTGATTTCCTTAAACGTGTTCCATTGTCCGCAACTCGGGCATTTTCCCACCCATTTGGGAGATTCCTGTCCACAGTTGTTACAAACGTATGCGATTTTATCTTTAGCCATGATATTGAAGTTTTAAGCCATAAGGCCAACAAATATACGAAAACTTCGGCAGATGGACAATTTTAGACTTTAGTTTTTAAAAAGAAAAAGCAGCACACCATAAGGACGTGCTGCTTTTATATAAAATTTGTGCAATGTACGCTTAATAGCTGCGTGCAATAATGACGCGACATTTGGCTGGTTTGCCGCTTACCATGTCTACACCCGGAGTTTGCTCGTAGGCAAAGGGCACGCAACGTATGGTGGCCTGCGTATCTTCTTTGATCTTGGCCTCTGTCTCAGGTGTTCCGTCCCAGTGGCAAAGATAGAAACCACCGTCCTTGATACGTTCCTTGAATTCTTCATAATTGTCGCATTCGTAGACGTGGGCATCACGATAATTCTTGGCTTTTTCGAGAAGATTCTTCTGAATGTCCTCTAAAAGTCCTTCCACGCGTTCTGCAATGCCGTCAAAGCTGACGCTCTCTTTCTCAAGCGTGTCGCGGCGCATGATTTCTATGGTGTTGTCTTCAAGATCGCGACCACCCATCACAAGACGCACGGGGACACCTTTAAGTTCGTAGTCGGCAAACTTGAATCCCGGACGCTTGTTGTCAGCATCGTCATACTTCACGCTGATGCCCATGTCGCGCAACCGGTCGATAACAGGTTGAAGTTTAGCATTGATGGCTTGCAGTTGGTCGTTGCCTTTGGTGATGGGGATAATCACCACTTGAATGGGAGCCAACTTGGGAGGAAGTACAAGACCATTGTCATCGGAATGCACCATAATCAAAGCACCCATCAAACGAGTGGAAACACCCCAAGAAGTGGCCCAGACATATTCAGGCTTGTTATCTTTATTTAAGTAGGTAACATCGAAACTCTTGGCAAAGTTCTGCCCAAGGAAGTGTGAAGTGCCGCTTTGGAGAGCTTTACCGTCTTGCATCATGGCCTCAATGGTATAGGTGTCCAAAGCTCCGGCGAAACGTTCGGTTTCGCTCTTCACACCTTGCACTACAGGAACGGCCATCCACTCTTCGGCAAACTTAGCATATACGTGCAACATCTTCTTGGCCTCTTCTTCCGCCTCTTCCCGGGTGGCATGGGCCGTGTGCCCTTCCTGCCAAAGAAATTCGGAGGTGCGGAGGAACGGGCGTGTTCTCATTTCCCACCGCATCACATTGCACCACTGGTTACACATGATGGGGAGATCCCGCCAGGAGTGAATCCAGTTTTTATAGGTGTTCCAAATGATGGTTTCCGATGTCGGGCGGATGATAAGTTCTTCGTCGAGGCGAGCTGCGGGATCAACTTCTACGCTGCAACCGTCTTCGCTTGATTTCAGTCGATAGTGTGTAACCACGGCACACTCCTTGGCAAAGCCCTTGACATGTTCGGCTTCACGTGAGAGAAAGCTTTTGGGGATAAGTAAAGGAAAATAAGCGTTTTGAGCACCGGTCTCCTTGAACATTTTGTCCAGTTGCTCTTTCATTTTCTCCCAAATGGCAAACCCGTATGGTTTGATAATCATACAGCCACGCACCGGTGACTGCTCAGCCAAGTCGGCCTTAACTACCAAATCGTTATACCACTGACTGTAATTGTCGGCGCGTTTGGTCAAATCTTTTAATTCTTTTGCCATAATTGCTTATGTTTTTTATTTTTCAATTTCCTAATAAAGAGACTCGGAAGTCTTGTTTCGCGTGCAAAAGTACTAAAAAAAGTTGGTAAAAAACATATATTGATGAAAAAAGCATTATCTTTGCACGACGTATTTAAACGAAACAAATAATTAGAGATTATGAAAAAGATGCAAATGTCCGTCGCAGCAATGTGTGCGCTTTTGGTAATGAGTTGCAGCACGGTGAACAACGTTGCCGGGACAAACGGTTCGAGTACACGTAATGGAAGTTATATCGGTGCCGGTGCCGGTGCTGCCGCAGGTGCCGCCCTTGGAGCTATTCTCAATCACAGCCATCATGGAACCGGTGCCTTGGTGGGTGCTGCCATCGGGGCTGTTGTCGGTGGGACCGCCGGCAATCTTATCGGCCGACACATGGACAAGGTGAAGAAAGAGGTGGAACAACAGGTGAGCAATGCCAAAGTGGAGGAGGTAACCGATGCCAACGGTCTGAAAGCCGTCAAGGTGACTTTCGACAGTGGCTTGCTCTTTCCGTTGAACAAAAGCACGTTGAGTGCAAGTTCCAAGACCGAACTGGCCAAATTCGCCACGGTATTGAAGAATGATCCTCAGTTGGCTGTCGACATTCAAGGATATACCGACCGCACGGGAGGTGACAAAATCAACATACCTTTGAGTCAAAGTCGGGCAGAGAGCGTTGCCTCTTATTTAAGAAAACAGGGCGTAGGCTCTTCCTCATTCAAGAATGTGACCGGTTTTGGCAGTGCCAATGAAATCGAAAATGCGGCTGTCAGTCAGGTTAACCGTCGCGTGGAGGTCTATCTTTATGCCAGTCAAGAGATGGTTAATGCGGCTAACAACGGCACTTTGAAATAGTGTTCTGACAGATTAAATGCAATGAATTAAGTCAATGAGGCGCGCCTCCGTGTGCGCCTTTTTTATGTTTTTATATCAAAACCATGCTGGAGAAACTGTTAAGAATCGTTAGATGGATTTTGGTAGGCTTTTTTGTCTCTACCATTTTGGCAGTGGTATGCCTTCGCTTCATTCCGGTTTTCATCACGCCCCTTATGGTTATCCGTTGCGTGGAACAGGTGGGCGGCGGTGAGTCAATCAAGATGCACCATCATTGGGTGCCGATGGAGGAAATTTCCCGTCACATGCCGGTAGCGGTGATGGCAAGTGAAGACCAACGCTTTCTCAAGCATCATGGCTTCGATTACAATGCCATCGAGAAAGCTGCCATCCACAACATGAAAGGCGGGAAGAGACACGGGGCCAGTACCATCAGTCAACAGACGGCCAAGAATGTCTTCCTATGGCCTGGCCGCTCGTGGATTCGTAAAGGCTTTGAGGTGTATTTCACTTTTCTGATAGAGATGATGTGGAGCAAGCAACGCATCATGGAAGTCTACCTCAACAGCATTGAGATGGGGGACGGCATCTATGGTGTGGATGCCGTGGCAGAATATCATTTCAACACCACGGCCTCCCAGCTGTCACGCAGCCAGTGTGCACTCATAGCTGCCACGCTGCCCAATCCCCGTCGTTTCAACAGTGCGGCCCCGGGTGAATATATGCGCAAACGTCAACGCCAGATAGAGCATGAGATGCGCTTCATCCCCTCCTTCCCGAAAGAAGGGGAAGATGTCGATCCGAAAACCGTTGTAGGAGGAGCCTACAAGAAATAATCATTAAGCACAACTATGGTAGATTTGCTTTCCGAACTCAATGATTCCCAGCGCGAAGCGGTGGAATATATAGATGGGCCTTCGCTTGTCATAGCCGGTGCCGGCTCTGGGAAAACCCGTGTACTGACCTACAAGATTGCTTATCTACTACAACGCGGCGTGAGACCCTACAACATTCTTGCCCTCACATTTACCAACAAGGCAGCAGCTGAGATGAAAGCGCGCATCGGCAAACTGGTGGGCGAACGGGACGCTTTGGCCTTGCGCATGGGCACTTTCCACTCCGTGTTTTCCCGCATTCTGCGCGTCGAGGCGGCACATATAGGCTACAACTCCAATTTCACCATCTATGATGAGTCGGACTCACGCTCGTTGATTAAGACTATTGTCAAGGAACTTGCAGCCGGAAACGAGAAGATGGATGAGAAACAATACAAGCCTGCCACTGTGCATAACTGTATCTCCCGGGCCAAAAACCGTTTGATTACGGCTGAAAAATATGCCAATGATTCGGCTCTAATGGCACGCGACCGTCAACAAAATATGCCGGCCATAAGTCGTATTTACACTCTTTACGCCGATCGTTGCCGGCAGGCCAATGCCATGGACTTCGACGACTTGCTCGTACTCACTTACCAGCTTTTTGCTGAGCATCCTGATATAAGGGAAAAATATGCCCACCATTTTGAATATGTGCTTGTGGACGAGTATCAGGACACCAACTATGTCCAGCAGTGCATTGTGCTCCAACTCACACGCGATCATCAGCGTGTGTGCGTGGTGGGTGACGACTATCAGAGTATTTACGGTTTCCGTGGAGCCAATATTGATAACATCTTGCAGTTTAACGAGTTGTACAACGATTCGAAGCTCTTTAAATTGGAGCAGAACTATCGCTCCACCCGCAATATTGTGAAGGCGGCCAACAGTCTGATGAAACACAACGAGCGACAGATACCCAAAGATGTGTATAGCGAGAATGACGAGGGGGAGAAGCTCATCTACAAACCTGCCTACAGCGATAAGGAAGAGGCTGTCATTGTGTGCAATGAAATCAAGCGCATTAAGCGCAAGGAGGGAGGCGACTATCGTGACTTCGCCATTCTTTACCGCACCAACTCCCAGAGCCGCAGCCTTGAAGAGGAGATGAAGAAGCAGCACATCCCTTACCGCATCTATGGCGGACTGAGTTTCTATCAGCGCAAGGAGATCAAAGACATCATAGCCTATTTCCGCCTTGTGATCAATCCCGACGATGAGGAGGCTTTCAAACGCATCATCAATTATCCGGCAAGGGGAATCGGTAACACCACCATCCAAAAAATTGCTGCGACGGCCGTCGAACAGGGTGTCAGCTTTTGGACGGTCATCATGTCGCCCGGACATTACGGGCTCTCGGTCAATAAGGGAACCTTGGCCAAGATAGATGCTTTTCGCAGTCTTATAAGTTCTTTCATGCTTAAAAGTCTCGAGTTGGACGCTTATCAGTTGGGACAAATGATTATCAAGGAGAGTGGAATCTCGAAAGATATATTCTCAGGAGTTGACCCCGAGTCCCTTTCCCGTCAGCAAAACCTTGAGGAGTTTCTTGCAGGAATGCAGGATTTTGTGGAGAGTCAGCGCGAGGAAGGCAATGAGAATCAGGTCTTTTTGGCCGATTTCCTGCAAGAGGTGTCACTTCTCACCGATTTGGACAGCGACGAGGGCGACGACACCAACCGGGTGGTGATGATGACCATTCATGCCGCAAAGGGATTGGAGTTTCCCACAGTGTTTATCGTAGGGTTGGAAGAGAACATCTTCCCCAGTCCGTTGTCGGCCAACTCTCCCCGCGAACTTGAGGAGGAGCGCCGCCTGCTCTATGTTGCCATCACCCGCGCCGAGCGTCACTGCATACTCACCAACGCTCAAAATCGTTGGCGTTTTGGCTCCATGCAGTTTGACACTCCCAGTCGTTTTATATACGACATCGATCCGTCACTTATTGAGGAAGAAAGGATGGGAGCTTCTTATTCGGGTGGAAAATCTTTCCGTACGGGGCGGAATGGGGGCTCCTACGGTGATGCTTTCCAAGACCTGCCTTTCTCTCGGAATGACACGCCTGAGTGGATGGAGGATAGGCTAGGCTATCCCCGCCCGGCATCATCTTCCTATCAAGGGCACACACCGACTCCCCGTGCCGTGTACCAACCGTCTCAGAAAGTGGAGCGGGGAAGTGGTGCTCCCGGCTCCGTGTCCGGTATGCTGTCGCTGAAGCCTATGCGGCAGGTTGCAGAAACCCCTTCCTCCCCTTCCTCTTCTGTTCAAGTAGGAGCATTGGCCGAAGGCACAGTCATAGAGCACCAACGCTTTGGTATAGGAACAGTAATTAAGGTGGAAGGAAGCGGTGAAAACGCCAAGGCCACCATTGAGTTTAAGAATACGGGCACGAAACAGCTGCTCTTGAAATTCGCCCGCTATACGATCATCAAGTAGTTTCTGATAGAGGCCCCTCTCAAGGAATTACTTGCAGGCGCATGTTGTCGAGATCGAATATCACTTTGCTAAACCACTGAAAGACATCCATGCCCAACAAGTCGGTGAAGTCCCGGTCTTCGACAATCCTCACCTCGGGCATTTTGCACCGTAGTCCTCCGATAGTCAGGATGAAGTCGTGCAGGGAATGTTGCCTGATATTTTGTATTCCTCCGATGCCCCAATAGCTTATCGTGTCGGTGGGGAGTCGGATTATCTTTTCTTTATTCCCTTCAAAAAAATGTTTTCCGAGCATACTCCAAGGCGCTCCGAAGTCGGGCATGCACATATAATGTTTTCCCTCGTGTTCATATTCCATCCGCAGGCCGCCGGTCTGACTATCAAAACACAGGTTCGGCTCTATATGTTCAGACGGCGCACCGGCCTCTGTGCCAACGCGTATGCACCGTGCTTTAAAGTCGATGTCAAGCCGGCTTAAAGCAAGCATCATCGGCACTCCCACGATGGCATTGATTTTATGTGAATAGCCTATGTTGGAGTTCATGTCAGGCAGATTACTGACGATGAACGGCACGTGCCCGAACACGACATTCCCCACACTCATTTCCCGGGCTATGACCAAAGCTTCCTCCAAGTCCTTGCTTCCTCTTACGGGCATACTTACACCGGTTTTTGTCAGGTTCAACCGGTTGGCCAACTCTTGTGACACCACGTTCATGGCTGCTCCCGTGTCAAATATAAATCGGACTCGCTCACCGTTGATTTCACCCTCAATCAGCATGACAACCGACTGCATGTCATGCTGTCTCACGGTGTCAACTTGGAATGGTATTTCCACTCCTCCGTATGGCCGGACATAGTGCATGGACTTGTTTCTTCCGATGGTCTTGTAGTATTGCCAATAGGCTGCATAGCCCGCCAACACCTCTTTGCCGAAGACTTCTTGCTTTTGTTTCAGCCACTTTTCCAGCAGTGATGCAGCCTTAGAGTTTTTGCCCCGCCTGGACAGGTTGGAGGCCAGCAGATAGGAGAGCCACAACTGGGTCTCGTCGTCCGTGCGTTTGTCTTTTAAGAGACGCTTCATCTTTTTGTAGCTACCTTTTTGGAGAAAGGCATTTCCTATCATGGCATCGGCATATCTTCTGGTATAATCATTCCATTCGGAAGACTCGCTACGGTATAATCTTCGTAAGTCAAACCATCGGCTATCATCTATCAACGATAGGACAAGACTGTCTTTTCCCTGTGCCATGATTCCGGCATGGGAGAAAGCCAACATTACTAAAAGGAATATGCCCAAGCGCTTCATAGCTATACTTTTAAGTTGTAAAGTGGTCAACGAATCCGGGTGTGGGGGTGTTGTCGTCATGTCTTGTTAGCATGAATGGCGTTTTTTCCCGGCTTTTATGAAGGTAAAGTCTTCTATCTGCAAATTTATATCTTTTTTCGAGAATAAGCGCGGGGTAGCTGTAAAAAAGTTTTAGATTGGATGAAAAGAACTGTAAGAAATCGTTCTTACATGTTATTTTTCAACCTTAAATGCGTTGGCACAACGGCATCCGAGTTTTCTCGTCTCCCTGCATCCTTTTCCGTGCGAGGCCTTTGCACCATCGGTGCATGGGCCTTGCACCATCCGTTCGGCAGCCAAGCGCGGTGCGTACAAAGGCTCCGCACCATTCTTGATGGAATCCCGTTGCGGCGGGAAATGGCAGAAGTGGTGGTCTCGCTTTTTCCTTTTAGTGTTACGCCCACGCTGCTGGGGGCAACTGCCCTGAAAACCACTCGTTCTACTTTGCTGCTAATGCCTATGCAGAGCTCTCGCCCACGAAGCATCTTTAGACTGAGCCTTTTCCACAAGATGCCATCAACAGCTCGTGTAATGGAAAAATTACACAAAACATAGAAAAATGAATGATATAAAAAAAATCTTTGTTATCTTTGCAATGGTTGTTGCCACAGGCGCAGCTAAAGCGCAGGCGATCGTGACGGCAACTATCGGTGGACAGACAAGCCCTAAGTCTGACGACAAACTGGTGAAAGGCAAGAAATATCTTCTTGCAGACTTTTGGGCCAGTTGGCGTCTCCCTTATCATATTGAGATTCCTGACTTGAAAAAGATTCGGACTGTGGAGATGACCTTTGGGACGATTTGCTTGAGGTACACCATAACACAAAGCTAAATGAACAGAACAATGAAGAAAGCGATGACACTGGCGCTCCTGCTGATAGCGGTGATAGCGGCCAACGCACAAATGCTCACTCCCGTGAAGTTTACCGCACGGCTCGTAACCAACAGTTCGGCAGAGGCTGAGATCGTATTTAGTGGTAAGATAGATGCCGGTTGGCATGTATATTCCACCGACTTGGGCAACGACGGGCCCATCGGCGCCACTTTCCATACCGATCGGTTGGATGGAGTGGAACTCGTGGGCAAGCTCAAAGCCCGTGGAAACGAGTTGTCCAACTATGATAAACTTTTTGGAATGAAACTGCGCTACTTTGAAGGGAGCGTGCAGTTTGCGCAGCGGGTGAGGTTTACCAAGCCCACTTACAAGATTGCTGCCTATCTTGAATATGGCGCATGCAACGACCAAAGCTGTCTGCCTCCAACTTCTGTTGATTTCAAGAGTTCCGGCAAATCACCTGCCGTAACCGCCGGCAAGGAAGGCTTAGATAAGGGTGCGACGAAGCAGCCGGCAGATCCGGCTTCTCCGGCTTCCGGACAGGAAGTGATTAAAGGAGCTCCTACCGCAGCTTCGGCAGCTGATTCTCTTGCCGCTTTGAAAGTCGATTCGTCCACCCAAGTAGCCCCGTCGGCAGGAGAGTCTTTGTCAGCAGCAGACAAAGATGTACTCTGGCGGCCTGTGGCAGACAAGTTGCAGCAACTGGGGGGCAATGGCAATCTTGGCAATCACTCTCTCTTTTATATCTTCTTTATGGGCATTGTGGGTGGACTGTTGGCCCTCGTGATGCCTTGCATCTGGCCCATCATCCCCATGACAGTGAGTTTCTTTCTCAAACGGGCCAAAGATGACCGCCGAAAAGGAGTCCGCGATGCCGTGACTTACGGCATATCCATCATTGTTATTTATCTGGGGCTGGGCATCCTTGTGACTGCCGCCTTTGGCCCCAACACGCTCAATGCCCTCTCCACCAATTCTGTTTTCAACATCTTCCTCTTCCTTTTGCTCGTGGTTTTTGCCGTGAGTTTCTTTGGTTGGTTTGAGATAAAATTGCCCGACAGTTGGGCCAACAAAGTCGATTCCAAGGCCGGTGAGGCCACTGGGCTGTTCTCGATATTCCTCATGGCTTTTACCCTCGTGCTGGTGAGCTTTTCATGCACGGCCCCCATCATCGGGCTGTTGCTGGTGGAAACCGTCACCTCCGGCAACTGGGTGGGCCCCGCTGTGGGGATGGCCGGCTTTGCATTGGCTTTGGCTGTGCCGTTCACGCTTTTTGCTCTATTCCCTACGCTGATGAAAAAGTCACCCAAGAGCGGTGCATGGATGAACCAAATCAAGGTGGTGTTAGGCTTCATAGAATTGGCCTTTGCGCTCAAGTTCCTCTCCGTGGCTGACCTTGCATACGGGTGGCACATCCTCGACCGTGAAACTTTTCTCTCGCTTTGGATAATCATCTTCGTTGCCCTTGGGGCCTATCTCGTGGGTTGGCTCAAGTTCCGCAGTGATGAGACAGGCGGTGACATCGCCCGTCCGATGCCGGTACCAAGCATCATGGGGGGACTGTTGTCGTTGGCTTTTGCCCTCTACATGGTGCCAGGCCTGTGGGGTGCGCCCTGCAAGGCGGTGAGTGCCTTTGCTCCACCTATCAATACGCAGGACTTCAACCTCAATACCAAGACTGTGGAAGCAGCCTACACCGACTATGAACAGGGTATGGCAGCTGCCAAGGCGCAAGGAAAACCGGTGCTCATCGACTTTACCGGATTCGGTTGTGTGAACTGCCGCAAGATGGAAGCGGCTGTGTGGACTGATGCTTCGGTGGCCGACCGGCTGACGAAAGACTATGTGCTCATTAGTCTGTTTGTGGACGACAAGACACCGCTAGCCTCTCCCATGGAGGTGGATGATAACGGTCGCAAGCGCACTTTGCGCACCGTGGGTGATAAGTGGAGCTACTTGCAAAGCCATAAGTTCGGTGCCAACGCGCAACCTTTCTATGTGGCTGTCGACAGCGATGGCAATCCACTCACGGGGGCTTACAGCTATAAGGAGGATGTGCCTGCCTATATAGAGTTTTTGGATAGGGGATTGGCGAGCTTCAAAACACGATAAAGATTAAGTTGAAGGAGAATTTAGTTATGCTCAATACCATCATTCGGCAACAAATCATCGCACTTATCCGTCGGCAAGTAGTGCCGGCTGTAGGGTGCACCGAACCTATGGCGGTGGCGCTCTGTACGGCACGGGCCACCGAACTTCTCGGTTGTCGGCCGGAGAAAATCACTGCACGGCTCAGTGCCAATATCCTCAAGAATGCCATGGGCGTGGGTATCCCCGGTACGGGGATGATAGGCCTACCAATAGCCATAGCCCTCGGAGCACTTGTCGGAAAGTCGGAATATGAGTTGGAGGTCATCAAAGACCTTACACCCGAAACACTTGCCGAAGGTAAGGCCTATCTTGAAACGAATCCTATTGATATAAGGCTGAAGGGCGATACGACCAGCAAACTCTACATAGAAATCATTTGCGAATGCTGCGGCAACAAAGCTGTGGCCATCATTGCAGGCACGCACACTTGCTTTGTCTATGAAGAACTAAATGGAAAGGTGCTTCTCGACCGAAGGAAAGGCGCAAGTGGAGTGGAAGAGGAGGGAGATGTAAACCTCAATATGAGGATGGTCTACGACTTTTCCACCACCACACCCACTAACGAAATCAGCTTCATCCTTAAGACCCGTGACTATAATCTCAAGGCTGCCGAAGAGTCGCTTAAAGGCAATTATGGGCATTGTCTGGGCAAGACGATGGATCGACCGCTGAGCCACGGCATCTTCGGTGATACTATGTTTTCGCATATTATCTCCAAGACTGCCAGCGCTTGCGATGCCCGCATGGGTGGGGCGATGATTCCGGTGATGAGTAATAGCGGTTCGGGAAATCAGGGAATCTGCGCCACCAACCCTGTGGCTGTGTATGCCCTTGAGAACAAAAACACCGAAGAAGAACTGATTCGTGCACTCACCCTGAGCCACCTTACAGCCATCTATATAAAGCAAAGTCTTGGGGCCCTTAGTGCCCTCTGTGGTTGCGTGGTAGCCGGTATCGGCTCAAGTTGTGGCATCACTTACCTTATGGGAGGAGATTACGGCGACGTGTGCCATGCGGTGAAGAACATGATAGCCAACCTCACAGGCATGATATGCGATGGAGCCAAGCCCAGTTGTTCTCTCAAAATATGCTCGGGCGTTTCCACCGCCTTGCTCTCTGCTATCCTTGCACGTGAAGGTAAACATGTCACAGCAGCCGAGGGCATTATTGATGAAGATGTAGATCGCAGCATACACAACCTTACAGGCATCGGCAAGGAAGCCATGTGTATGACCGATGACATGGTACTCAACATCATGACCCACAAATGTTAATTTGCATTTAGGCATGAGAAAGACAAACAAAGTTAGTGCATGATGGCGGAGCGTGCATGATGAAAAAAGCAATAAAAAAATCTTATCTCGTTTCGGGATAAGATTTTTTGTGGGTGGTGATGGATTCGAACCACCGAAGTCGAAAGACAGCAGATTTACAGTCTGCCCCATTTGGCCGCTCTGGAAACCACCCTGTGGTGGGCGTTGACGGATTCGAACCGCCGACCCTCTGCTTGTAAGGCAGATGCTCTAAACCAGCTGAGCTAAACGCCCTTGTCCTGAAAGGCAGCGCAAAGGTAAAAGGTTATTTCCAAACTAACAAATATCAGCGTCGTCTTTTTTATTCTTTTAACATTTAAAAATCCCTTGATTCACGGTTTGATTCTCTTGATGTCCCTTGATGTTTCATGCTCTTTGGTGGCGACACAGTCGGATTTCTTGTGCCCACACAGAAACATTACTCACCATTTAACACCCGTCATCCATCACCTGCCACTTAACGGAAAAGATGTTGCAATAAATAATGGTCTTCCACGTTATATTGGCAATGAAACGTTTGTTGCAATATATATATTTGTTTGCCACGCTTACAACGCTTGTGGCAGCTTGTGCCGAAGACGACACATTCACACAATCGGCGGCCTATCGCCTGGCCTTTTCCACCGATACCGTGCGGCTTGACACCACTTTCTCCAATGTGCCCACGGCTACACGCACTTTTTGGGTGTTCAATCGGACAGGAGCCAATGTCCGTTGTGCCGGAGTGCGTCTTGAGCATGGCAACCAAACGGGCTTCCGTGTGAATGTAGATGGAACCTATCTTAGTCCGTCGGCCGGCTATCAGGTGCAAAATGTAGAGGTGCGCAAGGGGGACAGCGTGCGCGTGTTTGTGGAACTTACCTCGGCCTACAATCACGGCAACGGTCCCTTGCCGGTGGAAGATAACCTGATATTTACCCTTGAAAGCGGAGTCCAGCAAAAAGTGCGGCTCAACGCTTATAGTTGGGATGCCACTTTGCTGCGCGGACTGGAGGTTAAACACGACACGACTATCGCCCCCGATAGGCCTGTGGTGTTCTATGGTGACATCAAAGTAGCAGAGGGAGCCACGCTCACCATTGCTCCCGGCACCACACTTTATTTCCACGATCGGGCAGGTATCGACGTGAGCGGTCGGCTGCTGAGCAAGGGTGAGGCCGGGCGCGAGGTGATATTGCGGGGCGACCGCATTGATCGTATGTTCGACTATCTGCCTTACGACCTCACACCGGGACACTGGCAGGGAGTGCGTCTGCGCACATCAAGCTATGACAACGAAATAACATTCACCGACATCCATGGCGGTTACTATGGCGTTCTCTGCGACTCGGCCGATGTGTCCCGCACCACACTTACGCTCGAAAACAGCACGCTGCATAACGTGCAGGGTTCCGGATTGAGAGTGACCCATGCGGCAGTCATAGCCCGCAACTGCCAGTTTACCAACACGTTGGGCAACTGTGTGGGGATTAGCGGCGGGCGCGTGGACATCAATCAATGTACATTGGCGCAGTTTTATCCCCTTGACTCCAAGCGCGGTGCCGCCATCAGATTTGCCAACCACCGTTCGCTGGGACTCAACCTCACAGTGACCAACTCGCTCATCACGGGCTATGCCGACGATGTAATGGTTGGTGACAAAACCGACAGCATTGACTTCAACTATACCTTCGACCATTGCATTATTCGTACTCCGAAGCTTGAAACCAAGGATAGTGTGTGTTTCACCCACGTTGTTTTTGAAGATCCCAAAGACACTGTGAAGACGGGCGAGAAGCATTTTGTGAAAATCGATGCCGGGAAACTGCGCTACGACTTCCGCTTGCGCAAAATATCACCGGCCATCGGAGCGGCGGACAAAGCCACAGCACTGCCAACCGACCGACTGGGCAGACGGCGCGACGACAATCCCGACATCGGGTGCTATGAGTGGAGTGAATGAATGACTTTGAACTTTGAGGGATATTAAGGAGATTTACAAGCGAAGATGGGCTATAGAGTCCCTCTATAAGCAGCTCAAACAAAACATTCCCCAACATTTCTTCTATGGTGACAGTGTAAATACCATACAGACATGGGTGGTACTCATTGCGAATCCGCTTTGTACGGTTATTTCCAGAATAATAAAAGGCACGTGTCTTTCTCGCAGCTGGTAACCATGTTAAGACTTACACTGATGTATTATACCGGTTTCATCTCATTTATGGAAAATCCACAGAATGATGAACTCATGATAATGGTAAAAAGAGCAAATGCACTACTAAAAGAACTTGACTTATTTGATTAAGAGGGGGCTTGGTTTTTAAAAAATGATACGGAATTGACTATTAGAAGGCAATTCCACAAGGAAATTTATGCTGTTTAAGTTTTACCGGATGGCAATAAATATCAACAAAAAGACATCTGCCAAAATTTTCCAACCAGAACGGAAAGTCGGTTTCAGACGACAGAAATAGCTCTCCGATTTTTCCGTTCAGGCTCTTCGTGTTTGTGAAAGGGCCACACTTGGGAGCAGAAATGGGCACAGTTGCGACGCAACTGTGCCCATTTTGCAAGCCCGTCCGGGCCCTTTTAAGCCCGTTTTCGGATCCGGATGCGTGTCAATAAAATTCAAACTGTTGATAGTCAGCATCTTGAAGTTACCGTCAAAAATTGCTCATTTGCAGCGAAGGGGCCTTCCGTTGTAAAAATCGCAAGCAGAGAAGCCGAAAACGAATAAATTGTTTGACAATCATTCAGCCCGGATGTCTCCCTGCTAAATATCGACGGAGCCCTATTTATCCCTTTATCCATGATGAGTGGAAAGGGGAGGGCAATGGCCATTTGGTGTTTAGAAACGAAATGAAACTTCCACATCAATCAAGGAATAATTATGTTTGAGTAATGAACGGTCATTGATGAAAGCGTACTCACCGCTTATTTCAAAGTTCTTATGGAACTCATAGTCAAGTCCGATTTCATATTGCGTTCTTTGCTTGCCGGCATCACCGGAAGGCTGATACATATCGTAGCGTGCCTTGGCATGTAATTTCTTTTTAATGATAGGGGCTATCACGAGTGCATAAACGCCTTGGGCTTTGTCACCGTCTGCCGATAGGTTACAGTTGCTTGCAGAGGCATCGTTGGTGTTGCTCAAACTTTTGGCAAATGCCAATCCCGTGGAATGTACATACTCGGAGCGGAATGTCCAATCGTCTATGAGATATTCTGCCGAGAAGGCATAACGGCGCTGCTGGAGTCTGCGTATTCCACTTTTTGTTTCTTCCACGCCACTCTGCATGTTTTTTTCCGTCCAACTCCCTTTTCGTGCATACGAACCGGTCCAGCCGAATGTACCGATTCGCAACCCCTGAACGGGCATGACCCATACACCGCCAATAATATTTTTTTGCTGATCAACGTCTTTTACATTGATGCCCTGCCCGTTGAATACACCCACTTGATAGTGTATCAGATTGCGACCCTTGTTATCCTTGAGGAAATCTCCTTGAAATTGTAAACCGATGTCACGACCGTTCGAACTGTGTGCACCGGCCCTGTCACTGAAACCCGCAAGTTTGAGAACAGCTTGTCCGCAGCTCATGAAACCTTGGTCGATGGGGTGCATCGGATTTTCAAATGTAAACGGATTTTTGTATTGGCCAAGTTTGACACGGAAGAAATCATATTTCTGCCACTCGGCAAACAGATCGACGAGTCTCGGGCTACTTCCCAATGTAGAGGTGTTGCCGTTGAATTGTATTTGGGCTTTCCAATAGAAGTCGTTTACAATCCGTCCATCAAGTGAAATACGGGCCAAACGCAGATTGAACGAGTTGGATTTGGCATTTTCTTGTGAACTGTATTGGTATTGTGTGATACCATATCCGGATAATTTGACATTACTCAGCCAGGCAGGCATTTGGGCCAACGTATCGGCTGTATGAAAAATGACAGCAAACAATGTCATTATGATTCCTTTTTTCATAGAATGAGAGCTTTTAGTTATTTGATTATTATTTATTTTTGCAAAAATAGACAAATTTTCCAAAAACTACAAATAAAACAAGAAATAAGACTGCAAAGAAAAGACTATTTTCCGCAATCTTATTCTTTGTTTTTATGATACCCGTGTATGAGCTTTATCTTCTAACAAGCAAAACTACATTCTCCACATGGGGCGTGTGGGGGAACATGTCGACCGGTTGAACCTCCTCCACACGATAATCCACATCTAAGAGGTTCAAATCGCGTGCTTGTGTAGCCGGGTTGCAACTCACATAGACAATACGCCTTGGGGCTGCATGGAGAATTGTATTCACCACATCCGCATGCATACCTGCGCGTGGAGGGTCGGTGATGATGACATCCGGACGGCCATGTTGGCGGATGAACTCGTCATTGAGGATATCTTTCATATCGCCCGCATAAAATAGCGTGTTGTCGATACCGTTGATTTCAGAGTTGACCTTTGCATCTTCAATGGCTTCCGGCACATATTCTATCCCGATTACTTGTTTTGCCTCCCGGGCAACAAAGTTAGCGATGGTTCCTGTGCCCGTGTACAAATCGTAAACCAATTCATCGCCTGTAAGTTGGGAAAATTCGCGAGCGACGGAATATAAATGATATGCCTGCTCGGTATTGGTCTGATAAAAACTCTTTGGACCGACCTTGAACCGAAGCCCTTCCATCACCTCAAAAATATGGTCATTGCCCTTATATACACTAATGGGCAAATCGCCGAATGTGTCATTACACTTCTGGTTGTCAACGTAGAGCAGAGAAGTGATTTCCGGAAACTTGTCACCTATGTGCTGTAACAGAGCCAACGCCTTTGCCTCATCCCCTTCCTCATCGTAATGGAACTGCACGAGCACCATCCATTCTCCGGTGTTTGAATTACGAATCATCACATCCCGCAACAGTCCATGTTGCTGACGAATGTCATAAAACGATATCTCTGTGGCAAAGGCGAAATCGCGTATCGCATTGCGAATCCGATTGTTCAGATCGTCCATTAAGCCGCATTTCTCAATGGGATATATTTTGTCGAACGCTCCCGTGATGTGAAATCCGATAGCATTCATGTTGGTAAACTCTGTGCCGGAAGCTACCTCCTCCTTAGTCAGCCATCGCTTGTTCGAGCATCCGAATTCTATCTTGTTGCGATATTCCTGCGTTTTCACACTGCCCATGATGGGGCGGAACTCCGGAAGTTCCACCTTGCCGATGCGTGACAGCTGGTCATAGACTTGCTGTTGTTTTGCTTTGATTTGTTCTTGATAGGGCAGGTTTTGCCATTTGCATCCGCCACATATTCCGAAATGACTGCAAAATGGAGTCTCACGTACATTACTATATTTAATGAATCTGGCGACTTCCGCCTCACAATAGTGGTGTTTCTTCCTGCGTATTTGTAAATCGACAACATCCCCGGGCACACAAAAAGGCACAAAAATCACCATATCATTATGATGAACGACACATTTTCCTTCAGCTGCCACCGACTCTATGGTTACATTTTCCAAGAGGGGCAAGGGTTTGTTTCTTTTTCCCATAACATCTTTGTATTTTTGATGCAAAGTTACGATTTTTCTTCCATCTTCCCCCATTTTGCATTCTACATTTTCGGACTGTTTGCGCAAACAGTCCGAAATGTAAACTCGAGATAGCAGAAAGAATACTAAAAGTTTGTGTAATTTGAAAAATAAAGGTATATTTGCAACACAAAAAGAAACATACTATAAAGCATTGAATACCTATCAATTATGAATGAGAAAAGAGTTTATACCTTCGGCAATGGTAAAGCTGAAGGAAAGGCAGATATGCGAAATCTGCTTGGAGGTAAAGGAGCCAATCTGGCAGAAATGAATCTAATCGGTGTGCCTGTACCTCCCGGTTTTACCATTACGACCGATGTATGTAACGAATACTTCGAAAAAGGAAAAGAAAAAGTAGTAGCATTACTGAAGGCAGAAGTCGAACAATCAGTAAAGCACATTGAGACTTTAATGAACTCAAAGTTTGGCGATGTCCAAAATCCATTGCTTGTAAGCGTACGCTCGGGTGCCCGTGCGTCCATGCCGGGTATGATGGACACCATTCTCAACCTTGGTTTGAACGATGAAGTGGTGGAAGGCCTTGCCAAGAAGACCGGTAACGAGCGCTTTGCATACGACAGCTATCGCCGCTTTGTACAGATGTATGGCGATGTGGTGCTCGGCATGAAACCGGTGAACAAAACCGACATTGACCCGTTTGAGGCCATTATCCAACAGGTGAAAGCCGAGCGTAGCATCAAACTTGACAATGAAATGAATGTCGATGAGTTGAAAAAACTTGTCTTGCTTTTCAAGGAAGCTATCAAGAAACAGACGGGCAAGGATTTCCCCACCGACCCTATGGAACAGTTGTGGGGTGCCGTATGTGCCGTGTTTGACTCGTGGATGAACGAGCGCGCCATTCTCTATCGCAAGATGGAAGGCATCCCTGCAGAGTGGGGAACAGCCGTTACCGTGATGGCTATGGTGTTCGGCAACATGGGCAACACTTCAGCAACCGGTGTTTGTTTCAGTCGCGATGCTGCCACCGGTGAAAATATCTTCAATGGTGAATATCTGGTTAATGCCCAGGGAGAGGATGTTGTGGCCGGTATTCGCACGCCCCAGCAGATAACAAAGGAGGGATCCCGGCGTTGGGCTGCCCAGCAGGAGATTCCCGAAGAAGAGCGTGTCAGCAAATATCCCTCTATGGAAGAAGCCATGCCCGAGATCTTTGCACAACTGAATGGATTGCAAGACAAGCTCGAGCATCATTACCACGATATGCAGGACATGGAGTTTACCGTGCAGGAGGGCAAACTGTGGTTCCTCCAAACGCGCAACGGCAAGCGCACGGGCACCGCTATGGTAAAGATAGCCATGGACTTGTTGGCTGAAGGTGAGATTGATGAGAAAACGGCTTTGATGCGCTGTGAGCCTAACAAACTTGACGAACTTTTGCATCCGGTGTTTGACAAAGAGGCAAAGAAGGCTGCTAAGGTACTGACACGTGGATTACCTGCGTCACCGGGAGCTGCATGTGGACAAATAGTATTCTTTGCCGATGATGCAGAGGAATGGCATGCCAAAGGCCATCAGGTGGTGATGGTTCGCATCGAAACTTCTCCTGAAGACTTGGCCGGTATGTCTGCTGCGGAAGGCATTCTGACTGCTCGGGGTGGCATGACATCCCATGCAGCGGTAGTTGCCCGTGGAATGGGTAAGTGCTGTGTGTCGGGAGCCGGTGCCATCAATGTTAACTATAAGAACCGGACTGTTGAAATCGACGGTGTTTTGTTGAAAGAGGGTGACTATCTGTCTATCAATGGTTCTACAGGTGAAGTGTATTTAGGTGAGGTGGAAACCAAGCCCGCTGAAATGACCGGTGATTTTGCCGCCTTGATGGAGTTGTGTCACAAGCACACAAAACTCGTGGTGAGAACCAATGCCGACACGCCGCATGATGCAGAAGTTGCCCGGAAATTCGGTGCAGTTGGCATCGGCCTTTGCCGCACCGAGCACATGTTCTTCGATGCAGATAAAATCAAGGCTATGCGCGAGATGATTCTTGCTGACAGCAAGGAAGGTCGTGAAAAAGCACTTGAAAAACTGTTGCCCTATCAAACAAAAGATTTCTATGGCATCTTGAAAGCCATGAACGGTTATCCCGTCAACATCCGTCTGCTCGATCCACCATTGCACGAGTTTGTTCCTCATGACCTTGAAGGCCAGCAGATTATGGCCGATGAGATGGGTGTATCGGTTCAAGAAATACAGCAGCGTGTCAACTCGCTGAGTGAGCACAACCCCATGCTGGGACACCGCGGTTGCCGCTTGGGCAATACCTATCCGGAGATCACGGCCATGCAGACAAAGGCTATTCTGGGTGCAGCCGTTCAGTTGAAGAAAGAAGGTATGGATCCCCATCCGGAGATTATGATTCCACTTATCGGTATCGTCAACGAGTTTGACGCTCAGGAGGAAGTCATCCGCAAGACGGCAAAAGAACTCTTTGCCACTGAGGGGGTGGAGGTACCTTTCCGTGTGGGCACCATGATTGAGATTCCCCGTGCTGCCCTCACCGCCGACATCATCGCCAAGAAAGCCGAATATTTCAGCTTTGGCACGAACGACTTGACACAAATGACATTCGGCTACAGCCGTGACGATATTTCCAGCTTCTTGCCCGTATATTTGGAAAAGAAGATATTGAGTGTCGACCCGTTCCAAGTGCTTGATCAGAATGGCGTGGGCCAACTGGTCAAGATGGCAGTGGAGAAGGGTAGGGCCACCCGTCCTGAGCTTGTTTGTGGCATCTGCGGCGAACATGGCGGTGAGCCTTCATCGGTTAAGTTCTGTCACCGTGTGGGCCTCAACTACGTGAGTTGCTCTCCGTTCAGAGTGCCGATTGCAAGATTGGCGGCCGCCCAAGCAGCAGTGGAAGAGTAAACAACCAACCTCATGATAGTAGGCGGACATGTCTCTAAAAGAGCGTGTCCGCTTATATTTGTGAAATAAGATGTTGTTTTCATGCCACACAAAAAGTAAGTGGAATGCAATTTATACCCGATACTCACGTTTATATAAAAGTAGAAATTCAAAGATTGATAAAATGAAGAAAATGTTAATGTTGTTTGTACTCCTGTTTTCGTTGGCCGTGAATGCCAAAGGAGACACCGGCGTTGCAAACGTAGATTTCGGAACAAGTTATGACATGGCAATCACCAAGTTGAAACAAACTTTTGGAGAACCGGCGATGAGCGACTCCGCCAAGGTTGTTTTTATGAACAGACTTTATGACGGTGTCCGCTATGACAAGGTGGAATTTTATTTCGAACAGGAGAAAGGGGACTGTGTTTTCAATCAGGCCCGCTTCTATATCTTTTGTACCAACAAAAGCGTAGCCAGACAACGATTGAAATTCCTTTCAAAAGTGATGGGCAAGAAGTATGAAATCTCCTACGATGAAGAGGACGGGGGCGATGTATTCTATAAAGGAGGCACTTCTCCTTTGGGCTATGGCAAGTTGTTTACCATCTTCACTTCGCCCATGGACGGCCGATGGACTGCCCAGTTGCGCTTTGGGCCGTTCAAGAATGTCAAACGTTAAAACTGCCACAGGCCGATATGCGTAGGTTTACCTTACTATCGTTATTGACATTTTTCATTGCCATCTCGGCATCGGCATACAGCATTACAGATGCGTGGATTTCGATGCCGGACTCTTTTGTACCTTCTCTCAGTGCCACGCTCCGGAGGGAGCTCGTTGACTTGAAGCAACAAGGCCGGCGCCCGGAAGTGGCCAACCTGCTGCAAGGAGAGACCACGCTTGACACGCTGACGGCCGACTATATGCGCGTTTCGTTGTCGCCGGCTGCCATTTTTGAGATGTGCCGCTTGCCCATGCTGAATGGCGACACCATCGTATGCGTAGTCAAGACCTATTCCGCACCAGCCAAAGAAAGCGAGGTGGCGTTTTATAACCGACAGTGGCTGAAAATCGAATTGAAACACGCGTTTGCCGGAAAATGCTTTGATGGCATGGTCAAGTCGCTCGTAGCCAAGCCCGACACCATGGCGCAATCCCGCTTTGAAGATTTGTCTGCCATGCTCGAACCTGTTATGGGGTGGGCCGAACTCTCGGCAAATGGCCCCTCAATAGTGTTTCATCGTTCCGCTCCATTGGTAGAAAGTGCAGACAAAAAACTGCTTGAGGCCATTCTCTTGCAAAGAAGACTTAAATGGAATGGTGAAACCTTTAAATAATGTTATATTGGATATAAAATCTAATTGAAAAGTTTGCAGATACCAAAAAAATCAATAACTTTGCACCATGTTTTTCATGGTATTAGATTATTAAGGTTATAAAGATTGGTTGTCGTGAGACAATCAATTTTTTTTGTTATATACCCCATCTCTTTTTTCTATCCAAAGGTTTGGTTCAACGGGATTTTAGTTACCTATGTCCTGAAGCTACATAATGTCAATGATTTTTCCTATTGATTTGCATTTGCGTCAAGTTTGTATTATCTTTGCAATGGCAAAGGAAGCACAAAGATGCTTCCTTTTTTTAGCTCCCCATCCGTCTAAAGAGGATTTTTGGTCAAAACAGGCTTGTAAAAGGGGCACATTGAACCGATCACCCGGGCTCTTTGAGCTTTTAAGTGTGGCCCTTTTGCATGGTCATTTGGGCCGGATGGAAATTTTGAAAGGCCAAATGGGACAGATATGGAGAATGGAATAGGTCGGACGGGTGGGGATGAGAAAATTCCATGTAAGGCTTTTTCGCAATTTCGATTAGTTTTGTGCTATAGGTCATGTAAAGCTATCCTATGGAAGATTCTGTATTTCCAAACCACCTGTCTGAAAGGAAGAATCATCGGCAAATCTTCTTTGTTTGCAGGCTTTTTCCGAGAAGGACATTAATGCACGGCAATTTTTACAAGCGAAGACGAAAAAACTCCTATAAAGTCCTTTTGTTCCGATTAAATTGATTATCTTTGCAGCCGAATATAACTTTAACAATCATGAATCTAAAAGTACGTTTGGCTGCGATGAACTTCCTTGAATTTGCAGTATGGGGAGCTTATCTTACTTCTATGGGAACATATTTGGTAAACATCGGTATGGCATCACAAATTGGATGGTTTTATGCCATTCAGGGTGTCGTGTCTATATTCATGCCGGCTTTGATGGGTATTGTTGCCGACCGTTGGGTGCCTGCCCAGCGCCTGCTTGGCCTGTGCCACCTTGCTGCCGGCCTATTTATGTTTGCAAGTGCCTATTGCGGCATAAGCGGCCTCCATTCGCTTCTATTCCCCTTCTATACGATAAGTGTGGCCTTCTATATGCCCACTTTGGCCCTGACCAATTCCGTGGCTTACAATGCACTCACTCAAGCCGGAATGGATACCGTAAAGGATTTTCCTCCCATCCGCGTCTTCGGCACCATCGGATTTATATGCACCATGTGGATGATCGATTTGCTTGGCTTCCAGCCCAATGAGAAGCAATTTGTCGTGTCGGGTATCATGAGCATGGTTCTTTTCCTCTACACCTTTACCCTGCCTGCTTGTCCCATCAATGCAGGAGGCAGCAAGAAGAGTTTCATTGACGCTTTCGGGTTGCGGGCCTTTGCACTGTTCAAGCAAAAGAAGATGGCCATTTTCTTCATTTTCTCGATGCTTCTTGGCGTAAGCCTTCAGATAACCAACGGTTTTGCCAATCCATTTATCACTTCCTTTAAGAGCATTCCCGAGTACGCCTCCACCTTCGGGGTGCAACATGCCAATATTCTCATTTCCCTGTCGCAAATGAGCGAGACCTGTTGCATCCTGCTGATTCCATTCTTCATGAAGCGCTACGGCATCAAGAATGTCATGCTGATAGCCATGTTTGCCTGGGTGTTCCGTTTCGGACTGTTCGGTCTGGGTAACCCCGGCCCCGGAGTCTGGATGTTTGTGCTTTCCATGCTAATATATGGTGTAGCCTTTGACTTTTTCAACATTTCCGGTTCATTGTTTGTAGACAAAACTACCGACCCGGCTATCCGCTCGAGTGCGCAAGGACTTTTCATGCTGATGACCAATGGCATCGGCGCGACGGTGGGCACCCTGTCGGCACAGGCCATTGTGAATAGCCACACGGTGGATGGCATCACCGACTGGCAGTCGTGTTGGTTCATCTTTGCCGGCTATGCACTACTTGTAGGCGTCTCGTTTGCCTTGATGTTCCGGCCCAGAAGAGAGGATGTTTCTGCATGAATAAAGTAAAAGTAAATTTTAAAAGTATTTCTGAAATTGTAGGCACCAGCGACATAGGTCTGCTGGTGCTTGTTGATGAAAAGGAAGAACGGCAGTTGGCTGTCACTTGCGACAAGCAAATGATCCATCAGCTGTCACTTCGGCTGCAGCAAGCCCCGGAGATGGAAAAATTGCTACCGGAAGTCTTGGTGCAGGTCATCGGCAAACTCTCTGATGACCCTTTCGAACTGGTCATCTCTGCCTTGAAAGGAGGCGAATATAAAGCCATGCTGATCAACAGCTCTACGCTTGACATTGTGCCCATCAAGGTGGGTGATGCCATTCTCCTTTCCGTTATCTCCGACATCCCGCTTTTCGTCGAACAAGGCTTGATGCTTAGGCAGAGCATTCCATATACGGTGCAGGCTAAAGGAATGAAGATTCCGGTCAATGCACTGACTGACGAAATGCTGTCAAGTGCCCTCGCTAAAGCCGTGGAAGACGAAAACTATGAATTGGCCACCCATCTGCGCGATGAGATAAACCGACGTAAGGTCGACCAATGACGCTTTGAAGATGTTTTAATGAAAGGGCGATTCTGAAATGAAAGAAACAAGATATTTTTATGTACCCGATGCCGCTCGGCAATCGGAATTGCCGGAAGAGGAAGCCGGTCACGCCCTACGTGTGCTACGGCTCAAAGCCGGAGACGAGATGTTTCTCATGGATGGAGTCGGAACCTTTTTCCGGGCAGAAGTCACCGTTGTTGCCGGAAAACATTGCATGTATGAGATAAAAGACCGTTTTCCCCAACACCCCACGTGGCGAGGCCATATCCATCTGGCCATTGCACCGACGAAAATGATGGAACGCATGGAGTGGATGGTTGAGAAAGCAACGGAAGTGGGCTTTGACGAAATCTCCTTCTTGGGATGTAAGTTCTCAGAACGCAAGGTGTTGCGGGCCGATCGAGTGGAAAAGATTGTTGTCTCAGCCATGAAGCAGAGTCGCAAGGCATGGAAACCTGTTGTCAATACGATGTGTTCTTTTGGCGAATTTATGGCCGTTGAGCATCCCGGTAGGAAATACATCTGTCATTGCTATGAGGAGTTTCCAAAGAAGGATTTCTTTAGTGAAATTCAGGAAACTATTGACTATGAGGATAATGAAGATATCCTTGTGCTTGTTGGGCCGGAAGGTGACTTCTCGGTAGACGAGGTGCAGCTGGCTTTAGAGAAAGGATATGAATCGGTATCCCTCGGGAGAAGTCGTTTGCGAACGGAGACCGCAGGGCTTTCGGCTGTAATGATGGCCAATCTGGCCCGCAGAATCCAATAATGGAAATACTCAATGGATATTAGTCTTATGGATATGGGTAAATTTTGTTTGCGTTATGTCAAACATCCCTTTTGGATGTTGGCTGCTTTGATAGCCACCCTCTCTTCTTGTTCGGATGGCGATAATTATGTCAATGCTATTCCCGGTGGGAGCATGGCATTGATTTCCATTGACATGCCACAGCAGGCAAAAGGAAAGGCCGACAGCAGGCTTTTGTCGCTGAAAAACATGCTGCATGTCAATGACCTCTCGGATTGTGGATTGGATGTAAGTGCCAAGTTTTATCTTTTTGAGGCACCGGATGGCAACTTGGGGCTATGTGCCAAGGTCAAAGATTCCGGCGATTTGAAACATTGGCTGGAGAAACTTTCCGCCAAAGGTATCTGCACTTCGCTTTCCGAGCGTCGAGGCTGCCATTTCGCAGTGATGAAAAATAGCTGGCTGGTAGGATTCTCCGATGAGGCACTGCTGGTGATGGGGCCTGTCGTCGGGAGTGCCCAAGCCGAATTGCGCCAGCAGATGGTAAGATATCTTAAAGCCAAGGAAGAAACCGGTATCAGGAGTAGCCCGATGTTTGCTTGTATTGATACCATTTCGTCTCCTATGGCCATGGTGGCACAGACACAAGCTTTTCCGGAGAAGTTTGTGGCCCCATTTATCCTCGGAGCTCCCAAAGAAGCCGATCCTTCGCAGATTGTGATTGCTGCAAAGATTGCTGTTAACGGTCAGTGTTTGGATATTGACGGGCACACTTTCTCGTTTAATAAGGCCATTGATGCCAAATTGCAGAAAAACAATCAGGTCTTCAGACCGCTTGAAGGGCATTACTCGGATTTCGTCTTTTCAGATAAGCTGATGACGCTATTCCTCAATGTAAACGGACGGGAGTTTCTTCCGATCCTGCAACAGAACAAAGCCTTCCAGGCCTTTCTTGTCGGCATCAATTCGGCTGTGGATATGGACAATATCCTTCGCTGTGTTGATGGGCATATTGTTATCCAAGTCAACAACCTGTCGGAAGGTCATGCGGATATGTGTATGGGGGCAGAGTTGGCTGACATTGGCTTTTGGAAGGATATCGACTATTGGAAAAAATCGTGTCCTAAAGGAAGCACCATCACTGCCTACGGATTCGACCAAACTAAGCCTTCATCTGTACCGGGATATGTATATACAAACGGTGATATGAAGTTTTATTTCGGTTCGTTAAACAAAAACTTCTTTTGTGGCACGGACATTGATATGGTGATGAGCCTCCGATATTATAAAGGAGTAGTGGATCAGCCTTTGGAAAAACAGCTCATCGGCAAAAGGCTTGTCATGGTGCTCAACCTTTTGTCGCTTGGTGACATGGAGGGAACATCGATAGCCTCATTCCTCAAACCGTTGTTCGGTGATGTCAATAAAGTTTTTTACAGTATCAGATAATGGAACAGATTCATTTGGACAACGTGTTGCCCGAGGTTTTTGCACAGCGCGACAATTTAAGTTCGGAAGTGTGGAAGCAACAGGTGACGTTCAACAAGGGCCATCTCTACCTTGTCGAGGCCGATAGCGGCATGGGGAAAAGCACCTTTTGCAGTTATGTTATCGGCTATCGGCATGATTATACGGGGCGCATATCGTTTGACAACGATGATACACACGAATTTCGCATGACCGATTGGATACGCATACGGCGTCGACACATCAGCCATCTTTTTCAGGAACTCAGGCTTTTTCCCGAACTGACGGCGTATGAGAATGTGGAAATCAAGAATAAGCTTACCAATTTTAAAAGTAAAAAAGAGATAACAGACTGGTTTGATGCACTTGGCATAGGCGACAAACTTGATGCTAAGATCGGACGCATGTCTTTCGGGCAACAGCAGCGAGTGGCCATGATCAGAGCTCTTGTCCAGCCGTTTGACTTCATTTTGGCCGATGAACCCATCAGTCATCTTGACGATACCAACTCACGTGCAATGGGCGACATTATGATGTCTGAAGCCAAACGGCAGGGCGCAGGGGTGATAGTCACCAGCATAGGCAAACACATTGATCTTAATTACGAGCAGACATTAAAGTTATGAATCTGGTTTGGAAATTATTGCGCCGACATATCAGCTTACCGCAGTTTGTCGGTTTCTTCTTTGCCAATCTTTTTGGCATGTTTATTGTGCTGTTCGGTTTTCAGTTCTATCGGGATGTATTGCCTGTCTTCACCGCTGAAGACAGCTTTATGAAAGCCGACTATCTCATCATGAGCAAGAAGGTTGGCACGGGCAATACCATCAGTGGACGCTCAAATTCTTTCAGTGGCAGCGAGGTCGATGAGGTAGCCAACCAGCCTTTTGTCAAGAAAGTGGGGAAGTTTACCTCCACCGAATACAAAGTCGATGCTTCCATGGGCGTTGCCGGGACGAATGTGCTCAATTCCGAACTCTTCTTTGAAAGCGTTCCCGATGAGTTTGTAGATGTTCCCTTAAAAGATTGGAAATACCAGCCGGGAGACGAGGAAGTGCCTATCATCCTCCCACGCACCTACATCAATATGTACAACTTCGGTTTCGCTCAAAGTCACTCATTGCCCAAGATCTCCGAAGGATTAGTAGGTATGATCGATTTTCATATATTCATACAAGGTGACGGCAAGCAGCGACAATTTAAAGGCAAGGTGATCGGTTTTTCAAGCAGACTCAATTCAATACTTGTTCCACAGGCCTTTATGGATTGGAGCAATCACGAATTTGCCCCCGCCGACCACAGCGAAGCCACCCGCCTTATCGTTGAAGTAGGTAACCCGACCGATGACACAATCACTTCCTATCTTGAAAAAAAAGGCTACGAGGTAGAAAACGACAAGTTGGATGCAGAGAAAACAACCTATTTCTTGAAGATGATGGTGAGCCTTGTCATGCTTATTGGTCTTGTCATATCCATTTTAAGTTTCTATATTCTTATGCTCAGCATCTACCTGCTTGTGCAGAAGAACTCATCCAAATTGGAAAACCTGTTGTTAATAGGTTATTCGCCGTCACAGGTGACCGCCCCCTATTTGTGGCTTACGCTTTCGCTGAACGCCTGTGTCCTCGTGATGACATGGATAGCACTTTTCATGATGCGCAACTACTACATGGGATTCCTTGAGACTCTCTTCCCACAGATTGATGAAGGAAGCATACTGCCGGCAATATGCTTGGGAAGCACCTTGTTTGCTGTCGTGACTTTGTTAAATCTGTTTGCTATCCGGCGCAAAATCATCAGCATTTGGAAACATAAGCCTGACGGTGTATAGCTATTAACAGGGAATCCCCGTCTTTATTGACCTTCCTCTCTTTATAAACAAAGAAAATGCATCCATCACTTATATATTTCGGAATAGCTTCTGTGGCTATTCCGTTTTTTGTAATATTTCTATTTTTTTCAACCGTTCGTAACATTTAATTCAAAAAAATTAAGTAAATTTGCGACATAAAGTATTAACAGGGAATGTTCCCTTGATTATTAACCAAATTTCTATTAAAAAGGTATGCAGAAACGATTGCATTTTCTCATTGCGATGCTGATGTTCTTTACATCAGGCGTAATGGCACAAATCACTACTTCCGGTATCACCGGTAAAGTGACGAGCCAGGGCGAAGACGTTATCGGTGCCACCGTAACGGCTGTCCACCAGCCTTCAGGAACACTTTATCGTGCCGTGACTAACATCGATGGCCGTTACACTATTCAAGGTATGCGTGTAGGCGGCCCTTACAAAGTGGAAATCACATACGTTGGGCATCAGCCTAAAGTCTTTAATGGCGTAACTCTCAACCTTGGTGAAACCCGAAATATCTCTTGCTCCATAGAGGAAGACTCCAAAGAGCTTCAAGAGATTGTGGTCACCGGGAGAGCCGGACTCAACGCCACCAAAACCGGTGCGGCTACGAGCATGAACGCCCAACAGATAAACGACATGCCGAGTATCACTCATGGTATTGCCGATGTCGCACGTTTGAATCCACAGTTGACAACCACCAGTTCGGGAGTGATGTCATTTGCCGGTACCAATAATCGCTACAATCAGTTCCTCATCGACGGTGCTGCCAACAACGATGTATTCGGTCTTGCCGGTACGGGCACCAACGGCGGACAGGCCGGAGCCCAACCCGTGTCTATGGAAACCATTGAGCAGATTCAGGTGAACATCGCCCCCTTTGACGTGCGCCAGAGCGGCTTTACGGGAGGTGCCATCAACGCCATTACCAAGAGTGGTACCAACCAGTTCCACGGTTCGCTCTATGGCTATGGCTACAACCAAAATCTTCTTGGCCACCACTATAAGCTTGCCGACGGTTCTGGGTATGCCCCCCGCTACCAGAAGGAGAAAGATTATAACTTCGGTGTGACCTTCGGTGGCCCCATTGTCAAGAACAAGCTCTTCTTCTTCGTGAACTATGAGAAGAACAACAAGTCTTATCCCAACCTCTACGCCTTTGGTTCAGATTATTCCGACGTAGGCAAGGCTGAAGCTGAGAGTATCTACACGAAGATTGTCGAGATGGCCAAAAAGCAGGGAGTGACCTATCCCGGTGTCTTCACGACCGAAGATATCTATACCAAGAGCGAAAAGGCCGGAGTGAAACTCGACTGGAACATCAACGAGTTCAATAAGGCCAGCGTGCGTTGGAGCCTTGTTACTGCCAAACGCCTTAACAACGCCGGCTCTAAATCCGCCCTCAATGACAACCTTTACAGCTATCCTTTCGAGAACAATACCAACACATTCGTTGCCGAACTCCAGAGCCGCCTCTCCCCGGTGGTGAGCAATGAGTTCCGTGCCAACTATGTACGCGTGCGCGACAAGCGGGCCGTGGGTGCTCCTTTCCCATCTGTCATGATCAACAATGTGGGCAAGGGTTCGGTCAATCTCGGTAACGAACGCTCCTCGATGGCCAACAGTCTTGACCAAGATGTCTACACCATAGAGGATAACCTGACATGGTATAAAGGCAACCACACTTTCACTTTCGGTACCCATAATGAGATTTATGATTTCAGCAATCTCTACATCCAAGACCTCTATGGAACATACATTTTCCAAAACCCGGACAAGTTCAATGATTACTATAAGGACTATATGGCCGGAAATGTAGATCCCACCAAGGCTTACCTTTATCAGTATCGCTATGGCTACGCCAATGTCGACGTGACAGGTGATCCCCGATGGAAGGCAAGCTTCGGTGCAGCCCAGTTGGGCTTCTATGTTCAGGACAAATGGGATGCTACCGACAACTTCCAGTTCACATACGGACTGCGTATGGACATACCCATCTTCTTCGACACGCCTACGGCCAACAAAGGCTTCAACGAGTATGCTGCCCAACAGGGATGGAACGTGAAAACCAACCACAAACTTTCCAGCACCCCCATGTGGAGCCCCCGCGTGGGATTCCGATGGGATATAGCCAACAACCGCAAGTACATTCTCCGTGGCGGTGTAGGAGTCTTCACCGGCCGCATTCCCTTTGTCTGGATCAGCAACAATTACTCCAACACCGGTGTGCAGCTCACCACCTACAACGTGAATAATCCTAAGGGAATAGACCTCATATTGGATCCCAACGGCCAGGGGGCCAATGCGCAAAAGCTGAAAGCCGTTACGGGCAATCAGATCGTGAACGTGTATGACCACAACTTCAAGTTTGCCCAAAACCTGCGTTTCAACCTTGGATTCGACTTTGAGCTCCTCGGCATCAACTGGACGGCAGAGGCCTTGTACTCAAAGACACTGAACGATATACTCTACCAGAATCTTGCTTACGAAATGTCCGGCAAGACATACGCGCAGGTTTACGGTTCGAAAGGAGTGCCGGTAGAAGACAATCGTCCGCTTTTCCAGAAGAGAACCAATGGCACGGCTTTTGACAACATCTATGCCTTGAGTAACACCTCCAAAGGATATACTGTCAATCTCTCCCTGAAGGCAGAAAAACATTTCAATTTCGGTCTCGACCTGATGGCCAGCTACACATGGACCCAGTCCAAGAGCGTGAACAATGGTGGCTCGATGGTGGCCGAAAGTAACTGGCGTTACAACTACACCTATCGCAACCCCAATGCACCGGAACTTGGCAATTCCGCCTACAACATTCCGCATCGCATTCAGGCCAGTGCCTACTACCATCTCAAATATGGCAAGAACAACTCTTGGCTGACGACCCTCGGACTGATTTATCAAGCGAAGAGCGGGTCTCCGTATTCCCTTTACTACTATGGTGATGTGAATGAGGATGGAGCCAATGGTAACGACTTGTTCTACATCCCTACGGACGCACAGATAGACAAGATGATCTTCGACGAAACGAAGTTTGACAATTCAAAGAATGGCAATAGATTGATTGTGAAAGCCTTCGGTGAAGGCTTTAATGGCGTGCTCACCCAAGAAATGCAACGTACGCTGCTGAAGACATGGATCGGAGAAGATTCCTACATGAGCAAACATCGTGGCGAATACTACAAACGATATGCCGACAACCTGCCCTTTGAGCATCATTTCGACTTCCACTTCGGTCAGAAGTACAGCTTCAAAGTGGCCGGTCAGCTGAATTCCGTTGAGCTTACCTTCGATATCATCAATCTCGGCAATCTCCTCAACAAGGATTGGGGACACACCTACGGTGACGGCTTCGGCATATACAGCAGCCCTGTCAACTACATGGGTGGTGGTCACTATCAGTTCACAGGCGGCCGTGCAGCCCGCACCTATAGTGAACTTTACAGCCGCTGGCGCGGTCAGATAGGTTTGAAATACACTTTCTGAACATTGTCGGCTACCAAATTACGGTAGGTTCTATCAAAGAGAAAATCGGATATTCCTATGCGGAATATCCGATTCTTTTATTATATTTGCATTCAAATATCAATACACTACATTATGAAAATAGATTTTGACCGCATTAGGGAAGCCCATCTTGAGGGCTTTAAGGGCGGAAATGGCAAATTGGATACCCGTAACTTTGTCGATGACAAAGTGAAAATCATGTATAGCACCTTGCGCCCCGGAGCATCAAGCGGACTTCATACGCACGAGGGGAATTGCGAGATCGTATATGTCATTAGCGGAGAGGCGACTTTCCACTACGATGACGAGGTGGAAGTAGTGAGGATAGGGCAGGTACACTACTGTCCGGAGGGGCACTCCCACTATATGGAAAACCTCACCGACCACGATTTAGTGTATCTGGCCATTGTGCCCGAGCATCATTAAGGCTTGCAACGAACGATAGTGGACCCAAGCCCCGTTTGGCAGTTTTTCTGATAAACCGGGTGTCTGATTTTTTCGCAACTGATTTGCATTTTGCCATTTTGGGTTGTATCTTTGCAATGGCAAGGGAAGCACGCAGATGCTTCCTTTTTTTGTATCCATCTGTGTTTTCGGTGGTTATTCGGCCAAAACAGGCCTGTCATCCGGCCCGAATGAAGGCATCACCCGATTGTTACTGTCTTCCAAGTGTGCCCCTTTTATCTCCTCGTTCGGGCCGAATAAGCCTTTAAAAAACATATTCCTTTACGTTTTTTGTGCATTGTGTCGGGACACTATAGATTCCAGAGAAGATATCATGTAAACCATTTTCATATTTCAACTAAGTTTGTCACTATATGCTTTTCAGCTCTGCAAGTTGCGAGAGGCTGACAGAATACCGGCTACCGATAGGCATTACTGAATCTGTGCAAGAATCGACACGTATATCTGAAAAATCAGCAAACAAAAAAGAGGTGTTTGTAAAAGCACCTCTTCTATATTGAAATGTCCGGTTTTGAGACTTTATTCCTATATGCCAGATATGGGCGGTCAATGCCCACCGACCAACATGTCATCCAAACGGTTATTCAACTATTTTCACCATATTGAATGAAGAAATCTTCATTTGGGGCGAAACGGTAGCCGTTATCTTGTAGCGTGTCTCAGAGTTTTTGGATGCATCAGAATACTCCACATTCTGTTTGGCAGAGAATTGTACTTGATATTCATATTCATCCTCTCCAACCTCGCGCTTCTGAATGGTGTAATCGTTGGCGAGATGCCAGTTCATGTTGGTCACGTCTTCTTTGTAAATTTTATGCATGAAGCTGATTACATCGCTCTTTGTCGCGCCGTCTTTTCCCAAAAATGAAGCAAGCACGTCTTCCACCTGGTCGGTCAGGCGATCCTCGTTGCGAGAATTGATGCTTTGGAAAAACTTTCTGAAAAGATCGTTCAGGCGTGCCCGCTCCTCCGGTTGCACTTCCTTTGATTTCACTTTCTTGATGTTCTCCGCAGCCTCATCTATGTGCGCCCCCTCGGGATGACTGTTCAGGTATTCCTGATAGGCATCGACTGTATTCTGCCTTTGAGCATCCACCCAGTCCAACGAATCGAGCTTGTTGTTGATTTCGCCCCGATGTGGCGTGTCCGGATGTTTGGCAAGATAGTCTTCAAGTGCCGCCTTCGAACCGCTCACAAGCACATTGGTCCATTCCTGATCCTGCTGCCTGAGCATGGCAAGATGAGACTGGATGGAGTCTATATGTTCTTCGGGCGCATCGGCACGATAGGTGTCGAGGTAGCTTTGAAGCACCATAGGGTCGTTGCTGGTCATGGCATATTCGTATGCCTCATGTTCTTTGTTGTCTTTGGCCTGATTGTAGAAATAGAAACATACGCCACAGATGGCCAAGGCAATGATGAATGCCGCTATCAAGGCAGCGTGCGACTTTTTCTTTGGTGTGTTGTCGGTCGTGTGATTGGGGGCCTCATCCGTTGCCGGACAGGCCGGTCGGGAAGTGGGAGGTGGCGGTGGAGTGGGGGAAGAAGACACCTCTGCGACTGTTGGCACAGCCTCGGCCGGTTGCGTCTCCTGCCGATGGGCAGTAGTGGGGCGATGGCAGTTGGGACATGAGTCTTCATTCCTGAAATATATTTCCCCGCAATTGGGGCATTGTGTCACCTTGCCTGCTATTTCTACGCCGCAGTTGGGGCAAACGGGTGCTTTGTCACTGATTTGATGTCCGCACTCAGGGCATTTGATGATAGCCATGATATGATGTTGATTTTATGAACGTGTTATTGTATGGTCCGTTTGGGGGAAAAAGAGAAATAATGCAAAAACGATTTTCCGTTCCGCTCTAATCTTGTCGGTGTCTGAATCTGATCTCCTTCAATCTGTGGTCTCTCATAAACCTGCTCTTGTCCACGTAGCCGTTGATACCGTTCAGATGACCTTTACCGGTGTACTGCCACATCTCAAAGTCGCGCCCGTCATTGAGCACAGGTTCTCTGCGGGTATATTGAGCTATCATCAACCGATAGGCATCCAATTTGCCGGAGAGGTAGCTGTTGTAAAAATTGGTGCCGGTATAGATAAGCGGCTTTTGCTTGTAGACCTTTTCCACCAGTCGAAGAAATTTGAAGAGCGAGTCGCAAAACTCCTCCGTCGGCAATCCGCTTTTCGTCTCGATGTCTATCATGGGAATCAAGTCTTGATCGCCCGGACGGCATTGAGTCATGAAATTGCGAAGTTGTACTTCCTGTTCCACTTTTGGCCGATAAAAATGGTAAGAGCCCACTTTCAGCCCGTATTTGTGAGCCAGATCAATATTCTCTTTATATCTGCTGTCTATATTATTGCCGCCTTCAGTGGCCTTGAGATAGACGTATGCCATTTTTGAATTGTCACCGATAGCTTCCCAAAAGACAGTGCCCTGATAGTGACTCAAATCAATGCCGTGGATGTGCGAGCAGGTGTCTTCACACTCCACTTGCGCCATCAGGCTTGTAGCTGTAAACAAATATAGTATAAAAAACAGAAGTTTCTTCATAACCTGCAAATATAGTGCAAATCAAGTTACCGACAAAATAAATTAAATATATTTTGCTTATTCCTCTATCTCGGACAGACTCTTGAAAAACTTGTACACAAAGTTGCTTGTTGTCTCTATTGGAGCCAAGTCAAAGTAGCGGATACTCCTTCGGAGGTTGCGCCTGAGATTGCGGCTGTTGGTACTGACAAAGCCCGTCGCATTCTGTCTGAAGTGCATTTGCTCGTCATAATCTTGCGCATTATAGTTGAGTGAGCGCAGCGTGGACTTATAGGCACTGCTCTCCAGATGGTGGACAAATGGGATCTCATCAGCATCAAAATCGAAAAACTCTATTAGGATGGAGCCTTGCAGTTGGGCCATCCGGCGTATGTGGAGCCGGTCGAGCCATTTGTCGAGTTTCACGAAATCAACCTTGTCGCCCCGCGTGCGAAGATAGAGCCCGAGTTGTGTGATGCCCCGCAGGGGGATGCCCATTGTGAGTGTGCCGGTGATGTTGCTCACGATGATGCGCAGCAGGTAGAGCGTCTCCACAGAAGTGTCAATGGCATGGCGCTCCTCCGTTTGAATCTTGATGAGCCTTCGATTGAGGAAACCGTTGCTCAAAGCCACTTCTCCGGCAGGGACTGACTCGATGTTTCTGATCATCTGCTCTATTTTGCCATGCTTGTAAGTGGTCATGGGTTCCATCTCTTCGGCAGTGTGGAATATTTCAGCCCGGAGTCTCGTGAATAGATTACGTTGTAAGAAGTCCATAGTCTCGATGTTTTATGAATACCGTTTGGGATAGCGCAGGAGAATAGCCAGCAGGGCACAGATACCGATGGCAAACGGGTAATAGAGATAGGGCAGGATGGCCATCGGACTGACATGGGCCAGCCCCGCAGCCAAGAGCATCTGCACACCGTAGGGGATGATTCCCTGCACAGTGCACGAGAAAGTGTCAAGAATGCTTGCCGCCTTTCTGTTGTCTACCCCATATTTGTCGCCTATTTTCTTGGAGATGGCCCCTACGGTGAGGATGGCCACGGTGTTGTTGGCCGTACATACATTGACAAGGCTCACCAATGCCGCTATTGACAATTCTGCACCTCGCTTACTCTCCACGTGGGCTGTCAGTTTATCTATAATATAGTCAATGCCACCATTCTCTCGAATCATCTCAAGCATTCCACCGGCCATCATCGCAATGACGACAAGTTCGCCCATGCCCATGATGCCCTGCCCCATAGCCTCCAGCCAACCGAAAAGACCATACGTGTTTCCAGCCAGACCGATGATGGCACAAAGGGCTATGCCCAAGACAAGAACTGCCATGACATTCATTCCCGCAATGGCAGAAACAAGTACGACAATATAGGGGATGACTTTCAAATATTCCACGGAAGCCACGTTCCGCGGTGGTTCCATGTCGGCTCCGAGAATGCCGTAAACGACAAGAATGAGCAGGGCGGCTGGCCAAACGATGAGAATGTTGACGTGAAATTTGTCACTCATGTTGCACCCTTGGCTCTGGGTAGCGACAATGGTGGTGTCGGAGATGGCCGACAGATTGTCTCCGAAATAGGCTCCTCCCACGATAACGGCAGTTGTAAGAGCTACATTGGCATCGGCCGAAAAGGCGATGCCTGCGGCTATCGGCACGAGGGCTACAACGGTTCCAACACTTGTGCCTATGGAAAGGGAAATAAAGCAGGCAGCCAAAAAAAGACCGGGTAGCAGCATGTTGGCAGGTAGATAGGTCAGAGCCATGTTGACTGTGGCATCAATGGCCCCCATCTGTTTGGCAGAAGCTGCAAAGGCACCGGCCAGGACATATATCCAAAGCATCAAGAGAAGGTTTCCCGAACTTGCACCACGGCTGTAGGTGTCAATGCGCTTTTTCAGTGGCAGATTGCCCGAAATGGCGACAGCATAGATGCTGGCAATCATGAAAACTACGGTCATGGGTACCTTGTAGAAGTCACCTGCTATGGCCGACAAGCCTACATAGAGCAGGATGAAAAGCAGCAGTGGCGAGAGAGCCAGTATTCCTTTCTTGTTGTTCAAGTCGTTGTGCGATAAGAGGAAAACAGGAATGCCTTTCCGGACTATTCCCGTCTTCCTGATGATTTTTACTTCATAGTGTCACACCATTTTTAAATATGGAAATCTCCCGATAGCCGTTGGCCTCATTGCGAGTGAGTTCTCCACTGGCCACAGCAATGATTTTATCAATAAACTTCTCGGTCAGTTCTTTCATGCCGGTGCCCTCTACCAGTTCTCCTGCATTGAAATCAATCCAGTTAGGCTTGTTTTTATAGAGGGTGCTGTTGGTTGAGATTTTCATTGTCGGGACGAAAGTGCCAAACGGTGTGCCCCGGCCTGTGGTGAAAAGCACCAGTTGGCAGCCGGCTGAAGCCAGTGCTGTGGAGGCCACAAGGTCGTTGCCGGGAGCCGATAGCAGATTGAGTCCCCGCTCTTTCAGGCGATCGCCATAGCCCAAGACACCGCTCACCAATGCGCGGCCGCATTTTTGCGTACACCCCAAGGCTTTGTCTTCAAGGGTGGATATGCCACCGGCCTTGTTGCCGGGAGAGGGATTCTCACCGACAGGTTCGCCGTGAGAGAGGAAATATTCCTTGAAGTCGTTAATCAACTTGACCGTTTGTTCAAACAGGTGTGGGGTCTTGCAGCGGTTCATCAAGATGGTTTCCGCACCAAACATTTCCGGGACTTCCGTTAGGATGGTCGTTCCACCTTGCGCAACGAGGTAGTCGGAAAATTCGCCTACCAGCGGATTGGCAGTGATTCCGCTGAATCCGTCAGAACCGCCACACTTCAATCCGACACGCAATTCACTCAACGGGACATTCTCTCGCCGGTCTTCTTTGGCCACAGTATACAACTCTCGGAGAATCTTCATTCCTTCCTCGAGCTCATCTCCTTCAACCTTTTGGGTCACAAGAAGTTTGATACGCTTCTTGTCGTAGTCTCCAAGCATCTCCATGAATTGGTCAGGCTGATTGTTTTCACACCCAAGTGAAAGCACCAAAACACCACCGGCATTGGGATGCAGGCAGATGTCGCGCAACACCTTTCGGGTGTTTTCATGGTCACCACTCAACTGCGAACAGCCGAAATTATGGTGCCAGGCATGTACAGCATCAATACCTTCCAAGCGAGTCTCGGCTTTCAGCATTTCAACCAACCGCTCAGCAATGCCATTCACACATCCCACAGTCGGCACAATCCAAATCTCATTACGCACCCCGACTTCGCCATTCGCCCTTTTGTACCCCTTGAAAGTCCTGTTCTCTTTAGCAATGTTGAGAGTCTCCGTAACCGGATGGTAGGTGTACTCGAGGGTTCCGGCCAGATTGGTCTTCAAATTATTCTCATTGACCCACTGCCCGGCTTTCAAGTCTTCCTTGGCATGGCCGATGGGGTAGCCATACTTGATGATGTCGGCACCTTTGCTGACATCATTGATGAGCACTTTATGCCCGGCCGGCGTGTCCTGACGCAGCTCTATGCTCTTACCGTCTATTTCAACGGTTTCGCCTTTCTTCATCGGACGCAGACATACGAATACGGAGTCTGCCCGATTGATTTTGATAAAGCTTGATTGTTCCATAGATTTGTTTTCTTTCGTTTTTGTTATTTGTCTTTTGTATAATTGTACATATCTTGGTCGCAAAGCCTCCTCACACCGTTAAAGTGGCATCATACCTGAAAATTACAGTTGTGTCCTCCTGTAAAAATCCACATTCTCTTTTGACAATAATTCAATGGGCATGTAATTCACCGGAGTTACTTTCTTTTTGAGTACGATTGCATTAAACAATGTGTCAACACACGAGTAGCCCTGCAAATAAGCATGTTGCGCTATCAGAAAAGAGATGGAACCTTGCCGGAGACATTCCACATTCTTGGCAACCATGTCATAGCCCATGATTTGTACATCCCGTCGATTGGTTTTGAGCAGGAACTCACCCACCAGATACGCTTTAGAATTCAGCGTGATGCAATGATGTAAATGCGGATGTTGGATGAAGAAATTCTCCATGGTGTGCTCATATTCCTTACGAGTGCCTTGCAGGGGTAGGTCGAGGTTGACAATCTCTATCTCGGGGAAATGGTCGTGCATGTAATGCCGGAATCCCACTTCTCGGTTGTCCTGCTGCTTACTGACCAATTTGCCGTCTTTAGTTTGGCGCATGAGCATGATTTCTTTCTCTTGTGCAGCCAATAACATTAGCATCTTGGCAGCAAAATACCCACTGCAAAAAGAGTCTTGGCCATAGAATGACAAGGGCCGCAAATCTGGCATGTAAGAGTCAAGAAGAACAAACGGGATGTTGTGATCGTGTAATTTGTCCGTAAAGCGTCGTGTGATGTCAAGTTGTGCAGGAACAATGACGACACCATCAGGGCTGGAATTGAGGATTTCAATGCACTTATCCTTGAAGGAGTCTTCATTGAATCTTTGATAGTATCTGATTTCCACATCAATATGGAAGTCCCGCCGGGTGTCTTCACATTTCTTGGCACCTTCCTCTATCTCTTCCCAATAGGCTTCTGACTCGTGCATGGGAATCAAAAGGAAGAAAGTGTATGACTTATTATATGCCAATGCACTTGCATACATATTGGGCTGGTAGTTCATCTCTTTGAGTGCTTTCTCTACCTTTTCACGAGCAGGCGGCGACACATTGGGGCGGTCGTGGAGCACTCTGTCAACCGTCCCCACTGAAACACCGGCCCTTTCGGCAATGTCTTTGATTCTGATTTTTGTTGCCATAGTTTTTAGTTGTTTGCTGTGTGACCGGCAAGAAACAACTGTAAAAAACAGAGTTGTGCCCGCACACATATACTATTTTCGGTACAAATATACTAATAAAAGTTGAATTGTGCGGAAGCACAGTCCAATATTTTGCACAAAATCTAATTTTTCCATGATTTTATTTCTTCGTTTGGTAAATTATGACTATTTTTGCGAAGAAAACAAATCAATTAACTAACAATTTAGTAAAACGAATAACAAATTAAACTATTTAAAATGGCTAAAATCGTAACATTAGGCGAAATCATGCTTCGTCTTTCTCCGGAAGGCAATGACCGATTCATTCAGAGTGACTCATTCCGCATCATCCCCGGTGGCGGTGAGGCAAATGTTGCTGTCAGCGTGGCAAATTATGGACATGAAGCATATTTTGTTTCTAAGTTGCCCAACCATGAGATTGGTCAGATTGCCGTCAATGCCCTTCGGCGCTATGGTGTGAACACTCAGTTTGTCGCTCGTGGAGGAGAGCGTGTTGGTCTCTATTACGCTGAGACAGGAGCTTCCATGCGGCCTTCTAAAGTTATTTACGACCGTGCTCATAGTGCCATTGCCGAGGCTGTTCCTTCCGATTTCGATTTCGATGCCATCATGAAAGGCGCCAAATGGTTCCATTGGTCTGGAATTACTCCTGCCATTAGCGACAAGGCCGCAGAGCTGACTAAACTGGCATGTGAAGCCGCAAAGCGTCACGGAGTAACAGTTTCCGTTGATTTGAACTTCCGCAAGAAACTCTGGACTTCGGAAAAAGCCATCTCTGTGATGCGCCCATTGATGCAATATGTTGATGTATGTATTGGTAATGAAGAGGATGCACAACTCTGTCTTGGTTTCAAACCCGATGCCGATGTAGAAGGCGGAAAGACTGATGCTGAGGGATATTATGGCATTTTCCAAGGTATGATGAAGGAGTTTGGTTTCAAATATGTAGTATCTACGCTCCGTGAGTCTTTCTCTGCAACACATAATGGTTGGAAGGCTCTTATTTACGACGGTAAGGAGTTCTACCAAAGTAAGCGTTACGACATTATGCCCATCATTGACCGTGTCGGTGGCGGTGACTCGTTCTCCGGAGGCTTAATTCATGGGTTGCTTACAAAGCCCACCCAAGCGGAGGCCTTGGAATTTGCAGTAGCTGCATCGGCGCTTAAACATACCGTTCCCGGAGACTTCAATCTTGTTTCTGCAGATGAAGTGGAAAGCCTCGCCGGTGGTAATGCTAGCGGTCGTGTGCAGAGATAGGCGCATCTCGTCTCTTTTGTCGAGAAAATAATAAGACATAAAATAGATATCATTTACACACTTCGTATAAATTAAGTATTCAAATAATGGCAAAGTTTAATAAGATGCAGGTCATGCAGGCTATGAAGGAAACCGGTATGGTACCTGTGTTTTTCAATAGTGACCTCGACACCTGTAAAAATGTAATCAAAGCATGTTATGAAGGTGGCGTGCGCGTGTTTGAGTTTACCAATCGTGGTGATTTCGCCCATGAGATTTTCGGGGAGTTGGTGAAATGGGCAACCAAAGAATGCCCGGAGTTGATACTCGGTGCAGGTACGGTGATAGATGCCCCTACAGCAGCATTGTACATTCAGTTGGGAGCCAACTTTATTGTCGGGCCAAACTTTAATCCGGAGATTGCTCCCGTTTGCAATCGCCGCCTTGTTCCTTATTCTCCCGGATGTGGTTCTGTATCGGAAATCAGCAACGCCCAAGCGGCAGGCTGCGATGTTACCAAGGTATTCCCGGCCGGCAATGTAGGTGGCCCTTCATTTGTCAAGAATATCCTTGGACCGTTGCGCTGGAGCAATGTGATGGTGACGGGGGCCGTGTCTCCGGACAAGGACAATCTCACCGAGTGGATCAAGAGCGGAGTACTTTGTGTTGGTATGGGTTCCAAACTTTTCCCTAAGGAGGTGATTGCCGCCCGAAACTGGCAGGCTATTACCGACAAATGTGCAGAGGCTCTCGGATATATCAAAGAGGCCCGTTCGTAAATCAAACGGAATGGGAAATGAACAGTCCTCATCTCTTTTTACAAAAGATAATTAACTAAATATAAAGGTTGTAGGGATCGGTCTGACAGACCATCCCTACATTTTCATTTGAAGACTAAACTTGAAATAACACAGCTGCTACTGAAGGGTGTCCCCCTCTTGGTGACATTCCTTTGGCTCTCGGCTTGTCGTCCTCCCCATCAGATAGAGGTTGACAAGCTGAATGACAAATCTTATGCCTTCCATTATCGGGATTTGGATTCCACCAAGAAGTATGCACTACAGGCATTAGAACTCTCTGATGACTATGGACAAGGCTACGCTGAGGCCTGCAACAACCTTGCTTTCGTTGACATCATGCACATGGATTATGCTGGTGCCTACAAACTTCTTGCAAAAGTGTCTACCCATACCGATGACCAGATAGAACTGTTTGTTGCCGACATTCAGCAGATGAGACTTTGCCAACGTGAATCACGGAACAAGGACTTCTATGATTTCCGGGAGCGTGCAGCACGCCGTCTGAAACGTATAGATGAGGAAGGGGACGACCTCTCCCGCCGGCAGAAACTGAGAATGGTCTATGCACGTTCCGAATTCGGCATCGTAAATTCCACCTATTTATATTATGTCGGATTGGAAAAGCCCTTTATAGAGGCTTTAGAGTCCATCAACCCTGTAGAAGTGGAACAAGATACGGCCCAATATCTCAATTATCTATATTGCATCGGAGCCGGCGGTGCCATTCAAGGTACTCGGGAGGAAGTGGCCCAAACCGAGTTTAACTATTTGCTAAGATGCTATCTTCTTGCTGATGGCTCCAATTATCCATTTTGGAAAGCTAACTCCATGCAAGCCATCAGTGAGCATCTACAATCGGATGTGATTCGCCGGTATCTGATTAAGAACAACCAATCCGCTATCAAATTCATCAATGTTGATCAGATGAATGACAGCCTACTTGCCGGCAATTTGGCCCAACGTTCTCTGGAACTCTTCATGAAATATGGCGATGTGTACCAGACAGCCGGTGCCTACCGCACATTGGCGCAATGCTATTGGTGCATCAATGACTATAAGTCGGCGGCCATCTGCTTGGAGACAGCACTTACCAAAAACAAGGCTATCAATGAAGCTCCCGATTTGGTGGCAAGCATCCGTGAGCAGTTGAGCCTGGTCTATTCAGCTATTGATGACAAGCCCAACAGTGACAGAAACAGAAATCTCTACCTTGATTTGCAAGAGCAGACTCGCCAAGACCGTCAGCTTGAAGCCCGTGCAGCACAGTTGGACAAGAATGCCGCACAACTGAACTGGATGATTATTGCCGTAATCACAATGATCGTCTTTGTCATTGCCCTACTGATTGCCTTTGGCATCATGCGTCGCAGAAATAACAAAAGATTTTCTTATGACAAACTCCTTGACCCGCTGAATGTGTGGAAAGAACATAACGAGCAAGAAGTAAACAGTCTGCTTGAACGCCAAGCTGAGATAGAAGAGAAACAGAATATCATCAAGCAACATATTGATGAGAACAAACGCCGCAATCTTGAACAGCGTGCCAAAGTGCAGTTGGTCAACAGTATTACTCCACTTATAGACCGTATCGTCCATGAAGTGGCAAAACTATCAACCCAACAAGAGACTGCTGTCATCCGCAAAGAGAGGTTTGATTACATCTCGGAAGTGGCAGACAAGATAAGCGAATACAATGATGTGCTTACACATTGGATTCAAATGCGCCAAGGAGCACTCAGCCTGCACATTGAGAGTTTCCCACTGCAACTATTGTTCAATGTTGTCAAGAAAGGGAAGATGAGTTTTCTATTGAAAGGTATCACATTGAAAATAGATGATACGCAGGCTGTCGTGAAGGCAGACAGGACGCTGACACTATTCATGGTAAATACCATTGCCGACAACGCCCGCAAGTTTACGGGGAGTGGGGGAGAAGTACATATTTATGCCCAAGAGACCGATGAGTATGTTGAAATCCGCATAGAAGATACGGGCAAAGGCATGGACAGTGAGCAACTTTCACATATTTTCGATCATACATATACCGGCGGGCATGGTTTCGGACTGCTCAACTGCAAAGGCATCATAGAGAAATACAAAAAAATAAGCACACTATTTAAGGTATGCGAGATTGGTGTTGAGAGCACAAAGGGAAAGGGGAGCAAGTTCTTTTTCCGCTTGCCCAAGGGCCTTGTGCGAGGGCTTAGGCTCTTCCTCGTGATGGTGAGTATGGCAGTCGGCTTGTCATCGGCTATGGCTTCAGGCGAATCCGTCCATCATGGAGTGGAGAATATGCCACAAAGTCTGGTTCTTGCCGGTCGTTATGCCGACAGTGCCTATTTTTCCAACATCAACGGGCGTTACAGACGCACGCTTGAGTTTGCCGATTCAGCACGGAAATATCTCAATGCCTATTACCTTGAAAAACATCCGGAAGGCAAGTTCTTGATGAAAGCATACGCCACGAGTGGGGAACCGGCCGAAATCCGTTGGTTCCACGATGGGCTTGTCACGCGTTACAGCGTCATACTCGACATACGCAACGAATCGGCAGTTGCAGCCTTGGCTCTCCATGAATGGCAATTATACACCTATAACAACAAGGTCTACACACAACTCTTCCGGGAACGGTCAGCAGATGACACACTCGACAACTATGTGCGCACCATGCAAGCCTCAGAGAACTCCAAGATGGTGGCCATCATCTTATTGATAGTCTTGTTGGTGCTCATTTTCCCAGCCTACTACCTCCTCTACTATCGTCATGTCGTTGCCTATAAGCTTGCTGTGGAGCAGGTTAATACCATCAACGCCATCTTGCTCACAGAACAGTCGGATGAAGACAAATTGAAAAACATCCGGCAAATATGGCAGGAAAAGCCGATTTTGAGAGTCAGCCCCCGCCTGCACGATGTGGTAAGGCAAATAGAGAAGGCCTTGGAAAAGAGCGTCGCTTATCATCAAAATCAGGAGGTCAGCATTGAACTTGCTGAGGATGAACTTCATCGCAGCGAATATGAAAATGACAAACTTTATATCAGCAATAGTGTGCTTGACAACTGTCTGTCGGCCTTGAAACACGAAACCATGTATTACCCTTCTCGCATCAGACAACTGATTGACGACAATCCGGAAAATGTGGAGGCTTTGAGCGAACTTGTCGGCTATTACAAATCACTGTACACGATGCTCTCCGAACAGGCTATGCAGCAGGTTGTTGGAAATGTCAAACTTGACAAAGCAATAGTGGAATATCTCTTTGATATGCTAAGAAAAGAATCGGGAGGAAATAAACTTGAGCTTTTAAAATCAGAAAAGGACAGTCTTTACGTTATATATATGGTGAAGATTCCTCATCTTCGCAACGACGAGGAGTATCTTCGCCGATTGTTCACCCCGCTCACAGACAATCTCAACTTCCTGCTATGTAGGCAGATTGTTCGCGAAATCGGCGAGGTTTTCAATATGCGGAGATGCGGCATTCGGGCCTTTAAAGATGAGCATGGCTTGGGTGTCATAGAGATAGTCCTACCCAAAAGTTTAGAAAACGTAATTGGAAAATAGATATGGATAAGTTTAAAGTCATCATAGTGGAAGATGTGCCTTTGGAACTAAAGGGGACAGAGGGAATCTTCAGAAATGAAATTCCTGAGGCTGAGATTATCGGCACGGCAGACTGCGAGCAGGCTTATTGGAAAACTCTTAAGCAACAGCTCCCCGACCTTGTCTTGCTTGATTTAGGATTGGGAGGAAGCACGACCGTCGGCGTGGAAATATGCCGACAGACCAAAGAGATGCATCCGCATGTGAGAGTTCTTATTTTCACCGGAGAAATCCTCAATGAAAAACTTTGGGTGGATGTTCTTGATGCCGGATGCGACGGCATCATCTTGAAAAGTGGAGAACTTCTCACGCGTGGAGATGTCGCCAGTTGTATGAACGGGAAAAAGATGGTTTTCAACCAACCCATCTTGGAAAAGATTGTCGAGCGCTTCAAGCAAAGCATAAACAGGCAGTTGATGCATCAGGAAGCATTAGTCAACTACGAGATTGACGAATACGACGAGCGTTTCTTGCGCCATCTTGCTTTAGGATTCACCAAAGATCAGATTTCTAATTTGCGTGGGATGCCATTCGGTGTAAAAAGTCTTGAGAAACGCCAGAACGAGTTGGTGCAGAAACTTTTCCCGAACGGTAATGGCGGATTGGGGGTGAATGCCACCCGACTGGTGGTCAGAGCACTTGAGTTGCAGATATTGGATATAGACCGGCTTGAAGCAGATGAGGAATAAAGCGGCCACCTATATTGTAATTCTCCTGTCGGCAAGCCAACTCATCTTGATTTTGCTGTCATGGCTCATCACGGCCGCCTACCCCGACAAAACAGTGCATTCACTGCTAAGTAGTGAAGGCATCAGGTGGTATTTCGGTCGTTTTGTCGACAACCTTCAGACCCCCGTCCTTGTTTGGCTCCTACTGTTGGGCATGGCATGGGGAGCATTGGACAAATGTGGCATATTCCATTATCAGCCTTCCCTCTATCGGCATCGGTTGGCCATGCGGCTCGTCATCGCTGAGATAGCCCTGTGTATCGTCGTGATGTTGTTGCTCACGGCTATTCCCCACGCCATTCTCCTTAATGTGACGGGACATCTGTTTCCCGGCAGTTTCAGCGCGAGCATCATACCCGTACTTTCATTCATGGCCGTAGTCGCCGGAGGGAGCTTCGGGTTGTTGAGCGGCCATTACCAAGGCTTCTCCGAACTTGTGGACTCCTTGTCGGAGGGGTTAAGGCATATAGCAGTGCTTTTTGTACTTTATGTGTTGGGCGCACAGTTATATGCATCTCTTCATTTTGTGTTTTAGCCAATCATCATCCCCTTACTCCTCACTTTTTCTTTCCATCCCCTTTCATCATATATGCCCCGCATTCGGTTTGGTTCAGTGCCTTTGCGCCATCTGTGCAGAGGCTGTGCACAAACCGTTCGGCAGCCTTGCACAGAGCGTGCAAAGGCCTCGAACAGAAAGAAGACGCTTCCACTCTTGAGTTGTTTTGTGTAGGCATGGCGGTAAAGTGGAGTAATATTGCTTTTTCAGGTAAACCGGAATACCTTCATACTAAAACTATTGTGATTACCTGTCACGCTTTTCTGAAATGAAATCACAATGTTTTATGTGGATTTGATTCTATTTAGTTTTTTTTAATTATAGCTTTTCTGTATGTGCCAAATTATTAGTATCTTTGTGCGTTTTATGTAACTTAGTGGCTGGATATGAAAGGTAACATTAAGAAAAAAGCAAGAGAAATTCTTGATAGTTATCTTGAATTGCGGAGCCATCGCAAGACACCGGAGCGTTATGCGATTCTGGATGCCGTGTACAGTATGGACGGACACTTCTCTTTAGAAGAGTTGGATGCCCGGCTGGGAAAGGACAACTTCCGCGTGAGCAGAGCCACGCTCTACAATACGATGCGGTTGTTTTTAGAACTTCGTCTTGTGATAAGGCACCGTCTTCAAGATGGCACAAAGTATGAAGCGTGCTATGACAAAGGATGTCATTGTCATCAAGTATGCACCGTTTGTGGGAAAGTGACAGAGATTAGTGCGCCGACAGTCGTAAGGGCTCTTGATACCCTCAAGTTGAAACGATTCCGCAAGGATGAGTTTACACTATATATCTATGGAGTGTGCAGCTCCTGCCAGTCGGCCATAACCCGAAAGCGCAAGCAAGGAAACGCAAACGACGTGGACAAATAAGACCAAAAGAAAGCGAAATCTTAAAAGAAAAACTATATTACAATGAACACTGGTAAAGTTGATGTCCTTTTAGGTCTCCAATGGGGCGATGAAGGCAAAGGAAAGATTGTTGATGTGCTGACACCTAAGTATGATGTCGTGGCTCGGTTTCAAGGCGGTCCTAATGCCGGACATACATTGGAGTTTGAAGGCAAGAAGTATGTACTTCGTTCCATTCCGTCGGGTATCTTCCAAGGGGGCAAGGTCAACATCATAGGCAATGGTGTGGTTTTGGCCCCGGATTTGTTTATGAATGAGGCCAAGGAACTGGAGAAGAGCGGCCATCCACTCAAAGAGCGTCTCCACATATCCCGGAAGGCCCATCTTATCATGCCCACCCACAGAGTGCTCGACCGGGCCTACGAGGCTGCCAAAGGTAAGGATAAAGTGGGCACCACGGGCAAAGGTATCGGCCCGACTTATACAGACAAAATTTCACGTAATGGCTTGAGAGTGGGGGACATTCTTGACCATTTTGAAGAAAAATACGCTGCTCACAAGGCCCGCCACATGCAAATGCTCGCCAATCTCGGATGGACTGATTTTAGCGGTTTTGAGGAGGTGGAAAACACTTGGATGGAGGGTGTCGAATACATGAAACAGTTTCATATTGTCGACAGTGAACACGAAATCAACAACTTGCTGAAGTCCGGCAAGAGCATATTATGTGAAGGAGCGCAAGGTACAATGCTTGATGTAGACTTTGGCAGCTATCCCTTTGTCACATCGTCCAATACAATTTGTGCCGGTGCTTGCACCGGACTGGGCATTGGGCCCAATCGGGTGGGCAACGTGTATGGCATCATGAAAGCCTATTGCACACGTGTCGGCGCAGGACCATTCCCCACAGAGCTCTTTGACGATACGGGCAAAAAAATTCGCGACCTTGGACACGAATATGGTGCCGTGACCGGGAGAGAGCGCCGTTGCGGATGGGTCGATCTCGTTCAGTTGCGCTATTCTGTCATGATCAACGGCGTGACCGAACTGATTATGATGAAGAGCGACGTGCTCGATGATTTTGACACCATCAAGGCATGTGTTGCCTACAGACTCCCCAATGGAGATACGACAATTGAACTCCCGTATGAGCTGGAGGGTGTAGAGCCCATCTATCGGGAATTGCCCGGTTGGAAGGCAGACATGACTGCATTTACTGATGAGGCGCAATTCCCTAAGGCATTTAAAGACTACATCAAGTTCGTTGAAGACTTCCTTGAAACCCCCATCAAGATCATCTCACTCGGGCCGGATCGTGACCAAACGGTAGTCCGCCAATAAAATCATCACGTTATAATAGTATGTGCAATATAATCCTGTGGGGACGCTTGATACAGGCAACCCGCAGGATTGCAGCAATCAATTTGTGCCCTCTGGAAATATCGGAGAGCAAATAAAAAGTTTAATCTCAATCCAAATAAACATAATGGCCAACAAACCAAGTATCCCCAAAGGAACCCGCGACTTTGGTTCCGTGGAGATGGCAAAGCGAAATTATATATTCGACACCATCAAGGAAGTATATGCCCTTTATGGTTTTCAACAAATAGAAACTCCCGCCATGGAGACCTTGCAAACCCTCATGGGGAAATATGGCGAGGAGGGAGACAAACTGTTGTTTAAGGTGCTTAACTCCGGCGATTTCATGAACAAGTTGTCGGACGAAGAGTTGCAGGAGAAAAATTCACTCCACGTGGCAGCCAAGCTATGCGAGAAAGGGCTCCGGTACGACCTGACGGTGCCGTTTGCACGCTATGTGGTCATGCACCGGGATGAACTGCAACTGCCGTTCAAGCGGTTTCAAATCCAACCCGTGTGGCGGGCCGACAGACCGCAAAAGGGGAGGTATCGGGAGTTTTTCCAATGCGATGCCGACATCGTAGGCTCCGACTCTCTGCTCAATGAAGTGGAACTGATGCAGATGGTTGATACGGTTTTTACGAAGTTGGGGATCAACGTACAAATCAAAATCAACAACCGTAAAATCCTTACCGGCATAGCAGAAGTTATCGGGGAAGCTGATAAAATCGTAGACATAACCGTTGCTATAGACAAACTTGACAAAATTGGACTTGAAAATGTAAATCACGAGTTGAAGTCAGCCGGTGTCAGTGGCGAAGCCATCGAAAAACTCCAACCGATTATCTCTTTGAGCGGAAGCAACGGAGATAAGCTCGAAGTTATCAAAACGGTGCTTGGAACATCGGAAATCGGACTAAAGGGAGTGGAAGAGACACGCTTCATTTTAAACACCCTGGAGCTCCTCGGCCTGAGGAATGACATTCAACTGGACTTGACCTTGGCCAGAGGATTGAACTATTATACGGGAGCTATCTTTGAAGTGAAGGCTCTTGATGTGTCAATGGGAAGTATTACCGGTGGAGGAAGATACGATAATCTGACAGGAATCTTCGGTATGCCGGGGCTGAGCGGAGTCGGCATTTCATTCGGTGCCGACCGCATCTATGATGTGTTGAACACACTCGATCTCTACCCCAAAGAGGCGGTCAATTCAACTCAAGTCTTATTCATCAATTTTGGTGAACAGGAAACAGCCTATTGCTTGCCCATCTTGAAACAAGTGCGCGATGCCGGGATACGTGCAGAAATCTATCCTGATAGTGCCAAAATGAAAAAGCAGATGAATTACGCCAATGCCAAGGGGATACCATTCGTCGTTTTGGCGGGGGAAAATGAAATGCAAACAAGGCAAGTGACCCTCAAAAATATGGAGACCGGCGAGCAGCGACAAGTAAGCCCTGCAGAGGCTATAACCTGCATACAAGGCTGACAATCATAATAAACACAGCGCAGGACATGCCATTGGAACAATAGCATGTTGCTGCGCAGTGTTTCATTACAGACAACAACTACTTAAACCTTACGACAATGAAACATTCTACTAAAACTGTTTCCATTTTCCTTTTGACTTGTCTAACCGCCATTGGTCTGACCTCATCCAACCGGAAAGTGACTATTTTTATCATTGGTGATTCTACCGCAGCCGAAAAGTCTTCACCAGCCACAAATCCTGAGCGAGGGTGGGGGATGGTGTTACAAGGATGTTTTACGGAAGACATTTTGGTAGACAATCATGCCGTCAACGGACGTTCTTCGAAAAGTTTTTGGGATGAAGGCCGATGGAAAAAGGTGGTCGACAGAATCGCTCCGGGCGATTATGTGCTTATACAGTTTGGCCATAATGACGAGAAACCGGCTCCCGACAGGCATACGGAGCCGGGCTCCACATTCGATGACAACCTCAGACGGTATGTAAGGGAAACGCGCGAGAAAGGAGGCTTTCCTGTATTGCTGAATGCCGTGGTGCGCCGTAAATTCTATTTGGAGAATGACCACAACGATGATGATGAAAAGTTGCGAAACAAAAGCTATGAAGGGGATGAACTGATAAATAGCGATACGCTGATAGACACACATGGCGAATATCGTCTGGTGCCGGAACGCATTGCCAAGGAAATGAAGGTTGTTTTCATTGATGCCAACCGGATAACCCACGACATAGAACAACGATATGGTGTGGTCGGTTCCCGCAAACTGCATGTTTGGTACAAACCCGGCGAAATCAGTTCGCTGCCCAAGGGCCGACAGGACAACACACATTATAATGTATATGGTGCCCGTATCGTGGCAGACGCTCTTGCTACAGAACTCGCCGCAAAAATTCCGGCTCTCAGAAAATATGTGAGGCATTACGATTATGTAGTATCTAAAGAGGGGAGAGGCAACTATATGGATTTGCAAACGGCCATTGATGATGTACCCTCAAACGGGAAAATCTCTATTCTCATCCTTGATGGGACTTGGAATAAGCCGTATATAGCCAAAGGGAAAAAAGTAAAATTGATAAGATACTCCGGTGTAAGGTTCAAATGAGCCTTGCCGATCTATAGAATCGAATAAATAGGAAAGTCGGTCCTATCTCTGTAATTTATCCAAATGTTTGTTTGGAAATTTGGAAAAAATACACTACCTTTGCATTGTAACTTTTAAGGACAGTGTTTTTAAATAAAAAGATTATGATGAGAGATAGTGAAGGATATCAGCGGCTGATTGAGCATGGGGTTAAACCATCCGTCCAGCGATTGGCCATTATGCAATATCTCATGACGCACTTCAATCACCCGACGGTGGAACAGGTGTATCAAGGGTTGTGCGATAAAATACCAACGTTGAGCCGTACAACCGTTTACAACACGCTGCGTTTATTTTCCGAGCGGGGGGCCGCGACCATGATAACCATTGATGACCATCGAGTGTGCTATGACGGTAATACGAGTCCTCATGTACATTTCTTCTGCAAAGAATGTGGCAAGGTCATTGATTTGTTTGACGAACAGGCTCCTGCATTGGGGGATTCATACAAGATTGATGGTAATATTGTTGAAGAAAAACAATTATATTATAAAGGTGTGTGTGCCGAATGTGCCCAACGGCAGCAGTCGGATAAATCTTTGTTGCAGTAGACTTTAACCGCTCTGTGAAGAGTGGGGCTCTATTTGCTTTGGCAATGGATATGGTTTTTAGACCATTTTTGATATCATTATATTATACAAAACAAAAACATTATGAAGAAAAAGTTTATTTGCACCGTTTGTGGATATATCCACGAAGGAACTGAAGCACCGGAACAGTGTCCTATTTGTAAGGCTCCTGCCAGTAAATTCAAAGTGATGGAAGATGCCGCTTCAGGCGATCTCACATTTGCCACAGTGCATGTGTTGGGACAAGCCTATAAGGATCCTGTTGACGAGGAAGTAATTAAAGGTTTGAAGGATCACTTTAACGGTGAATGCGGAGAGGTTGGTATGTATCTTGCCATGGCTCGTCAGGCCGACCGTGAGGGCTATCCCGAGATAGCCGAGGCCTATAAGCGTTATGCCTATGAAGAGGCCGACCACGCCTCACGCTTTGCAGAGCTGTTGGGGGAAGTGCTCGGTGACACCAAGAGCAATCTGGAAGCTCGCATCGCTGCGGAGAAAGGGGCTTGTGAAGACAAGTTCCGCATTGCAAAGTTGGCCAAGGAACAAGGCTCCGATGCTATCCATGATACTGTACATGAGATGGCCAAGGACGAAGCACGCCATTGTGCAGGCTTTGCCGGACTGTACAAACGCTATTTTGGAAAATAAGAACGATAAAAATGCGAGGGGCCATATTCTTGTGAGTCCCTCGTTTTATTTTGTCCTAATTTCTTGATATCCGACTAAGCGATCTGTCCTGTCATTATTGCCACGATAGTAAACCAACACTTGATATTGATTCTCAGTTTGATAAAAGGAGCCTTCACTTGGCAATGGTGCAAGGGAGCCATCTTTTTTCTGTTGAAGGTACTGATAGGAGTAATAACCTTGCTTGAGCATGACAGAGGCTTCGTATAGATGCTTTTCCTCATTATATACCATTTTATACCTGTCAATGAATTGGTCGTTAGTCCATGTGCCATTAAGATATATGTCACCTTCTATTCGGGGGGAAAACAAAGTAAAATGCACCATGAGATATTCTGAGGTCACATCGTTTTCCCAATTATCGCTATTCCTTATATAAAAAGAGCCATTGGCACTCTCGTCATAGATATAATTTCTGCGCTGTTCATCCGCCCCAACGTAGGCATGATATGTGTGGCCATCCCAACCGATCCGCTCAAGCCCCATGGTCGTGTGACTCACATCAAGCATTTCAAACTTCCTATACTCATTGCCTGCAGGAAATATTAAATTGCGGTTGTGAGACCACCGCAGACCATCTCTCATGACAAATTGCGCCCGTGCATTTATCACTGCATTGTCCCAACGCCCATTCTGCATCACAACCGTCTTAATCTGGCTGTCCGGAGCCGCCACGCTTATATTGTCATAGTTCAGTTGCCAATTTATCTGTTGATAGGCACTATTCATCCCAAGTTCTGTATTTGCAGTTGCTTCCATTGTGACGGTTGTCTCCCGCTCGACAACCATAAAGCATGCTTGAAACATGAGCTCATTATCGTTGTTCTCGTCATAAACGCTCAGCCGATAGTTGCCGCTCATCTTTATCCTGCATCGCTCATTGGGTATTTTCAGTCGGTAATGAGTGTATAAGACATTAGTATTAACAGATTCTGCCATGTCGTCTATCGTTTGAGCATCGGTAAAGCCTTCAAGGTAATCGCTCAGGAAGATCCCCTGAGAGACAGACCAATCGGCTTCGCAATGTTCTATTTTATATACATAACGGTGATATTCGTGCGTGAGATCATCAAAAGAGATATTTAACGGTTGATTGCTGTACAAATCGACAACAGGAGGGGACAACCAGTTTTGGCCTGCCACAACTTGCAATGTCGCAATGCGTGGGCTAAATATTTCATTCTTTTGGGCACTTACAGGTGCAGTAAAGAGTATAATAAGAAGCGAATACAGATATTTCATTTTGATGGATTTAGTCTGTTTATATTGCAAAAATAAATAAAAAATCTAAGATTTTGATTCTGACAAGCTAAAAATATGAAGACAACTCCTTTGTATTGATATTTTCAATCAGATAATTATCTGATTCCGATAACAGGATGTAATCGAGCCGGGTAAATTCGACTTAAATTAACGTGAGTTCGACGAATTTAGAACAAAGCGAGAGCTGTGTGTCAATAGTCCTTTGTACATTGACACACGGCTTCTTTGGGAACAAGCAATATGCAACAATGGCTCCCAGTAAATTGACGATGAAATTATCAAAGCACCTATGTCCGGAATGCTCTACTTGCGCAATGTTCTTAAGCTCATCATTCACGGTTTCTATAATGGCTCTTTTTCTGAGTAAGTGTTTGTCAGAAACGCTCATTAAAGCTCCTTTCATATTACTTTTCAACTTGGTGATAAGTTGTATTCCATCAACGAACTGTTTTTGGAAGATGTTCTTGCCGATGTAGTCCTTGTCACCGACCAGCTTCCCATATATGAAATCTACAAACGCTTTGTATTCCAAAGGCTTACGGTCATCAACATCTCCTGGTGTTATCATTAAATTGAGAAGTTCGCCTTTTCATAGCAAATAAAACGAAGTAAGTAATTCTATATGAGCTACTTACTTTAAATTATAGGTGTTTTGTTAATGGTTGTTTTGCAAAGTTATTTGCCGATGCAAAAGTATTTGAAAATGTTGGCGAGGACTTCGTTAGGGGTGATTTGCCCACCTGTAATTTCGGACAATTGGTCGAGGCAGATGTGAAGTTCTTCGCTGACGAGATCGCCACTAAGATTAGCATGAAGGGCATCTTGCACACGGATAATATCTTGTTTGGCATGGAGAAGGGCATCGTAATGACGTGCATTGGTGACGATAATGTCGTTTTCTGAGATATTTGGAATATTGGAAGCTTTGTAGATAGCTGCCTCAAGATTAGATATATTGAAGCCTTGTTTGGCTGATATGAAAACCTCATCATATATCCACTCAAGTTGAGTGGGAGAGGGATAAAGAATGGGAGACTCTGATGCGTTATCAGAATCTGACCTCTCTTTGGAATAAAGTTGTGTTTTCTTAGAGTAAGATAGTGCTTCTTTTTTCTCTTTGATGCAATGCGATCTTTCTTGAAAACCATGTAGACCTTCTTGAGGGTAAGAAGGAGAATGTGTCCGGGCAATATCCACTTTATTATGCACAAGTATTACGTTTTTCCCGATACATTTGCTCTTCATATCTTCTTGTTCCAAAGCGGAGGGAGAAGTGTCAATCATCCAGACAACAACGGTAGCCTGATCTATTTTTTGATATGTCCTGTCAATGCCTATCCGTTCAACTTCATCTTCTGTCTTCCGTATGCCGGCCGTGTCGATAAAGCGGAAAGCGACACCATTGATCAGGGTGGTGTCTTCTATAGTGTCACGGGTTGTACCATGAATGTCAGACACGATGGCACGCTCTTCGTGAAGAAGTCGGTTGAGAAGGGTTGATTTTCCGACATTAGTCTTGCCGACAATGGCAACGGGAATACCATTCTTGAGAGCATTTCCCGTTTCAAAACTTTGTATTAAAGATGTAATCTTCTCGTCAATCTGACAAGCTAACTCCAAAAGTTGCTTCCTATCTGCAAATTCCAGTTCTTCGTGGTCTGAAAAATCGAGTTCAAGCTCAAGCAAAGATGTCATTTTCAGAAGTCGGTCGCGTAATAATATAAGTTCGTTTGAAAAATGCCCTTTCAATTGACTGATTGCCATTTTATGGGTTGCACGGTTTGTTGATGCTATCAAATCTGCAACGGCTTCTGCTTGTGAGAGATCCATTTTCCCATTTAGATAGGCTCGTTGGGTGTATTCTCCCGGTTCTGCTTGTCTGCACCCATTTTGGATTAACAGGTGAAGTACTTCTTGTAAGATGTATTGTGAGCCATGGCAAGCAAATTCAACAGCATCTTCTCCTGTATAGCTAAAAGGGGCCCGATAGACGCTTGCCATTACATCATCAATAGTTTCACGGTTGTGATTGACGATCTCTCCATAGTGGAGCGTGTTTCCCTTAGCATTTGCCAGTTTCCGTCCACTTTTTGCCTTGAATATGTGGTCTGCAATTTTGATGGCTTCGGATCCGCTGACCCTGACAACACCAATTGCCCCTCCCGCCGGAGTGGCGAGAGCGCAAATGGTATTGGTTGTCAAATTATTCGGCATTCTCTTTTTATGCGAAATTACAACGGTCCGGATTAAATTCTATCCAGGACTTTAACGATAAGCTGATCTATCGTATTTTTATATCCTGTATTCGCCTCCTTGACACGGCGATTAGCGATGACCAGACAACATGTAAGAGCCTTATGACCCATGAGTTTTGAAAGACCGGCAACGGCACTACTCTCCATCTCAAAATTGGTGATGTGCAGGCCATCGTAAGTAAAGTTCTCCACTTTTTCATTTTGTTTCGGATCGGCCAATGGAATGCGGAGTTCGCGTCCTTGCGGTCCAAAGAAACCACCACAGGCTATTGTCACGCCCCGCACCATATCATCCTGAGCTATGCGATCGAGCAGTTCCTTATCGGCATCAACCGTATAGGGATCACACAGTTGCGGGTTCCAGTTCATGTGTGCCTTGAAAGCTTTTTCAAACTCCAGATCACAAACCTCATTACGCCCGGCGTAGAAGTTGAGCAGTCCGTCAAAACCGATACTCTTTTGGCTGGCAACAAACGTTCCGGTAGGAGTGTACATTTGAAGTCCACCACATGTACCGATGCGGACAAAAGTCAATTGGCGGAACTCCGGCTTCTCCGTACGTGTAGCGAAATCGATGTTGGCCAAAGCATCCATTTCGTTAACGACAATGTCTATGTTGTCGCATCCGATGCCGGTGGACTGGACGGTAATGCGTTTCCCCTTGTATCGGCCGGTCACGGTGCGGAACTCCCGATTTTCGACCTCTTCTTCAATATCTGTGAAGTGCGATGCCACCAATGACACCCGCCCGGGATCACCTACAAGAATAATCTTATCGGCAAGGTGTTCCGGCTTGAGGTGAAGGTGGAAAATGCTCCCGTCACCATTGATAATCAATTCAGATTCGGCAAAATACTTGTTCATGCGTTTTTAGATTTTAGTTATTAAAATTTTCTTCCATTCTTCTCGTGAATTACAAAGGTAAGAAAAAAAAACGAGACAAGGAAACATTTGGCGTTTTTTTATTTTAAGAACGCGATGACACCCTTTTCTGAAGGCCTAATTCGCCTTTTTCAGAGAAAGTAAGATATGGCAAACAGAGGCTGTCAATGAAAGCCTTTCTGTTTGCCATTATTTGTCATATCATGTTATGCAAATGCCATAAAAGTATTAAACGTTTGCAGATAGGATATGGAAAACTGTAACTACGGTTATTGAAGCCCTACGAAAGGAGCTGTCCTGCCATGTTGGCTGCCGCCCGCCGTCCGTCGCCCATGGCAAGAATCACGGTGGCCCCACCGCGCACGATGTCACCACCGGCGTAAATCTCCGGTCGCGAACTGCGCATCTGTTCGTCTACGACTATCGTGTTTTTGCGACCAAGTTCGAGTCCTTCTATGGATTTGGGAACAAGTGGATTGGGACTTACGCCGACTGCCACCACCACCTGATCACATTCCAACTTGACGGTTTCACCCGTTGTCTCCGGCCTACGACGACCGGAGGAGTCGGGCTCTCCCAAGGCCATGACATCAAGAATAACTCCATTAACGCGCCCGGCCTCATCGGCCGTGTATTCTTTGGGATTATGGAGTGTGAGGAAACGTATACCTTCTTCCTTGGCATGTTTCACCTCCTCAAGGCGTGCCGGCATTTCTTTTTCAGAGCGACGATAGACGAGCGTTACATCTGCCCCAAGGCGTTTGGCCGTGCGACAAGAGTCCATCGCTGTGTTGCCGCCCCCCACAACAATCACTTTTTTGCCAATATTGATGGGCGTATCCGTTTCGGGATTGGCAGCATCCATGAGATTGACACGTGTGAGATATTCGTTGGACGACATGACATTGATGAAGTTCTCTCCGGGAATGCCCATAAAATTGGGCAGTCCGGCACCGGAGCCCACAAAGATTCCCTTAAATCCTTTGCTTTGCAATTCGGCAATAGAAATGGTTTTGCCGATAATGACATCGGTCTGGAAATGGACTCCCATCTTTCGCAGATTATCAATTTCGACATCGACGATCTTGTTGGGGAGTCGAAATTCCGGAATGCCATATTTCAAGACACCCCCTATCTCGTGGAGAGCCTCAAACACATAAACGTCAAAACCGCGCTTGACCATGTCACCGGCAAAGCTCAAACCGGCCGGCCCTGAACCGACAACAGCCACCTTGATGCCATTGGCCGGGGCCACATCGGGTAAGGCCATGCAGCCACTTTCCCGCTCATAGTCGGCCGCAAAACGTTCAAGATAACCTATGGCCACGGCCGGTTCGTTCATCTTCAGATGGATGCACCTGCTCTCGCACTGCTTCTCTTGAGGGCAAACGCGCCCACATACGGCGGGTAGAGCAGAAGTTTCTTTCAGCACCTTGGCTGCATGGAGGATTTCCCCACGCTCGATATTTTTGATAAACGAAGGAATGTTTATGTTGACCGGACAGCCTTCGACACATGAGGGTTTGGCACAATCCAAACAACGCTTGGCTTCTCTCATGGCCAACTCTTTAGTTAGGCCCTTGTTCACCTCTTCCAGACGGGTCTTGGCGCGATAGACCGGATCCAGTTCCGGCATTGTGACGCGCTCAATGGCAGTACGCTCTTTAGGCTTCATGCTCTTTCGTAAGGCGACACGCCATGCCGCATTTCGGTCGGTGAGTGACTGTCCGTCACTCTCTGCCTCCGTAGAGTGGGGGCTGCCGACAGTTGCATTAGCGTCGCTGTGGAGCATGTCGCCGGCTTGGCCGGCCTGTCGGGCAAGTTCCGGATGATAGTGCTCCAACTCTTCTTGCTCCACACGCTTGAATGTGCCCATGCGACTAAACATCTCATCCCAGTCAACAAGGTCACCGTTAAATTCCGGCCCGTCAATGCACACAAACTTGGTCTTGCCGCCTATCGTCAGGCGGCAGGCACCGCACATCCCCGTACCGTCAACCATAATCGTGTTGAGGGACACATCGTTGGGGATACCATATTTTTTGGCCATGAGCGAGCAGAACTTCATCATGATGGGTGGACCGATGGCCAATACCTTGTCTACGTGCTCTTCATTGAAGATCTTTTCCATGCCCACAGTAATGACACCCTTTTCGCCGTATGAGCCGTCATCGGTCATAATGACCACCTTGTCAGAATATTTCTCCACCTCATCAACCATGATGACCAGGTCTTTTGTCCTGCCGGCCAATACCGATACCACTCTGTTTCCGGCCTGTTTGAATGCCGTCAGTATGGGAAGAATGGCGGCAATACCGATTCCGCCTCCTGCACAGAGCACCGTACCGTAATTCTCTATGTGCGACGGCGTACCGAGGGGGCCCACGATGTCTTGCACCTCATCTCCCACATTGAGTCGGCAGAGCTTGAGGGATGACAGGCCGACGGTCTGGATGACGAGTGTCAGTGTGCCTCGCTGCGCGTCAGACTTGGCTATGGTATAAGGAACCCGCTCACTCTTTTTGTCTACACGGACGATGATGAAATTGCCGGGCTTGCAGCTCTTGGCTATCAACGGTGCTTCAACCTCGATGCAATAGACCTTTTCGGAAAACTGCTCTTTTCGGATAATCTTGTTCATAATGTTTTTCGGGTTGTGAAGATTATTAAAAAGATTCCTAAGAGAATGCCAAACTGCGTGTCTGCCACACGTGACGAAAAAGTAGCAGAGTGAGGCTAAAAGCCCTCCATTCTCTTAGGAACCCCTCTTATGTTAGTTTATGAAACTTGGCGTGAGAACTGCTTAGAAATTCTTGTCGTCGAGCATTTCAAAACCGCAGTAGGGAACCAACACCTTCGGCACACGGATGCCTTCGGGCATCTGGTTGTTCTCAATGATAGTGGCCACAATGCGCGGTAGGGCGAGTGCCGAACCGTTCAGGGTGTGACAAAGTTCTATCTTCTTGTCGTCGGAGTGGCGGTAGCGGCACTTCAGACGATTGGCCTGATAGCTTTCAAAATTGGAGACGGAAGAAACTTCCAACCAACGCTGCTGTGCCGCACTCCATGTCTCGAAGTCGTAGCAAATGGCAGAGGTAAAGCTCATGTCGCCACCGCACAGGCGAAGGATGTGGTAGGGTAGTTCCAACTTCTGCAACAGACCTTCTACGTGATTGAGCATTTCGTTGAGACTATCATAAGAATGTTCAGGAGTGTCGATGCGCACTATCTCCACTTTGTCAAATTGGTGCAGACGGTTGAGTCCGCGCACATCCTTACCGTAACTTCCGGCTTCGCGGCGGAAGCAGGCCGAATAGGCACAACGCTTGATGGGAAGTTCTTTCTCGTCGAGTATCTCGTCGCGGAAAATGTTGGTTACCGGCACCTCGGCAGTCGGTATGAGGTAGAGATCGTCCAAGTTGGCATGATACATTTGGCCTTCCTTATCGGGCAACTGTCCTGTGCCATAGCCCGAAGCTTGATTGACGACAAACGGGGGCTGTACCTCCAGATAGCCTGCTTTGCGGGCTTCTTCAAGGAAAAAAGCTTCAAGGGCACGTTGGAAACGGGCCATCTTGCCAAGATAAACGGGGAATCCGGCTCCCGTGATTTTCACGCCCAAGTCGAAATCCACAAGATTGTATTTCTTCAGAAGATCCCAATGGCAGAGTGCATCGGCAGGCAATTCTGGTTTCTCTCCGCCCTCTTTCACGACAACGTTGTCGCACGCATCCTTACCCTCGGGCACGTCCTCATGGGGAATATTGGGGATGGCGCAGAGCTGTTCCACCAGTTCTTTTTCCGCTTTTTCCTGTTCTTCTTTCAGCTCATTTGAAGTGGTTTTCAATTCAGCCACCTTCATTTTGACAGCTTCTGCCTCCTCATTTTTTCCGCTTTTCATCAAGGCACCGATTTGCTTTGACAATCTGTTGGCCTCTTGCTTGTTGAGGTCAAACTTCTGTTGGGCATCCCGACGCCGGGTGTCGATGGCCAAGACCTTTTCAATAGCTTCACGGGCTCCATCAAAGTGCTTTTTCTCAAGCCCTTTGATAACACGCTCGGTTTCCTCACTGATGAGTTTAAGTGTAAGCATAGCTTGTTAATATTTTTAATTACGTAATCTTTTTCTTGCTTGCAAAGATACAGTTTTTTTTGGAGAAAAATATCAAGGAGACGGTTAAATGCATGTGCGGCTGTTAAAAACAAGCCGGCATGGGGCTGTTTGCTTTATTCTGTCAACTTTATTTGCCGGAAAATAGCAGGATGAATCGTATATAGCGAAACTTATCTAAGTTTTAAAAATAGTTTACATACTTTCCCTCTGTGGAAGAATGCCCATGTGTGCTGACCGGATGTGGAAACTCGGATTTATGCAACTTCACGGTCACGGGGCCTTAACGGCAAAGTAAAAGGGCCACACTTGACACGCAATTTGGGCTTAGTCAAAAGCTCACTGTAGCTGGATTACCGTGCTGTTTGGCCCGAATGGAGCCTCCAAACGGTCGTATAAAGAAAAAGGGAAGCACTTATATGCTTCCCTTGCCGGTGCAAAGTTACAATAAAATGTCACCAAATGCAAACGTGTGCGGAATTGTATTGACAAAATCACTTAGGGAAGGAAGAGGATGAGGCTGAATCGCTACCATCAGGGCAAACCTGTCACTTCAGTACAGGGCAATAGGGGAGAGACCGGCCTCCCGGCAGCAAGAACTTTTGAACTGGTGTTCTCATAAACGCAGAAATGCCAACTCCCGGGTGGGAATTGGCATTCTATGTTTGTTTGGAATAGTGTTTTGCTTTTAGGCCTCGACTTTCTTGGTCTTCTCGGCGTAAACCTCAGGAGAGAGCACCGAGACTGTACTCTTGTCGCGACGTCCCTTGTGGAAGTACACAACACCGTCGGTTAATGCATAGAGTGTGTCGTCTTTGCCTTGAGCTACGTTCTCGCCGGGGAAATGCTTGTTACCACGCTGACGCACGATGATGTTGCCGGCGATGATCTTCTGACCACCCCAAATCTTAACACCAAGCCGCTGTGAAGCTGATTCACGGCCGTTCTTAGAACTACCTACACCTTTCTTATGTGCCATTTCTTGTTCCTCCTAACGTTAAGCGATTACTGATTTAACTTCAACCTCTGTGAACTGCTGGCGGTGGCCATTGCGTTTCCGATAGCCCTTGCGGCGCTTCATCTTGAAGACAATGATCTTGTCTCCCTTCACGAGCGGGTTCACAACTTCTACTACTACCTTTGCACCATTTACAGTAGGCGCGCCGACTGTGACCGTGCCGTCGTTGTCAACGAGAAGCACCTTGTCAAATTCAACAGTCTTACCGGTTTCCACATCTTTGATGTGGTTGATGAAGAGCTTCTTGCCCTGCTCTACCTTGAACTGCTGACCGTTAATTTCTACAATTGCGTACATTATTTATATAATATAAACGGGTTTCTCCGCAAGGCGACAGGCATCATGCCCATACTTTCCCAAGCCTCCACGGACTAAATCGCGCGCAAAGTTACTAATTTTTGCGGATAGAAGCGAGAGAACCGCGCAAGTATGACTGATATTTTAAGAAGTATTAACCCTTTAGGCGGTCAAGTGGAGGAATGGAGTCTCTCTATAGGCCTGCTCTCTTATCTGAGATCAATGACCTCGGCATGGGGGAAATCTTTCGAACGGAACACAAAGGTTGCATCCGACTGGTTCTTGGCCTTGAAATTGGAAATGTTGATAGTAGTCCAGTTAGTGCCATTCCTCATCTTCACAAGCGAGGGCACATGGATCGTGCGGTTTATGGTGATATACAGCTCTTGAACCGTGCGATTTTTGTTTTGCGCCGACAGATGCACCACATGGTTGGAGCCGGTGGTGGTAAGCGTGGCATCATATCCGGTCTTGTAGATGTTGATGAAGCTATACGGATTCATGGCCATTTGCTGTGCCTGCGTGGGATGTGTGACATTCACCTCATTTGTTTTTCGCAAATAGCTCCATTGCGTTTTGCCGTCGTACCAGACGATGGCCTCTGAGGTGTTGGCTTGGAATTTATTGCCTTTAATGGCCAATGTGCCGCTGATTGTCCCATATTGGGGGCCTGTCAATTTGAAGTTTGCCTGCGCACCTCCCTTGCGGCCTATGACTGCTGCGGTCTTGTCAAGTACCTGCCGGGCTGTCTGTCCTTGGGAGCAGAGGCTTACGACGATGGCCAGTGCCATCAAAACAATCTTCTTTTTCATATTTGCGTATGTTTTGTTTCTACTCTGTTTGAAAGTGTCGCTAGCTAAATGCCAATATCTCAAACGGAGTTATGCGTTACCTCTTAATTGAGCAATGATAGCGTTGAGTTGGTTTTCATCTTGCACCAAGACATCGCGTGGTTTGCTACCTTGGGCTATACCCACTATTCCCGCACTCTCAAGCTGATCCATCAAACGCCCGGCACGGTTATATCCGATGGAGAATCTGCGCTGTATCATGCTTGTAGAACCCTGCTGGGTCAAGACAATGGCATGGGCTGCTTCTTCAAAATAGGGGTCAAGACTACGGGCATCAACACCGCTGCCACCAATGGCTCCTCCATCTCCCTCTTGCGGTTCGGGCAAAAGCAGGGGCTCTACGGGGCCGGGCTGGTCGGAGATATATTCATTGATGCGTTCCACTTCGGGCGTGTCCACAAAGGCACATTGCACACGAACGGGTTCATTGCCATTGAGATAGAGCATGTCTCCCCGTCCAATCAGCTGTTGGGCACCGGTGCGGTCGAGAATGGTCTTTGAGTCAATACCGGCACTCACCTTGAACGCAATGCGTCCCGGGAAGTTGGCTTTGATGTTACCGGTGATGATGCTGGTCGTGGGGCGCTGGGTGGCAATGACCATGTGGATGCCCACGGCACGTGCCAACTGGGCAATGCGCGCGATGGGCAGTTCAATCTCTTTGCCCGCGGTCATTATCAAGTCTCCGAACTCGTCGATGATGACCACGATATAAGGCATGAAGTCATGTCCTTTGGTGAGGTCGAGTTTATGGTTGACGAATTTTTGATTGTATTCCTTGATATTTCTTGTTCCGGCCTGTTTAAGCAAGTCGTAGCGATGATCCATCAACGCGCATAGCGAGTTGAGGGTGCGCACCACTTTGGTCACATCCGTTATGATGGGCTCGTCCTCGTCGTCGACTACTGCCATGAAATGGTCGGCGATGGGAGAGTAGATGGAGAATTCTACCTTTTTGGGGTCGATGAGCACGAATTTGAGTTCGTTTGGATGCTTCTTGTAGAGCAGCGATGTGATGATGGCATTCAGGCCGACAGACTTACCTTGACCGGTGGCACCAGCTACGAGCAAATGGGGAATCTTGGCCAAGTCTGCCATAAACACCTCGTTAGTGATGGTCTTACCCAAAGCCACGGGCAGTTCCATTTTCGTGTCTTGAAACTTGCGCGAGTTAAGGATACTCTCCATCGACACGATATTCGGTTTGGCATTGGGCACTTCGATACCGATAGTGCCTTTGCCGGGGATGGGGGCAATGATGCGGATACCGAGTGCGGCAAGGCTCAAGGCTATGTCGTCTTCCAGATTTTTGATTCTGGATATGCGCACACCCTCTGCGGGTTGGATTTCATAGAGGGTGATCGTCGGTCCGACGGTCGCGCGTATAGTCTTGATCTGCACACCGAAATTGCCCAACACCTCGATAATGCGGTTTTTGTTGGCTATCTGCTCTTGCTCGTCAATATACGGTTTGTCATCGTTATCATACTTTTTCAACAAGTCGAGCGAAGGAAACTTGTATCTTGTAAAAGGTTCACGCGGATTGATAGGAGCGTCGAGGGCATTGAAATTGTCCAATATGACTCCCTTGGCTTTCTCGTTCTCTTGGGTAGGGGTAATTTTGATACCGATATCGTCATTTCTCTCCGGGTTTGCTTCAGGGTTTCCCAAGTTGGTATCTGCAACCGCATTTTCGGGCGAAATGTCATTTCCAGCCATCGATACATTTGGTGTACCTACATCGGTCAAATCTATTTCTACGGGTGCTTCCTCTTCATGAAGGGGATAAAGTTTCTCTTCCTGTTCATCTTGGACGGTGGTTTCACTTTCATCTATCGAGTCGCCTCCGGATGTCTTTTGATGATTGGTGATTGTAAACTTCACTTTACTTGAGATATACCCTATCGGATTGAGGGCCTTACGAATAACGGTGATGGTCTCGGCACTCAAATAAGTGAGGAAGGCAATGGCTACGACCATCAAAAAGGCAGTCAGTCCCGGAGGGCCGACAATATTTTCCAGTTGCTGGACACAGAAAAGACCATGTTTGCCACCGGGGTTGAATACAAGACCTCCAAAAATGGGAGTCAGGAATTTGGCAGATGTCACGGAACACCACACCATGACCAAGGCCATGCCGAAAAACCATTTCCAAAGATTGACCTTATATGCCTGCATGAGTTGCAGTGACACCATAAAAATGAATGCCGGAATGAGGAAAGCCGATAGGCCGAAATTGACGGTAATCAGTTTATATGATAGAATTGCTCCAATGGAGCCACAATAGTTTTCAAACTCGTGATTCGGGTTCAGCCATTCTCCCGGTCTGAGATTCTCTAAAAGACTTTGATCTGCTTGTCCCGTTGAAAAATAAGAGACCAAGGCTATTGTAACATAAATCGCAAACAGAAAGAGTACAATACCGAGAAAGAAATCTGCTTTTTCGTTACTGAATATATTTTTGAAGCCGACCGCTTCGCCAAGGCTCTTGGGTTTACGTTCAGTTTTTTTTCTAACCATTTAAACCTATATTTATAATTTTCATTGCAAAAATAGAGGAAAAAACCGAAACATGCGCATTTTTCCATGACTTTTTTCTAATTTTGCAGATTGTTACAACTGCATCATGAAGAAAAGAATCTATAACAAGGTTGACAAGAATTCCATCCAGTCGATGCCTCGTGCTGTGTTTCCCGGACGGATTGTCACGATTATATCTCCCGATGACACCAAGAAGGCTGTCGACTATCTGTTGTCGAGCGACATCTTGGGATTTGACACAGAGACCAAGCCCGTGTTCAGGCGGGGGCAGCACTCCAAGGTGGCGCTGCTGCAAGTGGCCAACAGAGACGCTTGCATCCTGTTCCGATTGAACTATACAGGCATGACTTCCGACATCATTCGTCTGTTGGAGGACAGGACGGTCAAGAAGATAGGACTGTCATGGCATGATGACATACTGAGCCTTCAGCGTAGAAAGCCCTTTCAAGTAGGAAGTTTCATAGACTTGCAGGACATTGTGGGCGATTTGGGGATTGAAGACCGGAGCCTGCAAAAGCTCTATGCCAACTTGTTCCAAGAGAAGATAAGCAAGAACCAGCGATTGACAAACTGGGAGGCGGATGTGCTGAAAGATTCGCAAAAGCAATATGCGGCAACCGATGCGTGGACCTGCATCAAGCTCTATGAAGAGATTGAACGGTTGAAAAGAACGGGAGATTATGAACTTATCAAAGTCGACAAACCAATTGTACCCGTGATAGAGGAACAATGAGGCAAGGAGACCATATCAAACGAACAAATTGATTTATGTACAAAAACGTATATCTTAAGCGAGGCAAGGAGGAAAGTCTCAAGCGTTTTCACCCGTGGATATTTTCGGGAGCCATCCACCATGCAGATGAGGGAATAGAAGAAGGCGAAATTGTAAGAGTTATCACTGCCGACGGAGAGTTTATCGCCGTTGGCCATTACCAGATAGGCTCTATCGCCGTAAGGGTATTGAGTTTTCACGATGAGTGTATCGACATTTCCTTTTGGTGTGCTTCCCTTGAGTCTGCCTTGCAAATGCGCATTGCTGTAGGAATCGCTGACAGTCCGCAAAACAACACCTATCGCCTTGTGCATGGCGAGGGGGACAACCTTCCGGGACTGGTTATTGATTGCTATGGTGACACAGCCGTCATGCAGGCCCATAGTGTGGGTATGCATGTGTCAAGAATGGATATTTGCGAAGCGCTTGTTCAGGTGATGGGCAATCGTATCAAGAATGTCTATTATAAGAGTGAAACCACGCTCCCTTTCAAGGCGGATTTAGGGCAGGAAAACGGTTTTATTTACGGCAACACCAATGAGAATACGGCCGTTGAGAATGGATTGAGATTTTATGTGGATTGGCTGAAAGGCCAAAAGACAGGATTCTTTGTCGACCAACGGGAAAATCGCACTTTATTAGAGCATTACTCTAAGGGTAAACGAGTGTTGAACATGTTCTGTTATACCGGTGGTTTCTCCGTCTATGCCATGCGGGGGGAGGCTGAGTTGGTACACTCTGTAGACAGCTCGGCGAAGGCCATAGAATTGACCAAGAAAAATGTTGAGTTGAACTTCCCCGGCGACATGCGTCATGAGGCTTTTTGCGAGGATGCCTTCAAGTATCTCGACGCCAATGACGCCAAATACGATCTCATTGTTCTCGACCCGCCGGCTTTTGCCAAACACCGTGGGGCTTTGCACAACGCCCTGAAAGGATATACCCGCCTGAATGTGAAAGGATTGCAGCGCATAAAGAAAGGGGGGATTCTATTCACCTTCAGTTGCTCTCAGGTGGTGACAAAAGACCATTTCCGCAATGCGGTATTTACTGCTGCCGCACAAGCAGGACGCAGGGTTCGCATCCTTCATCAGTTGCACCAGCCGGCAGATCATCCGATCAATATTTATCATCCGGAAGGTGAATACCTTAAAGGCCTCGTTCTCTATGTGGAGTAGGGGACTTCGGCGGTGAGTAATCCCGTTTCTTGATTTTCACATAAAAAACAAACTAATCATTCAATATCGTATATGAAGTTTATAGGAATTATCCCGGCGCGATATGCCAGTACCCGTTTTCCGGGCAAACCTTTAGCCATGCTTGGGGGCAAATCAGTTATACAACGCGTGTATGAACAGGTGAAAGATGTGTTGGATGATGTGTATGTAGCCACTGATGACAGGCGGATATTTGATATGGTGCTTAGCTTTGAAGGCAAGGTGGTAATGACAAGCAGCAGCCATCAAAGTGGTACAGACCGCATAGCGGAAGCCATTGAAAAGATAGGAGGTGACTGGGATGTCATAGTCAACGTGCAAGGTGACGAACCATTTATCCAACGGGAACAAGTGGAAGCAGTTTGCCGCTGCTTTGAGGATGAATCGACACAGATAGCCACCTTGGGCAAGCCTTTTGCAACCATGGAAGCCGTACGAAATGTGAATAGCCCCAAAATCGTCGTTGACAACCAAGGTTTTGCCATGTATTTTTCCCGGAGTGTTATTCCTTTTGTTCGCAATGTGGAGGAGAATGAATGGATAGAGAGATTTCCTTTCTTAAAGCACATTGGTGTCTATGCCTATCGTAAAGAAGTGTTGAAGAATATCACCAAACTCCCTCAAAGTAGTCTTGAAAAGGCAGAAAGCCTGGAGCAGTTACGTTGGTTGCAAAATGGTTATAAAATTAAGGTGGGGCTGACCGACATCGAAACCGTAGGGATTGACACCCCGGAAGATCTGAAGCGTGCAGAACAACTGATATGATGTTAATAGATAAGGTAAAAGGATATATCCACTCGCATCAATTATTGCAAAGTGGTGAAACTTACATTGTAGCCTTATCGGGGGGTGCTGATAGTGTAGCATTACTCTTGATTCTCAAAGAATTGGGCTATTCTGTCGAAGCTGCACACTGTAATTTTAATCTCCGCGGTGAAGAGTCGAAAAGGGATGAAGACTTTTGTGTGTCTTTGTGTGCAAGTAGGGGGATAAAACTCCACCGTGCTCATTTTGATACGTTCGAATATGCGCATCTGCATAAAGTCAGCATCGAGATGGCCGCACGTAATCTGCGTTATCACTATTTCGACCAACTTAGATTGGCGATAGGGGCAAAGGGTATTTGCGTAGCACATCATCTAAACGACAATGTGGAGACATTGCTTCTAAATCTCATTAGAGGAACAGGTATTCAAGGACTTACAGGGATGGCTTCAAGGAATGGTTTTGTGTTGAGGCCGCTTCTGGATGTGCGACACGAAGAAATAAGAGAATACTTGCATTCTATAAATCAGGCTTTTGTCATTGATAGCACCAATCTGGAAGATGATGTGCTGCGGAATAAAATCAGGCTAAACGTTATCCCCATGCTTGAAGGTCTGAATCCGGCCGTTGTAGATAATATAGCCAAAACCATTCACAATCTTGTTGATGCCAAGGTGGTTTTAGACGATGTTACCAAACAATTTATGTCACATGGAGTTGCTGTCATGGATTCATATTTCTCTTGTCCGTCTAATGATGTGAACACCAACACCTTGTCTGACAACCAATATTTATCCATTGACATTCTCAAGTTGCTGGCATCACCTTCTGCAAGATTTCTTTTATATGAATTGATTAAAGGGTATCACTTTAATTCCTCACAGATTGATGATATCGTAAGCAAATTAAAGATTCGCGACAGTGAAGGAGACTTCTGTAGTCGCACTTGGTTCTCTAACGAATATGAAGCAATCATTGACCGTCAGCAACTTATCATAATCAAGAAGTCCAAGGAAAAATTTCGGGAAATGAGCATTCCCGAACCGGGTGTCTACATTTTGCCTACAGGCCAGAAACTCAATGTGGAACCCATCCCCATAAAATCATTTAAACTGGAGAAAGATAAAAGTGTTGCATGTTTGGATGCAGAAAAGGCTGCATTCCCCTTGAAAATAAGAGCCATCCAAAACGGTGATAGATTTATCCCTTTCGGGATGTCCGGCACAAAATTAGTGAGCGATTATCTCACCAATATCAAAGCTTCCGTAATCCAAAGACGCAATCAATTAGTCATTACCGAACAAAATGACCATATCATTTGGCTTGTCAAAGAACGGCCGGACAACCGTTTTCGCATAAGTCCGTCTACAAAGAACATTCTCCGTTTACACATTTTGTGATTTGTTGGCGACACCGAATTCATCGTAGTTTTATCAACCCTACATCTACAATGGCAACGAGCAATGGCATAACATCATCATGATTGATTGCCGTTTGCCTTAACATGCTAATGTCAGCAGCTACATTCAGCCTTTGTTCGAAGCTCTTGCACCATTTGCGCATGCCCCTTGCACAAATGGTGCAGAGTTCTCGCACGATGCGTGCAACAGCCATGCACCTTTCTCCATATCGGCAATTAGCAAGTTCGTTTTCGCATCATGATGTGCCTCAAATGCCAACAGAGCATTTCCTTATTACTACCATGATATTTGGGATATGCCTGATTCTACCAACAATAATATATTTTCGAGGTCACGTTTTGTTATAATGGTAATTATGATAAATAGCAAACGGGTGTTGGGAAATAATCCACTACTTTCTCGAGAAATAAATGAAAGCAAAGTACAATAGATAAAAACAAGTTGCATTATTCCTTCCGCTCTCCTTCGACTTTGAATGCGCGCCTAAAAGCCCTGCGATGGAATTTATCTTCGGCTATAATGATTTGCAAAACTTTGCCTGCCGGAAGCATTTTCAGAATTTTCTCATGATACTGCTGTTGCAGCTTTTTTGTTTCTATGTCGAGTTTGTCTTGTTGCCGAATCGCCTCCAGGGCCTCTGCGTCATTTGAAGGATCAATATGTCGATAGCGTCGGCGTTGCCCCCACAAAGCTCGTTCTTTGGTTTTCCATTCACGATAAACCGAGAAGAATACTGACGCCTCTTGTGGTGAAAGACAAGCTTCTCCTACAATAAACTGCTCCAACTCTCTCTGAAAGCGTGCCGGATCAAAGGTCTCTTTCTGGTGTTTCGTACAAACATTTTGTCTTTGCCAACCAACAGTTTCAGCCTCATGACCAATCACAGGCATGGACAGACAAATGGAAAATGATATGAGGAGAAAAAGAGATTTCATTGTATATGATTCTTATTCATTAGGACTTAATATTCAGAGACAAAAGCATAGATATCCTCATTGTCAAGCATGCTATAATCTGCTGCTGCATCAGTGGCCGTATATGTGGCCCCCATTTGCGGAGAGGCCTTGTGATGGTGAGAATTATTATGAGAATTTTGTTGTGCCATTTGATTGTCGACTTGTCTCAAAGAGAGAACTCCCATCCCCAAAATGAATGCCAACGAACAAGCAGCGGCGACAATCTTGAGCTGCATATTATGTGCATGTCTGAGCTTAATGATTTTGGGAGTATGCTTCTCTTTCCCGCTCTCCAACTCCGGTAATAGCGCAATCATACGATCATTGAAATCACAGAAATAGCCGTCGGGAACTTTGAAATGATTCTTCCTTCCAACGGTTTTGTAGAGAATAGATTCTTCCTGATTCATTACCGATATTATTTTTTCGTTTATATTTTATTTGACGCACCTCTCTATAGAAAGTTTAATCTATGTGGTGGAAATAATCAGTAATCTTCTTGACTGCAAGATGATAAGAAGCCTTTAAGGCTCCTTCGGATGTTCCTAATATCAGGCTTATCTCACTATATGGCATGTCATCAAAATACCGCATGGTAAACACTGTGCGTTGTACTTCAGGCAACAGTGCTACAGCTTGCTGCAACTGGGCTTGTGTTTCGTCTCCATCAAAGAAATCGTCTGCCAAAAGTTTGTTGGCTACATTACAATCAGCATCACTGCTCACCATTTCATTTGCTTTTTGTTTGCGAAGGAAATCAAGCGACTCATTTATGGCAATTCTGAAAAGCCAGGTAGACAATTTTGATTTACCCTCAAAAGATTGGATATTATTCCATGCTTTCAAGAAGGTGTTTTGGAGAATATCGTTTGCATCGTCATGACAGAGCACAAGCTTACGGATCTTCCAATATAACGGTTCGCTATATTGCTTGACAACCTCTGAAAAACCTTGCCGGCGAGTAGATGGTTGCGATAAACTATCAAGAAGCTGTTGCTCTGTCATTCTAAGGTGTGTTACATGTAATTTTTGAGTTGTCTATAAATTACTTGATCATAACCATAAACATCATCATAAAACGTCAACACCCCGTTCTTATCAGGATAGATGGTAAAGTATATGATAAATAGGGGCACTTTTGGCTTGACATAACATGTTCTGATTAGCAGTTTTCGATTTAATGTATCTATAGGAAGTGATTTGTTTTTGTCATCCCGATGGATGGAAATGTCTGCTTGAATTGAATATGCAATCTTTCTTATGAGTTCGTCATTGGCGTTTCCTAATATAAACTTAGCTAATTCAAACGGCTTTTGCACCCTGATACATCCATGGCTGACTCCCCTATCCTCACGTGAGAAGAAGTCACGTGAAGGTGTATCGTGAAGATAAACAGAGAAGTCGTTGTCGAAGCGGAAGACTATTCGCCCTAACGAGTTTCCTTTTCCCCCACGTTGTATTACAGCAAACTCTCTGTTTTCCAACATGCCGAGAGATGCTTTATCAAGGTCTATTTCTTCACCGGTATGTATGTTTTTTATAAGATATCCCCTACTCTCAAAATAATTTTTGTCACCAATATGTTTGATGATACTCTTTTTTACAATGCTGCGGGGGATGATCCATTGAGGGTTTATATCCATCCGCTTGATCTGGCTATACAACAACGGGGTTTTGGTTTCAAATGTCCCACACCCCACTCTCATTTCGAGGACACTGTCACCATCAACAGCACAAAGCTTAAAGGAAGGAATATTGACAAGAACATATTTCTTATACCGCTGGGGATAATCTTTCAAACGCCATCGGCAGCGCTCAATATTGCATAAAATCTTAGCTTTTTCATATCTTCCAACATCTACTTGGTGGAGGCGTTTGAGTAATCGGGCATACAAAGGGCTGACTGGTTGGACAGCTTTCAGAAAGTAAGTCAGACTGTCTTTACGAATCTTATTCATGGCCAATTCCGCGAAATAAGGCCCCGGACGTTCCATTTTTAAAGCAAAAAGTTGACGATAAATGACATTGCCGTCAGTAGAATCCCGGACATCGATCCGGTTATATAAATAGATGGGATTCACGAAACCAAACCGTTGACCGTAGGTGTAACGCAAATAAAACTTGGTCAGATTGTATTCCAACCGCGCATAAACATGATTTATATTATTGTGGGCAGAATCAAAGGATAAATTCTCTATGCGCCGTAAATCTTCAATTATTTGACCAACACGAAATTTCTCGGCATCAAATCCCATCTGTACAATGATGTCAGCACAGTCTACAAGAGATCTTATCTGAGCCGCATCTATGCCACATCTATTTATCCACAAAAAATCTTTTTTGTCCAAATAATACCGCTTGGTGTACCGGTCAGGAAGCATCGAATCACGGTCATTACGAGTTAAGCGTTGCAAATAGTTTCTTATATGGCGGGCATTGAGTCTGTATTGTGTAACGGAAAATCGTTGATACGCTTCAATATCAAGATTTTTGTTTATATTTATTTTTTCCTTTCGGCAAGACGATAGCAACATGATTGCCACCAATGGCAGCATGACCATCGCCGTGCATGACACTTTCATTGACTCACAAAATTAGAGATTACACGCTTACCTTTTAATTATAAAGCCTAACTGATAGAAACTTTACGGACGGTTTTACCGACTTTGATGATGTAACACCCTTTAGGTAAGCTCAGTTCATAATGCTTGTCGTTTCCTTCTACTTTGAAAGCAAGAACCCTCACCCCCGTGACGTTGAATATTGACACCGACTGCCCATTGGCACCGACTATGCGCAAACTCGAACCGGTAACAGATATAACCGGCATTTGAGATTCGTTATCAATAATTTCTATCGCGTGTGTCGCACGCATCAGAGTTGGTGTCCCCCACGCAACCAATGATGCAAACACGATGATGAGTATCTGTTTTGTCATAAGCTTATTTAACTTCGATATCAATGCAAAGATAAGCATTTTATGTTTGTTATCATCAGTTCCCAATGCAAAATATATGATGATTTAACGTTTTTAACTATCTCGGCGGATTCGGCAGATTCCAAAAGCAAGTGCAAAATTAAAGTAAATATTCGGAAATATTGCAGTCTGGTAAACCTTTTCTATGGATGATTGCGGATATTCATTTTAAGTTTTACCGGACAGCAATAATCTTCAATGATAGTTTTTGGGCTTAGTGACAAATCGTAATGTTTCATGATGACAATAAAAAAGAAGACGCATATATTCTCTCTCTCAGAATATATACGCCTCCACAAAATTCGAGAGTGGAAACTCACCGATTATTTAATCAAATCGACACTACGCTTCAAGAAGTCGTTGAGGGCAGCTCCCTTCAACATGCCATTTTGAAGAAGTGCCAAATCTATCAGCTGATGCACCACGTTATTACCTTTCGCATAATCAGCGAGGACGGCATTTCTCTTGCTTCGTTGTTCACTGATAGCCTTTTCGGTCGAAGCGATATCATCTTTCTCCTCTTGTGTCACTTCTTCCGGTTTTTTGGCTGATTTTGACTGCTGAAGCACTGCAAGGCGTGCTTGCAGCCCCTTGATTTCGCTGTCAATGGGTGTCAGTTGCTCCTTAACGGAAGCATCAGCATCGTCAATCACTTTCTTCACCAACGGATGGTCGCTGTTCAAGACGAGCGTGTAGCTATCGGGCATCTGCGCATAGAAACTCATTCCGGGTTGGAATTGGCTCATGGTTTTCATACGACGCATGTACTCATTTTGCGTAATCATGACCGGATAGTTGGTTTCACCAAGCTGCTGAACCTCTACCATAAATTCTACCTTGTCCAATTTTGGCATCTGAGAACGGAACACCTCTGACAAGTTGTCACTCAATCCCTGTTCCAAGGGTTCTTTCTTTTCATCATCTTTCACAATCAAATGCTCAACGATGTCGGCATCCACACGGGTGAAACGGCTTTTCTCAAGTTTTTGTTCAAGCAATCCCACCAAAGGTGTATCCAGCTGACCGTCCAAAAGCAGTACGCTGTAACCCTTCGACTTTGCTGCATCAATGTATGAATACTGCTCATCCTTGTTGTTGGCATAGAGGTAGACAACATTTCCGTCCTTGTCTGTTTGGTTGTCCTTAATGAGGGTTTTGTATTCATCAAGGGTGAAGTATTTTCCTTCAACGTCTTTGAGCAGGGTAAAATCTTTTGCACGATCATAGAAATCCTCCTGAGAGAGCATACCGTAATCGATGAAAAGTTTCAGACTATCCCATTTCTCCTCATAACCTTTGCGATCTTCTTTAAAGATAGAACTGAGCCGGTCGGCAACTTTCTTGATGATGTAAGTCGATATTTTTTTCACATTGGCATCGCTCTGCAAATAACTACGACTCACATTCAGAGGAATGTCCGGAGAATCAAGCACACCATGCAGCAGAGTCAAGAACTCCGGTACGATATTCTCCACCTGATCGGTCACGAACACCTGATTGCAATAGAGCTGAATCTTGTTGCGCTGTAATTCGATGTTTGACTGAACCCGCGGGAAATACAGAATGCCTGTCAGGTTGAACGGATAGTCCACATTGAGATGTATCCAGAACAAAGGCTCATCCTGCATGGGATAAAGAGTGCGATAGAAAGCCTTGTAGTCTTCATCCTTCAATGTTGATGGAGCCTTCGTCCACAACGGTTCCACGCTGTTTATGATGTTGTCTTCCCCGGTCTCCACCTGCTTGCCGTCTTTCCACTCCATTTTCTTGCCGAAAGCAACGGGGACTGCCATAAACTTACAATACTTGTTGAGCAGACTCTCCACTTTCTGCTTTTCAAGGAATTCCTTGCAATCGTCTGAGATATGAAGCACGATATCGGTTCCCCGATCGCTTTTTTCGGCATCGGTAATCTCGTATGACGGACTACCGTCACACGACCACTTGATGGCCTTGCTGCCTTCCTTGTAGCTCTTGGTGATGATTTCCACCTTGTCGGCCACCATAAAAGCCGAGTAGAAACCGAGGCCGAAATGCCCAATAATGGCATTGGCATTCTCCTTGTATTTATCAAGGAAGTCGGTTACACCGGAGAAAGCAATCTGGTTGATATATCTGTCTATCTCCTCTTCCGTCATCCCTATACCGCGGTCGCTGAAAGTTAATGTCCCTGCCTTTTCATCCAATGCAACACGGACTGTCAGATCTCCCAAATCTTCTTTAAACTCGCCTTGGGCTGCAAGGGTGCGCATCTTTTGAGTCGCATCCACGGCATTTGACACCATTTCACGCAGAAACACCTCATGATCGGAATACAGAAACTTTTTGATGACGGGGAAGATGTTCTCGGTCGTAACCCCAATATTACCTTTTTGTGACATAATATGTATATAGATTTATTTTTGAAACTTTACCCCTCATGTTCGCAAACTTTATGCCAAACGTTGTATTTGCCACAAAATGGCAGTGTAAATGTATCATAAGATGGTGAAATATGTTTCATTTCTGCTTTTTTAATTGGAAATCGCATCATGGTACTAAAAAAAATCATTAACTTTGCGATAACGATAAAACATACATGAACGACTGATCATGGAAGGTACAGGCTCTAAAAACGAAATCATTGCCGAATACTATTCTCGGCACTACGAAGAGTTAAAAAACTTCGTGGGTAAACGCTTGGCATTTGATGAAGCTACCGAAGACATTGTACAAAATGTCTTCCTCCGCCTGCTTTCTTCCCACAAGATGATTACCGAAGTGACACTGCCTTGCCTGGTCTATACGACTGCCCGGAATCTCATCTGTGACTTCTGGCGTCACCGCCGTACAATCGAAGAATATGAGCATTATATCATAAGCGGAGATGTTAGACAGACATTTGGTGCCGATGCAGAGTCGGTCTATTCTGCCCACGAAATCACGAATCTATTGGAACAAGGCATTGCCCGGCTTACGGATAAACAACAGGCTGTGTATAGTCTGAACATCTATGAGGGTCTGCGCGTTTCTGAAATCTCGAAAAGGCTCGGCATCAACTATAAGAGTGCAGAAAACGGGTTGGGAATTGCCAGAAAAGAAGTCCGCAGCTATATCAGGAAAGAATTGAGAATGGCAGAATAGCCCAAATCTCCGTCGATATGTCTCCCTACTATCTACCGTACCTTTTTGCCTTTTGGGCCGTCAATGACCAACCTCTTGTTTCCGGAACATCCCATATTTAGGCCATTCACCTATAAATTTAGATGGAATGCAGCGGCGCAAGATGTCGGGGTATGATGATTTTCTTTTACGAAAACACTTCCGATAAAATCCGTCAAATAAAGTGGGAGATTGGTCTTTCAAGACGATAAAGTCCCAGCCGTTTTCCGGTTTTGGCCTTTCGAGTCAGTGAAAGAGCCACACTTGAAAGCTCAAAGGGCCACAGTTGCATGTCAACTGTGGCCCTTTGACAAGCCAATTCGGACCCTTTAAGAACTGCTTTCGGGCCCGAAAGTGTGTCAATAAAATTCAATCATCTGATTGTCAGCATTTTAAAAACATCACCAAAATTGCTCATTTGCGCCCGAGTGGGTTGCTCGTTGCAAATATCGCAAACAGAGAGGCCGAAAACGAACAAATAGTTTTACAACCGCTCAACCGGAAGCATGGTCGCCATCTACAATTTAAACTTGTTCTTGCGTTTGGCCCTTTGCGGTGTCATTCCATGAAAAGAACTGAGGCCGATGCCCCCACCTTTGGCCACGCCACGATATTCAGCCCAACGATTACGAATACGGTCGACATAATCCACCGTTTCATTGCCGCGCATATATCCATACTTGACAATGGGAGCATTGTAGAATCGGGCTTCCCGCAGTTTCAGGACAAATTCGGCCACTTCCCCCCAGTTGTGCGCATTTCGTCCTTCCCTCCGGGCCAAGGCCATGGCATCGCGTATATGGTGGTAACCGCCATTATAACTGGCCAACACAAACCAGCATCGCTGTCCCGGGTCGGCAATATCATTGAAAAGTCCTCCCAATTCGGCCATATAGCGTGCCGAGGCTGCAATATTGTCTTCCGGATTATGGATTTGACTGATGGGAAGTCCCAAATGCGCTGCTGTGCCGGGCATAATTTGCATCAATCCCAAAGCTCCTGCCCATGAACGAGCTTTCGGATCAAAACAACTCTCCTGATAACATTGGGCAGCCATCATCCGCCAATCCATCCGGGCCATGGGAGCATACATCTGAAAATAGCGATCATATTCGGAGATGACACCTTTGGAACGATTGAGCATGGGAGAATAGACATGGCGAATGACACTGCGCGAACTAAGCATGAAACTCTCTTCACTTTTCACCTCAGCTATCATATCGGGGCGGAACCAGTTGTTGAGAGTGTCGGCCAATTCCTTGTTGTCTTTCTTCACTGCCCATTGCACTTGCAAAGAATCTATTCCGGCTCCACAAAATTGCAAGTCGCCCTTGGTGGTCTTCGGGAGCGGAAAGGCTATCACGTCGCCATCGCCTTTGGCCAATCTTTTTACCATCTCCGCCGTATCCTTACAGACTTCCACACGCAACGAAACGCCAAGCTTTTGGGCAAACTTTTCACAAAGAAGATATTGGAGTCCCATCCCGTGATCATGATAGTCATAATAGGTTTCCGGGCCGCTGATGGTGAGCATAATCAACTCGCCGTTCTTGATAATATCCGGCAAAGAGAAGTTACCTGTGGCTTCAGCCGTATCGGCATCTTCGGTGAGCGTTGTCCCCCATGGAGTGACAACCGGCTGCTGGTTGCTCTGACAAGCAATCAGCATAAAAACCGAAAATACTATCAATAAATATTCTTTCATAACCAAATTCCCGACAAAAATACAATATTTTTTGCAAATACGGAGATAAAAACGTAATTTTGCAATGTTTTATTTAGAAAATAATAGGTATGTTGCGAATAGCTATTCAATCCAAGGGTCGTCTTTTCGATGATACAATGAATCTGCTTGCTGAAGCGGATATAAAAGTAAGCGCTTCCAAGCGGACTCTTTTAGTGCAGTCGTCCAACTTTCCTTTGGAAGTCCTCTATCTGCGTGACGATGATATTCCACAAAGTGTGGCCAACGGTGTAGCCGACATTGGGGTCGTAGGAGAAAATGAGTTCGTGGAGCGCAACGAAAACGCTCAGATCATTTCCCGTCTCGGTTTCAGCCGATGCCGGCTCAGTTTGGCCATTCCTAAAGAAATCAACTACACCGGGCTCGATTGGTTTAATGGGAGGAAAATTGCGACTTCCTATCCCAACATACTTCGCAACTTCATGCTCAAAAGAGGAATACAGACTGATATTCATGTAATTACGGGCTCTGTTGAAATCAGTCCGGGAATCGGTCTGGCCGATGGCATTTTTGACATCGTGAGCAGCGGTTCTACCCTCGTCAGCAACAACCTTCGGGAGGTGGAAGTTGTTATGAAAAGCGAAGCCGTGCTCATTGGTAATTGGAACATGGATGAAGAAAAACACCGGATTCTCAATGAGATGTTGTTCCGCTTCGAGGCCGTGCGTTCTGCCCAAGACAAGAAATACGTGATGCTGAATGCTCCTAAAGACCGTATCAAAGAGATTACAAGCGTATTGCCCGGCATCAAGAGTCCTACCATCATTCCTTTGGCCGACGACAACTGGTGCTCTATCCATACCGTGCTTGACGAAAAACGCTTTTGGGAAATCATCGGCAAGCTGAAAGACCTCGGTGCACAAGGAATACTTGTAACCCCCATTGAAAAAATGATATTGTAGAATCTTGTCCGGTCTCCAACCGGACTTTTGTTCTTTCAAGAAATTATGAGAATCATAAGGTATCCTGCAAAAACAGAATGGAAACAGATTGCTGAACGTCCACACATGGATGTGTCACAACTAAATGCAACCGTCTGTCAAGTGTTGGCAGAAGTCAAGGCTCATGGTGATGAGGCTGTAAAACGCTACGAGAAACTGTTCGACCATGCTGATCTTGAGCTTCTGGCCGTAAGTGAAGCCGAGATGAACGAGGCGGAAGCACTTGTAAGCGAAGAACTGAAAGAAGCCCTTGTCTTGGCTCATCGCAACATAGCCCGTTTCCATGAGGCGCAGCAGTTTACCGGTACCAAAATAGAGACTGCCAAAGGGGTCTGTTGCTGGCAAAAGAGTGTCGCAATCGAGAAAGTGGGCCTCTACATTCCCGGAGGTACGGCCCCCCTTTTTTCAACGGTGCTGATGTTGGCCACTCCTGCCAAGATTGCCGGTTGCAAAGAGATTGTACTCTGCACCCCTCCCAACCGTGAGGGGAAAGTAAACCCGGCCATTCTGGTTGCCGCACGCATCGCGGGGGTCGGCAAGATATTTAAAACAGGTGGTGTACAAGCAATAGGTGCTATGGCCTACGGTACGGAAAGCGTACCAAAGGTATATAAGATTTTCGGCCCGGGAAATCAATATGTAATGGCAGCCAAGCAGCAGGTTGCATTATACGATGTGGCTATTGATATGCCGGCCGGCCCTTCGGAAGTATGCGTCATAGCCGACGAGAGTTGCAATCCGGAATACGTGGCTGCCGACTTGCTGTCACAGGCCGAACATGGGGTTGACTCCCAAGTGATCCTCATCACAACAGATGCAGGAATGTTACAAAAAGTGCAGGAAGCGTTAAGCAGCCAACTTGAAGCTCTTCCGCGCAAAGATATTGCTGCCAAGACTTTGGAAAATTCCAAACTTATATTGGTCGCTAACACGCAAGAGGCCATAGACTTGAGTAACGTTTACGCCCCGGAACATCTCATTATAGCAACATCCGATTATAAAGATTTGGCTGATAAAGTGGTCAACGCCGGTAGCGTCTTTTTGGGAAATTTCGCTTGTGAGAGTGCCGGAGACTATGCCAGTGGAACCAATCATACGCTCCCTACGCATGGATATGCACTTGCCTACAATGGGGTGAACCTCGACAGCTATATTCGTAAAGTCACTTTCCAACATCTTACGGCCGACGGTGTGCGGTCGATAGGTAAAGCAGTTGTGTGTATGGCTGAAAACGAGTTGCTCGAAGCCCATGCGAACGCCATGAGACTGAGAATGAAAGATGTGTTATAACGGATACGCTAAGATTTAATTGACAAACGGAAATGAAATCACTGCAAAAACTTTGTAGACCCAATATTTGGAGCTTGTCACCCTACTCAAGCGCACGGAATGAGTATTCCGGTCATACGGCCCATGTCTTTCTTGATGCCAACGAGAATCCTTACAACGCCCCACTCAACAGATACCCGGATCCTCTTCAACAAGAAGTGAAAAACAAGTTGGAGAAAATAAAGGGCATTCCCGCCTCAAACATCTTTCTCGGCAATGGTAGCGATGAAGCCATTGACTTGCCTTATCGCATTTTCTGTGAGCCTAAGATCGACAATGTTGTTGCCATCGAACCGACTTATGGAATGTATAAGGTGTGTGCCGACATTAACAACGTTGAATACCGACCGGTATTGCTTGATGATAACTTTCAAACAACTTCGGAAAAACTTCTCGGTGCGTGCGACGAGCATACAAAACTGATATGGATATGTTCGCCCAACAACCCTACGGGCAACCTCATACACAGAGAGACCATCCTCAGTGTTATAGATCGATTTGAAGGTATTGTCATTGTAGATGAAGCCTACAGTGACTTTTCGTCAGAACAGCCATTGCGCGCACGGTTGGGCAAATATCCCAACCTCATCGTCCTGAACACCATGAGCAAGGCATGGGGAATGGCTGCTATCAGAATGGGGATGGCATTTGCTTCAGAAGAAATCATTGGATTATTCAATAAGGTGAAATATCCGTATAACATCAACCAACTGGCACAAGAACAAGCACTGGAGGCCCTAAACGATCCTTTCGGAGTGGATGAGTGGGTAAGGCTTCTCCTCCGTGAGCGCGGAAGAGTGATGACCGCTTTCCGAGAACTTCCCATTTGTACAAAGGTGTATCCGACAGAAGCCAACTTCTTTTTGGCTTGCATGACAGATGCACAAACCATCTATGACTATTTGGTGTCTAAGGGTATCATTGTCCGCAATCGCACACATGTGACTCTGTGCGGAAATTGCCTTCGGGTCACTGTTGGCAAGAAAGGTGAAAACAATGAACTTCTGGCAGCATTAAGACAATATCAGGTATAAAAATGAAATACTTTATTATTGATAACAACGAGCAACGAGGCCCGTTTACCATTGACGAGCTTTATCATCTGCACATCACCTCTGAAACTTTAGTGTGGAATGAAACGATGACCGATTGGACTCCGGCATGGAAAGTGCAGGAACTCAAATATATTCTTGAACAGCAACATCAGTCCCCTACTCCGCCGACTTTCAACCAGCCGGATAATAGCAGGCAATCAGCCACCCCACAAGATGGAAGGGAGCGGATACAAGGACAAGGTACCCAATCGGAAGGTAATTTCACCCACCACCAACAAAATGACACCTTAGTTAAGAAAAAAGACCATAGCAAGACCGCACTGTTGGCATGTATCGTCGGTATTCTCCTTATTGCTTTATTTTCATCCACATGCCCGAACAAGAAAAAGCATACAGAGGCTATCAAGTCGGAAATCACTTCGGTCATTGATAAGATACAAGAAAATAACGACGAGCAGGATCTGTTTTCCATGGGGTTTGACTTGATTGCCAAGACAGTCACTTCCAACCTTGTCAACACAATTCTTGACCAGTCCTTACAGATTAAGAGCTACATTCTCTTCAACAAAGGAGTCATCGCGCTCAATGGAAAGGAATATACAGTCTCTTATGGCTTTCTCGGTCATGTATTCACAGCCAGTGACGAAATCATCTTGAAAATACTCCAAAAAGGGGAAGGAGAGGAAACAGAGTCTGCTTCTATGTCGCAAGGTCATGAAGACTCTAAAGGAGAAAGTGTCTCCAAAAATGAGAAGGATGCCCCCAATACCTCTGAAAGTCAATCCGATGATGATGACAACAGCACTACATCCGTCGGCAAGGCCTTTAAGGACAAGGTCATCACTTCCGTTGGTGACCGGGTGAAAGAAAAGATTCAAGAAGATAATGACAGTACAACCAGTTCTGGTATCAACCGTATTATTGATGCCATTATGGACTTCTTGAAAGGAAGTTAGCCCCTTACAGAACAAGACCATTCAAGCTTAAAGTCCGACATTCCGATCATGCGAATGCCGGACTTTTCTGTCAATGAGCAATCGCTTTCACGACATAGAATTTGCAACCAAATCTTCTCCCATCAATCATCATTAAGTGATGCTGCACGAACCCGGCTTAGAGTTTCAGGCGTCATTTGCAGATAATTGGCAATGAATACCAATGGTGCTCGCAGAATAACCTGCGGGTTAAGTTCGCACATCTTTTTATATCTGTTTTGAGCACTCTCAAAACGCACGAGGTCGGCATGGACTTGTGAGATAATCAAACTTTCCTCCAATATCTTACGGTAGAGCATCTGGATGTTGACATTGTGCATGGCCTCCTCTTCAAGCCGTTTCTTGGGCAACGCATAGACCAATGTCTGTTCCAACGCCTCCACTTGAAGTCTGGTCGGCTGCTCACGGAAAAGGCTCTCTATGCACATAAAGATGGTATGATCCTCTCCCAAGTGTTCTGTCACTTCTTTGCCGTTTTTGAAATAGAACTGACGGATAAGCCCATGTTCAATATAATAAATATTCTTGCATACCTCACCCTCGCTCAGAATCATTTCCCCTTTAGCATATTTCATCGGCACAAGGATACTCTCCAATGTGTCAAGCTCGTTGTGGGTCATAGTACTGTACTTTCTTGCTAACTCACGTGCGATATCACGGGTAGTGACGATAGTCTGTTTCATACTTGTCCTCTCTTTCCTTAATTTATGGATTTTATGGATTAGGTCTATCAGTCCAATTTCAAGACTGCAAGGAATGCTTTCTGTGGTACTTCCACATTACCTATCTGCTTCATGCGCTTTTTACCTTTCTTTTGCTTTTCGAGCAATTTACGCTTGCGACTCACATCTCCTCCGTAGCACTTAGCCGTCACATCCTTACGCACGCACTTCACCGTTTCGCGCGCCACAATTTTAGCACCGATTGCAGCTTGGATAGCAATGTCAAACTGCTGACGTGGTATCAGGTCTTTCAACTTCTCACACATACGCCTGCCAAAGGTTACGGCATTGTCTGCATGGGTGAGCGTACTTAGGGCATCCACAGGTTCACCGTTCAGCAAAATGTCAAGCTTGGCCAGCTTTGAAGGACGAAATCCGTCCACATGATAGTCAAAAGAAGCATAGCCCTTGGAAATGCTTTTCAACTTATCGTAGAAGTCTATCACGATTTCTCCCAAGGGCAACATGAAGTGCAGTTCCACACGATTGCCACTAACATACTCTTGATTGATAAGTTCGCCGCGCTTGTCAAGACAAAGCTTCATGATAGGCCCGATGAAATTGGCATCCGTAATGATCGTAGCACGGATATATGGCTCTTCAATATGGTCTATCAATGTTTGTTCAGGCAGTCCGGATGGATTATGCACCTCCTTTTCTCCTCCCTGCTTGTCATATACCATGTAACTCACATTAGGCACGGTCGTAATCACATCCATATTAAATTCACGATCGAGCCTCTCCTGCACGATCTCCATGTGGAGAAGCCCAAGAAAACCACAACGGAAACCAAACCCTAAAGCCACTGACGACTCGGGAGAGAATGTCAACGAGGCATCATTCAACTGTAGTTTCTCCAACGATGCACGGAGGTTCTCATAGTCGTTGGGATCTATCGGATAGACACCTGCAAACACCATCGGTTTCACTTCCTGAAATCCGGCAATGGCCTTGGCACACGGATTATTCACCTGTGTTATCGTGTCACCCACTTTCACTTCCTTGGCATCCTTAATACCGGAAATGATATATCCCACTTCACCGGTTCCAAGTTCTTGACGGGGAATCATATCCATCTTCAACACCCCTACTTCATCGGCGGTATATTCCATGCCCGTGTTGAAGAACTTCACCTTGTCTCCTTTGCGAATAATGCCGTTTTCTATCTTAAAATAAGCGATGATGCCACGGAATGAATTAAACACAGAGTCAAAAATCAAAGCCTGCAACGGTGCCTTCTCGTCACCTTCCGGATGCGGCACTCTGTTAACAACGGCCTTAAGAATATCTTCTACGCCTTCCCCCGTTCTGCCCGAAGCGCGAATGATGTCAGAACGCTCGCATCCTATGAGATCGATGATTTCGTCTTCCACCTCGTCGGGCATGGCACTCGGCATATCTATCTTATTGATGACGGGAATGATTTCCAAATCATGATCGATGGCCATATAAAGATTGGAAATTGTCTGTGCCTGCACCCCCTGGGTGGCATCGACCACCAGGAGAGCACCTTCACACGCGGCAATGCTGCGTGAAACCTCATACGAAAAGTCCACATGCCCCGGGGTATCTATCAGGTTCAGAACGTATCTTTCGCCTTCCAGCCTATATTCCATCTGTATGGCATGGCTTTTGATGGTGATTCCACGTTCTTTTTCCAAGTCCATATCATCCAGCATCTGCCCATTAGTGATTTGAATGGTGTTGGTTTTCTCCAACAACCGATCAGCAAGAGTCGACTTGCCATGATCGATATGAGCGATAATACAGAAATTCCGGATATTATTTATATTGTCCATCTATCTTTTAACTTCACAATTTTGTGCAAATATACAAAGAAAAATCGGAAAATCTTCGTATATTTGCACAAAATAAGACTTGAAAGAAACGATGAGAAAACAAATTATCCATATCAGATTGCTTCCCCTATTATTTGCTGCATCCGGCTTTCTGGTGTCATGCGGTGAATCTCTTGAAGACCGTGCGGCTCGAGAGGCCAAAGAATTTACGGAAAAGTTTTGTCCGACACCGGTACAAAATGATGAGAGCACCGATTCTCTCACTTTCGACAAACACACAAAAACCTATACCTACTATCGCACATTAAGTGGGCCAGCCGACAACGCGCCTGTCATCAACGCCAACCGTGCAAAACTTGTAGCAACACTCCTCGAAGCCCTGAAGAACGATCCCGGTTCCAAGAAATATAAGGAAGCCGACTTTAATTTCCACTTTGTGTATCGTTCCAAATCAAATGGAAACATCTTGTTTGAAACGACTTTGGGAAATAAAGACTATCAATGACTTAGTAAGCTATAACAAAGCCGCCCCACTCTCCGATTGAGAATGGGGCGGCTTTGTTTCAGGAAGTTTATTCTTCTGTGATTTCTTCCGGTTTCATGTTGGTATAGACCGTTTGCACATCGTCAAACTCCTCCAACTTCTCGATCATCTTGTCGATTGTCTCGCGCTCTTCAGGCGTTACATCTTTCAGATCGTTAGGAATGCGTGTAAACTCGGCCCCGGTTACTTCAAAGCCTTCTGCTTCCAAATGCTTTTGAATGTCACCGAAACTGGTAGGTGCACCGTAAATGGTTACCTCACCGGTCTCTTCGTCTTCATCATATTCGTCTTCAACTCCAAAGTCGATCAGATCGAGAATCAACTCGTCCATATCCATGCCCTCTTTCTTCTTGAAAGTAAACACACACTTATGGTCGAAAAGGAATGAGAGACTGCCCTGATTGCCCAGGTTGCCCGAAAACTTGTTGAAAATAGAACGTACATCGGCAACGGTGCGGGTAGTATTGTCGGTCAGTGTGTCGACAAACACGGCAATTCCGTGAGGACCATAACCCTCGTATGTCACCTCCTTGTATTCGCTCTGGTCCTTGCCCATCGCGTTTTTGATAGCACGCTCGATATTGTCCTTCGGCATATTCTCACGCTTGGCATTGGCAATAATGGCACGAAGAGTCGGGTTGTTTTCCGGCTCCGGCCCACCGGCCTTTACGGCAATCGCGATCTGCTTGCCAAGTTTTGTAAATGTCTTGGCCATGTGTCCCCACCGCTTCAATTTAGCGGCCTTACGATATTCAAATGCTCTTCCCATTGGAGTAACTTTTAAATTTTATGATTATGATTCTGTTTTTGTTTTCCAAATTGTCCTTATCTCAATTCAGCTCCCAGCTTAGCGGTCAGATTCTTGATGAGTTTTTGCATAATAGCATCAATGGCCTTGTCATTCAGCGTCTTGGTGTCATCCTGTAAGATGAAGTTGACCGCATAGCTCTTTTTGCCCTCAGGGAGATTCTTGCCTTGGTAGACATCAAAGAGTTCTACTTTCTTCAGCAATTTCTTCTCTGTCTGGCGAGCTACTTGTTCTATTTCAGCAAACTCCACGCCATTGTCTATCAGCAGAGCCAAATCGCGGCTGACTGCGGGATATTTGCTGATCTCCGTAAACACAAGTTCATTTTTCCTAATGGCCTTCATCACATTGTCGAAATTGATGTCGGCAAAGTAGACATCCTGCGACAAGTCGAAAGCCTTCTTGATTTTCAGGTCTACAATGCCCAATTCTGCAAGCGCCTTGCCGCCACGGGTCATCATGGAAAGTCCTTTAGAGAAAATGTTGTTTTCGCTCTTTTGCACCACCACGGCCCCGGCTCCTACACCGGCACGCCGGAAGATGTTTTCCACGTAGGCCTTCAGTTCATAGAAGGTACTGTCTTCCGTGGGATGTATCCAACTGCCTTCGATGTGCTTGCCGGTCACCCAAAGTGCAATGTGGGTCTCTTGCGTGTAGCCCTTAACAGGATTCTCGGCACTCCACTTGTCCTTATCATAATGGTAGCAGTTGCCGGTCTCGAAAAAACGAAGATTGCCACTCTTGCGGTTCACGTTGCGCACAATGCTTTCCAAACCACCGAATAGCATGGTCTGGCGCATCACCCCAAGGTCAGCACTCAACGGATTCATCAGCTTCACGGTATGTTCCTCGGTATAAGCATTCAGGTTGAGGTCTGTGTAATAGGATAATTTGGAAAGCGAGTTGTTGAGAATCTCATCAAATCCACAACCTACAAGCTGTTCACCGATAAGATTCTGCAACTTGTTCTTCCGGTCTTCATCCCCTGCTATCGTCAACGAACTTTTAAGCTGTGTCGGAATCTCCACATTATTATATCCATAGATGCGCAAAATGTCTTCCACCACATCGCAGGGGCGTTGCACATCCACCCGATAGGCAGGCACGAGAAGCCTCAAGCCCGTCTCCGTCTCCTCCTCAATCTTCATCTCAAGTGAGGTCACAATGTTTTTGATGGTCTCTTTTCCTATCTTCTTGCCGATGAGATTGTACACGTAGTCGTAGTTCAGTTCAACAAGTGTACCGTTGATAGGCTCCGGATAGACATCCTTAATATCCATGCTCACCTTGCCACCGGCCAGTTGTCTGCAGAGGATGGCAGCCTGCTTGAGTGCATACACCGTGTTGTCGGGATCGATGCCGCGCTCAAAGCGATAACTGGAATCGGTGCTGAGGCCATGTCGGCGGGCACTCTTTCGTATCCATGTCGGATGGAAATAGGCACTTTCAAGCACCACATTGCGCGTGGTCTCATAGGTTCCGCTTCCCTTGCCGCCAAAAATACCGGCGATGCACATCGGGGCTTCGGCATTGCAAATGCTCAAGTCGTGCTCGCCAAGCGTATGCTCTTCCCCGTCGAGAGTGACAAATTTGGTTCCTTCCGGTTGGGTGCGCACCACAATCTTGTGCCCAACCACCATGTCTGCATCAAAGCAGTGCATCGGTTGTCCATAAGCCATCATCACATAGTTGGTGATGTCTACAATATTGTTGATAGGGCGCAGCCCGATGACCCGCAACTTGTTTTGCAGCCACTCCGGACTTTCCTTCACCTCACAATCAGTAATGCTCACACAGGCATAACGCTTGCAGGCCTCCTTGTTTTCGATTTCCACATCTATGGGCAGGCTGTGATCGTCCACCTTGAACGCCTCGCAGTCGGGACGATGCAGCGACGTGGTGTGGCCATTCTGCACCAGCCAGGCATAAAGGTCGCGAGCCACACCGTAGTGAGAAAGCGCATCCGAGCGATTGGCTGTGATGTCTATTTCTATCACCCAGTCGCTCTCCAGATGATAATATTCCGCTGCAGGCTGTCCCACCGGTGCGTCTTCGGGCAGAACGATGATTCCGGCATGGTCGGTGCCAACGCCTATCTCGTCTTCAGCACAAATCATTCCGAAAGATTCCACACCACGCAGTTTGCTTTTTTTGATGGTAAACTCCTGTTCGCCATCATAGAGCACGCATCCCAAGTCTGCGACAATCACCTTTTGGCCGGCAGCCACATTGGGAGCCCCGCACACAATCTGCTGCGGTTCGCCCTTGCCCAAATCCACCGTCGTGACATGAAGGTGATCGCTATTGGGGTGAGGCTCACACGTAAGCACCTTGCCTACGAAAAGCCCTTTCAGTCCGCCTTTGACCGTTTGCACTTCTTCGAGAGCATCAACTTCCAATCCGCAAGAGGTCAGTGCGTCTGCCGTTTCTTGAGGGGTAAGGTCGAAGTCGACGTATTCTTTAAGCCATTTGTAAGAAATGTTCATTCTATCGCTTTTTTATATTCACAAAACGATGCAAAAGTACGAATTTTTAGGCATTAATACAAAGTTTGCAAAGAATATTTCATAAATGTCGGGGATTTTCAGAAGAATATTTTATACCTTTGCGAGCGGCAGCCGATGGCAGGCCGACTGATGCAGATGGGCACACTCTCTGTATCCAAGGCCTCATGACGGAAAATAGCCGACAGGAAACATTTGAATCATTTATACAAAACGACGAAAGCATGAGATTATCCGGAAGACGCGAAAGCAATCATGTTGAAGACCGGCGCGGCATGGGTGCCGGTGCCAAAGCGGGCATTGGAGGCATTGGCGGAGTTATCCTCATAGCCCTCCTCACGCTGTTGGGCGGTGGTGACCTTGGGGATGTGGTCAACAATGTAGTGACACAGGAGATGCAACAAAGCCGCATGACGGAGGCCCAAGCACCCAACCAACGGGAGTTTACCGAAGAGGAGCAGGAACTGGCTAAATTTTCCCGACAGATACTGGCCGGCACCGAAGATGTTTGGACGGAAGAGTTCAAGAAAATGGGCCGGCAATACGTGCCGCCTACCCTCGTACTCTTTACCAACAGTGTGCAGAGTGCCTGTGGAGGCGCAACTTCGTCGGTGGGGCCTTTCTATTGTTCGGCCGACCAAAAGCTCTATATCGACCTGTCCTTCTTTTCGTCGATGAAAAGCCAACTCGGAGCTGACGGAGATTTCGCCTACGCCTACGTCATAGCCCACGAGGTGGGCCATCATGTGGAATATTTGTTGGGGATTCTCGACCGGGCCCACCAACAGATGAACCAAGTGGGCAAAGCCGAAGCCAACCGCATCAGTGTCAGACTGGAGCTGTTGGCCGACTACTATGCAGGCGTTTGGGCACACTACGACAACGAGCGGTTCCAATCTCTCGAACCGGGAGATATCGAGGAGGCTGTCGACTGTGCGCAAAAAATCGGGGATAACTATTTGCAAGAAAAGGCGCGGGGCTACAGTGTGCCCGAAAGTTTCACTCACGGCACAAGCAAACAACGTATGAAATGGTTGAAACTCGGCCTTGAGAAAGGAGACATGAATATAACAACTTTTGACAAAAGCGATGCTAAATTATAGCATCACTGCCACCCCACACACCCAACCACAACGGGGGAGCATCTTATTTGCAGATGCTCCCCCGTTGCTATTTCACACAGCCCAGCGGGTTCCATGCATCGACGGTACGTATAAGCCGTTGCACGGAATATTCATAACCACTCTGAAAAACAATTCGATACACCGCCCAACTTTTGCCGGAACGCACAGCTTTGGCATGAAAGCGATAGTTTTTAAAATCTCTGCCATCCTCCTGGAAGTCACCGTCTAATATCACTTCCCCTGTCTCATTCTTTTTCTTTTTGGCTTGTGGGAAAACGTGTTCAATGGATCGGCAGACAAAGGTATCTATCGCTATGTTGGTGAGACCGTGATAGGCGAATCGCTTTGCGCCGCTCCCGTCATCTTCCTCCACCCAAAAAAACTTGGGGTAGACTATGTCGTAGCCGTATTGTTCGTCATGATAGGTCTTCATCTCCGCTTGGTTGATTTCGTCATGAAGTATGTCTTCCAGACTTCTCATCCTTCCTTCATAAAGTACGTCGGTCAATATCATAAGCACAATCCAACCGCCCATCATCCACAAGATATGTTTCATAAAGCATTCTATTTGACAATTCCCATATCGGAAATCGGTTATTCATGTCCTTACCATTTCCCCTCAACGCTCTTTATACAGAACTTTTGAAAAAGGGTTCTACCGCATCAGGTTAAAGTATTACTGTAAAAAGATAATTGAAAGTACCACCTATTCTATCATCCCTCGCAACGTTGGGGATTGATATACGCATAAATGATTTCCCTTTTTGCAAAAATACATATTTTTCTCTCTTGGCACAAGCCTTTTAACATTTTTATTTTTGCACCTCGCCCGACCACAAAAAGAGTCAGAGGCTCATCGGCAGAATGCCTGCCGGAGCAGGCCCCACCATTTTTACAGGCCGGATCGGTATATAGCAAGAAACCTATCGAAAATGAGAAAAGGCTTTACACGATTTTATTTTGAGAAAGTATAGCAAGGTTTCCCAGCTTATTCAAAAAACGAAAATCACAGGAGTTCCGTCTCCATCCGGGCCAAACAACATTGCAAAAGAGCCACACTTGGAAGGTCGTTTGGGCTAAACCAAAACCTCAAAAGGGCTCCCTTGTATGGTCGTTCGGGCCTGATAACAGCCCATGGCAAGGGTTAAAGAGTTGGCAGACTGTTGGAACTAAAAAAAGAGGAGCACGTGCGTACTCCTCTTGCCAATGCAAAGATAATATGTAAATAGGGCATCTGCAAATGGAGATGAAACATCTTTTACAATTCATCCTCGCTGCCGGCCACTCTCAATCTGCAATGCCCCGTTCCGATTGGGCATGACCTAAAGTGCATTCAGATAGGCTGCACAACTGTCGGCGCACCGCTCTCCATCGATGCCCGCCGAAACGATGCCACCGGCATAGCCGGCCCCTTCTCCGCAGGGGAACAGTCCGGCTACACGCAAATGTTGCAAAAGCCCGGCATCGCGCACAATGCGCACCGGACTGGAAGTGCGCGTCTCAATGGCAATGAGTACGGCTTCGTCGGTCAGGAACCCGTGGCTGCGCCGCCCGAAGGCTTTGAAACCTTCTTGCAGCCGACGGCTGATGAAGGCAGGCAACCAAAAATGAAGCGGACTCGAAATCAACCCGGGAGCATAACTCGACTTGGGCAAATCATAACTCAACCGATTGTTCACAAAGTCGGCCATGCGCTGGGCCGGAGCTGTCTGCCGCATGTTGCCTTGTTGCCAGCAGTCACGCTCCATGCATTCCTGAAAGCGCATCAACCGCAAAGCGTCATTCTGCGTCGCCACTTCGTCGCTGCCATTCTCACCTGTCAATGACGGGTCGTCCATGTCTTCCGGTCGCACTTCCACCACCATGCCGCTGTTGCTCCATGCCGTGCCCCGATTGCTGGGACTCATGCCGTTGACGACTATCTGCTGTGGCCCCGTGGCGGCAGGAATGACGAAACCTCCGGGGCACATGCAGAACGAATAGACTCCCCGACCGTCGACTTGTTCGACAAACGAATATTCGGCGGCAGGAAGATACTGTCCCCTGCCCTGCCTGTTATGATATTGTATTTGGTCTATCAGCAGCGAAGGGTGTTCCAGTCTGACACCCACAGCAATGCCCTTGGGTTCCATCTCAATCTTGGCTTCTGCCAGATAGCGGTAGACGTCGCGGGCAGAGTGACCCGTGGCCAAAATGACCGGCCCGCGGAACTCCCTCTCTTGTGGGGCAGAGGGAAGGCCGTCAGCTTCTCCGACAGATACCGCCTCCACCCCCACAGCCTTGTCACCTTGAAGGATGAGACGCACCATTTTCGTCTGGAAATGCACCTCACCCCCACATTCGAGAATGGTGTTGCGCATGTTCTCTATCACCCGTGGCAGTTTGTCGGTGCCGATATGCGGATGCGCGTCAGCCAGAATGGAAGTGGATGCCCCATGCTGGCAAAACACATTCAGTATCTTGTCTACACTGCCCCGCTTCTTGCTTCGGGTGTAGAGTTTGCCGTCGGAATAGGCACCGGCACCTCCTTCCCCAAAACAATAGTTGCTCTCGCCATCCACTTTTTGTGTTTTGGTGATGAGCGAAAGGTCTTTCTTGCGCTCTCGCACATTCTTTCCGCGCTCTATCACAATGGGACGAAGCCCCTGCTCTATCAGCCGCAAGGCGGCAAACAGTCCGCCAGGACCGGCTCCCACCACAATGACCGGTTTCCCGTTCCGCACATCGGGATAGTCGGTATGCACATACTCGTCGTCTTGTGGCAATTCATTGATATAGGCACGCACCTTCAGATTGACGAAAATGGTACGCTGGCGGGCATCCACACTTTTCTTCAACACACGGATATGTTGGAGTGTGCGCACATCCAATCCTTTCTCCTTGGCGAGATATTGTTTGATGCTTTCTTCCTTGTATGCCACTTGAGGCAATACTCGAAGTTGATATTCTTCTATCATGACTGGTTGTTGGTTCTCCTTGTTTTATTTCATTTAATGTAAAGTCCTCCCATCTTTATCCGGCAAAAATAGCAATTTTATTTCACTTTCCGTTAAGGCTTTAGCATAAAAATGTGCAAAGATACAAGTGAAGGGAACAACAGGAAGAAAAAAACAAGAGGAACTGGCAAGGACAAAAAACAAGGAAGCTACAGAATCGGGGATTCAGCCTTACACTTTTGGAGCAATTCTGATACTCCAAAAAGACTGCTGCCACGACTCTGTAGCTTCCTTTAGCTTTGAAAAACTATTTTTCCATCTTCTTCAACAGCGAATAGGCATCATATATACCCAATTCGCCGGCCGTGCTGAGATCTTGTGCAGCCTCGCTTTCTTTCCCGGCTTTCATACGGGCCACACCACGGTTATAATAGGCTTCAGCCAAACGGTTGTCGAGTCGGATGGCTCGGGTGAAGTCATCAATGGCCTTCTGATATTCGCGTTGGCGGGCATGGAAATTACCACGGTTGTAATATAATAAGGCATTCTTGGGACTTCGGCGCAAAGCTTCATTGAGGTCATCGATGGCTCCGCGCACAAACATGGCACTGCTTATACCCTGCGAAGCATTGTACTCACCCATCATCGACTGGCACACGGCGCGTTGCCAATAAGCCAGCATTGATGTGGAGTCAATGTGGAGATAGGATGTCAGGTCGTCGATAGCCTCATTAAAGTCTTGCATCACCGAATAAGCCACGGCGCGTTGGAACAGCAAATGTTTGGTCGCCTGCACATGATGGCTGCGCGCAATCTCTGTGGACAGACTGTCGATGAGCGAAAACAGCCGGCGCGTGTCGCCCTCCTGCAACTGTGTCGGATTGCAATTCACATAAAGGGTATTGAGCGGTTTGAATTGAAGATTAAACTGCTCTACTTGCGAGTCGAGCGAAGTACGACTGTTCACGCCATTGTTGTAAGGGAAATAAGAAAGCTGGTACATGGGCATAAACTCCACTTCCACACTACGGTTTTGCACGCGTCCGCGATATTCGCTCTTATATTCATGCTCGGTCTTCACCTCGTCGTCCACCACAATGGAATTATATTTGTCAAGATCTATCTCCGAGCGTTTGCGCACCTGTTTCAATTTGGCTTTGCTCCATCTGGGTTGTACTCCCACTTGCTTGTCCATCTGAGCCTTGAAAATGCGAAACTCGTCTTGTTCGGCCTTGCCTGTCATGCCCAAACGGCGATAGCAATTCGCCCGGTAGGACAAGCCTGTCCAAAAGTTGGGAAACTGATTGATAACAGCCGTATAGTCGTGTATGGCCGCCCGCAGGTTACCGGTCTTATCATGAAGAATGGCCCGATTGAAGATGGCCATTACATTTTGGGGCTCGTGTTGGACAACGAAGTCGAAATCTTTAATGGCTCGGTTGTCGTCGCCAAGCTGCATACGCAACAGTCCACGGTTATAGTGGCCGAGAAAGTTGTTGGGATCGAGGGTAAGGGCATTGTCATAATCATCCATTGCCCCCCGAAGATTGTTGTAATTGAGACGTGCCAAAGCCCGGCTGATATAATTGTTCACAACCTTGGGCGTGAGATGGATAGCCTTGCTTAAAAAGGTGTCGGCCTCTTTCCATTGGCGACGTGACAGGCTGATATGCGCACGGGTGGTCCATGCACTCCCATCGTATGGGTCGATGACCAGACTTTTGTCAAGCCATTGGGCAGCCGAAGTGGTATCTTTCTGATGTAGGAATATCTCGGCTTTGAGCGAATAGGCATTGGCAAATTTCTGCCAGTTGGCTATCACGGTGTCCAATTCGAGTTGGGCTCCGTAATAGTCTTTACCCTCCATGCGGCACAATGCGCGGTTGAACCAATAGTTGCGATTGCGCGGGGCTATCTTGATGGCATGTGTATAGTCATCAATCGCAGCCTGATAATTCTTCTGCCTGATGCGGCAAATGGCCCGCAAATCATATATACCGTCAATATAAGGGTTGATGTCGATAGCCTTTCCGGCATCGCGCTCGGCCCCGGCATAGTCATCGAGATTGAATTTTGCTATACCGCGATAGTACCAAGGTTCATATAGGTAAGGCTTGGCAGTGATTGCATGATTGAAATATTGGATGGAGAGCACATAGTCTTCATAATATAATGCGCTCCTGCCGGCCGTAATGAGCCTATCCACCCGATATTGGGCCGTGGCCGGCAATAAGGAAAAAACGGTAATCAACAAGAAAAAAGTTCTCTTCATATATCCTCAATACTTTTGTTCTTACTTTTTCACTTACACCCTTGCCGAGATATTCTCTAAACTTGCCGGGATTCTTCTACCAACACAACCGCCCCTCCGGAGGCACCCGCTATTTTTTCACTTTGGTGCGATAGTCACAGTGGAATTTTCCTTTCAGAATACCTTTCAACTTGTTGTTGATTAGACTCTTGCGGAGTGCCGAAATCCGGTCTACGAACATTTTGCCATCAAGATGGTCGAATTCGTGCTGCATCACACGCGCCAAATAACCTTCCACCCACTCTTCATGTTCAACGAAGTCGGTGTCCCGATATTTCACACGGATGCGGGTGGGGCGTGTCACATTCTCATGAATGCCGGGAATGGAGAGGCATCCTTCCTCCATGGTTTCTTTTTTGCTATTTTCATCAAACTCCAATATGTGGGGATTGATATAACACTTGCGAAAGTCTTTATATTCCGGCAGGTCGTCGCTCAGCACATCAAGGTCGATCACTGCGATCCTAATAGATTTGCCTATCTGCGGAGCGGCCAAGCCAACGCCTTCGCTGGCCGTAAGCGTCTCAAACATATCGGCAATCAATTCTTTCAACCCGGGATAGTCGGGCGTAATATCTTCGGCCACCTTTCTCAACACAGGCTGACCATATATATATATAGGTAAAATCATCTTAAGTTTTTAACTGAATACTTTTTAATCAAATCCACACGCAGGAGAGCAGGGTTTAATATTGCCAAAGTCCCCATCGGAACTTAGTCTTTCAAAAGTTCTTATCCATCTCAAAAACGTATATTGTCCTTTCAACACGCTTTGAGGGCTTTCCGGCAGGCTAAAACCTTTTCCTTGACTTCATATAATCTTGAAGAATGATTGTGGCGCTGATTTCATCAACCAATCCTTTGTTTTCCTGTCTCACCTTCTTCTTCACCCCTCCATCTATCATAGCCCGGTGGGCAATGACCGATGTAAAACGCTCATCGTAATACTCAATGGGAATTTCAGGATGCGCCTTGCACCAGCGGTTGTAGAAGTTCTCTACACGCACAAGATTTTCACTCGGCTGTCCATTCATCTGTGTAGGCCTGCCTATGACGATACGCTCCACGCCCTCTTTCTTCACATAGGTCTCAAGGAAGCCGAAAAGCTCTACAGACGAAACAGTGGCCAACCCATTGGCAATAATCTGCAATGGGTCGGTCACTGCCAATCCGGTTCGTTTCTTACCGTAGTCGATTGATACGATTCTCATTACTTTTTGAACAACAGCCAGGCATCAGGATAATTTCCTGCACGGAACTGGTTGCGGCTCTGTACAGCACTCGACTTATCGGCAAAGGTCGAGGCCACTACACGATACATGTTGCGGGCAGAATTGTAAGCGATCTGTGCATCGTAGCCGGCATTCTTCAACGTGTTCTGCAATCCCTCGGCATTAGCTTTCAAAGAGAAAGAACCTACCACCACGCTATAATTCTGCAGACCGGCACCGCTGACCACCGTTACATCTTCCGTGCGCACAGTGGCATTGTCGACATTATCAACCATAGTAGTCTGTGTGGCGGGAGTAGTTTCCAACGGAGTCACAACGGGCGTTTCTGTAGAGATAGGTCCTTGTGCAGCCGTCTGAGTCTCTTGGGCTTTGGCCTTCTCGTATGCTTTCTTATAAGCACTCTCACTTGACTTACAGCTTGAAAAAGCCAGCGCTACGCATAATCCTGCGCACAATACCATATATTTCTTCATAATGCGTAATAGGTTTATATTGTTAAACTTCAAATTCATAAAATAATTCGTTGCGAAAGTACAAAAATCTTATGAAACAGATAGAGAAAAGGCGCATAAAGTTTGTTAAATCAAGTTTATACAACACTTTTAACGAAAAATTAAGATTCAAACCGGCTGTATATCGGAACTTTTCCTTATATTTGCCCTATAGTTTCCTGCAAAAGGAGACTTACCTCTCTACTTCTGCCGATTCGGCAAAAATGGAAGGCTACAAATGAGAATGTTTAATTTTTAAAAGAAATTGCAATATGAAGACATTAGGTTACATTGGCGCTTTCCTCGGCGGTGCTATCGCAGGAGCGGCTCTCGGTTTGGTATTTGCCCCGGAGAAGGGCGAGGACACACGCAACAAGATTTCTGACGCTATTGATGATTTCTGCAAAAGGCATGACATCAAGTTGTCTAAGAAAGATGTAGATGATCTCGTTGATGACATCAAGGACTCGGTGACGGAAACGGTATAACGCATCCACTATGTTTTCTAACGATAAAAACATAGAGACTATCGGGCAACTTGTAGAAGTGCTCAAACACTACATCGGGCTTCAGTCGGAATATATGAAGCTCGATGTAGTTGATAAGACCGTGCGCCTGCTCACCGTCACCACCATGACTCTCGTGCTCACGGGTTTACTCGCCTTGACACTTATCTATCTGTCATTCGCCGCTGCCTACGCGTTAGCCCCAATAGTCGGCAATGCTTGGGCCTTCTGCATCATTGCAGGTTTCTACCTGCTTGCATTGCTACTCACAGTGGCCTTCCGCCATAGTTGGATAGAGCGGCCGCTGGTAAAGTTTTTGGCCAGTCTGCTCATGCAAAAATAAGCTGCTATGTCACAAGTGTTTTCCCCCAATAATTGGAAAATTGAAGTCTCGGCATGAAATATGGCCACTCACATAATACAAGAAAGAATAAAGAATCATACATAACCGGCATGATAGAAATACACGACTCGTCACCAATCGCCTACAAGTCATTGGCCGACATCAGGCTCCACAAAGAAATGGTGCGTAATGACATCATCAAAGACGACCAAAAGATTAAGGCACTTTGGAACGATTTGTTCCACAAATCTGCTATGCTCAATGCTTCGGCTACCCCTTCCAAGCGGCTTAACGGACTCATGACAACCGGAGCTGGCATTCTCGATGGTATCATATTGGGCTGGAAACTCTATCGTAAATTCAAGAAATAGTTTTATTCCTTATTCTATTCCTCTACTCTCTACACATTTTTCTGCCCACATCATTATTCCTGTACCTTCATGTTCAAGGGAGATCCAAGCCGCCGGCCGGAATCACTTCGACCTGCCCTCCTTTTATGCCCGAACACTGACGGTGGGAAACATATAGGCATTAAAATACAAGCAGAGATTTTATAAATTCACAAACTTAAGGGCATAAAAAAGGAGTACCGCCGTACTCCAACCTTGTTAACCTTAAATCTAATACTATGAAAAACACATTGCAAAGATAATCATTTCTATAATGCTTACAATAGATACAAGCAAAAAACGACCATATTACAACTATTTTTAATATCTATTGACTACTTTTCACCCCAAAAACAGCAACTTTGTGCAGATGTAACGATTTTCATGCCTGAAATGAAAAGTTCTCTCAATGGCCATGACTTGCTAAAATGTCAGCACTTGATTGTCATACCCAAACTCAAAGCCTGCCGGTAAGCGGCGATTGGCATCTTCGTGAAAACCGATATAATGGGTAAGATGGGTGAACCATGTATGTTTAACCCCAATTTTCCGTGCCACCTTTATGGCATCATCCACCAGCTGATGGCTGTGATGAGGTTTTTCCCAACGAAGTGCATTGATTACCAAATATTCCACGCCTTCCAAGTAGGAGTATTCTTCATCAGCCATTGTCTTCATGTCAGTGATGTAGGCAAACTTGCCGAAACGGTAGCCGAAGATGGGCATCTTGCCGTGCATGACGAGTATGGGCATGATATCCAACTCGCCAATTCTCAATGTGCTGTGAGCCTCAATGGTATGAAGACTTAACACGGGGGCCCCGGGATAAAGCATCGTCGGGTCGGATGGAAAACAATAAGGCATCATGTAGTGTAAGCCGCGGTTCACTTTCTCGTCGCAATAGACATCCACTCCATTGAAAGCATAGCAATAAGGCCGCAGGTCGTCAAGTCCGGCCACGTGGTCGTAATGGACATGCGTGAGCAACACGCCGTCTATCTTCTTAAAAGACTGTCCAAGCAACTGCATCCGAATGTCCGGCCCGGCATCTATCAGTACACGTGTTCGCTCGGTCTCCACCAGTGCCGCAGCCCTCAGCCTATGGTCTTTAGGATTAGCCGACCGGCACACTTCACATTGGCATCCAAGTGCCGGCACGCCACCGGAAGTCCCCGTTCCCAACAGCGTCACTTTCATCGGATATTCACCTCCGGATAAATTTCGATCCCGAAATGCGCCCTCACATCCCTACGAATGGTATTGCACAAATGCAGAATATCCTCTCCGCGGGCCCCTCCAAGGTTGACAAGCACCAGTGCCTGTTTGTCGTGGACTCCGGCCGGGCCGAGCCGCTTACCTTTCCAACCGCAGCGATCAATCATCCAACCAGCCGGAATTTTATAGGCAGCAGGCATCCCTTCTCCCGCTTCTGTCACTTGATAATAAGGCATCTGCGGATACTTTGCCTGAAGCGCAAGGAACTTTTCTTCACTTACAATGGGGTTCATGAAAAAACTTCCGGCATTGCCCTGCACAGCAGGATCGGGCAGTTTAGCCTGTCGGATGTCGATAATCACATCACGTAATTGCCGAGCCGTAGGCATATCTATATCAAGTTCTCCAAGCCGGGCACGAATATTGCCATAATCGAGTTTGGGCTCAAACCTTTTCGAAAAACGGTAGCTGACGTGTGTCACAAGATATTTGTCACGCCATTCGTGCTTGAATTTACTCTGCCGATACCCATATTCGCATTCGTCATTGGTAAAATTCACCACCTTTCCGGTGGCGATCTCCACCGCTTCCACCTCCACGATGAAGTCTTTCACCTCCACTCCGTATGCCCCGATGTTCTGTACGGCGCTCGCTCCCACTTCTCCCGGGATGAGCGAAAGGTTCTCTGCCCCATGATAGTCATGCTCCACACAATAGGCCACCACATCGTCGAAAGTGGTTCCAGCCCAGCATCTGAGCACCACAGAACAGTCGTCCTGCTCCATCTTTTCCACTTCAAAGCGTGGTTCGGGACTGACCACAGTCCCCCCATAGTCGCCCGTGAGCAGGAGATTGCTCCCCCCACCCAAAATGAGCAGTGGGGTGTCGGCAGCAGTCAGCATCTCACCTACGAGCCGACGGGCCTCTTCTGACGAAGAAAACTCCACATACCTCCTACAACGAGCATCTATGCCGAAGGTGTTGTGGGCAAGCAGATTATAATTCCGTATATCTTTCACGTCTATTGATTCAACTTGGTGAGCATCCACTTTCCACCATGTTTGCGGAAAGTCAGTTCCAGTTCCAAACCATTGGCTATACCTCGCATGACAAATATCTTCTGGGTGCTCTCCGCATATTTCTGCCCATAAAGAATATTGTAAATCATGTTGCCGGGCAGTTGCGGAGCAAAAGCAGGCCATGTCTCGGGAGCTATTTCTCCCGTCATGGTGCTGAAATCATCATCGGGGTCGGGGCCTGTGAACATCACAGGATTGTGAAGATGGCGATATTGGAAGGCCGTATCGGTAGCAAATTGTCGGTAGAACTTGAGGAACGAAGCGTTCAAATTCTGATACATCGGCTTATAGTTGATAGAGGTCATCATCCATTGCCCGTTGATGCGGTTGAAAAGATATTGTTTTACGGAGCCCGACTTGAGATACACTTTTTCAACGACCACATGGTCTATTGTCGTATCTTTCACCAGCTCCATTTGCTTCGCGTTGTCAAAAATCAAGGTATAATAATCCTGCCGCATGAAGAAATGTTCCATGCTCCACTGCTTCTTCTCCAACTTTGCAGTTATTTTCCCGTCACGATAGACCGGCAGTGGAAAGTGGATGCGGTTGAATTGCAGTTTTCTATTGGCCGCAAAATTGAACACAAAGTCGTCAAACAGTTCGTCGGCAGCCTTGGGCATGGGTGTCTCGGCGATGAGTTCATCGCTCGAATCTCTGGCCACCGTGTCGGCCCCCAGCGTGTCGACTGCTACCGAATCGGTTGTCGGTTTCTTGTCTGAACACCCGGAAGTGGAGAAGCCTACCATCATGAGCAACGACGATAAAACCACTATCAATGACAGTTTTCTCATAAACCTTTTATATAGTCGAAATTTCATGGCAAAAGTACAACTTTATTTCGAGATATTTCGTCTTTTCCTTGAAAAATGTTATCTTTGCAGACAAATTGCAAAGCAGGGAAAACGACAGCTCTCCTGTGCCCGTTTTTCCCACTCAAACCACAATATTGGGATTATGTTATTAGAAAAAATAGAAACCCTTTTAAAAGAGGTAAGCGGACTCACGGCTGCCAATGCCGAGGAGATTGAACAATTTCGCCTGAAATATCTTAGTAAGAAAGGTGAAATCAATGCCCTCATGGCCGATTTCCGCAATGTCGCCGCCGAAGAGAAAAAGACGGTCGGCATCAAGATCAACCAACTCAAGCAGACTGCCATCGCCCGCATCAACGAGCTGAGGGAGCAACTGGAAGAGGCCGAGGCCACTGGTGACGACATCGACCTCACGCGCACCTCCTACCCCATTCAGTTGGGCACGCGCCATCCACTTACCATTGTCACCAACGACATCATCGACATTTTCTCGCGTATGGGCTTTGTGCTGGCCGATGGTCCGGAGATAGATGATGACAAACACGTGTTCACCATGCTCAACTTTGCGGCCGACCATCCCGCCCGAGACATGCAGGACACATTCTTCATCGAGCAGAGCGATCCCAACGATGTGACCAAAAACATCCTCCTGCGTTCGCACACCAGCGATGATCAGGCCCACTACATGGAATGTCATCACCCCCCATTCCGCATTCTTTGTCCAGGACGCGTATATCGTAATGAGGCCATCAGCGCCCGCGCACATTGCTTCTTCCATCAAGTGGAAGGACTGTATGTAGACAAGAACGTGAGTTTCACCGACTTGAAACAAGTGCTCCTCACCTTTGCCCGCGAGATGTTCGGCCCCGACACCAAGATACGCCTGCGCCCGAGTTACTTTCCTTTCACCGAGCCCAGTGCCGAGATGGATATCTCCTGCCACATCTGTGGAGGCGAGGGATGCGGATTCTGTAAACACACGGGATGGGTGGAAATCCTCGGTTGCGGCATGGTAGATCCCAATGTGCTCGAAGCCTGCGGCATCGACTCAAGCGTCTACACGGGCTATGCGTTTGGCATGGGTGTTGAGCGTATCACCAACTTGAAATATCGTGTGAGCGATCTGCGTATGTTCTCCGAGAACGACACACAATTCCTCCGCGAGTTTGAATCGGCCCGCTGACCTCCGCGCAGCATGAAACGAACCGAAAGCGGAAAATAAAACATATTACCAAGCAAGATAAAAGGATGTGGCGTTTTAGCGTGCCACATCCTTTTTTATTTGTAACACCGCTCCTCCGAACTCTCATCCTCATCTTTTAGACATATAGTGCAAAACATTAAAAAACAAGAAAAAGGTTTACACGGACTGTTGCAGCATTTCTCTGCAAAGACGACATGACCGGTTCCATTTGTCAAAAATAATCCTTTCCTCTCGTCGCAAGGCCCAAATGGTTTGGCGAAAGAGCCACACTTGCATCCTCGTTTGGGCCGAATGAGGAAGCGAAAGAGCCCGTTTTCACAACGCCATTCGGGCCGGACGACACCCCAAAGCAGGGGTGAAAAGCCCCCTTCAAGGGGTTGGGGGGCTGTTGAGGACTTATAGAACCAAAAAAGAGGAGCACTTGCGTACTCCTCTTGCTAATGCAAAGTTAATGAGAAAATGGGGGAAATCCAAATCCGTTATGAACTTTATTTACAACAAAACACACACCCTACAGGACGAATACCACCGAAAAGGGAGATTCTCCGGCATGGAGAATCTCCCTTTTATGTGATTCGTTACTACCGGCTTCATACCGGTTGGACAATGTTACAAAATACCTATTTTGCAGAAAACGATCAAGCAGGCATATCCCATCACCAGACTGATGATGCCAACAGTGAAGCCGGCTTTCACCATGTCGTTTTGTTTGATGAGTCCCGTGGAATAGGCTATGGCATTAGGAGGTGTGGAGATGGGCAGCGACATGGCGCATGAAGCCGCCACAGCAATGCCGATGAGTACGGTTGATGTGCCGCCAATGGCATCGAGACGGTTGCCCATGCCTTGGCAGACCACTGTAAGAATGGGAATGAGCAATGCCGCCGTGGCTGTATTGGAAATGAAGTTACTTAATGCAAAGCACACCAAGCCACTGATGACCAGAATGACTATCGGATTGAACTCGGCAAACGGGATGCTCTTCACGGCATTCTCGGCCAAGCCTGTGCCGTTCATGGCCAGACCAAGAGCAAATCCACCGGCCACCATCCAGATGACGGCCCAGTCGATGTCTTGCAGGTCTTTGGCTGTAATGACTCCCGTAAAGGCAAACACGGCTATGGGAAACATGGCCACGGTGTTGGCATTGATGCCCAGATATTGCTTGCCGCCCACCCACAGCACGATGGTCAACACAAATGTGGCAGCCACCACGACGGTGCGCCAATTATGCTGCACATCGCCTTCGATATTGAGTTCGATGGTCTTTTGGGTGAAAGGGAAAAACTTCCGAAGCACAAACCACGCTACTATCAGCATCAGTATCACCATGGGAGCCATGATGAGCATCCAATGGCCAAAGGTAATACCGAGGTCAAGGCCTGTGGGATCATTGAGCACTTTATAGGCAAAGGCGTTGGGAGGCGTGCCGATGGGTGTGCCCATGCCTCCTAAGTTGGCACCGATGGGGATGGCCATGGTGAGAGCGATACGCCCTTTGCCGTTGGCAGGCAGGGCCTTGAACACCGGCGTGAGAAAAGTAAGCATCATGGCAGCCGTAGCCGTATTGGAGATGAACATGGAGAAGATGCCCGTGATGAGCATGAATCCCAAGAGCACATTCTCGCTCTTTTTGCCAAACGGCGCTATCAGCGTCTTGGCCATAAGCACATCGAGCCCGCTCTTGGTTGCGGCGATGGCGAGGATGAAACCTCCGAGGAAGAGAATGATGGTGGGGTCGGCAAAACAGGCCATGACACCTTGATAGTCCAAGAGTTCGCCATATTCGCCTTCCGACCCTTGCAAAAAGTTGAAGGCTGAATCGGAGACACAAAACAGCAGTACAAAGATGATGGTGACCGAGGTGGCCCACGACGGGATGGCTTCGGTGAGCCACAACATCACAGCCATCACGAAAATGGCAATCACGCGCTGCTGAACCACGGTCAGCCCTTCGATGCCAAAGCTGTCGATAGGCAAATTCCAGACTACGAGCGTGAGGAGGGCCGTGACAATCAGCATCAGTCCTTTGCGCCGGTCAAACTCTCCTGTCAGCGTCTTTTTAACAGTTTCTTGCATAATGTGTTTTTTTGTTGTTTTATAAAGTCAATGTTCTTCGGTTTTTAAGTTGACAAAGGTAGTGTTTTTTTTTGATACGCCAAATTTATCAATAGGAAAAAAATTGTCTTTTCTCTCTTTCGCTCACGCCCGGTGCATCCATCGTCCATGACGGCACTCATCCGTTTAATTGCAGCTTTTGTTTGGCGGATTGCAGGATTTGTTTTATCTTTGCATCCGCAAGCCGGTTCATCCGATTGATTAAAAGGGAAGCAGGTGAAAGTCCTGAACAGTCCCGCTGCTGTAATCGGTCTTTCTTTGAGCGGAACATTCGTGCCACTGACATTTTTTCGGGAAGGCCGTTCCGTTTTTCCAGACCGTGAGTCAGAAGACCTGCCGCTTGTGTATATGGCTTCCGCATTTCGAGGAAAATGCTCAAGCAGTAATCTTTAGAGAATATCGACGGAATGGTATGTATCCGCATACATAGAGTGGCGATGATGCTGTGTGGCTGTATGATGTCACCCGGCTTGTCACTTTCGGCCCAAGAGCATACCGACTCGCTCCGGACACATCGGCTGCAAGGCGTGGAGGTGACAGAGAGCCGACACCATAAGGCACTCACAAGCGCAGCCCCGCTATATGTCCTCGGTCGAGGTGACTTGCTGCAAATGGGTATTACCGACATAGCCGATGCTCTGCACCGCCTGCCGGGGGTCAACCTGCGCGACTATGGCGGGGCGGGTGGCATGAAAACCGTGGGCGTGAGAGGGTTCGGAGCCCGGCACACGGGGGTGAGCTATGACGGAGTGCTGTTGAGCGAATGCCAGAGTGGAGAAATAGACGTTTCGCGCTACTCGCTCGACCATGTGGCTGTCCTGCAACTTGTGGTGGGCGACAACGACGACCTCTTCATCCCAGCCCGACAGGCTGCCTCGCCGGCCACACTCTCCATCGAAACAATGGGCGAAACACCCCAAGACCACAGTCCGCATCTCACCACCCAACTCCGAGGGGGGGCTTTCGGCTATATCAGTCCGTTCGTGCGCTATGTACAAGCTGTCACTGAAAGGATCACACTGTCGGCTGTGGGCGAATATGTCTACGCCGAAAACAACTATCCCTTCACTTTGCGTAATGGCATTTACAAGACTCGTGAGCACCGTGCCAACAGCCGCATGAACAGCGGCCACGGAGAGATAAATGTCGTGTGGCAACCCAACGAACTCAACCGGCTGTGGGGCAAGCTCTACTACTATGACAATGATCGGCGGCTGCCGGGCATCGTGAGATATTACACCAATGCAAGTGGTGAGACGCTGCACGACCGCAACTGCTTCGGACAGGCGCGGTGGCTCTCGCAAAACCGCGACGGGCGGTGGGCACTGAAGACCAATGCCAAATACAACTGGGCGGCATCGTCCTATCGTGACGACCTCTATCCAGGAGGCGTGAAAGATGCAGACTATTGGCAACGGGAGGCTTACGCATCGGTGGCCCTACTCTGTCAGCCGAACGACCGGTGGGGCTTCGACTACTCGGCCGACTACATTTTCAACAATCTGAGCAGCAGTCTGCCCACCGCCACACGCCCCTACCGGCACACAGTGTTGCAGTCGCTGTCGGCAAAATACGCCACGGGGCGTTTCACACTATTGGCCCGCCTGCTCCACTCGCTCTATTTCAACAAGGCCAAAGATGGGGCCTCGGCCAAGGATATGCGACGGTTGTCACCCTCGCTTTCGCTCTCCTACCGCCCGCTACCGGCCGAACAGCTTTTTGTGCGTCTCTCCTATAAGAACATTTTCCGCGTGCCCACCTTCAACGAGAGCTATTATTTTCACTACGGCAGCACCGATCTGGATGCCGAAAACACCGACCAATATAATATAGGTGTAACGTGGCAGAAGAATTTTGGCAGTCGTTGGGAAGCACAGGTGACGGCAGACGCTTATCTGAATCATGTAAGAGACAAGATTGTGGCCGTGCCTTACAATATGTTTATATGGACCAACATCAATGTGGGCAAGGTGGAAGGCAAAGGAGTGGATGCCACTTGGCGCGTCGGTTGCCGTCTGAGTGAACGGCAGCACCTCTCGCTGACAGGCAGTTACAGCCACCAACATATTGTCAACCGCACCAACCGGCAGTCGCCTTACTATGGCAACCAGATAGCCTATATTCCCCGGCACACCGGCTCGGCAGCTCTGAGTTGGGAGAATCCGTTGGTCAACCTCACGCTCCACGGCACAGGCGTCAGCAGCCGCTGGACCAACAACGAGCACTACGAGGGTACGCTCATCGCCGGCTATTGGGAGACCGGGCTCTCGGCCTATCGTCACATAGATCTGGGCAAGGGCCGATTACAACTGCGGGGCGACCTGAAAAACCTGCTCAACCGACAATACGAAATTGTCGCCAGCTATCCCATGCCCGGCATCAGTTGGCAAATGACCATCGGTTATGAGTTTTAATCGTTATACATATATTTAATAGAACAGAAGATGAAAAAGTATTTATTAAGTTTGGCCGTCGTGCTCATGGGCACAGCCACATTCACATCGTGCGATGATGACGATCCGTCTTTACGACCGCTCACGCCGGTATTGTCCTCCAAAGGAGCCTATGTCGTGTGTACAGGCAATCTGTCCGGCAAGATTGATGGCTCGTTGACGCATATCGACATTGCCACCAACAAAGCTGCCAACGGAGCATTCAAGGCCGCCAACGGCCGCAGTCTGGGCGATACACCCAACGACGGTTTAGTCTATGGCAGCAAGGTCTATATCGTAGTGACGGGTGAAAACACGATAGAAGTGACCGACAAGAATCTGAAATCCATCCGGCAAATCAAAACTACCGAGCTGCTGGGTACAAAGGATGGGGATAAGCCTCGTCACATCATCGCCGGTGGTGGTGCCATTTGGGTGACTACCTACGGTGGCTACGTGGCTGCCATCGACACGGCAACCTTCAAGTTGCGCAGTAAATATAAGGTGGGGTCTTATCCCGAGGGACTGACCGGTATCAACAACATCATCTATGTGGCCAACTCCGATTATGGAAACGGCAATGGCAGCATTTCGATTATCAACCTTAAAGATGGTCAAGTGGGGGAAAGCAAAGTGGAAGGCGTGACAAATCCAACAGCGGTCTACTACATCAACGACAACTTATATGTACTCGATTTAGGCAGATACGACGAGAAGTGGAATCAGAAAGATGCCGGCATCAAGCAGCTGACCATCGGCATGGGTAAAATATCACTGAAAAAAGTCGTTGTCCCTGACGCTACAAGCGCAGCCTACCACAGCGGTGCTTTCTATACCGTGAATGCCCCCTATGGCGCAGCCGCCGTATCATACAGCAAGTATGATGTCCGAAACCAAAAGAGTTCTTCACTCAATCTTTCTGTAGAACATCCCGCGTCTATTGCTGTTGATCCGGCTACAGGACACATCTTCCTGACCTCCTATAACACAAATGCCGATACAAAAAGGGCAGACTATAAAGCTCCGGCTTATCTGAAAGAATATGATGCCAACAGCACAGAGCTGCGTAAATATGACATCGGTGTGGGTCCGGGTGCCATCTTCTTCAACACTTCAGTCAGTTGGAAGTAAATGAAAAGGCTCTTCATTGCTTTTGCAATTCTCTTGTGCGGTATTTTCACCGCTTGCACCGGTTTTTCCACAGGGCCGGCGGCAAGCGGTGGAGATACCGTCGCACTCTCCTACGCACGCCATCTCACCATTGTGAAATATGATGGTTACACTGTGGTGAAGCTCATCGACCCGTGGAATGAAGGAAAGACACTGCATACATACGCCTTGGTTCCTAAAGGCAGAAAAGGGGATGACCTGACAACCCGAATGGCCGGACTCGCCGGTAAAGAGGCTACGGTGGTGAGAACGCCAATAGAACGTTCTGTCGTTTTCACGACCGTACACTGCGCTTTGCTCTACGACTTGAAAGCGGAACAGGCCATCAGCGGGGTGTGCGACTTGAAGTACATCGACATTCCCGATGTGCAGAGGCGCACGGCAGCCCCGTTGTCAAAGACCAATCCCCACCCCATTGTGGATTGTGGCAACGGCATGAGCGCCGATGTGGAGAAGATTATCGACCTCAAACCGCAGGCTTTACTCATCTCCCCATTCGAGAACAGCGGAGGCTATGGCAAATTGGAAGAAATCAACATTCCTATCATAGAGACAGCCGACTACATGGAGATTTCGGCACTCGGGCGCGCCGAATGGATGAAATTTTATGGTATGCTCTACGGTAAGGAGAAAGAGGCAGAGGCATTATTTGAAAAAGTGGACCGCAATTACCAAACATTGAAGGCAACCGCGGCCCACTCAAAAGTGTCACGCTCGGTGATCACGGAAAAGAAAACGGGTAGCGTGTGGTATGTACCCGGCGGAAAAAGCGTGATAGGCGAAATGCTGAAAGATGCCGGGGCACACTACCCCTTTGCCGGTGACACCCACTCCGGAAGCATCTCTTTGCCCTTCGAGACCGTGCTCGACAAGGCCGGGGAGGCCGATGTATGGCTCTACAAATATAACGAGCATCCGGCCACGCTGCAAGAGCTGTTGGCCGAATATCACGGATACAAGGAATTGAAGGCCTTCCACACGGGAATGGTCTTTGCGTGCAACTGTACACGCCGCCCCTATTTTGAGGAAGTGAGTTTCCATCCCGACCGTCTGTTGAGCGATATCATCCAAATTGTACACCCCGACATTGCGGGGTTTGCGCCCATGCACTATTACGAAAAATTGCGATAACCCAAGCGTATGCCCAAAGGAGTGAAACTTTGTATCGGACTGGGGGCTACAGCCATCGCACTGTTTGCCTTAAACCTTGTGGTGGGGAGCGTGAAGATTCCCGCCACAGGAGTCATATCCGTATTGTTTCCTCGCCTGTCAGCCATGCTGTTTCCCTCATCGGGACTTGTCGTTGCTGAACATCCTTCGTGGCAATTCATCATCATGGAAGCACGGTTACCTCAAGCCCTCACCGCCATGCTGTCGGGAGCATCGCTGGCCGTGAGCGGCTTGATGCTGCAAACGGCCTTCCGTAATCCACTGGCCGGCCCAAGCATCTTCGGCATCAATAGCGGAGCCGGACTGGGGGTAGCACTGGTCATGTTGCTGCTTGGTGGAAGTGTGATGACCAACGCTTTCACAGTGAGCGGTTTCGTGGCCATTCTTTTAGCTGCATTTACCGGAGCTATGCTCGTTACGGGTATCATCTTTGTGTGCTCTTCTATGGTGAGAAACAACATCATGCTCCTCATCATCGGCATCATGATAGGCTATCTGTCAAGTTCGGCCATATCACTGCTCAATTTCTTCGCCACAGAAGAGGGCGTCAAGTCGTATATGGTGTGGGGATTGGGCAACTTCGGTGGTGTGTCGATGGCGCACATGCCCGTGTTTGCCTCGGTCACATTAGTGGGTCTTATCCTGTCTATCGCACTCATCAAACCGCTCAATGCCTTACTGCTCGGCGAACAGTATGCAGAGAATTTGGGCATCAACACACACCGGGTGAGGAATATTCTGCTTCTCGTGACCGGATTATTGACGGCCATCACCACCGCCTTTTGCGGACCGGTGGCTTTCATCGGATTGGCCGTCCCCCATATAGCACGGCTGCTGCTCACCACCGACAACCACCGGCAACTGCTACCCGCAACCATATTGTCGGGAGCCGTGGTGGCTCTGCTGTGCAACCTGCTCTGCTATTTACCCGGCGAGACGGGCGTTATACCGCTCAATGCAGTGACCCCTCTACTCGGGGCACCGGTCATCATCTATGTAATCATCAAAAACAAATAGCTATGAAGATATATACGAAAAGAGGAGATGGCGGTGAAACCTCTTTGCGCCAAGGTGTGAGAGTGCCAAAAGACGACATTCGCATAGAGACCAACGGACAGATAGACGAACTGAACTCGCTGTTGGGCATCATCACGTCAATGATGGAAGATGGCGACGAAGGAAAGACATTCATGCAGTCCATTCAAAAGCAACTGATGGCCATCATGGCCCTTATAGCTAACACGAAAAACCAAGAAACATTTGACTTGGCGGCCATCATGACCCTAACCAAGAAACTGGAGATTTTTATCGACACGACATCCGGCAGCACACCCTTTACTTTCGTAATTCCCGGAGGCAGCCGGATGGCAGCATTCCTGCATTATGCCCGCTCAAAAGCTCGCACTTGTGAGCGTAGGATGTGGACACTTCAGCGCGAATACCCTTTAAACGAAGCCGTCATGAAATTTATGAACCGGCTCAGTGACTACCTTTTCATGTTGGCGATATGCGACCGATAATGTTTTGTGGCACAGGCAGCGATGTGGGTAAGAGTACCCTGGCCACCGCCGTGTGCCGTATATTGAGGCAAGACGGTTTGCATCCGGCACCTTTCAAAGCTCAAAACATGGCCCCATACTACCGGCTGACTGAAGACGGAAAGCAAGTAGCCCGAGCACAGGCCGTGCAGGCAGAAGCCGCCGGAATATCCCCGACTACGGACATGAATCCTCTACTGTTGATTCCGCAGGGAGACCATACGTCTGAGGTTATCCTCAACGGCACCTCATTAGGCTGTAAAACGGCCATGCAACTCTATCGGGAAGACGACCGTTCCATACTCAGACAACAGATATTTGCCGCTTTCGACCGACTGAAAGACATTTACGACCCTATCATCATGGAAGGGGCCGGAAGCGTCTCGGAGCTGAATCTTCAACGCCAAGATCTCGTAAATATGCCCATGGCTGCATACGCCGATGCGGCTGTCATACTTGTAGCCGACATCGATCGGGGCGGTGTGTTTGCCAGTTGCTACGGGAGTATCAAACTTCAAACGCCTGAAAACCAAAAACGCATCAAGGGCATAGTCATCAATAAATTCCGCGGTGACGGCCGCCTCTTTGAAGATGGCAAGAGAATGCTGGAAGAGCTATGTGGCGTTCCGGTGCTCGGGGTGATACCCTATTACCACCATATTGTCATCGAAGAGGAAGACACTCTACGTGGGAACACGCCCGACAATGAATTATTAGAAAACGCTTCTTTTCGCGAAAGACAATACGACTTGTTGGCCGATCACGTAAGGAAATATCTCGACATAGAAGCATTGAAGGTACTGATGAAAAACAAAGAGGATATGTAAACTGTTTGAAAGAAAGACGATGCAACACCACGGTGATGACCTATACAACTATCCGAATATCCAAATCAATTTCAGTTCGAACATTTGGACACATGCCGACCTGTCTTTGTTAAAAGAGCATCTGTCCAAACGTTTAGACCTCATCCGCAATTATCCGGAACCGGAAGCCCGCTCCCTTGAAAAGATACTGGCAGAACGGTTGGGCATCTCCCAAGAAGAGATACTGGTAACCAACGGTGCAACCGATGCTATCCGGCTGATAGCCAATAGTTTTTCAGAGCGAAATCAAGTGACTCTTCACCCAACATTCTCCGAATATCCCGAGAAAAAAGGGACGGGAGTACTCCGGTGGATCTGTAATCCTAACAACCCGACAGGCCATAGCAGGCCACCTGCAGAACTTATTCCTCCTCACGATTCTGACGATTTGCATGTCATCGACCAAGCATACGAAGACTACACCTTAGCTCCGATGCTGACCGATCGCGACATCGTGGACCGTCCCAACTGCATACTCCTCCACTCCATGACCAAGAAATACTGCATACCGGGATTACGGTTGGGCTACCTCACAGCCCATCGTGACCTCATCGCCCGGCTGCGCCGGAACATGGTGCCGTGGAGTGTCAATGCCTTAGCCATAGAAGCCGGCAAGTTTCTGGTGACTAACGATATCCACGTGCTTCCCGAAATGGCTTGGCTTTTGAAAGAAACTCAACGTTTCCGCTATCTGCTCAATCAGATAGAAGGGTGCGAGGCACAGCCCACCGACACTCATTTTTTCCTTGTGCGACTGGGTGGTCACTCTGCACGCCAAGTAAAAGAAGCATTGGCCCAACGGTATGGAATCCTCGTTCGGGACGCTTCAACGTTTAAGGGAATAGGCCCGGAATATATCCGGCTGGCTACCCAACTGCCGGAAGAAAACGACAAACTCATCAGATGTTTAATCCAATATCTCTCATAATTGGTTGGCTGCTCGACCTCCTGTTGGGCGATCCTTCATGGCTTCCCCATCCCATTGTGGCATTTGGCAAAATGATCCGTGCGGGGGAAAGTCGGCTAAACAAAGGTAAACAAAGAAAAATAAAAGGCGGTGTGCTGTCCCTTGTACTTATAGGTTGCACATGGGGCGGCACATCGCTTCTTCTGTCTGTCCTGAGCCATGAAGCCAAAATCTGCCTGGAAACGATTCTGATATTCTTTTGCCTGGCCGGCACCACACTGATAAAAGAAGTGGAAAAGGTGTTCGACGCATTGGACATCTCACTTGAAAAAGGTCGACGACAAGTGGCCCGCATCGTCGGAAGGGACACGACCGAACTGTCGGAACAGGAAGTGAAAAAGGCAGCTTTGGAAACTCTGTCCGAGAATCTTTCAGACGGGGTCATCGCACCGCTGTTCTGGCTGATGCTTTTAGGAGTGCCGGGAATGATGGCTTACAAGATGATCAACACACTCGACTCGATGATCGGCTACCGCACAGTGCGCTATAAGGATTTTGGGTGTGTGGCTGCACGCATCGACGATGCAGCCAACTGGCTGCCGGCACGACTCACAGCCTGCCTGATGCTCATGGGCGCCCTCTTTCTTTCAACTTCTTTTCCGCTCTCGAGAACGTCCTTGGCCGGACGCTTTCGCCAAATGTGCTACTTCTCCCATGCCCACCTCAGCCCCAACAGCGGATGGCCCGAAGCGGCCTTGGCATGCTTGCTCGGTTGTCGCTTTGGCGGCGGACACAGCTATCATGGCGAGTGGATAGAAAAACCGTATATCGGTGAGCATGAAAGACCGCTACACCGTGACGACATGAAAGCAGCCGTCAGACTCAACCGCCTGACAGAAGCCATGATGCTTGTAGCGGTAATGGCTGTGACTATGGCGGGAATGTTATACGCGAAGTGCTGACAATATACGCCGACTGGTCAGATTTCGTCTCCGGAGTGGGCTAATCTTGCCATGCCGGAACGGAAAACCAATTCACGCCACCACCTTTCCCTCTTTACCGATGAGGTATTTCTTCCGTCCTTTATAAGCCTCAAAATAAGGATACTCGTCACGCAAAGCTATATCATCATAGACAAACGGCGACACCACCGTCTCTTGTCCGTCAGGCAATATCAACCCCATGCGGCCGTCTTTCTGTGCAATGACCGGCAATGTGCGGAGGTCATCCACATAGACATAGCATGTGCGGAGGAATTGGTAGTTGGGCGCAATGATGACTTTTCCTTCATGGTCGCGCATACCGAAAAGTCCGTTCTCCTCAAACACTTCATGAAATTGCAGATATTTCTGCTTCATGTGGAGATAGTAGTAAATCATTCGACGCTTGTCATTGACCATTTTCAACATATACCCGTAGGTGTCGCAATAGTTGGCCACGGCTCTCACCAGCACCTGCTTGAAGTCCAATCCGTTGATTGCCTTGCGGTTGAGGTCGATATATCTGGCAATGGCCCGCTCCTTGTCAGCATCGGTGAGCGTGGCAAGTTGCTCCTCAAACTTCAGCATGATTTGCTTTGAGCCCGACATAGCCTTGATGTAACGATGAATCTGCCGGGCCATCTCACGGCAGATAAAATGGTCTATCTGCTGCTGCTCGATAGGATCGACGTATAGGGCGTCGAAGTTGTCTTGCGTAATTTTCATGGTCACTTCCTTTCGTTTTCGCCAAAGGTAAGGAGATTTTCTGAGACGGACAAATATTTGGCCCAAACTTTTTGGAACATGTTTGCAAATGAATCCTAATGCAAAAGGAAGACTAAGGCTTGGGAAACGACACCTTAATATAATATATACCGCACTTTTGCAAAAACGACAAAAGTTAAGCCACGAACCCTGTTAAATTATCAGCCAGGCACTCAAGCTGTCAACATATTTCCACATCCATTTGCATTTTGCCGCAAAAAGTTGTATATTTGCATGAGCAAGGGAAGCGCGTATGTGCTTCCCTTTTTTGTTCCCCCACCCCCTAAAGGGGGCTTTCTCCTACAGTGCCGGCCCGTATGGCATGGTCAAAGGGCCCGTTTCGTGTTCCCACTCGGCCCAAACGAGCTTCCAAGTGTGGCCCTTTGGCGTTGCGACGAAGCCCCTTTGACCATTTTTCCTCTCCTTTTTTGCTTTTCCTGCATAGCTTTTTCGTTTGCCGCCAAGAATGGGAGAAAGGAGCAAGTCATGTATTTTCAAAATCTCACTATACAACCGACTATTCTATCTTTCCCTGTAATAATTCAAGGCTGCACCGATAGCCGTACAGAACTCGGAGTACTTGGGGATACGGAAATGAACGCCATAAAGCTTTTCCATGGCAGAATACACCTCCCGGCACTGCGGCAGGAGTGTCAAATTACCTATCATCACAAAGTCTTTGATGCCACTGCCCAGACTGCTTAAAATGCTGCCCGACCCTATCGACTGCAACACCATGTGTATCAGGCCGATGGCAATGTCTTCACGAGTAGCGTTGGCCTTGGCATTGCTGAACAAGCTGGCCGTAGCACTCATGGGCAGTCCCGGCAGAGGATGGGCACTGATGTCGCCAATCAGCAAGTTGATCTTGGTGATGTCGCCCTCCATTGCCAGAGCGGCTATCTGCTTGATGTCATCCGTCTTGAGCATGATGCGGCTCAGTCCGGCCAGCGTGCCTCCACCGATGCCGATACCACCGATGTGGCGTATGTCGTCGCCCTCACATTTCACAAGACTGGTGCCGGTGCCCATACTCACAACGATCATGCGGTCGAGTTTGGACTCGTAACGCGCCCCCAGTCCGTCGGCGACAAACTCCTCGCTCTTGGATGTGGGCAGCCCATAGATGTCTTCATCGATGTAGGCGGCTCCCACGCCCGTGAGCATCACATGTTCCACGTCTTCCAACCGCACCCTGTTGTCGTGCAGGTATTTGCCAAAAGCCCCATAGAGAGAGGTGATGGGGTCGGTGGCCTTGATGCGGATGGGTGAAATCACCACACCGTCGGCATTGACACCCACTATCTTCGTTGTGCTGATACCGACATCGATTCCGATAACTATTTTGCTCATACGCTCTTACGTCTTTTTGATTGATGCTGCAAAGATAACAATAATTGTAAAGAAAAGGCCGGAAAAGGAAAAATAACTTAACACTGCCGGCATTTTATCTACATTTTTCATTAACTTTGCAACCATGACAGAAGACAAACGACAACAGATGCGACAGTTCGTCGAACGGCTCAATGCCGCCTCCGACGCTTATTATAACGGCCGACCGGAACTGATGACCGACTATGAGTGGGATGCCCTTTTCGACCGGCTCAGACAGTTGGAAGAAGAGACGGGGGAAACGCTTCCCGATTCGCCCACGGCCAAAGTCTCCGCCGACGATGTGAAGGGACAAAAGGAAGAACACGAGTTTCCTGCCCTCTCGCTGGCTAAGACCAAACGCCCCGAAGAACTTGTGAAATGGGCCGAGGGCCGTCCCATCTGGCTCTCGTGGAAGCTTGACGGACTGACACTCGTTGCCACCTACGACGGGGGAAGGCTCACCAAAGTCGTCACACGGGGTAACGGGCACATCGGCACCAACATCACCCATCTGGCACAAGCCATCAACGGGTTGCCTGCCAGAATCAAATCGGCCGGGCACGCCGTGATCCGCGGTGAGGCCGTCATCTCCTACGAAGACTTTGAACGCTTCAACATGGAGAGCGACGAGGAATATGCCAACCCGCGCAATCTGGCATCGGGCTCGCTGACACTCAAAGATGTGAACGAAATCAAACAGCGCCACATCCGCTGGATACCCTTCACACTGGTCTATACCGACGAAGAAATAGACGCATGGGGCAAGCGCATGGACTGGTTGGAAGCCAACGGTTTCAAGCCTGTTGAGCGGGAGCTGATAGCCAACCCCACGCTTGAAGAAGTGGAAACAGTCATTGCCCGCTGGACGGAGAAAGTGACCCACCGCATCAATCCCTACCCCGTAGACGGGCTGGTGATCTCCTACGACGACACGGCCTATGCCGCCACGGGGGCCGTGACGGGACATCATGCCACCCGGGCCGGCCTGGCCTTCAAGTGGCAGGACGAGGCCGCCGAAACCGAACTCGACCATGTAGAGTGGTCGTGCGCCACCAACACCATCTCGCCCGTGGCCGTCTTCCGCCCCGTGGAGTTGGAGGGCACCACCGTGAAGCGTGCATCGCTCTGCAACATCAGCGAGTGTCGCCGGTTGGGTATCGGCGGGAGCGGCACGCGCCTCTCTGTCATCAAGGCCAACAAGATTATCCCCAAGGTTATCAAGGTGATTGAGACTGTGGGCGAGTTTGACATTCCGGGCAAGTGTCCCGTTTGCTGTGCGCCGACAGAAATTTCCATCAGCGGCATGAGCGACACCGAAACCCTCCATTGCACCAACGATGCCTGCCCGGCCAAACAGCTCAAGAAGTTTACCCGCTTCGTGTCCAAAGAAGCTATGAACATTGACGGTATCAGCGAACAGACCCTAGCCAAATTTATCAATCTCGGATGGGTGGGCGAATATGCCGACCTCTACCATCTGCGCGAGCACCAACGCGAGTTGGCAGGGCTTGAAGGCTTCGGCGAGCGCTCGGTTGCCAACATCATGGCATCGGTTGAGAAGTCACGCGATGCCGAGGCCCATCGGCTGCTCTTTGCCCTGTCCATCCCCCTTTGCGGAGCCGACGTGTGCAAGCGTTTGCTCTCCGCCTATCCGCTGGCTGACCTTCTGTCCACGGCCCGCACGGTAGAAAATCTTGACCACTTCGCTCACATTCCGGGCATCGGACCGGAAAAGTCGGCTTCGTTCATCAACTGGAACCGGTCACAAGCTAACCAACAGCTCGTCGACCATCTGTTGTGCGAGATTCGTGTGTCGCAAGTGTCGGAAGCCCCCCAAGGAAACAAATGTGCCGGTCTTACATTCGTCATCACAGGCGATGTATACCATTTCAAGAATCGCAATGAACTGAAAGCCTACATCGAGTCGGAAGGCGGCAAGGTGGCGGGCAGTGTGAGCGGGGCCACGAGTTTCCTCATCAACAACGATGTGGAGTCGACTTCGGGGAAAAACAAGAAGGCCAAACTGCTCGGCATCGAGATTATTTCGGAAGATGATTTCATAAGCCGTTTCGGCAATCCCGATGCGGTCTGAAGCATTTGCGGGGGCTTTCATTGCGAGTCTCGGGATTTATTGCTACCTTTGCCGGAAGTATGAGAATAGACATTATCACCGTTTTGCCCGAAATGATTGAGGGCTTTATTAACGAATCCATATTGGCCAGAGCGCAGAAAAAGGGACTGGCCGAGATCCATCTGCATAACCTGCGTGACTACACGCAAGACAAATGGCGCCGCGTGGACGACTATCCCTACGGCGGTTCGGCCGGCATGGTGATGCAGTGCGAGCCGATAGACCGCTGCATCTCCAAATTGAAAGGCGAACGAGACTACGACGATGTGATCTATGTGTCGCCCGATGGGGAGACTTTCAACCAAAAGATGGCCAACGAGATGTCGCTGCAAGGCAATCTCATCATCCTCTGCGGCCACTACAAGGGTATTGACCAACGCATCAGAGAACATCTCATCACCAAGGAAATATCAGTGGGTGACTTTGTGCTTACCGGTGGCGAACTGGCAGCAGCCATCATTGCCGATGCCGTGATACGCGTGGTGCCGGGCGTGATTGGCGACGAGCAGAGTGCCCTCTCCGACTGTTTCCAAGACAATCTCCTTGCCGCGCCCATCTACACCCGGCCGGCCGACTATAAAGGATGGAAAGTGCCCGAAGTGCTGCTGAGCGGCAACGAGGCTAAAATCAGGCAATGGGAGTTGGATCAGGCTATAGAGCGCACCCGGCGGCTACGCCCCGACTTGTTGGAATAAGCGTTGATCCAAAAGGTCGTACACGCAAAATGGCACGTTTGATTCTTGAGTGGTTTCCGTCTCCGGAAGATATTTTGAAAGCATTATACATCAAGGCCCGTTTCTCGATTGGGAAACGGGCCTTTTGGCATTTTACGTAACATTTACGTAAATCTTTACAACACGAAACGATGTTTTCACTATATTTGCGATGTATTAAAAGAGAAATCTATTATTGACTTATACATTATTAAATCTAATTTGTTTATGAACGGAATCCCTACTGTATTTTGGTTGGTCCCAGTAGCCTCTATTGTGGCTTTAAGCATGGCTTGGTATTTTTTCAACTCCATGATGAAAGCGGAAGAAGGCACTCCACGAATGATTGAAATAGCCGAACACGTGAGAAAGGGGGCTATGGCCTATCTCAAACAGCAATATAAAGTGGTGCTGATAGTATTTATCGTACTGGCCGTTATCTTTTCATTGATGGCATACGTGCTGAAAGTACAAAATCCGTGGGTTCCGTTTGCATTTCTCACAGGTGGTTTCTTCTCCGGACTTTCCGGTTTCTTCGGCATGAAGACTGCCACTTACGCGTCCGGACGCACGGCCAATGGTGCCCGTGAAGGCCTTGACCGTGGACTGAAGATTGCCTTCCGCAGTGGAGCTGTGATGGGGCTCGTGGTGGTGGGACTCGGATTGCTCGACATCGCCTTGTGGTTTCTCGTGCTAAACGCCGTATATCAAGGCGAAAACATGGCCTTGGTCACCATTACGACCACCATGCTTACATTCGGTATGGGTGCTTCTACACAAGCCTTGTTTGCCCGCGTGGGCGGAGGCATCTACACCAAAGCAGCCGATGTGGGTGCCGATCTTGTGGGCAAGGTGGAAGCCAACATCCCCGAAGACGACCCGCGCAATCCGGCAACCATCGCCGACAACGTGGGAGACAACGTGGGAGACGTGGCCGGTATGGGTGCCGACCTCTACGAGAGCTACTGTGGTTCGATACTCTCCACAGCCGCTCTCGGTGCAACTGCTTTTGCCATGAATGCCGACATGCAACTCAAAGCCGTCATCGCCCCCATGATTATCGCCGCCGTAGGTATCTTCCTCTCGCTCATAGGCATCTTCCTTGTGAAGACCAAGGAGGGTGCAACAATGAAAGACCTGCTCCATTCGCTCGGAATGGGTACCAATGTGTCGGCAGTGCTCATAGCACTTGCCACCTTCCTCATCCTTTATTTGCTGGAGTTGGACAACTGGTTGGGCGTGTCGTTTTCCGTTATCAGCGGTTTGACAGCCGGTGTCATCATCGGTCAGGCTACCGAATACTACACTTCCCAAAGCTATACCCCCACTAAAAAGATAGCCGAAGCATCACAGACAGGCTCGGCCACAGTCATCATCAAGGGCATCGGCACCGGTATGATTTCCACCTGTGTGCCTGTGGTGACCATCTCTGTGGCCATCATGCTGAGCTATCTCTGCGCCAACGGCTTCGATTTGTCCATGTCGTCGGCCTCCATCTCGCGCGGTCTTTACGGCATTGGCATTGCCGCCGTAGGGATGCTCTCCACACTGGGCATCACACTGGCAACCGATGCCTACGGTCCCATAGCCGACAACGCCGGCGGCAATGCGGAGATGAGCGAACTGGGAGAGGAGGTGCGCCACCGCACAGATGCCCTCGATGCCCTCGGAAACACTACAGCTGCTACGGGCAAGGGCTTCGCCATTGGGTCGGCAGCCCTCACAGCACTGGCCTTATTGGCCTCATACGTGGAAGAAGTGAAGATTGCCATGGCCCGGGCTATGGAGGAAGGGACTCGTTTTATCGACGCGGCCGGCAACGCATTTAATCCGGCGACAGCCGACATGGCCGACTTCATGGCATTCTTCCAAGTAAACTTGATGAACCCGAAAGTGCTTGTGGGCGTTTTTATCGGGGCAATGGCAGCCTTCCTCTTCTGCGGTCTCACCATGGGAGCTGTGGGACGCGCCGCCGGTGCTATGGTCGAAGAGGTGCGCCGCCAATTCCAAGAAATCAAAGGTATTCTCGAAGGCAAAGCCACACCCGACTACGGACGCTGTGTGGAAATCTCCACCCGCAGTGCCCAACGGGAGATGATACTCCCCTCGTTCCTTGCCATCCTTATTCCCATAGCTGTGGGTGCTGTGCTCGGTGTGGCCGGTGTGTTGGGCCTCTTGGTGGGAGGACTGTCGGCAGGTTTTACACTGGCCGTTTTTATGGCCAATGCCGGAGGTGCTTGGGACAATGCTAAGAAACTGGTGGAAGAAGGCCATTTCGGCGGTAAAGGTTCGGAATGCCACAAGGCAACCATCGTGGGCGACACCGTAGGTGACCCGTTCAAGGACACTTCCGGGCCCAGTCTGAATATTCTTATCAAGCTGATGTCAATGGTGAGCATCGTGATGGCCGGCCTCACGGTGGCATTCATCTAAACGATAAAGCCCATCTTTAATAGGTTTTTCAGGTAAAATCATTCATGGGTAACACAGAAGGCTTCTCCAAGTGAGAAGCCTTCTTCATAAAGGCGCTCCAATTTATCAATGTCCTTTTCGATGCGCCCCACCTCCAAGGGACGCTGCGGGCGAATACACTCTATCTGCCCGGCGGCCTCCAAGTCGTCAATGAGTTGAAGCTGTTCGTTGTAAATTACATGCCGACGGCTCAAAGCCACCCTCAACCGGGGATAATTCTTATAGATGAACTTAGGCACCTTGCGGTCTCTACTCTCGTCCCGCCATCCCTTATTGCGGGTCAGCACCACCACATTCCGGCTGTGCCCGACAGCCATTGCACGCGCCACCGGTATGGAATCGGTGATTCCCCCATCGAGCATCGGTATGCCATCCACCTCCACTATCTTGCTTACATAAGGCAAACTGCTCGAGGCCCTTACGATATCCAAGGCTCGCCGTTGATCAGTGGTCTCACTTAGATACATCGGTCGACCGGTCAGACAATTTGTCGTGACCATCTCAAAACCGGCGGCATATTTGAAATAAGTATCAAAATCGAAAGGCAACAACTGGTTGGGAAACTTGTCGTAGAGCAATTCACGGTCGAAGATACACCCTTGAGTGACCAGATGGCGAAGACCGATATACTGATAGCGCGCTAAAAAGTCAATATTTGACACACGGGCCCGACGAGGCTGACGGCTCACATACGACATGCCGTTGCATGCCCCTGCCGAGACTGCCACAATATAAGGAAAATAACGTCCATACTTCATGAAAGCATCCAAAACACCACTCGTAAAAACGCCCCTCATACCTCCGCCTTCGAGAACCAATCCCGTGTTTCTGTCTATCTTCACTCTTAATTATTTATAAATTTTCAAGTAACATTCATTTTTGATTGCAAAGATAACAAATATCTACAAAAAAAGTGTAACTTTGCAATCGATTCTGGATTAAATTCACTAATTATGTTTAAAACGGAAACTTATATAGCGCGCCGCCAACAACTTAAACAACTTGTTAACAGCGGCATTATACTTATTTTCGGTAATAATGAGTCGCCATGCAATTTCCCTGCCAACGGCTATTATCCGTTCCGCCAAGACTCGAGTTTTCTCTACTATTTCGGGCAGCAGAGAGACGGACTCGTAGGGGTCATTGATGTGGACAACGATACAGAGACGCTCATCGGTGACGATATCGACATTGAAGACATTGTGTGGTATGGCAGTGTGGAGAGCGTAAAGATGATGGCCGAGCAGGTGGGTGTGTCCAATTCCGCCCCCATGAAGGCCTTGCAAGGCATCTGTGCCGAAGCTCTGGCAAAGAGAAGGAAGATTCATTTCCTCCCTCCCTACCGCTACGACATCAAGCTTCAACTGTTCGACCTGTTGGGAATCCACCCCAACCAGCAAAAGCAGGAAGCCTCAATGGAACTCATCAGGGCCGTTGTGAAAATACGTTCAACCAAGACTGCCGAGGAAGTGGAAGAATTGGAACGCGCTGCCGTTATTGGATACAAGATGCACACCACAGCCATGAGACTCACCAAACCGGGCGTGACCGAGAAGTTCATTGCCGGCCAAGTAGATGGTACGGCCCATTCCTACGGCTCCATGGTCAGTTTCCCCACCATCTTCACACAGCATGGTGAAATCTTGCATGGCAGTCCTTCGCCCGCTCCTTTGGAGGCAGGCCGCCTCGTCCTCTGCGATGCCGGTGCGGAGACGGTCAACAACTATTGTTCCGACAACACCCGCACCATGCCCGTGAGTGGTAAGTTCACCCAACGACAACTGGAAATCTACTCCATAGTGGAAGCCTGTCACGACTATGCCCTCGAAGTGGCCAAGCCCGGTGTGAAATGGATGGACGTGCATTTTGCCGTATGTCGCCTGATGACCGACCGCCTCAAGGAGCTCGGACTGATGAAGGGAGATGCCGAAGAGGCCGTGAGGGCCGGTGCCCACGCCATGTTCCTCCCCCACGGTTTGGGACACATGATGGGCATGGATGTGCACGACATGGAGGCTCTCGACCAAATCAACGTAGGCTTCGACGAGGAGACGCGCCCCAATCTTGAGCAGTTTGGCACCAACTGCCTGCGCATGGGTCGCCGCCTCGAAGAAGGTTTTGTAGTGACCGACGAGCCGGGCATTTACTTCATTCCAGCTCTCATTGACGAATGGAAGGCCAACGGACATTGCGCGGAATTCCTTAATTTTGACAAACTCGAGACCTATAAAGATTTCGGAGGCATACGCATAGAGGATGATGTGCTCATCACAAAAGACGGTTGCAGATTCCTCGGCAAGGACCGTATACCCTACCATGCAAAAGACGTAGAAGAGTTCATGCAACACAATTAACCAAAAAACGATTATTATTTTCAACATTAAAACTTATAGATGAAAAAGTTATTAGCATTGGCGCTCCTCGCAGTGGTTGCTTCGGGAGCTGACGCAAAGACAGAAAAGGATTCGGTGAACAAGAACAAACCAGTATTCACTGTAGTCAAAGAACTCCCCATCACAAGCATAAAGGATCAGAACAAGTCGGGCACTTGCTGGGCTTATTCCACCTTGAGCTTCTTTGAGAGTGAAATACTCAAGAAGAGTGGCAAGACATACGACCTCTCGGAAATGTTCGTTGCCAACAAGACTTACCTTGATCGTGCCGTCATGGCCGTGAGAATGCACGGCGACGTGAGCTTCTCGCAAGGTGGCAGTGCCTACGATGTGCTCTACTGCCTCAAGAACTATGGCATCGTGCCCGAATCTGTCATGCCGGCTCCCGGCACCATGACAGGTGACTCGTTGGCCAACTTCAGCGAATTTTTCAAGGCCTTGACACCCTACGTGGAGGCCGTGGCCAAGAGCGATGCCAAGAAACTTTCTCCGGCATGGAAGAACGGACTGCAGGGCATTCTCGATGCCTACTTGGGCAAGGCACCGGCCAACTTCACTTACGAAGGCAAGAACTACACCCCGAAAACCTTTGCAGCAAGTCTGGGACTGAACTGGGACGACTATGTGACTTTCACCAGCTATACACACCATCCCTTCTGGACGGAGTTTGCCGTTGAGGTGCAGGACAACTGGCGTTGGCCCATGAGTTGGAATGTCCCGATGGACGACCTCACCAAAATCATAGACAATGCACTCGCCAACGGCTACACCGTGGCTTGGGGCGGCGATGTCACTGAAGACGGTTTCACTCGCAAAGGCCTCGGCATAGCCTACGACGTGAAGAAAGTGCGCTCCATGGCAGGCACCGATGCCGACCGTTGGTTCAAGCTCTCCAAGACCGAGAAGAGCGAGAAGTTTGATTCTCTGGGTGTTAACGCTCCTGAAATCGTGCCCACACAACAAATGCGCCAAGACGCTTTTGACAACTGGGAAACTACCGATGACCACGGTATGCACATCTACGGTATAGCCAAAGACCAGAATGGCAAAGAATACTACATGGTGAAAAACTCATGGGGCAAGTATGGTGACTACTCCGGCACTTGGTACCTGACCAAGACTTTCGTTACCTATAAGACCATGGACTTTATGGTGAACAAGAACGCTGTGCCCAAAGACATCCGCAAGAAGTTGGGCATCTAAACACAGCATCAAAATACAGAAACAGCATCAAGAGCATCCGCCCAGGTTGGCAGATGCTCTTTTTTATGTTCTTCCGGCTCCGGTGCGGGATGTCTGCACCGGTCGTGCAGAGGCTTTGCACAAAGCGTGCAACAACCATGCGCGGATGGTGCACCAGTCATGCACCATCACTTGACAGTTGGGCAGACACTTCGAATATTTCTCTTTCGATATTTGTTGGTGGTTTCGATAAAACTTTGTAACTTTGCAACATTATTGATAATAAAAACGAAACCAGCTCTTAATCCATTGATAGAGAAGCATATTGTTCTTGAAGATATAGATCCCGTGATGTTCTACGGGATTAACAATGCACATTTGCAGATGTTGAAGTCGCTGTTTCCCAAACTGCGTATCGTGGCCCGCGACAATGTCATCAGACTGCTTGGTGACGAAGAGGAAATGGCAAAAGTGGAAGAAGACATCGAAACCATGCGGAAGCATGTGCTGAAATACAACACCATCAGCGACGAAGACATCCTCGACATTGTAAAAGGGAGACAGACAAAGGCCGATGCTGTGAAGGGAGTGCTTGTGTACAGCATTTCGGGCCGTCCCATCAAGAGCCGCACGGTGAACCAACAGCGACTCATCGAGGCTTACGAACACAACGACATGGTGTTTGCCGTAGGCCCTGCCGGAACGGGTAAGACCTATCTGAGCATCGCTTTGGCCGTGAAAGCCCTGAAGGAGAAGACGGCCAAGAAGATCATCCTCTCGCGGCCGGCTGTGGAGGCAGGCGAGAAACTGGGCTTCCTCCCGGGCGACATGAAGGATAAGATAGACCCTTATCTGCAACCGCTCTACGACGCGCTGGAGGATATGCTACCCGCCGTGAAACTGCAAGACATGATGGAGAAACACATCATACAGATTGCTCCGCTGGCATTCATGCGAGGCCGTACGCTGAGTGATGCTGTGGTGATACTTGATGAGGCGCAGAACACCACCCCACAGCAAATCCGCATGTTCCTGACCCGAATGGGCTGGAATACCAAAATGATTATCACGGGCGACATGACCCAGATAGACCTGCCACGAGAACAGCGGAGCGGACTCCGTGAGGCACTGGGCATTTTACAGGGGTTGGAGGGCATCGGTGTCGTGCATCTGGGCGACAAAGACATTGTGAGACATAAGCTCGTGACGCGCATCGTAAACGCATACGATGCCTACGACCGGGAAAAAGCCGAAGAGAAGAGTTTCAAACAAAATACTAAAAATGAAAGCATTAACAAAGACTGATTTCCATTTCGATGGACAGAAGAGTGTCTATCACGGCAAAGTGCGTGACGTTTACGACATCAATGACGACCTGCTGGTGATGGTCGCTACCGACAGAATCTCCGCTTTCGATGTCATTCTGCCCAAAGGTATCCCGTTTAAGGGACAAGTCTTGAACCAAATTGCAGCCAAGTTTCTCGATGCCACGACCGACATCTGCCCCAACTGGAAATTGGCCACACCCGACCCGATGGTCACAGTAGGACTGAAATGCGAAGGCTTTCGCGTGGAAATGATCATTCGCGGCATCCTCACAGGTTCGGCATGGCGGGAGTACAAAAACGGCTGCCGCGAGATTTGTGGTGTGAAACTGCCGGAGGGAATGAGGGAGAACGAACGCTTTCCGGAACCTATCGTAACACCGACAACCAAGGCCGACGAGGGCCACGACCTCAACATCTCGAAAGAGGAAATCATTGCTCAGGGCATCGTCTCGGCCGAAGACTATGCCGTGATGGAAGACTACACACGCAAACTCTTTAAGCGCGGGCAGGAAATCGCTGCCAAGCAGGGACTTATCCTTGTGGATACCAAATATGAGTTTGGCAAGCGTGACGGCAAAGTGTATCTCATCGATGAAATCCACACGCCTGATTCCAGCCGATATTTCTATGCCGATGGCTATGAAGAGAAATTCGAGAAAGGCGAACCGCAAAAGCAACTTTCCAAAGAATTTGTACGCCAGTGGCTCATCGAGCATAACTTCATGAACGAGCCCGGACAGCAGATGCCCGAAATCACCGACGACTACGCCGAGAGCGTGAGCGACCGCTACATAGAGCTCTATGAACACATCACCGGCGAGAAATTTGACAAGGCAACCGAGCAGGGAGACATCGCCACACGCATAGAGAAGAACGTGAGCGAGTATCTCGCCGCAAGAAAATAATCTCACTAACGGAAACGTGTACGAACAGGAAAGTATAAAGCCTTACAACTCAGGCGAGAAAGGAAAGCAGGTGGAGGAGATGTTCAACAACATCGCCCCCACCTACGACACCTTGAACCATCGCCTTTCATGGGATATAGACAAAGGATGGAGGAAAAAGGCTATCGCCCAACTGCAACCTTTCAGCCCCCGGCATATACTCGACATCGCTACGGGGACAGGTGATTTTGCCATTCTCGCAGCCCGGATGCTGACTCCGGAAAAGCTCATCGGAGCCGACATCTCCGAGGGAATGATGGATATAGGCCGGCAGAAAGTGAAACGGGCGAGGCTCGCACAAATCATCTCATTTGAGAAAGAAGACTGCCTGCAGCTCTCCTATCCCGAGAACTCTTTCGATGCGGTGACCGCGGCTTTCGGTATCAGGAACTTTCCCGATCTGGACCGCGGGCTGAAAGAAATATTCAGAGTGCTCAAACCGGGCGGACATTTGAGTATCGTCGAGCTCACGTCTCCTGTCGCTTTTCCCATGAAACAGCTTTTCAAGGTCTATTCTCACACGGTGTTGCCCATTTACGGTCGCCTCGTCTCACGCGACGACAGTGCCTACCGCTACCTCACAGCCACCATAGAAGCTTTTCCACAAGGTGAGCAGATGGTTGGAATTTTCAAGAAAGCCGGCTTTTCTGAAGCCCGTTTCGAGCGGCTCACATTCGGTATATGTACCATGTATCTGGCCACCAAATAAGAGAATGGGCATATATAAAGTAAGGTGAATGTCACAGAAGATTTAAAGATTTTATCATTAACAAAAACGATTATGGACAAATTCGGACTGATAGGTTTCCCGTTAGGGCACTCCTTCTCGAAGAATTATTTCAACGAGAAGTTTGAGAACGAAGGTATCGATGCCCGATACATCAACTTCGAGATTCCTGCCATCGAGAATCTGACAGAGATACTCGACTCCAACCCCACGCTGAAAGGGCTCAATGTGACCATTCCCTATAAGCAAAAGGTGATGAGCTATCTTGATGCCATCAGTCCTGAAGCCCGTGCCATCGGTGCCGTCAATGTCATTAAAGTGACTCATAAAGGCAAAAAAGTGGAGCTCAAAGGCTTCAACAGCGATGTCATTGGTTTCACCAAAAGCATAGAACCGCTATTGGAGCGATGCCATAAGAAGGCACTTATCTTGGGAACGGGAGGAGCCTCCAAGGCCATCGACTACGGACTCAAAAGCCTGGGGCTGGAGACCTTGTTTGTGAGTCGCTTTGAGCGTCAGGGAACAATCCAATATGCCGACATTACACCGGAAGTCGTCAGGGAATACAATGTCATTGTGAATTGCACCCCTTGCGGCATGTACCCCCATGTAGACGAATGTCCGGAACTGCCATACGAGGCAATGGACACCCATACGCTCCTCTACGATCTTATCTACAATCCCGACGAAACCCTTTTCATGAAACGGGGAAAGGAATATGGGGCCACAACAAAAAACGGTCTTGAGATGTTGCTCTTGCAGGCTTTTGCAAGTTGGGACTTTTGGAATGGCAAATAATCTTTAAAAACATACTTAATCGAAATAAAGAAGTGAACAACCGTTATATGATGCGTGGCGTGAGTGCTGCCAAGGAAGATGTACACAATGCCATTAAGAATATCGACAAAGGAATATTCCCACGGGCTTTCTGCAAAATTATCCCCGATGTGCTGGGAGGCGACCCCGACTATTGCAATATCATGCATGCCGACGGTGCAGGCACCAAGTCGAGCTTGGCCTATATGTATTGGAAAGAAACCGGTGACATGGACGTGTGGAAAGGAATCGCGCAGGATGCTATTGTGATGAATACCGATGATTTGCTCTGTGTAGGGGCGGTAGACAACATTTTGGTGTCATCCACCATCGGGCGTAATAAGATGCTGATACCGGGTGAGGTGATTTCAGCCATCATCAACGGCACGGACGAACTGCTGGCAGAACTGCGTGGCATGGGCATCGGCATCTACCCCACGGGCGGAGAGACTGCCGATGTGGGCGACCTTGTGCGGACAATCATCGTAGACTCCACCGTGACGTGCCGCATGAAGCGTTCGGATGTGATAGACAATGCCAACATACGGCCGGGCGATGTTATCGTCGGATTCTCGTCCACCGGGCAGGCTACATACGAGAGACAATATAACGGGGGCATGGGAAGCAACGGACTGACAAGTGCTCGGCACGATATGTTCGCCAAATATCTGGCAGAAAAATATCCGGAAAGTTACGACCACGCCGTACCAGACGACCTTGTGTATAGCGGACAATACCGGTTGACGGACAGTGTGGACGGTGCCCCCGTTGTTGCCGGCAAACTGGTGCTCTCCCCTACCCGCACCTACGCCCCCGTCATCAAAAAAATGCTTGACGAGCTTCGCCCGGAAATACACGGCATGGTGCATTGCACCGGAGGCGCACAGACAAAGGTGCTCCACTTCGTGAACGACAACTGTAAGGTGGTGAAAGATAACATGTTCCCCGTTCCACCGCTGTTCAAGGCTATTCACGATTGCTCTGCAACCGACTGGAAAGAAATGTACCAAGTGTTCAACATGGGCCACCGCATGGAGATTTATGTGCGCCCAGAAATGGCCGAACGAATCATTGCCATCAGCAAGGAGTTCAATATCGATGCCCAAGTGGTGGGGCATATTGAGGATGGAAAACGAAGTCTCACCATCGAAAGCGAGTTTGGAACTTTCAACTATGAAGGATAGGAAGAAGAAGACGGGACTCCCATTCTCCATTTCTCTATATACATATCAACACATATTTAAACTATATGCCGGATAACAATAACATTTTAGAAAAATTAGACGGTCTTGAGAGCCGATTTGAAGAGGTATCGACCTTAATCACCGACCCGGATGTGATAGCCGACCAGCAACGCTATGTCAAACTCACCAAGGAATATAAAGACTTGGGAGACATCATGGATGTGCGTAAACGCTACATAGCCTGCCTGAATGCCATCAAGGAATCTAAAGACATTCTGGCCAACGAGAGCGATGCAGACATGAAGGAGATGGCGCGCGAGGAACTGGCCACAAATGAAGACTTGCAACCCAAGCTGGAAGAGGAAATCAAAATCGCATTAGTGCCCAAAGACCCGGAAGATGCCAAAAACGTGCAGATGGAAATCAGGGCGGGAGCCGGAGGCGATGAGGCGGCCCTCTTTGCCGGCGACCTTTTCAACATGTACAAAAAATACTGTGACTCCAAAGGATGGAACCTCAGTGTGACAAGTGTTTCTGAAGGAGCCGTAGGGGGATATAAGGAAATAGATTTTGCAGTGAGCGGAGTCGATGTCTACGGTACTCTGAAATACGAATCAGGCGTGCATCGCGTGCAGCGTGTACCCGCTACAGAAACTCAAGGCCGTATGCACACCAGTGCTGCGACGGTGGCTGTGCTCCCCGAAGCAGACAAATTTGAGGTGAATATCAACGAAGGCGACATCAAGTGGGACACGTTCCGTTCAAGCGGTGCCGGCGGGCAGAATGTCAACAAGGTGGAATCAGGCGTGCGCCTGCGCTATCCCTGGAAGAATCCGAATACCGGAGAAGTGGAGGAAATACTCATCGAATGCACCGAAACACGCGACCAACCCAAGAATAAAGAACGGGCTTTGAGCCGTCTTTACACATTCATCCACGATCGCGAACATCAGAAATACATAGACGACATAGCCAGTCGGCGAAAGAGCTTGGTTTCCACCGGCGACCGTTCGGCAAAAATCCGTACCTACAACTTCCCACAAGGCCGCGTAACGGATCATCGCATCGGCTACACCACACACGACCTGCAAGGTTTTATGGGTGGTGACATCCAAGACATGATAGATGCCCTCACTGTGGCCGAGAATGCCGAGAAACTGAAAGAGAACGAACTTTAGTCTCACCGCCCTCTCCCCATCTCCACCTTTTAGCCGGGCAAGAGGGGCAATAGGCCGGAAACATTCAATCCACAAAATCCATTCCCGTCCCATGACAAGAAAAGAACTCATAGAACAGATTTTCACAAAAAAAAGTTTTTTGTGCGTAGGTCTTGACACGGATTTAAAGAAAATCCCCGAGCACCTACTCTCGGAAGAAGACCCTTTGTTTGCATTCAACAAAGCTATCATTGACACTACAGCTCCCTATTGCGTGGCCTACAAACCCAATCTTGCTTTCTACGAATGCTATGGACTGAAGGGTATGGTTGCCTTTGAGCGCACAATAGTCTATCTTAAAAAGCACTATCCCCACCATTTCATCATAGCAGATGCGAAACGTGGAGACATAGGCAATACCTCCAAAATGTATGCCCGTACTTTCTTTGAAGAGTATGACTTGGATTCTCTCACCGTGGCTCCGTATATGGGTGAAGACAGTGTGAAGCCTTTCCTTGAGTATGAAGGCAAGTGGGTCATCTTGCTGGCACTGACAAGCAATAAAGGGGCGCACGACTTTCAGCTCATAAAAGATGCTCAAGGGGAGCGACTCTTTGAAAAAGTGCTGAAGAAAAGCCGTGAGTGGGGCAATAGCGAAAATATGATGTATGTTGTAGGAGCCACTCAAGGTGAGATGTTCAAGGACATTCGCCGATACGCTCCCGAACATTTCCTTCTTGTTCCGGGTGTCGGAGCCCAAGGCGGAAGCCTTCAAGAAGTGTGCAAATACGGAATCATCAAAGACTGCGGACTACTTGTCAACTCCTCCCGAGGCATCATCTATGCAGACAATGGCAGGGACTTCGCTTCCACAGCGGCCCGAAAAGCTAAAGAAATGCAGTTGCAAATGGAAGAAGAACTGAATAATCTATAACGCCCCATCATAATCCCTCTATATGCTCTTACGCCGGAACAGTATAGGGGGATTTTACATACGGTTTTCCCAAATGAATGACAGCAAAATCATCAATGATCCTGTATTCGGATTCATCAAAATCCCCAAAGGCATCCTTCTTGACATCGTGAAGCATCCGCTTATGCAACGGTTGACCCGCATCAAGCAGAACGGGCTCGCTTCGGTCGTTTACCCGGGTGCCCAGCACACCCGCTTTCAACATTCCATCGGAGCCTACCATCTGATGAGCGAGGCCATACTCTCCCTGCAACAAAAAGGACATTTCATCTTCGACAGTGAAGCGGAGGCCGTCGAAGCGGCCATCCTCATGCACGACATAGGCCATGCACCGTTTTCACATGTGCTTGAAGGCACATTGATTCACGACATCTCACATGAAGAAATATCGCTCATGATGATGGAAAAAATCAATCGGGAGATGAACGGTGCACTCAATCTGGCTCTAAAAATATTCAAGGACGAATATCCCAAACGCTTTCTCCATCAGCTCATCAGTTCACAACTTGACATGGACAGGCTTGACTATCTCCGACGAGACAGTTTCTTCACTGGCGTGACGGAAGGGAATATCGGCTCAGCCCGCATTATCAAAATGCTTGATGTCGTGGAAGATCAACTGGTGGTGGAGTCAAAAGGTATCTATTCCGTGGAGAATTATCTCACCTCGCGACGGTTGATGTATTGGCAAGTGTATCTTCACAAGACGGCCGTAGGTTATGAAAAGATTCTAGTCAACCTGCTTAAACGCGCCAAACACTTGGCAGCCGAAGGGCAAGAAGTCTTCGCTTCACCCCAACTCGCATATTTCCTCTACAACAATGTCGATGCCACATTCTTTCATGAGCACGAGAAGTCGCTTGACATGTATGAATTGCTTGATGACAACGACATCTGGAGCAGTGCCAAAGTATGGATGCACCATGAAGACAGAATTTTGGCATTGCTGGCCTCCGATTTCGTAAACAGGCAACTTTTCAAAATGGAAGTGCAAGAGACACCATTTGAGGCAGAACACCTCGACCGTATCCGTCAAGGGCTGATAGACAATTTACATGTTTCAGAAGACGAAGTGGAATACCTCATGAGTTACAATACCATCGCCAAAGACATGTATGAGGCTGATGAAGACCGCATCACAATAGTTTACAAAGATGGTTCGATGAAAGATATAGCTGACGCATCTGACCTCCTTAATATAGCCATTCCTTCTAAAAAAATTCGCAAATATTATCTCTGTCATCAGCGTTTCTGAATATTTTTTGTTATATTTGCAAAAATAATTCAAGCTGATTGATAAAAATGGAATTTACCGCTAAGCAAATCGCTGCCTTTGTAGAAGGCCGAATTGAAGGCGACGAAAACGCCACCGTGAGTACTTTCACTAAAATCGAGGAAGGAGCTCCCGGTGCCATTTCGTTTCTCGCCAACCCCAAATATACCCATTTTATTTATGAAACAGCTGCATCTATCGTCCTCGTCAGCGAAGATGTGGAAATTGACAAGCCTGTAAAGGCCACGCTTATCCGTGTGAAAGATGCCCGCGATTGCGTGGCTCGCCTTTTACAGATGTATGAAGCTTCCAAAACAAAAAAAATCGGTATTGATTCCCTTGCATTTATTTCTCCTAAGGCCAAAGTTGGAAAAGATGTCTATATCGGAGCATTTGCCTTCATTGGCGATGGGGCCGTTGTGGGTGACGGAAGCCAAATTTATCCCCACGCCTATATCGGCGATGGCGTTGAAATCGGTACACAGTGTATTATTTACCCCAATGTGACCATCTATCATGGCTGTAAATTGGGGAACAAGATCATTGTCCACGCCGGTGCAGTCATTGGGGCAGACGGTTTCGGATTTGCACCTTCGAGTGATGGAAACGGCTACGACAAGATTCCACAGATCGGTATTGTCAACATAGAAGACGATGTGGAAATTGGAGCCAACACCTGTATCGACCGCTCCACAATGGGCAGTACCATCATTCGTAAAGGTGTGAAGCTCGACAATTTGGTGCAGGTGGCACACAATGTCGAAGTGGGTGAAAATACAGTGATGTCTGCCCAAGTAGGCATAGCGGGAAGTACCAAAGTTGGACAATGGTGTATGTTCGGCGGGCAAGTGGGTATTGCAGGGCATATCCAAATCGGGAACAAGGTGTTTTTAGGTGCGCAAAGTGGCGTCCCGGGGAACATCAAGGACAACCAGACACTTATCGGAACTCCCCCGATGGAACCCAAGCCCTATTTCAAATCTCAAGCTATCTTCCGCCGTTTACCCGATATGTACAAACAGTTGGACGACTTGCAAAAGGCAGTGGAAAAACTCAAGAAGCAGCAAAGATAATTTCGATCAACATATAAATAACGAATTTGATTATAGATATGTCTAAGCAGAGGACACTTAAAGGCAGTTTTTCACTCTACGGAAAAGGCCTACATACAGGATTAAGTCTCACCGTCACTTTCAATCCTGCTCCCGAGAACACCGGCTACAAGATACAGCGTATCGACCTTGAAGATCAGCCAATTATCGATGCTATCGCTGAAAAGGTCGTTGATACACAGCGGGGCACGGTTCTCGCAAATGGTGAAGCCAGAGTATCTACTGTCGAACATGGCATGGCCGCACTTTATGCACTGGGCATCGACAACTGCCTGATTCAGGTCAATGGTCCCGAATTTCCCATCCTTGACGGCTCTGCAGCCATGTATGTAGAGAAAATCCAGGAAATTGGAATCATCGAACAAAATGCCGAGAAGGACTATTATATCATTCGTCATAAACTTGAGGTGAAAGACGAAGAGACCGGTTCTACGATAACGATACTTCCCGATGACCAGTTTTCTATCACGGCCATGTGCTCTTTCCAGTCGAAGTTTATCAACAGCCAGTTTGCAACGCTCGACAATATTGAGACTTTCCCCACAGAAATTGCACCAGCCCGCACATTTGTCTTCGTGCGCGATATAGTTCCGCTGCTTGATGCCAACCTCATAAAAGGTGGGGATCTTGACAATGCCATCGTAATTTATGAACGCGAGGTGACTCAAGAGCAGCTCGACCACTTGGCTGATGTACTCAAAGTTCCTCACATGGATGCAACGAAAGTAGGCTACATACAGCACAAACCGCTCATGTGGGAAAATGAATGCACACGCCACAAACTCCTTGACATCATTGGTGACATGGCACTGATTGGCAAACCCATTAAAGGACGTATTGTTGCCACACGACCGGGACACACCATTAACAACAAGTTTGCACGCCTAATGCGTAAAGAAATACGTAAACATGAAGTGCAGGCTCCTATCTATAATCCCAATGAGAAGCCGGTGATGGACAATATCCGCATCCGTCAGTTGCTTCCTCACCGCTACCCCATGCAGCTGGTTGACAAGATCATATCCATGGGCCCGACCAGTATTGTAGGTATCAAAAATGTGACAGCCAATGAACCTTTCTTCCAAGGACACTTTCCGGAAGAACCGGTAATGCCGGGTGTTCTGCAAATTGAAGCAATGGCACAATGTGGAGGGTTGCTTGTTCTCAATCAATTGGAAGAACCCGAACGGTGGAGCACCTATTTCATGAAGATTGATGAAGTAAAATTCCGTCAAAAAGTCATTCCCGGTGACACTCTCCTTTTCCGTGTAGAACTTCTTCATCCCGTTCGCCACGGCATAAGTTCCATGAAAGGCTATATGTTTGTCGGCGATCAGGTAGTGTCAGAGGCATCGTTCACGGCTCAAATCGTAAAAAACAAATAACATTCTAATATGAATCAAATCAGTCCGTTAGCCTTTGTTCATCCGGAGGCCAAGCTCGGCGACAACAACATCATAGGCCCTTTCTGTTACATTGACAAAAACACAGTACTTGGTGATAATAATGTACTTCAAAATAGTGTTACTGTCCATACAGGTGCCCGCATTGGAAACGACAATGAGATATTTCCCGGTGCAAGCATCTCTACCAAGCCGCAAGACTTAAAATTCAAGGGAGAAGAGACCACCTGTGTGCTTGGTAACAACAACAGCATCCGGGAGAATGTAACCATCTCCCGTGGTACAGCCTCCAAAGGAACCACTACTGTCGGTAGCAATAACCTGCTGATGGAGAATATGCATGTGGCCCACGATTGCATTCTCGGAAGTGGTCTTATCATAGGCAATTCTACCAAATTGGCCGGTGAAGTCACCATTGATGACAACGCTATCATTAGTGCCACAGTGCTCTGCCATCAATTTTGCCATATCGGCGGTTACGTGATGATACAAGGCGGAAGCCGTTTCTCTCAAGACATTCCTCCATATATCATCGCCGGTAAAGAACCTATCCGTTTCGCCGGTTTGAATTTGGTAGGACTCCGCCGGCGTGGATTCAGCAATGATCTCATCCAACACATCCACGAAGCCTATCGCCTACTCTACTCCAAAGGCGTGTTGGCCGAGGGTATACAGGAAATAAAGAATAATTTACAGATGACTCCGGAAATTCAATATATCATTGATTTTGTGAAGGACTCCAAGCGCGGAATCATCCGTTAACCCCCTTGCTGCATCATACCAACTGACAGACAAGATCCTTTCTATATATGGATACGCTCGTTATTGTTCTTGGCCCCACCGGTGTAGGAAAAACAGAACTCTGCCTACAGCTTGCAGAACATCTCGGCACTCCTGTCATTAATGCAGACAGCAGGCAGATTTTTGCAGAGCTTCCTATTGGCACCGCTGCCCCATCCAAAGAACAACAACGACGTGTAAAACATTTCTTTGTCGGCAACCACCATATACAGGATTACTACAATGCCTCCATGTATGAAGAAGATGTTTTAAAACTTCTTCCCCAAATATTCCATTCCCATTCTCACAGAGCCCTCCTCTCCGGCGGCAGCATGATGTATATTGATGCTGTCTGCAAGGGTATTGATGACATACCTACCGTTGATGAACATACACGCACATTGATGAAACAGCGTTTGTCAGGCGAAGGGCTACCCACACTCGTAGCCGAGTTGAAACGACTTGATCCTGAACATTGGGAGATTGTAGATAAAAAGAATCCTCGCCGTGTTATCCATGCCCTCGAGATTTGTCACATGACGGGGAGGACCTACACCTCTTTCCTTACGAATCAAATAAAACGGCGACCGTTCAACATCATAAAGATAGGGCTTGACAGAGACAGGGAAGAACTTTATGAACGCATCAACAATCGGGTGCTCAAGATGATGGAAGAAGGATTGGAAGACGAGACGAGGGCTTTATATCCCCTTAGAGGATTGAACGCCTTGAATACAGTTGGTTACAAAGAACTATTCGCCTTTTTCGACGGCAGCATCAACCGGGAAGAAGCCGTGCGGCAGATACAGTCCAACTCGCGTCGATATATGCGTAAACAACTCACGTGGTTCAAGCATGATGAACAAATCAGATGGTTTCATCCCGACAATATTAAAGAAATCATAAATTATCTGGACTGTCGCTTGCAGAATGAAATAAATGTGTAATTTTGTCTTATCAGTAGAAACTTTAAAGAAATGAACAAGATAAAGAATTTCTTCAGCCGGTGTTCCGGGATAACCCATAACGCCTGGCTTTGGTATAAAGGACTATACCATGGACGCGCATGGTATGTCAAAACAGGTGTCGCTTGTCTCTCCCTTTTTATAGCATTCTTCCTCTATTTGGGAGCTGTAGACATCAATTTCCTATGGTTGTTCGGTAAATCCCCAGGCTATTTCTCAGGCATCATGCACCCTCAAACAAGCGAAGCATCTGAAATTTACAGTGCTGACGGCAAACTCATTGGAAAGTATTTCAATGAGAATCGTACTCCCGTAAAATACGAAGATGTCAATCCCGCTTTTTTTCATGCTCTTGTAGATACCGAAGACGAACGTTTCTACAAGCATTTCGGTATTGACCCTATCGGCATTTTCGGTGCCATGAAAGATGCTGTATTGCATCATGACGGGCGCGGAGCTTCCACCATCACCCAGCAGTTAGCTAAAAACATGTTCCGTGTACGTTCGCAATATAGTACCGGACTTCTTGGCAAGATACCCGGTCTTAAGATATTGATTATCAAGAGCAAGGAGTGGATCATTGCCACAAAGCTCGAAACGGTTTACTCCAAGAAAGACATCATCACAATGTATGCCAACACCGTTGATTTTGGAGCCAATTCGTATGGTATTAAGACAGCGGCAAAAACTTATTTTAATACAACACCACGCGACCTGACAACCGAGCAAGCGGCTGTCCTTGTAGGTATGCTGAAAGCCACGACCTACTACAATCCGCGGAGCAATCCCAAGAACAGCCTTTCCCGTCGCAATACGGTGCTCAACAATATGGTGAAGCATGGTGATTTGTCTCGCACGGCCTGCGATTCTCTATCACAACTGCCCATCAAACTAGATTTCAAAGTGGAGGAAAACTATGATGGACAAGCTAAATACTTCCGCGAAGCTGTTGCCAACTATCTGAAAGACTGGTGTGAACAGGAAGGTTATGATCTCTATTCAAGTGGCTTGAAAATTTACACTACCATCGACACGCGTATGCAGAAATATGCGGAAGAAGCTGCCATCAAGCAGATGAAGAAGGTGCAACAAAACTTCAAGGCACATTGGGGTAATAATGATCCGTGGATTGACGAAAAGGGTAAGGTGATTCCCGGTTTCATTGAAGGCATAGCCCAACGACAACCGGAATACAAGGCCTTGATGGCTCGATTCCCCAATCAGCCCGACTCCATCACCTACTATCTCAATAAGCCTCACAAGGTAAAGCTCTTTGACTACGAAAAGGGTACCATTGAGAAAGAAATGTCGACCATGGACTCTATCCGTTATATGGTGCATTTCATGCATTGTGCCATGGTGGCTATGGAGCCACAGAGTGGTGCCGTTAAGGCCTGGGTGGGTGACATTGACTTCAATTCATGGAAATATGATAAGGTGACAGCCATGCGACAGCCTGGTTCCACCTTCAAACTATTTGTTTATACAGAAGCCATGAACCAAGGGCTCACACCGTGTGACAAACGCCGGGATGAGTATATCTCCATGCAAGTGTACGATAAGAACAAGCATGAGAATGTGACTTGGACACCTTCTAATGCCAATGGCTCATTCTCCGGTGACTCCATGCCGCTCAAGAGTGCTTTTGCCAAGAGTGTCAACTCCATTGCCGTGCGCCTCGGGCAGGAAATGGGTATCAAGCGTATCATTACCACTGCACAAGCCATGGGCATCCACAGTCCCCTTGACGATCAACCGTCTCTGGCATTGGGGTCCAGCGACGTCAATCTGTTGGAAATGGTCAATGCTTACTGTGTCATTGCCGACAATGGGAAACACCATGATCCTGTATTGGTAACGCGTATCGTAGACCATGAGGGCAACGAAGTCTATGTGGGGCCGAAAACCGATGAACAGGTCATCCCCTACAAGAGTGCTTTCTTCATGCAAAAGCTGTTGATGAGCGGCACTCATGATGCCGGCGGCACTTCTGTGAGTTTTTCTTCTGCCGATTACGCCGGTTCTTTCTTCAGAGACACTGACTTCGGCGGAAAAACCGGCACCTCCAACAATCACTCCGACGCTTGGTTCATTGCTGTGAGTCCCAAGCTTGTGGTTGGAGCATGGGTTGGAGGCGAATACCGTAGCATCCACTTCCGAACGGGAGCACTTGGACAAGGCTCCAAGACTGCCCTCCCCATTTGTGGCTATTTCATCAGGTCCGTATTCTCCGACCCGGCATTTCAAGGGTATCACGGAAAGTTTGACAAACCGAAAGACGAGGATATTACAAGCGACATGTATGGTTGTGAAAGCTACTATAAGCCGGTGGTTCGCGACACCGTAAAGGAAGACAGTCTCACTCATGAAGACGAGATACAGCTTGATGCAAACGGCAATCCTATTCCACGCAATCTCATGGAGAGCGTCCAGGGCATCAAGGTGGAAGAACAAAAAGGTGAAAAGAAACGTACTCACCCTACAGAGCAGACAGTAACGCTCGAAGACTTGTAAATCCAGCCTCTCCCTTTCTAACAGAATACCGGATAATATCGATACTCCAAAAGACATTGAGCCAATAGATCTGGAGAATCCAGAATTGCAGAATGCACTTCAGATCATACAATTTACCCGTCGCTCGCTTTTCCTCACAGGAAAAGCAGGGACGGGTAAATCGACGTTCCTTAGACATATTGCAGCCACCACCAAAAAGAAAAATATTATCCTTGCCCCCACCGGTATTGCAGCCATCAATGTCGGCGGTTCCACCCTCCACAGCTTTTTTAAGCTCCCGTTCCATCCACTACTCCCTACAGACAGTCGCTATTCTCCGCGCAACATTCGCGACACGCTTAAATACAACACAGAGAAAATCAACATTCTGCGCGAAGTGGAACTCATTATCATTGACGAAGTGAGTATGGTGCGGGCTGACATCATCGACTTTATTGACAAAGTGTTACGCATCTACAACCGCAATATGCGGGAACCCTTTGGTGGAAAACAACTTCTTTTGGTAGGTGATATCTATCAACTCGAACCGGTAGTGAGGGAAGAAGACCGAAAGTTGCTATCACCTTTCTATCCCGACAATTTCTTTTTCGATGCCAAAATTTTCCAGCAAATGCAACTGGTAAGCATCGAACTTAAAAAAGTGTACCGGCAAACCGATCCGGTCTTCATCGACATTCTTGACCATATACGCACCAGCCAAATACGTACAACCGACTTAGCATTACTCAACAAGCGCGTAGGAGCCGAACTTAATACCGGCGACTCCAAGCTCTCCATCACCCTCTCCACCCGTCGTGACACGGTGGACTACATCAACCAGCAGCAGCTCGACCTGCTGCCGGGAGAAGCAACACTATTCAGAGGAAGCATCGAAGGCGACTTTCCTGAAAGCAGTCTGCCCACCCCTATAGAACTCTACTTGAAGACGGGCGCACAGATCATCTTTATCAAAAACGACACTGATCACCGCTGGGTCAACGGAACACTTGGCACCGTCATTGGATTTGATGATGACGACGAACCGAAAATATTTGTTCGAACGGAAGAAGGAGACGATGTGTTGGTAGAGCCCGCTGCATGGAGCAACATGCGCTATCACTTCAACGACAAGGAAAAGAAAATAGAAGAAGAGGAAATAGGACGCTATCTTCAATATCCCATTCGCCTGGCATGGGCTATTACAGTACACAAGAGTCAAGGCCTTACATTCAAACAGGTGAATATCGACTTCACGGGAGGAGTTTTCGCCGGCGGACAAACCTACGTAGCTCTCTCCCGTTGCACCAGTCTTGAAGGCATACGTCTCCAAGAACCGCTCCGTGCCTCCGAAGTGTTTGTACGCAACGAAGTCAAGCAGTTTGCCCGCAATTATAATAATCAAGGCGTCATCCATTCAGCCTTACAACAATCCCAAGCCGACAAACAATATTGGGATGCTATTCAAGCTTTCGACCGAGGCGACATGCAACAAGCCCTTGACAACTTTTTCCTTGCCATCCACAGTCGTTACGACATAGAAAAACCGACAGCCCGCAGGCTCATTCGTCGAAAACTGAGCATCATCAACAGCCTTAAAGAAGAAAACAACCGACTCAAAGAGGAGAAGAAAAAACAGGAGGAATTTTTGAAAACCCTTTCCACCGAATATGTCATTTTAGGCAAAGAGTGCGAGAAAGAGGGCATGCGAGAGGCGGCAGTCAACAACTATAAAAAGGCACTTGAACTCTATCCCACCCATCCTATAGCCACACGAAGACTTCGAAAACTGACAAAATAGACACCATATCCTTTAAAGCATGTTTTCAAGTTGCCTGACAGCATCAATAAGATCACTTTGAAAGGTCGCATGTTCTAAAAGAAAACCTTTTCTTTCTGCCGCCAACAAGCCATACAATTCCCCATTCATCCCATTAACGTATGTCGCAATGGCCTGCTCAATGTCATCTGCTTGGCCGTCACTCACCATACCGGAATACACCTGCAACTTCTGGTGGAAAAAGCAAAAGGCAGTTTCTACACAGTCTTTAAACATCTTCTCATTTTTATTCATGCGTGCAAAAATAATACATTTCTTTCGATTGGCAGTCTAATCCTTCCTTGTTTTTAATTTCTGTCGGTAGCTTACGATCTACTTACCATCTTTATCTAAAGCCAAAGGATTCTCTCAAATCGACAATACCGGGAATGGTGCATAGCTGTTGCACGGAGTGTGCAAGAACTCCGCTCGCCTTGTGCAAAGCCCATGCACGGAGTGTGCAAGAACTCCGCTCGCCTTGTGCAAAGCCCATGCACGGATGGTGCAAGTACTTCGCACTAAACTTATTATGTACGCTCGACCATCTCCACTAAATGAATAGCTCGGTTGGTATTATTGAGTTTGATCTTGGAAATCAATATTCCATTCCTATTCGTCAGGTGCTTGACCCTTTCATAGAAAGGGGATTGTAACCACAACAAAACAGAAAGGGCAGGATTCTCCTGAAATGGGAATCCTGCCCCTATATCTATTCATATCATCCGGTATTTTATTCCGGCACTTGGTATTTATTGCCGGTCTCTTTAACCAATTTGCGAGCAAAAGCTGTCGGATAACCGGGCCGAAGGACACGTGAACCAATGCCTTCCGGTGTACGGGTAAAGTGGGCATTATGCTCCGGCTTGACAGCCATGTCGTTGAACTTGACGATAAGATAGACGGCCAATCTTTTCCAACGCTCGAGCATCTGTTGCGCCACAGTATTGCTATAATCATTCAAATAGGCCAGCGCTGCAGCTTTATCATTGCGGTAAAGTGCCGCGGCATGGGCCTCCACTTCTCCCTGACGCATGAAATAGCTTGCTTCAAGACTGTCGCGCACAGCAGCCAACGAAGGGAACATTTGGGAATAGCGGGGATAGACCATATTGCTCACCCAATTACATACCCAATAGGCATTCTTTTCTGAAAAGGTCAAGGCATCGACTCCGGGCGTGTTGTAACATTCGGGCTGTACGGTGTTGCCACAATAAACAGGAGTATAAGCCACCATATTGCCGTCATCGTTTCCGAACCAAAGGATACCACCAATCTCGCGAGGAAGCCATGAACGAAGTTGGGCAACATAGGTAAAACCTGTTTGTTGGGTCGATGTAGGACGCTCGTTGAAATATTTCTTTCCATCAACTTTATACATCAGTGGTGTAGGGCGATAGGGCATCTGCCACACTCCCCCACCTATATCTGTTGAGTCGAGAGCCAACGGTGTGTTCTCATAATGGTCGCGCATACAGGCTTCCACATCCTGTACGCTCAACTTCTTGCTGGGTACGATCCACAAAGGCATGTCTTCCGCATTAGGATCTTTGCCAAGTGCCCAAGGAAGATACCGACTCATATCTTGATAGTGGTTGAAGAAAGCCCAGACACGAGCATCGCAGAAGCGGCGTCCTGAGAAATCTGGCTTAGCGTATGCCATTTTCCACGAGAAGTCAGCATCCGCTCCTTTATACCATCCCTTTTTCCGAGCAAAGGCAACAACATCTTTTGAAAACATGACATTCTGTCTGTCCTTCATGTCAAACTTCCCGATACGACTCTGGTTGGCATGGGCACAAATAGCATCATCGGGAATGCGTTGTGCTACCCACACCACACTCTTTGAACCGGGGCCTTTACCCATCATCTCCATAATCCACGCTTCATTGGGATCACAGATTGTGAAAGTCTCACCCTCTGAACAATAGCCATAAGTCTGAGCCAAGGTTGTCATCACACGAATAGCCTCACGGGCGGTACGCGACCGTTGGAGAGCCAAATAGATGAGTGAGCCGTAGTCAATGAGACCCGTGGTATCGACCATTTCCTCCCGACCGCCATAAGTGGTTTCACCTATCGATACTTGATATTCGTTGATGTTACCTATCACATTATAGGTTTCGGCAGCCTCGGGGATTTCACCAAGATAGCGATGGTTGTCCCAGTTTACAATCTTACGCATCGCCCCTTTGTCATGCTTGGCGGCAGGGAAATGACAGAGACCGATGAACATGCCATAATCATCGGCATTATAACTGCAAATCACAGAACCATCGGCCGAAGCTTTCTTACCCACAATGAAATTGGTGCAGGCTTGACTTACCACTGTTCCTCCTACAAGGAGAATGGCCAGTAAACTGAAAAATCTCTTCATAGTCTTGTCTATTGATATTATTTAATTGTTAGTTATTCTTATGTTGTCTCTTTCTGGGACTAAATAAAGACAATTTGTGAGGTTATTCTAATAGCTGAAATCTGTCTCGTAAATCCGCTTGTTATCGCGATTATCAACAGCCATAAATCTTAAATGATGGAGCTTCCCTGTCTTTCTGATAGGAGTTTCGGTTAAAACACAACGAACCCACGGACTCTTAGGAACTTCATCAAACGATACAAACTTGCCGTCGACATAACCGGCAAAACTCTTTAGCCCACTTTGGTTGTCGGTCATGCCCATGGTGATAACGCCCCCGATGCCAGGTGTTCCCACAGGTCCAACCCTTGGTGCCTCATCATCGTAAGCCAAAGTGTAAGTGGCTCCAAGCTCACGTAGTTTACCGGTAACCCATATTTCCGGTTTCCCATTCTTGTTTTTTACCGTCTGTACCACGCCTCCCATATAACGTTCACTCCCCCACTGGCTCACAACATACAGTTTGGACGGATCCTTGACAGGGGAAGTTGCGCGCAGCATGATATGTGCAAAGCTTAGCAGAGGGTATGATCCAGATTTCAGCCTATAGCTCAAGGAAAAACGGCCGCGGTTCACCGTAGGTTCCAAAACAACATGCTCGGCTAAGATATGACATGGCAACTTAAGTTGCATTCCCGGCAGCTGATAGTTATTATATTTGTCCCAACGAAGTTGGCGCAATGGTTTCACCGGTTTCCGAATAGAAGGTATGCGGGTGGGGGTGGCATGCACCGTGAATGTATAGCGACTCTGATTACCACGAAAATCTGAGAGCAGATACATGACATGATAATCCCGTTCCTCCTTAAAGTCAACCACACCGCGTTGTCCATTGGTCTCAAAAATCGGCAATGACACTCCGGGCAGCAGCCAGCTCCGCATATACCACACATGGCTGCGCAAATAATGCTGATAGTCTCCCCAATAGTTAACCTGTAAATTGTCTTCTACCGGAATTTGGGAGGCATCACTGCAAAAAACCAGATGATTGTCTACATAGAGTTCTATGCGCCGTATGCCATAATTATTATAAGTGGCTTCCATATAGTCGTTGGCCCAGATGCCGAACCCGACTTTCCCCCATGCAGTGAAACGAGTTTGCAGATCATGCCGACCAAATCCAAATACCTGTTTGGCAGATGAACCTCCAAAAACACCTTCACCCTCAATCGGAGTCGCCATAAAGCCGTGAGCCTGTGGCGGCATGCCGTCTTTAACCTCCTGCCCGATAAACATAAGTGGATCATGCATGCTCCATGCAAGATTGTCATGCACTTCCAAATGCAGATGAGGAGCCTGAGAAGAACCCGTATTGCCACTAAACGCAACGAAATCTCCCTTTGCCACCGGCAACTCACCGGGACTAAATCGGAAAGTACCTACGCTTTGCTGCTGAATATATTGATGTTTCCGCAACTGAGATATTATGCGAGAAGAAAAACACTTGAGGTGGCAATAAACGCTTGTATAGCCTTCCGGATGATGGATGTAAAGTGCATTTCCAAAACCGAAAAGCCCAATGGTAATCTGACTGACATATCCATCGCCAATGGAATAAAGTGCCTTGCCTTCCACCTGACCGGTCTTGATGTCTATCCCACCATGAAAATGATTGGGGCGTGGCTCGGCAAAGTTGCCGGCCAACTCAATGTCATAATGGACAGGTGACCCAAATACAATTTGGGATACCATGAGAAAACTCAGTAGGAAACTCAAATCAACAAGCCTTAAAACTCATATCCAACCCCTTCACACTGTGTGTGAGGGCACCCACGCTCACAAAATCAACACCCTGTTCGGCATAATCACGAATAGTTTCAAATGTAATGCCGCCCGATGATTCTGTCTCATAGCGTCCTGCAATAAGTTCTACGGCTTTCTTCGTGTCAGCAACAGTGAAGTTATCAAGCATAATGCGAGTCACTCCGCCACAATCAAGCACCTGTTGAAGTTCGTCGAAATTACGCACTTCAATTTCTATCTTCAGGTCGAGTTTTTTTTCTTCCAAATATTTATGACAACGAGTTATTGCCCGCGCTATACCACCGGCAAAATCAATATGATTGTCCTTGAGCAAAATCATGTCGAAAAGACCTATACGATGATTCATGCCTCCTCCAATCTTTACGGCTTGTTTTTCAAGCATACGTAAACCGGGAGTCGTTTTACGAGTGTCAAGTACATGGGTGTGAGTACCCTTGAGACGCTCTACATATTGATGGGTGATGGTTGCGATGCCACTCATACGCTGCATAATATTAAGCATCAGGCGTTCCGTTTGCAACAATGAGCGTGTCTTCCCACTCACAATCATGGCTATGTCACCCTTCTTCACAGCTGCTCCATCACTTATAAGCACTTCTACCTGCATGGTAGGATCGAACCGATAGAACACTTTCTTAGCCATTTCAACACCGGCCAAGATGCCGTCTTCCTTAATGAGAAGATGGCTTTTGCCCATTGCCTCTTCGGGAATGCAACACAAAGTGGTGTGATCGCCGTCACCGATATCCTCTGCGAAAGCAAGATCTATCAATTTATCCTCCAACTGGTCTACTGTCAACATAATACTTTCATTTAATATTTGATACTAAAAAGATGATGGCAAATACATATATGTAATCTACATAACTTTATTAAATTATATCAGAAAAGCCGCTTTCCATGAAGAAACGCACAAAGTCCCCCATTGCTGTCATATCTCAGTTCGGCTCGACCGCCCAACCATTCTGTCATAGGTAATTCACCCTCAAACTTGAAATAAGTTGTTACATAACCATTCTCAAGTTCTACCACAGCCTGCTTCATCATTTCCCCGGTTGTGGTGATCACCTCATGAAATCCAATCCTCCGCTTTTGAGACATCAATGTACAGGTTGTAGATTACCTTGCTGTTCAGAAACCCGATTTATCGCTTTATCAGTCGGAATATCATGCACCGGCTGATTACTGGAAGATGAATCAGCTGTACCAAACGGAGTTTTAGAAGGTTCCGGGGTATCATGCTTGACATGCATTCGGATAAGGCGAATATTCTGGAGCACCAGCAGACGCATGGATGGTGACTTGGCATCACCGGCACTCCCATTCCCTAAAAGAAAAAATCCACGTACTTCCTTTATCAACAAATTATCACGATCTTCGACAGACAACACATAATGTTGGGTGTTGGATACATGCAACATTTGACTGGCCACACTGTCATTGGCAAATTTAACTGCAATAACAGCAATGCCATCCCGCATACCGGACTGGAATAAGAACTGGGCATCAAACTCCAAATTCAAACGGTCGCCTTTATGGAATGCGGAATCGGCCTTAAACGAAAAAGAGGAAGAGTTATAGGGAATCTGCTGTGACAGTACCATAGCCCGGCTACCGGGCCAAATATTCGCAGTGTCGCCCTTGGTGCCTTGCGCCCCGTAAATATTGATATCGCTTGCCGAAGCTCCCAAAGACAAGGCCTCATCGGAGAGACGTTCAGAAAGATTTTCATAAATGTCATGCAAACGATCTATATGGCGGGTATAATAGACCATAGATGAATCAAACTCCGCCTCCGTAATCCCATATTTCTTATAAACTGCATCTAAATAGACGCGCTGGGTGACAGCACGGTCGGATGAGTTATCGGCCATAGCCATAGTCAAATGATAGTCATACAGTATATCTTCCATCTCCCCCGGTGACAGATATTTTGAGGGAACTGACGGCTTACAGGACACAAGAATAAAAGCAAGTGTAAGCCCTAAAAGCAGAATATGGAAAGAGAGATACTTCCTAACTATCATACTTCTGTTTTCTTTTCATTACTTGTATTGTGACCTTCACCATTCATATTTCCCGCATCCGCTGGTGTAGCTACCTTTCTATTACTGTCTGAATTGCCAAGTGTAGCCAATTCCGGTCGGCAAAAAAGCAATAAGCAAAGCGTACCGACAGTCACGCACGAATCAGCGAAATTAAAAATGGGATCAAAGAAACTGAATTGCTTTCCTCCGCATAGGGGAAGCCATTCCGGTAAGGTTGTGGAAAAAAGCGGAAAACTAAACATATCAACCACCTTCCCCATCAAGAAAGACTGATAACCAGACCCAAACGGAACCGTATAGGCAACATAATAAGGAGAAGAAGCACTGAAGACAAGGCCATAAAACATGGAGTCTATCATATTGCCGATGGCTCCGGCTAATACAAGGGACAGAAAAACTATATACCGCAAACGAACACCGACCTTGATACGACCTATAAGATAATAGCCAATCAGCACAATGGCAACTATCCTAAAAAGGCTGAGCACGAGTTTGTTGAAAAATGTCATACCCCATGCCATACCATTATTTTCAATGAAAGTAATGTGAAACCAATCGGTAATAATAAATGAATCGCCAAGGCACATGTGCGTCTTCACCCATACTTTGATCACTTGATCAATGATGAGTGCAACGAGTATAATTGCCAAGGAAATCCATGCGGTTTTCTTTTTCGTCATCATAAATACTTCAAAAAGGAGAGAGAGCATACGCCCTCTCTTTCTTAATGTTTGCGTGCATTCTTAGATTCTACACTCAGCGTAGCATGAGGTACGATGCGTAAACGCTCCTTGGGAATCAGTTCTCCCGTAATGCGGTCTATACCATACGTCTTGTTCTGAATGCGGATCAGTGCCGCTTCCAAACCTTTGATAAACTTCTGCTGGCGTTGGGCCATTTGGATGAGTTCTTCTTTTGACTGCGTCGTACTTCCTTCTTCCAAGGCTTTGTAGGTAGGAGATGTATCCACGACATCATTGCTGTTGGCATTGGTTAGCTGTGCCATCATCTCTGTATAGTCTCTACGCGCCAATTTCAGTTTATCATTGATGATTGAGCGGAATTCCTCCAACTCTTCATCGCTGTAACGTGTTTTGTCTGCCATAAGTTTAGATATTAATTATTAGTGAATAAAGTAATAGCCTATGCTGTAAAGCACTTTCAATCGGCAGCAACCACATTGTTGCCGCCAACCGATATTATACAGCATTTATCCATTTTTCTCAACTTTTATGTTGAGTTTGAAATCATCAAATTCGACCTCTGCACCATCATTTTCGGCCACATTGATAGCATCTGCAAGCACCTGTGTCCTAATGTATTCGCCAAACGCAGCTATAGCATCATCAACCTGTTTGTTGGAAGCAACCGTGACAATGATGCGATCCGTAATTTCCAGTCCATTCTCTTTACGAAGATTCTGAATACGGTTAATCAACTCTCGGGCCATTCCCTCCTTGATCAGTTCATCAGTAAGCTCTACTTCAAGAGCTACTGTAAGATTGCCATCATTGCTTACAAGCCATCCGGGAATGTCTTCACTGATTATCTCCACATCTGCTACCTCAACGGTTGCAAGCTGGCCTTCCACCTCAATGGTGATACTCCCCTGACGTTCAAAAGTCGCTATTTGGTTTTGGTCAAGGGTATCCATCTTGGCAGCCACCCCCTTCATAAGTTTGCCAAACTTCTTGCCCATCACACGGAAGTTGCACTTTACCTTTTTTACTAAAACACCTTGGCCTCCAACAAATTGCAACTCTTTTACATTCACCTCATTTTTGATAAGGTCAGCAACAGCCTCAATGTGAGCCTTTTGGTCAGAATCGACAGCAGGAATCATAATTTGCTGGAGTGGTTGACGCACTTTGATATTGACCTTACGGCGCAGAGCAAGAGTCATTGAAGTAATCTTTTGCGCCATGCCCATACGTACTTCGAGATCTTTATCCACTATAGCTTCATCGGCTACAGGGAAGTGATCCAAATGAACACTCTCCATCTTGCCACCCAAATCATGATAGAGTTGGTCGGCGAAGAATGGTGCAAAAGGAGCAATTAACTTGCTGACAGTCATCAAACAGGTATAAAGGGTTTGATAGGCACTCAGTTTGTCTTCGCTCATCTCCTTACCCCAGAAACGCTTGCGATTGAGACGGACATACCAATTACTCAAGTCATCGTTGACAAAGTTGTCTATCAACCTGCCTGCACGAGTAGGATCGAAGTTCTCAAGCTCCGTCTCTACTCCCTTGACGAGGGTAGATAAGCAAGAAAGAATCCAACGATCTATTTCAGGACGTTTCGCCAAATCTACTTGGGAAGCCTCCGGATCAAAATTATCTACGTTGGCATAGAGAGCGAAGAAGCTGTATGTATTATACAAAGTGCCGAAAAACTTGCGACGCACTTCATCAACGCCATTCGGATCGAACTTCAGATTATCCCACGGTTCGGAATTGGTCATCATATAGAAGCGCACGGGGTCAGCTCCATACTTTCCGATCATTTCAAACGGGTCGGTAACATTACCTACATGTTTGCTCATCTTGTTGCCTTTGGCATCAAGTACCAAGCCTGTAGAGATAACATTCTTAAAGGCTACAGAATCGAAAACCATTGTGGCAATGGCATGGAGGGTGAAGAACCAACCGCGTGTTTGGTCTACCCCTTCATTGATAAAATCGGCAGGGTAGAACTTGGGCGGAATGGGCATTCCGTTATAACGGCTCTCCACCATTTCCTGACGGTCGGCTTCAGTACCATGCTTCATCTCTCCCTCAAAAGGATAGTGAAGTTGGGCATAAGGCATGGAACCGGAGTCAAACCACACATCAATGAGATCAGTCTCACGATACATTGGTTTTCCAGACTCGTTTACAAGGACAATATTATCCACATACGGACGGTGGAGATCTATCTTATCATAATTTTCTTGGCTGTAATCTCCCGGGACAAAACCTTTTTCTTTCAGCGGATTACCGCTCATAACACCCGCTGCCACACTTTTTTCTATCTCGTCATAGAGTTCCTGAAGACTCCCGATACACTTCTCGCCGCGTTCTTCATCACGCCACACCGGCAACGGGGTTCCCCAAAAGCGGCTACGGGAAAGATTCCAGTCGTTGAGATTTTCAAGCCAATTACCGAAACGTCCGGTACCGGTAGATTCAGGTTGCCAACGAATGGTTTTGTTGAGTTCAACCATCCGCTCTTTACATGCCGTATCTTTGATAAACCAAGAGTCAAGAGGGTAATAAAGGATAGGCTTGTCCGTACGCCAACAGTGGGGATAATTATGCACGTGCTTCTCTATCTTAAAAGCCACCCCTTCCTGCTTCATCTCCATGCAAATGACGATGTTAAGGTCTTCAGCCTTTTCACTGGCTTTCTTGTCCCACACACCATCCTTGTTAAATTCGGGTGCATAAGCATTCTTCACATAGTTTCCGGCATGATGCCCGTAGGCTTTCTCATCCACGCAGGTAGTTACGAAGTTGTGATCAAGTTCGCTAAGCTCGTAATATTTTCCCTGCAAATCAACCATCGGACGGGTTTCCCCTTTCTTGTTGATAAGAAAAAGACTGGGAATATTAGCTTCTCTCGCAACTTTGGCATCATCTGCACCGAAGGTGGGAGCAATATGTACAATGCCCGTACCATCTTCTGTGGTCACATAATCACCGGAAATTACACGAAAAGCCTCACTCTCCATCTCAACGAAGCTATCTCGTCCATCCTCACTCGTAAATACCTTATTAGTATGCTTTTGCGCATACTCCTGAACAAAAGTAGCTGCCAAATCATCTACTTTTTCGCATGGCTTGACCCAAGGCATGAGTTGGGCATAATGCAAGCCCACAAGCTCGCTCCCTTTGTAACGACCAATAACCTTGAACGGTACTATCTTTTTCTCCTTGTCGAAATCAGGAAGCTTACCCTCTTTTATCTCCTGTTCCGGATTGAGATAGGCACTCACACGACTCTCGGCCATGATTAGTGTCATTGGAGTGCCATCATAAAGATTGTAAGTCTGTATGGCAACATAATCAATCTTCGGGCCTACGCAGAGTGCCGTGTTTGAAGGCAGCGTCCAAGGAGTCGTTGTCCAAGCGAGGAAATAGGGTTTGCCCCATTCTGTCCACTCCGTACGCGGATCCTTAATAAGGAATTGTGCCGTAACGGTGGTATCTTTCACATCGCGATAGCAACCCGGTTGGTTGAGTTCGTGAGAGCTGAGCCCCGTACCGGCCGCAGGCGAATAAGGTTGGATGGTATAACCTTTATAAAGTAACCCTTTGTTGTAAAGCTGTTTGAGCAACCACCACAAAGTCTCAATATACTTATTGTCGTAAGTGATATACGGATGATCAAGATCTACAAAGTAGCCCATCTTTTCCGTCAGTGAACGCCATTCGGCCGTGAACTTCATCACGTTCTCGCGACAACGGTGGTTATATTCCTCTGTGGAAATATATTTTTCTGAAGCCTTGTTATCAATGTCTTTCTTTGTTATGCCGAGTTCTTTCTCCACTCCAAGTTCAACGGGCAACCCATGGGTATCCCATCCTGCTTTACGGTGAACCTGAAACCCCTTCATGGTCTTATATCTGTTGAAAGTATCTTTAATTGAGCGAGCGAGCACATGGTGAATTCCAGGATGACCATTGGCCGAAGGAGGTCCCTCAAAGAAAACAAACTGAGGGCATCCGTCACGTTCATCAATGGATTTGTGGAAGATATCCTTTTCCTCCCACTCCTTCAAAACTTCATTGTTGGTCTGTGTCAAATCAAGACCATTATGCTCGGCAAATCTCTTAGCCATATATCTTATTACTTTATTTATATGCTTTATTTATTAGTCCGCAAAGATAGTAAAAAAATATCAGTAGGCAAAATCTACAATAAACTTTCTGCCTCGGCTAACCATATTGCCGAGGAAGCATCACTTGGCATACGCCAATCTCCACGTGGAGAAAGACTTACATTCCCCACTTTGGGACCATCGGGCAGGCAACTACGCTTAAATTGTTGACTGAAGAAGCGTCGCAAGAAAACAACCAACCATTTTTGGACAATAATCTCATCATAAACACCTTCAAAAGCCCGACAAGCCAAGAAAAAAAGCTTTTTGGGGCGAAAACCAAAACGCAGAAAATAATAGAGGAAAAAGTCATGAAGCTCATAAGGACCTACAAGATCTTCCGTTTTCTGCCGGATCTCTCCGGATTCGTCAGCCGGAGTAAGTTCAGGACTGATAGGGGTATCTACTATATCAAGCAAAGTCACACGCGACTTTTCGTCAACACCACTCTCGGCCACATAGCGCACCATGTGTTGAATGAGCGTTTTGGGAACACTGGCATTAACACCATACATACTCATGTGATCACCATTGTAGGTAGCCCATCCCAAGGCAAGTTCAGAAAGGTCACCGGTCCCTACAACAATTCCGCCCAGTTCATTACTCAAATCCATGAGAATTTGTGTTCTTTCGCGAGCCTGTGCATTTTCATAAGTCACATCATGGACGGAAATGTCGTGTCCTATATCTTTAAAATGTTGCTCAACTGCATCTGTAATGCTAATTTCCCGTATTGTCACACCAAGACTTCCTATCAAGGTAATGGCATTACGATAAGTTCGATCTGTAGTACCGAAGCCCGGCATCGTCACGCCGATAATATCCTTACGGTTCATCCCCAACTTGTCAAAAGCCTTGACACAGACCAGCAGAGCCAACGTGGAATCAAGTCCACCGCTAATACCCAAAATCAGATGCTTAGCACCTGTATGAACGATACGTTTAGCCAACCCCATGAGTTGGATGTTGAATATTTCCTCACAAGTAACTCCCATTTCTGCCTCATGGGGGATAAAAGGATGGGCATCTATCTCACGTTCCAAGACAAAGTCGCGCCGATTGAAAGGAGCGAGCATTTCAATATTATGAACGGAATACCTACCACTCCGAATGGCATATTTCACATTCCGCTGGGCATTGACATAAGTAGAATTAGTACGACGCTCAGATCGCAGTTTCTCTATATCTATCTGTGCTATACGCATCTGTGGTTCAAGGGCGAAACGTTCGCCTTCGGCTATAAGAGAGCCATTTTCATAAATCAAGGCATTCCCTCCGAAAACCACATCCTGCGTACTCTCACCAAATCCACAACTACTATAAATATACCCTGTGATCGTACGGGCACTTTGTTGGGCCAACAAACTTTTTAAGTAAGTATGCTTCCCGCTCAGTTCATCACTGGCTGAGAGATTGAATATCAACTCGGCACCCGCCAAAGCAAGTTTATTACTTGGTGGAGCCGGAGCCCATACATCCTCACAGTTTTCTACTCCAAACTGTGCACCTTCGGAAGTAATAAAAATCTGCGGATCGGGAGTAACCGTGATGCGGTGCCCTGCAAACCGGACAGTTGTCTCACGCAGATCTTGGGCTGAAGCAAACCACCGCTTCTCATAAAATTCACGATAATTGGGCAAATATGTTTTGGGAACAAGTCCGAGTATCTTGCCATGCTGGATGATTGCTGCACAATTTAGAAGCAGATCTCCGACAACGACAGGAAGTCCGACAATAGAGATAATGTCAAGTTGACGAGTAAAGTCAAGTAACATCATCATTGCTGTTTCTGCAGACTCAAGCAGCATTTGTTGAAGAAACAGATCCTGACACGTATAACCGGTTATACAGAGTTCCGGAAACACAATAATCTCCACCCCTTGTCCTTCTGCCAGTGCTATCTGGCTTTCTATCTGTCTGGTGTTGAACTTCACATCGCCTACCTTTACCGAAGGTATGGCCGTTGCAACCTTAATAAAGCCGTATTCCATTTTAACCAATATGTTATTTCACTGTAACCTGTGTCGCTCCGTAACCATATTCTTGAAATGAAGCATCCTGATAGGCATAACCTTTATATCGATAGTTCAGCTCATGGATAAGTGCATGGCGCAATACTCCTTCGCCTTTACCATGAATGAAAACGACACGCATACCTTTTTTGCCTTTAAGTCCATCCAGGGTCTTTTTGAAAACATCCAACTGGTAATGCAGAATATCAGCGGCATTCATTCCGGCCGTGGTTTCCAACAATTCTGTTGCGTGCAAATCAACAACAAGGGTACCATCGTCCTTTACCCGTTTCCGTTTCCGCGAGTCGGTTACAATTTTGTCCTCTTTATACATTTGTTCCTTCAGACGCTTGGAATCCACAACAAGCGGCCGAGCGATCTTATCGTTTTCTACAATGGTAAACAACAAAGCCGGTTGCTCGAAGAAATCATTTTCTTGGAAGGTATGAAGTTTGTAAAACTTCACCGGATCAACACGAAACTGAACGTCTGTTACCGGTTTAAGCAGAAAAGTCCTTTCACGCTTAAATGCTGTAAACTGGATTGTTATGCGTCCAAGTTCGTTCAAGGCTTCACGACCGAACTCTTCTAAAAACAATTTAGTATTCGGCTCAACTTCCCCTTCGCCTCTCAATGTCCAAGCATTTCCCTCTGCTACAAGATAGCTAAAATGAATGGAATAGTTACTGTCATTGACAAAATAAGTCTCAAATCTGGTATTGGTTATCTCCTTGACATCTACCGGTACAAAGGCCAGATAAGCTGACAATTTATTTCCACCCTGTCGCTCTTCTGCATGGGGGCGGAATGTCACTTCACGGTCAGCCGGATCGTAATCATCAACCTCCATGCTGATTTCTTCGTGACCTTCCGCTAACTTGGCCTTAACGCTTTTGCCGTCGCTAAGTAGCCCCTCTTCGTGACGCTGCATGGCTTCCGCTTGTGCATCCATCTTTGCAGAGACCATCTTCCCCATGCTGTAATCATCAGTATTTACTACGACGACATCACGGATAGAAGTAGGAATTTGGAAACCATCCTCGTCTTCAACCAGAACAATATCTTTTCCTTTAAAACCGGCAATCTTACCACCACCGGTCTCACTTAGAAACCTTACAGTATCCCCTATTTTCATAATCGTATTTTTTAATTCTTCACTATTGAGTGAGAATAATGTTCATAACCCCACCTTACCATGAACTCCGTCACAAGGTGTTAGCTGCAAAAGTAATGCTTTTAGTTCACACAGACAGTGATTTTACCATAACTTTTTCTTGAAAATGTTTCTTTTTCATCTTTATTGACAAGGAGTCCATTCAAAAAGATAGTCAAGTCCATGATACATAGATATTCTCATTATAGTTTATCAAGATGTCTCTTGGGGACCACCATGTGACTTTAAACCAATATCATGGAATGAGCAGACTGCTGTCTCCATAGCTCAAAAAACGGAAGTCATGCTTCAAGGCATAGTCGTAAACCTTCTTCCAATCCCCCTTCAAGAATGCACTGACAAGAAGGAGAAGTGTGCTCTGCGGTTGGTGAAAATTGGTAATGAGCATCTTCACGATCTTATATTCGTAGCCGGGTGCTATGATTATCTGTGTACTTGAATGCAGGGCCTCCAAACCATTACGATCCAAATATGATAGAATGTTACGAATAGCTTGTTCCGGCGTTATACCTTCCACCATCTTTCCGTTTCTCCCATTATCATAAGGATCCCATTGGCCAACATGCAAGTCTTCTTCCGAAGCCTCCGGATGATGTTCCAAGTAGAGACCTATATAATAAAGGCTCTCCAATGTGCGCACACTGGTTGTCCCCACTGCTATAGCCGAACATCCATATTCAAGCAACCGTTCAAAGGTGTGCCGATGCACCACAATATATTCCGCATGCATTTTATGCCCTGCAATCTCCATGCTCTTCACCGGTTTGAATGTTCCCGCACCGACATGGAGCGTCACTTCATCACGCACAATGCCATGCCTATCTACATCGGCAAGCACGTCATCGGTAAAATGAAGACCGGCCGTGGGAGCAGCCACACTGCCCTTTATCTTCGAATAGACTGTTTGGTAAGTCGTTTTGTCGCTCTCCTGCGTTGCACGGTTAAGATACGGGGGAATAGGCAGCTCACCGACAGCCTCAAGAATCTCGGCAAAGGAGACCTGCTGATTGTCCCAATCAAAATCTACCCAATAGTTGGTTCCACCGCCATGTACCGTCATGTTTTTTTGTCGGTCATCAAGCTGTTCATCACGCAACATGGTAGCCGTAAGGGTAAGACGATTTCCCTTAATATCAAAATTCCGACGGAGCATCCCCTCTTTCCACTTTTTCAAATTGCCTATCATACACAGCCAAGAGCAATGGCCTGACGTCTGAAACATCTGTTCATAGTCAGTGGGCATCGCCGGCTCCATCAGAAAGACCTCTATCAATGCTCCCGTTTCTTTTCGAAAATGCATACGAGCCTGAATCACCCGCGTATTATTAAACACCATCAAAGCCCTGTTCGGTAAGTGGTCGGTAAGGTGGTAGAACACATCTTCCCCCACTTCACCATGTTTATAGAGCAAAAGCTTAGAATGGTCTCTTGGAACTATAGGGAACTTCGCTATGCGCTCCTCAAGAAGTTCATAATTATAATCACTGATTCTAATATGTTTTGTTTCCATTTTCTGTTATTATACGATTAAACTTTTAATCAACGCATACATACATGTGAGTACAATGGTAGTCACAACCATGTCTATGCCGGTAAAGTCGTAACCCGAAGGCGTATATTGTGTGGATACATAAGTGGAGTCAGGCGATATTTTCTGATAGGTCCGCAAATAGGCATAATAAGCAAGGCTTCCGGAAATACTTCCCCACAACAATCCTACAAGTATGTCGAAAGGATAATGAGCACCAAGGTACAAACGCGTCCAACAGTTGATCAACGACCACCCTATCAGAAAGCAACTGAGCATACGGGATCTGACCAACAAGCAAAAAAATATGGCCAACGACATTGTGTTAGAAGCATGTGCCGAGAAGAAACTAAAACCGTCAGGGCGATAATTCCCCACGACATCAAAGGTATATCTCCATATAGGGTCATTGCATGGACGAAAGCGCGCCACAAGGGGTTTCACAACACCATCGGCCATACCATCGGATAGAAAGAGACAAAAAGCTACACTTGCCATTACCAAAGTTATCTGCCGCATCGTCTCATTGTTTTTCACCACAAGATAGAAGAGAACCATATAGAGCGGAAGCCATGTCAATCCTGATGTGAGTGTCATTGCCACTCCATCCAAAACTTGAGAATTGCTTCCATTAAACCAGTATAACAGTTCTCTGTCAATACTCATCCAATTTTCAATGGTCATACTCCATAAACTTTATTCACCGTCAACTTCTATCTTGCAAGCACAAGAAGAAAAGATTTCATTCTCGGTTATCCCTTTCTAAGACACTCCAAACTTCTTGCTTTGTCCGCCTTTTCATCAGATTTTCTCTATCTGCGAAGCCGGAATCCATCCTTCGCGACCATCCGCAAGCCGAATGCCACGCCAGTCTTTCATTCCTTCATCCGTGATATTCACCTTGGTGCCTTCATGAATGACAAACTGATCTGTCCCATTATCTGTAGGGGTTTTCTTCACTACTGCCGATGGCACAATCACAATGGCACCTGTGCGGCACGTAAGTTCCTTATATTGCTGATAGGCAAAAAGATTACTAAAAATGAAGAGGAAAAATAAGGCCAATCCCATGAAAAAACTTAGTTTTCTCATCCACACCCGCGGAGAAAAGAGGTAGACCAAGGCAAGCAATAAAGCAATCATGATGGACAAAATAGCACAACATGCCCATCCGTCAACACTGGTATAATTGACAAGTGTCTTGTACCAAGTCACAAAAAACATCTCACTTTCAGGAGTTATTTTATCAATCGTTTTGGATCGGGCAAACTCGAGGTTGAAACGGATATCTGCATTACCCGGTTGCATCAACATGGCACGCTCATAGTTGAGTATGGCTTTTGTTATATTGTCAAGCCGGAAATAAGCGTTTCCCAGATTGTAATATATATCTGCATTCGCACCACTACGCAATACCTCCTCATAGTCTTTTACCGCTTGCTGATAATCTCCCTTGGTATATTCAGCATCGGCATTTTCCTTCGTAACAGCCCGCACACCGGATGACAAGCCCAGCATCAATATCAGCAATGTTGCGCTTTGAACCACCCACATGGCCCTACGTGTCCATTGATATTTATCTCGCTTCATACTATCTCTTCACTTTCTTCATCATATATTCTACTTCTACAATGGCTGTCATAGCCGAATGATAGGTGCGATTCATATTACCCACAGAATCGCCGGGGGCGTAACGCTCAAATTCGCACTCATCAATGGCCTCTACAAACTTACCTATCGTAGGCTCATCCACTCCACAGGCCGCCAACTGCTCCTGAATATTCTCACGAGACAGCTGCTCTACTGGGATATTCATCTTGTCTCCCACATACCCCCAAAGGGCACGTAACACTTCATCATAGAATTTGTCCTGACGACTTTCCATCATGAGTTTGTAAGCCATACGCAGTCGTTTGGCCGCCACTTTGCTTGCTTTCTTACCACGCATCTTGACAAGATCCGCATTCTCCAAAGCCCGTTTACGGAAAACCACAAGCAGAACGACGAATGCCAAAAAAGGAACCAAAAGGCTCACAAAGAATCCCCAAGTGCCATAAAAGAAGTCATCAATTTCGTGAAGTTTCACTTTTCCGGTTTTGATAGGCCGTATATCTTGATTCTTTGCCGTAGCAGAGAAGTCGGCCGACGCACCTTTTTTCCCGTCACCCGGCAACACCGCTAATTTGAAGGCTTGGGTTTTAATCGTTTTATAGGCATTGGCGGTCACATCATAATAGGTCATCTCTACCGGCGGAATGGTGTACTGTCCCTGATTGCGGGGCACAACAAGGAAGTCATATATCATATTTCCTTCCACTCCATTCACCGTCAGCTTGGTCTTGTCTGTTATTTTAGCATCATATTTATCAAAGTCTTTAGGAAAATTGACAACCAGCTGCTTGAGCAACTTTAAATTACCGATTCCACTCACCACCACTCGCAGCGTAATGGGATCACCAGCCTTCACCTCTTTCTTATTGAGTTGGGAGGAGATGTTAAAACGCCCTACCCCTCCGGAGAAGCCTTTCGGCCGTTTGGGAAGCGGAGCCACCTCTATAGTTAGACTGGGGGCTTCGATGCTACGCTTTACTTCCACATAGTCAGCCCCTCCATTAAACATGGCCTCAAAAGGATCTATATTGCGACGCTGGCGTACCATTCCTGTGAAAGTCAGTGCAGGGATCTTCAGTTTGCCGGTCATTTGCGGGTACATGACAAACTGGCTCCACGTAAAACAGTTGTATGCTTTTCCATTCACCACTTCTCTATGAGCTGTGCGAGGAAGAGGGAGTTTCACTTCTTGAGAATGGAAACCATTCAATTCCGGCATGTGGTAATCGAGATTGGTCAGATTCACCAACGTATATACCTTATAGGTCAGGAGTATGGGTTCCTGCTCATGCACTTTATGCTTACTGGCTGTCACACGAATAAACAAATCACTCCCTGATATACGCGACCCGGCCATGCGAACTTGCTGTTGCTCATCGTCGTAATCATTATGCATGCGGGGAGCACCGTTTCCCGTATTCTGGGCCGTACCCGACACTCTGATTTGCGCTGAAGCCGATGCAATCTTCTTCCCACCAATGGTAGCGTGGGCAGGAGGAATTGTATAAGTCCCATTTTTCTCCGCATACAACGTATAAGTGAAAGTGACCGATGAAGACGAACTTGTGTGGCCGTTGATCATTTGGAAACTCGATTGGCGTGACTCGTATGGTCCGGCTATCACTTCCAGTCCTCCAGGAATCTTGCCTGCACGAAATTCATCCACATCCTGCGTGTTCACCGTATAAGCTATGCGGAAATTCTCTCCAGCCGACACATGTGACGGGGCATGAACCTGAATTTGTTGAGCGCTTACTTGCTGCACAACCGCTATCAAGCCTATCAATATGAGGTGAATATATCTATTTGTCAATTTCATTGGTTCAACAGTTATTGCTTACCAGTTTTTATCCAACGACCTGCAACGCGGTTGGCGCATATTCTTCTCCAACTTCTGCTTTGTAGCCTTTTCCTGTTGGATGGCTGCGTTAAGCATCTGTTCGATATTGTCTTTGCTCATCTGTTGATCGTCAAATTTCGGCTGTTGCTTGTCCTTGTCTTTATTCTGTTTCTGCTTGTCTTTAGAAGCATCCTGCTTCTTGTCCTGCTTCTTATTTTGCTTATCGTTTTTCTTTTTATCATCTTTATTCTTATTCTGCTTCTGAGGTGGTTGATTTTTCAACAGACGCTTGCACAAAGCCAGATTGTAGCGAGTCTCATTGTCATCGGGATTACAGCGCAAGGCCTCCTTATAGGCTTCAATGGCCTCGGCATATTGCCTGTGGTTTTGGAAGATGCACCCAATATTGTGATAACTGCGTGTCTTACGCAGTTTGTTGGGTTCCAATCTTCCTGCCATGCGGTAGGCATTCACCGCCAAAGAGTCTTTTTGCTGCATCATAAGCGCACAGCCGAGATTATACATGGCCTGCGGGTTCTGTCCGTTCCGGGCCAGTGCCTTACGGTAGAGTGTCTCCGCCTGAGCCCATTTTTCAGTTCTGAAAAGACGGTTGCCTTCACGGATGAGCGAGCGGTCGGTTTGCGCTTCCATCTGCATAGAAACCAACAGCATCGCTACATCCATTATAATATATAAGAAGTTTCTCTTCATCTCTGTCTCCTCCTAAACAGCTTTATATTCTTCAGCAGAGGATTCTTTGCCTCCAAGATACATACCTCCACCACCAGCAATAAGATGACAAGAATACCGAAAGCCTGAAACTGCTCATCATAGGCATTGTAAATGACGGCTTCCGACTCACCACGTTGCAATCGGGCCAAATCATTGTTCAGTTCTGTCTGGGCATCACCGGTGTTATCCACATGGATATACTTTCCACTACCGGCTTGAGCCACCTCACGACACATTTGCTCGTTCAAGGCGGTCATCACCGTTTGGCCCGAACGATCCTTCATATAACCACCATCTCCTGTAGGAATGGGAGCGCCCTTGGTGTCACCCACACCGAGGATAAACACATTGACTCCCTTTTTACGAGCCTCTGCAGCTGCTTCCACAGCTCCACCTTCATGGTCTTCACCATCAGTAATCACGATAATGGCGCGCCCTATCTTGTCAGCTTGCGTAAAACTATGGAGTCCCAAATTGATGGCCTGAGCAATGTCGGTACCCTGTGTCTGGATGAGTGAAGGGTCAATATTTTGCAAAAACATTTTTGCCGATACATAGTCGGATGTGATAGGCAACTGCACATAGGCATCTCCGGCAAAGACAATCAAACCTATTTTGTCATTGGTAAAACGGTCCACCAGACTCTCTACCAGCAACTTGCTTTTATCCAACCGTGACGGGGCCACGTCTTGGGCCAGCATCGAATTGGATATATCCAAACAGATGATAGCCTCTATGCCATTACGCTTGTCACGTTGGACTTCCGCCCCAACCTGTGGACGAGCCACCATCACCACAAGTAAGGCCCAAGCAACCAAAAGCAGCCAAAACTTCACGGTGGGTCTAAACTTGGACACATTGGGCATCAACTGTCTCACAAGTTCAGGATCACCGAACTTACGCAGCTTGCTTCTGCGCCTTCTCCAACCTGCCAGCTGGATGAGCAACAGCACGGGGATGACGAGCAGAGCCCAGAGATATATAGGATCTTCGAATCTGAACATTTTATGGGATACGTCTAAAAACTGTTAACCTCAACAAAATCTCCAATAAGAGTATCAATACCGCAGCGATGGCAAACGGTTGATAGACCTCATACCACTTGGCATAGCGCGTGACGCTCATTTTCGTCTTTTCCAACTGATCTATGTCATGATAGATTTGTTTAAGTTGCGCCGTGTTGTTGGCACTATAAAAGTTACCCTCTGTGACTGCAGCAATTTCGCGCAACGTCTTGGTGTCTATATCGGCCGGGCGGCTGATATACTGCACTCTCCCACCCACTTCTATCGGATAAGGTGCCACCTTGCTCGTCCCCACAGCGATGGTATAGACCCTAATGCCAAGGCTCTTGGCCATTTGGGCGGCAGTGAGCGGAGAAATGTCACCGGCATTGTTGGCACCATCGGTGAGAAGTATCACCACCCTACTCTTGGTTTTCGAGTCTTTCAGCCTGCTCACAGCATTGGCCAGTCCCATTCCTATTGCCGTTCCATCATTGATAAGTCCGCGGGTCGCCATATCGGTCCGCACATCCTGCAAAAGTGTGAGCAGACTGGCATGATCGGTGGTCATCGGGCATTGGGTGAAAGCCTCACCGGCAAAGATGGTAAGGCCGATATTATCATTGGGGCGACCCGAAATAAACTCTGCAGCAACATCCTTGGCCGCTTCTATACGGTTGGGCTTGAGATCTTCGGCGAGCATACTGGCCGACACGTCCATGGCCAGCATGATGTCAATACCCTCAACCGTCTTGTTGTCCCATGCGTTGTGGGTTTGCGGACGGGCCAAAGCTACTACAATAAGCGTGAAGGCCACGCACCGCATCACCATGGGAAGATGAATCAGGCGTACCCGCCAACTGACAGAGGTGTATCTGTAAGCCTGCGTATCGCTCATGCGCAGCGTGGGCTCGCTTTTCTTCCTGTACAGAAAGTACCATATTATATAGGGTACAAGCAACAGGAGCAGTAGAAAATATCCTTTACTTACAAATTCCATTTGTTTCTTAACATTTCGAGTGGCAGGGCTTTTACTCTTTTCCCGCCTTCACTTGCACTTACTACATCAGCAAATCAGACAAGGCAAGGCACATATAAACGAACAGGGCGACAGCTGCCACAATCACTACCCCCAGCATGATTCCGGCCAACAGCCGGTTTTGCCGGCTACGACGGTCTTTTTCTGTGAGTATAGGTGCAATGCGCTCCTCGGTGGGCAGTTCGTCGGTCTTGGTCTGGTCGATGAAATGAATGGCATTTACGAGATTGGCATCATTCTCATTGATGAGCGTCTCATACTTGGCAAACTTCACCAAATCGGCCGTTTGGAACAACTCTCGCAACTCTTCTATCATCTCCCGGTTTCCGGTCGCCTGCAAGCGTTCAATAATCTCGCCGCTGGTCATTTCCATTGCGCTGAATCCAAACCTGCTTGAAATGTATTCACGGATGGCATCGGTGAGTTTTGTATAATAGACCTTTTGGGCCTCCCGGTTTTCTGTATGTTCGTGCTTGATTTCTTCTATTTGGGCCAAGGCTTTTTGATGAACCGGCACCCGCTTCACTACGCGTATGGTTGCCACGATAGGCTTATTTTGCCTCCACCGGTAAAAAACATAGGCGGCCAATGCTGACAGCACAACCAAAAGGACACCCAACCAGAACAGCAGACTCCATTCCGACCAGCGGAAGGGATTGTCCTGCACATCCTTTGGCGGGAAGAATTTATTGGGATGAAGCGTGTCGACTTCCACGGTCTGCACTTTCAGAGCCAACTGGTTGCCTCGATAGCTACGACCGTTCACCTTCACGTTGAGGGCCGGAATGGGATAGAGCTTTTCATCAAACGATGTGAGTGTATAATCACGGCCTATCTGCACCATCCCATTGCCAAGATTCAAGGTGTCGTGGTCGTGCTGCCCAAGCACCTCCACTCCCGGGGTGATATGTTGTCCGGGCTTGAAGTGCGGCAGCGTGGCACGCTGCCCATTCTTCATCGTCACTTGCAGATGCAACAGGGTCTGTTCACCGATGAGCATCTCTATAGAGTCTATCCGTTGCTCAACCTGCACTTGTGCGGAGACCACGCTCCATTCTGCAGCTCCACTGACGAACGAGAGAAGCAGTGCCGGCAGCACCAACCGTATGATATTTTTCAATTCTTTCAACATCATGACTTGGAATTAGAGCATTATCCTCTCCTTTTAAACAGCATCAGCAAAGCGCGGGAAAAATCTTCGTTGGTAGCAATAGACGTCCAATCTACGTTGCTTTTCGAAAACACATCGCGCAACCGGTCTTGTCTTTGCAGCCACAAGCGCGTGTGTGCCTGCCGCATCTTACCGGAGCTCGTATCGATAATCATTTCGTGACCGGTCTCTGCATCCAGCACTTTGACCAGTCCGATGTCGGGCAATGTTCTGGCACGCGGGTCATACACTTGAATGCCCACCATATCATGCTTCTGGTTGGCAATGCGCAACGACTGACAAAAGTTCTGTCTGTCATAGAAGTCACTCAGCACAAATGCCGTGCAGCGGCGCTTCATCACCCGAGTGAGATATTCCACGGCAGCACCAATGTCGGTTTTCTTACTTTGTGCTTCAAAATCGAGCATTTCACGAATGATGTAGAGAATATGGCGACGCCCTTTCTTGGGCGGTATATACTTTTCAATGCGGTCGGAAAAGAATATCACACCTATCTTGTCATTGTTCTGTATGGCACTGAAAGCAAGTGTGGCAGCTATCTCGGTGACCATGTCACGCTTAGTCTGGCGGACGGTTCCGAAATCGAGCGAACCGCTCACATCCACAAGCAGCATCACCGTGAGTTCACGCTCTTCTTCAAACACTTTGACATAAGGGCGGTGGAAGCGGGCCGTCACATTCCAGTCAATATCGCGCACATCATCACCAAACTGATATTCCCGCACTTCGGCGAAGGCCATGCCTCGTCCCTTAAAGGCAGAATGATATTGTCCGGCAAAGATGTTCTGACTAAGCCCGCGGGTCTTAATCTCGATTTTCCTGACTTTCTTTAATATATCTGACGTTTCCATTGACTCTGTTTCGCTTTATCCCTCACCTCATTCATCGGCCTTTCCGGCCTCAAGTCGTACAACGCTTAGGGCACTTCTGTCTTGTTGATGACTTTTGAAACGATTTCTTCGCTTGTCACATTGCCGGCTTCGGCCTCATAACTGAGTCCCACGCGATGGCGCAACACATCATGGGCCACAGCTCTAACGTCTTCAGGCACCACGTAGCCGCGATGCTTGATAAAGGCATAGGCCCGGGCAGCTTTGGCCAAAGAGATGCTCGCACGCGGAGAACCGCCGAAAGTGATGAGATCTTTCAGTTCGCCAAGTCCGTAACGCTCGGGATAGCGAGTGGCAAAAACGATATCTGCAATATATTGTTCTATCTTTTCGTCGATGTACACTTCATTTACCACGGCTCGTGCACGGAGTATTTCATCGGCCGTTGTGACGGGACTCACCGTAGGCAGCCCACCCACGATATTCTCCCGTATGATGAGTTTCTCCTCCTCCAATGTAGGATAATCGATGATGACTTTAAGCATGAAACGGTCTACCTGCGCTTCGGGCAACTGATACGTGCCCTCCTGCTCTATCGGGTTTTGCGTGGCCATCACAAGGAACGGATCGGGCATCTTGAACGTACGTTCGCCGATGGTCACCTGATGCTCCTGCATGGCTTCGAGCAAAGCACTCTGCACTTTGGCCGGAGCACGGTTGATTTCATCGGCCAGCACAAAGTTTGCAAACACGGGCCCTTTCTTCACATGGAAGCTTTCATCCTTCTGTGAGTATATCATCGTTCCCACAACGTCGGCCGGCAAGAGGTCGGGCGTAAACTGTATGCGGCTGTAATCGGCATCGATGAGTTGGGCAAGGGTCTTGATGGCAAGGGTCTTGGCCAGTCCGGGCACACCTTCAAGCAGGATATGACCATCACTCAACAATCCGATAAGGAGCGAATCCACCAAATGCTTCTGCCCCACTATCACGCGGTTCATCCCCGTCACAAGGTTGGTTACAAACCGGCTTTGTTGCTCAATCCGTACATTCAGTTCACGAATATCAATAGCTTCTGCCATAGTAATTATTTTTTCTACGTTAATTCATAATTCAGCGCAAAAGTACTGAATTATCGTGGGGCGGTCGAATTATAGAGCATAAATTATATTAAAAAGTCTGACAACCCTGATAATTTAAGAAACTTTTAAGGAAAAGCCACAGGTTTATAAAATGAAGTAAACAGCACACCGCCATCTCGCGAGAATGCTTGTTTTACTTGTTGGTAGAATTAATTTAGTGTGCATTTAATTCGCACCGATAAGCTTCTTATTGGCGCATGAAGGCCAACAACCTCGCTACACTTATTGCAATTCAAATGCAGCTTGACATGGAACAGATAGTAATGCTTGAAAAATCTGAAGAAAATTCTGAAGTCATTGAAATGGGAACAAATCAGAACCGTTATTATTTACACGCTGTTCATCTGCCACTTACGCTTGCGATATTTGCCTCTGCCAGGCTATGACAACTCTATTTTTCCAATCTCAACATCAAATTCCCTGCAAAAAATTATTTACAACACTGACTTTGTAGTTTCTTTAAACAAAATGGAATCTTTTGTATTTGATAATCATCGCTTGCTAATTTTGTAACTTGTTGATGTCCAAATATGAAGATACCAAAATCTGCGAGATCACCAACTTTTTGACAACTTACTTATCCCGAATCTAGGCTAATGACATATTTCGTCAATGACCGTCTCCACATAGCTCGGCCCACCTACGCTTAACATTGCGTCAAGGAAATCCTCACAGGCATATTCCTTGAGTTTTTTTGTACTTTCTCTAATATAAAATAACATTTAAAACGGCAACAGGTGTGCGGACATGGAATATCCCAGTCCGCACACCTGGCTATTTGTATAGGATTAAAAAACTATTGAGAAGTCCACAGCTTATATCCATTTTCTCGGTCGCTAATATTGCTTAAACCAGCTTCCTTGTCATTGAAAAACAGGTTGTAAGCTCTATCAAAATACGGTTCCGGAGTTTTTGTCCAATAGAATCCATATTCACGGAAATTCTTGAGTTTTCCGCTTGCATAGTTCCCCATAGCAGGTAGGAAGAAATAGTCGCGGTAGTTATCAGGCTTTCCCTTCAAAACACTTTTGTTGCTAGGCGGAGTTTCCCAAACCTTTTTAGTAGTACGATCTTTGTTATCAAAAGAGTAATTCGTAAGATAAACAGGGTCTTTCCCATTTTCTGAAGCAATTACACTTTTTTTCTTAAACCACATCCCTCCTGTGTACAGATGTTTCCAGACTGTCCAAAGCGTTGTATTATCCCAGTGTGGCTTACCTTTCATGCAGTACCATGTAAGTTCATTGGCATTCGGACAGTCCTTGGCACTGTTGCTGGCAGCTGTCGGGAATTTGATTCCATTGAACCAACGTTCGACATCTGTTTTGGTAGGATAATTACTACCCTCTGTTTCTGTATCCTTTGGCTGGTCGTCCTTGTGATTATACCAATAATCCTTCTTGGCATCCCATGTGTAGTAATCGTCTTCGTAAGCCCTCATGGTCAGTGTGGCAGGCATGTCATAGTAACCATTTGCCGTGTACTCGAATGACTTGAACTTTTTTGTTATGACACCCGAAACCTTTGTTTCTGTATCCGTTATATAATATTTTATAGTGAACTCATACTTACCCGGCATGATAACCATAAACATCCGCCCAGCAGCACAACTTTTGCCATCTTCACTATTCTGCATAGGGAGACCATCTGTACCATTGAGTTTGGGCGTAAGCGTTATGGTTTTACTGGAGCCCGTACCATTGAGTTTGCCATCTTCGCCAAGCGTATAGTCACCGGCAATATTCTTGTCGGCCGTCACTTCTATCTTTGTTATATAAGTGCTTGTAAGGGGATGGTCATAAGTAGGCTTGAAACAAAGATATGCAGCCGAGTGATTAAGCGTGAACTTATATTGCCCGTTTTGGAGGGTTGCTATTCCCGTTCCGCAATCTCCCACCGTACCGAAATGAAGCGTGTTATCAGGCCCATTCTGAATCTGAGAGGAGGCTATCGTTACCTTGTTGTCGGTACCGTTCTTCCCGGGATAGTACACAGTGTAACTGCTCTGGGTGTATTTACCGGGCATCATGAACTTGAAGTTTGGCACCTTAGTACCTGATACAGAATTGCTGCTGTGCTGGAAAGTGTTGTCATCGTCTTTTACATAGATCTTGTCGCCATCTTCCCAGTAAAAGTCGCTGGTGTCATAGTTTAGCGATGTGCGTGTTCTTTCATTTCCGGCGATGAAACTTATCTGTTTTGTTTCATTTTTGTCAGTAGTCGGTTTTGTACCATTCTCCGTTGTTATATCATTATTCGAACAACTGGTGGCTACTGCCAGGAGAACTGCCGCAGCCCAGTGATATGATAACTTGATATTCATTGTGATAATTTTAATTGTCATTTTACCTTAGTCTTCCCAATCAAGTGCCTCATCTTCGTCATCACGGAAGAAGAAAGAGCTCTTGGCTCCTTCACTTGACTCTTCTGAAGGTCCAGATTTATGGTTTCCCTTATGGTGGTCTCCCGGGTAGGATTTTTCTAACAGCATACTGTCCATAAAGACATGTATAGTTTCAATCTTCGGCTTCATATAAGCCGCCAAAATGTTCTGTTCTTTAGTCATTTGTTGTAATATTATTTATAAAATAGTGTACCTATAGAACTTTTAAATTGTGAAAGAGTATGCTTGTTGGCATTTTCTGATTACTCTCTGACAAATATTTTAGAATGCAATGTGCAAGGTCTTCTACCCGTACATTTTATATCGTATATTTACCTTTATTTACCTTGGATAGGATTTATTTTTGCTGCAAAGGTACATAATTCCACTATCTTAAAAAAGAAATATAGATTAATAAATGTAAAAATAGCAAAAAACACCTACGGTATACTAATTTTCCAAACCTTTACAGTGAATGTATAATTGATTTGTAAGTGATTTCCCCAACATTTTTAGAGATTATTTCTCATTCAACACCCTGTTGATTCGTACGTAATCATTGGGGAATGAGCGGCTTAATTAACAATATATAACTAGCAGAATCTGGTTAAGCAACTGATAATCTGCAGTTTTATAGTGCTCAAAGCGAATGATATCAGAACCATTCAACAAATAGACGGAAATCTGCAGAAATGCCATTAAAAGTTCATCAACAAAATTAGGTAAGACCCTTGAGACTCTGCTCTTGGAAATACTTTTATTGTACATAGCGATACAAAGAAAGACAATTTTTACCCGGATGGAGCATTACGGCAACCTTTATGAGCAGGCCTGCAGAATTTCAACCAGAGGCGTACAAGAGGTATCGACCGGCTAAAGCTCTTTCCCACCGACATCTGAAAACGGACGACAAGTCGAGAAAGAAGCCCCCCATACATCGCACCTAATTCTGCTAATTGGGTTGTTTTCTCTCTATTTCATTCACAGGATTTGCACATCATAAAATAATTCCGTAAATCAATGCATATAAAAAAGAGAAGGAAAAGTATTGGCATGACAAATCCATTAACATCCTGCACCATAGAAGCAAGAAAAAATCCGATTCCGCTTGATGAATACTACAGGCCATACTTTGACAAATATTTTCGCCATTGATTTGCATTTGGGCTTTTCATGTCGTATCTTTGCACCGGCAAAGGAAGCATGAAGGTGTTTCCTTTTTTTGTTTCTGTCACTACTTTCAGATGGCAAAGGGCCAGAACGGGCTATTCATCGGGGCTGAATGAGCTTGCAAGTTGGGCCGAATCAGCTTTCAAGTGTGCCCGTTTGACATGCTCATTCGGGCTCCGCAACATCAGAAAAGCAGGAAGTTTGACTTTTCGGGACGCACAAACAACGACACTATACTTTTGAGGAAGAAAATTATGTAAGGCTATTTCGATTTCTTTCAAAAGGACTGTTAATTTTTCCAATCATCACCGACAGGACCGGAATATCCTCCCCATAGGACGAAAAAAGGGGAGGAACCGACTCTAAAAGCCGGCCCCTCCCCTTTCGCTATAATAATCTTCCGTGCCACAATGGCAACAACGGCCCAGCGCCTATGAATTCATTGACAGCAGAAACTCTTCGTTGTTGTGTGTACGCACCATACGGTCGTGAATACTGTTCATAGCCTCTATCGGATTCATATCACTGATATACTTGCGCAAAATCCACATGCGGTCGAGTGTGGTCTTGTCTTGCAGCAAATCATCGCGACGCGTGCTTGAAGCCACAAGGTTGACGGCCGGGAAAATACGCTTGTTGGAGAGCGAGCGATCGAGCTGCAACTCCATGTTGCCTGTGCCCTTGAACTCTTCAAAAATCACCTCATCCATCTTCGAACCGGTGTCAATGAGAGCCGTAGCAATGATGGTGAGCGACCCTCCGCCCTCGATGTTGCGGGCCGCACCAAAGAAGCGTTTGGGCTTTTGCAGGGCATTGGCATCGACACCGCCGGTGAGCACCTTCCCACTGGCAGGCGCAACCGTGTTGTAGGCACGGGCCAAACGGGTGATGGAATCAAGGAAAATGACGACATCGTGCCCGCATTCCACCATGCGTTTCGCCTTCTCAAGCACAATGCCGGCAATCTTCACGTGGCGCTCGGCAGGCTCATCGAAAGTGGAAGCAATGACTTCCGCATTGACCGTGCGGGCCATATCGGTTACTTCCTCCGGACGCTCGTCGATGAGCAACATCATGAGATAGGCCTCAGGATGGTTGGCTGCAATGGCATTGGCAATATCCTTCATCAAAATGGTCTTACCCGTCTTGGGCTGGGCTACGATAAGCGCACGCTGGCCTTTACCGATGGGCGAGAATAAATCGACGATGCGGGTGGAGAGATTGGTGGTTTCACGGTCACCACAAAGGGTGAATTTCTCTTCGGGAAAGAGCGGAGTGAGATGCTCGAAAGGAATCCGATCACGCACCTCGGCAGGCACACGGCCGTTGATTTTGTCAATGTCGGTGAGCGGGAAATACTTTTCCCCCTCGTGCGGCGGGCGCACATGGCACTGCACCACATCGCCCGTTTTCAGGCCATAACGGCGAATGAAGGTGTTGGCCACATAAATGTCATCGGGCGAAGAAAGATAGTTGTAGTCGCTGGAGCGCAGGAAACCATATCCGTCGGGCATCACCTCAAGCACACCGTTGCCGGTAATGATATTGGAGAAATCGTATTGGGGGCCTCTCTCTTCCACAGCGGGACGATAGGCGGGAACCTGCGGTGCGGCCATCATCATGGGCCGGTCGAACATGTCGTAAGTCTGCACGGCACTCTGGTCTTCGATAGGCAGGTCGACGATGGGGATAAAATCGGTCCCATCATTGGGATCACCTTCCCACACACCGGAGGCTGCGGAATCAGACTTTTCCTCGGCCACCTCATTATGGGCGTTGATTTTTTCCTGGAGTTTGGCCAACAAGTCATTGTCGGGTTGGGCCTCTGTCTGACTACCTGTGGCAAACTCCGCCTCGGGAATGAAATCCGCTGCCGACTTGTCGGCCTTTTCATCTTCCGCAGCCACAGCCTTTACATCCGCAGCCGGAGTTTCCGGATGTTGTTCTTCCACGGCAGTTTCTTTTTCTTTGGCAGCAGCTTCGGCAGCAGCAATGGCAGCAAGTTCGGCCTTGCTTTTGCGCCCGCGGTGTTTCGGAAAAACAACAGGAGCTTCAGCCTTCGCCTCTTCCGGCTGTTCCTTGGAAAGGGCAGGTTCGTCTTTAAAGAGAGGTTGTTCTTTCACCCCGGGGCCTGTAACCTGATTTTTCATGACATCGAAATTCTCTCCATCGGTGCCTTTCACAGAATAGACGCGATCTTCGCGCTTGGCAATGCGTGTACGCTTACGGCGGAGACCTGTCAAAGGATGGCTGCTACCCTCCTCTTCGGCTTGTTTGTCAAGAATGGAATAGGCTAACTTTTCTTTGTCGTCACCGGCATTGAATACTGCATCAAGATCTTTGGCGATATGCTCCAATTCGGAGATATCCTTCGATAATAATTCGTCTTTACTATACATATATAAGTTATATGGTATAAAAAATCTAATGTGAAAAGAATGTTTCGCGAACGGAAACACCGTATAGTTGTATTAAAACGTGTGCAAATGTAGGGATTTTATTCGGTACTACCAAATTTTTTCCGTATTTTTGCAAACAAAAAAGAAATATATGGCCAACCAGATACCCTATCTTGATGTACAAAATCTAACGAAGAGTTTCGGAGCCGACGTGCTGTTCCGCGACATCTCGTTCTCAATAGCCGAAGGACAGAAAGTGGGGCTCATCGCACGCAACAGCACAGGCAAATCAACGTTGCTCTCCATACTCACCGACCGAGAGGGCTACGACAGTGGCAGCATCGTCTACCGGCGCGACTTGCGGGTGGGTTACCTGGAACAGACACCGGCCTTTGACCCAGAAGAAAGTGTGCTCGACGCCTGCTTCAATCATCAAGGCGAACCGGAAAGACTACTCCGTGCCAAACAGATATTGACCCAACTTCACATCAATGACATGGAGCAACCGATGGGACAGTTGAGTGGCGGGCAACAGAAACGAGTGGCCCTAGCCAATGTACTTATCACCGAACCGGACTTTCTCATCCTCGACGAGCCTACCAACCACCTCGATCTGGACATGATAGAATGGCTGGAGAGCTATCTGGCACGGGGAAACAAGACGCTGCTCATGGTGACCCACGACCGCTTTTTCCTCGACAGGGTGTGCAATCTCATCCTTGAACTCGACAACCAAACGATTTATACCTATCGGGGCAACTATGCCTACTATCTAGAGAAACGGCAGGAGCGAATCGACAATCTGCGGGCAGAGATACAACATGCCAACAATCTCTATCGCACAGAGTTGGAGTGGATGCGCCGTATGCCGCAGGCCCGCGGGCACAAGGCACGCTATCGCGAAGAGGCTTTCTATGACTTGGAGCGCGTGGCCAAACAACGCATCGAAGAACGGCAGCTCCGACTGAAGGCGAGCAACGTGTATATCGGTTCGAAGATTTTCGAATGCCAATACGTATCGAAAACGTTCGATGACGAGGCTTTGGGATCGAAAGTCATCCTGCGTGACTTCTACTACAACTTCGCACGCTTTGAGAAAATGGGAATTGTGGGAAACAATGGGACAGGGAAGTCTACCTTCATCAAAATGCTCTTGGGGACTGTCACGCCCGATAGCGGACGGTTTGACATTGGAGACACCGTAAAGTTCGGTTACTTTTCGCAAGAGGGACTAAAGTTTCGGGACGACCAACGGGTGATAGACATAATTACAGACATTGCCGACTATATCGATCTGGGGAGAGGCCGCCACATGACAGCGCGACAATTTCTACAATACTTCATGTTCAACCAGCAACAGCAACAAAATTATGTCTACAAACTGTCGGGAGGGGAACGTCGCAAACTATATCTCTGTACGGTGTTGATGCGCAATCCCAACTTCCTCGTGCTGGACGAGCCGACCAATGACCTCGACATTCAGACACTTCAGGTGCTGGAAGAATACCTGCAAGACTTCCCCGGTTGTGTGATTGTCGTCAGTCATGACCGTTATTTCATGGATAAGGTGGTGGATCACTTGTTGGTTTTCAAAGGCGAAGGGGAAATAAAAGACTTCCCCGGCAACTACACACAATACCGGGAATGGCTTGCGATGCAATCGCGGGAGGAAGCACAAAACAAAGATGTGTCACGTTCACATAATGGCAACCCCAAAAACAATGGAGAGACCTCAAGAAAACGTGAGAACAACGGCAACGGTCGGCGCCGCATGACTTACAAGGAGAAATATGAGTTTGAACAGCTTGAAAAAGCCATAGCCTCACTTGAAACAGAGCAACGACGACTGGAAGAAGAACTGTGTAGCGGAACTCTCTCCGTTGAGGACTTAACAGAAAAAAGTAAACGCCTGCCACTGCTCAAGGACGAACTTGACGAAAAGAGTATGCGCTGGTTGGAATTGAGTGAAATAGAGGGATAAGAAAAATATCAATATAAATATGTATCAGGGGGATTGTTTTCCTCCGGTTTATTCACATCATTATGGAAATCAAGAAGTCTGAATTTATAATATCGGCACCACGCGTCAGTATGTGCCCCAAAGACGACAGGCTCGAATATGCTTTTATCGGCCGTTCAAACGTGGGCAAATCGAGTCTGATCAACATGCTTTGCAACCATAAGGGACTAGCCAAAACCTCAGCTACACCAGGCAAAACCTTGCTCATCAACCATTTTATCATCAACAATGAATGGTATCTTGTAGACCTGCCGGGCTACGGATTTGCCAAACGGAGCAAAACCGTGTTGAAGCAACTGGAACAAATGATTGCGGGATATATTCTGCAACGCAAACAGCTTGCCAATGTATTTGTACTGATCGATATACGGCTCGACCCGCAGAAAATAGACCGTGAGTTTATAGATTGGCTTGGCGAAAGCAATGTTCCGTTTGCTATCGTCTTTACAAAAGCCGACAAATTAGGCCCTGTGAAAGCAAAGGCAAACGCAGCCCGTTGGATGACATCGCTCCAAGACAGGTGGGAAGAACTGCCACCCTATTTCATCACTTCAGCTGAGAAACGCACCGGGCGCGAAGAACTGCTTGACTACATAGATGAAATCAACAAGGTAATGGAGCAAAACAAGTAAGGCTATGATACTAAAAAGGAAATAATGAAAGAAATCAGTTGGGGCTTCATCGGATGCGGTGAAGTGACAGAAAAGAAATCAGGACCGGCATTCAATGAAGTGCCGGGTTCACACATAGAGGCGGTGATGAGCCGCAGTGAACGGCGGGCACGTTCGTATGCAGAGCGTCACCATGTGAGGAAATGGTACACAGACGCTCAGAAGCTTATCGACGACCCGACTGTGAACGCCATCTATATCGCCACCCCTCCTTCAAGCCATGCCACCTTTGCCATCATGGCTATGAGAGCCGGCAAACCGGTATATGTGGAGAAGCCGTTGGCGGCAAGCTACATGGACTGTGTACGTATCAACCGCATCAGTGAAGAAACGGGCATACCCTGTTTCGTGGCCTACTATCGCCGGTATCTTCCCTATTTTCAACGGGTGAAGAAAATACTGCAAAATGGAACCATCGGAGAAGTGATAAACGTTCAAGTGAGATTTTCTGTTCCCCCGCGTGACATTGATTTGCAAAAAGGTGACGCCCAACCCTGGAGACTGCGCCCCGACATTTCGGGTGGCGGATACTTTTATGATCTGGCCCCCCATCAGATAGACTTGTTGCAAGACTATTTCGGCATCATTACGCGTGCCCACGGCTATCCTGCCAACCGAGCCCGTCTCTATCAGGCTGAAGACACCATATCGGCTTGCTTTTTCTTCGAGAGCGGCATCACGGGCAGTGGCAGCTGGTGCTTCGTAGGTCATAGAAGTGCAGAGGAAGACCGCATCGAAATTATTGGTACTAAAGGCACTCTGTCTTTTTCGGTGTTCAACTACGACCCAATACAACTGGTCACCAGTGAGGGCAAAACAAGTATCAATGTTCCCAATCCCTCCTACGTTCAGTTGCCTATCATCAGAGCTGTCATAGAAGACTTGCAAGGGTATGGACATTGTGACTGCACCAGCATCTCTGCCACTCCTACCAACTGGGTGCTTGACCGCATATTGTGGAAAGACTAAGAATGATTCTGTCAAGAAGACAAGACACGAGATTAAATAAAAGGATGAAACATGTCGGGTGCTTCATAGTAACAATGTTCTTTGTCTTTTCCATTGTCCCTTGTCGGGCTGCAGAAGAAGGAACGGTGCTGGAAGGATATCCTCTAAAGCCTGTGACTCAACCGTCGGTTATTGACGCAGACTCAACCGTAAAACCACGGAAAAGGGATCTCTTCCACCGCATAGGTGATGTCTTCACAGGGTTCTTTAAAGAATTCAACAATCCCGACACTGCCTATATCGAACCTCAGCGATATAATTTTACGGCCCTGATTCAGAACACTAACACTTACGAAGTGTATAGACTGACATCCAAACAGGGTCAAAGCATTACATTTGCTCCCGAGATGTCCTATCGCATCGGGCCATATATAGGTTGGCGGTGGGTCTTTCTGGGCTACACGATTGATGTCAATCACCTTAATGCAAGTTCACGCCATTCGTCAAAGAGAGAGTATGACTTGAGTTTGTATAGCAGTTTGCTCGGATTAGATTTCTTTTGGCGGGAAACGGGTAACGATTATAAAATCAGGCGAATGTATTTAGGAGAAGATATTGATACTTCACCGCTCAAGAATATGCCCTTTGACGGATTTAAAGCAAGCATCAAGGGTTTCAACCTTTATTATATCTTCAACCACAAAAAATTCTCTTATCCCGCAGCTTATAGCCAGTCGACAGTGCAACGCCGCTCAGCAGGCTCCGCACTTATGGGCATCGGATATACGCGCCATTCACTCAATATCGACTGGGACAAACTCGACAAACTGCTGGATGACAAGCTCAGTAACCAGACCGACGAGGTGGAAATAGACAACGGACTGCTCTTCGGCAAAGTGACCTATACGGATATTTCGGTGTCGGGAGGCTATTCCTACAACTGGGTGTTTGCACGAAATTGGCTGTTCAATGCAAGTCTTTCAGCTGCAATAGGTTACAAAGTGTCAAAAGGAGATATGGAAAAAGATAAGAACGGGACTCACCGAGGCTTCAATATTCACAATTTCAACATGGATGGTATCGGCCGATTCGGACTCGTGTGGAACAATACACATTGGTATGCCGGAGCCAGTGCTATACTTCATTCCTATAATTACAGCAAAGATCAATTCTCTACCAATAACTTCTTTGGTTCGCTCAACTTCTACGTAGGTGTAAACTTTGGCCGGAAGAAATAGCTCCAGCTTTTTGGTTTCACCTATCGCACAATGATAACACATATCCCAATATACTTGAATGATGAAAATCCTCCTTACATTCTTTTTATCTATTTCGCTATTGAATATATGCCGTTCAAATGGCATGAACGGCATTCACTCATATACAAAGGCACAAACTAAAACTGTTTTCAACGGGCAGGCCTCCATTCCGAAAAGTACTACTCCCCTCTTACACTCACACGACATCAGCTATCGCCCGACCGACAGCATACGCGTGGAGAAGATGCTTGCCGCAGCACGCCGTTTCAGCCGGCCACCGGTTTCATGGCTGCTCCATTTCGGATATCAATTTATTGGTACTCCATACGTGGGAGGCACATTGGATAGAGCAGAAAAAGAACGCCTCGTTGTAAACTTACGAGAACTGGACTGCACCACATTTGTAGAGCAAGCACTGGCCTTGGCCCGCTGTGCACAGCGGGGAGACACGTCGTTTCATTCCTTCTGCGACCAATTATGTTACATTAGATATATAGGTGGAAAGGTAGAATACACCAAACGGCAACACTACTTTACGACTTGGATTAACGACAACCAAAAAGAACAAATTGTCGAGGACATACAATCCCCCACCCCTCCTTTCACTGCCATACAGACCATTCGGGTAGATTACATGACGACACATACCTCATCGTATAAGATGCTCTATGCGCACCCGGAATGGCTCGCAGGCATCCGCAACCTCGAACAAGATATTAACGGACAGCGGTATCGATACATCCCCAAAGCACTACTTGCCAATCAAAAATTGATTCGGACAGCAATCAGGGACGGTGACATCATCGTTATACTAACCAACAAGCGGGGACTTGACACATCGCACATCGGCTTGGCCGTTTGGAGAAATGGTAATCTCCACATGCTCAATGCTTCCAGCATTCACAAAAAAGTGATAGATGAGCCTATGACATTATACCAATACATGCAACGCCATCCCTCCCAAATTGGGATTCGGATATGTAGAATGAATTAAGTTCCACTTCGAGGTGAAAGCCTTTCCATCAAAGACACACTTCATTTCCCCCCGTTTTTTAACAAAAAGAACAAAATATCGGTGCAAAAATTTGGCAGAACAAAATAAAACTACTACCTTTGCACCGCATTTGAGAAATAATGCTTGGCAATCGGATTGCAACCCCATGGAAGGATGGGTGAGTGGCTGAAACCAGCAGTTTGCTAAACTGCCGTGCGGGTTACCGTACCGGGGGTTCGAATCCCCCTCCTTCCGCCAGGCAGAACTTTTCTACAGATGCAACAACCATGGTCGATTCATCTAATGGTTAGGATACAAGATTCTCAATCTTGGCATAGGGGTTCGATTCCCCTATCGACTACAAAGAAAGCCCTATAAGTCGTTGATTTATAGGGCGTTTTGTTTTCACAGGGTGCAAATTGCGGCTCAGTAGAAAAAAGATGGGGAAATTTTCTACTGAGCCGCAATTCCCGATAGTGAGCCAGTTCCACAAGATTGCCATCGGGGTCACGCAGATAGAGGCTTTCCATTGCGCCCATCGCCCCATGACGTCCAACCGGACCCAATTCCACGGACTATCCCACCCGGCGAAGCTCCTCCTTCACAGTATGCAGGTTATCGTCTGTCACGAGGCAGAAATCCTGCGCCCCGTATTCGAGATACTGCGCAGCCGGCCGGAATTCGTCCTTCACAGTGTGGACATTAATTTTCTGCGTGCCGGAATACAGCGCGTGGTGTCCACCACGCTCCTCGTGCCGCATACCGAGCACAGCTGTATAGAAGTGTAGGCAGTCGGCCAGCGAACGGGTGGTAAGCACAAAATGGTCAATTTGTCTGATGCATATATTGTCTGATAAAATCTACTGTGGATAGTTGTCCCATCACATGGTCGTTCCTTTTCGCTTCTCCCCGGAGTCCAACCGCACAATCTTATCCCAATTAATGTGGCCATACTCGTCGGTAAATTCAGCGGGAACTTCATTCAAACTTGGTGGAAAACTACCCCCGCACATTCCCCAAAATAAAGAACTCGGGTCTGATATCTGAAACGACCTACAAATACCGGATGATGACAAATGCAAAAGTACAAAGAGAATAGGAAATCACCAAATTTGTGGAATATAAAGATAAGAAAACAGAACGAGATGAGCGACGTTTTGATACTATAAAAAGAGAAACGAGGAATATAATCCTTTGAATTTTCGCTTTTCTACACTTCATAAAATCGGCTTGCCGTCTGATGGTTCTTTCGGTCAATCACCACAGAAAGGCTTGATACTTGAGAGCAATGCTAGAAAGCTGCTCTATGGTAGCTGAAAATCATTATTTTTAAGTATTGCGGAGATGGGATATTCCGACTATCTTTGTACCGATGTTGTCACACTACGGCACTTCATACAAAAATAAAGCCGAAGGGGAAAGAATAAATTAACCGGAAAGATAATGACACAACAGAAAACTAACTATGGCAACTGGATACCCATGCCACTGCTGCGTATGCTCTATAGTGCCTCGGCAGCACTCCTGCTGCTTTTCACCGCTTCGTTTGTATGGCCCCGATTGGTGGCTGTGACCATTATCATGGGACTGGCGGCAGCCGTCACGCTGTCCATGACGGTCTACATGCACCTCTGCCACCGCGAATTTTCGTTTGAGGGCGGACGGCTGATGCCCAAGATACACGACTTTTTGATAGACCATCTTGACTGGGACGGGCACGGGACGCTGCTCGACATCGGTTGCGGGTCGGCGGCCCTGAGCATACGGTGCGCCAAAACCTATCCCGAGGCGCAAGTGACGGGCATTGACTATTGGGGCTTCGGATGGGGCTATGCCAAGAGCCAATGTGAGCACAACGCTGCCTTAGAGGGTGTAGGCGGACGCACCCGTTTCGAGAAAGGTGATGCCGCGAAGCTCGACTTTGCCGACGAAACATTTGACGCGGTCGTGAGCAACTTCGTGTTCCACGAAGTGAGCACCCAGCCTGACAAGCGACAACTCATCCGCGAAGCCCTGCGCGTGGTGAAGAAAGGGGGCAGCTTTGCTTTCCAAGACCTCTTCGTGCGCAAACGGCTTTATGGAAACATGGAGGAGTTTGTCACCCAGCTTCAGGCCGAGGGTATCAACGAGATACACTATATCGCTAATGTGGAGCAGACGGGGCTCATCCCGAAATATCTGCAAGCACCGTGGATGCTAGTCAACATCGGCATCATCTACGGCAAGAAATGACATATCTACATCACTATTTCAACATACGAAGGGAGTCGAGGTCGCTTGGACTTTAACTCCCTTTAACCTGTATGTTCTGTCCTAACGCACACGAAAACATCTGTTTGCACGTTATCGTGACACGGGAGGCCACGTGCCACTCGGCAAAACCGAATCACCCTAAATCCCTTCAAGACATGCACTACACTTCACACTACCGGTCGCCACTTGGAAACATCACCCTTGCCTCAGACGGTGAAGCACTTACAGGACTTTGGTTTGACGGGCAACGCTACTTCGCCGCCGGTCTGGATCCCAAGCACAGCGAATACAAACTACCCGTGTTCGACGACACTCGCCGCTGGCTCGACAACTATTTCAGCGGAAAAACACCTGATTTTACACCCCCACTCCACCTCATAGGGTCCCCATTTCGCCAACACGTGTGGACAGAATTACTTCGCATTCCCCATGGACGGGTTACCACCTACCGCCATTTGGCCAAGCTCATCGGCATCGCCTCAACGGGTGGTCCCATGTCAGCCCGGGCCGTGGGCGGGGCTGTGGGACACAATCCTGTGAGCCTAATAGTGCCCTGCCATCGCGTGGTGGGCACGGACGAAAGTCTTACGGGCTATGCAGGAGGAATGGACAAAAAACGTTTCCTGCTCAGACTGGAAGGCATAGACTGCCACCGCCTGACCGACTTCCTCTTGGAATGACTGTCGCTTCCTCCTAATACATTGATAGGATGAGGACAGGAAATAAAAGACTCCCGAGCTGTATAAGCAAACTCGGGAGTTTTCTATTGAGCTGAAGATGTATCAGTTACCACGTGCAAGGCACGGTTTAGAAGAACAAATAGCGGTTGTCCACCACATTGCCATTGAGGTAGAGCTCGTTCATGTAATTACCTGCATACTGCATAGCACGCTGTGCGAGCTTAGCTTCCTGCGCCTTGTCGTCAAACTTGCCTGGACGCATGGTGCGCCCTGTTACCTGGAAAAGGTAAACACCAGCAGCACCTTTCACGGCATGGGTAGAGAACTGTCCTTTCTTGGTAGCAGCCACAGCACCCGATAGGGCAGGCTCACTGGCTCCCGTAAGAGGAACGAAGACAGGGGCGGCAAAGGTCACCTGATTGACCATGCTCACTTTAGCACCCTTGGCTTTGGCAGCACTAATGCCGGTCACGCCCTTAACTTTGGCCATGAGTTGCTCGGCTTTCTTGTCGCGGATAACCTCGGCCTTAAGCATCTCCTTTACCTGCGCGTCGTTCATGTCGCGATAGCCGGCATTATGTATCTTGTCAAGAACAACAACAAGCAGATGGTTGTTGTCACCACACTCGTACATCGGAGACACCTCCCCCTCTTTAGCTTCAAATATCCACTTGAGAGCCTCGCGGGTAGAATGAATATTGGCCACATTGTGAGTAGAAGTGGTCATGTCGTTGAGTGTCTGCAAACGGTAGCCGGCTTTCTCGGCATTCTTCTCGATGTCGGCCCCAGTGCTGTTGGCACTCACGAAGCTGGCAAACTTGTTGTAGGCTGTACGGTAGGTGTCTTTTGAGAAGTCGTTGGTCTTCTTGATGACAGCAGCGGTGTAGTTTTCACTGAAAGCCTTACGAGCGGTTACCTGCACGATGATACTGCCTTGAGTGAGTTTTACGAGATTATACTTGTTGACCTCACCATTACGCACGGCATTCACCATGCTCTTCTGGTCGGGTGTGTTGCTCTGCATGAGCGATCCCACGAGCTGCTGAGCCGTGGCCCAAGTCTTTGCACCGGTCTGTCCATACTTCTTGGCCAATGCCTCGAAGTCTGCACCACCCTGCAAAGCTGTATAAACGGAGTCAGCCGTAGCCGAAGCCTTAGCAGCCGTTTCACCACCAATCTGAATGGAGCGAAATTGCACAGAGTCAGGCAGCGATACCTTGCCGAGCAGACGCACGATAGTAAGCGAGTTGTCAAGTGTACTTTCCTTCACGGCGGAAGTAACGCCCACGGCCATGCTGTCAAACTGTGCAGCCACATCCTGCGGGAAGAACTGCCGGGGAACCGGCACACCGATATACTCAACAAGCGAACCGCTCTTGCGCACCACCTCTGCGGGATCAGCAGCGGCAGCAAGTTGGGTGCGATAGCCGGCGAACTCTTTCTGCAAGGCGGCACGGTCGGCCGGGGAAGCGGACACCTCAATGTCTACATACTTGATGTCACGGCTCTCCATGGGCTGATAGAAACGAGCCTTGAGTTGGTCGTATTTAGCCTTGAGATCACTCTCCTCCACAGTCACCTTATTGTCGGCGATATCGGAATAAGGGAAAGCGGCCAAGTTGATTTGGCTCTCCTGATTCTCATCCTCGAAAGCCATCTTTGCCTCTACAGGGTTGGAAAGGAAGCAATGGGCAAGCAGGCCCTGATACTTCTGCGCGAGCAGCTGTTGGCGCAGAGTCTTCTCAATGAAAGTCCAATAATTGTATATCTTCTGATACTGCTCCTGCATTTGCGGATTGACGGCGGCCTTGTTGGCCTTAAAATCTGCCAAAAACTTTTGCAGGGAAGCGGCATCGAAACGGCCGGTCTGCTGGTTCACGAATGGTGTCTGAAGAAGCATGGGATTGATTCCTGCCTTCAGCACATCCTGAAGCTCGGTGTCGGTCACGGTGAGTCCGAGTTCCTTAGCTTCTTTCTCCACAAGTTTGGATTGCACATAAGTGTTCCAAACCATATCTTTCACCTGATTGAGTTGTTCCTCTGAGAGGGTCTCGGTGCCTTGTTGCATCTTAATGACTTCCTGATACTCGTCAAGGAGTTTCTGGAAATCCTGCACGCTGATTTTCTCGCCTAACACCTCGCCTACCTGCTGCCGCTGGTCGTTGCGTGAACTTTCGCACGAACGGAACAACTCCTCAGCGATGAACGCGAAGAGACCGAAACCGATAATGCAAATCAGTATCAGCCCTCTACTTCTGATTTTTCCTAATGCTGCCATTACTTTTCTGTTGTTTTTTATTGATATTTATTTTTTCTGTTTTCTCATGTTTTCACAGGGCGGAATACCGTTACGGCATCCTCCCAATGCAGTCGCAATCCACAGATGGAGAGAGGGATGGAGTACCGCAAATTGTCCACAAAAATACTAATAAAAATGCAAATAGCGTCATTTTTCGAGTAAAAAATGTGGTAAAGAGCTGTTTTTACAGCCGTCAAGTGGTTTTGTGTAATTTCACCAGCTCTATTTTCGTCATTGAAGCCTTGAGTATCTTGATGTCGTAAGAACCTATCTTCACGATTTCGTTGAGTTTGGGAAAACTCTGATAGTCGTGTAGGATGAGTCCGCCGAGGGTCATATAATCGTCGCTTTCAGGCAGTCCGAGGTCGAACATCTCATTGATTTTATCTATCTCCAAACGTGCTGAGAGCACGTAGTCACCATCATCGGTACGCTTGGCGATGTACTTGTCACTGTCGTGCTCGTCTTCGATGTCACCGAAGATCTCCTCTACGATGTCTTCGAGTGCCACGATGCCGCTCGTGCCGCCAAACTCATCGACCACCACACCGAGAGTTTTCTTCTGCTGCATGAATATCTTCATGAGCTTCTGCGCCGCCATGGTCTCAGGCACAAAAGGCATGGTGCGCACGTGGTCTATCCACCGACGGGGGTTGCGAAACATCTCTGAGGAGTGTATGTAACCGATGATGTGGTCAATGTCTTCACGATAAACGATAATCTTGGAGTTGCCGCTCTCAATAAAGAGCTGCCGAAGCTCCTCAAGCGGCGCATTCTCCTCAATGGCGTTGATCTCAGTGCGGGGCACCATGCAGTCGCGTACCTTTGTATCGGAAAAGTCAAGAGCGTTCTGGAAAATCTTCACTTCGTCTTCTATCTCATCGTCGCTGCGAGCACTATCGATACTGGAAGAGACGAGGTAGTCAAGGTCTACTTTGGAGAATCCCTCGTCGTCGCTTCCCTGTTCCATGCGAATACCCAAAAAGCGCAAGCACATCTTCGAGAGGAAGGTGGCCAACCGAGCGATGGGCCAAAGCATGATATAAAACACATAGGCCGGCAGGGCAAAGACGGCCAACAACGTATTGGGGTTGCTTTTGAACAAGGTTTTAGGAAGAAACTCCCCCGTAAAGAGGATGACGAAGGTGGAGAGCAGCGTGTCGGCCGGCACAGTAAAGGCCGGGTCAAGGCCGCGGAAGATGGTATTATCGAACAGTCGGGCTATGAGAATGCCATAGACCACAAGCACGATATTGTTGCCCACAAGCATCGTGGAAACGAAGCCGTTGGGATGATTGTAGAAAATAGAGATGAACCGTTGGGAAAAGCCATACCGTCCCTTGTCTACCTCAGCCAGCATACGGTTGCTGGAGACAAACGCGATCTCCATGCCGCTGAAATAGGCGGAGAGGAGCATCGTCACAAGGATGCCAACAATGAGTGGTATATCAATGGTTTCTGTCATCAGTCGTTGAAGGGATGCCGGTTAGTGTGTTAATGGTATGGAGGTATTCTTGCTGCGTGGCGTGGTCTGTGGGCGCACAAGAGCCTTCACTGTATCGGGCTGACTGCGCATGGTGTCGCGCTCGCCGCTCAGGTCTCCTTTCTCGAACGACCCTTTCGAGTTGCTCACATAGTAGCGTGTCATGGTGTCATTGCTTCGGAAATAGGTGCCTTCAAGGGTACGTTCGGGGGTCACCAGCCGAGAATAGCGATGCGAATAGAGTTCGTGATCGAGCTCGTTCCAAAAGAGTTCTTCGCTTGAGAAGCGGAGGCCGTCCTTAGTAAGGATGCGCACCCGGCCCCGCAATTCCCAAAGCTTCTTCTGGTCAAAGTAGTAGGCCGTATCGCATTGGATGTAGGAGTTGACATGAAACTTCTCGTCAAACTGCGTGAGAAACACCCCCTTGTCGAACACCCAGCGCGATGGATTACGGTTGGGGTTGATTTCCCACCGCTCGGTTACGATGCGGTATTTAATAACCCCGGAGTCGGAGATGAGTGTGTTCACACCATAACTGGTCATCAGCGCCACCGAGTCGCGAGCATAGATGGCAGGAGCCGTGTGTTCCACCTGCTCTTCGCACGCACCCAACAACAGAATGCCCGCAACAGCCGGAAGCAGCGACCACAATCTAAGGCTATCGGCCCACGACTGAAATATCTTACGGATGATCCCCCTCTGCCTGTCCATGCTCAATCCACCTTCCACTTCATGAACCAACGCTCATTGAACGTGAGTCCGATGTTGATGCGGAAAGTGTTCTCCTTGATGAGTCCGTCGGCCGAACGGTTCACCCACTGTCCGCTGATGTTGAGAATGGAGCGGTTGTTGGCCGAGTTGATGATGGGAATACCGAAACCGGCACTGACGGAAATTTCCTTGGGGCCATCCTGTCCGTTGATAGTATAATAAGGTGTAGCGTAGCTTGCCCCGACACGGTAGCGGATACGGTCGAAGAAGCGGCGTCCCATGGGATTGTTACAGAACTCGCCACCGGCAGTGAGCTTACTGCGGTCTTTGTAGAAGCCGCTCCTCATGGTATAGGTGTGTGACTCATAGATCGGAGCTTCTAAAGAGGACCACTTCTGTAAGCTGTAGTCCACGCCCACTTTCCACCGATTCTGATGATTAAAGGCAAAACCGGCTCCGAATGTATGGGGAATCTTATGGCTGAGCGAGGCACCGCCGAGCGTGTCGGCCCCGATAACAGACATCTGCGACGATGAAGTAACAGTGTAGGAACGCACCACCACTCTCGGTTCGCCACCTATGTCGTGGCCCGGACTGTAGGTGAGACCAAGCGTCAACCGGTCTTTCTTACTCAAGGGCAAAGTGTATTGAAGACCGAAATCGAACTTGTAGCTGCGCATGTCGGCCGTATAGATGCGCATGAGATTGGTGGATGAAGAACCGCTGAAAACATTGTTTACTGTGCGAGTGTAGTTACCCCATAGATAAGAAGCGTTGGCACCGAAAGCAAAACCCTTAAAAGGTTCCCAGCCGAAACCGAGATATACCTGATGCAGGCCACCGCTGCCAGAATACTCATTGGTGTAGGTCGTGTTGTTGGCATCGCCATTCACCGTGCCCGAAAAAGAATAGTCGTAGCCCACATTGGTGAAAGGCAACACACCGAAACTCACGCCCAAGTGACGAGCAGCACGGAAACCGGCTTGCACATATTCGAGATCGGCGTTCTTGGCATTCACCTTGCGGCTATTCTCCTTAAAGTTGGTAAGCTGCCCGGAAATACCCATATCAAAGATGAAACTCAGCGAATCGAGCGCAGAATAGGAAGCAGGGTTGATGTAGTTCACCTGATTGTGCTCGCGAAAGCCCAGTCCCAACCCGTTCATACCGCGATTGAAGCCACTTGTCTGGTCGCTCAGTTCACCAAGGCCGTACTGGCTATAAGGAGAATTCGTGCCGCTTTGGGCAAACGAACTTGTAACCAATACAACCAACGAGGCAGTTGCCAATATCTTTTTCATCTGCTTAACGTATTTCTATTAGACGGTGTCACGCGCGCCAATGCGGCATAAGACGGCTGCAAATTTATTGATTTTTTTCGAGATAATAGCATGATAAGTCAGAAATATAAGTTATTTTTGCATCGTGAAACGTTTTAAACATCTTTTCAGCGCACTTTCTGTCGTGATTTTAACCTCTTTTACGACAGTGGGCGCAGCCGTTCCTACACCGGTTCCGGATGCCGCCGTCTCTGTCGAAGAAGGCAATGCGACAGCTGTACCGAACGCTTCCAAAGGAGCATCGGCCCCTGACGGATGGCTCGACTCGCTCGACATCGGTCTGCTCACCTGTGGACCGGGGCTGGAAGTGTACTCCTATTACGGGCACACGGCACTGCGTATAAACGATCGTGCCCACGGACAAGACATCGTAGTGAATTACGGTATCTTCTCATTTCGCCAAAACCATTTCATTCTGCGCTTCGTGTTTGGTCTCACCGACTACTCTATGGGCATCGTGTCCACCAGCGATTTCATTGCCGAATATGCCTCCGAGGGGCGCTGGGTGGTGGAACAGCGGCTGCATCTCTCACCAACCGAGAAGCTCCGCATCGTCAACGCCATCAACGAAAACTATTTGCCCGAGAACAGGACATACCGCTACAACTATTTTTACGACAACTGTACGACGCGGGCTCGCGATATGGTGCTCAACCATCTCGACGCGGGTATCCTGCTCGGTGTAGCTGATACTCATGCGTCGGCCGGCACACGACACATGGAAGAACCACCTGCCGGGGCGATCTATCCCTCATGGAGACAACTCATCCACGCACACAACGGTAACCATCGCTGGGCGCGTTTCGGCAATGACTTGCTTCTCGGGCTCAAAGCCGACAGCCCGACGACCTATGGGGAGCAGGAGTTTCTACCCGACAACTTGCGCAGGGACTTTGACGCCGTGCGCCGTACGATGCCGGGCTATGCCGTCGTCGGACTGGTAGACACTACTGTATGGCTCATTCCAGCACAGCAAATAGCCGTGGAGAGCGGCTCCGAAACCTTCGCCGACCGCATCACCCCACTCGACGCTTTCCTCGCTTTGGCCGCCATCGTGGCACTGCTGACCGTATGGGAACGCAAAAAGAAGTTAAACTTCTGGTGGCTTGACCTCCAGCTCATGCTGGTTTCAGGATTGGCAGGAATCGTCTTGTTGGCTATGGTGTTCTCGCAGCACCCCACAGTGAGACTCAACTTGCAGATATTGTTGCTTAACCCGCTGAACACCATATATCTATACCCTGTGATAAAACAACTGCGCAAAGGGCACATCCATCGCTATTGGTATGTCTGGACAGGGATGGTTGTTGCCGGTATTTTGGGCTACATGCTCCAAGAATACGCCGAGGGCATCATCGTTTTGGCATTCATTTTGCTGGGTAGGGGCATTGTGCAATGTACACACCGACAACAAATAGAGCTCACCGACCGATGATGAACCGATATATCACAGCCCTGCTCGTTGTACTCGCTGCAACAGGTGTCGAAGCGCAGACCTACCGGTCGGCACTCAAATTGGCGTTGGGTGACCTCTCGGCCGAGCAAATTATCGGTCAACCAGAAGCCAAAGCGCTGGAAGAAGATCTCCTGACCATCATCAAGGCCCTCAAGCAGGCCGATCTTAATGGTCCTCACGAACTGAAACACATCACTGGCACGGCTTTTTTCCGTGCCACCGAAGAGGCTTTACAGCCTGCGGTCACGAAGACCTGCCCCGCCGAGGGAGAGGCACCGTTATTGATCGCAGACTGTAAGGCTTTTGTTTTTATTCGAGGACCCGATGACACAAGAGCCGTTTGGGCTCTATTCGAAAGAAATGCGTAATCCATGATTTCTGCCCTACGGGCAATATCGAATAAAAACAAAAAGACAAACAAAACATGAATTTCAGTAAAATATTAAAAAGTCTATTCGGAGACAAGTCGTCTCGTGACATGAAACTCATTCAGCCTTTCGTGGAAGAGGTGAAGAAGAAATATCCCGAAATCAAGGCGTTGAGCAATGACCAACTGCGCGCCAAGACCAAAGAAATACAGCAATACGTGCAGCAGTCGGCCAAAGAACAGAAAGACAAGATCTCCAAACTCAAGGCTACCATCGAAGACACACCCATCGACGAACGCGAAGAGATATTCAACCAGATAGACAAATTGGAGAAAGAGGCACTTGACATCTACGAGAAGGCACTCAACGAGGTGATGCCCACGGCTTTCGCCATCGTAAAAGATACGGCTCGCCGCTTTGCCGAAAATGAGGAAACAGTGGTCACTGCCACCGACTTCGATCGCGAACTGGCGGCTGATCCGGCCAAGGACTTCATCACCATCGACGGCGATAAGGCCATCTATCACAACCACTGGACGGCAGGCGGCAATGACCTGAAATGGGAAATGGTGCACTACGACGTGCAACTCTTCGGAGGCGTGGTGCTCCATCAGGGCAAAATCGCCGAAATGGCAACGGGTGAAGGTAAAACCCTTGTGGCCACGTTGCCTGTGTTTCTCAACGCTCTTACGGGCAACGGCGTGCATGTGGTAACGGTGAACGACTATCTGGCCAAGCGCGACTCCGAGTGGATGGGCCCGCTCTATGAGTTCAACGGACTGTCGGTGGACTGCATCGACAAGCACCAACCTAACTCCGAGGCTCGCCGTCGTGCCTATCAGGCCGACATCACCTTCGGCACCAACAATGAGTTCGGCTTCGACTATCTGCGCGACAACATGGCCGTGTCGCCTGCCGACCTCGTGCAGCGGCAACACAACTACGCCATCGTCGACGAGGTAGACTCCGTACTCATCGACGATGCCCGCACGCCGCTCATTATCTCCGGTCCCGTGCCCAAAGGCGACGACCAGATGTTTGAGGAATACCAGCCCCTCGTGGAACGCCTCTACGAGGTACAGCGCAAACTGGCTACGGAATTTTTGGCCGAAGCCCGCAGTAAAATCAAGGAGGGCAACGAGAAGAAAGACCAAAAGATGCTTGACGAGGGATTCCTCGCCCTCTACCGTTCGTTCAAGTGTTTGCCCAAGAACAAGCCGCTCATCAAGTATCTCTCGGAAGAAGGAATCAAAGCCGGTATGCTCAAAACGGAGGAATACTACATGGCCAATAACAACCGTGAGATGCCAAAGGCCGTGGAACCACTCTACTTCGTGGTGGACGAGAAGCTCAACTCCTGCGACCTCACCGACAAGGGAACCGAGTGGTTGGCCAAGCAGGTGAACGACAAAAACCTCTTCGTGTTGCCCGACATCACCTCTCAGCTCTCCGCACTCGAAGCAGAAACCGGCCTGAGTGATCAGGAACGCCTTGACCGCAAAGACGAGATGCTAAGCTACTATGCCGTGCAGAGCGAGCGCGTACACACCCTGCAACAGTTGCTCAAGGCCTACACCATGTTCAACAAGGACGATGAATATGTGGTGATGAACGACGAGGTGAAAATCGTGGACGAACAGACGGGCCGTATCATGGAGGGCCGCCGGTGGAGCGACGGACTGCATCAGGCCATTGAGGCTAAAGAGCATGTGAAAGTGGAGGCTGCCACGCAGACCTTTGCCACCATCACACTGCAAAACTACTTCCGCATGTATCACAAGCTGGCCGGTATGACCGGTACGGCATCCACTGAGGCCGGCGAGTTCTGGGACATCTATAAACTCGATGTGGTGGAGATTCCCACCAACCGCCCCATTGCCCGCAACGATCAGGAAGACCGTGTCTACAAGACCCAGCGCGAGAAATACAATGCCGTGATCGAGGAGATTGAAGCCATGCGCAACAGCGGTCGTCCAAGCCTCGTGGGCACCACTTCTGTGGAAATATCCGAACTGCTGAGCAAGATGCTGAGTATGCGCAAGATACCTCACCAGGTGCTCAATGCCAAACTCCACCAAAAGGAAGCCGACATCGTGGCCGAGGCCGGACGCTCCACCAATGGGTTGGGGGCCGTGACCATCGCTACCAACATGGCCGGACGCGGTACCGACATCAAGCTCTCACCTGAGGTGAAGGCCGCCGGTGGACTTGCCATCATCGGCACCGAGCGCCATGAGAGCCGCCGTGTAGACCGCCAGTTGCGCGGTCGTGCAGGCCGTCAAGGCGACCCGGGGTCCTCCGTGTTCTACGTTTCGCTCGAAGACAAACTCATGCGCCTTTTCGGCAGCGAGCGCATCGCCAAAGTGATGGACCGTCTCGGATTTGAAGATGGCGAACGCATCGAGAGTTCGATGATATCCAATTCCATTGAGCGCGCACAGAAGAAGGTAGAGGAAAACAACTTCGGCATCCGTAAACACCTGCTCGAATACGACGACGTGATGAACAAACAGCGCACCGTGATCTACGAGAAGCGCCGTCACGCCCTCATGGGTGAGCGCATCGGCATGGACATTACCAACATCATCTGGGACCGCGTGGTTAACATCATCGAGAACAACGACTACGAGGGAGCCAAGGAGCAGTTCCTCAAGGTGCTGGCCATGGAAGTGCCATTCAGTGAAGACGAGTTCATCTCCACCGCCAAGGCCGATCTCGAGGAGCGCGTGTTCCAAGAGACGATGGCCGTGTTTAAGCGTAAGACCGACCGCATACAGAGCGTGGCCTGGCCTATCATAAAAGAGGTGTATGAAAATCAAGGAGCCATCTACGAGCGTATCATGGTGCCCATCACCGATGGAAAGCGCGTCTACAACATCGGCTGCAACCTCAAAGAAGCCTACGACTCGGAGGCCAAATCGGTGGTGAAGCAATTTGAAAAAGTCATTATGCTTCACATCATCGACGACTGTTGGAAGGAGAACCTGCGCCAGCTCGACGAGTTACGCCACTCCGTGCAGAACGCTTCCTACGAGCAGAAAGACCCGCTGCTCATCTTCAAGCTCGAGAGTGCCAAACTTTGGGATGTCATGATTGACGAGATGAACAACCGCACGGCCTCCATCCTCATGCGTGGACAGATACCCGAGATGCAGCAGCAGGTGCAGGAAGCCGCACCCGAGGAGCGCAGCCAACGCTACATGGAGCAGAAAGACGATCTTGAAGAGGCCCGTCGAGCCCAACAGCAGGCTGCCAATCAAGACACGCGTGCCACAGGTGGCCGACCCCATCACCAGCCCATCGTGAAAGAAGCCATGCCGCGCCCCAATGACCCGTGCCCCTGCGGTTCGGGCAAGAAATTCAAGAATTGTCACGGCCGCAACCTCTAAGCGGGCTGAACCGAAACACATAAACCAAGAGGACATGCCTTTCTTGCCGGGCGTGTCCTCTTTTTGTATTTCCTCCCCATAGTCTTGCTCCACACGAACCAACGTATACCTTTGGAAATACAAAAACAAAAGTATTCCCATCACAAAGCAAATAGAGGAATCAAGGGTATTCCTGTCTTTTCCACCCCAAAAATTTTGCACTCTGCAAAAGTTATGCTATTTTTGCAAAGCAAATATATTCACCAATGAAGAAACTGTCAATCTTGCTCCTCATAGCCATAGCACTACTGTCGCTCGGCGCGTGTAAATCAGCCGAGTTTGCCAAGCAGGTAGCCTATTTCCAAAACGCAGACGAGGCTGATCTTACGGGCTCGAAGCGTCCATTCGATGCGCACATCATGCCCAAAGACTATCTGCAGATCACCGTACACGCGCTTGATCCGCGCGCGTCGGACCTCTTCAACCTCAACGTGCAAACCACCACAGGCACCACCGCCACTTCCTACGCGAGCAACAGCACACAGCTCTACCTCGTAGACAATGATGGCAACATTCAGTTTCCCGTGGTAGGCAAGATAGCACTGAGCGGACTCACCGTCAGGCAAGCCGAGGAGCGCATCATGGACAAGATAGCACCCTTTTTCACCCAGAATGCCGGAGCCATGGTGACAGTGAAGATGCAAAACTATGTGGTCACCGTGACGGGAGAAGTGGCCAATCCGAAGTCCATCACCGTGCCCACTGAGAAAATCAGCATCCTTGAGGCCATCGCCCAAGCCGGCGACCTAACCATCTACGGCCGCCGCGACAACGTAATGCTCATCCGCGAAGACGCTACGGGGGCCAAGGTGGTTCACCGCTTCAACCTCAATGATGCCAATGTGCTCAACGACCCTTACTACTATCTCCAGCAAAACGACGTGGTGTACGTGGAACCCAACGAGGTGAAGAAAGGGGCATCCGAAATCAGCACGAGCACCACCTACTGGTTTTCACTGGCCGGAATATCCACTTCCGTGGCTACGCTCATCTCCAACATTTGGCGCAAATAAGGTAACCATTGCCGGTACTTCGGAGTATTTACATTTATTACTCCGCATCGGCATCTCGATCTAAAAATATTATCTTTGCATCAACAAGGGAAACACCGTGTGTTTCCCTTGTTTCAATGCCTAATCCTTTCAAATCCTCCCAACAGCCTCTATCCCATACCTTCTAAAGAGGCTCTTCCGTTACTTCTGCCAAAACTGAAGGATGGTAATTTCCACAAACAAAGAGAATGCGGAGGAGGACCAACACTTGCGTTCGCCCCCCTCCACATTCTAAAGAAAATATCTATTTGCCGGGGTTAGTCCTTCAACGAATAAGTGACGGTAGTGACCACCCTCACCTTTTTAATATAAGGCGTGTTCGAGTCTCGGTCTTCTATCGAGAACTGGCCTTGGTCGGCATTCATGATCTTATCGAGTTTACTCTTGCTGTTCTCGGCAAACTGTCTGGCTGTCTGTTCGGCATTCTCTATCGCCTCCTGCATCATCTTGGGTTTCATCTTGCGAAAGGCGACATACTCATACTTCACAGGGTTGTCGTAACCGCCATCTACGATAGCGACACCTTTTTGGAGAAGTTCGCCCTGACGGGCAATGATACTGCGCACAAGCTTCACATTGTTAGATGTAACCGTGATAATAGACGTGATATTGTAGCGATAAGGCTGCCTGTTGTCACCATACCGCTCAGCATTGAGGTCGATGACGACAGGAGCATTCACGCTGATTTCACTTGTTTTCACGCCATTGGCTATCAAGAAATGTCTAATGACATGCGTTGTAGTATTAATTTTCTGATAGAGTTCGGGTAAGTCGTTGCCTATTTCCTTTGAAAGGATAGGCCACGTCACCTTGTCAGCCTCGACTTCTTTCTCTGACAAGCCCTTCACCACGACCTTACGGTCTTTACCTGCCAAGCCATCCAAGCCCGACTTGATGCAACATCCAAGCGCAATGATGCCGATGGCTAAGATTGCAGCTTGCTTGATACCTGTGTTAATGTTCATAACTTTCCAATTTAAGTTTTCCACCATATAAAAGATGGGGGAGATAAAAAGTAACAGTCATTCGATAAGAATCTACACTTTTGCCTCGCTAAATGACAAGTTTTCAACCATTTAAAGAACAACTATGACAAATACAAAGCTAAGCATTTTTTCCGAATCTGCCAACATGTCAAGTGTTAAAAGTCTACTGCAAACCCATTTCATGGCACTTTTCATTCGCCCGGCTTTTGGTTTTCCACTTTGCAATACACCTTTGGAGAAATCCCACTCAATAGGGATTAAAAGAGATCGTCCCATCTTCAAAGCCCCGTCTGTAGAAAGAGAACTTTAGTTAAATAAGGGCTCCCAAAGCACTTTGTGCAATCTTTTCGTAGGCATCGCCTAAATCAATAAATCGGTACACACAATTTGCAGCAGCATGTTTAAGCCCCACATGATCACTTTGAAGGGCGGTCGCCGCATGGTCTACAAACTCGTTTGTTCCCCTCTCGTTAGCTTCCTGTTTTTTCATAAACAAGCGTGAAAGCAGATGATACCCCGTGATTTGGCGCAGTATGTCATCCGATGCAATCCACTGATAAGCCAACACCGGAGCACTATCTACGTATTGAAGAAGATTTAACACAAGGATTTCCGCAATCTCCTGCGTCGTGACCTTTTCCATCCAGACATCTATCATGTCGGGCAGCATCTTTTCCGGCGGCATGATATAGGTCGCCATTATTTTACATTCACGAATATCCTCTTTCCACAGTTCAATGGCCAACTCGTAGTTCTTGCCATAGCTGGTGGCCATCTCTTGCAGATTGGTCAGCGGTACACCCCAGTTGAGTTTGTAGACAACCCCTTTTTCACGCATGGAGCTTGAGGCTACTCCGTTCATCATCAGTCTAAACGACTGCTTGATGGTTTTCACCATTTCATGTATCTCTTCTGTCATACTTCTTCTTTATAATGTTCCGTAATCGCGTGAATAACGCAGCATCTGGTGGGCATAGCCTTCCGAGTAATCGACTTCCACGTCGACGATCTCCCCACGTTCGTTTCTCTTCAGGGTCAACCGTGGATTGATAAATCCTTTGTAAGGAGCGATATTCAGTTTGGCATATCGGGACAATATCTCTCTATGCAAGTCCGCATCAATGTCAATGGCATACCCCTCCACAAGCCTTCGGGCCGCTTCATAGTCTCCCTCGCTCTTAATGCGCTGAATTTCCCGCAACAATTCGCCAAACAAGGTGCGCAATTTTGCATAGTCATTCACCTTCAGATAGGTCTTCCTGCCCTTTGGCTCCCTATCGTCCTGCTCACACACCAACTCTACCGCACCGTCTGCATGGACCAATGTCCATCGGGCAATGAGCGCCCTGTTACGCATGTGCGCCTCCTCTATCTTGTCACCTTGCTTGATTCTTACCAGTTGGGTCAGCAGCCCGTTCATCAGATAAGAATAGTATTGACTTTTATAAGCTTCGCCGTCAGGCACAAGTCCGAGTTCCAACACCTTGTCATCAGCCATGTAATATAGTCCGAACAAGTCGGCTCTGGCTTCCTCTATTGTATTTCCGTAGGCCTTCAGCGCATCCGGGTCGGTGCCCGGCAGGAGTTGTCCGCTGCCATGCCCAAGACATTCGTGCAAGTCTGTATGCAACTCATCGCAAATGTCGCCATATTTCTCTATCAAACAACGGGTTGAGGCATCAATGACAAACTCATCAAGGAATCCGTTTCCCTTGGCCACTTGATTGTAAGCCTCTGTCAAATTACCAATGGTCACGCTCTTGCTTCCATACCTTGCCCTTATCCAATCGGCATTGGGCAGGTTGATGCCTATAGCCGAAGCCGGATATTCGTCTCCGCCAAGCATGGCAGCACACACTACGTGAGCAACCACTCCCGTCACAACACGTTTCTTAAAACGCTCATCCACCGGAGAATGGTCTTCAAACCATTGTGCGTTTGAGGAAATACACTGTGTGCGCTTCGTGGCCTCCATGTCCTTGTATTCCACGATGCCCTCCCATGTGCCTTTAAGGCCCAATGGGTCACCGTACACCTCTATAAAACCATTGATAAAATCAACCATCCCCTCTTGCTGCCTTACCCAGGCTATGGAATAGGTGTCAAAATCCGTCAAATCGCCCGAGCGGTAGAACGCCATCAAATGGTTGATGACCTCCTTTTGTCGGTCGTTTTCGGCATACTGCAAACTTTTGTCCAACCAATAAATAATCTTGCTGATGGCTTTTCCATACATGCCGTGTTCTTTCCACGTGCATTCTTTGATTGAACCATGCTCCTTGACAAGCTTCGAGTTGAGCCCCCAAGAAGGCTGTCCGAGGTTTGTCTGTTCCGGAAATTCACTTTCCGGAACACCCGGGCGGAGCACATCGTTCTTCTTCTGCGCATAGAAAGTTTCGACTTCTTTCTGGTCAACGCCTTCATAAAAGTTGCAGGCCGAGGTCAACACGAGATCGTCTCCATCGGCCAGATTCACCCGTTTGGGTAGCACCTCCGGATCGAAGATAACGGGAAAGAGTCTGTCGCACAATGATTCCCGCGATTCCGACTGCAATAAGGAAAGCTGACCGGCATGGAGTTTGCCTATTTCGGTCTTCAAAAAATCGGGATCAAACCCGGACTCCAACTTTTCACAACCATAGTGATGGTATATGCCGCTCGAAAACCACACACGCTTCAGATAGGTTTCCAACCCGACAAAATCTTTCGCTTTTCGATCACCTTCATAATTAACATACACGGCTTCCAGCACCTTGCGAATGTCCAGATTGTACTTTCCCTGCTGGTCGAAGGTGATATCCCGACCATACAATGTAGCCTCTGAAAGACAATATATGTACATCTTTTGCCTTAAGGTAAGCCCCTCAAAACCCCTTAAGGCATAACGCAGCATCTGCAAATCGGCAAACCGCTCATCTGCAAACGGAAAAAACTCTTTGTTCATGTCCTCTTCTTACTCTTCACTCTTCGTCTTTCTCCCTCTGTGCTTGGCCTGCTGCGGGGCTTCCATTGCATGTCGCAGTTTATACTCCCTCGGCGTACACCCGTTGAACTTATAAAAAGACGCATAGAAACTTTGTCTGTTTGAGAAGCCCACCATGTCAGACACATCTTCCATATTCAGCTTCCGATAACGGCTGTCTGTCAAGATGCTCATGGCCTCCTCTATCCTGAATTTGTTGACAAACGACGTATAGTTCATGTGAAATTTCACATTGACCACGGCAGAAACATAGCGCGTATTCGTGCCAAGTTCTTCCGCCAGTTTTTTAGCCGAATAGTCCTTGTCTTTATATCGTTTCTTGATGAGAATGATATCAAGTATTTTCCCTTTCATTTCATCCATCACCTTCGGACTCACCAATGTTCGATAAGCCGCTTCCTTTTCCTTTATTTCCGTAATGTTGTACTTTACCATGCGCCTCTCTATAATGTGGGATAAACAAATAAATTCTTATTTTTTACAAAAATACACAATGTATTCCGATACTCCAAATATTTACAGGCCAAATCGCACGTTCTCCAACGAATATGCATTCCGATACACCTGCCATCCGTCAAAGGCTGTCCCAATCACCGACTATAAGAGACGGCAAGGCTGCCCGGCCTCCCTTACCCTCCATGCCAAGAACTCCACCTATAGTGCGAAACCTATTCAAATCAAGAAAAAGCTTTACTGAAATTCGTATTTCAAAAGTATAGTACACCCGACATGGTTTTTCAAAATGGCCGAAAAACGGAAAAACATTTTCCACTAAGTCCGAACAACCTTACAAAAGAGCCACACTTGAAAACCGAAAGAGCCCCTTTCACAACGCCATTCGGGCCGGATTGCACCCACAACAGGATGGCAAAGCCCCCTTTAGGAAGTTGGGGAGCTAAAAAAGGGGAGCACGTATGTACTCCCCTTGCTATGCAAAGATACTACTAAAAAGTCTTTTTGCAAACCGATGGCGAATATACTTGACAATAATTACCATCTACCGGTCTCTTGCCGCAACCATGCAGCGAGGGAGAATCATCCCCTGCAACAACTGTCAGCGGAGTGTGCGGCAAAGCACTAAAAGTCCCGCTCTATGAGCTCCAGGCACATCCGGCTGTTGTGATAGGGACATTTCCAAAAGCCGGCTTTGTCGCCGTCATGATCCACGGTGCCGTCTTCAAGCATGGCCCAGTACCACTCACCGTGCTGTTCATCGATGAGATGTTTCTGAATGAAGCTCCAACACCTCACGGCTATGTCCAAAGCCTCCTCTATATGGAAATGCTGGTAAAGGTTGATGTGCCCGATGACCGTTTCACATTCCACCCACCATTGGCGTTGAAGGTCTTGGCGGCCGGTGTCTTTCCAGTGCTCATAGATCATGGCCCCGTCCTTCCTCAGCCCCTCATCGGCAGCAAAAGCCACACGCCTTACCACCGGTTCCACCCGTTGCAACATTTTCTTGTCACCCAGTACAAGAGCCGCTTCATGGAGTAGCCACGAGGCTTCTATGTCATGCCCGTAACTTTCCACATTTCTTTTCCCTTCCCATTTATCGTTAAAGAAAAGGTCGAGATGGTAAGTTTGCTTGTTCAGGAGCTTGTTGATAAAGATGTCAAGCAAGTTTTCGGCCGACTTGCCCACACGCCACATGGTTTGTTCTTCCTCCGTGCCATGCTCCACAGGGCTTATTCCCATCTCTTTCATGCAACGATAGAGATTGGTGTAAGGCTCTATGATATGGAGATGCGTATTCATGGTGCGGCTGCCATTTTCGTCCTTGTCGCTCAGGCGCATATCGGCTATAGGTGCCCATTCACGAGTAAGTGCCTCCACATAGCCGTTGTTTTCGGCATCAAAGGCATGACGCTCTATGTCGTCATAGAGCGACAAAGCCACAGCCAAAGCCTCTTTGTCGCCTGTGGCCCGTGCATATTCGGAAAAGCCGTAGATGGCAAAGCCTATGGCATAGGTCTGCTTTTTGGTGTCTACGGGATTCCCCTTATAGTCCACACTCCAATACAGGCCGCCATACTCCTTGTCTAAAAAATGGGCTTCGATATAGTCTTTGGCCCGCCGGGCTGTTTCCAGATATTCCCGCTTCTTCAACACACGGTAGGATGCGGCAAACGACCAAAGGATGCGGGCATTCATGACGGCTCCTTTATCGGCTTCGGGATGGACATTCTCATAGCCATCGATGCGTCCGTAGAAGCCCCCGTTTTCGTGGTCGGTCACGTTGTTAATCCAATAAGGAAGGATGTTGTTGGTAAGCACATCCCTCATAGTAAGTTTAAAGCTGTTCACGTCAGTAGCATTTTATGGTTTAACTCTACAAGGTTGTCACCGTCAGTCTTCCACCCGCTGCAAGGAGACCAACTGCCGGCCTATTTCCTTCATCTTACTTTTGGTCAGCGGATACACCACCATGATGAAGACCATCAACAGGGCTATGGCGGCAGGAATCCAACTCATAGTGAGCTTCATGCCGAGGATGGCACTCTCGGTCTGGGAGGCGGCATTGGGCACAAGCCCGAAAGCGGCGAACAGCCACAGCACGGCACTGCCCGCGATGGCTCCGCCAAACTTCTGGGCCATGGACCCCGAAGAGAATATCAGTCCGGTGGAGGAAGAACCATCCTTCACTCTCGCATAGTCGGCCACATCGGCATACATGCTCCACACCAGCGGAGACACAATGCCCGTGCAGATGGAAATGAGTATCTGCAACAACAGCATGAGGATGAAACCGGCATTGGTGCAAGGCACGAAAAAGAAGGCTATGCTCAACACGGCCAGCAACACGCCGGCCAACCCAAATGTCTTGCGCTTACCCAACCGGCGACTGACGGGCACGGCCACCACCACACCTATCATGTTGCACACCTCACCGACAGCCAGAAACAGACCGGCAAAGAAAAGGAAACTGATGGCTCCCAACTCGATGCTGGCATTCTCGCCGATGTAATATTTGAAATAATAGGCCACCGTGGCTCCACGCACCGTATTGAAAAGATTGGTGCAGAGGGCTGCCACGGTCAACAGCCACCAAGGGGCATTGCGCACCAGAGAAGACAGGTCGGAGCCCAAGGCCGTGGCCTCAGCCTTCACGTGTTCTTTAGTCAACTTGAAGGAGAGCAGGAATAAGAGAAAGCAGAAAACTGCAATAACGATCATGGCACTCTGCCAAGCCGAACTCTCCGTGCCGCCCTGCTGCTTAAACAAGTTGCAAAGCGGCTCCCATGCAAACAGGGCAATGAACGAACCGGCGTAGGCAAAAAACATGCGAAAACTCGAGAAGACGGTCTTCTCGTCAGAATCATTGGTCATCACGCCAAGCATAGAGCCGTATGGCACATTGATGCCGGTATAGACGGTCATCATCAATATGTAGGTGACGTATGCCCACACCAACTTTCCCGTTTCGCCCAAGTCGGGTGTCGTGAACAACAGCACGCCGGAAATGGCAAACGGAGCTGCGAAGAAAAGCAGATAGGGACGATACTTGCCCCAACGGGTGTGCGTGCGGTCGGCTATGACACCCATCATAGGGTCGCTCACGGTGTCCCATATCCGGGTGACGAGCATCAATGTGGCCGTGGCCCCCAAGGACAGACCGAACACATCGCTGTAAAAAATAGGTAGATAATAGGAGAATATCTTCCAAAACATGCTGGAAGACATGTCACCGAAACCGTATCCGATTTTTTCTTTTAAACTTGCCATACTTGCTTTCAGAATTTAAGTGTTAAAGATGTCGCCGGCAACGGTTCATTGCCCCATCGCCTTGTTCTTGGCCACCAGCCGCTTGATGGTCTCCACACTGGCCGAAGTGGTGAAACCGTCTTCGGGAGTATTCATGCAATAGTCCACCAACCGGTCGATGGTGGAAGTGGTTACGTGCATACGGGTATCCGACGAAGCATAATAGATGAACACCTTGCCGTCTTCATCGGCTATCCAGCCATTGGCAAAGACGACATTCATCACATCGCCGATATATTCTTCACCTTCCGGCACCAGGAAATAACCTCCCGGCCGGGCTATGACGCGGGTCGGGTCGTCGAGGGCCGTCATGTACATATAGAGCACATAGCGCAGGCCGGAAGCGCACCCACGCACGCCATGGGCCAGATGCAACCAGCCACGGTCGGTCTTGATGGGATGGGGTCCTTCGCCGTTTTTCACTTCCATGATGGTGTGGTAATGACGCAGATTGATGATTTTCTCTTCTTTCACCTCAGCATGGGTGATATCATCAACAAGTGCCCAACCGATGCCGCCTCCCGAACCGGTATCGATGAAACCGTCTTGCGGCCGGGTGTAAAACGCATACTTGCCATTGACAAATTCAGGGTGCAACACCACGTTGCGCTGCTGACTCTTGGCCTTCAAGTCAGGCAGTCGCTCCCAGTTGACCAGGTCCTTGGTACGGGCAATGGCCGCGGTGGCCGTGGCGGCACTCAGATCGCCGGGCACACTGTCGTCGTGCCGCTCGGCACAGAACACGCCGTAGATGTAGCCGTCTTCATGGTTTGTGAGCCGCATGTCGTAGATATTAGTCGCCGGCACCACATCATCAGGCATGGTGATGGGTTCGTCCCAGAAGCGGAAGTTATCTACACCATTGGGGCTTTCGGCCACGGCGAAAAAACTCTTGCGGTCGGCTCCTTCCACCCGCACCACCAGCAAGTATTTGCCATTCCACTTGATGGCTCCACTGTTTAGCGTGGCATTCATCATGATGCGCTGCATGAAATAGGGATTGTCCTTCTCGTTGAAGTCATAACGCCACTCCAAGGGCGTATGTTCAGCTGTCAGAATGGGATACTTATACTTCTCGTAGATGCCGTTGCCACACTCCAACGGTTCGTTCTTTCTGCCTAACAACTCTTCGTGACGGGCACGAACTTGCCGTACTCTTGTCTTAAAATCTGTCATGATTATATTTCTTTTATATTGTTATTCTCAATCTTCTATTTGACTTTTCTGATATCTTTGACCGTGCAGACCTCTTTCAGATCCACCCACTTCTTGAAATCCGGTGCAGCTTTGTCACCTGTGGCCGGCAAGTAAGATTCTTCTTCCGGCTTCTGCCAGTCGTTGCGCCAAAAGAGCACATAACTCAACTTGTACTGCCGCAATACCGGCCAAAGCGTATTCATGAACCAATCGGTTTTCTTGCCTATCCCCCTACAACCGGTCTCGGTCAAAGCGGCGAGCTTATGTTCTTTCGATGCCACGGACACCAATACATCAAGCGTCTCTTTGAGGTTCTTGCTATAAGCGGCATCGTTGTTGTCAAATTCGTAGATATCCACCCCAATGAGGTCTACATATTGGTTGCCGGGATAACGCTCCATAAAAGCAGTTTCCGTTTTCACATCGCTGAGATTGGGTGACCAAGCCCACACGATGTTGTTGCAACGATATTGGTCCACCAATTTATGATGGGTAAATGTAAAAAGGTTTATATACTCCTCGGCTGTACAGCTCTTTGCTCCCCACCAGAACCATCCGCCATTCATTTCGTGCCATGGGCGGAATATCACGGGTATCCGTTGCCCGTCGGGAGTCTGCAAAGAGTTGATAAACGCTGCCACGGTCTCCAGCCAACCTTCAAATTTCCGGTACTGGTTTCCTCCACGAAGTACGTCTTTTACGGCTTCGCCTGAAGGATCCCAAGCATTTTCTCCCGTAACAGGATTCCACGGATGCCAACTCAGGGTGACGATACCACCCCGCAGATAGTGGGCGATGATTTCACGCCGCATACGCTCAAACGGCACCCCGTCGAGGTTTTCATCGCTGCCAAGCTCTATCTTGCCCAAGTCGAAGCCCATCACTGCAGGATAATCACCTACGGTTTCAAGCACATCAGATCGCCCATTGTCCCATTTCCAAGTCGTTCCATAGACAGGAGAGTCCTGATGGCCGAGCATGATTCCTTTTTTCTGCAACTTCTGCAATCTCTTGACCAACTCCCGGGCCGGTGTCTGTGCACCAATACCCACGCTCATGAGCATGGCTGCCAAAACTACACTTATCTTTTTCATATTCCACACAGCATTTGTCATTTGATGTTCATCCGGCCAAGCAACCAGTTCTCCCATTCGTCCCACTGCTCTTGATACCAATAGTGCGCAGTCTGCGGATAGACACTAAGCTGCTTGGGGGCTTTGACTGCATTATAGGTAGCATAGGCAGAGTTGGGCGGAACCACCTCGTCGTTATAGCCGAAAGAGAACCATCCGGGCACCGTAATGCGCCGGGCGAAATTGACACCATCGTAGTATTGAGAACCTGCCAAATGGACCTCAGATGGTTTCTTGTTCCATATAAAATACTGGGGCCAACCGGGAGCCACACCGCTCAAAGCTGCCAGATGATCACACAAGGCTGCATGCACGGCTCCATAGAACGTGACGCGCTTGTCCAACGCGGCGACAACCAACGACAGGAAACCGCCTTGGCTCGATCCGGTGACACCCAACGTGCGACCGTTCCACTCGGGAAGAGAAGCAATATAATCTACGGCACGGACGGCTCCTACCACCACATGCTTGTAATAATTCTTATCCGGCTGATCAATATTAGTCTCCCAATATCCGTTCAAGGCTCCATTGCCCAAATCGTCGTACACTTTTTGCGGCATAGTGACCGACACCCCATGTATGCCTATCTCCAAAGTGACGGCTCCTCGGGAGGCTGTATAGACATCTCCGGCGTAGGGACGGACACCGGCACCGGGCACCCTCAACAAAGCCGGATACCTACCCGGCTTGACCGGTATACAAAGAATGCCGTAAACCCGCCGATTGGGAGTGTCGTTGATAAAGTCCACTTCGTAGACATTCACGTCTTTCGTACACCGTTCGGGTAACAGCCTCCGATGCGGATTGTTGTCAAGTTTGCGAGCTTCATCAAGCGCCCTACGCCAAAAGACATCAAAATCCTCAGGCTCTTTAGCATGATCTCTAATTTCCAAAGGAGAAAATCCTACCATACAAAGTCCTTCATACTTCCTGCCTTCTACGTCGGCTATGACTTTCAGACGATAAAAACCGGGATGCTTCATCGTGCCCGTCCACTTCATGGTACCATCTTTCAAAACGACATTCTGTTTCTTCACTTCGGGAAACATCACCGGACCGGCTTCATAATCGACCTTGACATGCTCAAGCAGCGTGCCCGACTTACGGACATCCACCGTAAAACCGGCATTCTCACCCACGCGATAATTCCAATCTTTATGGTCGGGTGTAACCGTTACGACAATATTATTTCCACGAATCTGGGCTCCAACAGACAGCACGACTATCAAAGTCTGCAAAAACAAACACAGTCTTTTCATTTCAAGTTATTGTTGTTTAGGATAATGATTATTCATCGAGTGCAAAGATAAAACAAAAAAACTACATTGATTGATACTTTCTTATCGAAAGATAATACTTTAATACCTAAAAAAGAATTAGGTGGAAGGACTGCCCCCTCCACCTAATTTTCAATGCAAAATTTGACTAAGTTTTTATTTGTTCAAGACCTTCATCAAGGCACTCACAAGCTGCGGTTCGGTCCATGTCAGTGTCTTGCGATCGAAGAGTCCCATCCACCAAAGGCCTGTCGTGTTATGGGCCTTGAATTGTGCTGCTACATAATTGGCATACTTCACCCGCTCATTTATATTCTTTTTATTGTCAATGGCACCAAACTCTCCAAAGACGTATGGAATGCCAAGCTCGTCGGCGCGCTTGGCTACCTGATTGACCACCTTGGATACTTCAGCCTCACAACCGGAATCCCACACCAGAATGTTATAGTCGTATGACGATCCGTCGGCCTTCTTTCCGGCATTGTTCTCACAGAAGTTATAAGGATCGTAACTGTGGATCGTGAGATAAATATGGCTGGGATGCACATCCGTCGGCACTGCCAGTTCAGCCAAAGCCACAGCTTTGTTGCCGGTAGCGGCATAGGTCGTGATGGCCAGATTGCGGTATTCGTTGTTACCGCCCGTTGCACGCACAGTGTTGACAAAGTCTTGCTGCAACTTATTGATGGCTTGATAGGCCCCATCGCCGGCGGCAGGAGCCGTCCAAGAACGCTGCTTGTTCAAAATCTCGTTGAAACTTTCAAAGACAAGCTTTTCTCCGTAGTTCTTGAAACGTTCTGCAATCTGTTTCCAAACAGCCTGATACTTCGCGGTCCGAGTGGCATAATCCCCCATATCAGCATAGAGCCACCCTTTCTCGCCGGTATCGTGCATCACATTGATGACGCAATAGCAACCGGCTTTCAACACATAGTTTACCACTTCTTCCACACGTGTCATCCAAGCCTCATCAATCTTGTTGTTGGAATCCAAATGCGGCCCCCACGTGACAGGCACACGAATGATGTTGAAACCTTTGGCGGCAATGCTGTCTATCATCTCTTGAGTGGTATAAGGCTGCCCCCATGAGGTCTCATAGTCTTTCGGTGTCTTGCCGGCGGGATTCCACCATGAGCCCTCGGGGTTGCTGTCAAGGGTGTTCCCAAGATTATACCCCACCTTCAAATTGGCTATCATATTCCATGCACTCTCAAACGGGTCGTTGGGATCAACACCCGCTCCTTTCTGCTTTACCGTAATCGTTTTCGATTGGCTACCCGCCTTGACAGTAATAGTGGAAGTACGAACAGCCGCCTTGTTGGTCGCCACCGTCACCTTAATGTAGGCATTGGTGTTGGAAGCCGTCGAGTCTTTATAGTTCCATCCATAGCCGGCATGGGGGGTAATCTTCAACCATGTAGTGTCCGCATCGGGCACGGCGGCCGTCCAGTCGCCATCGGTAGACACTCCCAGTATGGCAGAAGATGCGGAGATGTTGAAATCGAGCACACTGACGGAGACATTGTCTTTCGTCACATCAAGCCCTGTAGCCGCCATGCTGTTGTCGCTGTCGCTACAGCCTTGGAATCCCCAAGCCATAGCCGCGAAGAGCACAAGGCTTAAAATATTCTTTGTTTTCATAACTAAGTTGCTTTTAATGTTTTATTTTGAAGGAATGTAGATGACGCGCACATTGTCAACCTTGATGTCAACCTTACCCTTGGTTTTGCCTTCATTGTATTCCATCAGGCGGAACTGGTTAATGCCTTGCTTTACAATGTCGGCGTAGGTAAGGCCTCTGAAACATTCAAAATTATTGAGGCTCACCACAGCACGATACCACCTGCCCTTGGGATTCCGGTCGTTGATGTCGGCCAAAACCGGATGTGAGAATGTCCACGACGACTTATCACCGGCCCACACGATTCCGTTATCATTCAAACCATAGAAATAATTCGCATCTCCTATCGGCTGAATCAGATAGCGAATCATACCCGAGAAAGTGTCACTGTTGAAATCCGAATTGTTGTCATAGACATTATAGGCCAAATAAACGTCTTTAGCAGAAGCCGTGGAAGGGATATTCGCTGACAGTGGAAATGAATTTCCATTCTTGTCTTTACGCCAATAGATCATAGTTCCCCACCAATTTTCTCCATTGTCAATTACATTGATATGACCAAACATTCCGTCGGCTGTACCGCTGTCTTCGTAAATAGCATTCGGACCCCAACCATTGTCGATAGCATCACCGTCGAAAGTAGTCAAGAGCGTAGTCCTATCATAGAAGCTCTGCGACGAGGTTACAGAACCGCCCGGAGTCTTCACGGTGAGCGTGGTGCCGCTGCCGGCTGTCGGCTTTTTCTTGAAATCGACATAGATGGTGTCAAGAGACGCAGAAACGGTGAAGTCGCTTTGCTTCAACGTCACATCTCCATAAGTGACAGACTCAACCTGAACAAATTCACGACCTGTGATAATCAGCGTCTCGCCTATCTGCGGCATGTCGGAGGAAATGTAACTGATAACAGGCTTGCCCGGAACTTTATAGTAGCCCACATAGGTAATACCGGCAGCACACTCCATGACCAGCGTACCCGAATCAGGGGCCTCAGCCGGAACGATGGCTCCCACGATGGAGCTTGTCTCATAGGCATTGGTAGCCGTATTCAGGTAGTGGTTTTGCTTGATGTTGAAATAGTCGGTGATGTCAACATGCTTGCCACCCACTTCTTTCCACACAGTTGTGTCCAGCTGAGCCGACTGCAAATCGGTGATATACATTTTCTCAATGTCCACAAGATTGAGTCCGTTCAGCCGCAATGTGTCACCCGTTTGGCGGGGATAGTTGGCATCGATGCGCCGAAGTTGTGGACCGGGAGCCATTATCTTGAAAGCATACACAGCCGTGCCGTGGCTTGTCTCCACCCGTATCTCATCTTTGATGTTGCTGTTGAAAGCCGAAAGTTTGAACCCGTCTTTCTCCGAAGGAATCGTTACCATGATACTGTGGTCGGTGTTCATGGTCGGATTGAAATATACCTCCTGATCATTGATGTACACTTTCTGTGCATGGCCCAGATTGGTACCTATGATGGCAATGAGCTGTCCGGCCCCCGACTTGGTAAACAGACTGTCGGCCTTTGCCGGGTCGGGCACACGCACACCAGTGATCGTAGGTTGCCCGCCTGCCGAATCGTCATCGCTGCAAGACGTAAATACGAAAGAGAATGCCATCAGGAGCAACAACGTCCCAAGACTCTTTCCGATATTATTTCTATTCTTTTTCATAAGAAAATCCTATTATATTTACTTGAATTACTTACCGCTGCCAAAGTTGTAAGCCTGCGGTGCCTCATTGAAATAATGATTCTGTATGATATCACTCTCCGGATAAGGCATAAAGATGTTCGCCTCGCTCAAAGTGATGGCTTGATACCCCGGCACATATTTTCTCAAAAGACTGTTCAAATCATACTTATATCCCTGCGCAACAGTTTGAATCGGCGTGTTGTCATTCTCGGATACCGTGATTTTGTCATTCCAATAGACATGCCCCTTTGAATCGGCAATGTACCATGTTTTCACTCCGGGAGGGATACAGCGATAGCTGAATGTCCCATCTGCATTCTTGAAGAGATTGTTCTCGCGTATTTCAAAGCCACGATGCTGCTTGTTGTTGAAAAAATCAAGCATGGTCTGGGGCTTCCAACGATACCATGTCACCATATCCCACCAGTTGCAATACTCCATGCAGAACTCGATGCGACGTTCACGAATCAAGTCGCTGAATGTAATCTTGGTGTATGGCTCCACACCGGCACGCACACGTACGGCATTGAAAGCCGCAAGTGCCTGCGCATCTGAAGTCTCTGCGCTGTTGCCGAGAATGGCCTCGGCCTTCATCAAATAGACATCGGCCAAACGTTGAATATACGTATTCAGCGGTGAAGCCATCTGCGCCAAATTGCAAGGGGCGACATCCGCTTTGGTGCCCAGCACACCTTTCTTCAGCTGCATCCAGTTGTGGGCATAGGTATATCCCCCTTCTGCTTTCTTGATGTAGTTGTAATGGTGGTTGGGAGTAAAGAACGTGGCGTTGATACGTGCCGAGTCGGCCGGCTCCTCATTATAGATATCGATCATATCCACAGAGGCAACAAGAGCCCCACCCCATACATTGACATCGGTCACTTCAGGAAAAGCCAAATCGGAATAAAGCGCATTCCTTGTCCCCCACTCGTCTGTATTGGGGTCTGCCCAGCGCATGGCAAGGATAGTTTCACTATTGTCATTGTTCTGTGCCTTGAAGAGATCTTCATAGTTGGGCAACAGCGAATACTGCCCACAGTTGATGACCTCATCGCAGAGAGAGACCACCTCTTGCAATATTTTGTCGTCACGACTGTGGTCTCCCTTTGCCGAAGACCATCCGCTCTGTGCCAACAACGCCTTGGCCAATGCCGCTTTGGCAGCATAGCGTGAGGGATGATGGTCTGTCCCCGTTTCGGGCAATAGCTCTACAGCCTTACGAAAGTCGCGGACAATGAACTTCAGCACGTCTGTTTCTGGATTCAAGGGCTGCACAGGATTGTCCACCATCTTTTGATTGTCTTCAAACAAGATGTTGTCTCCCCAGCCACGAAGCAAGTAGAAGTAGGCCCAGCCGCGCATGAGATAGCACTCACCTTCTGCCGCATTCTTCACGCTTTCCGTGACAGCAGAGGTTGTGTAGTGCTGCAAATTATACAACACGGCATTGCTCATAGTCACCACGTTATAGAGTGACGACCACGCCAAGCTCATGTCCTCAGTCAGGCCGGTCACCTGAAATTTGGCAAACTCCGCACTCACGTATGGATTCCAGGCATCATTGGCGCGATAGGAGCCCATACCGACAAAAGCCCGGCGATTGAAGTTAAACCAAGCCCGGTTGTAGAGTGGTTCGGTGCCTTTCATCACTGCCTTGTCGGAGGAGTAGTAGGTCGGGGCCGTATATTGACCTTTGGGCTTCTGGTCGAGGAATTCCTCGCTACAACCGGTCAATGACAGTGAGAGACCTGCCAGAGCTGCCACCATTATCACATTTATCTTTTTCATATTCATTGCTCGAATTATAAGTTTAGAATTTGACCTTCACGCCGAATGTATAGATGCGTTGCGAAGGATAGCGGTAGTTGTCGACGCCCTGCAGGATAACGCTCTGTCCCTGTGCTCCAACCTCCGGGTCGTATCCGTTGTATCCGCAAATGGTGAACAGGTTTTGAATGTTTCCATACACCTGCACCCAATCGATCTTCAGCGGATTGAGCCATTTCTTGGGAAGGTTGTAAGCCAACGACAATGTTTTCAGACGGAGATAGGATCCGTTCTCCACAAAACGGTCGCTCACACGGTTATTGTCATTCAGACTCGTGCCGGCCGCACTGATACGTTGCACCGATGCCGTATTTGCATTGGGGACATACACATTGGAGATGTCAGTGGCCGAGCCGTTGGGATCGATGAGCTCCACATGCGCGTAGTTGGCCACCTCGCTCATCTTGTTGCCATATCCCTGTGTGTTCGTGTGGTCTTGACGCACAAGATTGTAGATGTCGCCACCCACGCTACCGTTCAGGAAAAAACTCAATTCAAAGTTCCTCCACGTGATGACATTGTTCAGACCGAAAGTGAAATCGGGGTTCGGATCGCCGATATAGGTGCGGTCGGCCTCCGTAATCTTGCCATCCTTGTTGATATCTTCATAGATATAATCTCCTACCCAAATGCCATTCTGCGCAATGGGTTGAAGATTCTTGTTCGTATCGACCGGTCGTGCAACGGGCACTCTGTTGCCCGAAGCATCAAGCAGGAACTCACCTTGTGCGTTCCGCTGATAGAAGTCGCTCTCTTTGGTGAACATGCCGATCACCTTGTAGCCATAGAAGCGGCCTACAGGTCCACCTACCTCAGAAAGCGTATAGGTATTGGTTCCGATGGTTCCGGGTATGGTAGAGCTCTCGCTGTTCAGGGCTGTCAACTTGTTGCGGTTGAAAGAGAGCGTCGCTCCCGTGCGCCACTGCAAGTCTTTGGTCATGATGTTGACGGTATTCAAAGAAAACTCGATACCCTTATTCTGCAAACTGCCCTTGTTCACCCAAGGAGACGACATGCCCATATAGTCGTTGTTGATGACGTAGGATGGCAGTACCGCTCTCATCAGGAGATTGTCCGTCTTTTTGAGATAAGCATCTACGATAAACTCGATGCGATTGTTCAAGACATTCAAGTCAAAACCTACATTCCAAGCCCGCGTGCTCTCCCACTTCAAGTTCTCGTTGGCAAAGTTGCCCGGATAGTATCCCGTGCCCCAAGCTGTGGAAGTGTTGGCCATTGTTGCACCGTAGGCGAAAGAGGCCGACTGCTGGTTGCCGACAAGTCCCCATCCCAAACGGAGTTTCAAGTTGTCTATCCACTTGGCACTCTTCATGAAGTCTTCATTGCTCACACGCCATGCCAAAGCTGCCGAGGGGAACCATCCCCACCGCTTGTTTTTGCCGAAGCTCGACGAACCGTCGGTACGAAGGGTGGCGGTAACGAGGTAACGATCCAGCAAATTATAGTTCACACGACCGAAGTACGACTCGATAGACCATTGGGTGCCATCGTCGCCGGAGTTGGTGGCCGTTGTTGCATTACCCACATCCAGCGAATGAATGATGTCGGAGATATAGCCCTTACGGGAACCTGAGAGCGATTCCCAGTTGCCCCACTGCGCTTCATGCCCGCCCATGATCTGGAACCGGTGCGATTTCCACGGCTCGAAGTCATAAGTGGCGTATTGTTTGAACGAGTTGTACTTGCTCAGGTTCTTTCTGCGAGTGCTCAAAGATTCATTTTTGATCATCCCGTAAGAATATTCCGGAGTGAAGTAATAATTGTTCAGCCAACCACGGTTTCCACCATATTCTATACGGATGCTCAAACCTTTCAGGGGCATGATATTGGCATAGACGTTATAGTCAAGCTGATAGTTGTTGGTGCGGTTCTCCTTCATGTTGGCCTCAAAGATGGGGTTGCTGTAATAAGTACCGGTATCATTGATTTTCGGGAAGCCATACGTGCCGTCCGGATTGCGCGGCGCAACATCGGGAAACTGGTTGAGTGCCGTGTTGATCACGTTGTTCTCCGTAAAGGTGATGAGCTGCTTCGTGTTGGCGTATGCCGTGTTGAAGCCCACCTGCAACCAGTTGGTGATGTTGGTGTCAAAGTTGGCACGGAAGCTGGCGCGGGTGAAGCCCGAACCTATACCCACACCGTCTTGATCGAGATAGCCGCCACTCAAGGAGTAGTGCATGTCCTTGTTACCGCCATTGATGTTCACCGAGTGGTTTTGCATGAAGGCCGTCTGGAAGAGTTCGTCCTGCCAGTCGGTGCCGTTGGTGAGCAGCGAGGGGTCTTTATAGTCTTCGCGGGTGCCCCAGCCTTGAATGGCCGCACGCACATTATAGAACTCCGCATACTGCGGCAGGTTCATCACACTGAGTTTCTTGGGGAGGGCCTGCCAGCCGATATACCCCTCATACTGTATTTTGGCCTTGCCGTCTTGTCCCCGCTTGGTGGTGATCATCACCACACCATTGGAAGCACGCGAACCGTAGATGGCCGTGGCCGAAGCGTCTTTCAGCACCTCAATGGAGGTGATGTCAGAAGGGTTGATACTGGCCAGCACACTCGAACTACCCGAAGTGTTGCCGCTCGTGGCGATACCGTCGATAACATACAGCGGCTCGTTGCCATTCAAGGTGTTGATACCGCGAATCTGCACGGAGATGCCACCACCCGGTGCACCGGAGTTCTGCATCACCTGCACACCGGCTATGCGTCCTTGCATGGCCTGCTCAAGCGAAGTGTTGACACCCTGCTTGATGGCATCTTCATTGATCGAAGCCACCGAACCGGTGAGGTCGGAACGCTTCATCACACCATAGCCCACGACGACAATGTCGTTAAGCGTCTGCGCATCTTCGCTCATGGTCACATCCAGACGGCCGCTTGCGGGCACTTTGGCTGTGAGCGTGGCATAACCGACATACGAAAATTCCAATATCTGTCCGGGTTTGGCGTTCACGGAATAGTTACCGTCAAGGTCGGTAACGGCTCCCGTAGCCCCCCCTTTAATTTTCACTGTCACTCCGATGATTGGCTCTCCGCTACTGCCATCCGTGACCGTACCGGTCACTTTGACCTGTGCAAAAGCCGTCAGAGGAAGCAACAACATAAACAATAGCACCATTGCCTTACCCAAGGAAGGCATGTGCCTCAAATCAAAACTGTCGTGATTCATACTTATAGCTGTTTCTATTAGATATTATAATGATTTATTTTACGAGTTATCCGTGGCTTTCCGTCAGCTTCCCGATACGGTTCCGCTGCTCCACAAGCCTACCAGTGGCTCCGGCTTTTATGCTTGCGTTGCCCAAGACGGCGCATTCTCTCCACCTCCGCTTTCACCACCTGCAAGGTTGTCGTGTCCGTGACAAACACGGAGTTGAGGCCCTGTGCCTCCTGCGCGGGGTCGCCGGTATAATCATCGCCCACTTCCCACTGCTCATGTCGGGGCTTTGCAAAGCCGCCCCATCCCCAGAAATTGCAGCCGGCAAAGTAGCCGCCCTTCTCGGCATTGTCGCCCACGAGAGAGAACACATACTTATAATAGCCGTCGCGGCCTTCGGTTGTCGAAGAGAGGGAGAACGAAAATCCGTCGCGGGGATAGCCGAACTCTTCCATCACAAGCGGCTTGCTGAGCCGAGCACATATCGCCAAATGGCGGTCGATATAGTCTTTGGTGTTCCGGCAACTCACGGCCAGGTCTTCCACCAAGTGGTCGGCCCGTGCCCATCCCCAGTTGTAGGGCCACAGGTGGATGTTGCAATAGTCGATGTTCTTGTCAGCACAGATGCGCTCATACACTCCATAGTCGTTTTCGCATCCCCAACTACCCTCACTGCCGATGCTTACAAGGTGGTTTGCGTCAAGGGAGCGGATAAGGGCCGAAGCCTCGGCAAGCCACTTCTCGAAGGCCGGCAATGCTTCTGTCGAAAAAGCCCGGGGCTCGTTTCCTATCTGCCAACTCATGATGGCCGGATCGTCGGTGTATTTCAGTCCCGTGTAGCGGTTGGTTCGTGACAAGATAAAACGCACGTAGTCATAGAACAGTTGGTGTGCCTTCTCACAGGTGGCATAGCGGGCCACAAACTTCATAAAGGCCGGATAGCCGTCTTCATCCGGCCGTGGAGCCTTGCCTTCGCCTGCCTGTTCGAGATAATAGCCATAGCCCCCACTCCACTCCCAAGAATTGTTGAGATAGAGCACTGCCACCATCCTCCGCTTCCCCATCTCCATGAGCAGATAGTCGAGGCCGGCCAGAATCGTATCGTTATAGACTCCCGGAGCCTCCTGCAACGTAGGCTCGACCTTGGTCTTTATGCCCCGTTGGCCATCGGAACCGACAAGTATCCTCAAATTGTCTATTCCCATGGCCCTCATCCGGTCGAGCTCTTTGCACAGCCGGGCGCGGTTGCCTCCCTGCCCCTCAGAACCGAGAATGGCACCATACCAAAAATTGGTGCCCACATAATAATAAGGTATACCGTCTCTCACAAAATGACCGTCTTTCACCTGCACAAATCCCTTTTTGGCAGAGAGTGACAAAGCAGCGAGCATCATCAGACAACAAAAGATTTTTCTCATTGTAGTTTTTTGAAAGAGGGAGTCCTGCGCACAACGGGCAGAACCGCCCCTTTGGTTTCTATATGCTTATTTGTTCGACATCATTTACGGACATATTTCTTGCCATCTATGATGACCAAGCCCTTATACGACTTGCCCACCTGCTGTCCGGCAACATTGTAGGCTGTCTTGCGTTCAGGCTTCTTGAGAGCCTTTAAGCCATCGACACCTGTAGGAGAGGTAATGACCGACTCAATGCTTGCAAACTTCACCGTCGAAGGATAAACGGCATCTGCCTTACTGGCTTTGATGCAAATGTTCACGACATCTTCGGGCACAGTGGTTTCATCGATTGTAAATCCAAACTCCGTTGAACCGACGGGAATATTAAACCATGCAATGCCTTTGGAGTCGTTGTCGGCTTCGACACACATATCTATCGTTGTCGGCTCGGAGAACAAGATCTTAAATGCCTGCACTTCCCCACTGCCTTTGGCGAATGTAGCGGTTTTTCCGTCTGTAGAGGCCAGCTTCAAACTTCCCCATTGGCCGGTATAAGTGATTTCACAAGGCATGGGAGCCGGAGAAATCAAGACGGTGCCCCCGGTCTGCTTGCATCCCCATGCAACACCGCCATAATGAATCTCTTCTTCCGTCCCATCGTGCTTGATGAGCGCAACGCTCTTTATGTTGATGGAAGCGTCCGCAGTCTTGGCTTGTAAAGTGAAAGTGGTTATACTTCCCTCTGTCCCCTTAAAGTCGCCCGTCACTTCTGTGGCATCCTCCGGAAGGTCTTTATAGGCATTCAATGTTTCGGGGGTACCCGCCATCTTCAGCTGCATTCCCTGTTTGCCGTCCTTCGGTGTACCGGGGTTATAGGCTGCATAAACAACCTTATAGCCTTTGTATAACGACATGTCGATGGCTTTATCGGAAAGTTTGTATTCTCCCCATTGGGAAGTTGCACTCACGGTAATCTCACCACTGAGAACTGTCGTACTCTTTGCCGTGGTCTCATAATTCCACGGATTCGCATCAATGACAAAGCCATACTTTTTTGTCGTCACAGCATTCAAGGTCAAAACTGCAACCAACGCAGCAGCTAAAGTAAACATTTTCTTCATAAACGTAAAATAATTGGTTTTTAATAATTTATTTGGTAAGTTAATGATTGTATTGTACAGTTAGATTGGTGATTCTGATTACATGGTGCAAATGTAACCCATTAAATTGAAATACATTGATACTTTATTGCTCATTCTTAATACTTTTTTACGGCAAGAGTTAAGAAACGCAAATCCGATAGTGGCCGCTTCCCTTTTCTTCCACAACCGAAAAGATTCGGTGCAAAGGCTCTGCACCACACCCATGACATATCTTCCACCCTCTCATTTCGGCAGTATGGAATAACCGCCCATGCAATATTGGCAGTACAAAAGGCTTTTTAGAGAGTGTTTAATGCCATAATCAGCACCTTTTCGGGCTATAAAAGCATTCAAAATCATCGCAAAACGCGTCATTTTACAAACAAACATCATCCAGAATGCCATGTTTTGTAAATTTTAGTAGATTAAATTGCAATAAATTACAAGAGTGGGCTCTCGGAAGCGTTAGTATGCTTGGTGCATCCGTCGCTTGTAAGGTTGGTTAAAGCTCCGCATGAAAACGCACAAGTCCTTCAATGGGGCTCTTTATCACTTTAGCCGGCTCATACCCTTCTTCCCGAGCCGTTTCGGAAAACAACTCCCGGAAATGCCAAGCAATGCTGCCCACGGCACCGAGGCTCACGGTCGGACTGCAACGGTGATACTGCACGATATTCCGTCTGAAAAACTGCCTGAAATTGGCTTTCACTAACTCTCTCAACGCCCGGTTGTCAAGGTGCAGAACTATATAGCGGGCTGCGGAGGCCAGAAAACGATTGGCCAAAGACTCTCTGTACACTTTTGAGATGATGTCGGCATAGGTCAGTCCGGCCCAATCAAGATAGTCGTCACGCATTTCTGCCGGCAGAAAGCCCTTGAAAATGGCATTCAAGAAACTCTTTCCAAGGGCAGCCCCACTTCCCTCGTCACCAAGAATATAGCCCAGCGGCGGCGTGTTCATCACGATTTCCCTACCGTCATAAAGTCCGCTGTTGGCTCCCGTACCCAATATGCAGACAATGCCGGTCTTATGCCCCCACACAGCCCGTGCAGCGGCAAGCAGATCGCCGAACGCACCGATTTCCCCCGCATGGGGAAACATGCGTCGCAACACGCCCTGTAACTTGGGAGACATCTCTGGAGTACAGCCGGCACCATAAAACGAAATGGAATCGATGGGGAAAGCAAGTTGGGAAATCAGTTCTTCGGAAAGGATGCGTGCTATCAGCCTTTCGTCCTGATGAAAAGGATTGATGCCTTGCGTGACTATCCGTTGCATCACCATCCCCTCCTCGGCCACAGCCCAATCGGTTTTTGTACTTCCACCGTCAGCTATCAGTTTCATTGCTCATTAGTTGATTGTTTTGTGCAAAAGTAGTAATTTTAACGGAAAAGCTATTACGAAACCAATAAATAAATGAAAAAACAACCCCACCCACCCGCCTATTCCCCAATCTTTTATTACCTTTGCAAGCAAGTTACAGCCGTTATGGAAAAAAGATTATTGTTTTTGGTTTCACTCATCGTACTATGCGTACTGCCCGGCCACGCAGTGCTCAAAGAGGCGAATCTTGACACTACACTCCACATACTCCGGGCAGAGCTCATCAACTATCATTTGGAGCTTGAACAGCAGTCGAAAGACATGGAAGAACAACAGCAGACTGTGGTGGAAGAGCTTACGACGATTACCAATCTGGCCGACCAAAACGCCGTGATGCTCTATTCGCAACGCAATGGCTACATCTTTGATTTGGCCTATGCCTGCCATGAGGCCACAGAGCAGTTTCACCGGTTCAAGTCAAAGTCGCAACCATTCCGTGACCGCATCAATCAAAATACGACTGAATTGGCACGTTTTGACTCCCTCATTGCCAACCTAAATTCCATGGAGCCGCTGTTTCTCAGCGAAAAAGCACGCATAGACCGCAGCGTGTGTCTGGCTTTGGCCATTAACATTCGCCGGCAACTGAAAGAAAACCAAGTGCTGCTTGACACCTATATAGGCTACTACAACCGCTCGGAAGAGAAACTAAAAACCCTCAACGACTTCGCCAACATGAAGTATGAGGAGATACAGACCAACATATTCAAGAATGGCAGTGACAATTACTTCAAGATATTGAGCCATCTGAAGACGAACCTGTCGAAGACCGGAGAGTCGGTCGCGGAGAAATATAAGCCACTCCGAAGCGAGAGAGTGTCGCAATGGGATGTCCGAGTCATTTTCTTTCTGTTCACGCTGATTGCCGTCTACGCCTTGCTATCGGTCATCATCAACCTTATCACCATCCGGATCATCGCCACCCGACTGATGAAACGCAACAAGTTTGCCAAGATGCAGGATTCCTTTATGGCCAAGCGCACCTGCATCATCATGGCCATGACGGTGGTGACCTTTGCCATTATTCTGGGAGTGATCCATACTGTGGTCAGCCAGAACTTTATCATCATGGCCAGCAATCTGCTGGTGGAATATGCCTGGTTGTTGGGAGTCATTCTCATATCTCTGCTGTTGCGTGTGAGTGACAAACAGATCAGGAGTGCTTTCCGCATCTACGCTCCGCTCATTGTGGTGACTTTCATCGTGATATTCTTTCGCATCGTGCTCATCCCCAATGCGTTGGTCAACTTGGTTTTCCCTCCTGTGCTGCTCGTGTGCTTGCTGTGGCAGGCCAATGTCATCAAGCGACACAACCACAATGTGCCCAAAAGCGACATGCTATACACTTTCGTCTCCTTGGGCGTATTCATCACTTCCTGCATCAGCTCGTGGGCAGGCTTTACCCTGCTTTCCGTACAGCTCATCATCTGGTGGATGATGCAGCTCACTTGCATCCTCACCATCACTTGTCTGAGCGGCTGGTTACGGGTCTACAGCAAGCGCAAGGGGCTTGATGTGCAGGACATCACCAAGCGCTGGCTGTTCAATCTCGTCTACCATGTAGCACTTCCGGTGCTGGGCGTAGCTTCCGTTTTCATCTCCATCTATTGGGCGGCCGACATCTTCAACATGGGCGATACCACCTGGCGCATCTTCAACACCAAATTCATTGACAACAAGGATGTTATCACACTGAGCATCACCTCCATCGCCGTGGTCATCAGCCTCTTTTTTGTATTCTCCTATCTCAATCATACCATCAAGGCATTTGTGAAATACCACTTCGAGAAATCGGATCCCAACACGGCCATGAGCCGCAACATGATGGCCCGCAATGTGATACAGATCTTCGTCTGGGGGGTGTGGTTGCTGGTGTCGTTGAAGATATTCAACGTCAACATGACGGTACTGGCTGTGGTTTCCGGAGGTCTTTCCACCGGTATCGGTTTTGCCATGAAGGATATTCTGGAAAACATCTACTATGGGGCATCGCTCATGGCGGGCCGCGTGAAGGTGGGCGACTATATCGAGTGCGACGGTACCCGTGGCAAAGTGAACAGCATCAGCTACACTTCCACCACCATTGAGACCATCTACGGGTCGATCATCTCGTTTCAAAACTCGCAGCTGCTCACCAAAAACTACAAGAACATGACCAAAAACCACGGCTATGAACTGGATGTACTGGAAGTGGGTGTGGCCTATGGAAGCGATATCAAAATGGTGAAACAAATCCTGCAAGAGGCTATCGTCAAGCTGCCGTTCATCTACAAGGAGCGTGGGGTGAAAATCGTTCTTAAAGATTTCGGTGACAGCAGCATCATCCTGAAAGTGCTCATTTGGGTGCCTGTGCTTACCCAATATACCAACGATGGGGAGGTGATGGAATGCATCTACGAGACGCTCAATGCCCACGGTGTGGAGATTCCGTTCCCGCAACGCGATATCCGCATCATCCGCACTGACAACGACCGCATACCGGAACTCATGGCACAAAATGACAAGAACACACAAGCAAACATCTAACGACAGAAATATGAAACCGATCATCATAGCGGGCCCTTGCGTCATCGAGTCGCAAGAACTGCTCGACACGGTAGCGAAGACGCTTGTAGAAATCAACAAGCGACTCGGGACAGACATCATTTTCAAGGCTTCATTTGACAAAGCCAACCGCACATCGCTCCACTCCTTCCGCGGGCCGGGACTGGAGAGAGGTTTGGAGATGCTGTCAAAGGTGAAAGAAAAATACGGATTGCGACTCCTGACTGACATTCACGAGAGCTGCCAGGCCGAAGCCGCGGGAGAAGTGGTCGATGTGTTGCAGATACCGGCCTTTCTCTGCCGGCAGACCGACTTGCTTGTGGCAGCAGCCCGTACCGGACGCATCGTCAACATCAAAAAAGCACAATTCCTTAGCGGACGAGACATGCGCTATCCGACAGAGAAGGCACTCGAGAGCGGTGCCAAGGAGGTGTGGCTCACTGAGCGTGGCAACAGCTTCGGCTATAACAACCTCGTGGTAGACTTCCGCAACATCCCCGACATGAAAGAGATCGTGCCCACAGTCATCATGGATTGCACGCACAGCGTGCAACGGCCCAGTGCCGGAGAGGGGAAAACGGTGGGCGACCGGAAGTTTGTACCCTCTATGGCCATGGCGGCCAAGGCCTTCGGAGCCACAGGTTACTTCTTTGAAGTGCATCCGGAGCCGGACAAAGGACTGTCGGATGCAGCCAATATGCTCGAACTTGACAAGCTCGAAGCACTTGTAAACCGGATCATCTGACAGGTTGGCAACCCACTCTATCATGCCGGCCGGTTATTGATATCAATCTGATTAGAAAAATGAAACAAGACAGCAATAAACAAAAAGACATACTGAATTGGGGGGAGCAATGTCTGCGGGACGAAGCCCAAGCACTGCTTGACTTGATTCCGCAAATGGATGAGAACTTTTCCAAAGCCGTGGAAATGATGTACCGATGTCATGGCAAAATCATTGTGACGGGAGTGGGAAAAAGCGGCAACATAGGGGCAAAGATTGCCGCTACCCTCGCCTCGACCGGTACACCGGCCTTTTTCATTAACCCTCTTGACGTGTATCATGGCGACTTGGGCGTGATGACCAGCGATGACGTGGTGCTGGCATTGAGCAATTCGGGGCAAACCGACGAACTACTGCGCTTCATCCCCATGCTGTTGCACATGAATGTACCCATCATCTCCATGACGGGCAACGAGAAGTCGCTTTTGGCCAAATTCAGCAATGCTCATCTGAAGGTTTGGGTCAAGAAGGAGGCCTGCCCGCTCAACTTGGCTCCCACGAGCAGCACCACGGCAGCCTTGGCCATGGGAGACGCCCTCGCCGTGGCACTGATGCAAGTGAGAGACTTCAAGCCACGCGACTTTGCACAGTTCCATCCCGGCGGCGAACTGGGCAAACGATTGCTCACCACGGCTGAAGATGTGATGCGCAGCGACCAACTGCCCATTATCCCGCAAGACATGCACTTGGGGGAAGCCATTATCCAAGTGAGCAAAGGCAAACTGGGACTGGGGGTCTCGCTGGAAGACGATAAGGTGGCCGGGCTCATCACCGACGGTGACATTCGCCGGGCGATGGAAAAATGGCAGGCAAAATTCTTTGACCATACGGTGGATGAAATCATGACACGCACCCCCAAGCTCGTGTTGCCTAATACCAAAATCACGGAAATACAACGCATCATGCAACAACACCGCATACACACGGTGCTGGTGACTGACAAGGAACGACATCTGCTCGGAGTGGTCGACCACTACGCATGTATGATTTAAGGGGGAATATGAAACTTCGGAATAGCGTTACAACATTGCTCCTACTCGTTTTCTATACCACAGTGGGAGCACAGACGAGCGATTCGCTCATCGCCGGACAACTCCGCGGGAAGGGTATCACATTCTCACACAACAACTCGGTCACACTGCTGATGAACGGCAAGGAGAAATTTGACGACCTGTTCAAGGCCATCAGTCAAGCCCAAAAAAGCGTTCATTTGGAATACTTCAATTTCCGCAATGACTCCATTACCAACGCCTTGGTTGACCTGCTGGCGGAGAGGGCAAAAGCGGGAGTCGAGGTGCGCGCACTGTTTGACGGGTTTGGAAACTGCTCCAACAATCAGCCGCTCAAGAAGCGACATATCCGCGACATGCGCAGCAGGGGCATCGAAATATTCGAGTTCAATCCGGTAAGGTTCCCGTGGATAGACGATCTTTTCAACCGCGACCACCGTAAGATTGTCGTCATCGACGGACAGATAGCCTACACCGGCGGAATGAATGTGGCCGACTATTATATAAAAGGCACACGACTAGTGGGGAGCTGGAACGACATGCACTGCCGCATAGACGGCGATGAGGTAAACACGCTTCAAAAGATATTCCTGCGCATGTGGAACAAGGTGAGCGGCCAGAACATACACGGGCCACAATACTATCGGGCCAAGCGGCAGGACTACTTCAAGGGACTGAAACCAGATACAACTCCAACGGCCTACAAGAAGACCGTCGGCATCATCAACCGCGAGCCACACACAAGCAATGACATCATCCGCTACTTTTACCTGAACGCCATCAACGATGCCAAAGACTCCATTAAAATCATCAACCCCTACTTCACACTCAGCCACAAGCTGAAAAAAGCCTTGCGCAAAGCCGTCAAAAGAGGCGTGAAAGTCGAGATCATGCTCAGCACCCGAAGCGACATACCACTGACTCCCGATTACGGTTTCTTCAATGCACACAACCTGATGCAGGCGGGCTGCAATATATGGATGTACACGGTGGGATTCCACCACACCAAGATCATTATGGTGGACGGGCGGTTTTGTACAGTGGGGAGCGCCAATCTCAATGCAAGAAGTCTGCGCTGGGACTATGAGGAAAACGCCGTCATCTTGGATCCCTACACCACCGGACAACTTGATGAATTGTTTGAAAAAGACAAGCAAGACAGCTATCTCCTGACGGAAGAAATATGGGATCACACACGCACACGTTGGCAAAAACTGCGGGGATGGTTGGCTAGTTTCCTGGCTCCATTCCTCTGATCTCTAAAAATATTTATCTATCTTTGCAACTGCAGGTTGCCGAAAGGCATAAAGACCAATGGGGCACACTGCTTGCAACTATGGATTTTTCTAACAAGAAACAGAAAAAATAATGAAAAATACAAAAGAAATGGAAGGCCACCCGCATGGAGACATGCAAACGGCCGAAGAGCCGACAGGCAAACCTAAAGCCACGCGGCCCAAAATAGCCATTGTAGACAATAATACACTGGCAGTGATAGGGCTGGAACACATCCTGCAAAACGTCATGCCCATCATGACGATAGACACATTCGGGTCGTTTGAAGAGTTGCAGGAGAGCAATCCCGACACCTATGTCCACTTTTTCGTTGCCACGAACATTGTCATTGCCAACAGACAGTTTTTCCTTGACCGGCAATCGAAGACCTTTGTCCTCACCACCTCGCAGGACCCCAACTCACAAATGAGAGATTTCCGCTGTCTATGTACCAATGTCTCGGAAGACCATCTTGTGCGTAGCCTGCTGCAATTAGAACAAACGGGTCATGCCGATGGCAGAAACCTACCGGAACTTCCAAGGGCTTTAAGGGCCAAGATACTGACCGACCGGGAGATAGAAGTACTATCACTCGTGGCTCAGGGAAAAATAAACAAGGAGATAGGAGAAACGCTCAACATCGGGTTGACGACTGTCATCACCCACCGCAAGAATATCCAAGAGAAGTTGGGCCTGAAGAGCGTGTCGGCACTCACCATCTATGCCGTCATGCGAGGGTATGTAGATATCAACGCCATTTAAACGGAGCCGGGATTTTTCGGTTCTTTTCATTCAGAGTCACCCTGACCGGCAAAACCGACAAGAAAACCTAAAGCGATATGCCCAAGCCCCTCCCCTATTTTTAAAAAGCTGCCCATTGTGCAGCCTTTTTATTATCTTTTCCACACTCTGCCTTTTCCAATAGCAGAGAAGCATGGAAAGGACATTAGAGCTCTGTCAATGTTTAGCGGAGGAGAACACCGGACAGAATAATTGTCAAAACATTTATTCATTTTCGGCCTCTCATATTACGATATTCACAACCGACAACCCACTTGACCGTAAATAAGCGATTTTAGCGACATTCCCAAAACGCTGACAATCAGCCATTTGAATTTTATCAACATGAATTAGAATTCGGAAACGGGCCTGAAAGGGTCCAAACGAGTTTGCAAAAGGGGCACAGTTGCGACGCAACTGTGCCCCTTTCAGCTTTCAAGTGTGGCTCTTTCGCAAGCCCAGAGATCCGGAAAGGAAAATTCGGTAGGTTTTCCCGATGGTTTGAAGCCTACTTTCCATTCTGGTTGAAAGATCTCTGTGGATGTATTTTTGTTAAGTTTATTCGCCACCATCAGTCTTCTTGTGGAGACAACTTTCACAGGTTTTATCGGTGTGTGACTGATACATGCTTTCATTCATCCCATCAAATGGCAACTGTCCGATGAACATGCAACACCTGATTATAACATAAAGGGCAGGCTAGAGTATATGTTCCACCCCGCCCCTCTCTGTTAAGGCAGCGCAAAAGTGCTATTTCTTTCGTGTGCGGACGAAGTCGAAAAGGTAGCTCGCCTTAATAACGATGTTACCAAAATTGCTCTTGCCAAAGAAGTCACGTTTGCTGCTACCATAAATATTGCCAAGTCCATAATAGTAACGGGCCTCAACTTGAAAATGCCCGATCTTAGGTACGGAATATTCAACACCCAAGCCTACGGCAATGCCATAGTCGAACTTCTTCTCTACACTCATGGTGTCTTGGGCGACGACCGTGTTGCTGCGCCCTGTCGTAAGAGACTGGTTGCGCTTGCTCAATTCAAAATTGGTCGTGGTGGATTCACTTAAATAATAGCCAAACTGTGGCCCCAAATTAACAAAGAAATTGGCACCTTTGCTTTCGCGTCCCCATGCGAGGTGGGCAAACATGGGAACTTGTACATAGTTAATGGTGCGACTATACTCCTCAGCCAAACCGGTTTCTTCATTGATGACCGGCTCATTGTTAACTGTCTTTATATCCTCTTTCCAACCAAGTGAGGCATAGTTCACCTCGGCTTGAATGGCACAAATGGTCTTAAAATATTTTTCACACACATACCGGAATGACAGTCCGCCGGTGATGCCGCCGTGGTAACCTTGAGACACCGAAGGATCGAAGCCTACATTGCTCAACACATAGCCGCCATTGACACCAACGGCAAAATCGTTGCGATGCTCGCCTATCTGCGAATGGGCGGAAGCGGATGTTAACAGATATATGGCCATGATGGCCGACACCTTTTTATGTATTCTCATATTATTCTTTTTCTATCTGTCACACTGTCTGTAAACACTCTACAATTTGCATGCACCAAGACACCTTCCCTACTTCTCTTAAGCCATGCTACTGCAGAACGGCCATATCAATAGGCAATAGACTCTATCTGTTTGTTGAAAGTGTAATGAATCAACAGGAAACTATGATTCTGGAATCCGCCACGTCCGGCTTTCTCAAAATACAATGGCGTTTGCAGCGGTTGGTAGGTGTTTTGCGCCTTCTCCCCTGTGAAGTTCTTACCAAACCGCTTAAATCCACGGAGAAAGAACTGTGCCTGGTCGTAACCAATAAGGGCAAAGCGAGGCATGGCAAACAGCATATCCGCCCCGAAAAGCGACTTATAGCGCCGTTCCAAGTCTACAGTCTTCGCATTGGAAGCATTATAATAGAAAGTGGAAGGGATATAAGTGTCATAACGGAAGAAACGGTCAAGATTGTACTTGGTATACATCAACCACTCGGTATAGCCATACAGAGAAACTACCAAACCGGGGTATTGGCTGTTAAGCAGGTCGAGTTTGTTTAATGCAGCAGTCAGCAGCGGAGAACGTCCCGAATTAAGAATAACGACATTCTGCTTAGAGCGGTCGAAAGCCTTGGCAAAAGCTTCGGGCGACGAGTTGAGATTTGTGATGCTGTATTTGATGCCACGACTTTCCAACTGCTTGCGGAGTCCGAAAGTAAATATCCCTTTCGTCGAAGCCGTATCATTACAATCGATGAAAATGGGATGAGCATTGGGGAATCGATTCAAATAGGCATTGATGGCCGATCGGTTAAGCGATTCTGCCGATTGATAGACTTGGTAAACCTGCCTGTTGGTATTCACTTCGGTTCCACTGATAGAAAAAGGAATGACCATCTTTATGTCGTATGCCTTACAAAACTCCCCAAGCGCTGCAACCTGCTTGGAATATAGAGGTCCAAAAATAACATCACACTTCGTGGCCCCCTCTTTCAGCAACGTTTGCCGCATATCTGCATCAATAGGAACATTCCAAGCGTATACTTCGGTGGAGAAACCTTGTCGTTTCATGTCTTCAACGGCCATGAGAAAACCACGGTAGTACTCGACCATCCGCCGACCGTCACCATCCACATCATGCAGGGGTAACATCATGCCTACGCGAATGGCCGATGACGGAGTGGCTGCCTTTGCGGATGTCACCACCTTAGCGGGCGTTGCAGGTGTCTTGACACTATTTGCTGACCGTTCCGGCTTTGCAAATGGAATGAAGACTGTCGTCCCTTTTTTAAGCACATAGCCTTCAGTCTTCATATCGGGATTGGCATCCAACAAGTCGGGCACGGTGATGCCGTACTTGTTTGCAATGCCAAACAGCGTGTCCTTTTTCTTTGTCTGATAAATATCGCGCCACTTGGTGCTTTGTCCAAATACAGATACGCTTAAAAGCAAAGTGAGGGACAACAACAAATATCTTAAAAAATGTCTCATATCCATAGGTATTTTGTATTCAAGTGCAAAAATACAAAAAATCTATTATCCCACATTGATTATCTTTCATCTTTTTATTAACTTTGCATAATTAAACGATATGGAAAGGAAAATTAAACTAATATTAGCATTGGCCATTTCGTGTCTGTCGATAGTCACTGTCAATGCACAAGATTACCCCACTATTTCTCCCAATGCGACGTTTACCGATGCTGAAGGACACACCGAGGAGGGAACGAGTTTAAGCGGGTCGGCCCCCATTACGGTCAAGCTACAGGCCAATCCCACAGCCACAGATGGGTGGACTCCCTATTACGAATGGAGATTTTATACTGACAACAACACTTCCCCCTATCTTGTAAGATATGAGCAAAATACTGATTTCACCTTTAATGTAGCCGGAAGTCATCGCATCATTTGTTATGCCAAATTCAGCAAGAGCGGACAAACTGCCATAGAAGTGTCTAACGAAGAGGAGCCGATAACGATTTCGATCTCGGAAAGCAAACTGGAGATGCCCAACGCTTTTTCGCCAAATGGAGATGGAATAAATGACATCTATAAAGCAAAGGCGGGCTACCAATCACTCGTGGAGTTTCATGCCTACATCTTCAACCGCTGGGGACAAAAACTGTATGAATGGGATAATCCGGCCAATGGATGGGACGGTACCTATAAGGGAAAAGACGTTAAACAGGGTGTTTACTTCGTATTGGTGAAAGCGAAAGGTGCTGACGGGCGAATATTCAACATCAAAAAGGATGTCAATTTGCTGAGGGGATACACCGAAGCATCGACTGTCACAGAATAGGCCATTAGAACAAGAAAGAATGAATCACAAGATAGCACAAACTGAACAAGACTTTTTGGACTCAGAACGGAAAATATGTGTATGGGGAGCACGTGTACACAATCTAAAGAATGTGGATGTCGTGATACCCCGCAACTCATTGACGGTAATCACAGGGCTCTCGGGATCAGGAAAATCCTCTTTGGCATTCGACACCATATTTGCTGAAGGGCAGCGTCGGTATATAGAGACTTTCTCTGCATACGCACGCAACTTTTTAGGCAACATGGAGCGACCGGATGTTGACAAAATCACAGGATTGAGTCCGGTTATCAGCATCGAGCAGAAGACAACCAACAAAAATCCACGCTCCACTGTCGGAACCACGACAGAGGTGTATGACTACCTGCGTTTGCTGTATGCACGGGCGGGTACGGCCTACAGCTATATGAGCGGAGAGAAAATGGTGAAATATACCGAAGAACAAGTCATTGACATGATTCTCAATGACTATATGGGCAAGCGTATCTACCTCCTCGCCCCACTTGTCCGTCAACGGAAAGGCCACTATCGCGAACTTTTTGAGAGTATGCGCAGAAAGGGTTATCTCAACATACGCATAGACGGTGAGATACAGGAGATTGTGCGCGGAATGAAAGTTGATCGATACAAGAACCACAACATCGAAGTAGTCATCGACAAACTTGCTGTTCAGAACAAAGAAGATGAACGATTGAGAAAAAGCATCCAAGTGGCCATGAAACAAGGTGAAGGTGTCTTGATGATTATGGACAAGGACAGTGGAGAAATCAAAAACTTCTCCAAACGGCTCATGGATCCTATCACCGGACTTGCATACGGCGATCCGGCACCTAACATTTTTTCCTTCAACTCTCCCGAAGGGGCATGCCCGCACTGCAAGGGGTTAGGAGTCATCAATGAGATAGACCTCGGAAAGGTTATCCCGGATCCCAAACTAAGTATTTACGAAGGTGCCATCGTACCTTTGGGGAAATACAAAAACCAAATGATATTTTGGCAAATCGAGGCCATATTGGAGAGGTTTGGCTGCAAACTGAAGACACCTGTCAAAGACATTCCAAAAGAGGCCATGGATGAAATTTTGTATGGTTCGCTCGAATCTCTAAAGATAGACCGAGAGAAGGTGCATACCACCAGCGATTATTTCATCTCATTCGATGGTGTCATCAAATATTTGCGCACAGTCATGGACAACGATGACTCGACGAGCGGACAAAAATGGGCCGACCAATTCCTTGCCGAAGTAGAGTGTCCGGAATGTCACGGTCAACGACTGAAACGTGAGTCATTGTCATACAGAATCTGGGAGAAAAACATTTCCGAAGTCGCCAATCTTGACATCTCGGAATTAAAAGAATGGCTCGAGCATGTGGAGGAACATTTGGAACCCACAAAAAAGAAGATAGCCACGGAAATAGTCAAAGAACTTCGTTCGCGTGTGACTTTTCTCTTGGAAGTGGGGCTGGACTATCTCTCGTTGAATCGCCAGTCTGCCACACTGTCGGGCGGTGAAAGCCAACGTATCCGTTTGGCGACACAGATAGGAAGCCAACTGGTGAATGTGCTTTACATCCTTGATGAACCGAGCATAGGATTACATCAGCGTGACAACGAACGGCTTATCAATTCCTTAAAAGAGCTACGGGACATGGGCAACACGGTGATTGTCGTAGAACATGATGAAGACATGATGCGGGCTGCCGACTGGATTATTGATATAGGCCCTAAGGCCGGACGTAAAGGTGGAGAAGTTGTGTTTCAGGGCACTCCTGCTGAAATGCTCAAGCAACATACGATTACGGCCGACTACCTGAATGGTGAAAGAAAGATAGAAGTTCCGACACAAAGACGAAAGGGTAATGGCAAAATGATTACCTTAAAGGGCTGTAAAGGAAACAATCTTAAAAATGTGGATGTCACTTTTCCTCTTGGGACGCTCACTGTGGTTACAGGGGTCTCCGGTTCGGGAAAATCTACACTTATCAATGAGACCCTTCAACCGATTCTGTCACACCACTTCTACCGGTCATTGAAAAAGCCAATGGCATTCAAAAAGATAGAAGGCATTGAGAATATAGACAAAGTGGTCAATGTGGACCAAAGCCCCATAGGACGCACGCCCCGTTCAAATCCGGCCACCTACACGGGTGTATTCAGCGATATTCGCGCGTTGTTTGTCAATTTGCCCGAAGCTAAGATCAGAGGCTACAAACCGGGGCGTTTCTCTTTTAACGTGAAAGGGGGGCGATGCGAAACATGCGCAGGAAACGGCTACAAGACCATCGAAATGAATTTTCTGCCTGACGTGATGGTACCTTGTGAAGAATGTCACGGCAAAAGATACAATAGAGAGACTCTTGAGGTCAGGTTTAAAGGAAAATCCATTGCCGATGTTCTTGATATGACCATCAATCAGGCAGTTGATTTTTTTGAGAATGTACCACAAATTCTCCCACGCATTAAAGCCCTGCAAAATGTAGGATTGGGATATATCAAACTCGGACAATCCTCCACTACGCTGTCCGGTGGCGAAAGTCAGCGCGTGAAACTGGCAACGGAATTGGCAAAGAAAGATACAGGGCGGACGATGTATATCCTTGATGAACCGACAACAGGACTCCATTTTGAGGACATTCGTATTTTGATGGATGTTCTTCAAAAACTTGTTGACAGAGGCAATACCGTCATCATTATTGAGCACAACCTTGATGTCATCAAACTTGCAGACTATATCATTGACATGGGACCGGAAGGTGGCCGAGGCGGCGGAACGCTTCTTGCATCGGGTACTCCCGAAGCTGTCGCCAAAAGCCTAAAAGGCTATACGCCCAGATTCTTAAGGCTCGCGATAGGCCATTAACAGGGGCCAAGCCATATGTACCTGTCCTTTCCACTATTAGAGATTAGGAAGGTTCGGCATCAGGACATAACATATAAAGCCAATAAAAAAGGAGAAATCCCATGACGAGTTGTGTCGTCATGGGATTTCTCCTTTTATCTTTGTGCTTGCAAAAACTATCCTACGGATGCAACGTTTATCCAATTATAAACAAATGAGCAAACGCCAAAAGCAACCACGCCAAGTGTACACAGAGCCAATGCCAGCTTGGTGTTAGCATGACTGGTGAAAGTCGGCAACGGATTATCATTATGTTTAATGAACATCGCTTTGACGATGAGCAAATAGTAGTAAAGGCTGACCACTGTATTCAACAAAGCAATAAATACCACTGCATACGCCAAGCCTCCCATTGTGGTAGTGATATCAGCTCCTTTCAATGCGGCCATGAAGACAAAAAACTTTGAAAACATGCCTGCAAAAGGTGGAATACCGCCCAAAGAGAACAAAGCCAATGTCATCAAGAAAGCCAACTTTGGATTGGTCTTATAAAGACCATTATAGCTATCCATGTCCACGACTCCCCCATTATGCTCCTCAATGGCACTGATGATGGTAAACACACTCATGTTGGCTACAACATAAACCAATACATAGTATGACAAAGCTGTCGTACTCATCGCATTGTCACCAACCACAGCCAACATGATATAACCGGCTTGGGAGATGGAGCTGAAGGCCATGAAGCGTTTCAAGTCACTCTGACGAATGGCAAAAAGATTGGCTACGGTAATGGAAAGGACTATCACAATGAAGAGCAAGTACTGCCAATACTCAAGCATTGGAGAGAAGACTTTCATCAAAATGGCACAGAGAGTAAAGGCGGCGGCTCCTTTGGATACAACGGAAAGATAGCCCGTAACGGTTGTCGGTGCCCCTTGATAGGAATCGGCTGTCCAAAAGTGGAAAGGTACGAGAGAAATCTTGAAGCCAAGTCCACTGAAGAAGAACACAAGTCCCATGATTGTCAACGGTGAAGCCGTAAGGTTGATATCATCAAAATAAAGATTACCGGCTGCCGCATACAGGAAAGAGATGCCATACAACATCACTCCGCTTGAGAAGGTTGCCGTAAGAATAAACTTTGCACCGGCTTCTGCCGAATTGTGGCGATACTTGTCAAAGGCTACTAAACATGCCATGGGGACGGAAGCCATTTCCAATCCAAGAAAGAACAGAAGGAAATGGTTGGCACTTACCATCATGTTCATACCCAACAAAGTTGAGACTACGAGCATATAGAACTCTCCCTCTTTAAAGGCAGTATCTTTACGGGAAAGCCATTCCTTTGCCTGAATCATCACAATCAGTGTGCCCACGGCCAATATAGATTTGATGACACCTATGGAAGCATTGGTAGCATACATGCCGCCAAAAGTCGTACTTGTAGCAACAGGACTCAAATTGATAAGGATATGCACCAGCATCAACACACACATCAGTGGATTGAACCATTTACGCTCAGAAGCCTTAGAACTACAAAAGTCGGCAATGAAGGCTATTACCAGAATAGTCATCAGCGTGACCTCCGGTATCATCTTGAGAAATTGACTATAATCGATATTCATAATTATTTCTTCTTTTATCTGTTAAAGCGCAGCGATATTTGCAAAACTGCCAATGTGCTGAATGACGGGCCCTACCGCGCCTGTAATGATATGGCTTGCCCAATAAGGGAACAGGCCGAGACCGGCGACACAGGCAATCAGCCCTATGACTGCCACACGCTCATCCCAAGAGGCATCATGGAGTTTGTAGAACTCCTGATTGGGTACTTGCTGGAAAAGAATCTTACCAACAACGCGCAAGATGTAAACAGCCGTCACAACAATGGAGGTACAAGCGATGATGGTACATGCACGATGGAACGTGTCTGCATTTTCGAATGAACCTACGAAGATGGTCATTTCTGCAACAAAGCCGGAGAAGCCGGGAAGTCCCAAGTTGGCCAAACCGGCAATGACATAGCCGCATGAAAGGAAAGGCACGATCTTCATCAAGCCGCCGAGATAGCGTACATCACGCGTCCCGGCACGGTGATAAATCATACCAATGACAGCAAAGAACAAAGCAGTCATCAAGCCATGCGAGAGCATCTGAAGAATGGCACCGGTAATAGCGGTCTGCGTCATCATCAACAATGCAAAAAGCACCATACCACAGTGTGATACAGAAGAATAAGCATTGATGTACTTCAAGTCGGTTTGCACACAGGCAGAGAATGCACCATAAACCACAGAGATGGTTGTCAGCACAAGGAAAACCGGTGCCCAAGTGTCAAGTGCACCGGGCAAGAGGTACATGGCGATGCGGAAACAGCCATATCCACCCAATTTCATCAGCACACCGGCATGAAGCATAGAGACTGCCGTCGGGGCACTGGCGTGACCATCGGGAGACCATGTGTGGAACGGGAACAGGGCACCAAGTACGCCGAAACCGATAAATACAAACGGGAAGAATACTTTTTGAACATTTTCCGGGATATTAGCCAAGGCCGCAATTTCATTGATATTCATGGTCGTTGCACCACTAAAGTAATAAATGCCCAAAATGCCAATAATCAGCAAGGCAGAACCGCCCATCAGCATCAACGTCAACTTCATGGCTGCATATTCCTTGGCTCCGGTTCCCCACACACCGATGAGAAGATACATGGGAATCAGTGCTACCTCATAGAACATGAACATGGTAAACAAGTCTACGGATATAAAGAAACCGAAGACACCTGTACTCAACAATACAAACCAAAGGAAATACTCCTTCTTCATGGGCTCCAGTTGCCAAGAAGCAAATGTACCTGTAAAGACAATGATGGCTGAAAGCAATATCATGACAACAGAGATGCCGTCGACACCAATAGCGTATTCGATATTGAGCGGTTCAAACCAAGGCACACTGTAAGTGAAAAGCATCGGATACTGGTCAGCAGGCATTGTCTCACGCAAATCAAGAAATGCGAAAACCAAATAGATGGCGAGTCCCAACAAACAAGTGGAACCGGCAACCATCACCCCACGCACCTGATTGTCATTCTTGGAAAGCCAAAGGCCTGCCAACATCAAAATGGGGATTACTACGAATAATGTTAATATATTCATCTTATTTTGATTCTTTTATTAGTGAGACATTACAGCATAATAGCAAGTAAGACCAAGGTCAATGCTATTGTACCCGTCAAGAACCACACGGCATAGGAACGCACATCGCCACTTTGCCATGGCCGGATGCTCTCTCCGGCTTCCTGTGTCCCCCATGCGAGGAAATTCATAAATCCATCAACACACTGACGGTCGAACCACGCAATGGGACGGCTGATGCAGCGGAAGATTACCTTATGAGTGACAAACTGCCAGATCTCATCCTGATAGAAACGCTTATAGGCCGCACGATGAAGTTTGGGGAATTTCCTGTAAAGGGCATCGGCAACTGGCTGCTTTTCACCTTTATAGATATAAGTGGCCAATGCGATGCTCAACAAAGCTATAACAATACTGGTTCCGGCAACAGCCCAATCAAGGTGGATATCATAGGCCTGACCGCTCGCACTCACAAAGTGACCGAACGGCATCCAACTGCCATCCAGAGGGAGCCAACCACAGACTATGGTGATGGCGGAAAGGAATATCAGCGGAAAGGTCATAGTCAGAGGAGCCTCATGGGGCGTGTGCTCTGCATGAAGTTCCTTATTCTCCATCCCCCAGAATATCCCATAATAAAGACGGAACATATAGAAAGCCGTCATGGCTGCCACACCGGTCATGATCCATCCCACTATCGGACTGTAGTGCATACAAGCGGTAAGAATCTCGTCTTTAGAGAAGAACCCCGAAAATGGAGGAATGCCTGCAATAGCCAAACATGAAATCAAGAATGTGGCATGGGTGATGGGCATATATTTGCGAAGCCCCCCCATAGCCGACATCTCGTTGGAGTGTACGGCATGGATGATACAGCCGGCTCCAAGGAATAGGCAAGCCTTGAACATGGCATGTGTGAACAGATGGAACATACCGGCCATATACCCCAGCTGAGTGTGATTGTCAAGCACAGCCTCATGGCCGGGAAGGCTGACACCCAAAGATACCATCATGAAAGCAATCTGCGAAATGGTCGAGAAAGCCAACACTCGTTTGATATCGCTTTGCGCACAAGCCACAGCAGCCGCATAGAAAGCGGTAAAGACACCAACCCAAACCACAATGCTCATCTGTTCGGGAGCATATTGCACCCACAAAGGAAACATACGGGCTATTTGGAAAACGCCAGCAACAACCATAGTAGCAGCATGAATTAATGCTGAAACAGGCGTCGGGCCTTCCATGGCATCCGGTAACCAAATGTGCAGTGGGAACATGGCACTCTTACCAGCTCCACCAATGAACATCAGCACCAATGCCGTGGGCAAAATCAAGCCACCGGTCGTAACAGCCTTCACAGTATCACATGCTATAAAAGGAGTAGTGCCTGCGCCCATCACAATGTCACCGACAAAGGAGAAGCTGAACGACTGGGTGTAATAACCGAAGATCAGAATACCGATCAAAAAGAACATATCGGCAAAGCGTGTAACGATGAAAGCCTTTTTTGAGGCTGCCACAGCTGCATGCAAGGGATAATAGAATCCGATGAGCAGATAGGAAGACACACCCACAAGCTCCCAAAAAAGATACATCTGGAAAATGTTCGTGGCCACAACCAGTCCGAGCATAGACATGGTGAATAACGACAGGAAGGCATAATAACGCTGAAAACCTTTTTCGCCGTGCATGTATCCAAAGGAATAGATGTGAACCATCAAGCTCACCGTGGATATCACTATCAGCATCATCACCGAGATGGGATCAAGCAAGATGCCCATGTCAAAATGCAAATTACCCAAGGGCAACCATGTAAAATTATAGGGCACCATTGTGGCGTATGTCCCATCGGCACCACGATCTGCTGTAAAATACAGGAAAGCCGTCATATAGGAAAGGACCGTCACGATACCGAGTGAAGTGGTACCGATGAGTCCGGCCAGCTTATGTGACATTTTCATTCCCGCTAAAGCCAACACGACAAATGAGAGCGCAGGAAGAAGAAGTATCAAAAATACATAACTGTAATCCATCATTTTTATAATTTCATGTTTTCAATACTGTTCACCTGATCACTGTGATAATTGCGGTAAACGTTGATAATAATGGCAATAGCCACAGCTGTCTCGGCAGCACTCACACCGATGGAAAACAGCGTGAAGAAGAACCCTTCAAGTTGTCCCGGGAACAGAATACGGTTGATCACAGCAAAGTTGAGATCAGCTGCATTCAAAATAAGTTCCACGGAAATGAGCATGGCTATCAAATTACGGCGGGTGACGAAACCGAACACGCCGATAAAGAACAAAAGTGCGCTAAGCACCAAATAACATCCTACTGGTATCATCTGTCATCCTCCTTTCTTGCTATCATTATACCCCCAATAATGCAAGCCAGAAGAAATACAGAGATGAACTCAAAAGGCAGTACATACTGATATTTCTCCGAACCTAAAAGGGCTGTACCTATAGTATTCATGGGTATTTCCCCCACAGCAGACTGGGCAGCAAAATCTATAAAACGGTTTTTAAGCAATACCACTACCACCGTGGCCAAGCCGACAAGCGAAACAACAGCACCTCCAAGCACACGACTGCCCTTGAAGCGTTCCACGACTCCTTGAAGAGTCTGCTTGCTAACCAACTGAATGGCAAAGATGTAGACCATCGTGATGCCACCGGCATAGACTGCTATCTGTGCCGTACCAAGAAAGGTGTAGTCAAGCAGAAAATAAATGCCTGCAACACCGAACAGCACGAACAGCAAAAAAGTGGCAGCCCGCATAATCCTTTTAGTCATCACGCACATGACGGCCGAACCTAGAATGACCGCAGCCAAAATGCAAAACATTACTATATTTGCCATCTTTCTATTTTGTTTTGGTGTTAAACTTACCTATCTCCAGCGGAGCTCCACCCTTGATGAGTCCGGGCAACGAACCGCCTTTATAAACCTCCTTGTCAAGATGGAGCACCAACTTACTGCGGTCGAAGACTGCCTGCTCAAAATCGTTGGTAAACTCAATGGCATCAAAATTGCAGGCGTTCACGCAAAGTTGGCAGAACATACAGTCGCCGAGATCGTATTGATAATCTATCAACTGGCGTTTTTTCTTGCCGGTCTCAGGGTCGGCAACCATTTCATGTGTAAGCACAATAGTTCCGTTAGGACATGCCTTCTCACACATCGTACAGGCCACACATCTGTGATTCTCGTTCTCATCACGCTTAAAGACCAGACGGCCACGATGACGAGGACTCAAATGGAGAGTGGTCTTGCGGTTTTCAGGATACTGCTCTGTGCTCTTCGGTGTGAAATACTCTCGCAGAGTGGTTTTCATACCAACAGCGAGCGTCTTCATGGCAGCACCAATCTCACCGAAATATGATTGTTTCTTTTCCATTTCTTTAATCTATTATAAAGTCCAGTCCAATGCTACACAAACGGTAGTGAGAACCAACACAAAGAGCATCAGGGGCATGAGATACTTCCACTCCAGCTTTAATATCTGGTCGACACGCAGACGAGGAAAGGTCCACTTGACCCACATGAGCAACCACACCACAAAGAATGCTTTGCCAAAGAACCAAACAAAACCCGGGATGTGGTTCATCACATTGTCGAAGGCAACGACACCAATATTAAGAGGTGCCCAACCACCGAGGAAAACGGCGGCAGCCAAACCGGAAATAACAAAGAGATTGAGGTATTCAGCAAGATAATAAAAACCGAATCCCATGCCGGAATACTCGGTATGATAACCTGCAGTCAGCTCACTCTCAGCCTCAGCCAAGTCGAAAGGTCCGCGGTTGGCTTCTGCATTACCTGCCACAAGGAACACCAAGAAAGCCAGAATGGCAGGAATATGTCCTTGCACCACCAGCCACTTCCACGGTCCGGTCTGAGCCTCGACAATACCACTCATCTGCATCGTACCGGTAATGGCAACAGCACTGATCAGACAAAGGCCGAGCGACATTTCGTAGGAAATCATCTGCACGGCACCACGCATGGCCGACACTACAGAATACTTGTTGTTGGAACCCCAACCGGCAAGGAAAATACCCAATACGCCAATAGAACTGATAGCCGTCACAAGAAATACACCCACATTGAAGTCAAGCACGTGCATGCCCTTATTCCAAGGAAGGAACGAGAATGTTCCAACAGAAGCCACAATCACCAGGAAAGGAGCAATGTAGTAAAGCAGGCGGTCGGCCTTGTCCACCACAAAGATTTCCTTGATGAGCATCTTCAGTACATCAGCAAACACTTGCAATAAGCCCCAAGGGCCCACGCGCATAGGTCCAATACGGCACTGAAAATAGGCACATACCTTACGTTCCATGAAGATCAACACAATGGCTATCAAGGCGTATGCCAACAGGATGCCTACACCCACAAGCACACACTCTATCAGAATAGCCGGAAAATCTCCGAGACCCAAAGTCTGGCGAAGCAGCAGGTCTATCCAATTTGAAACTATACTAAAATCGAACATAACTATCTATCAATATCAGGAATAATATAATCTAAACCGGCACCGACCGTAATCAAGTCAGCTACTTTCTCGCCACGACACATCTCGTCAAGAGCGGCCACAAGGTTCAATCCCATGGGACGAAGCTTCAAGCGATAGGGTGACTTGTCACCACGACTGTCAAGATAGACACCTATCTCACCACGACTGCCCTCGGTGGAAAAGTACCATTGCCCTTCGGGCACTTTGATGACCGGCTTCTGCTTGATGTAGAAATCACCCTCTGGGATATTGTCTATCAGCTGTTCGATGATACGGATGCTCTGCTTGATTTCCGCTATGCGGTTATAGTAGCGGCCCATGCTATCGCGTGTATCACAAACAACCTCTTCAAAGTCCACCTCGCCATAGAGTGCGTACGGATGATTTTTGCGCACATCGCTACGCCAATCGGAGGCGCGTCCGGAGCATCCGGTCACACCATAGCTGATACAGTTCTTCTTATCCATGACACCCACCTTCTCCAAACGATTGTGCGTGATGACATTGTCACCAAATACATCCAAATATTCCTGAATCATGGGTTTGAGGTAAGTGCAAAGTGTCTTGACATTCTGCACAAAGTTGGGGTCGATGTCCTCCTGTACACCACCAATGCGGTAGTAATTCTGTATAAGGCGGCCGCCGGTGGTCTCTTCCATGACATTGAGCACGTGTTCACGGTCGCGCATGCAATAGAGGAAAGCCGTCAGGGCACCGAGATCTTGGGCGAAACATCCCAAATAGAGCAAGTGGGAATCGATACGTTGAAGCTCGTCCATGATGGTACGAATGTACTTGATACGATCGGAGAGCTCCACACCCATAGCCTCTTCTATGACACCACAAAGGGCATGACGAGTCTGCATAGCACTCAAATAATCCATGCGGTCGGTCAAAGCCAATGTTTGCGGATAAGTATAACTCTCACACATTTTCTCAATACCGCGGTGGATATATCCCAAATGGGGATAAATCTTCTTGATGGTCTCACCGTCGAGGATGGTCTGAAGGCGAAGCACACCGTGGGTGGAAGGATGCTGCGGTCCGATATTGATAACGAAGTCGTCATCGGTGAATAGCTTGTTCTGCTTGCTCACAAGGTTGCCATTCCTGTCAAGAGAATATTCCAAGCCATAGTCGGGTTCCTCATCATCCACAAGCGAATAAGTGCCCTCGGGCCGGAAGTCCTTGCGGAGCGGATAACCCTTAAAGTCGTTTCTCAGATAAAGACGCCGCATGTCGGGGTGTCCGAGGAACTTAATCCCCAGAAAATCATACACCTCACGTTCGAGAAGATTTGAAATCTTCCACAAGTGGTAAGTCGTAGGAAGCACGTGGTCATCGCCAATCTGTTTGGCAATCTGCTTGACACTCACACGTTCGTGCGTGTCGGTGTTCTCAAGAATGTAGATACATCCGAGACCTTCTTCTCCGAAGTCTTCACCTACAATCGTAACAAGGTAGTCGAAATGCTTCTCATTCTTCAACTTTGTCATCTCCGAGACAAAGTTATCAAAACCGAATTCTTTGTTTTCTAATTTCATTTTTCCACCTTATTATATATTAGTGTTCTCAGATGCCGCGTCAGCAACTGCTGGCTGTTCTCCACTCTTCAGCTTATCGAGTTCGTTGCCGAGCTTCTCCACTTCTTCCTTGGAGGGAGCCTTGTCCACGACGATGGTATCTTTCTTGGGGGCAGGGGCCGGTTTGGCCGGAGCCTTGGCAGGGGCCGGGGCAGCCGCAGTCCCCCACTCTTCGGCACGTGCCTTGCGCACCTCTTCTACGGAAATGCCCAGTTTGTTCTCAAATGTCAACTCCTCGTTGCTCTTGCCCAACAGGCGTTCTTCTGCATTCTGCTTATGGTTGGCTCCACCGAAAAATTTCTCGACCTTCACCTTACGCTGCAACTGCATCATGCCATACATGATAGCTTCGGGACGCGGTGGGCATCCGGGGATATAAACATCTACAGGGATTATCTCGTCGATGCCTCGAACAACATGGTAGCTGCTCTTGAACGGGCCGCCGGAAATGGCACAACCACCGACAGCTACAACATATTTGGGTTCGGCCATCTCGTCGTAAAGCCGCTTGAGAGCCGGGGCCATCTTGTTGGTGATAGTGCCGGCACACATAATTAAGTCGGCTTGGCGAGGTGAGTTGCGAGTCACCTCAAAACCAAAACGAGAAAAGTCGTAACGGGCACATCCCGTAGCCATAAACTCAATGCCACAACAAGAAGTGGCAAAAGTGAGTGACCAAAGAGAATTGCTACGCCCCCAGTTGATCAACTGGTCAAGATTGCCAAGCACAAGGTTCACACCACCCTCATTAAGTTCATCGGCCATTTTCTCAAGGGTGCCATTGTCTTTCCAATCATCGTAAGGGACAGCTTTGATTTTAGGCTTTCTTACTTCCATTCCAATGCTCCTTTCCGCCAAGCATAGGCCAGCCCAAATACCAATACCAACAGGAAAAAGCCAATGCTCAAGAGAGCCATGACTCCAAACTGCTTAACAACGACTGCCCATGGATAGAGAAACACGGTCTCTATGTCGAACATCAGGAAAAGGATGGCGAAGAGGTAGTAGCCGATATGTACAGGCAGCCAGGAAGAGCCGCGGGTAGGCACACCACACTCAAATGGTTCTCCTTTAACCGGATTGTAGGAACGGGGGCCTATCAACTTGGCGATGGCATAGGCCGCAACTACCAAGACGACAGCCGTTAACAAAACGGTGATAAACAAATAATACATAAAAGATCTATAACGTTATTTAAATATTGCTCGCCAAGACAGAAGCTATCTGTCAATGCGTGTGCAAAGTTAATAATTAATTCGCAAACATTTCAAATTATTATTGAAAAAAACACGAGGTTTGCAAAATACACTTTACAAAACAGAAGGTTTACTTTGCAAAAACCTTATATCCAGAAGCTTGCGTGTGAAGTTGTACAGAAAATAAGGATAAAACTCAGATGGGACACCATACAGGAAGCCAATAACGGAATGGAAAATGCAAAGACTTGAGGGAAGTACATACGTGCCGGTTCGGTATGGGAATGGAGACACCAAAAAGTTTATATCTGTGTATTCACGCTTCATAAAGGTTCTATTATTTGACCAACTATTGTTGAATCGTTCAACACACAGTAATATTATTTGACTGAGAAAAAGGCATATAGGTCCAACACAGTTCCATAAATACGCTTCCATTCATGGAGACTTACGAAAAAAAATAAGCGGATGGGGAAAATAATTGAGCGGCAAGCGGGGGTCGAACCCGTGACCTTCGGCTTGGGAAGCCGACGCTCTACCAACTGAGCTATTGCCGCAAGAGTAAAACGATCTTTGCTTGAGCCGATACCGGGACTCGAACCCGGGACCTACGCATTACGAATGCGTTGCTCTACCAACTGAGCCATATCGGCAAATGCGAGTGCAAAGGTAATATATTTTTTTGAACTCGCAAATTTTTCCGTTATTTTATTTGAATGTCAATTCATCTTTGTCAGAATCCTTGTCAACAGAAATCATGCTACCCGGTTGAAGTTCTCCGCTCAACAGACGTTCACATACTCCGTCTTCAATATAATTCTGGATGGCACGTTTCAACGGACGCGCCCCAAACTGAACATCGTAGCCTTTGGTTGCCACAAACTCCTTGGCCTTATCACTGATTTGGAGCTGGTAGCCTAAGGCTTCCACGCGCTTGTATAATCCTCGTAACTCCAGTTCGACAATCTTTTTGATAGCGTCCAAATCCAATTGGTCAAACGTGATAATTTCGTCAAGACGATTAAGAAATTCGGGAGAGAACTGCCTGCTCAGACTCTTTTGAATGATGGAACGGGCATATTGCTTGTCTGCTTCATTCAAGCTTAATCCCAATGTGCCTCCGGCCGCAAAACCGATACCACGCCCAAACTCCTTGAGTTGGCGGGTTCCGGCATTGGAAGTCATGATGATTACCGTATTTCTGAAATCGATCAATCGTCCGTTCCCATCGGTCAACCGCCCTTCATCAAGAACCTGTAAAAGCAGATTGAATACGTTGCCATGAGCCTTTTCTATCTCATCCAGCAAAACGATGGAATAAGGTTTTCTGCGCACACGCTCCGTCAATTGTCCGCCCTCTTCATAGCCGACATATCCCGGAGGGGCACCTATGAGGCGTGAGGTGTTAAACGATTCCGTGTATTCACTCATGTCAATACGGATAAGGGCGTCACTAGAACCGAACATGTCTTCTGCAAGCTTTTTGGCCAGATAGGTCTTACCCACGCCGGTAGGCCCAAGAAACATGAATACTCCAATAGGATGGTTGGGGTCTTTCAGGCCCACTCTGTTGCGTTGGATGGCCTTCACCATCTTGTCAATGGCAGCATCTTGGGCTATGACATTGTTTTTCAGGCTTTCGGCCATGTGTTTCAGCCTCACGCCTTCTCCCTCGGCAATGCGCTGCACGGGCACACCGGTCATTACGGACACAACATCCGCCACCATATTTTCCGTAACCTCCTCACGCTGTCCATTGTCTCCCCGTTGCCAATCGTTCTGCAGCTGACGCAATTCCTTTTCAAGTTCGGTCTGTCGGTCACGATAACTTGCAGCCAACTCAAAGTTCTGACTGCATACAGCATGTTGCTTCTTCTCTTTCACATCGCTGATTTCCTTTTCTTTGTCCGTGATCTCAGCAGGTACCGTAGCATGTTGCAGATGGACTCTTGCCCCTACCTCATCCATCACATCAATGGCTTTGTCGGGAAAAGCTCGGTCGGTAATATACCGATCTGCCAGTTTGACACATGCCTCAAGAGCCTCGTCTGAGTATGCCACATGATGGTGATGCTCATACCGGTCTTTGATATTCTGAAGTATCTGCAGGGTTTCGTGAGCAGTCGTAGCCTCAACGATAACCTTTTGGAATCGTCGTTCCAAAGCACCATCCTTTTCTATCGAGTTGCGGTATTCATCAAGCGTTGTGGCCCCAATACACTGTATGGTACCACGAGCCAAAGCCGGTTTCAGGATATTAGCTGCATCCATAGAACCGGAGGTGTTTCCTGCTCCGATAATGGTATGTATCTCATCAATGAAGACAATGATATCATCATTCTGTTCCAACTCCTTGATGAGCGACTTGATACGCTCTTCAAATTGACCACGATATTTCGTACCGGCCACGATGCCGGTCATATCAAGACTCACAACCCTCTTGTTGAAAAGGACAGGCGATGTATGGCGCTTCACAATGAGTTGGGCAAGTCCTTCTACAATGGCACTTTTTCCTACTCCCGGTTCACCTATCAATATTGGATTATTTTTCTTGCGACGGCCTAAGATTTCCGACACCCTCTGAATCTCTTTTTCACGCCCTACGACAGGGTCAAGTTTTCCTTCAGCTGCAGCCCGTGTCAAATCGGTCGAGAAATTGTCAAGCACAGGGGTCTTCCCGCCCCCGGCCTGGCCAGTCGCAGTGGCTATCGCCCGTTGTCCGTCTTTATCACGAGAAAGCATTGGTTCTCCGTCTTCCTCTTCTTCATCGGCCATGTGTAAGCCATCAGCTATGGGCTTTCTAGTGATAGCTTGATAAGTATGCAATATGGTGTCATACTGCACGTTATATTCTTCAAGTACATCTTTAGCCCCATTCCCCGACTGGTCGTGCAAGATGGCAAAAAGGATGTGCTCCGCTTCGACCATTGTCGAGTGAAGGATGCGTGCCTCCAGCACTGCAAGGCGCAGGATATTACTCGCCTTTTCATTGAGAATCGGTTCCATCGTGTTGACAGGCTCTTTCGACTCTTGGCTTCTCACATGCTCTTCCAAAGCTGCCTTTATATTGCCCAATTCAATATCCAACGAAATGAGTAAGTTAAGTACAGTGCCCTTCCTTTCTCTCATCAAGCCAAGCATCAGATGTTCGGGGCCAACGCTTGAACTCGCCAAGCGTGTAGCCTCTTCCCTGCTGAACGCCAGTATTTGGGAAACCTTAGGTGAAAATTGACTTGTCATATTTATATATCCTTTCTTTTCATTCTACTAAAGTACAATTATTTCTTGGTTGTTGCAAACATTATGCCAACTTTAACTATGTTTATAAACTCAAACCGCGAATAAGACGAGTTTTAACAGCCTGTTTGCCGCTACATTGTAAGCCTACATGTTAAAAACCTACAAATCTATAATATTACGACTCCTCAAACGTTGAAAGAGTATGAGATATGTAGAACAAAGAAATCTGCTTGACGATTTCGAGCATTTGGTGACGGGGGCTATCGAAGAATACAAGGATGCCCCCGGTTTTCCTAAACTTGACGCCTATGGTATCACGCAAGAAGAACTCTCGGACTATCTTTTCGACAAACAAGCTATCCTCGATGGGGGCGGTTCGAAGCGTACTAATTACACAATAGCCGGCATACTCATTGTGTTGCCTGTTATCATTCTATCGGCTTTTCCGGAAGAAAGCTATCCGTGGGGCAGCTGGACACTTTTATTGTGTATCGGTATCGGGGTGTTGCTTGCCCTGTTTGTAACTTCATTGAAAAACATGTTCAAGCAAGTGCGTCTGCACAGACACGCCCGTCCAAAGATGGAAAGTTACATAAATGCTGTACTACTTTTCAAAGAACAACATGGTTAAAACCTTTTAATCAAACAATAATGGATATGCAATTGCCGGATTTTATGTCTTATCGCGACAGATTCTCAAACAATGGCTTTATTGAGAAGATCTCACGCATCGCAAAACGTGCAGGCATCAAATTGGTCTACGTGGCCTTGATTCTCTATTACACCCTCGAAAGCGACAAAGTCTCCGTGAAGGATAAAGCCATTATCATTGGTGCATTAGGCTATCTCATCAGCCCGTTGGATGTAGTTCCGGATGCAATTCCCATAGCCGGCTTGGGTGATGATCTGGCAGTGCTCCTCTACGTTCTCCACAAGATATGGGGTGAGGTATCTGACGATGTCAAGGAAAAAGCCAAATCAAAACTTTCCATTTGGTTTGACGAAGACGAGCTAAAGGAAACAAGCAACATTTTCGATGAGGACCCAACAAGCGGTCCGATCTAAAAGAAGGCATCCCCCGCTTTGTCAAAGCCAAGAGTTTGTGTATGTCAATTTGACGTAGGCATCGTCCATTCCACCATCTTTTCCAGCTCTTCATAGATGCGCTGTACAGGCAGTCCCATAACATTATAATAGCTGCCTTTTAACCCTGTACATCCGATATACCCAATCCATTCTTGAATGCCATACGCTCCAGCCTTGTCAAAAGGCTGATAGGTATTTATGTAATAGTCTATCTCACATTCGGCAAGCACCTTGAAAGTAACCTCCGTGCGCACCGAGAAATGATGTTTCTGCCCACGTGTCATCAAGCACACGCCCGTTATCACATGGTGTGTCTTCCCACTTAATGTTCTCAGCATCTGTATAGCTTCCTCTGCATTTTGGGGTTTGCCGAATATCCGGCCATCCAAAATCACGACGGTGTCTGCCGTAATGACAAGTTTGCCGTCTTCTGTCAGTAAGGAGGTATATGCTTCGGCCTTTTTTTGCGCAAGATATTCGGGCACATCGTCAGCCTTGACAGTATCGGGGTAGCTCTCATCCACATCGGGAAGAACAACCACCTCGAAAGGCATACCGAGACCGGCAAGCAGCTCACGCCGCCGGGGGCTGCCACTTGCTAAGATTATTTTCTTTAACTGCTCCTTCATTTTTACCATCCAAAAGCTTTTTTATCTGCCATCCATAGTCCTTGTGTACGAAGAACTTGTTCGAGTACATCCCGCCCAAACCCTTCTCCTCCACGGAAGGTAGACACATAATTGCTAATTTCCTTTATCTCGGAAGCGGCATCCGACGGGCAACATGAACAACCACAGCGGTTCATGACTTCGTAGTCGGGAATGTCATCTCCGCAATAGATAACCTCCTCGTCATTTAACCCATAACGCGAAAGGAAATCTTCATAAGACTTTAACTTGACCGCGCACTCCATGTAAATGTCTTCCACGCCAAGATGCCGGTAGCGCATACGCACGGCCTCGGTGTTACCCCCTGTCATAATGGCAATACGGAGTCCCATCTTTTGTGCCAGCTGAATGGCATAGCCGTCTTTGATATTCACGGTGCGCAACGGCTCGCCGCTCCCCGCCAAAGTGATCGTCTGGCACGAAAGCACCCCGTCCACATCAAAGACCACGGCCTTTATTTTGTTTAAATCATAATTTATCATTGTCTGGAATGTTGAAGTGCATATTGATAGATTCCACTGCTTAACAATCTATATACCTCTTGCAGGTAGGGCTCATGGTTCAAAAGGTCTGTCTGGGCCTTAATCACATTCTCATCATAGCGCACAGCCGGACCGGTCTGGGCCTCCAAAGGCGACATTTCCCCAGCCTTGCGGGCCGTTTCTTCGATAAGCGGAAGCATCACGTCAAACGGCAGACCGTGGGCGGCGAGGACTTCGCCGGAAAGGCTGTAACAATGGTTAACAAAATTACAGGCAAAGACCGCGGCAAGATGTAGATACTTTCGTTCTTCCGAGGACAAATCATAAATTCGATTGGAGACGGTCTTCGCCAAAGCGTGGAGCATCAAATATGCCGTTTGGTCGTTAGTCTCCAGAAAACAGGGAATATTTGAGAAATCCATTTCGCGAGTTTTGCTGAAGGTTTGCAATGGATAAAAGACTCCATAGTGGCAAACTGTCTCTTGAAATATGTCCAACGGCATCGAACCCGCCGTATGGCAAAACACCTTTTCCTTGATATTCCGGCCCACTTGTGGCACTAACTCTCTAAGCGCATCATCTTTAATGGCAAAAATATAGATGTCTGCCCGATTGTCAATCTCACCAATATTATCGACAAACTCTCCGCCGACTAAGGTCGCGAGTTTGCCGGCCGATTCTTTTGTCCGACTATACACTTGTGTAATCGTGTGTCCGCCTCTCACCAGCACCTTCCCTAAATTAGTAGCAAGACGACCGGCTCCTATCAAACAAACTTTCATGCCGACAAAGGTAATAAAAAAACAGTTTATAAACAGCTCTTTCGTCTATTTTCAGCAATAATTTACGCTTTTCTTTTTACCTTTCAACATTTCTTTATATATTTGCCTTCATAATGGAAGGCATCACCATCGAGATTATCCGGAAAAGCGAATTGCTCCCCCCGCTCAACGAGGAGAACTTTTTCCACAGTGCCGAATTGTTTCGTATAACGGAGCAAGTACCCGGCAGTTCACCTTTTATGGCCGTTGCCATGAAAGACGGCCGTCCTATAGCCCATCTGTTAGCTGTTGTCAGACGCCGCATCATTTGGCTGCCTTTTGTTCTGCTCAAACAAGGGCGAATCTATGGTGAAGGAGTATATCACGATACGGATAAAGATGCGCCCGCACAAGAAGACTATGGGACTGTCCCTCAAGAAGAACTGTTCGGACTCATGCTCAAGGCACTGACCCGAAGACTTGTACACAGTCTGTGTTTCTTCGTGGAGGTTTCCGATATTAGTCGTAAAATGTTCGGTTATAGGGAGTTTCGCCGTTACGGATATTTTCCACTACATTGGCAGGAGATACACAATTCGCTGCACAGCAAATCTCCGGAGGAGCGGATTGATGTCAAATTGAAAGACAGGATAGCCAAAAGTTATGCCAACGGAATCATTACCCGGGAAGTCGCTTCAATAGATGAAGGATGCCGGTTTTACAGACTTCTCAAAGGATTCTACCGGCTTAAGCTGCGCCGGTTGATTCCGCCCGAAAAACAGTTTGTTGAACTTTACAAAAACAAGCGGGCGACAATTCTTGTCACACTATATAAAAACAAGATCATAGGGGGAAGCGTGTGCGTGTTTTCCGAAGGCAATGCCTATTTGTGGTATTTAGCATCCAAGCGCAAGACTTACCATTCTCTCCATCCTAACACCATGACTGTATGGTATGCCCTCCGGTATGCCCATGCACACAATTATGCCCACATGTATTTTATGGATGTAGGGCTACCGTGGAAAAGAAATGCGTTCAGAGAGTTTATTTTAAGTTTCGGCGGGAAGCCGGTCGGCACCTACCGATGGTTCAGATTCACGATTCCTTGGGTTAACAAAATACTCAGCTGGTGGTACCGCGACTGAAAATAGTCGCCCCATCCTTGTGAGAATGCTACACAAGAGTCTTTAGACGGCTGTCCAATAGTTTGATCCCCTTTTGCGTACAGAAACCTCTTATAAAAACGAAGATAAAACTGCGGAATATTTCCTCCACACCGAATTCCTGATAAAGCTGCTTCTCCATGAAGCTGTGCATTGACATGTCACCGATACGCGAAGCCAACTTATAGTTGATGTCCTTACGGAAATACCCTTCCTCTATTCCCCGTTTGAAAAAGACTGCCGCCTCTTTCTCTCGTTTCTCATGCCTGTTCTGAAGATAGCCGACAACTTTTGAGAACTTGTGCAACTCCATGAAGAAAGTGGGATTGATCGTCTTGGAGAATTCCACTTTCACTTGATAGTATTCCACTATAATGTCAATCACAGTGTGTGTGCCATCGTCAAAACGCTCCATCCACTCATCGTGGTCATCTTCATGTTTCTTGATACAGGCATAAAGAAGATCTTCCTTATCGGCAAAAATCTCATAGAGTGTGCGCTTGGAAATGGAAAGCGACATGGCTATATCATCCATCTTTACCGCCTTCACTCCCTTGGAAAGAAATTGCTTCATGGAGATCTTCAAAATCTTATTCTTTACTTCTGTTCTATATGGAGAAGATACATTCATAATCTTTATCGGAAAACGTTTTCGTCACAAAGTTACAAAAAAAGAATAAAAACTCGCACGTTTTATTTGGTTTTTTCTTACCTTTGCGCAAAGGAGCGTCATTTGTGCAACCCAAACACATCTAAGTGCTACCAATGAAAAGTTTTGAGGGACTTTTAATTATAAATACAAAGTAATATGGTAAAGATTTCTAAAGAAGCCGCCCTCCAATATCACCAGAACGGGCGACCGGGAAAAATTGAAGTGAAGCCTACCAAGCCTTATCGCACCCAGACAGACTTGAGCTTGGCCTACTCACCGGGTGTGGCGTATCCCTGCCTTGAGATACAGAACAACCCCGATGATGTATACAAATATACCGACAAGGGAAATTTGGTTGCTGTCATCAGCAATGGCACAGCCGTCCTTGGCCTGGGGGATATTGGTGCCATGAGCGGCAAGCCGGTTATGGAAGGCAAGGGCTTACTTTTCAAGATATATGGAGGCATTGATGTTTTTGACATCGAAGTAGACGAGAAAGATCCTGAAAAATTTTGCGAAGCTGTAGAGAAGATAGCTCCCTCGTTTGGCGGAATCAACTTGGAAGACATCAAGGCTCCGGAATGTTTCTACATAGAAGAGCGGTTGAAGAAGACCCTCGACATCCCGGTGATGCACGACGACCAACACGGGACTGCCATTATTTCAGCAGCCGGTCTGAAAAACGCCCTTGAAGTGGCCGGGAAGGACATTGACAAGGTGAGAATCGTGGTCAACGGTGCCGGAGCGGCTGCCATCAGCTGCACCAAACTCTATTGCGCACTCGGTGCCAAGCGGGAAAATATTGTAATGCTCGACTCGAAAGGCGTAATCACGAGTGACAGGGCCAATCTGAATGAACAGAAAAAACAGTTTGCCACAGACCGTCGGGATGTACATACACTTGAAGAAGCCATCAAGGGGGCCGACGTTTTTGTCGGGTTATCAAAGGGCAATGTGCTCTCCCAAGACATGATCCGCTCCATGAGCGACAATCCCATCGTGTTTGCGCTGGCCAATCCCGTTCCCGAAATCTCCTACGAAGACGCTATGGAGAGTCGTCCAGATGTGCTGATGTCAACCGGCCGAAGCGACTACCCCAACCAAATCAACAATGTCATCGGATTCCCTTACATCTTCCGTGGGGCACTGGATGTACACGCTACGGCCATCAACGAAGAGATGAAAATGGCAGCTGTCAGGGCGATTGCCGATTTGGCCAAACAGCCGGTTCCTGACATTGTAAATGAGGTTTACCGTGTCAATGAGCTCACTTTCGGGCCAAAATACTTCATTCCCAAACCCGTAGATCCGCGACTCATCACCGAAGTAAGTGCCGCTGTAGCCAAAGCCGCCATCGAAAGCGGGGTGGCTCGGCATGAAATCACAGACTGGGAGGACTACAAACAAAGTTTGCGGCAACTGCTTGGGCAAGAAACGAAATTCACCCGCAAACTCCACGATACGGCACGAATGCACCCCCAGCGGGTTGTCTTTGCTGAAGGAGGACACCCCACGACGATGAAAGCGGCCGTGCAGGCAAAAGCGGAAGGCATTTGTTTCCCCATCTTGCTTGGCAATCCCGACCGGTTGACACGCATCGCCAATCGTCTGAAACTCAATCTCGACGGAATTGAGATTGTGGACATGCGTGCCGACCAAGAACAAGGACGCAGAGCTACCTTTGCCAAACATCTTGCCGAGAAGAGGGCCCGGCAGGGATATACTTTCGAAGAGGCTTACGACAAAATGTATGAGCGCAACTATTTCGGAATGTCGATGGTGGAAAATGGCGATGCCGATGCGTTTATCACCGGACTCTACACTAAATATTCCAACACGATAAAGGTGGCCAAGGAGGTTATTGGCATACAACCGGGCTATAAAACTTTCGGGACTATGCACATACTCAACACCAAAAAGGGTACATTCTATTTGGCTGACACACTCATCAACCGCCATCCCGATGAGGACGTGCTCGTTGATGTGGCCCGGCTGAGCGCCCACACAGTCAAGTTCTTTAACGAGGAACCGCATATAGCTATGATCAGTTACTCCAATTTCGGAACCGACGAGGTGGGTAGCCCGTTGAAAGTACACAAGGCCGTGGAAGAGCTGCAGCAGCAATATCCCGATATGATCATTGACGGAGAGATGCAAGTGAACTTTGCTCTGGACCGCAAGCTGCGTGACGACAAATTTCCTTTCACCCGGCTCAAGGGATACGATGTAAATACACTCGTATTCCCAAACATGAGCAGTGCCAACGGAAGCTATAAGCTGCTTCAGGCACTCGACAGCGATGTGGAGATTGTCGGCCCCATCCAAATGGGCTTAAACCATTCCATCCATTTCACAGACTTTGAAAGTTCGGTGGCTGATGTGGTGAACATCACCGCTGTGGCCGTAATCGATGCATACGTGGAGAAAATAAAAAAGAAATAGCAGAGAATCTTCTAACTTATGAAAAAGCGTGTCCGGACTATGGCTTTGGGCGCGCTTTTTTGTTCTTATTGGGCTATACCCACTTTATCTCCAGAAACTATAAAAAGCAACCTTGTCACACATAAAAAGTTAATATTTACAAATGTGTGGGCACACGGCAAGTTTTATTAAAAAAAGAATCTGGAAAAGTTTGGCCGTTTGAAAAAATGTCTTAACTTTGCAACTGTTATCCTGAAAACAATCTTTTTACCTTAAAGAACTAATACCTATTGAAGATTTGGAGCGGTTGCCTGCGAAGGTCATCGCTTTTTTTATTTCCTATAATTTTAAGTATCGCCATACACCACTCTTCTTCATTCAAGCCTCCGGCTGTGTACATTTCGCATGTCGCGTCCTCTTCTGTTTTTTCTGCACGCAAACGGCGTAGCATGTTGGGATGTGTCATAAATATAAAACATAAGCTTGGTGAATTGCACAAAAAAAATCGGATGTCTCACGACAACCGATTTTCAAAAACAAACTACTTAAAAACTAATCTACTAAAACAAATCAAAAAAATATCTTTTGTCGGAAAGTTCCGATACTTTCTTATGTTATTCTGCTGCAAAGATAGTTTTTTTTATCTTATTCTCAAAAGATTATCGAGAAAAATTATCCTTATTGTACAAAATTAACACTATGAAGACCGACAAGCCCCTTATCATGTAGAAATCACCTCTCCTCTATGCCCTCTCTAACCATCCTCGTGAGATGTAAGATATATTCGCATTCTATTTGCATTTCCTTTATTTTTATCGTATCTTTGCAATAGCTAAGGAAGCACTTGTGTGCTTCCTTTTTTCGTCACTATCCTCTAATAAATCTGTCAAAGCATCCAAGCGACTGATTCATTTGGGTCCAAGGAGCTGTCATTAAGCTTAAAAATGGTTTCTAAGTGTGCCTATTTCACATCATCATTGAGGCTCTTTAGCATGAGGTTATCACCTGTTGGGGAACTTTCAAAGAGTTTCATGACAGGCACTATACATATGGGGCTGAAGGGCATGTAATGCTCTTTTACCAATGTGATAGGCTTCTTGCTATATACCGATACCCAAAGATGAAGTTTGTTACAATAGAACTAAGAAGATCAGAAAGAACAACAGGAACAGAAAAAGACTCCACAGAGACAAAAACGAAAGACCGTAGTCCTTGATGCAGGAACTGCGGTCTTTCTTGTATAAAATGATAATAATATCTTGCCAATGGCACCAGAGACACAAAACCTACTTGGCGTATGCCACAGAACGGGTCTCACGAATCACGGTGATCTTCACCTGTCCGGGATAAGTCATCTCGTTTTGAATCTTGGTGGCGATCTCACTTGACAACTTTTCGCTCTCGGCATCATCCATCTTGTCGGCTCCCACAATGACACGGAGCTCACGACCAGCCTGAATGGCGTAGGTTTTGGTCACACCGGGATAGCTCATGGCGATGGCCTCAAGGTCATTGAGACGCTTGATGTAGGCCTCGACAATCTCGCGACGGGCACCCGGACGGGCGCCGGAAATAGCATCACACACCTGCACGATAGGGGCCAAAAGCGTATTCATTTCGATCTCATCGTGATGGGCTCCAATGGCATTGCAGATGTCGGGTTTCTCCTTATATTTCTCTGCTATTTTGGCTCCGTAAAGTGCATGGGGCAACTCACTCTCCTCATCAGGCACCTTGCCTATATCGTGCAACAGTCCGGCACGCTTGGCTTTCTTGGGATTGAGTCCTAGTTCCGATGCCATCACCGCGCAGAGATTGGCTGTCTCGCGGGCGTGCTGCAAAAGATTCTGACCATAAGAAGAACGGTATTTCATCTTACCGACTATGCGGATCAGTTCGGGGTGCAGACCATGAATGCCCAAATCGATGGCAGTGCGCTTTCCGGTCTCAATCACCTCATTGTCGAGTTGCTTCTTCACCTTGGCGACAACCTCTTCTATTCGGGCCGGATGAATGCGCCCGTCGGCCACTAACTGGTGAAGAGCCAGTCGGCAAACTTCCCGGCGAATGGGATCGAAAGCCGAAATGACAATCGCCTCCGGCGTGTCATCAACCACTATCTCAACACCTGTTGCAGCTTCCAAGGCACGGATATTACGACCTTCACGGCCTATGATGCGGCCTTTCACCTCATCATTGTCAATGTGGAAGACGCTCACGGAGTTTTCGATGGCTGTTTCGGTAGCCACGCGCTGTATAGTCTGAATGACGATTTTCTTAGCCTGCTGGTTGGCGTTCAGCTTGGCTTCGTCCATAATCTCATTCACATAACTTGCCGCATCAAGGCGAGCCTGATCTTTGAGACTCTCCACCAATCGCAACTTGGCTTCTTCCGCCGACAGTCCGGAGAGTTCTTCAAGCTTGGCCTGTTCCTGCTTCTGCATCTTCTCGAGTTCTTGTTGCTTCACTGCAAGCAGCTTCTTCTCGTTATCCACACGCAGTTGACCCTGCTCCACCTCTTGCTTGCGACGGCCGAGCTCTTCCTGCCGCTGATTGAGGCTTATTTCCCGTTGCTTGAGTCTGTTCTCATTTTGCTGTATACGCTGGTTGCGCTGCTGAACCTCTTTCTCAAGTTCGCTTTTCTTATTCAAAAACTTCTCTTTGACCTCAAGGAGTTTTTTCTCTTTGACAACTTCGGCCTCTTTATTGGCCGCATCCATCATTTGGTTATATTTTCCTTTTATCACATAACGGAAAATAGAATAGCCGACGGCTCCGCCTATAACAAGGCCTGCCACGACCGAAATTATTATACCAATCATATTATTATTGTATTAAATATTCTCTGTCACTTGAGTGCTTCTTCGATTTCTGAAGTCAACTTTCCGAGAATATCACTATAAGGTGCTGTATCATTGCGGCCAGACTCTTTTTCAAACCTCAAGGCTATGTCAATAAGAGCCATATACAGCAACTCCTTGTCAGTCTTGCGTCCTTTGAACACAGCTGCATAGGTGTTTACTGTATCTGTAATCAGTTTGGCTGCCCTACGATAATAGGCCTCGTCGTCACGCAACACGTTTACCGAGATGTCCGTATCGTATACATGCAATTTTATGTGTAACTTGTTGTTTTCTTCAGCCATCGCTCCGATTTATTTGTCACTCAGTAGCGTTATACATTTATTGACGTCTCTGATGAGTTTGGCTACGCGGGATTTGGCACCCTCCATGTCGCCATCTGTGATTTCAATCATCTTGGCCATCTTGAGACTGTTGTAATCGTTATGGGCCTGGGTTAACTGCGCCTCGAGCTGCTTGATCTTGGCATCGCGCTCGTCCACCATGGCATAGAGCTCTTCATTCTCCTTACGCGTTGCCTTGTATTGGAGAATCATCTGCCTCACCCGGGTGGTGAACACATTTAAAGTTTTCTCATTAGCTGTCATAGTCGATTACAATTTGGCTACAAATTTAGTCGAATAATTTGAAAATGCCAAATATTCCTTAAAGTTTTTATTTAGCAATCACCGATAACGCTCGCCTACAAATGATGCAGTCCAAGACATCACCTCTTGAGCTTCTCCACATCTTCATCGGAAGGTTTGGGCTCTTTCTTGGCTAGCATCACCACCCGATAGACAAAGTCGGTAATCCATTTTTGGGAAAATCCTAAGCGCCCATTATACTGCCGGACAGCCAACACAGCCTTCATCACCCCCGGATCGGTATAGTCATTTTTCACAAAAAGGTCATTCACCTGCTTCTCTGTCATGGTGTAAATAGCCTTTTTAAAGAACGAAGGGATGCGCAGTTTAAACTTCATCAGGTTGCCCATAAGCATCATAATGTCTTGGGTGAAACCTTGGAATTGAACAAGATAGGTGTTGACATCTTGCAGTTTATGGCAATTCTTACGAATGCTTTGGTCTATCTCCTTGAAAAAGGAATCGTCCATACCGTAAAGATTATTCATCATCTTTTTGCATTGACTCTTCTCCCCCACTCCAAGTTTATTGTTTTGGGTAGGAACACGGAGTGTCGTTTTGAATGTTCGCAAATCCGGAAGCATTGCCAAATTAGTGATTCCCAATGTAGTAGCCAGCGAAGCCTGAAAATAAACTCTAACTAATGTCATGAAGTCTTCCATGCCTCCGACACGCTGTTCTTCCGTTTTTTTACCCAATATTTTCTGCAAAAAACTCATCATACGTTTTTTAATGTTTTTTCTTCATTATGTGATTATTCCGTTACAAAAGTAACACATTTTATCGAGACCTCAAAATTTATTTTCTTTTTTCCCACCAAACGAGGTACACTACTGGTCGAAAAAACAAAATAAAACTATCAAAACACACGGGTTCGCCACCATCTTTAAAAAGAATCAGCACATTCGGAAAAGATTTCTGATGGTTATTTAGCAAAAACTGCACATAATTTCCGCTTCCTTTTTCAATTTTCAATTAATTTTATTACCTTTGCACTGATTTCTAAAAGATAACAGACAAAGTGAGTAAAATATCAAACGGTTCCAAGCAATATTACGCAAATGGCAGTAACATCATCCGTAGGATGGTTATTGCTGCCGATTTTGCCATTGCCACAGCCATTCTGCTTGTCTACATCCGTTTTTTTCCAAAGCTTGTCCCCCTTTTCTTTCACGCTCAGCCACGGATGACGATCATCGTTGCCATTTTCGCCATGATGGTGGCCCAGTATCTGTCATCAACGATCATACATCTCCGCCAGATCACTTTCGAGCAAGTTTTATACCGGTCTGTCCGCTTGGCAGCCATTCACTCAGCATGCCTCTTTCTCTGCCTCCGGTTAATCTGCGACGGTGGAGGGTTCTTCAGGTTTACCATCATCTATTTCGTGTCATTCTGTTTGGTTCTTATTGCCTCCCGACTATTGGAACTACTGATATTACGAAAATACCGCATAGCCGGTGGCAACACTCGAAGCGTAGTGTTTGTCGGAAATGATCCGGCCGTTTGTGATCTTTACAGAAAAATCACAGCACTTCCGTTTACCGGCTATCACATCAAGGGATATTATGCTGACCATGATATAGAAAAAGCCCCTGAAGGTTTCAAGCGTTTGGGCTCTTATGAGGAGTTGCATCATTTTATGCACGACAACATGGAGTTCAAGGCGGAAAATGCAGAACCAAACGCACAAGCTCCTTCACGCTTTGCGGATGACATATTCTGTTGTCTCTCTCACAATGATGCAGACATGATTGTTGAAATAATGAGGTTTTGTGACAAAAATGTCATTCAGTTTTATTACCTCCCCCGCATGTTCGCCAACTACAAGCTGAACCTGATAAGCGAACCTTTCATGGGGCAGACTTTGTTCACCAATCGCAAAGAACCGCTCACACTCATGAGCAACCGCATATTGAAGCGCGGCTTCGACCTGCTCGTAAGCGGATTCATTTGCCTATGTATGCTTCCGCTATTTCCCATCATCGCACTGCTCATCAAGCTGCAAAGCCCCGGACCGGTTTTCTTCCGCCAAGCCCGGACCGGTTTTCTTGGCGAGACATTCCAATGCCTGAAATTCCGTTCCATGCACGTGAACAAAGATGCCGACACCGTGCAGGCTACAGCAAACGACCCGCGCAAATTTGCGTTTGGCAGCTTCATGCGGAAGACCAACATCGATGAGTTCCCGCAATTCATCAATGTATTGAAAGGAGATATGAGTATTGTAGGCCCACGTCCCCACATGCTGCATCACACGGAGATTTATTCAAAATTGATAGACAAATACATGGTGCGCCACTTTTCCAAGCCGGGTATTACCGGTTGGGCACAAGTGACAGGCTACCGAGGAGAGACCAAAGAGCTTTGGCAAATGGAAGAGCGCATTCACCGTGACATTTGGTATAATGAGAATTGGACGTTTTTCCTCGATTTGAAGATTATCGCCATGACGGCTAAGAGTCTGTTTGTTCCCGACAAGCACGCATACTAACCATGAGAAAAAATAAAAAGAAATAATGAAAGGTATTGTTTTAGCCGGCGGCTCCGGCACCCGGCTGTATCCCATCACCAAAGGCATCAGCAAACAACTGATTCCTATTTTTGACAAGCCGATGATTTATTATCCGGTGTCAGTGCTTATGTTGGCCGGCATCCGCGACATTCTGATCATCTCAACTCCCTTCGACCTACCCGGATTCCGGCGGCTTTTGGGAGACGGGCATGAACTTGGAGTGAACTTTGAGTATGCCGAACAACCATCACCCGACGGATTGGCACAAGCATTTATCATAGGTGAAAAGTTTATCGAAGACGACAATGTCTGCTTGGTACTTGGTGACAACATCTTCCACGGGGCCGGACTTACGGGGCTGCTTCGGGAAAGCGTGAAAGCAACAGAGCAGGGACTTGCCAGCGTTTTCGGCTATTACGTAACCGACCCTGAACGCTATGGCGTAGCCGAATTCGACAAGAGCGGCAACTGTCTCAGTATTGAAGAGAAGCCAGAGCACCCTAAAAGCAATTACGCTGTAGTTGGACTTTATTTTTATCCCAACAATGTGGTGGAAATAGCAAAAGGTATCAAGCCCAGCCAACGGGGAGAATTGGAAATTACGACAGTCAATCAGGAATATCTGTCTCGAAACAGTCTGAAAGTGCGTACGCTACAACGCGGCTTCGCATGGCTGGACACCGGCACACACGACAGCCTGTCAGAAGCCAGTACGTTTATCGAATGTATTGAAAAACGTCAAGGACTAAAAGTGGCATGTCTGGAAGAAATTGCTTTCAAACAAGGATGGATTTCTGCCCATGAGCTTTGCACGCTTGCACAACCCATGCGCAAAAACGGCTATGGCCAATATCTGTTGCAACTGGCTGAAGAACGAGACTGAATTCTTCTCCAGCCATACCAAAGGAGCATCTGTCAGTCACTTTCACAATAACAAGCCGGTCTTCACCGACGAAGAAAGCTTTATGGCATGAATATTCAAGACACAACCAATTCCCGGCCACAAAAAGAGAAATTCGACAAAGCCCAAGGTTCATATATAGATAAAGAAAATATTAACAAATTAGTGATAGAAAATGGAAGTAAACAAGAACATTGTTCCGGATAGCGTCCAGGAACAAGAGGAGAAGTCTTCATTCGACTTTCAAGCCATTTACACAACACTTATCCTTAATTGGAAATGGTTTGTACTCTCCTTGATTATCTGTATTGGCGCAGCGTTCATCTACCTGCGCTATACCCCGCCTGTATATCAGGCCTACGCAAAAATGCTCATCAAAGATGATGAAGGCAACAACCGCAGGGGCAACGGCATACAGAACATGGCCAACCTCGGCATGATAACCAACAGCAATGGTATCGACAACGAGATGGAGATTCTCTCGTCCCATACGATGGCCACCGATGCTGTACGCGATCTTAAATTATATACCACATACAAGAGCCGTGGCCGTGTCACCGACCGCCTGCTCTATCTCAACCAACCGGTCAGCATAGACCTTGACCCTTCTCATCTTGAAAAGCTTGAAGGGGTCATCTCGCTACAAATAGAACATGCCAAAAATGGCTTTCATGTAACGGGCAATTACATTGATAAGAACGGCGATGAATACGTCATCGACAAAAACATCTCCAATCTGCCATCAACCATTGGCACCAAAGTAGGAATCTTGTCGTTCACCCGCAATCGGTCGATTGCCATGCCCACGGGATTTGTCGAACTGGTTACCATCATGTCACCCAACAATGCAGCCTATAAATTCCAAAATGCATTGACCGTGAGCCAGACTTCCAAGACAACCACCATAGCGCAGCTGGTGCTTAAAGATCAAATTCCGGAACGGGCCGAAGACTATTTGAAGCAGCTTGCCATCGTCTACAACCGTCAGGCGAATGAAGACAAGAATGAGATTGCAGTCCGCACAGAAGAATTTATCAACGGGCGTCTCGAAAAAATCAATGCCGAACTCGGAACAACCGAGGGAGCACTCGAGGCTTATAAAAAGCGTAATAGCATGGTGGAGCTCAAGATGAATGCAGGGCAGGCTGTGCAAAATGCCGACGAATATTCGCAGAAATTGGCAGAAGCAAACACTCAAGTGGCCTTGCTCAACTCCATCAGCGAATACATGAACGAGCCAAGCAACAAGTATCAGACTCTTCCTTCCAACGTAGGACTGACGGATCAGAGTGCCACTTCGCTGATCAACAGATACAACGAGATCGTGCTCGAACGCAATCGCCTACTCCGTTCTGCCAGCGAAAACTCACCCACAGTCACTCCCCTGACTTCCCAACTCGACGACTTGAGTTCGAGCATCAAACGGGCCATGGGACAAGCACGCAACAGTATGAGCATCCAGCGTAATGCAGTTGCCGCACAATATGGCAAATATCAAGGGCAGGTAGGTGCCACTCCCGAACAAGAACGCATCCTCACCCAGATTGGTCGCCAACAAGATGTGAAGTCGGGGTTGTATCTCATGCTACTGCAAAAGCGTGAAGAGAACTCCATTTCACTGGCGGCCACTGCAGACAAGGGCAAACTTATTGACATGCCCGAGACTGCCGGTAAGGTTAGTCCCAAAGGAAGCATGATTCTGCTCATTGCATTGATTTTGGGTCTGGGCATCCCGGCGCTAATCATTTTCATACTCCAGTTCTTCCACTACAGAATAGAAGGACACAATGATGTCGTGCGCCTGACCAAGTTGCCAATTATAGCAGACGTTGCCATTGCCAGCGAGACAGCCAAGACCAAGGCTGACATTGTCGTGCATGAGAACAAAAACAACATGATGGAAGAGATTTTCCGTTCCATGCGCACCAACCTCCAGTTCATGCTCAAGGAAGGCGAGAAAGTGATACTCTTCACATCTTCCACCTCGGGAGAAGGCAAGACCTTCAATGCGGCCAACCTCTCCGTCAGCTTCGCACTACTGGGCAAAAAGGTCATCCTCGTAGGTTTGGATATTCGGAAACCCCGTCTTGCGGAGCTTTTCGAGATAGACGACCACCAGCATGGCATCACCAATCTGCTGATTCATGACACCCCGACATGGGCGCAAGTCCAACAGCAGATTCTCCCCTCGGGCATCAACAACAATTTGGAATTGCTAATGGCCGGTCCCACTCCTCCCAATCCAGCAGAACTTGTCAACCGCCAAAGTCTTGATACCATAGTCAAGATGCTCCGCGAGCATTATGATTATATCATCATTGATACGGCACCAGTGGGTCTTGTAACCGACACCTTGCAAATAGGCCGCATAGCTGACGCCACCATATATACCTGCCGCGCCGACTACACTCCGAAAGAGAGTTTTGGACTCATCAACAGTCTGGCCGCCGAGAACAAACTGCCCAACATGTCTATCATCATCAATGGCATTGACATGTCAAAGAAGAAATACGGCTACTACTACGGCTACGGACGATACGGCAAATATGGACGGTATGGCCGCTACGGCAGTTATAGTTCTTATGGTAGTTATGGTTCTTATGGAACGTACGGTACATACGGCAACTATACCAACAGTCATTACGGTGATAAAAACGACGACTCTATCAAACGCTGATGGCAACAATAGCAGTAGACTTTGACGGTACCATCGTCACAGATCAATATCCGGCAATCGGTACGGAGCTTCCCTTTGCAACAGAGACGCTCCGTATGCTGATACGGGATCATCACCGCCTCATTCTGTGGAGTGTGCGCGAAGGCAAGGCTTTGCAGGAGGCTGTCGACTGGTGCAAGGAAAGGGGAGTGGAATTCTGGGCTGTCAACCGAGACTATCCGGAAGAAGAGATTCACAACAACAACCACTTCTCCCGCAAGATTAAGGCCGACTACTTCATCGACGACCGAGGCATCGCCGGTCTCCCCGATTGGGGGCAAATCTATCAGATTATCTCCAGCGGGAAGACCTATAGGCAGCTCCTTCGGGAAGCCGCCGGCCAACAACAGGAAAAGCCACAGCAGAAAAAGCATTGGTGGCAAATTGGTTAGCAGCTTCCAGAATACGCTGAAAAAAGAGACAAATCTCAACATGTATACGGGGGTGTGCCAAGACAGGCACATCCTCTTTTTTTTGCACAAAGCCCTGACTTTCTCAGGCCAGGGCTTTTTATTTTCCAAAGTTTTTGTAATATGCTGTGCGGCAAAAGGTTTTTACCAGACAGCAATAATCCTTTTTATGAATCCTTTTCTTCACCGCTATTACTGCCTCTTCCCTCCTCCACACCACTGTTGCCGACTCGGGTTATGCTCAGAACGCCCCCCTGACAGACCTTGCACATGCCATTCATACGCTTTTATGGCTTTGTTAGAATTATTGTGGAAGAAATGAGACAAAAGCTGCAGCGTAAGGGAGGAAACAAAAAAGTATAATAGAGAAAGGAAAAAAGAGGGTGTGCCTATTTGGACACACCCTCTTTTTCGTATTTCTCGCTTATGGAAAAGCTGTAAGAGGAATTACATCATGCCGCCCATACCCGGTTGACCAACCGGCATAGCAGGCTTCTCCTCGGGTTTATCCACAATGAGACATTCTGTGGTGAGGAATAAGCCTGCGATGGATGCTGCGTTCTCCAAAGCCACACGGGCCACCTTGGCGGGGTCGATGATACCGGCCTTGCGCAAGTCCTCATAGATGTCTTTGCGGGCGTTGTATCCAAAGTCACCTTCACCCTCACGCACCTTGTTCACCACCACGGAACCTTCGCCACCGGCATTGGCCACAATCTGGCGCAAGGGTTCCTCGATGGCGCGCTCCACAATGTTGATACCAGTCTGCTCGTCCTGATTCTCACCCTTCAGATCCTTGAGGGCTTCGAGGGCACGGATGTAGGTCGTACCACCACCGGCAACGACACCTTCCTCAATGGCTGCACGTGTAGCGCAAAGGGCATCGTCTACGCGATCTTTCTTCTCTTTCATCTCCACTTCGGAGTTAGCACCAACGTAAAGCACGGCTACACCACCGGCCAACTTGGCCAAACGCTCCTGAAGCTTCTCCTTGTCGTAAGAGCTCTTGGTGTTTTCTATTTCGTTTTTGATTTGAGCCACGCGATCGGCGATATTCTCTTTCTGCCCGGCACCGTTGACAATGGTCGTATTGTCCTTGCTGACCGTTACCTTGTCAGCAGACCCCATCATCTCAAGTGTAGCTTGTTCAAGCTTCAAGCCCTTGTCTTCACTGATGACAACACCACCGGTGAGCACGGCAATGTCTTCAAGCATGGCCTTGCGACGGTCACCGAAACCGGGAGCCTTGACAGCACAGATCTTCAATCCGCCACGCAGACGGTTGACAACCAGTGTGGTCAGTGCCTCAGAGTCTACATCTTCGGCGATGACGAGCAACGGACGACCGCTCTCGGCAGCAGGCTGAAGGATAGGCAGGAAGTCCTTGAGATTGGAAATCTTCTTGTCATAGATAAGGATGTAAGGATTGTCCATCACGCATTCCATCTTCTCGGCATCGGTCACGAAATAGCCCGAAAGATAACCGCGGTCGAACTGCATACCTTCCACCACACCGATATTGGTGTCGCGGCTCTTGCTCTCCTCGATGGTGATGACACCGTCTTTGGAGACTTTGCGCATGGCATCGGCGAGCAGCTTGCCGATTTCCGGATCGTTGTTGGCACTCACGGTGGCCACCTGCTCTATCTTGTCGTAGTTGTGATCTACGAGTTCGGCATGAGACTTGATATAGTCAACGACAGCAGCGACAGCCTTGTCGATACCGCGCTTCAAGTCCATGGGGTTGGCACCGGCAGTCACATTCTTCAGACCTTCGTTCACGATAGCCTGCGTGAGAATGGTGGCCGTAGTGGTACCGTCACCGGCATCGTCGCCGGTCTTCGATGCCACACTCTTCACCAGTTGCGCACCGGTATTCTCAAACTTGTCTTCCAGTTCGATTTCCTTGGCCACGGTCACACCGTCCTTGGTGATCTGCGGAGCACCGAACTTCTTTTCCAAAACCACATTGCGGCCTTTCGGGCCAAGCGTTACCTTAACAGCATTAGCCAACTGATCGACACCCTTCTTCAAGAGGTCGCGTGCATCTGTATCAAACTTAATATCTTTTGCCATATCTTTTTAAATTTAAGAATCGAAAAACAGTAATCTACTTTTATTATTCCTCTACCACTGCGAGCACATCGCTCTGACGCATCATGAGATATTTCTCGCCACCGAACTCAAGTTCAGTACCGGCATACTTGCCATAGAGCACGATGTCGCCCTCTTTCAAGAGCATATCTTCGTCTTTAGCACCTTTACCTGTGGCTACAATCTTGCCGCGTTGCGGTTTTTCCTTTGCTGTGTCAGGGATGATGATTCCACCTACTTTTTCTTCGGCCGGCGCAGGAAGTACCAGCACTCTGTCTGCTAATGGTTTGATGTTCATAATTATATGTATTTAAGTTGTCGTTTTTATTGCGTACACCCCATTCTATACGAAAACCGTGCCAAAACTGTCATTTGACAATTATGGCACGAGTCGACTGACAAAAGTGTCACCTTTTCTATTTATGTCCCCCCTGCCATTTGCCGGCAGCGGTATTTGGTCTTTGCACTATACGGAAAATTCGTGCAGATCGATAAATTTGCCTCTGGCTTTCCGTTCTTCGATGAGCCGGGCCAACTTCTTCTTGCGATTGGGGGCTATCCACTTGCGGGCAAAGACGTTGGGGATGGCTACACCAATGGCAATCATGATGATGAGCAGCGAACCGTTGATGGCATTATGGGTGGCAAAGGTCACTTCACCCACCACACCCTGCATGTTGATGATACCGTAGAGCGCGCGATACATCAATACGCCCGGAACCATAGGGATACCGATAGGGATGGTGATGCACTGGTGGGGAGTATGGAGCAGATGCACCACCTTGATATTGATGATACTGACAATGGCCGTGCCGCAGAGCGTGCCCACGATGGGACCCATGCCGAGACCGATATTGCCATTGGCAGGCCCGAGATTGATGAAATTGCGGGAACATACGGCAATGATACCGCCAATGGCGATCCATGGCATGAGCCGCTTGGGCACGTTGAAGATGGTGGCAAATCCCATCGACGAGACAGCCGCTGCAAGGGCATACTCCCAAAATTTATGATGAGGGGTCATGCTCAATTCATGCACAAAACTGTCGATACCGAAACACTTGATGGCCAAGGCTATGCCAAAAGACATGGCAAAGATCATGAGCAATGTGTTGGTAGCCCTGACGAGTCCCACCTCAATATGGTTGTCGAGCATGTCGCTCACAAAGTTGATAAGCGGCACACCCGGCACGATGAAGAGGGCACAGGCCATCATCGGATGCCAAGGAGTGGTGGAGATCAGGAGCGGTTGAAGGATTTTGGGAATGAAAGCCATCGCCGCCGGTGTGGAGATTTGGGCTGTGAGCCATGCGATTAAGGTAGAAACGAAAGCCGCCACCGCGATATTGAAGAACACATTGGAACCGAGGTGGTTGAGGTACATGCGGAAGCGGTTGCCCAAAATGGCTGCAATGGAGGCATAAAAGAAAGCGGGCCAGTCGCCGCCGAACTGGATGCAGAAGCCACCGCAGGCAAAACCGGCGCAGATGGCCACCATCCACTCGCTGTAAGAGCGTTTGGCCGTGGCGATGCGTTCAAGTTCTTCGCTGTATTTCTCGAGAGAATAGTCTTGACTGATGGCTTCCCATGTGAGTTTGCTGATGTCCTGAATGGTTGTCATGTTGATGCCATGCTTGTCACACCGCTGAAACTTGGAGAAAGAGTGTTCCTCGTCACTGAGATTCACTTGCAACATATTGTAGGTGACGTGAATATGGAGCGAATCTTCAGGCAATCCCAGATAGGCTGCACAACGCTTCATGTTGCGTAATATCCGGCTCGTATCGGCCGAACTCTCCACCAACAGTTCTCCCGTTCGCAGCAACAGGTCGAGTTTGCGACGGAGCATCTTTCGTGCCTCTATCGTGCACTGCTCACTTTTGCACTCTTGCAACTCTTTCTTTTTATCAATATTATCCATAACCATGTTATAACACAATAAAATAACAACTGTCTTTTCGAGAGTGCAAAGTTAGTTAAAAAGCATCAAACACGGAAACTATCTTCTGAAAAAGGAAAACTTCTCCTTTATTTTATTCAGATTTAATGCCGTTTCATCCATATATTAAGGTGTACAAGAAACCGGAGTGTATCTCGCGACACGCTCCGGCTTGACAAATTAAGTATAAATCAAATCTCAAATGCTACGATTCTCACGAATCCATTTCGAAAAATATTTGTTAGTCGTCTTCCCAGTCCGACCATATATTGTTGTTTTTGGCACCGGAAACTCCCGGGCCTCCGGGGAGGATTTCATCTTGATTCTGTTCATTAGGGCTTCCATTGCCCCCAATACTTGCACTATCTTTTGTTTCACTTTGGCAAATAAATTTTTCAACCATCACCAGCACAGTATCAGTTACGGGAGCCATATATATCTTCTTTCTTTCCATGATTTTTGTTTTTAAATTTTAATGTACTGCGATTTTCTTTCCATTCACGATATAGATGCCTTTGGGTAATCCAGCAAGGCTTGTACTGCTCATGCGCACCACCTGCCCGTTAAGGTTCATCACCTTACCGACCGACAGATTGCTTGGTGTAGCCGGTACCACAGTCGGAGACTCAATGCCTGTCACTGTGTTGTCAGGATCCTCATAGAATATCGTCACCGCTTTGGCATTGGCCCCATTGTCCTTGTCGAGCAGCACGCAGGCTGTGTAACGAGTCCATGTGCCCCCAGTGGCATTTACCCATTTGTAGAAACCGTTTTTATAAATACTTTCGTCTTTTCCCGAATAGTAATAATAGGTGTATTGGGGCAGATTCTTACCTACCGTGTAGTTGCCGATAAATGTATATGTCACCCCATCTTCTGTAAAAGTCTTCTGCATTGCATCAAGCTTGGATTGCTCTTCTGCCTCTTTTTTGATACCGACAATGGTGTTTACCACACCCGTAGTTGTACCTGCGTGGAGGGCGGGATGAATCATATATGGACAATGGGCAACAGTGCTCTCCACTTGTTTCTTAAACTTCAGCTTAATAAACTTATCATTGGTAGCTGTATTTTTTGTTACCTCAACGCCCGAAAACTCTACCACTTCCACCTTTGCGCCGTATGCACTTTCCAGTTGCACTCTAGTCATGGCAAATGGCAAACACATGGTGTACCATTTATCATCAACTCGCTTGTCGTCGGTCCAAATCTCCTCTGAATTTGTTTTAGCAGTCAATACAAAGTTGTTCCATCCGGCATAGTCGCCGGTACAAACAGAATATTTGCCATTTTCCAATGTCGGCCATGTATCTCCGGTTACAGACATAACATTTTGAGTGTAACCGCCGACCCCATTCGAGCTTGGATTCACATACTTATCTTTTGCTTCCTCAGGGTAGTGGAGCATGGCAATAGGTTTACCACCGACACCACGAGTATATTGGGCACGGGTTACAGGGGAGATGCCACTTGGATTGCTATATGTAAATTGAGTAACAGCAGCCTCGTCAAAAGCTTGATTGTCAGCCTTTGTGTTTTTCCCTAATACATATACATCTGTCAATTCATAATTTTCTTGAAAGGCTTGTCCCTCAATGTGTTCTACACTGGCTGGAATAGTGATGCTTTTCAAATGATGGCATCTAAATGCCGTTCCTTCTATCTTTTTTAATGTGTTGGGTAGACGTATAGCTTCGATTGCCGCTCCGGAAAACGCACCATATTCAATTTTCTCCAAACCTTCCGGTAGAGTTATTTCTTTCAATGCCGTGCAGTCCATAAAAGCTTGGCGACCGATGGTCTTCCAGCCAAAGCCAAAGTCTACAGATGTGAGATTGTTGCTATTAAGAAATGCTTGTTGCTCAATCTTACTCGTACCATTAGGATCAACATCTCCTAGCACAAGGGTCTTAATAGAATTTCCAAAAACCTGGGTTGAAATAGTCACACTGCGCGACACATTATTAGGTATAATTACATTTTCTATCTTACAGTTCTTATAATTCATGTTTGGAATGACAGTCGTAGTACGAGGATAAATAATCGTTTTCAAATTATCCATAAAACCTAAGTTTGTCAATTTACTGTCATTTTGAACTGCAGCAAACTCCATATCAAGTTTGTTCACCTTCGGAAAATTATTTTCTTCCTCTGTCATACCGCATAAACGGTCAACATCGTCATTAGACATTTTAACTCCATTGGCAGTTACTACCTTGATTTTAGTGGCATTAAGATACGGTTGGAGAAAGTCCGAAGCCTGATACTTGGCATAGTCTTTATAGGTAAACTCATTGGCAAGATCTCCACTGCTTTGCAGCGTCAACACCACGGTGCCGTCACTCTCCGTAGACACCTGTAGCTTTGCCTTTGCCAACCCTACGGCCAGCAGGCACAATGCAAACAAAAATAATCGTCTCATGTTTTCTTATTTAATTAAAAGTTGATATTGTTCTTAGAAATCATGCCCCTGCACGGTTTTGACCGTGCGGGAATATGCCGGAATTTAACCGAAAGCCGTGGAGACGAGTTGGAGTCATCTGCTCCAATGCTCCATCTCCAGGCTTTGAGGCCGAAAGGCCTACAGAGATTCTTGTTCTTATCAGTTCTTAGAAAAGCTAAACTTTGTCGTCTATATGATATATGTGAGCAGTCGTCTAATGTCTCAACATCATGAGTTGTTATTTTCGGGTGTTGTGCCTATCAAATGATTCCTCAATTTTAACCCTCTCTCATACGCGTTGCACGCTTGTCGCCGGTTCCTTCAATTTTAACACGCATTGCATATCGGTACAATGTCAGCTTCTCATTGGCTTAATCGATTGCAAAGGTAGTTTTTATTTTTAGATTCTATCACTTTTAACAATTTTACCCCCCCCGTTAAGATTTATTAACCTTACAACATTACAAAGAACATATTTTAAGAAATCGAGGCCAAAAATCTCTTATTGTTTCATGCTTTCCACAAGAAGATGGCAAAAGAATGAAAGAATAAAAAAACTTTTTGCGTCTTGTGATAAAATACCTATAAATGATGATTGTGTATTTCGTAAATAATGATTATTTTTGCATCCGCAACGTTGTGAATTTGTCAAAACACTGTTTTTTGCAGTGTGATGACGCCATTTTAATGTGAGAGATGAAAAATCAAAAAATGTATGAGGCGGACGATCAGATGATCTCCATCATAAGCGACAACTACAATATTCTCCAGAATCTTGGGTGTTTTGGCATCAATCTTGGTTTTGGCGACAAGACTGTCCGGGAGGTTTGTGAGGAGCAGAATGTCGACACTTATACTTTTTTGGCCGTGGTAAACTTCACCACCAACGGCTTTCGCGATCTTAATGACTCTGACAAGTTATCTATCCCCACACTGCTTCAGTATCTTCGGGCATCGCATGAATATTATCTCGACTTCCAGTTGCCGTTCATCCGCAAGCAGTTGGTGGCGGCGTTAGACGAGAATGATAATCTCGCACGTCTCATCCTCCGCCTCTACGACGAGTATGCCCATAGCATCACCAATCACATGAAGTATGAAGAGAAGATGGTTTTCCCATACGTGCAGCGCCTGTTGGATGGAGAAGTCTCTTCCACCTACGACATAGAAACATTCTCCAAGCACCACGGCCAGACCGACCAAAAGGTGAGGGAATTGAGAAACATCATCATCAAGTATCTTCCTTCCGACGGCCTTCACAACAATCAGTTGAGTGCCACGCTATACAATATTTATAATAATGAAGACTGGCTGAACATGCACGCCCAGGTGGAGGATCACATCTTTATACCGGTAATCAGGCGTTTGGAGGCCAAGTCGAAGCAAAATGATGTCAGCGTGAAAATCTCCAACATGATCAATCAAAATCCCAATGCCGAAGACATGTTGAGCGACAGGGAGAAAGATGTCATCGTGAGCTTGGTGCAGGGAATGACCAACAAGGAAATCGCCGACCATCTGTGCATATCCATCAATACCGTCATCACCCATCGCCGCAACATTGCCAAGAAGTTGCAAATACATTCTCCCGCCGGTTTGACCATTTATGCCATCGTCAACAATCTGGTGGACATTTCCTCCGTCAAACTCTGACACCGGATGATGGCGAATAAAATTAACAAACACACATTCACTTAAATTCTCCGACCGGAATGGGAGATTAGCCTTAAACCACCAGAAAAGCTTTCCGCCTTTCTTATTTGAGCTTTTTGAGTTTGTGAAAGAGCCACACTTGAAAGCTGAAAGCACTTCCCTACCCTTCCCCTCAAAATTATATAAAGGTTATGCACGGACTTCGGTGGAAATTTACTACCTTTGCAGCAATTTGACAAAGAGGGACTATAACGAAACAACAACGTCATGCACATAGCCATAGCAGGAAATATCGGTAGCGGAAAAACCACACTCACCACGCTTTTGGCCCGCCACTACGGGTGGGAACCGAGATTTGAGCAAGTGGATTTCAACCCCTACCTTGAAGACTATTACAGGGACATTCCGCGCTGGTCGTTCAACATGGAGGTATTCTTCCTGAAAGAGCGGTTTAAGGATTTGCTCAAAATAGCCAAAACCGACCACACAGTGATACAAGACCGCTCGATATACGAAGGGGTCTACGTGTTTGTGGCCAACAACAAGGAGCAGGGCAATCTGTCCGACCGCGACTTCGAAACCTATATGGAGCTGTTTGAAGACATGCTTGAGGTGGTGAAATATCCCGAATTGATGATTTACCTCAGAGCTTCGGTTCCCCATTTGGTACAAAACATACAACGGCGCGGCCGCGACTATGAACAGAAAATCCCCATCGAATATCTCGAAGGACTCAATGAGCGATATGAGGATTTTCTCTACCATAAATATGATGGAAAGCTACTCGTAGTGGATGTGGACAACATGGATTTCCAACACAATCCCAAAGACTTTAGAACCATCATCGACCGTATAGACGCACAGCTCTTCGGGCTGTTCTGACAAGCAAAAACAAAAAACAACCATAATCTTATGCACATAGCTATAGCAGGAAATATCGGTAGCGGAAAGACTACGCTCACCAAGATGCTCGCCAAACGCTACGGATGGGATCCGCAGTTTGAGCCGGTAGACAACAACCCTTACCTGGAGGATTACTATAAGGATATGAACCGATGGTCGTTCAATCTGCAAATCTACTTTCTCAACAAGAGGTTTCGCGATGTTGTGGAGATTTCACGACGCAACGACACCGTGATTCAAGACCGCACCATCTTTGAGGATGCCCGCATCTTCGCCCCCAATCTCCATGAAATGGGCATGATGAGCGACCGCGACTTCGCCAACTACAGTGATCTCTTCGAACTGATGATTTCGCTCGTGAAACTGCCCGACCTGATGATTTATATCCGTTCGTCTATCCCCACCCTCGTCGGCCACATACAGAAGCGCGGTCGCGAGTTTGAAAAGTCTATCCGCATTGACTACCTCAACGGGCTCAATCAGCGATATGAAAATTGGATCAAGGACTACAAGGGCCAACTCATCATCGTGGATGGTGACACGGTGAATTTTGAGAACGACGTGCGGGATTTCAAGAAAATCACCGACCAGATAGATGCCGAGCTCTACGGACTTTTCCCATTCGGCAAATAAACGACCGATTGATTTTGTCAAACCATTTGTTGTTTTTCGGCCTCCGTACGTGCGATATTTCCAACAAGCAACCGGATGGACGAAAATAAGCGATTTTGAGCAATGTTTTTAAACTGCTGACAATCAACTGTTTGAATATTATTAACAACATTTCAAAGCCCATAAATAGGCTTGAAGAAGCCCAAAAGAGCTTGCAAAAGGGCCCCGGTTGCAATGCAACCGGGGCCCTTTTGGCTTCCAAGTGTGGCCCTTTCACGGGCCCGAAGAACCCAAATGGGAAAATCGGTGTGCTTTTTCACCCTCTCGGCACCGGTTTTCCTCTCTATTTGAAGAATCTTCACGAGGGCGTTTTTGTAAAGGTTATTTAGCATCACGCCGGGCATCGAGCGTCACTTCCTCATGTATCAGACGCCCTTCGCTTGTCACCCCCTCCACCACCATGCGGCAGGGTCCCGAGGTGTTGCCAAGACTGAAAAAGAGCCTGTCACTCACGACATTGGGATTCCAATAAAGTGTTTTCCTGATGCCGAGGCCGGCTGAAAATTTCACAGGTTTCTGATAGCCCAACGGAACTATCTTCTTCTGGTTGAGATGTTCGGCAGCCTGGGAGGTGTAATCGCCGGTCTTGGTCGTGATGGAAATCACCCCACTGCCCCCACGCGTGCCCCAAATGGCGGTAGTGCCGGTCTTGAAAACATCCACGCGGGCCACATCCTGCATCCGGATGATGTCGAGGTCGTAATCATTTTCAAGAAAAACACCGTCGAGCACGATAGCCGCCGGATTGTCGCCATAGATGGTTGTGGTGGCCCGAATATAACATTTGTTCTCGCGCACAAACACTCCCGGCACTCTACGCAACAATTCGTGAAGACAGGTGGCATCGATCTCGCGGATTTCTTTTTGACCGAAAGAGAAGTCGGCAGCACGGGCGTATGCATCGCTGCGGCTCTGCGAACTGAGCCGGCGGGTGACCACCTCCACATCGTCGAGCATGATGCCATCGTCGACTGCCGCAGACTGTGGGGCATCGGACGGTATCTCCTCGGCCTCCTCCTCACCCATTTTGCCCACCGGGGCATTGAAAGGCGGATAGTCGGGCTCGTCTACCACCAGTTCGACGAGTTCACTACCTTCGGGCTTGACCGCCCGAAGCACATATTCCGTGCCCTCGGGGAAGTCCATGCCGGAAAAAGAAAAACAGCCTTGGGCATCGGAAACAGTGGAAGCTGCAATGCCTATCTGCGGAGAGATCAAACTCACCGGCGCATTGGGCACAGCCCGATGGCGGAGAAAACTGCGCACACGCCCGGTGATGGTCCGGGAAGACTCAACCGTCACAGGCACTTTGACAAAATGGCCGGAAAACACGCGCGAAAAGTCGTAACGACTCCAATGGCCGGAAGCGAGCAGACGGTCGGCCAGCGGAAGATGCTCGTAATAGTTTTCGGGGACTTCGAGTCCACCCGCCACATCAGTACTTAAAAAGAGGTGTGCCAATATTGAGGAAGGCCGATGCCGGCGTGCCACAACCGACGAGGTGACCGAGACGGAGATGTCGGCACGCTCTCCTTCATGCAAACCGACGGCCTGCAAGCGGAGCACCACACTGTCGGCAGAAGTCGCGGCGGCCTCCTGCCTCACAACATGAAGGCGCAAACGCTCACGGTCGTTGGCCGAAAGCAACAACCGCTCGGCAAGGATATGGCCGTGAGGGCCAACCAACAGCAGCGACACGACACCTTGCGGAATGGAGTCGCGCAGCAAGGAGACAGGTCTTTGGGCCGCAATAGGACCCAGAAAGAAAGGATAGGCCCGGCAATGGGCCATAAGGAAAAGGGAGTCGCCGGGAAGGGAAGTCCTCACAATGATGCGATGGTCACGCCGTTCATAAGTCAATGCCCCGGCGGTATCAGCACCCGAGAGTGATGCCGTATCGGTAGAGGTTGAGTCGGTATGGCGGTCGCTGCCTTTCCGACCACCTATATAAAGCGGAATCCAACTGTCATAACGGGGAAGGGCCGCCGACAAACGGGTGTACGACCGCAAGCGGTAGCGGCCGGCAACTGCTGAAGAAGGGATGTCCACATAGCCGGCATAAAGTCCTTCACGCCCCATGATGCGGATGCGGGTGACCAAGGTGCCGGCCGGGTCGAGCAACTCCACATAGGCGTAACGGCTCTCATCGACCGGCTCGTGGCTCAAGGCTTTCACCACATAGACTTTCAGCCACACCCGGTCGCCGGGTGCATAGTCGGCAGCATCGGCATGGATATAGGTCTTCTCCTGCGGATATAGATGCAGTTGTTCAATGATGCGGTCGGTGAGTATATTGCCGGTTTGTGCTGCAAGCGTGGCAGTCACGACCGTCATAGCGAACATAAGGAATAGTCGTTTCATCGTCAACAGAATTGATATTCTCGTCTCTTTTTCTACAAAAGTAGTAAAAATAGCCCATATCAACAAACAAATCGTCTATAAGGGCTGAAAATATGTGAAGTTTAGGAAGCCGCCCAAACGTTTTCAAGTAAAAATGTCTACCTTTGCAATCAAGTATTCAACAATCACAACAGACAGAATATGACAAAGCAACTGAAACCGGCGACGCTCTGCGTACAGGGTGGCTACAAGCCTAAAAACGGGGAACCGATTGAGGTGCCCATCATCCAAAGCACCACATTCAAGTATGACAATAGTGAAGAAATGGCCATGCTCTTCGACTTGAAGAAAGAAGGCTACTTCTACACCCGCCTGCAAAATCCCACCAATGATGCCGTGGCTCTCAAGATAGCGCAGCTCGAAGGTGGAGTCGGTGCCATGCTCACGAGCAGCGGACAAGCAGCCAACTTCTATGCCGTGTTCAACATCTGTGGGGCCGGCGACCACATTGTGGCCTCCACAGAAATCTACGGTGGCACATTCAACCTCTTCGGCGTGACCATGAAGAAACTCGGCATCGAGTGTACTTTCGTCAACCCCGAGGCCGACGAGGAGGAAATACAGCGTGCCTTCCGCCCCAATACCAAGGCCCTTTTCGGTGAAACAATCTCCAATCCCGGTTGTGCGGTGCTCGACATCGAGAAGTTTGCACACATTGCCCACCGCAATGGTGTACCCCTCATCGTAGACAACACCTTTGCCACACCCATCAACTGCCGCCCCTTTGAATGGGGAGCCGACATCGTGACCCACAGCACCACCAAGTATATGGACGGCACGGCCTCACAAGTGGGCGGTGTGGTGGTGGACAGCGGCAAGTTCGACTGGATGGCCCATGCGGACAAATATCCCGGGCTCTGCACTCCGGACGAGAGCTATCACGGACTCACATACGTCAAAAACTTCGGGAAATTGGGGTACATCACCAAACTCGTGGCACAACTCATGCGCGACTTGGGGTCTATTCCCGCTCCCATGAATTCATTTATCCTCAACCTCGGCCTGCAGACACTCCACCTGCGCATGGCCCGACACTGCGAGAATGCACAGGCTGTGGCCGAGTTTCTGGCAGCCGCCCCGCGGGTGGCATGGGTACACTACAGCGGTCTGGAGGGTGACGCCAACCATGCCCGTGCCCAAAAATATCTTCCCCAAGGGTCGTGTGGCGTGATGGCCTTCGGGCTGAAAGGCGACCGCGAGACGGCCATCCGGTTTATGGACTCGTTGGAGATGATCAATATTGTGACTCACGTGGCCGATGCACGCACCTGCGTGCTCCACCCCGCCAGCCACACCCACCGGCAGTTGAGCGAAGAACAACTGCGCCAAGCCGGCATCGCACCCGACCTTATCCGGCTATCGGTAGGTCTCGAAGACATCGACGACATTATCAATGACCTTAGACAAGCGCTCGACAAGATTTAACGACTGAATGATTCGACCATTCAACACACATCGTTCCCGCCCCGCACGAACGGCCCTTGCCATAGTGGCAGCCGCCACGGTGGCGGGACTTACTGGTTGGGCACTTTACTGCCACACAGCTTCTAAAGCCGGCATTCAAAGGGCCATGACACAGGTGATGCGCACCGGCTACTACCAACTGGAAGTGGACGGACAGCCCCTGCTGCGCTTCGGAACCGGCCAAAGTAGGCTTGCCGCCGTATGGACCGACCGGCTGGCACTTGTCCCCTCTTGTGAGGGGCGGCTCACTGTCTCAGTCGATGACAGCCTGAATGCCCACCGATACGCAGGGCGCGATATAAGAGATGTGCTCGCACAGAAAATCGATTCGCTGAAAAAAGACATCAGGCATCTTAGCTTCAAGGTAGATGAATTGGCCTACTACCGACGCGTACACTCGGTTATCGATGAGGGTTACGAGACCATTTCCCGCTTTTCTTTCCAAGAACGCAAGCGGCTCGACTCGTTGCGACACCTGCTCGACACCTTGCAATGTGTGAAACCAACCGACCGAGTGGCCATCACCTACCACACCGACTATCGGGTGGCGCTTCCCGGCAAGAAGACAACTGAAAAGTGGGAGACCTGCACGGTGACAGACACACTGCGGGATGACCATTGCCTGATTTTGCAGACAGAAAGCCGGCAGAAACCCGACGGGGTGACCAGTTATCCTAAAAGTGTCGCTGCCCACATAGCCCGACTTGCCGGACACAACATCAGACGGCCCATCACATGGTGCCACCGTCCGGATTCGGCAGGTGTCTACATAGGCAGTGTGGACAAGCTCTTTCGACCAGAAGGACACGGAGTACACATAGGCAATGACGGAACCTATTTTGAAGGGCATTGGAAAGCAGGCCGACGAAACGGCTTCGGATTCAGACTGAGCAACACCCAAGCCATGCGGGTGGGCGAATGGCGCAACGACCTGTTCCGTGGGGAGAGGGTGCTCCACACCTCGGAGCGCATCTATGGCATCGACATATCCAAATATCAACACGAGAAAGGGCGCAAACGCTACCCCATACACTGGGACAAACTGTGCATCACTCACTTGGGAGGCATCAGCCGCAAACGCACCAAGGGAGGGGTAAACTACCGTGTGAGCTTCTGCTACATCAAGTGTACGGAGGGAACCACTGTCCACAATAAATACTATGCGGCCGACCATAGGGCCGCCCGTGCTTCCGGTCTGCATGTCGGCGCCTATCATTTCTTTTCCATCCGAACGGTAGGAGCGGCACAAGCCGCCTTTTTCCTCCGCCATGCACGGATAAGAAAAGGCGACCTCCCACCGGTGCTTGATGTGGAACCTTCGCCAAGGCAAATCAAGGGGATGGGAGGAGCAGCCGTGCTTTGGCGGGAAGTGAGAGCTTGGCTGAAAGTTGTGAAGCGGAAAACGGGCGTGCGCCCCATCCTCTACATCAGTCAGATGTTTGTGAACCGCTACCTTGATTTGGCACCCGACGTGAAAAGAGACTATGAGGTGTGGATAGCCCGCTATGGGGAATACAAGCCAGATGTGCGTATGCGCTTCTGGCAACTCAGTCCGGATGGTCGCGTAAGGGGCATACACGGCGAAGTGGATGTAAATGTATTCAACGGCTACGAAGCCGAATTTAATACGTTCACCCGCTCTACCCAATGACAAAGGCGATGGTACAAGCAATCGAATTACATGTACCATCGCTTTTTGTTTTAAGCAAGTTTAACTATAATTATTGTTAAACACGAACAACGTGTCCTTATTTTTACTATATTTGCAGTGCTTCCTCATTATTTCATTTTAGGAAGCTGATAATCAATCACTTATCATATAAACATCGGGCTGACGACGTATGAGACAACTGAAGATACAGAAGAGTATCACCAACCGGGCAAGTGAAGCATTGGACAAGTATCTGGTGGAGATAGGTCGTGCGCCTATGGTTACCATCGAGGAAGAAATAGAACTGGCTCAAGCTATCAAGCGTGGGGGGCGAGATGCCGAACGCGCGAAAGAAAAGCTGGTGACGGCCAATCTGCGCTTTGTGGTGTCGGTGGCCAAGCAATATCAGCATCAAGGCCTCACGCTCACCGACCTCATCGACGAAGGCAACATTGGATTGATAAAAGCTGCCGAGAAATTTGATGAGACTCGCGGTTTCAAGTTTATTTCCTACGCCGTGTGGTGGATTAGACAGAGTATTCTGCAAGCCATCGCCGAACAGAGTCGCATTGTGCGGTTGCCTCTCAATCAAGTAGGATCACTCAATAAGGTGAATCACGAGATAAACCGCTTCGAACAGGAGCATCACCGTCGGCCAAGCGTACAAGAGCTGAGTGACCGCACACATATCGACGAAGAAAAGATACAGCAAAGTATGATGGCTGACGGCCATCACGTGAGCATTGATGCACCTTTTCAAGAGGGGGAAGACAATTCGATGGTGGATGTGATGGCCGGCAGTGATGACAGTCGCACCGACCGGCAGGTGGATCACGACAGCATGGCCATGGAACTGAATAGTGTGCTCGACCGTGTACTGAAAGAGCGCGAACAAATCATTATCCGCGAATGCTTCGGCATCGGCTGTCAGGAGAAAGGGCTCGAAGAAATAGGTGACCAACTTGGACTCACCCGTGAACGAGTGAGACAAATCCGCGAAAAGAGCATCACCAAATTGCGCGAATCAGGCAATGTAAAAATACTGATGAAATATTTAGGTTAGATTACGATACCCCATGAAAAGCAGAGTTTGCTGCATCAAAATAAAACAGCAACACCGCCAATTTCTCTCGGATTGGCGGTGTTGCTGTTTATCGTTGGAATAATATCTTCCCTACTTTGTCTGGTACGCCATCATGCATGTCATACGCCATAGCAGAAGCAGGTCACCACTATTTGATGATACCCAAATCTACAAATATCTTCTTGAGCACCTGCACTCCATGTTCCACTTGCTCTTCTGTATGCGTGGCCATGAGGGCGAAACGCACGAGCGTGTCTTGAGGAGCACAAGCCGGAGGTATGACAGGATTGATGAACACTCCGTTTTCGAAAGCGAGCTTCGTCACCATAAATGTCTTGTCCACATCATGCACATAGAGTGGGATAATCGGACTCTCTGTATCGCCAATCTCGAAACCCTCTTCGCGGAAACGCTTCAGCGCATAGCGCGTCACAGCCCACAGATGCTCAAGGCGTTCAGGTTCCTGCTGTATGATATGCAAAGCCTCCATAGCGGCAGCCGTAGCGGCCGGTGTGTCACTGGCACTGAAGATGTAAGTACGGCAAGTGTGGCGCAGATAATTGATTGTATCCTTGTCACCGGCAATGAAACCACCGATAGAGGCAAGACTCTTGGAGAATGTACCCATAATGAGATCTACCTCGTCGGTGAGTCCGAAGTGGTCGCATACGCCACGCCCTTGTCTGCCGAACACACCGATACCATGGGCTTCATCGACCATGATCGAACAGTTATACTTATGTTTGAGGGCCACAATTTCAGGCAGTTTGGCCAGATCGCCCTCCATAGAGAACACGCCGTCGACGACAATCAGTTTCACTGCCTCACGGGGAAGTCCTTCAAGCACACGCTCCAAGTCTTCCATGTCGTTGTGCTTATAGTGCAACTGGCGGGCAAAAGAGAGTCGCCGGCCATCAACGATACTTGCATGGTCGCGGTCGTCACAGATGATATAGTCACCCTTCCCCACCACCATGGCCAAAACTCCCTGGTTGACGGAGAAACCCGTTGAGAAACAGAGTGCTTCATCCTTGCCCTCAAATTCGGCAAGTTCCTTTTCCAGCTGCACGTGGATGTCCAACGTGCCATTGAGGAAACGGCTTCCAGCACACCCCGAACCATATTTGTCAAGTGCTTTATGAGCGGCCGCAATCACTCTTTCGTCGCCGGTCAGGCCGGTATAGGCGTTAGAGCCGAACATGAGAACCCTGTGTCCTTCCATTTCCACTTCCGTCCCCTGCTTGCTCGTGATGGCACGGAAATAGGGATACACACCGGCTTCCATAAATTTCTGCGGCTCCCGGTAATTCTTATATCTGTCTTGTAACTGTCCCATTATTAATAGGTGTACTTTTATTTGTTTACCTTGAATTTGGCTGCAAAGATACAAAAAAGAAGTTATAAAACATATTTTTTTCACAGAAACTTCCCTCCACTTGCTTTTTTTATACGATAACAATCATTATCCAAACGAAAATGATTAAATTTGCAAAACAATCATTGAGTCCTCCCATGAAGAAGAAAGTGCTTTTCATCATGAACCCTATTTCGGGAACGTCAAGCAAGGCGGGAATCCCGGAACAGATAGCTTCCACGCTCGACACCGGTCTTTTCGACTACGATTTGGTGATGACCGAAAGGGCCGGACATGCAACCGAGCTGGCTGAAAGGGCCAAAAACGACAACACCGACATTGTGGTGGCCATTGGCGGTGACGGAACCGTGAACGAGGTGGCGCGAGGCATCGTACACTCACGCACGGCTTTGGGCATCATTCCATGCGGATCGGGCAACGGATTGGCACGCCATCTCATTCTGCCGATGAACATCAAGAAGTGCATCAAGGTGCTTAATGCCTGCGAAATCCATGCCCTCGACTATGGAGTCATCAACGGCTACCCTTTCTTCTGCACGTGCGGCATGGGATTTGATGCTTTCGTGAGCATGAAGTTTGCCGAGAGCGGCAAGCGCGGCCCCATCTCCTACGCCGAGAACATCCTGCGCGAAGGTCTCAAATACCGGCCCGAAACCTACACCATTGAGGACGAAACGGGATCCAGACAATACAAAGCTTTTCTCATTTCATGTGCCAACGCCTCGCAGTATGGTAACAATGCCTATATCGCTCCACAAGCCTCGATGAGCGACGGACTGATAGATGTAATCATCATGGAACCGTTTGACGTGATAGAGGCACCGCAGGTGAGTTTTGACATGTTCAACAAGACACTTGACAAAAACTCCAAAATCAAGACCTTCAAGTGCAAAGAACTGCACATACACCGCAGCAAACCAGGCGTAATACACTACGACGGCGACCCTGTGATGACGGGTGAAGACATCAATGTCCATCTTGAGGAGAAAGGTATCCGCATCGTCGTAAACCCCTTTGCCGACAAGAGCATGAGACGGCCCAACGCCATCCAGACAGCTTTCGCCAGTTTCTTCAATGACATCAATGCTGTGAGAGATGACCTGCATCGGCAAAGCCGCAAAGTGGAAGCCTTGAGCAAGGTGATTCAGCGGAAGTTGAACATATAACACCTACCCTACAAGTTCCATCCCCCCACTCTGTTTGCCGGTGGAAAAATACAGACTTTGCTGTTTTCTTCTGTAGAAAATGGAATGCCGTTTGACTTCCCTCAATACGCTCATTTAGAAATGTGCACTGTTTGCCAAGACAGACATTTAGTTCACACCTGAATCTTTCACCTGCTTTCGGATATTGTAGCGCATCGTACGGATGCTACCATTGGAGACGCCCATAATGTGTGCTATCTCACTATCAGAATACCCTTTCTTGTTAAGGTAGAAGAAAATGGTGGGCTTGGCAGCAAGTCTCTCATCAAGCTCTGCAAAGTAATCGGAATCTACAAAACGAGCGTAGGCGATATACTTATCGAGTTCGGCCTTGCTCCATCCCTTCATCGTGGTGCTACCGGCTGCAATGACTTCAAAAGCAGACTTCCCTTCAACAACCTTATCTATCTGATTTTGAGAAATCTCCTTCACCTGTCCTTTGAGCTTGCCTATCTCGTGTGCCTGCCGATAGGTCTTCTGCTGCATCCGCCCCAACCGCTGGCGCGATGCACGGATATATTTTCTGGCCATAGAAAACACGAAAGTCGCCGTCGCCAGAACGACTACGGCAATAAGTGCCAAAGTAGTACGCGACTGCTTGCGGTGCTGCAATTCGAGCTGTTGGACAAGGTATTCGCGCTCCATGACGACTGCTCTGTTGAGTTGCTGTGTATTTTGCCGTCTCACGACCACTTCCAGCGAATCGGCCCTGCGCCGGGTGGCGAGTTCTTTTTCCTCATCGCCGGAATCGCTATAATAGCGTGCGAGGCTGTTGAGATATTGGGGCATGATGGCACGATAGCTTTTCCCATCCAGAAACAAAGAATCAGCCAACACCTTCGACCGCTGGAGATACCGCAGCGCGTCCTGCCCCCGAGATTCCATCCGTGCGACACGGGCAAGTCCGAGCAGAGCTTCCGGCAGTCGTCCGTCTGCCAAAGGCGTATTCTCAAAATAGTATTTGGCCCGCTTCAGATCGTGATGTTCAAAATAGTATCTCCCAACACCCTCATTGAAGAGATCAAACCGATTGTCTTTGAACTTTACACGGTCGCGTATGACCTTTTGCATATAGTAGTCGGCACTATCATTCTGACCATCTTGCCGGTAAAGCGTGTAAATATTGTAATTGGAAACAATACATCCCACATCATCTTTTCGTTGGTTCATAAGAGCGACGACACGGTGCATATAGTTGATGGCCATGTCAAGGTTGCCCAACAATTCATAAACCGACCCCAACTGCTGATAAAGCCTTGCTTCAAATTCAGAATCGTCATCGGGCAATATCAGCCGAGCCTTCTCCAGTGCCACCATAGCCTCCACCGGTTTCCCATAACCGAGGTTGAACACCATCCCCTGCCAATAGTAGGCATCAACAAGTTTCTTGCTGTCGTGTTTTTCCAACAAATTCACGGCTGTGGTGATGGTCGAATCAAGTCCTTTCGGGAAATTCGCATTGGAATAAGCCATAAAGAACTGTGCTTTAGTTTTAGAGAGTAAGAGCTGTCCTGCCTCTTCTTCCGACGGACTACTGTGGGCAAAAACACTGTCCACCATGCGGTTCACCACCTCTGCCTGTTTCGGGTTAAACGAGTATTCATCAATACGCTGCAAGGTTTTATTGTGACGGTTACAAGCAGTCAGACTGAACATTATCAGGATGCCCGGCACAAGAGACAGATAGTTTTTAAAGAAACTCATCACGTATAAACAAAGTTTTCTGCAAAAATAATAAGAAAGAAGAATAATCAAAAGAAATAATCCAAAAATTATCTTGCAGATCATGAAAATGATGCAGACAAATAAAAAAGACCCGTCCCGGCCAGAACGCTTTCCGGCAAGGACGGGAAGAGAGTGTTAAAATATACTCAAAGCAAAGACACACGACACATCGCGTGCAGCATTGTCTCTCGTAACACTTTGGTATTTCTTTGCAGCCAACTCCTCTCCAAAGGAGGAGGGCAGAAAACATCATACTATTTCACTTTTCCGGGGCATGGCACAAAAGATGTCTACCCCTACAGATCGGGGGCTTCAGCAGAGCCCCCTTTCTGCTTTCTACCTATCAGGCGTAGCGACTTTACTCATCCCACAGATTATAATGTGGCAATTCGTCTGAACCTTCACTGTCGAAGAAGTCGCCCGCCTTGCTATCTATCGGACGATTGGTGTCGTAGTCCTTGTCACCAACACCCGGACTGGCACTAATCATCAGGTCTTCACTTTTCGCCGTCACCACTTCGGTAACCGGCTGAATATATAGTTTCTTTTCCATGGTTTCCACATTATTTGATGATTACTTTCTTTCCTCCGTGGATGTACACGCCCTTCTGCGGTCTTTCCACGCGCTGGCCCTGGAGATTGTAGTAGGCATCGCGATCTACAGCCTCATTGGCGGCAACACCGTCAATAGCCGTGATCGTGCCATCGTCAAAGGTAAACATCACCTTTGCACCGGCAGGCAATGTGCCCAAATTGGCATACGCCTTGTGGGCGGGGAAATTCGCAATGGTCGTTTTTGCCGGCAGGAACACCCCACCCTGCATCACATAGACGGGCGAGGTGGGCGATGCGGCAACAGACCGGCTGTTGATGGTTACACCGGCCATCTTGTTGTCGGCGATGCTGAAAGTCCGGTCATCCTGTTCACCGATGGTATAGTAGAACTCGGAAGGCGTAGCGGCCCCTTGACCGAGCACCTTCAGCAGCACACCCGTGCCAGCCGGTACATAACCATAGTTGCCGTTCACACCGCCATTCTCGTCGATACTCGTCATGTGTACATGATAGGTGCTTGTGCCGTAGTCGCCGCCGCCCTTGAGAATGGCCGTCCCTGCCACAAAAGCAGCTATCTTGGTGGCTTGATAGTCGGAGAAGTCTACATCAAACTCACGGGCAAACGTGCCATATTTCGTGGCCACCTTGAAATCTTTCGCACCGTCGCCGGCAATCTTATAGTCCAAGGCAGAGGCATAGTCAGTCCATACACCCTTATAGGTATCGAGCTTTGACTTCTTCACGTAGATATTCTGCTCGCACGCGCCCACACCGGTTGCACCGCGGAAGAATTCGCTGAACGGAGCATCGAGTGAGAAGTAAGTCTTGGAAAGCTCTGTGGCGGGAGTGTTTCCGGTGAAGACCACTTGCTTGATGGATGTGCTCTCAGGACTGATGGTATTGGTGGCAGCCACGCGCTTCGTCTTCGTCACAAAAGCCATTGCACCGATATAGTCCACATCAGCTTTCACGACCACTTCCTTCATGTTCGGGTTGGCATTCTCAAAAGCATAGTCACCGATGAGTCCCACCTTATAAGTCTGGTTGTTATAGACCACTTCCTTGGGCAAGACAAAAGTCTGAACGTCTGCTGTGGTAGAGAGGAAGTCTACCGTATTGCCAGAAGTGGGAATGTATTCGTCAGTAGAGCTTGTTGTGCCCTCGGCATTGACGGTAAACGAGGGTTTCAGGGTGAACTTCTTCCAGAACGGGTCTGCCTGATACTGTGCCAACAGGCTCTTGCGCACATAAACGGTGATATGCTGTGAAGCGTTGTCGGAAGCCACAGTGCCGTCATCAAACGACATCGTGTTGGTGCCTTGGTTTATCTTGCTTGACGGTATCATCTTGTCGCAGAGCAGTGTTACTGTCTTCAAGGCCGGATTCAGTCCGAAGGCACGTATGCCAATAGTGTTCACCTTAGCCGGAATGACAATGTTGGTGAAGTTCGCACTGCCCTCATAGAAAGCGTAGTCGCCTATCTTGGTGATGGATGGCGGCAGCAGCGTGAAGTCGGTGCGAGCCTTGCCCGGAGGGAAGATGAGCAACTCATTCTTGCTCTTGTTCAGCAGGATGCCCTGCACACTGGAATATTTCGGGTTGGCAGCATCTACATTGATATTTGCCAACTTCGTGTCAAACTTGAAGGCTTCGGGATGAATGTTCGTGCAGCCTGCAGGAACATCCACACGCTCCAACACGTTGCAGTTCTTGAAAGCGTCTTTATTGATGGATTTCACACTCGCCGGTATCTTGATGCTCTTGATTCCGCTGTTCGAGAATGCTCCCTCACCGAAAGAGATCACCGTGCTGTTATCGTCGAAAGTCACTTTCGCCATAGAAGGAGTGTTGCCAAAGGCGTTAGCGCCGATATTGGTTACTGTGGCCGGGAAGTTGAATTCTTTCAGTTTGGGCAAATTGGCAAAAGCATCGCCTCCAATGGTCTTCAACTTACTGCTGCCCAGAAAATTAAAGTTCGTAAAGTTGTCGCATCCGACAAAGGCGTTGCTATATATTTTTTCAAGTTGTGAGCCGTCAGGGGCATTCACAATTTCCAAATTCTTGCATCCATTAAATGTATTACCTAAAATTTTCAGCGACTTCGGTAGCGTTATCGTTTTTAGTTCATAACACCATAGGAACTGCCTATCATGCATGTCTACAACTTTCGAAGGCTCTTCAAACGTAACCTTATTCAATTTGGTTTCCCTCAAAGCATCAGCCCCTATTTCAGAAACACTTGTCGGTATCGTCAACGTAGTAAGCTTTGCACGCATGAAAGCCTGCTTCCCTATTTTGGTCACAGTATTCGGAATAGTGTATACTCCTTCGCGAGCCGGAGGATAAGCCAATAATGTCGTCTTATTTTTATCAAACAATACCCCATCCGCATCTGTGGAATAATTAGGATTAGCAGGATCTACAATATACTTTTTAAGAGAAAGAAAAGAATTGAATGTTCCTTCACCAATTGTAGTAAGTGTCTTGGGAATATAGATTTCCGACAAATTATAACAGGCTACAATAGAAAAATCTTTCAAAAAATCAACCTGATTAAAGTCTATTGATTTTAGAAAATTGTTACAATAAATGGCATATCCATACGGAATGGATGTGACTCCATCAGGAACTTTGAATGTGGCATTCGTTTTACCGGATGGGTAATAAATCAATTTCGTTTTATCCTTATTATATACCACGCCGTCTATACTGCAATAGGTGGCGTTGTTTGGATCCACCTCAATTTCCTTCAGCTCCAGAGGATGGTATGAAAAAGTCGGCCACTGATTCATATATATGTCATTAACAGATGCTGAAATAACCAGTTTTTGTAATGTCGAAGCTGGCCCTATTGCGTGCACATGAACCTTCTCTGTGTTGCTGTTAATCGTATAACTATTGCCTGTTGCTGAAAAATCTTTTCCAGAAGGCAAACATATCAATTCTTTATGCCCTTTAGTATAAAGCACACCATCATCCGAAATGAACGAAGTGTTACCCGAAGCAACAAGAATTTCCTTTAATTTGTCACAACTACTCATCAAGACATTTGCCCAAGAATCAATAGTCGTTACACTGGCGGGAAGTGTCAAAGAAGTGATACCCGAAAAAGCAAAGCAATAATTTCCAAGCGTTGTAATGGTATTGGGCAGGTTTACCCCGGTAACAGTGTCATCCCACTTAACAGGATCATTTGAATCAAGTGCTCCTCCTATCTGCGTTACCGTAAAATAAACATCCTTTCCATCAAAAACTTTGGCAGGAATCGTCACGGTCCCTGATACACCCCTTACATTGTAGACGGCTAACTTAGGATTAGATGCGCTGGCATCAATCACACGATAAGTGATGTGATCCTTAATGATGTATTCGCCCACCACGTAAGCACTCGCCGTGGCAGACACCATCAGCAAAGCAAGCAGGAGGACTACTGCGCGCAAGGAGCGCATGGCACAGCACACCGTCGACAGACGTAAAGTAGGCTGTTGGTCATTTAGTAGTTTTCTTTCCATATTTTTCAATATTTAGCTAATAACTATGTTTTTTGCTGTTTTTCCCATGAATCGTCATTCCTTTGCCGCCTAACTATAAAAACAAGAAGTGCCGTAATCACAGTGACAACGCTACAAAATTAGGAGAAAACGGTATTCGTATCAAAAAATAACGTCAAAAAAACAGTTCGACAACGAAAATGTGTCAAAGAAAAACGGAAGATTCTCCTTTTTTATAAGCCGTAAACACTTGATAATCAAAGACTATATGTCAAAATCGAAATTTTGACACGACAAAACGTTTAAAGATAAAAAATAAGACGGAGCAGCGTAAAAAGGCAAGACGGAGAATGCGCGGAGGCAGTGCTTCGTGACCGCCCCTTCGTGATAAAAAGGTTAAAGATTATTATAATGCAATTATTATGATTGCATTATTGTAATATAATAATTATCTTTGCAATGCCACTTAATGACGGCAAACAAAGATGACCAACAATCCATTTATACTGCGCGGCTACGTGGCCGACGAATTTTTCTGCGACCGTGAACAGGAAACGGTCGACCTTATCGGGGAAGTGAGCAATGGCAACAACGTGACGCTCATCGCTCCACGGCGTGTGGGCAAAACGGGACTCATACTCCACACCTTCAACCGCCCGGAGGTGAAAGCCCGTTACTACACCTTCCTCATCGACCTCTATGCCACCAAGAACATCGAAGAAATGGTGCAGGAACTGGGCAAGAGCATTCTCAATGCCCTCAAGCCTCACGGCACCAAGGTGATACAGGCATTTGTCAACTGTCTGCGGTCGCTGCGCTCATCGGTCAGTTTCGACAGCAATGGCACCCCCTCTTGGAGCGTGGAGATTGGCGACATACAGACTCCCGATGTCACTCTCGACGAGATATTCCGCTATCTCAATTCGGCCGACCGCCCTTGCATTGTGGCCATCGACGAATTCCAAACCGTGGCCACCTATCCCGAAGGCAATGTGGAGGCCCTGCTCCGCACCCACGTACAGCACTGCCACAATGCCGCCTTCATCTTTGCCGGCTCCAAACGCAACATGATGAGCGAAATGTTTCTGAGCCACTCTCGTCCCTTCTACCAGAGCACGTCCATCAAGTCGCTTTCTCCCATACCATTGGAGAAATACGCTGCGTTTGCTTGCCGCCTCTTCGGTCGTCGGCAACTGCCCTCGGAAGTGGTGCAGGAGGTGTACGAACGCTTCGACGGCATCACATGGTATGTGCAACGCATGATGAACAAACTCTACGCCCTGACCGCCGAGGGTGAAACCGTCACTCCCCCGCGCACGGCCGATGCCTTGCGTGCCATCCTCGACGAGAGCGGGTTTGCCTACCAGTCACTGCTCTACCAACTGCCTGCCAAACAGAAAAGCCTGCTCATAGCCATCAGCAAGGCCGGCAAGGCACAATCAGTGCTCTCGTCGGCCTTTATCCGAAAATACCGCCTTTCCTCCACAAGTTCGGTACAGTCGGCCTTGAAAGGTCTGCTCGAAAAGGATTTCGTCACTCTGGAAGAAGGGGCCTACGAGGTCTACGACAAGTTTTTCGCCTTATGGCTCAACCGCCGGAACGGCAGCATGTAACCCTGTGCTACCGCCCCACGCGCTTGCCTTGATAATAGGTGTCGAAAGCATCTTCGCCATAGCCGCGGCCCAACACCTTGAAAGAATTGGCCGAAGCACCATCCACACGACGGCCGCGATAGTAGACATTGAAGGCATCCTTGGCATAACCGCAGCCAAGGTCTTCAAACGATGAGGCGGAAGCTCCGCTCACCACACGGTCGCCATAGAACACATCGTGGGACGACTTGAAATAACGATTGTGACGAACAAACCGCCCGTCAAGGCTCTCATAATCTTCACACTCGTCGTCCATCCACCGCGGATAGTCACCGGGGCGGCGGGCCGACGGGCCATCGGTCAGCCGGAAAGTAGACGGATCCACAAACTCAAGCACCTCACCATTGAGATACACATGATAGCGGTCGACGGCATAACCGTGGCCGAGGATGCGAAACGAAGGAATGTCGACCATGGCGACCGGAGTCTGCCGGTAGTAGGCCTTGCCCCTCACCACAGAATAGGAGTCAGAGGAAGACGACTGCGCAGCGGCTGTATGTGCCGTGAACAACAGCAAAGCCACCACAATGGAGAGAAAAAACGGATGTCTGTTGGAAGATTTCATAATATGTCGGTTTTTAAAAGTTGAATATCCATTAAATGAAGTCGCCGGCCTGCCGTGGCAGTTGCCGAGAACCAATCACGATGCAAATGTACGCATAATATGCTAAAGACGGAAAGGAAAAAGCCTATAATAAGTGGGAGAATCCCTATCAAATAGACCTACACCCCCTAAAAGGAACTTTCCCATCCACCTGTTCGCGGGAAGCTAAGCCCCCCTTAGGGGGTAAGGGCCTGTGGATCGGAAGACAAAAGAGATTATCATTCATCAATCAACAAACACATGGAGACAATAAAGACCCCAAATCTGATTATCGGTTTTGGTAAAGCCGGCAAGACACTGGCTGCCGACTTGGCCCGCCACGGCGAACGCGTGGTGCTGGCAGAAGAAAGTGCCCGCATGTATGGCGGGACATGTATCAACATCGGCTGCATCCCCTCGAAGAAACTCATCGTCGAGGGGCAACAGGGCAGCCGAACAGCCGACAAGGCGGCTGTGTTCTCGCAAGCCATGCAGGCCAAGGAGACTCTCACGACCAAACTGCGCGAAGCCAACTACCATAAAGTGGCCGACCTTACGGGTGTGGATGTCATCAATGCGACTGCCGAATTTGTGGATGCCCACACGGTGAAGCTCAAGGGAGCCGACGGTGAAAAACTCGTCGAGGCCGACCGCATCTTCATCAACACCGGTGCGTCGCCCCGCCGCCTCAACATTGAGGGGGCCGACGGCAACCGCATCTACGACAGCACAGCCATGCTCTCACTGCCCCAACGGCCCACACGGCTCGTGATTGTGGGCGGAGGCTACATCTCGCTCGAGTTTGCCTGCATGTATCAGGCATTTGGCAGCCACGTGACCATCCTCGAAACAAGCGACACTTTTCTGGCCCGCGAAGACCGTGATGTGGCCGAAGAAATGCTGCGCGTGCTGACCGGGAAAGGCATCGATGTGCGCCTCGGAGCACGCACTGAGCGCTTTGTGGAAGGCCCGGAGCACACCGCAGTGGTGACTACGGTCGGAACTTTCGAGGCCGATGCCGTGCTTGTGGGCATCGGCCGGCAACCCAACACGTCTCGGCTGCATCTTGAGCGGGCCGGCGTGGAAGTGGATGCACGCGGATTTATCGTCACCGACAACCGGCTACACGCCGCACCCCATATCTGGGCCATGGGCGACGTGGCAGGGAGTCCGCAGTTTACCTACATCTCGCTCGACGACTACCGCATCGTGAGCAGCCAGCTCTTCGGCAATGGCAGCCGAACCCGCGACAACCGGGGGGCCGTGGCCACAGCCGTGTTCACCACCCCTCCCCTCTCCCACATCGGACTCACCGAGACGCAGGCGCGGGAGAAGGGACTCAACATCGTAGCGAAGAAGATGCCGGCTATGGCCATCCCCAAGGCTAAGGTGCTGGGGCAGACCGACGGACTGCTCAAGGCAGTCGTCGATGCCGACACCGACGAGGTGTTGGGGGTGACGCTCTTCTGTGCCGAGTCACACGAAATCATCAACCTTTTCAAGCCCATTATCGACCACCACATCAAGGCATCATACGTGCGTGACATGATTTTCACCCACCCCACAATGGCCGAAGGCCTCAACGACTTGTTTGCATAGCTCAGGAAAAGCGGGTGACAGCAGAACTATTTTTGTCCGTCTTTTTCACCCTGCATTTGCAAACAGGCCACTTTTTTAGTATCTTTGCAGTAGCAAGGGGAGCGCGTAGGCGCTCCCTTTTTTTATTCCCAAGAGCCCCCCAACCCCCTAAAGGGGGCTTTTCCATCCGGCTGTAAGTAGCAAGTCGGCCCGAATGGGTTTCTATAAAAGGCTCTTTTGCTTTCTCATTCGGCCCAAACGAGCTTCCAAGTGTGGCCGTTTTGCAAAGTCGTTTGGGTTTAGTGAGAAAATTGATGGAGCGAATAGGGCTAATGGGACAGATGGAGTTGGCTTGAAAAACGGGCGTAGAGAAAATCCATGTAAGACTTTTTCTCAATCTCAGTAAGTTTTATGCTATAGGTCAAAAAACTATAACACACAATAGCCTCCAACCCCTAAAGGGGGGATTTTCCATTCCTCTGTTTGCAGGAAGATAAGCCTCCCTTAGGTGGGTGGAGAGCTAAAACCTATAACTTTAATCCATATAACATAACTGCCGATTAGGATTTTATGCGTAACTTTGCCAACGCATGGTAGATGGGAGCCGAATGGGCGACGCTCTTTCTCTTCCCCAACAGCCAAGACAAAGAAACAACATAAAACCAAAGGATCAATGAAAAAGACAATACCGGTGGTGGGCATGGCCTGTTCGGCCTGCTCAGCCAATGTGGAGCGCAAGCTCAATTCGCTTGAAGGCATCAGTTCTGCTTCGGTGAATCTGGCAGGACGGTCGGCACTCGTCGACTTCGACCCGACCCAAATCAGTCTTGAACAGATGAAAAAGGAAATCAGCGGCATAGGCTACGACCTTGTGATAGAAGCCGACCGCTCGGTGGAAGAAATAGAAAAGCGGGAGTACATCCTCCTGCGGCGCAAAACGTTGCTCTCATGGGTGTTTGCCCTGCTGGTGATGAGTGTGTCGATGGGTTGGGCGGGCATCACCGACCGCAACGTAGCCAACCAACTGTCGCTCATCCTTGCTTTGTGCAACATGCTCTATTGCGGTAGGCAATTCTATGTCTCGGCATGGAAACAACTCACCCACCTCACCGCCAACATGGACACACTCGTGGCCCTCTCGACCCTGATAGCCTTCCTTTTCAGTGCCTTCAACACATTTTGGGGCGATGCAGTGTGGGGAGCCCGGAGCATCGAATGGCACACCTATTTTGACGCTTCGGTGATGATCATCACCTTCGTGCTCACGGGCCGCCTGCTCGAAGAAAAAGCCAAAGACGGCACGGCTTCAAGCATACGCCAACTCATGGGCATGGCTCCCAAGACGGCCCACATCGTGGATGGAGACAGCGTGGAGGAAGTGCCCCTGTCGACGATAGAGAAAGGCGACATGCTCGAAGTGAGGGCGGGCGAGAAAGTGCCGGTCGACGGGGAGGTGACATGGGCCGAAAGCTTCATGACTCCCGACGCAGCCTACGTGGATGAAAGCATGATTACCGGCGAACCCACACCGGCCGAGAAACGTCAAGGCAGCAAGGTGCTGGCCGGGACCATCCCCAGTCAGGGCAAATTCCGCATGAGAGCTTTGCAGATAGGTGAAGAAACGGCTTTGGCGCACATCATCCGCATGGTGCAGGAGGCACAAAGTTCGAAAGCTCCTGTGCAGCGGTTGGTGGACAAAGCAGCACTGGTGTTCGTGCCCGTGGTGGGCAGCATCGCCCTCATCACGTTTCTCGCATGGTGGCTCGCGGGTGGCAATGCCTATCTGCCACAAGCCGTCATGAGTGCGGTGGCCGTGCTGGTGATAGCCTGCCCCTGCGCCATGGGACTGGCCACGCCCACGGCACTCATGGTGGGCATAGGCAAGGCGGCTGAGCGGCAGGTGCTCATCAAAGACGCTTCGGCTCTGGAGCAGCTGCGCAAGGTAGATGCCGTAGTGATTGACAAGACGGGCACGCTCACGCTGCCCAACCGGAGTGTCGACTTCACCAAGTCGGACGACCTACCGCCGGAACAGCGCGAAACGCTCAAACCATACGCCCGGGAGGCGATGGAGGAGTTGCAGAAAAAGGGAATAGAGATATACATGATGAGTGGCGACAAGGAAGAGGCCGCCCGCTACTGGGCCGACAAAGCCGGCATCAGGCACTATAGAAGCCAAGTGCTGCCGCAGGACAAAGAGAATATGGTGAAACGCCTTCAGGCCGAAGGCAAGACGGTGGCAATGGTGGGCGACGGCATCAACGACACACAGGCGTTGGCACTGGCCGACGTGGGCATGGCCATAGGGCGCGGCACCGATGTGGCCATGGACGTGGCACAGGTGACACTCATGGGCGACGACCTGCGGAGCATACCCGAAGCTGTGACGCTGAGCAGAAAAACGGTGCGAATGATATGGGAAAACCTCTTCTGGGCTTTCGTCTACAATATTGTCTGCATCCCCTTGGCAGCCGGAGCACTCCGCCTCTTCGGCATCGATTTCCAGATTACACCGATGTGGGCCTCGGCCCTAATGGCCTTTTCGAGCGTGTCGGTGGTGCTCAACTCGCTCAGGCTCAGGCTGACGCACTAAGGTTGAGGCACAGGATAGTCGTATTGGCCAAAGTACCGGGGCGTGTGGTTGTCGTTATACCACACGCCTTCTACGTTGAGCCCAAGGGAGAATGACTTGTTCACATGATATATAACGCCCGCTCCCACGACATTGGCACCGGGCACTCCCATGCCGCCAATGCCCATAAGGCCCATGCCGCCGGGCCAATAGGCGGCCACGGGAGAGCAGCCATAGCCGTAGCGGTCATAACCATAACAGCCGGGACGGTCGTAATAATAGTGCCCGTAATTGTCCGCCAGTGAGAGCTGTCCGTAGGCGTAGGCCTCCCAATGGTCGTTGAACCGATAGCCAAGCATGGCGTACAGACCGACATCGCGATAGGAATCGCTGCCCCAGAAGGTGTTGTTGAAATAACCACCGCCGGCCAGCCACAACTTGCCGTCTTTGGTGAGGGGCGAGAGATAGGCGGCGCTGATGGTCTGGGCGAAGCCTCCCCGATGGGGTGCATACTTGCCGAAAGTGGCAAAGGCCGAGAGGCCTACCGAGACATTGAGCCCCCGATGCAGTCCCCATCCGTAGGTTTGAATGGATTCCGGCACCGGAATTGTGGTGGCAGAAGAGGCTGGGCGAAGCGTTTCCAGGGCCGACGACCGCTCCCCAACCGGTGCAGCTGCCGACAGCGGAGCGGAGACCCGCCCATCCATATTCACCGGTTTGCCGCCATACACGGTGGAGTCGCCATTCACAAAGAGGGTGTCGCCCGGCAGAATCCACTCCTCACGCGGGTCGTCGGGACTGTGGAGCGGGCCACGGCCCACACGCTGCGCCTGCAAAGGCAGGCACAAGACAGCCGTCATCAATATGCATGAAAACTTCTTCATGTGTGCAAATTTAAACAAATTGATGTGAAAGCCAAGAACATCGGAATTAAAAAAACTGAATTTCTTTGGCATCTTAACCTTTTTATATTACTTTTGCCGTGATTTAAACAAAAAGATTCGAAGTTTATGAAGAAGATTTTGATTTTTTCGCTGATGGCTTTCGGAATGTTTGCAACACCCGTTTTGGCCCAAAACCGAACCCAAAAAGCCAAGACCACCGTGGCAGGAAAGGCCCGCAAGTTTTGGGACAATGCCAAGAAATCGGTGCAGTCTACCACCGAGCAAATCAAAGACGAACTGGGCATAGACAACACCGACCACGATGCATTGCGCCGAAAATACATGCCCATCTACACCGACAACCTCTATAAAGGAGGCGATGCCAACCAACTGATTCAGGCCTGCCGGGAGATATTCTACCAGAAATATCCCAGCAGCTACATCCAGACATCGGTCATTCCGCAGGACACGTGGAAGAGCGAACCGGTGAAGGAACATGGCAGCATCGTAGGCTATCTGCAATCGATGTATTGCTATGTGCTGGCCAAAGACGGCAACGACGGATATATCAATGCCGAATTTACCTTCCAACGCTACAAGCGCGTGGGCGAAGCCTACGAACATGTGGAGGGCAAGTGGCCGGGAATGACCCGGGTGGACATCCTCACACCCGAGATTTACGACAAAATCAAGGACTAAAATAAAGTAAGGGGACGTCTGACAATCTACAACCACCCCATAGAAACACATACGACAATGGGATTTTTCAAGAAACTGTTTGGCGGCCGCGTGGACTCGCCCGAGGACGACCAAAAGGAGCAGGAGACGCGCAACTTCGACATGCTGAAATACGATGGCGTGAAAGCCATGCACATGGGCGAGACGGACTATGCTGTGAAATGCTTCAACCGGGCTTTGGAGATGCGCGAAGACTTGGAGGTGCGTGACTATCTCTCGCAGACGCTCATACGCACCGGCGAACTGCTGCCAGCCTACGAGCAGTTGCAGAAACTGGCCGAGGCCGAGCCCGACAACAAACAGATATTCGTGCGCATGGCCGATGTGGCCTACATGATGGAAGACTATCGGGCGATGGCCGATGCCTGCGAAAAGGCCATGCTCATCGACCGCGACGACCCACAGGTGCTCAATTTCTATGCCCGCGCAAGCATCGGACTGGGCGACACGGTGAATGCCATTGCCATGCTCACCAAGGCCATCATCACCTGTGAGCATCGGATGGATGGAGAAGACGAGAACACCAGGCGAGAAGCTTTGGCCACTGCTTTCAGTTCACGCCTGCTAAGAGGCGAAACGCTCTTGAAAACAGGCGATTGTGACGGGGCCGACGAGGATGCCGAATGGGCTGTCAACCACACCGAAGGCAATGAAGACGCACTACTGCTCAAGGCACGTGTGGAGGCCGGGAAAGGAGCAAGCGACAGTGCCATTGCCTATTATAATAAGGTGATAGAAGCCAACCCCTTTTGTGTGGCAGCCTTCCAAGAGCGAGGAGACATCTATCTGGCCAAGGGAGACAAGGAACTGGCTGAGGCCGACAGAAAGCAGGTGATTGAGCTTTCGCCGGAAACAGACGGGAATACAGCCGGCCAACATGCGCCGGAAGAGGGGAAAGGCATACAGCAACAAGTGGAGAAAGCCTACCGTTCCATCGACCCTTACGGCATAGGCGGACTGGAAAAATAGCCACCTGAATACAGGAAAACTCCCCTAATCGATAGTTTTCGGGCATTTTTTCTGTCATTTTATTTGCGAGAATGAAATAAAAATCATACTTTTGCATTTGAAAACAGAATAAAAAACAAGTAAGCAATGAGATCATACGCTTCTTTTTACTATTTTTACTTTTACTTTGCAAGAAATTGTGAAGCGGGAAGTTGCGTATAGATTTCAACTTATGGCAAGTGTATAAGAAATAACGAAACGGTCCCGCTCTGTATGGAGCAGGACCGTTTTTCGTAATGACAGAAATATGAAAAGAATAGCTATACAAGGAGAACCGGGGTCGTTTCACGACATTGCCGCACACGAACACTTCGCCGGCGAACAGATACAACTCATCTGCTGCGCCACCTTTGAAGAGGTGTTTGAGAACATCCGGCTCGACCCTACGGTGATCGGACTGGTGGCCATCGAGAATACCATCGCCGGTTCGCTGCTCCACAACTACGAGTTGCTGCGAGAGAGCAATGCCACGGTGGTGGGCGAGCACAAGCTACACATCAAACACTCGGTGTGCTGCCTGCCCGATGACGACTGGGACACGCTGCAAGAGATACACTCCCACCCTGTGGCCTTGGCACAGTGCCGCCGCTTCTTGGGCGAGCATCCCGACCTGAAAGCCGTAGAGGCGGAAGACACTGCCGGGGCGGCCGAATATATCGCCAGACACAAAATGCACGGATGGGCAGCCATCTGCTCCTCCCATGCGGCTCAGACTTACGGCATGAAGGTGCTTCAGGAAGATATTCACGACAACAAGCACAACTTCACACGCTTTCTCGTGGTGTCGGATACACGCAAAGCCGACTTTCTCAGGCCGCTCGAACACAGCAACAAATCGAGTCTTGTGTTCAGTTTGCCTCATGAGGAAGGCAGCTTGAGCAAGGTGCTCACCATCATGAGCTTCTACGACATCAACCTGACGAAGATTCAATCGCTGCCCATCATCGGGCGTGAATGGGAATATCTCTTCTACGTGGATGTCACTTACGACAACCTCACCCGCTACCGCCAGTCGATAGACGCCATCACACCGCTTGTCAAAAACATCAAAATCTTGGGAGAATATGAAGCCAGCAAATAGAGTAAACGAAATACAGGAATACTACTTCAGCCGCAAACTGAAGGAAGTGGGCAAGCTCAACGCCGAGGGACGGGACATTATCAGTCTGGCCATAGGCAGCCCCGACATGCCCCCTTCGCAACAAACGATAGACAAGCTATGCGAGGTGGCCCGCGACATCAAAGCCCACGGGTATCAGCCCACAGTGGGCATACCCGAGCTGCGCAAGGCTATGGCCGACTTTTATGGGCGAGTGTACGGTGTCGATGTGGACTGGGCAACGGAAGTGCAACCCCTCATCGGTTCAAAGGAAGGAATACTCCACGTGACACTGGCATTCTGCAATCCCGGCGATGAAGTGCTCATCCCCAATCCGGGCTACCCCACCTACACGGCTGTAAACAAACTGTTGGGCACCAAAATCACCTATTATAATCTGCGAGAAGACAACGGATGGCAACCCGACTTCGACGAACTGGAACGCTTGGACTTGAGCCGCGTGAAACTGCTGTGGACCAACTATCCCAATATGCCCACCGGCGGCAATGCCCGTATGGAGACCTACGAACGGCTGGTGGATTTTGCCCGCCGTCACGACATCGTGGTGGTCAACGACAATCCCTACTCGCTCATTCTCAACGAGCAGCCGATGAGCATTCTGCAAGTACCCGGGGCCAAAGATGTGTGCATCGAATTCAACTCCATGTCAAAGTCGCACAACATGCCGGGGTGGCGCGTGGCAATGGCTGTCTCCAACCCGACATTCATCTCATGGATACTCAAAGTGAAGAGCAACATAGACAACGGTTCGTTCCGTGGCATACAGTTGGCTGCCGCCGAAGCCTTCAACACCAACGGCGAAGCATGGCACCGCGAAAACAACATCACTAACTACCGGCGGCGCAGAAATCTCGCCGAACAGATCATGACGGCACTACACTGCACATTCGACCCTACGCAGGTGGGCATGTTCCTTTGGGGAAAGATTCCCGACCGATACCACGATGTGGAAGAACTCACCGAACGCGTGCTCCACGAGGCCCGCGTATTTATCACGCCCGGCTTCATCTTCGGCTCCAACGGCAGGCGCCACAATCGCCATTTCGCTTTCGCCACAAAATGTGAC